>Ga0209915_1000162_pt1 | contig 229074 bp, 220 predicted proteins | sample ThiBiot_750_plan_FD_183952 | JGI IMG/M metagenome (GOLD analysis project Ga0209915, IMG submission 183952) | Wastewater bioreactor microbial communities from Cape Town, South Africa - Thiocy_cont_750_plan (SPAdes) | ecosystem: Engineered > Bioreactor > Thiocyanate-remediating >...
TTGCTCCAGCGATCCCACATCATCGCCTTCTGTGCTTCGGTGTAGTAGATCCGAGGTCGTTGCTTCATGGCCAGCACTCCTTGCGCCAGGTGCAGTCATTGTGTTGCATCGACCGGTTGAATTCACAGCCCAAAGCGGTCATGGTCGCCGTTTCTCCAGTCGGATGTCTCCGCCACCAATATCGGACTCGCTACCCCATCCTATGTGACGATAGAGTCGCGCAGCGCGGCTCCCAGCGCCGGTTTCAAGCCATGCGGCATGGCGCCGCTCAAACAATGCGGCTTCACATGTCTGAGTCAGACGCGTACCTATACCGCGACCCTCATGTTCAGGCAACACAAACAGTGCGAACAGGCACGCGTCGTCCAAGCCGACCATCGCAAAGCCAACAACCTCCTCATCGATGGTTGAAACCCAAGCGCAAGGTCCGCTTTCAATGGCCAGGGCTATGGCTTCCGGCGTGACGCCTATCGCTGAAAGCTCGTCGGCAGTCATCGTGTTTTCTCCAACCGATGCTCTGACTTTGAACATTGCACTCACGTCTGTGACAGACGCAGGCCGAATTCTTGAAGGACAAGTTTTCATGAGGAAATGGTAGCGGCGACCGTCTGTTGCGGCCGAAAGCGAGCGCATTGGAAACCCGTGAGGCGCTTTTTCATCTGAGGTTCGCACCATCTATCAGAACGACAGGTATCTCGGTGAGATCTACGCCCTCTAGACAACGTACATTCACGGCCCATCCTTCGAATGGAAGCTTGCCCTCTGCCAGTTCGTCTTCCGTTGGGTTGCTTGGAACACGAAAAGGCAGGATTCCGCAAATTGGACAGAAGTAGTCCTTGCCCGTCCTTGTACCCCATTCATACACGCTCAGACTATCCAAGGAGCTCAGCACTCGCAGCGCTTTTTTGGGGACCCGGTGAATCAGTGCACCTCGGCGTGTGCACACAGAACAATTGCAGCTTCGCACGTGGTTGAGATCAAGCTCAACCTCGAAGCGACACGCGCCGCAGTGACATGAGCCTTCGTAGGTTTTCATGGACCGAATTCTCTCCTAGAGCCGTGTCTGAAGGACCGCTCCTGGCCAGCGTTCTGCCGGTCACAGGACTGCTCGAGCCGACGCTCATCCGCCACGCAGAAGCTCCTTCCGCATCAAGGAATTCTGGACCGTCACACCCCGAAGCAGAGGTAGTCGTCGCTCGACGACCTTGAACCCGTGGAGAGCAAAGAACGGCTCGGCAGTCGTGCTCACGTCCGACGTCAGCTCGCCCAGACCAAGCGACTGGGCCTCTTCATGGATACGAGCCATCAGAAGTGTGCCAATTCCCTGTCGCGGATGGGCGCCTGAGACGAAGAAGTGGTCGACGTAGCCGTCCGGCTGAACGTCCGCATAGCCGACGATTTCACCGTCAAGCTCGACCACGAAGGGTCGGATTCCTCGAACTTTGTTCGCCCATAGGTCCATGTCGAGGTCCGCAGGCGCCCATGCCTCCACTTGCTCAGGTGAGTAGTTGCGAGAGGCGACCTCATGAATGGCCGTGAAGTACACACGGAACAACGCAGCTTCATCACCATGCCTGAACCGACGAATCTCCATGAGGTCCTCAATAAGCCATAAAACTAACCACGAGTCTGTCACATCTAGCCCGAGAAGCGAACGTCCGCACCCGGTGCCAGCTAGCCGCCGTTCAGCGCGGCCGAACCAAGCTTGCGCCCGTGCGGCCGTCACTGAGCACCTCAGATTTCCGTCTGTTCTGAGATTTCTAGGGCGTCATCAACCTCGATGCCCAGATATCTCACTGTCGACTCGAGCTTGGAGTGTCCTAGAAGCAGTTGAACCGCCCTGAGATTTTTGGTGCGCCGGTAAATCAGCGTTGCCTTTGTTCTGCGCACAGAGTGCGTGCCGTACTCTGCCCGGTCCAGGCCGAGCTCCTCTACCCAGTGCCCGAGGATCCGAGCGTACTGTCGGGTGCTCAAATGAGGCGACTCGTGCAGCCGGCTGGGGAACAGGAAGTCCTCGGACTTCAGGCGGGCCTGCTTGATCCAGACCTGTAATACGTCTCGCGTTACCTGGGTGATCTCGAACTGGACCGGTCGCCGTGTCTTCTGCTGCATGACGATGGCGCGCGTCGCCACCTGATCGCCATGGCACACGTCCCGAACCTTGAGTGCGACGAGGTCACAGCCGCGCAGCTTGCTGTCGATACCGAGGTTGAACAGGGCGAGTTCACGAACCCTGCCGTCCATCTGGAGCCGAACGCGTAGCGCCCAAATGTCCTTGAGTTTGAAGGGCACCTTTTGGCCGACGAGCTTGCCCTTGTTCCAAGGCTCGCGGTGAATGAAGTTGCCTGTGGTTCCCATGATGGTCTCCCATCGAGTAAAGAACACTACAGGATGCACTTCTCAACGGACCGAAGTCGCCGCGTTGCCGGTGCTCCACGCCGGCTACGCGGAATTTTCGACGTCGGCTGACTTGCGTGCTTGTGAAATGTAAGTCTCGGCAATGAGACCTTCAAGGATGTCACTCTCTCAACATAATTCAACTATTCAACATTTGATGTATTATTGTCAAATGCAAGAAGCCCAAGTCATCCGCTCTCTCTCCGCCCTGGCCCATGAAGCCCGCCTGCGCGTTTTTCGCGCCCTCGTGGTCGCAGGCCCCGAAGGGCTGACACCCAGTGTCTTGGCCGAGCTGTTGGGCATCGCTCCCAATGCACTGTCCTTCCATCTCAAAGAGTTGTCCCATGCTGAGCTGGTCAGTCAGGAACGTCATGGGCGCAACGTGCTGTACCGGGCCGCGTTCCCTGCGATGAACGACCTCTTGGCCTACCTCACCGAAAACTGCTGCCAGGGCGCTGTGTGCACTTCGGCAGATGCCTCTTCCTGCAACTGCTAACGGAGCACACGATGAAACGCTTCCACGTCCACATGCACGTCGATGATCTGGCCAAGAACATCACCTTCTACTCCCAGCTCTTTGGCGCAGAACCTGTCCGGGTGGAAACCGATTACGCCAAGTGGATGCTCGATGAACCTCGGGTGAACTTCGCCATCTCGACCCGGGGCAACAAGCCTGGGCTGGACCATCTTGGCTTCCAGGTGGATGAAGCAGTGGAGCTGGCAGAGCTCAAGGCGCGCGCCGAGTCTGCGGACATGGCACTGCTGGATGAGGGCACTACCACCTGCTGCTACGCCCGCAGCGACAAGCACTGGATCACCGACCCCCAAGGCATCGCCTGGGAGCACTTTCATTCCCTTGAAAACATCCCTGTGTTCAATGAAGCGGCGCAGTCGGCGCCCAAGGCCAGCGCCTGCTGCAGTCCTGCCGCAGCGGCGACAACCACTGCGTCTTCATGCTGTGCACCCCACCCCCAAACTTCCCACTCCAAGTCTTGCTGCTGAGGCTTTATGACCAACACTACAACACCCTTGAATGTTCTGTTTCTGTGCACCCACAACTCGGCGCGCAGCATCCTGGCGGAAGCCTTGCTCAACGATATGGGCCAGGGGCGCTTTAAGGCCTATTCGGCTGGAAGCAGCCCACGAGCCAACCAGCAGCCCAACCCGCTGGGCTTGCAAGTGCTGCAACGCGCAGGCGTGTCCGTAGAGGGCCTGCGCAGCAAGAGCTGGGACGAGTTTGCCGTGGCCGATGCGCCGAAGATGGATCTGATCATCACCGTCTGCGACAACGCCGCAGGCGAAGTCTGCCCCATCTGGCCCGGACACCCCGCTACTGCGCACTGGGGCTACCCCGATCCTTCTGAAAGCGATGCTGATGACGACGCCAAGCTCGAAGCTTTCCGCCAGACCATGCACATGATTCGCCGCCGTCTGGAGCTGCTGGTGAATCTGCCCGCAGACAAGCTGGAGAAGGCACGACTGCAGGGCTCAGCCCGCGAACTGATCGCGCACTGATCCACTGCCTCGCCAACGCACACCCATCACTTACCCACGGTCTCCATCACGATGCTTTCGGCTGTACTGATCTTTTTTTTCACCCTGGTTTTGGTCATCTGGCAACCACGAGGCCTGGGTATTGGATGGAGTGCCTCTTTGGGGGCCGTTATCGCTTTGCTGCTGGGGGTGGTGCATCTGGCCGACATTCCCGTGGTATGGCACATCGTCTGGAACGCCACCGCAACCTTTGTCGCGGTGATCATCATCAGCTTGCTGCTGGATGAGGCCGGGTTCTTCGAGTGGGCAGCGCTGCACTTCGCGCGTTGGGGCGGCGGCAAAGGCTCCAAGCTGTTTGCCTTTATCGTGCTGCTGGGCGCCGCCGTGTCGGCACTGTTCGCCAACGATGGGGCCGCGCTGATCCTCACTCCCATCGTCATGGCCATGCTCGTGGCGCTGGGCTTTTCGCCGGCAACGACCTTGGCTTTTGTGATGGCGGCAGGCTTCATTGCGGACACGGCCAGCCTGCCGCTGATCGTCTCCAACTTGGTCAACATCGTCTCTGCCGACTTCTTCAAGATCGGCTTCAACGAGTACGCCTCTGTCATGGTGCCAGTCAATATGGTCTCGGTGCTCGCCAGCTTGGCCATGCTGATGCTGTTCTTTCGCCGGGATATTCCAGCCTCCTACGACCTTGGCCAGCTCAAGCGCCCAGCCGATGCCATCAAAGACCCAGCTACATTCCGCGCTGGCTGGGTAGTACTTGCGTTGCTGCTGATTGGCTTCTTTGGCCTGGAGCCATTGGGAGTGCCTGTGAGCGCCGTGGCGGCAGCGGGCGCGGTCATCTTGCTGGCCGTGGCAGGCCGTGGGTCGGTCATCAGTACCAAGAAGGTGCTGCATGGTGCCCCCTGGCAGATCGTGATCTTCTCGCTGGGCATGTATCTGGTGGTCTACGGGCTGCGCAATGCAGGCCTGACGGACTATCTGGCTGCGATGCTGGAGCGTTTTGCACATGGCGGTGTATGGGGCGCAGCCATTGGCACGGGACTGCTGTCTGCCTTGCTGTCATCCGTAATGAACAACATGCCGACAGTGCTGGTGGGCGCTTTGTCCATCGACGCCTCCAGTGTCAGCGGCATCGTTAAAGAGGCGATGGTCTATGCCAACGTAATCGGTTGTGACCTGGGTCCCAAGATCACCCCCATCGGTAGCTTGGCCACGCTGCTGTGGCTGCATGTGCTGGCAAAGAAGGGCACCACGATCAGCTGGGGCTACTACTTCAAGGTTGGCTCGGTGCTGACCGTACCCGTACTGCTTGCCACTTTGGCTGCCCTGGCATTGCGCCTGAGCATCTTTGCCTGAACACACCCCTCTGTCCTGGAGCCGGTATGAGCAATATCACCATCTATCACAACCCCGCCTGCGGCACCTCCCGCAACGTACTGGCCTTGATCCGCAACAGCGGCGAAGAGCCCACGGTCATCGAATACCTCAAGACGCCTCCTGATCGGCCCATCTTGGAGCGCTTGCTGGCCGAAATGGGCGTGCCGGTGCGCGAGGTCCTGCGGCAAAAAGGCACGCCGTTCGATGAACTCGGTCTGAGCGATCCCAAGTGGACCGACCAGCAGCTGATCGACTTCATGCTTGAGCATCCAATTCTGATCAATCGACCCATCGTGGTGACGCCGCTGGGTACTCGTCTGTGCCGGCCGTCTGAGGCCGTGCTGGACATTTTGCCCCGCCCTCAGTTGGGCGCATTCACCAAAGAAGACGGAGAGGCCGTCATCGACGCGAAAGGACAACGTGTTGCACAGCACTGATTTACCCAACCTCGACGAACACTCCTTCGAGACTGCGGACCTGACTCGGTTGCTGCCTGCCCAGCGCGCAACGCATGCACCTCGCATCTTGCTGCTTTATGGATCGGCCCGTGAGCGCTCCTACAGCCGACTGCTGACGGAGGAAGCTGCTCGGCTGCTTCGCAAACTAGGGGCAGAGCCTCGGATCTTCGATCCACGTGGGCTGCCGCTGCCAGACGATGCGCCGGAGAGCCATCCCAAGGTCCAGGAACTGCGCGATCTGGTGCAGTGGTCCGAAGGCATGGTGTGGACTTCACCCGAGCGCCATGGCGCAATGACCAGCATCCTCAAAGCCCAGATTGACTGGATTCCGCTCGCCGTGGGCGCTGTGCGGCCGACCCAAGGCAAGACCCTGGCGGTGATGCAGGTCAGTGGGGGTTCGCAGTCATTCAACGCACTCAACCAGATGCGCGTGCTGGGACGCTGGATGCGTCTGATCACCATCCCCAACCAGTCGTCGGTGGCCAAGGCATTCTTGGAGTTCGATGAAGTCGGTCGCATGAAGCACTCTGCCTACTATGAGCGGGTGGTCGATGTGATGGAGGAGCTGGTCAAGTTCACGCTGCTGACCCGCGACAGTGCAGATTACCTTGTGGACCGCTACAGCGAGCGACGTGAGTCTGCACAAGCACTCTCGCAACGCGTTAATCAGCGAAGCATCTAAAGCGCCGAGACGATGCAACGCCGCACCCGGATCACTGCCATGCTGGGCGTGGCCCAAACGCTGTCGTGGGCTTCGTCGTACTACCTTCCTGCTGTTTTAGCAGAGCCGATCAGCAGCGCGGTCGGCATGGCGTACTCCACGGTATTCGCGGCCTTCTCGGTGGCGCTTTTGGTTTCCGCTGCCATGGGACCCATTGCAGGACGGTTCATTGACCGCTTCGGTGGCCGTCCAGTATTGGTCGCCAGCAACCTGGTGTTCGCTGCTGGACTGGTGATCCTTAGTCTAGCCACGCAGGCCAGCCATGTGTTCCTGGCCTGGGCCGTCATGGGCATAGCCATGGGCAGCGGCCTGTACGAAGCCGCCTTTGCCACTGTCGTTCGCCTGTATGGCCAGGACGCTAGGCGTGCCATCACTGGCATCACGTTGTTTGCCGGCTTCGCCAGTACCGTAGGCTGGCCGCTTTCCAGCTATCTCGCGCATGAGTTTGGCTGGCGTGAGGCATGTCTGGCGTGGGCACTGCTGCACCTTCTTTTGGGACTTCCGCTCAACCTGCTGCTGCCGCGCGCAGCTGCTGCAGTAGCTGAACCGGAACCAGGTGATAAACAACCTGCGGCCAGCCCCCACGAGCATTCAAGCGCAGCTGGCAAGCCGCACAGATCCACAGCCTATCTGATGGCCTATGTGTTTGCGGTTTCGTGGTTCATCAGCACGGCGATGGCGGCGCACCTGCCGCAGCTTCTGCAGACGACTGGAGCAGCAATTGGCGTTGCCATCGGAGCCGCTGCGCTGGTGGGGCCCTCGCAGGTGGCGGGGCGGTTGGTGGAATACGGGTTCCTGAAAAACGCCCACCCTCTGCTGTCTGCCAAGCTGGCCATCTTGGCGCATCCCGCTGCAGCACTGTGTCTGTATCTGATTGGAGCGCCTGCAGTGAGTCTGTTTGCAGTCTTGCACGGGCTTGGGAACGGAATTTTGACGATTGCCGTGGGCACGTTGCCGCTCAAGGAGTTTGGTGCACAGGGCTATGGACAGCGGCAAGGCTGGTTGATGGTGCCCGCGCGCATCGTGCAAGCGGGGTCCCCGTTTCTCTTCGGAATGGCTGTATCCCATTGGGCGCTGGGAGCATTGTGGCTTTCCTCAATGCTCGGCATCACCGCGTTCTTTGCGCTGTGGGCCATGCGCATTCAGCCCCGCGCTGCAAGTGCGCAATAAATTTGGAGGTCGATGTGAGCGTGACACTGTATGACGTGATCATTGTTGGAGGAGGCCAGGCAGCACTGTCCGTTGTCTACTTCCTGAGGCGCACAAACCGCTCAGTGCTGATCTTGGACGCAGAGGATGCAGGTGGAGGAGCCTGGCAGCATGGCTGGGACTCTCTGCGCCTGTTCTCTCCTGCAAATTGGAGCTCCATTGCTGGCTGGCCCATGCCTAGCTCCGGGGAGCAGTACCCAAGCCGCGACCAGGTTGTTAGCTACCTGCGGCAGTACGAAGCCCGCTACAACCTCTCGGTACAGCGGCCCGTGCTGGTGACGGCGGTGGAGCGTAGAGACCACGGTTTTGCCGTAACGGCAGGTGACCGGTCGTGGGATGCGCGCGTGGTAGTGAGTGCCACAGGGACTTGGCGCAACCCGTTTATTCCGGAACTCGAAGGTCGGTCCGCGTTTGGCGGTCTCCAGGTTCACTCCGCACATTACGTATCGCCCAGCGCATTTCAAGGACTGCGCGTCATGGTGGTTGGCGGTGGCAACTCGGGTGCGCAGATCTTGGCCGAGGTTTCGCAGGTCGCTGTGTCCACTACCTGGGCCACTTTGAGCCCGCCTGCCTTTCTGGCAGACGATGTGGATGGAAGAGTGCTCTTTGAACGCGCAACTGCACGGTGGCTGGCAATCCAAGAAGGCCGTGACCCGACAGACTTGCCAGGGGGATTTGGCGATGTCGTCATGGTGCCCCCTGTCGTGGATGCCCGCGCACGTGGCGTGCTTCATGCCGTAGGAGCTTTTGAGAGTCTGACAGCTGAAGGCGCACAGTGGGCGGACGGCACCAGCCGCACGTTTGAAGCCATCTTGTGGTGCACCGGGTTTAAGCCCGCACTCCAGCATCTGGAGTCTCTTGGCGTGGTGGCCGATAGCAAAGTCACCGTAGACGGAACACGTGCGCGCGATGTGCCAGGCCTCTGGCTGGTCGGCTACGGCGAGTGGACCGTGCCCGCATCGGCCACTCTGATAGGTGTCATGCGCACCGCGCGCTCCACTGCAACCGAGATTGACCAGTACCTTACTGGCCAAGTGCCAGCGTAGGCACCGCTGGGTGTGTCGGTTTACATGTGCATGTAAATGCACGTATTATTCGATACATGACTACCTCGCCTCTCAACCGTACGCATGCTATTGACGCCGCCATCGGGTCCTTGGAAAGCAGCTTTTTCAAGGCGCTTTGCGAGCCTGCCCGGATTGCAGTGCTCAAGCGCGTGATGCAACTAGGGAGCGCTGATGTAACGGAGATCGCTGCCGAGTTGCCCCAGGAGCGCTCTGTGGTTTCTCGCCATCTGCAGATACTGTCTGAGGCTGGCATCGTGCGCGCGCAGAAGTCAGGCCGACAGATGTTCTATGAGGTGGACGGTCCCTCAATCATCCAGCGGCTGGAGGACATGCTTTCACACACCAAAGGCATTGCAGCTCACTGCTGCCCTGGCAATCAGCGGTAGTTTTTTTCATCTTATATGTGTATATGTGCGCACAAATGAACATAAATAACTTCGAAGTGATCGTGATCGGTGGCGGCCAGGCTGGCATGGCGTGCGGGTGGCACCTACAACGCCAAGGGCGTGACTTTGTAATCCTGGATGCGCAAGACAGGCCTGGGGGAAATTGGCGCAACTACTACGACAGCCTCACGCTGTTTTCGCCGGCACGGTACTCGGGGTTGCCTGGCATGGCATTTCCGGGAGATCCAGGTCGCTACCCCCTGCGCGATGAGGTGGTTGGGTACTTGGAGCAATACAGTGAGCTCTTCCAGTTGCCCATCAAACAAAAAGCGCAGGTTGTCCTGGTGGAGCGAGAGGGGACAGGCTTTCGCGTCGCAACAGCAGATGAACAGATCTTTTTTTCCAAGGCCGTCGTGGTGGCCACGGGGGCATTCAGCCACCCCTACATCCCCGAAATAACAGGCCTGCAGGACTTTGAGGGCCGCGTGCTCCACAGCGCAAGTTTTGGAAGAGCCCAAGAGTACTCTGGAGAGCGTGTCATCGTGGTGGGCGCTGCAAACTCTGCGGTACAGATAGCGCATGAGCTGGCCCAACTGGCGAATGTGACGTTAGCGACCCGAGAACCTGTGCGCTTCTTTCCCCAGCGGCCTTTTGGCATCGACTTCCACGCTTGGTTGAAATGGACTGGTTTAGAGAAGACCAGATGGCTCAACGACCAAAGCACCCCTGTGCTCGATCGTGGGACCTATCGACGTGCGCTGCACTCTGGGCTGATTCGGCACAAAGACATGTTCCATCAAGTGACGCGTGATGGTGTGGTCTGGCAAGACGGGACATATGAGCCGGTTGAAAGCATCATCTTTGCCACAGGATTTCGCCCGAACCTGGGAGCACTCGGTCAGCTGCCAGTGTTCGATCAACAAGATCGGGTAGCTCATAAAAGCGGTGTCTCGACTACGGTGCCGGGCCTGTACTTCGTAGGGTTGCCCAAGCAGCGCAGCTTTGCATCGGCCACATTGCGAGGTGTGGGGCCAGATGCTCAGTACATAGCTAAAGACTGATAGCTCAATTGCGCTGATTCAGAATGACTGCTTTGGGTGGTGGATTCAACCGCGCTGCGCAAAGTCGATCCTTCAAACCGATGCAGGACGAATCGAGCAATCGGCTGGCAGCTTCCAAGGTTGGAGCGGTCGTCCATGACCGGAACCGCTCAACGACCGGTGTTGATCGTTGCGGTCACTCGTGCACTGCACCGTGAATGGCTCAGATCAGCCTGAAGCAGCCGGCCAGACGGGCGTCGCTGCTGACTACTCCTGGCCGACAGCAGCCTCTACTTGAGGACCAGACTTTTCAGGGCCGTACCGTCATCCTGCCGAGCGCCGTAGATGGCTCGCATAAAAATGCACTGTAGGGGTGGTGTGGCCGCCGCTAAGGCCCAGGGCGCTTCACCCGCGCCCGAATTCTAGGCATTCAAACGATGCACACCCTTCATCGCGCCGGTGCACCAGTGCGGTAGGGCTGGCGGAGCACTCGAACCCACTCCGCATAGGTCAACGTCCGAGCTTTCGATCCTCGTTCGCGCCCGACCCAGCGCATTCGCCCTGTACGGCCAGCTCAGCGTGGATGCCTTCGACGCCGAGGCCTCGGGTGGTCTCGATGCGTGGGACCCACTCACGCCAGGCAGCCCCTGGTGACCCAGCTCAGCCCTACCGCCACGAGTTCTATGTGCCTGCAGGCAACGCTTCGCCGCAGTCCATCGCGGCTGCGCCCCGCAAAAACAGCAGTTCAGTGTGGAAAACTAATGTGCTGTGGGCTTCCGCCCGAGTTAAGAGTTTTATTGTGTAGTTCAGTCTTTTTGTGGAATCCACAACGGCCGAGAGTTTCGTGAACACCTTCAAACGTGACTACGTGGCCCGCATGGACCTGCGTGACGCGCAGACGGTACTGGCGGAACTGCCAACGGCCTTCGAGTACTTCGACTAAGTGCATCCGCATTCTTCGTTGAAAATGCGTTCGCATCAGGAGTTCAGGCGGCAACACGCGGCATGGGCTGACCAGGCGCACTACTGCGAATAGGGCGGGGGCGGGAATACGGGAGCAACATCATTTTTTGCTAGTTTTTGGTGTTGGTAATAGTGCAATTCGACGAAGCTTGTTGAGTTCACTTCTAAGTCGAGATAGTTCACTTTCCTGTTCTTGTCGCTCTAAGCGCGCTTTCTTGGACTGCGCAGCGGACGCATACGATAAAAATTGAAATGGATTCTTATGTCCAAGTCTCATGGCGACGGCGGGTGCAATTGACATCGAACTAGTGTCCATACCAGCGCTTAGGCGTGTCTCTACTTCTTTATCTACTGCATCCGAAGTGAACTTCCCTCGGAAACTATGAATTGAGGTGCCTTTTTCGAAGCCAAGAGATCTCATTGCCTTTGCAATGAGCTGGGTCATGGCCCGATCAGTTAATGGCTTACCACTGCGTTCAGATAAGAAGATTCGACCTTTGTGATCGGTTTTTTTTATCCGTTTTTTGATTATTAATTCAGCCCTTTGGTTCTCTATGAAACTTGATATCTGTATTGCAAGATCCTTTGGAATTGGAAATGAGTTGGAGTAATTTTTCTTCTGTTTTGAAGGTGTAATCCAAAATTCATCTGTGGAATTGGCTATGTCTTCCGCAAGAAATTGGTTGGTGTTTAAAGAATTTATTGATCCTCTTCTTAAGCCGACGCGTGACGCAATGTCGATGAATAGCGAATTTCGATAAACTAAATAATTGCTTGAGGGTGATGCGAAAAAGTATGCATGAAGATCGTCGACAGTCCTTTCGGTTGGTAGTTGTCTGGGGGTGACGTGAGAACTGTTCTGAAATGAAGTCCGGAAGCAGAGCGGGGTGCTATAAGAATTCGCTGCTTTCCATGAAGAAGTTTGCAAAGAACGATTGCTTGATTGCCTAACCTCGCTCCTGACTGAGCCTCTAGGACCAATTAGATTTGACCTACACATGCCGCTGCTTTGTAACCAGTGGAGCCAATGATATATTCGGCGCAATTTTGCATTAACTGTTATTTTTGATTTTTCTTCTACACCTCGATGGGATCTCGCAGATATTGTCTTCTTGAGTAAATTATCTCGATAAAGAGCGAGATTCTCGTCATTCAAACTGTCAATCTTCAATTTTCTCGCGCGTAGATAGTTCTCAAGTTCCACTAAATGTCGAAGTTCTTGCTCGATAGTGGACGTGGAGAGCATTCTACTTTTCATGGCCAAACCGTAGTTGACGATATTTCTCAATACCGTCATGTTACCTATGTCATAGCAAATAAATTCAGTACTTTGGGCATATGAAACCTTAGAAAGGATGATTTCATTCATTTGATTCTGGAGATTTTGTTTCGTTTTAGATTTCCATCTCTTAGGGCTTTTAGAGTGGATTTAAGCTCCTCAATTTCTTTGTCTCGAGACTGAAGTAGCCCCCGAAATTCGCATGCGACCGAGGTAAGTTGACTCTCTAACTCTTCAATCTTTGCATTCGCCTTGAAGGTCTCACGTATTGCGTCGATAAGTGCTCGCTCGGAAATTTCACGCAGTGTCCGATGAAGATTTTTCGAATTTCTAAGTGCGGCAATCCGCTCGCTCTTGGTTTTGGAGGCATGTCGGAATGCGTTGCCATCTGCAAGAATGGCAATCAGCGTTGCTTTGATCTTTGGGTACTTATCAAGCGTCGCAAGTGCGTTCTTTTGAAATGATAAATTTGTTATGTCTTTGGGAATTTCTTGAGATGCCCACAAGTTGAATGCGCGAATGCTCTTCGGAATCTTAAGGTCCTCAGGCAAATTCTGCATACTCTGTAGACTGCGTAGTGCCTGAATTTTAGTTGTGATATTTAATTTGGCATTATTTTTGTTTGTTTCTGAAATATGGCTAATCCGTGATTTTGAATTAATCATTGATTTCAATTGGAGGTCCCAAGTCTGTCTCTATGGAGATGAATAATTGCTTCAAGGTTTTGAAGGTTGGTTAGATAAAGTCTGTATTTAATTGAGTCCGCTTGAAGTTCGGCGATTTCTCTTTTCATTAACTTGTGTTCCTGCTCGAGTCCGTCTAAGTGAACTGAAGTGCAACGGTGGTATGGGCAGTTATGGCAGATATTTGGAGAAGCATTTTCTTGTTGAAGCAACTTGGTATTTCGGCTGTAGCAACGGGCTGCTGGTCGTGCTATACCTGCATTACAGTCCCCATGCCCAAATGGTATCGTGCTATGCCCTCGATCAAGAAGCAATTTTGAGAGCCTGGCTGACTGATCTCGCAAGTCAGAGTCTCGGTAATCAAGCATATTGGATAAGCGACTGTGAAATTTCTGAATAAGTCGCATAAAACCTCCTGAGCTTCTCGCGGTACCTGAAAGAATCTCGAGAACGACGGATTCAATCTTCTCCCTACCAACCTCATTAACTGCTTCCTGCAACTCGTTCGCGTGGGAATTCCTTGCACGACTGATTTCTTCCTTGGGTATTTTCCAGAGGAACTCCGCGCGATCATTCAATGACCGCGTTCCAGGGTCAAAAACGTAGTGCAGAGTTTGATTGAGATCGCGATGGCGCAGTTGTTGCGCGAGAGCCTGTAGGAGGGCATTTTCGTAACGATAATGAAACACAATTGCGTATGCTCTCCTAAACATATGAGGATTTATGTCTGGTGCTTCGGAGGTTGAATAGGCGCGCTTGAGAAAATGTCGAGCATCTCCTTTGCCAGTAGTCGATGCGCGATACCATGAGGGTTTTGGGAAGGCACCTATGAAATTTAAACATATGAACAAACTATGTTCTTCTCGTGGCGGGGAGCCGTGGGAATTAAACCAGGCAATTGTCGATAATTTCTCTAAAATCTTGAACGCTTTGTAACTAATTTCATTGACGTAAAATGGTATGTATTGCATATCCGTCTTTTCTATGTAGAAAAGACATTCGTACAGGCTCAGAGTTTTATCAATCACCTCAAGACTCTGGGTCTTCAGTCCTACGACTTTGCCTGCTACTTCATCTCGTCGCCGGCCATTCATTATCGCGATAACGAAAAAGCAAGCGGTCTGCAGCATTTTGGAAAGGGACACGACGGATGTCTCGTCATCAAAACGATCGGATTGAAGTGAGGTTACTTTCACGTTCAGGAGTGACTCAACTACTTCTCTTTCTGCAATACTCTTCAATGCAATAGTGCATTTTTCTCGATGAGAAAGCCCCTCTTGTTTCATGCAATGCGCTGATTCCACGAGAGATACGTTCATTTTCAAAATAGCCGGCCCATAGGTTTCAATCCATTTAAACCCTTCTGTCAGTAATGTTGCAAGCGAGTCGGGAGAGATATTTTTCGTTCTATTAGGCGGTTTGCCATTTTTTTTGGCAAAATTATTTGCGCTGAACGCGGGAATATTTTGAAGGCCATAAGGGGCGGGAAGATCTGCAAGCTTAATCAGCTCAGTGCACAGCATTAGTACGCGCTTATAAGACATCCCTTCTCGTAATGGAGGCAGCTCTTGATCAAGGTGATAGCCTAAAACATGATATCGAGAGATTATCTCCGTACGAATTGGGCGAGTCTCTATCTGACTTACGCTGGTCCCGAGTAGTCGCGCGACTTCTGTCCGGTTTATATTAACAGACTTGTCCTTCCATCGACTTATTTTGTCCAGATCTTGTTTGGACATGCCAGATATCGCTTTATGGGCCCGTTCGGAAATATCTAAGGCGAGGGACCACCCTCCTGCACTGTATTTTTCTAATAGTTTGTCCCACAATGCGAATGGCCAATCGGAGAATTTATGAATGTTGTTAAGCCAGCAGTACTCAGAGAACTTGACGTAATTCAACGCGAGCTCAGCTGCGACCTCCGCGGTGGTTTTACACCAACGTTGACGCAGCAAGTGCGCATCTAAAGTCATTGCAATCGCTATGCAAATATGGGGGTGTTGTCGAAGTTTGGTAGGTTGTTCTGAAATAAGTGAGGCCGGCATCCATAAATTTCCAATGTCAACTGTTTTCCAATTATTTTCACCTTTAATAGAGTGGAGTATCTTAAAATTGAGCACCCATTCCCCAGAAATTTTAAAATTCGAGCAGACAGGGGTAAATGGCCTTTCTCTGTCTTTCTCAAAATATTGAATGTCAACATTTTGACTACTCTTCTGTGACTTTGTCTTCATAGAATTTTGCAATGTGACGGTAGGGGCCCGTTTTGAGTGCTTCACACAATCCGATTGCGAAGAGCATTGATTGCAAGTGGAATTTCTCGAATGCTGCTGGGTTTCGATTAAGGATTCTCTGCCAGTTGCGCTCGTAGAAGTGCTTGCTACGGAAGGCTTCCTCCATCCGCTTATGGTTGATCTCAATTCGGCGATTGCCGCATCCATCGGCGCTGTGGCAGTGGCGAGCCGAGCAGGATAATCCATCGAGCCAATCCCTAAGGGGCGGATCTTCTGGTGCTATACAAGAACTCCCGTCCCCAATTGGAATGAGAGGTACTGTCGTATCTGCTGATGCGGGATCCATTGCATATCGTACGGATGCCTCCCAACGCCGTTGGAACTCTAGATTAGTAGCCGCATTGAGGCGCTGATGAAGAGTGGAATCCAAGTATGCTGCTATCGACCCCATCCCACGGTGGCCTGCTGCCTCCATCGCTGCGAATGCGCCATCCTGCCCGAGCGCTACTAACGTAAGTGCTTGGGCGCGCACATCCTCGAGAAAGAAAGGCTGAAGATTATGTTTCTCTCTAAAATTTCGAAGATGAAAGCCCCAGTTTGCCCTGCGTCGTGAAATACCAGTCTTTCGGTCCAAACGTGCGGTTAGCCAGAATCTCTCTTCTGTGGCCTGGGAGTAGCCTCGCTTGATAGATTGGTCGAGTGATCGCTCGACTAGTGAGATAGCCTGCATGGCGAGTTCGTCTGTAGTCTCAATGACTACAGCTGGTGTTTCGTTGAAGACTTTGGTTTTAATGGATTGAAGTTGTACGAATGATCGGCTGCGAGTGATTGATGATTTCCTCATTTCTATAACTGAGCTGATGTTCCATTTTGTTCGAATTTGAATGACAAGGGCGCAAGCAATTGCCGTGTTCGCCGGTAGAAAGGTGTCATATCTCAATAGGTTGGAGAATCCCCCAACTGGTTGAATTTCTAAGTGCTGACAGATATAACGGGTTATTGCTTGCCCGTAAGGATGTATAAATCCTTGTGGGGTGCTTTTATTTTGTACTGCTTTGAGGTCTGTCTGTAGGTAAAGCGAAAATAGTCCAATTAAATCTCTTTCGCTTAAATCGGTCCTCATCGGGTGACGATAATTATCTCGGATAAATGTTGCATTTTTTGGAATGGGGATCTCACGTAGAAGTGCAAGCTTTTTACATGCCTTTTCGTATGAGTTAATTTCATTTAGACATGCTGTCTCAATGTGCTTAATATCGAGTTTAAGTCTATCCTCGACTTTTTCCTTAAGATCTTTGGCTGTGCTGTGTCGCAGTGCGCTAACTGGCGGCGTCGGCTCTCCGGTGGATGGGTCAATAAAAATGCCATCGCTTATAATTTTCTGCGGATTTTTTTGCCTAAGCAGTTTTGTTTTGTAAACAGTCTTAATTCTTGAAATACGTCCTTCGGGGTTGTATGCGATTAATGCGTCACGAACAAATTTTCTTGTGACTATTGAAGCTTGGCGCGCCATTGAGTGAGTACAGTTTTCGAGGAGGTATGTCTCCATGTTCTCAAAGAGGCGGGCGAGGGTCTCTGGCTCGACGGCATTGAAGACCTCTGCACTTTCAACTGACCAGTAGAGATCCTTTTCCAACGCATGCAGGCCGATATCAAGAGAGTCCCATGCCGAAAAGTGGAGTGGCTCCAAGGCTGTGGCTTCGGATAAGTTGACTAAGGTAGGCCATGCCCAGATTGCGAAGGCTGTATCCCAATCCTGAAGACGGAGGATGCGCGTCCGTATGGACTCTCTCCCGTACCTACGCGCGTAAGTTCGCAGCTCAAGGGTGCCGGACGTCACCTTGTTCGAGCTAAGTTCAGATATCTTTGCAGCCACTAGGTGTGCTCGCATGTTGATCAAAGTTCATGCTACATCGAACAGGTCATGCAAATCGCCATGATCGCGGCGAATTTCTCGGCGGGGGAGGCCGACGAACTGCGCCGCTCCATGGCCGCCTGGCGGCGCAAGGGCGGCATACACCATTTCGAGCGCAAGCTGATCGAGGGCATGCTGGCCAAGGGCTATAGCCCGGAATTCGCCCACGCCATCGTCCGCCAGATCCAGGGCTTCGGCGAATACGGCTTCCCAGAAAGCCATGCCTACAGCTTTGCCATGCTGGCCTATGCCAGCGCCTGGCTCAAGCGCCATGAGCCGGCCTGTTTCCTCATGGCCTTGCTCAATGCCCAGCCCATGGGCTTCTACACCCCCTCGCAACTGATCCAGGATGCGCGCCGCCACGGCGTGCGCGTGCTGCCCGTCGATGTGCGCCACAGCGACTGGGACTGCACGCTGGAGGCACCGCACGAGCGCATTGCTGGCGTCGAGCTGCCGCAGCCGGCCGTGCGCCTGGGTCTGTGCATGGTGGCGCAGCTGCCAAAGACTTCCGGCGAGCGCGTGGCCCAGGTCCGCGCGCAGGCGCCGTTCAGGAGCACCGAGGACCTGGCCCTGCGCGCCCGGCTGCAGCGCGCCGAGCTGCAGGCCCTGGCGGCGGCCGATGCGCTGCAGGGCCTGTCAGGCCACCGCCGCCAGCAGATGTGGGATGCCGCGGCCCTGCAGGTGCAGCCCCCGCTGTTCGCGGGCGTGCCCGTGCACGAGGCGCCCGTGCAACTGGCCGCCGCGCCCGAGGGCGAGGAAATCCTGTTCGACTACGCGGCCACGGGCCTGAGCCTGCGCCGCCATCCGCTGGCCCTGCTGCGTGACCGCCTGCGCCGCCACGGGCTGCGCACGGCGCTGGAGCTGCGCGACACGCTGGCGGGCATGCGCGTGCGGGCCTGCGGCATCGTCACCGTGCGCCAGCGCCCGCCCACGGCCAAGGGCACGGTCTTCATCACGCTGGAGGACGAGACGGGCACGGTCAACCTGGTGGTCTGGCCCGATACCGTCACGCGCTGGGGCGAGCCCTTGCTGGGCGCGCGGCTGCTGGCGGTCGAGGGCATCTGGCAAAGCAGCTCTGACTGGGGCGGCGGCAAGGACTGCGGCGAGTCAGTGCCTGCAGAGCAGGCCAGCCAGGAGGTGCCCGCCGTGCGCCATCTCATCGTGCACCGCGCCCGCGACATGAGCCGCTGGCTGGGCCGCCTGGGCGGCGCCGGCGTGGCGAGCCGCAATTTCCACTGAGGGCTGTTGCCGTTGCTGCGGCTGCCGAAGCAGGCTCAGGCCATGCGGGCGTCGGCGCGGATGTCGGGCATCTGGTCGATACGCTTGCCGAACCAGCCTATGCGCTCGGTCTGGCGCACGTCCAGCCTGGGCACGTAGGGCTTGATGTCGAGCACGGGCGTGCCGTCCAGCATGTCGTTGCCCAGGAAATGCAGCAGCAGTCCTTCGCGCCGCACCAGACGCACGATGGACAGGCCCAGCCGGTTGGGCCGCGCCGGGGCGCGTGTGGCGAACACGCCGTGGCTGCGGTCGTCCATGAAGGGCACGACTTCCAGCTTTTCCACGGCCTGGTGCAGGTGGGTGATGAGGATCAGGTAGTCAAAGCCTTCGATGTCGCGCAGCCCGGCCTCGAACTCGGGCAGCAGCTCCACGCGGCCTGCCTCGTCGGCCGCGCCTGCCGTCTGTATGGGCATGCCCACCGGATCGGTGAAGCGGCTGCGCACATGGCCGATGGGGCGGCAGCCTATGCCTTGCGCGGCGGCATCGCTCATGCGCTGGCGGTGCCCTGGGGATTGAGCAGGCGCGTCAGCGCTGCGATATCGGCCGCAGCCGCCATGCGCGACGTGGTTTCTATGGAGCGGTAATGCCTGACGATGGCCTCGCCCGTGGCCGTGAGCGAGGCGCCGCCGCCATGGGCGCCGCCTGCGCTGGTGTTGACGGCCGGCGTCTGCAGCGCGCGGTTCATCTCGTCCACGAGCACCCAGGCGCGCCGGTACGACATGCCCAGCGAACGGGCTGCGGCCGAGATGGAGCCCGCCTCGGCGATGGATTCGAGCAACTGCACCTTGCCGGGTCCGATGGCAATGGTGCTGTCGTTGTATACGCGCAGGCGGAACTGGACTTTGGAGGACATGGGAGAAGGGCTGGGCACGGCAAAAACGGGTTAACGGCGAAGGTTAAGCGAAATCAACGGTCTGCGCCGCGATGGGGCTAAGGGGAAATACGCAATGCATGGCCTGCTACAGCGGGGCGGGTCATATGCACTGTGCGCCGCCGCCGTTCGCAACGGCTGTGGCCCTCATGGTACTGATGGCTCGCACGGTCGGCGTTGCCACTCTTGCCAGACTGCACGCTGGCCCAAGCCCCGGCTCACATAGGCGCGCGGTGATCATGGTCTTGCTGGCCAGCGCCTGGGGACGGCCGTTCGTGGCGTTCCCAGGGCGCGCTGCAGCTGAAGGCCGGGCAGGCCTTCCTACTTCTTGCCGGCGTCTGCCAGCAGTCGCTGGCATTGCGCATCTTCCTCGGCAGCCGGCACCGTCAGCGGCACCAGGGCCAGGGCGGCGGGTGCCACCACGGCGGCGGCCACGGCCGCGCCCGCACGCAGCAGCAGCGGGCCGGGCTCCACGCCCACCTTGGGGTTGGCGAAGCTGCCGCGCACATACAGGGGCGTGCGCAGCGAGAAGAACTTCCACTTCAGCGATTCGGGCTTGATGTGCAGATCCATGGTCTCCTGCGCCAGGCTGATCTGGCCTGTGGCCTCCACGATCGCCTCCGGCGTCGCCAACTTGACGTTGCGCGTGCGTGCCAGGCCGTTCTGCACGGACAGGTCGGCCACGGCGCAGTTGAGCTGGACTTCCTTGTCGGCACCGAACAGCTTGGTCACCACCACGCTGCCCAGGTTGAGCGCGGCCAGGTCCAGCAGTTGCTTGCTGAAGCGCCCGTCGCGCACATACAGGCGCATGTCGCCGGAGCTGGTGCCCAGCCATTCGGCCATGGACTGGCCTCGGCCCTCCAGGGCGATGGCGCCATCCATGCTGCCCAGGCTTTTCTTCATCAATTCGATCTCGAGGAACAGGGCCGACAGCTGCAGCCCCTGGACCTTGCCCTGGAGGTTGGCCTTGGGCGGCTTGGCGCCGCTGTCCACCATGGCCTGCAGGTCCAGCTTGCCCTTGGCCATGCCGAAGCGCAGCGGCGCCAGGCGCAGCACACCGTTGTCCATGACGGCATGTACGCTGAAGTTCTCGATGGGCAGGGCCTGGGGACGCTCGATGCGGTCACTCTGGAAGTGCACATCCATATCCATGGCATTCCACTTGCTCGTGTCGAAGCGCTGCGTGGGCAGGGTCTTGCCGCTGGCCGCCTGCCGGCTTTTCTGGTCCTGCCTGGTGGACGGTGCTCCTACCACCGGCCCCAGGTCGGCCAGGCGCAGCTTGCGCGATGCCAGCTCGCCGCTGAGCTTGGGCCGGGGCTTGCCGGATGCGTAATGCAGCGAGCCGCGCAGATCGCTCTGGCCCACGCGGCCCTCGAAGTTTTCGTAGTCCCACTCGGCGCGGCCGGGCTGCAGGCTGCCGACCAGATGGCCGTTGGTGTCGAAAGGCGGTGTACGCGGCAGCAGCAGGCCGGTCAGTGGGAACAGGTCGGCCATGCTGGAGCCGCGCAGGTGCACCTGCAGGTCCATGCCCTTGAGTGCCCTGGGATTGTCGAGAATGCCCTCGGCCCGTGCGCGCAGGCTGCCCGCATGGGCCCACAGCTTGACCGGAAAGCGTGCCTGCTCGCTTTGCAGGTCCAGCACGGGGCCGATGAGGCCCTGGGCCTCGACCGTGGCCTTGGCGATGCGGCCGGTCAGGCCGACGCGCATGCCATACGGAAAGTCTGGACTGGGCGGCCGTACAAGGCTGTCCAGGCGTGCGCGCACTGCCATCTGGCGCACGCCATCGCTCCAGCCCACCAGGCCGCCGCGCAGGCTCAATTGCGTCACTTGGAAGCGCCAGCGCGGACCGGTGGACTCGGGGCGCTTGAAAGTCCAGTTGTTGCTGCCGTCCTTGCGCCGCGCAAAGACCAAGTCAGGCCCTTCGAGCTGCAGATGGTCCAGCAGCACGTGCCGGCCCAGCAGCGGCCACAGCCGCAGGCTGGCCGTGGCGCGGGCTGCCGTGGCCATGGTGGCGGCGTCGCGCGGGGGAGGGGCCATTTTTTCGTCGGCCAGGACGATGCTGTCGCTGTCGATACTGGGCGCGGAAGGGCTGGCCTGCGAGTCCTTGTCCTTGCCTTCGTCCTTGTCCGTGCCCTTGTCCTTCGCCTTTCCCCTGGGTTGTTCCTTGGCTTTCTCCTCGGGCAGGCGGCCCTTGTTCAACTGGTCGGGCGGCGCAGGCAGGGCTGGCAGCTCGCCACTGCCCTTGGCCGGCTCCTGCTCCACCTGCCAGCCTTCGGGCTGGCCCAGCGTCAGCTGCTCGGCCTGGACAGTGACGCCAGGAATCCAGTGACGCCAGCCCTGGTCCAGCGGCTGGGGCCAGTTCCATTGCACCCGCAGGTCGCCTTCAATCGCGAAATGCCGGCCGGTGCTTTCACTGACCCGCTCATTGATCCAGGGCCTGGCGCGATTCCAGTCATAGGTGGCAATCAGGACCACGACCAGCGCCAGCAGCAGCACCAGTGCCGAGACCATCCACACGAGGATGCGCAGCCAGCGGCGGCGCGGCGGGCGGGGTGTGGGCTTGGATGCCGGCGTGGGGGAGCTGTCGGTCGCTGTGTCGGTCATGGCGCAGGGGGCCGCTAAATGGAGTTCGGTCCATCCTAGCGCCGCAAAACCGCTTGCCAAGGTCCGGGACGCGCTGGCGGGCAGCCGGCAGGCCCGCATACAGGAGATTGGCCTACAGCGCGGCCTGCCGTGGCAAAAGCGCTGTCATCACCGTGTCTCCTGGCCCTGCCGCAGGCGGGTCGATGCCAGGGCGGCCACCACCAGCAGGCCCGCCATGATGAACAGGCCGTTGCGCGTGCTGCCCGTGGCCTGTTCGATCATCCCCATCACGGTGGGGCCGATGAAGCCGCCCACCAGTCCGCAGGTATTGACCAGGGCAATGCCGCCCGCCAGCCCCGCACCCGCCAGCCGCGAAGCCGGGAACAGGAAGACGACGGACTGCACCACGAAGAACATCAGCGCCGTCAGGCTGAAACCCAGCAGCCCCAGCGCGGGCGAGGCCTTGCCCGCCAGCGCCGCCAGCAGCAGGCCTGCAGCCATGGTGCCCAGGCCCGCCAGCAGCATGCGCCGGCAGCGCTGCGGGTGGGTGGCAAAGCGCGGCAGCCAGGCCGCACCGATGGCCGCTGCAATCCAGGGCACGGAGTTGAGCGTGCCGATCTGCAGCGGCGAGAGCTGGCCGTAGGTGCCGATGATGCCCGGCAGGAAGAAGATCACCGTGTAGATGCTGATCTGGTGGCAGAAGTAGACAAGGATGGCCAGCCAGATCTGGCGGTCACGCAGGCAGTCCCGGAGCGAGTGGCCCACCTGGCCGGCGCTGGCCTGCTGGTCCTGCTCGGCCTGCAGGCGTTGCAGTACCTCGCGCGATTCGGCGGCCGTCAGCCAGGGCGCGCTGGCCGGGCCGTCGGGCAGCTTCTTCCAGACCACCCAGGCCAGGGCCACGGCGGGCAGGCCCTCGATCACGAACATCCATTGCCAGCCGTGCCAGCCCAGGAAACCGTCCATCTGCAGCAGCGCGCCGCCCACGGGGCCGCTGAGGATGTTGGCAATGCACACGCCCAGCAGGAAGTAGCCGATGGCGCGGGCCCGTTCCTCGCGGCCGAACCAGTAGGTCAGGTAGAGCATCACGCCGGGGAACAGCCCCGCCTCGGCCGCGCCCAGCAGCACGCGCATCACGTAGAACGAGGTCTCTCCGGTGATGAAGGCCATGCCGGCCGACAGCAGGCCCCAGGTCACCATGATCCGGGTGATCCAGAACCGCGCGCCCACCCTGTGCATGATGAGGTTGCTGGGCACTTCCAGCAGGGCGTAGCTCAGGAAGAACAGCCCCGCGCCCAGGCCGTAGGCGGCCGCCGAGATGCCCAGGTCCACCTCGATGTGCGACTTGGCCAGCGCGATATTGGTGCGGTCTATGAAGCTGATCACATAGGACAGCACCAGCAGCGGCATCAGCCTGCGGAAGATGCGGGCGTTGAGCAGCGACTGCCTGTCGCCGGCGGCAGGCTGCGGCCGTGCGGGCGGCGCGTGAACAGGGGAGGGCGATGGGTGATGGACCATGGCAAATCCTTGGAAAGATGGGTGGATGAAAGCGGAGTCAGGCGGTGGCGGTGGAGGCGGCGTTGCCGCGCGTGCCCAGCTGCAGGGCCACGCCGCCCAGCGCGCAGCCGGCCATGACCACGAAGCACAGGGCATAGCCGCCGGGGCTGGTCCAGCCGCCGCCCAGGGAGATCAGGCTGCCCATCAGCACGGGCGCGATGCCGCCGCCCACGAACATGGCGGTGGTGATGATTCCGTTGGCCGTGGAGGTGGCTGCGGGCTGGGCGCAGTCCGAGGCCACCGCGTAATAGATGGGCCAGACCGCATTGGCGACCAGGCCGAACAGCAGCTGCATCACCACGACCAGGGCCATGGTGTCGGCGAAGTAGAAGGCGCCCACGCTGGCGGCCATCCACAGGCCGCAGATCACCAGGGTGACGCGGCGCCCGATCACGTCCGACAGGGCCGGCCAGACCAGCTGGCCCAGGATGCCGGTGAGCGTGAACACCACGCTCATGCCTGCCGATTCGGCCAGCGACAGGCCCATGATGTTGTAGAGGTAGGCGGGCAGCACCACGTTGATGCCCATGTAGACCACCTGCGTGAGCAGGGTGTTTCCAGCCGTCAGGGCGATGCTGCGGTTGGCCAGCGTGCTGCGCAGGGTGCGCCAGGCCTGGCCTTTTTCCACCTGCGCCGCCACGCTGGCCTGCGGCGGGGTCATGCCCCGGGCGGCGATGTCGGCATACAGCAGTTCCATCTTCTGCGGCGTGGAGTAGCGCGCCCAGAACCACATCAGCGGGATGGCGACGACCAGCGCGACAAAGAACACATAGCGCCAGTTCTCCTCGCCGAAGGCGTACAGCACAAAGCCGGCGACCAGGCCGCTGAGCATGGCGCCCACCGGATAGCCCGTGTGGTGGGCGCCCAGCGCGAAGCCGCGCCGCTCCACCGGCCACCACTCGGCGGTATTGCTCACGCCCACGGGCTCGCCCCAGCCGGCGCCCAGGTTGACGCCGACGCGCAGCGCCACGAAGCCCGCCAGGCTGCCGCTCAGCGCCTTGAAGCCCGAGGCGAACGACAGCGCCGTATAGCCCAGCACCAGCGGCACCTGAAAGCGTGCGCGCTTCCAGCCTGCGCCGTAGCGGTCGCTCCAGATCGCGCCGGGAATGTCCAGCACGGCCAGGGCCAGCATCACGATGGTGGCCACCGTGCCCCATTCGTCGGCCGACAGGCCGAAGTGCCGGGAGATGGTCGGCCCCAGCCGCAGCACGATCTCGCGGTCATAGGCATTCAGTACCCAGATCAGCCAGCAGACCAGCAGGGATACCCATGAATAGCGGTGGATCTGGCGCAGCGAAGCGCGCGGGGCCTGGGCCATGACAGTCTCCCGGGCACCAGCGGTGGGTGCCGTTTCATTGTTGTATGGATGAAGGTGCCGCTTCGCGGGGCGGGCGGCGTCGCGGTGCGAAGGCTCCGGGCCTGCATGCCCGGCTCCGTGCTCAGGCGCCGAAGCGCTGCTCGGGCAGGCCACGCACGCCCAGCCCCTTGACGGCAAACAGCGCGCCACGGGACTGGCCGTCGCCCGGGAAACGTGGCAGCGGCGGCTTGCCCATGGAGGTGACGTACAGCGTATCGAGCCCGGGCCCGCCGAACATCACGCTGGTCACCTTGCGCACCGGCATCTCTATCACCCGGTCCACCCGGCCGTCCGGCGTGTAGCGCACCAGCTGGCCCGCGTACACCAGGGCCTGCCACAGGCAGCCTTCGGCATCGACCGTGGCCCCGTCGGCCGCGCCGCCACCGCTGGTGTCGACCGGGGCAAAGGTCCGGCGGCCGCTGGCATGGCCCGTGGCCGTGTCGTAGTCGTAGACCCGGATCTCGCCGCTCCACGTGTCCGAGAAATAGAGCGTCGTGCCGTCCGGGCTCCAGCACGGGCCGTTCGAGCAGATGATGCCCTCGTCCAGCACATGCAGGCTCAGGTCCGTGTCCAGCCGGTACAGCCGCGCCGAAGGCTGCTCCTCCAGGGTGTCCATGGAGCCGAAGACGAAGCGGCCCTGCCGGTCCACCTTGCCGTCGTTGAGCCGGTTGCCGGGAAGGTGGGACTCGGGGGCGACGACCAGCTCCAGCTCGCCGCTTTCCAGGTCCAGCGTGTGCACGCCGCCGTGCAGCGCCACCAGGGCCGAGCGGCCGTCGCGGCGCAGTGCCATGGAGCCAATCTTCTGGCCGACTTCCCAGGCGCGCAGTTCCCGCCCGTCGGCCGTGCAGCGGAAGATGCGGCCGTCGAAGCTGTCTATCCAGTACAGGCGCTGCTGCCCGACGTCCCACAGCGGGCCTTCGCCCAGCGTGGTCTTGAGGTCGGCGACGATATCGATCTGCATGGGAGTCTCCTGTTCGGTGGCATGGGGGCTGGCCCGGGAAGGCGGTTCAGAAGGCCACGTTGGCCGCACCCTTGAGGCCCAGCATCCGGCGCGCCTCGTCAGGCGTGGCGACGTCGACATTCAGGGCCTCGAGCACGGTGCGGATGCGGCGCACCTGCTCGGCGCTGGAGGTGGCCAGCTGGCCCGGGCCTATCCACAGAGAGTCTTCCAGCCCCACGCGCACATGCGAGCCCATGGCCGCGCCCATGGTGGCCAGCGGCAGCTGGTTGCGCCCGGCGCCCAGGATGGACCACTGGTAGTTGCTGCCCAGCAGGCGGTCGGCCGTGCGCCGCATGTGCATCAGGTCCTCCGGGTGGCCGCCGATGCCGCCCAGGATGCCGAACACCGACTGCACGAACACGGGCCCCTGCACCAGACCCCGGTCCACGAAATGCGCCAGGTTGTGCAGGTGGCTGATGTCGTAGCACTCGAACTCGAAGCGCGTGCCCTGGGCCTGGCCCAGCCGCAGGATGCCTTCGATATCGGCAAAGGTGTTCTTGAAGACCAGGTTGCGGCTGTTTTCCAGGTGCTCGCGCTCCCAGCCGTGCTCCAGGTTCGGGAAGCGCTCCAGCATGGGGAACAGGCCGAAGTTCATCGAGCCCATGTTCAGCGAGGCCAGCTCGGGCTGGAACTCGGTCACGGGCCGCATGCGCTCTGGCACCGTCATGTGCGGGCTGCCGCCCGTGGTGATGTTGACGATGGCATCGCACTCGGCACGGATCGCCTTGAGAAAGGGGCGGAACAGCTCAGGGTCCTGCGAAGGGCGCCCGTCGCGCGGATCGCGGGCATGCAGGTGCACGATGGCGGCGCCGGCCTCGGCGGCATCGATGGCGGCGCGCGCAATCTGCTCGGCCGTCACGGGCAGGTGGGGCGACATGCTGGGCGTGTGGATGGCGCCCGTGGGCGCGCAGGTGATGATGGCTTTGGTGCGTGTGGCCATGGAAGGTCCTTGCGAACGGTGAAAAGTCGAGAGGAGTAGAGGGGGGAGAGGACGAGGAGAGGGCGCTCAGCTCAGCGCCTGGGTCAGGCCATCGACGGCCAGCTCCTGGCCCGTGACATGGCCGGCCAGCGGGCTGGCAGCAAACACGGCCATGTTGGCAATGTCGCGCGCCGTGGCCATGCGGCCCAGCGCGGCCTGGTGCGTGTAGCTGCGCGTGACGTCCTCCAGCGGCAGGCCGCGCGCCTGCGCCTTGGCGGCAATCACATCGCGGATGCGCGGGCCGTCCACGGCGCCCGGCAGGATGGCGTTCACCCGGATGCCGTCGGCGCCCAGCTCCAGCGCCAGCGACTTGGTGAAGCCGATCACCGCCCACTTGGACGCCGAATAGGCCGTGCGGCCCGGCATGCCCAGGTGGCCTGCCGCCGAAGACAGGTTGACGATGGCCGCCTGCCGGCCCTCGCGTGCCGATTGCCGAAGCCGGGGCACGGCCAGCCGCGTGCACAGGAAGGCGCCGGTGATGTTCACATCCAGCGTGCGCTGCCAGTCGGCCAGCTCCAGCGTCTCCACCGCGCCCGTGGGGCCGGCCACCCCGGCGTTGTTGACCAGGATGTCCAGGCCACCCAACTCGTTGTCCACGGCCTTGAACAGTGCCTGCACCTGCAAGGCATCCGACACATCGGCCAGACGGCCGCTGGCGCCAGGCAGGGCGGCAGCCAGCGCATCCAGGCTGGCCTGGGCCACGTCACAGACCATGACGCGCGCGCCGGCCTCGGCAAAGGCGCGGCTGATTTCCAGGCCGATTCCGGCGGCGCCCGCCGTCACCAGGACGCGCTGGCCGGCCAGAAGATCGTTTTTCCACATGCGGGGACTCCTTGGGAACTCAAACAAAGGTGAAAGGGATTCGGGTTGGGTTTGGATTTTGTATCTGTGATCACAGATCAAATATGGTGAATACCCTATGCGGCATGACAGCGGCGGCGCCGCGCTACCATCGCCGCCATGGCCATCAACGAACTAGTCACCCCACTCAAACGCCAGACCCTCAGCAGCGATGTCTATGCACAGCTCAGGGAATTGCTGATCACGGGCCAGATGATTCCGGGCGAGCAGATCTCGCTGCGCACCACGGCCAGCGCGCTGGGCGTCAGCGTCATGCCCGTGCGCGAGGCCGTGCACCGGCTGGTGGCCGAGCAGGCGCTGGAACTCACGCCCAACCGCGCGCTGCGCGTGCCCTTGATGACGGAAAGCGCCTTCCGCGAGATCACGCGCATCCGCGTCAACCTCGAAGGCCTGGCCACGGAGCAGGCGGCCCGGCAACTGCCGGCCGCCGAGCTGGAACGCATCGCCGCACTGCAGGACCGCTTTGCGGCCGAGATGGCCAGCGCCTCGCCGGACGGCGCGCGGCTCATCGCCTTCAACAAGGATTTCCACTTCGCCGTCTACAGCGCGGCCGGCATGCCCATGCTGCTGCAGATGATCGAGGCGCTGTGGCTGCGCATAGGTCCCATCCTCAACCACGACATGCGCTCGGGCTCGCGCCGCGTGAGCGAACAGGTGGCGGTCGGCCACCATGCGCGCCTGGTCGAGGCGCTGCGGCGCGGCGATGCGCCAGCCGCCAAGGAGGCGCTGCGCGGCGACATCGAAAGCGCGGCCGATTACATCGTTTCGGCGGGCGTGCTGGTGACGGCGGACAGCGGGTTGAACGGCGTGAGTGGACTGAGCGGGCCAGCCTCGCCAGATGAAGAAGCCCGGTGACACGCAGAGGAATGAGGTAAGGAAGTAAGATTTCCGTGTTTTCTCTCATTTGCAGGAGCCGGCCATGCTTGCCAAATTGACGTCGAAGAACCAGATCACCCTGCCCAAGGCCGTGGTGTCCGAGGTGGAGGCCGCAGAGTATTTCGAGGTGGCCGTGGAAAACGGCCGCATCGTGCTCACGCCCGTGCACGTGCAGCGTGTCCAGCGCGCACAGGCCGTCCGCGACAAGCTGCAGCAGATGGGCATCACCGACGAGGATGTGCAGGAGGCGACCTCCTGGGCGCGCAAATGATGCGTGTCGTCCTGGACACCAACGTCGTGCTTTCGGCATTGCTGTTCACGTCCGGCCGTCTTGCGTGGATACGCCGGGCCTGGCAGCACCAGCAGTTGAAGCCCCTGGTCTGCAGGGAAACGGCCAGCGAATTGCTGCGTGTGCTCGCCTATCCGAAGTTCAAGCTGTCAACGGCCGAGCAACAGGCCTTGCTGGAGGATTTCCTGCCCTGGGCCGATGTCGTCACACTGCCGCAGCCCTGGCCTGCATTGCCGCTGTGCCGGGACGACAAGGACCAGGTGTTCCTGGTGCTGGCGCATGTAGGCCGGGCCCGGGCGCTCATCACGGGTGATGGCGATCTTCTGGCACTGCGCGACGAGTTTCCCGGCCTGATCGTGACGCCCGATGAATGGGCTGCGCGGCAGGCGCTCTGAGGGCTGAAACACATGCACAACGCCCACGACCCCAAGGTTCTTCCTCTGCGCGACGGCGTCAGCCCCAGCTGCGTGGTGCTGCCCAGCCAGGGCGGCGGGTTGCTGATCGATTTTCTGGCCGAGCGCCTGCCGGCCGTGGCGCGCGAGGACTGGCTGCGGCGCATGGCGCAGGAAGAAGTGGTGGACGAGCACGGCCGTGCCGCCCATGCAGGCACGGCCTTTGCGCCGGGCCTGCGCTACTACTACTACCGCGAGCTGCAGGCCGAGCCGCCCATCCCCTTCGAGGCCGAGGTCCTCCACCGCGACGCGCATCTGCTGGTGGCCGACAAGCCGCATTTCCTGCCCGTGGTGCCGGCCGGCAAGTACCTGCAGCAGACGCTGCTGGTGAGGCTCAAGCGCGAGTTCGACCTGCCCGAGCTGTCGCCCATCCACCGCATCGACCGCGACACGGCGGGGCTGGTGGTGTTTTCGGTGCAGCGCGCCACACGCGGCATCTACCAGGCGCTGTTCCGCGACCGCGCCATCCACAAGACCTACGAGGCCGTCGCGCCCTGGCGCGAGGACGTGGTTTTCCCGCGCACGCATGAAAGCCGCATGGAGGAAAGCGGCCATTTCTTCCGTATGCACGAGGTGGCCGGCACGCCCAACACCCGCACCCACATGCAGGTGCTGGAGCAGCACGGCCGCTGGGCACGCTACCGGCTGGAGCCGGAAAGCGGCAAGCGCCACCAGCTGCGCGTGCACATGGCCGCCCTGGGCCTGCCGCTGTGGGGCGACGGCTTCTATCCCGAAGTGCATGACATGCCCGAGGGCGACTACTCGCGCCCGCTGCAGCTGCTGGCGCGCAGCCTGGCCTTCACCGATCCTCTGGACGGCCAGTCGCGGCGCTTTGACAGCCGCCGCCAGCTGCTGCCGCTGACCGACCTGTAGAGGCTTTTCCACTGCCGGAAACCGCTGGTTTTTTGCCCATGGCCCCGCCATGGGATAGGCCGGTTGCGGACATTTAACGGACAACTTTGTCCGATAATTGTCCGCATGACTTCCAAAAGACCCAGTGCCGATATCCGCCGCGCCCAGCTGCTGGACGCGGCCGATGCCGTGTTTTCCGAGCATGGCGTGACCGCGCCGCTGGACCTGGTGGTCGAGCGCGCCGAGGTCGGCCGCGCCACGCTGTACCGGCAGTTTCCTGACCGGCGTGCGCTGATGCTGGCGCTGCTGGAGCGTTCGCTGGACAGCATGCGCAGCGCGGCCGAAGCCATGGCCGAGGACGACGATGCCTTCTACAAGCTGCTGTCGCGCCTGGCCGAGCGCATTGCGGTCTCGGCCCCCATCACCGATTACTGGCGCACCGTGGAGCGCGGCGACGAGGTCATCGCCCAGGCCCGCGTTGCCATGTGGCAGATCTTTCGGCCGGCCATGGACCGGGCCGTGGCCTGTGGCCATTGCCGCCAGCCGCTGACGCAGGCCGAGCTGTCCCTGGTCTTCGGCATGCTGGGCGCCTCGCTGCGCGGCGAGACGCCGCAGCAGCGGCGCACACTGGCGCGCAAGGCGCTGCAGATCGTCTGGCAAGGCCTGAAGGCCTGACATGGCCACCACACCCACTCCACCAGGGCCCGTGCTGCCCCCGTCGCCCCCCGTCGTCTACCTCAAGCCCCCGCCGGACTGGGAAGAGCATGAAAAGCCCAGCCTGCCGGGCTCGCCGTCCATGCCGCTGCACCAGCCGGCCGTGCGCGCAGCCTATGGCCTGATCGCCGTGCTGGTGGCGCTGACGGGCGGCCTGGGCAATGCACTGTTCACGGCCAACCTGCCCACCATCCAGGGGCAGATGGGGCTGACGTCTTCCGAGGCCGCCTGGCTGACCGGCGCCTACGTCATGCTCAACATGACGGCCAATTTGCTGGTCTACAAGTTCCGCCAGCAGTTCGGCATGCGGCTGTTCGCCGAGATCGGCCTGGGCCTGTATGCGCTGCTGACGCTGCTGCACCTGGTGCTGGGCAGCTACACCAGCCTGCTCATGCTGCGCGCGGCCAGCGGCCTGGCGGGCGCCACCTGCAGCACGCTGGGCACGCTCTACATGCTGCAGGCCGCGCCGCGCAAGCATGTGCTCAAGATGCTGGTGATCGGCGTGGGCCTGGGGCAGATCGCCACGCCGCTGGCCTGGATCCTGTCGCCGGGCCTGCTGTTCAACAGCGAGTGGCACAACCTCTACCTGTTCGAGGCCGGCCTGGCCCTGATTTCGTTCGCGGGCGTGGTGGTGCTCAAGCTGCCGCCGGGCGTGCACATCCGCAGCTTCGAGCGGCTGGACTTCCTGACCTTCTTCCTGATGGTGCCCGGCGTGGGCCTGCTGATCGCCGTGCTGGTGCAGGGCTACAACCACTGGTGGCTGGACACGCCCTGGCTGGCCTGGATGCTGATCGGCTCCATCGTCCTGCTGAGCGTGGCGCTGTACATCGAGCACCACCGTCGCAACCCCATGCTGCAGACGCGCTGGTTCGTGCTGGCGCCCACGGTGCGCTTCGTGATCGGTGCGTTGCTGCTGCGCTTTCTGACCACCGAGCAGACCTATGGCGTGATCGGCATGCAGCGCATGCTGGGCATGACGGTGGACCAGATGCAGCCGCTGTTCATCGTCATCCTGCTGGGCACCATCGCGGGCATTGCCGTGTCGGCGCTGACCTTCGGGCTGGAGAACATGGGCAAGCAGATCGTGGGCTCCATCGTGCTGTTCGCGCTGGCGGCCTGGCTGGACCACAGCCGCACCAGCCTGGCCCGGCCCGAGGACTTCTTCGGCAGCCAGTTCCTCATGGCCGTGGGCGCGGGCCTGTTCATGGGGCCGCTGATGCTGATCGGCGTGGTGCAGGGCCTGAAGTTCGGCGCGCACTACATGCTGACGGCCATCGTCACCATCTCCATGACGCAGGCCATGGGCGCGCTCATGGGCTCGGCCCTGCTGAGCACCTACCAGATGCACCGCGAGCAAGTGTATTCGGCCGCCATCGTGGCCGATGTCGATCCCACCGACCCCATCGTGGCCGACCGCCTGCGCCTGCAGCAGCAAAGCCTGGCCCGCGTCATCGCCGACCCGGCCCTGCGCGCGGCCCAGGGCACGGCCCAGCTGGCGCAGGCCGCACGCCGCGAGGCCAATGTGCGCGCCTACAACGACGTGTTCGCCCTCACGGCCGGCGTGGCCGTGCTCTACCTGCTGTGGATGCTGGCCCTGGCCGGCCGCGCACGCCAGCGCGCCTTCGTGGAGCGCATGCGCGCCGCCGCAGCCGATGCCTCGGCCATGCGCGGCACCGATGCCGCCGCGCCGCAGGACGCGCCGGGCCAGCCGCCCACCCAACCCGTCGCCCGCGCCTGAAACCGTTCGCCCAGAGAAAAGACAACAACATGAGTGACTCCGAAAATTCCAATGGCGGCACGGCCGCCTCTGCCTCGCCTGCGCCGGCTCCCGCTGCGGCGCCTTCGCCCTCGCCTTCGCCATCGCCATCGCCATCGCCCAAGCTCATCAAGCCCTCGCTGCGCAGCGTGCTGGTGATGCTGGTGGTCGCCCTGGCCGGCGTGCTGCTGGTGCTGCGTGCCTGGAACCTGTTCCCCTTCGCGGGCACCGTGGTCAGCACCGACAACGCCTATGTGCGCGGCGCCGTCACCGTGCTCGCGCCCCAGGTCAGCGGCTATGTGACCGAGGTGCTGGTGCAGGACTACGAGAACGTCAAGGCCGGCCAGCCCCTGGTGCGCATTGACGCCCGCACCTACGAAGCCGCCCAGGCCCAGGCGCAGGCCCAGCTGGCCAATGCCCGCGCACAGCTGGCCAATGCCGACCAGACCCAGGCGCAGAACCGCGCCACGCTGGGCGCCAGCCGCGCCGGCCTGGCGGCGGCGCAGGCCGAATCCGACCGCGCCGCAGCCGAGCTGCAGCGCGTGCAGGCGCTGTCCGAGCGCGGCTCCGTCTCGCTCAACGAGCGCGACAAGGTGCGTGCCACCGCGCGCCTGGCGGCCACCAACGTGGCCAAGGCCCAGGCCGACATCGAGATCAACGCCCAGAAGATCAAGGCGACGACGGTGAACCGCGCCTCGCTCGAAGCCCAGGTCCAGATGGCCGAGGCGCAGCTGCGCCAGGCCCAGATCAACCTGGACAACACCGTGGTGCACGCGCCCGGCGATGGCCAGGTCAGCGAAGTCGGCGTGCGCCGGGGCCAGTACGTCACGGCCGGCTCCCAGCTCATGTACGTGGTGCCGCACACGCTGTGGGTGGTGGCCAACTTCAAGGAAACCCAGACCGCCCGGGTGCGCATAGGCCAGTCCGTGCGCTTCAGCGTCGATGCGCTGGGCGGCGCCCACCTCACGGGCCGCGTGCTGGAGATCGCGCCGGCCACGGGCTCGGAATTCAGCGTGCTCAAGGCCGACAACGCCACGGGCAACTTCACCAAGGTCGTGCAGCGCCTGCCGGTCAAGATTGCAATCGATCCCGACCAGGAGCTGGCCGCGCGGCTGCGCGCGGGCATGTCGGTGGTGGTGCGGCTGGATACGGCGCAGCCTGAGCCCCAACCCGCACAGCAGCCCGCACCCCAACCGGAGGCCCGCCCATGACCGCCCGCGCACTGGCCATGGCCATCGCCTGCGCCGCCGCGCTGACTGGCTGCAGCGTGCCGCCGCTGAGCACCGCGCCTGAAGCGGCCCGGCCCGCCGTGCCCGCCCAGTGGAGCGGGGCAGGGCAGGAGCCGGCCGCCGCCGTCCAGGCATCGTGGTGGCAGGCCTTTGGCGATCCGCTGCTCACGCGCTGGGTGGAACTGGCCCAGTCCCGCAACAACGATGTGCTGCTGGCCCTGTCGCGCGTGGATGAGGCGCGGGCCAACCTGGATGTGGCAGGCGCTGCGGGCCTGCCCCAGCTCTCGGCCACGGCCGGCGCCTCCACGGGCCGCAGCCTGGGCGCGCGGGGCCTGGCGCACACGCGCTCGGTTCAGCCCGGCCTGCAGGCCAGCTGGGAGCCTGATCTGTGGGGCCGCATCGCCCACCTGGAAAAGGCCGCCGCCCTGCGCCTGCAGGCCAGCGAGGCCGACCGCGACGCCGTGGCCCTGGCCGTGGCCGCCACCACGGCCCAGGCCTATGTGGGCCTGCGCTCGCTGCAGTCGCAGCTGCAAGTGGCCCAGGCCACGGCCCGCTCGCGCAAACAGGCCCTGCGCCTGGCCGATGAGCAGGCGCGCGTCGGCTACACCTCGCAGTTGCAGCTCACCCAGGCCCAGGCCGAGCTGCAGGGCGTGCAGCAGGCCGTGGAGCAGCTGGAGCTGTCGCTGGCGCGCCAGCGCACGGCGCTCCTGCTGCTGGCCGGTGGCGAGGGTGACGAGCAGGCTGCCGCGCTCATGGCAACAACCGACGGCCAGTCCGCTGCGCTGGGCGCACCGCCGCCTGCGCCGGCCGCCGGCCTGCCTTCGGCCTTGCTGCAGCGCCGCCCCGACATTGCACGGGCGCAGCTGCAGCTGGCGGCCGCCGACGAAAGCCTGGCCGTGCAGCGCACCGCCTTCCTGCCCCAGGTCTCGCTGACGGCCAGCGCCGGCAGCCTGCTGGTCAATGCCCTGCAATACCACCCGGCCACGGTCTGGGCCCTGGGCAGCAGCGTGCTGGCACCTCTGTTCACGGGCGGGCGGCTGCAGGGCCAGTTCGACGCCGTGACCGCCCAGCGCGACCAGGCCGCCTATGCCTATCGGGGCGTGGTGATCAAGGCCCTGGCCGATGTGGAAAACGCCCTGGTCGGCACCCGGCGCCTGCAGTCGCAGTGGCAGCACGCCAGCGAACGCGAGGCGGTGCTGCAGCGCTCCCTGGGCTTTGCCAAGGACCGCTACGAGGCCGGCTACGCCAGCTACCTGGAAGAGCTGGACGCCCAGCGCAATCTCTACCAGGCCCAGCAGGAAGTCATACGCCTGCGCCAGAGCCAGCTGGAAAACGCCATTGCGCTGTACCAGGCGCTGGGGGGCGGCTGGCAGGCCGACGCTGCACCAGTCGCCAGCCCCGCCCGCTGATCAGACCTTCTCGATGCGCGCAGGCAGGCCCTGGCGCACCGTGGCGCCGGACACCCAGTCCACCCACACGTTTTTGCAGCCGGGCCGCGTGGGATCGGCAAAGCCCAGGTCATTGAGGTTCACGCCATTGGCATGCTCGGCGTTCACCGGCATGGGCTGGCCGTCGATGCTGTGGCGGCCCGCGCCCAGTTCGCGGTGGCCGTAGCCGTGCTCGATGGCCACGGTGCCCGGCATCACGCCGTCGCGCACCATGGCCACGGCCGTCACCGCGCCGCCCGGCGTGCGGATGCGCACCGTGTCGCCGTTGGCGATGCCCAGCCGCTCGGCGTCCTCCCGGTGCAGCGATACCGGATTGTGCGGATGCACCTGGCGCAGCCGCGAGACGGCAATCGACATGGAACTCATCAGGTTGGACTTGTACGAGGTCAGCAGCAGCGGCCATTGCTGCTCGCCGAAATGCGTGCGCATGGCGCTGCCGTCGGCCAGCCGCGCCGGATACCAGGTGGGGCAGCCGCTGTAGCGCTCGCCCGTCATGGCGTGGCGCATGCGGGCCAGCTCCTCGCTCCACACTTGCAGGGCAGGCGCGTGGGCCTTGCGGGTGTGGCCGTCCTTCCAGGCGTCCTCGATGCGGTCGAAGCGCCCGCCGCGCGTCAGCAGCATGGCCACCTGGCGCCATTCATCGTCCTTCAGGCGCTGGCGCAGCGCGGGCACCAGCCTGTCCACGCCGGTGATGGCGATGTCATCATCGCTGGCCGCCGGCACGGGCTTGCTGCCTGCCCAGGCCACGTTGGCCAGGGCATGGATGAAGAAGTCCTCGGCCGAGCGCAGCGCATGGGGCTGGCCCTGGGCGTCCTTGATGGCGGCCTCGCCAAAGCCCGGCAGGCCCAGCCGTTCTGCCACGGCGAAGAGGAAGCTCTCCACGTTCACGGGCTGGCCGCCGGCCGTGCGCGCCACGGCGGGCTGCACCACGGGCCAGCGCACGGTGGAGCTTTTGGCCACCACGTCGGCCCAGGGCGCCGAGATGCCCCAGCTCTCGTAGGTCACGGTATCGGGCACGATGAAATCGGCCAGCGCGCTGGTCTCGTTGATGAAGGGATCGATGGAGACGATCAGCGGCAGCTTCTTCGGGTCCTTGAGATCGTCCACCAGCGCATTGCGAAAGCCCGCAATGCCGTAGACGGGGTTGCTCATGTGGTTGATCCAGGCCTTGGCGCGATAGGGGTAGCCGGCCAGCGCGCTGGCCAGCATCTCGCTGGACAGGCCGCCCACGGCCGGGTACCACGGGGCCTGGGCGGCGGGGTAGTCCTTCGCGCCCTCGGGCTGGCCCTCGCGCTTGCGCTGGAATTCCGCGCTTTTCTCGTAGGGCTGGCGGTGGCGTGACAGCGCCAGGCCGCGCGGCTTGACCTTGCCGTCGAAGTTGGCGAAGTCGTAGCGCGGGCCGGGGCCGAAGGGGCCGAACGGGCCGGCATCCAGCACCAGGCCGCCCTGCACGTTGAGGTTGCCCACCAGGGTGTTGAGCATGCTGATGGCGTAGGCGGTGTAGAAGCCCGCGCCGCTCATGGTGCCGCCATGCGCATCGGCCACGGCGCGCTTGCCATGGCTGGTGAACTCGCGCGCCAGCGCCTCGATCTCGCCGCGCGCCACGCCGCACAGCGCCGCGTATTCGTCCAGTGTCTTGAGGCTGGCCTGCTCATGCAGCTTGGCCAGCGAGGAGCAGACCGACAGCTCGGGGGCCTGGTCCGCGCCTTCGGCCTTCAGGCCGGGCACGGCCACGCGGGTGCGCACCATCAGCTGTGCAGGCTCGGCCTGGGTGTGCGGCGCCAGGCTGCCATCGGCACGCTGCACCACGAACACATCCTGGGCCGGCTTGCCGTCTTCGGCTGGCGCGGGCAGGGCCCAGCCCAGGTCGGCGCCGCGCAGAAAGCTGCCATGGCGCGGGTGGCCGGGCTCGTTGACCAGCAGGTGCGTGGCATTGCTCCAGGACGCCTCGCCCGCTGCCTGCATGGCGGCCGGGCCGGGCTGGGCGAGAAAGCCCGTGTCATGGCGCGCCTCGTCCAGGATGACGCGGATCAGCGCCATGGCCAGGGCCAGGTCGCTGGCCGGCTTGACGGCCAGCCAGCGGTTGCCGCTGCCCGCAGCCAGGCTGGACGAGGTCGGCAGCACGGGCGAGACCACCACGTAGCGGAAACGGTTGTCCTCGCGCGAGCGGGCCTCGGCCAGTTCGCGGCCCTGGCGCTGGAAGGGGTTGCCGGACTGCGCGGGTGCCGCGCCGATGAACAGGCCGAAGCTGGCATGGCTCCAGTCCGGCTTGCCGTGCGGCATGCCGGGCAGGTCGCCCAGGGCCGCTGCCGCACCCACGCGAAAACTCTGGCCGCAGTAGGCGCCGTGGTTGCTGACGTTCACGGTGCCGAAGGACGGCCCTGCAAAGCGGCGCAGCAGCTGGGCGCGGCCTTCGTTGGAGGCGTCGGTCACCAGCAACTGGTTGGAGCTCGGGCCGAACTCGGGGTTGTCGGCGTCCAGCGGCGTCCTGGTGTCCCAGATGGCGCGCAGGCCCTCGACCTGGCCTTCGCCGAACAGATCGCCGCCCTCGCAGACTTCCTGCACCAGCTGCTCGAAGGAAATGCTCTGCCAGCGGCCGCTGCCGCGCGGGCCCACGCGCTTGAGCGGGGTGAGCACGCGGTGCGGCGCACTCTGGTGCTCCAGCATGGACGAGCCGCGCGCGCAGGCCGTGGCCCGGCCCTCCAGGCCCAGCTCCTTGCCCAGTTTGGCGTAGACCTCGCGCACGGGTTCTTCCATGGCGGCCGGGCGCGTGGTGGCCAGCGGGTGGTAGGGGTTGCCTGCCACGCGCAGGATGCGGTTGCTGGCGGTATCGACACGCACGCGCACGCCGCACTGCGTCCAGCAGCCCAGGCAGCTGGAGGGGCTGACCACCTGGCCGGGCTGTGTGGTGAGCGCGCCCGTGGCCGGGTCGATGCGGAACTCCGGCGTCAGCGAATTGCCGCGCGTGGCGCTGGCCGTGGGCGTGCCCGAAGTGCCTGCGACCAGGCCCTTGGCGCCGCGCGCCAGCGTCTCGCCGTAGCCGGCCGCAAAGGCGGCCAGCCCACCGGCGGTGAGGCCACCGCGCAGCAGCAGGCGGCGGCGGGCGGCCTCGGCATCCAGGGAATCTTCGGGAGCTTGGGGGAGTTTCTTCTTGTCGGTCATGAAAGGCTTTCTTTGGCGCGGCCGGCCGGTGGCGGGCCGCGCTCCGTGAATGGGTGAGGGGTCGTCAGGGCGGCGGTGTCAGAGGGCGCGGGCCGTGGCCGAACGCGCGGGAAACAGCTCCAGCGCCCAGGTGGCCAGCGTCACCAGTGCAATGCACAGGCCGGCCACGCCCAGCATGCCCAGCAGGCCGTCGCCGCCCAGCGGCATGTGGTAGATGTACAGGCCCGCGCCGTACTTGGGCACGCCTTGCACGCCCATGAACAGCGCCCAGCGGAAGGCCCAGGCCGCGGCGGCCAGGCCCAGCCCCAGGGCCAGCGTGTAGCGCGGGCAGGCCATGCGCTGCCCACCCCGGACCAGGGCCCACAGCAAGGCGGCACCGGCCACGGCCGAGCCCAGCATGCTCAGGCGCCAGACCGGAAACTGCTGCCACAGCTGCAGCGCCGCCTGGAAGGAGCGGCCCTGGCCCAGCCAGCCGGCAACGGCCCAGACCGCCACCATGGCCAGCAGGCACAGCGCCAGCGCCAGGCCCAGGATGCGCAGGGCCTGCAGGGCGCCGGCATCGGGGCGGTGGCGGGCGGGCAGAAAGCGCGCCGTCACCAGCATGCAGCCCACCGTGGCCAGCCAGCCCGTGAGTGCCAGGTTCAGCGGCACCCACAGCGTGTTCCACAGCGGGCGCGAGCGCACGGCCATCAGCTCGGCGCCGGTATAGGCGGTGATGGTCAGTGCCGACACGGCCAGCAGCGGCGCCAGCCAGCGCAGCCACTGCGGCCGGCCCAGCCACCAGGCCAGCACGAAGGCCAGCGCCAGTCCCACGAAGACCGGCAGCAGCAGGGCGCCCACCGACATCCACGACCACGGCGTGAAGTGCGCATAGAAATGCCAGAAGCGCGCAGGCTGGTGCAGGTCGGCCAGCAGCGACACGGGCGCCGCGATGGCGCTGACGGCCAGCACCAGCACGGCGGCCGGCAGCAGGCGCGCCATGGCGCTGGCGCGCGGCGCCCAGGCGCAGGCGGCGGCCAGCAGGGCGGCGCCCGTGGCAATGCCGGCCAGGAAGAAGTACTGCACGGCCCAGGGCAGCCAGGCCGATTCGTAGGCGGGGGTCAGGAGTTCGACGATGTGCATGGGGTGCTCCTTGCGTTCAGTGGGAAGTGACCAGCCGCACGCTGGCCTGCCCGTCCACGCCGTCGACGAAGGCGTCGGGCAATCCCAGGTAGTACACATGCGGGTCCGTGCCCATGGCGGGCTTGAGCACCTTGAGGTCCTTGGCGTGCTCGCGCATGCGCTGGCGGATCTCGCTGCCCTCGTCGTTGAGGTCGCCGATCACGCGGGCGCCGCCCACGCAGCTTTCCACGCAGGCCGGCAGCAGTCCGGCTTCCAGGCGGTGCTCGCAGAAGGTGCACTTGTCGGCGGTCTGCGTCTCGTGGTTGATGAAGCGTGCGTCATAGGGGCAGGCCTGCACGCAGTAGCCGCAGCCCACGCAGCGCTCGTTGTCCACCAGCACGATGCCGTCGCTGCGCTGGAAGGTGGCCTGCACCGGGCAGACCGGCACGCAGGGCGGGTTGTCGCAGTGGTTGCACAGGCGCGGCAGGTTGAGCATGGCCGGCGGCAGGTCCTCGTTGCCCGCGTGCTGCACCTCGTACTGCAGCACCGTGGTGCGGAACTGGCCCAGCGGTGGCAGGTTCTCCATGGAGCAGCTCACCGTGCAGGCCTGGCAGCCTATGCAGCGGCGCAGATCCACCAGCATGCCGTAGCGCCTGCCGGCCTCGCCGGGACGGCGCGGCGGTTGAAAACCCGGGGTGCCGGGCGCGGCCGCCGCCGCCGCCACGGGCAGGGCCACGGCCGCCATGGCGGCGGCCAGCAGGTCCTTCAGGAAGCCGCGCTTGCCTGCGGCGGGCTGTGCATGGGCGGCGGTGCGGGCGGGGATGTCCTGGGAGGAGGGCTTGCAGCTGCAGTCGTTGCAGCCGCTGCCGGCTCGGGATGTTTTTGGCATGGCCTGTCTTTCATCGTCCTGCGGCCACGGAGGGTGGTCGCTCAAACTCAATAAAGCATTAAAAATATGCTTTTTATATTGAATTTAATATATGAAATTCAGGGCATTGGCGGCTTGATGTGAGTCAAGCAATGGGCTTGCAAAGCGCCACCGACTGCCTGCCATGGACAGGCACCCAAGGCAGTCCATAGCGTGTGGCGCAGGGATTAAGACGGGGTTAACAGGGTGACTGCATTCCTCGGGAATGCAGGGCGCGTATCGGAAATCACCCTCTTGTTTCCGCGCGCGGCCCCGGTCTACGCTGCTTGTGTCGCCACTGCCAAGGAGTTCTCCATGAACCATGCCCTGAACAGCCTTGCTTCGGAACTGGACCTTGCCGCCGAAGCCGGCGAGCACCTGAGGCTGCAATTCACACAGGCCTGCGTGGACCGCATCGCGCACCTGCTGGAAGACCCGGACGTCATCCGCTGCGCGCAAGGCCTTCGCCGCTACCTGGATGGCCAGATCGACAGGCAGGAGCTGGACCGCCTGGCCCGCGAGGCGGCCAGCCTGGCCAACCACCACCAGGGATCGCGCTCCCTCGACGGCTGCGGCCATGCCGCCGTGTCCGCCACCTATGCCACGGCCCATGGGCTGGCGGGCCGGGCGCTGCAGGCGGCCGACTATGCGGCCTACGCCATGGTCTATGGCGAGGGCGGCCACGGCGCCGTCACGGACCGTGAATCGTTCGAGCCTGAATACCAATGGCAGGCGCGCTGCCTGGCCTCGCTGGCGCAGGCCGCTCAGCAGCGCACGTAGCACCAGGCCGACTGCTGCAGCAGGGCCAGTGACTCGATGCCGCCCTGCGGCAGCACGCGCATGCCGGCAGGCGCCTCGCGGCCCAGCTTCCTGAGCGTGTTCGGGCAGACCAGCGCATGGGCCAGGGCGGCAGCATCCAGATGCTGCGGCGTGCCCGGCGCGGCGTCCAGCAGCGCCTCGACGGCCGGGCCGTTGATGACGATGCGGACTTCGGCACCGGGCCGGTCCTGGCGCAGGTTGGCCAGATTGCTGCGTGCACGGGCCAGGGCGCCCGGTGTGGGCGCATGCAGCACGATGCGCAGCGGCGGCGCATCCGGCCGGGCGGGGAACAGGTCGCTCCAGTCGTTGGAGGAGGTGGAAGCGGCGGGAGAACGGCTTGTGCTCATGGTCGTCCCCGTCATTTCCTGCCACGCGGCCCCATGACCTCTTCCAGCAGGCCCGGCGGCAGGCCGGTGCGTACCTGCACCACTCCTTTGTCATCCTTCCAGACCAGGGCCGGCGTGGCACGCAGCCCCCAGGTGGACATCAGCGAGGCATGGTTGGCCAGCACCTGCCGCGTGGCCTGCGGCACCGGGGCCAGCGGCGTGGCGCCCGCGCCTTCTGCGCTGGCGCGGCCGGCCTTGGCATAGGCGCGTGCGTGCTCGGCCAGGGCCTGCTCGGGCTGGCGCGCGGTCAGCAAGGCGGCGGCCTTGCCCTCGCTGCTGGGCTTGAGGATGCCCACCAGAATGTGGCGCAACTGCACCTGGCCGCTCTCCACCCAGGGCCGGGCATCGTTCCACAGCTGGTTGCAATAGGGGCAGTTGGGGTCGGTGAACACATAGACCGTGCGCGGCGCGTCGGCGCGGCCATCCGGTATGGACTGGGCGCGCTGCACATCGCCCCACAGTTGCTCGCCCATGGGCTTTTGCACGGCGGCCTGCAGGGCCTGGGCGTTCACGTCGCGGCCCTGGGCGTCGATCACCGTGCCCAGCACCCAGTGCTTGCCGTCAGGCATGCGGTAGATGGGCACGGGCTGGCGGTCGCGGTAGGCGGCCCAGGCCTTGAGTCCGCCCACGGCCGGCAGCGGTCCCACCAGGGTCAGTCCCTGCTGGGCCAGGAAATCCTCCGATGGCAGCTCGGACGCCGCAGCCGGCAGGGCCAAGGCTGCCGACAGGGCCAGGGCTCCTGCCAGTGCAGGCAGGGGGAACAGGGGGGAAGCGCTCATGAACATTCCTTCAGATGCTGGGCCAGGCTGGCGCGCGACAGCTCGCCCATGCGCATGCCGCACAGCCGGCCGTCGGCGCCATAGAAATAGGTGGAAGGCAGGCCCCGTTGGCGCCAGTGCCGGCCGGCCTGCTGCTGCGGGTCGAACAGCACCTGGGCCAGCGGCAGCGGGGCCGTCGCCTGCTCGCGCTGCAAATAGCCCATCACGGTCTCGGCAGGCTCGCCCTGGTTGATCCAGATGAAACGTACATCGGGCCGCTGCTGCTGGGCCTGGGCCAGCACCGGCATCTCGCGCCGGCAGGGCGGGCACCAGGTGGCCCAGAGGTTGATCACCATGGGCTTGCCGTCGGCCTGCTGCAACTGCTGCAGCGAGACCGGCTGCGCCTGTCCGTTGACCAGGGTGAAGGCCGGCAGGGCCGGTGCATCTGCGGACGGCAGCGCCTGCAGCAGGCTGCCCAGCGCCAGCAGGGCCGCCCCCGCGCCCAGCGCCAGCCCTGTGGCGCGGCGCAGCACCGGGGAGCGGCGGCTGCGCCACAGCATGTACAGCAGCGCGGCCAGCAGGCCGGCCCACAGGTTCCATCCCCCGTCGCGGATATCGATGATGCGGCCTGCGAAGGCCGGCATTCCGCTCCAATCCCAGGGGGCCGGCGCGACCTCGGTCCACCACTGCGCGACATAGGCCAGGCGCGCCGCCAGCAGGCCGGCCAGGGTGCTTTGCCACAGCAGCGCATCCACGGCCTGGCCCGTGCGCCTTTCATTCCTGCGCGCCAGCCACTGCGCCAGCAGCCAGGCCAGCATGGCCACCACCACGCCCATCGGCAGGACCAGCGGCCCCAGCGCCAGGCTGGCAGGCAGGTGCAGCCAGGCGCCCAGCGCCGATAGCGCTGACGGCCCGCCAGGCTCGGCCGCTCCGGCAAGAACAGGCGAAGGCGCCAGCAGCAGGCTGGCAAGCAAGGGCTGGAAGGATGAAAGAAGAGGGGATGACCGGAGAGGCATGGAAGGGAGTTTCAGCCATGCAGGCTGACAGGTCGTGGATGCTGGCAGCGGGGAATTAACGGGGGGTTAACGGCCTCATGGCCTCACCTGGCTTGCCGGGCGGCAGCGCCCCTCTTGCGCTCGCAAGAAAATCCATCTCATCGATCGAGGGTCAGAACTTATTCCAGAGTGCTGCAAATACGCCGGAAAAAATCACAATGAAGATGGAAATTTTGAAAGCCAACCTGTTTTCCGATGGCATGCAGGGTCGCACCATCTTGTATTTGAAAGTGAGCATGATGGCGAAGAGGATCAGGGCGCCCACGACGGCAAGCCCTATTTGAAGTTCATTCATTGCATTTCTTTCCATTCAGCGGGATATGGGGGCGAGAGCTATGCAGCCCCTTGGGAGGCAAGGGTTGAATTGTGCATTGGTGATTGCAAGATCTACTGCAGTAAATCGCCGGGAGGATTCTGAAATCTTCCAGGATTTTTCTTAGTTGCCATAGGACTGGTCCTGCGTTTTTTCAGATTTTTGAATAGCCAATTATTTTCTGAAGAACCCAAGAATTGCGTTTTGCTCTCAGTCCCTGAAAGTCCCATGGGCACATGGCTGCAAAGCGAGCTGGCGGCCCGAACGTCGCGCCAACGCCTGGCCGCATTCTTGTACGCGTGCCTGCGAGATTCGGCATGCTGGCGTACACCTCGCTACAAATCTGCGATGCTCAGTCGCTTTTCGTTCCCGACTTGGATACAGACGGCGGGGCCTGGCGCCAGGCCCTGCGGACAACAACATGCATGTTCTCTTGGTGGAAGACAACGCGCTGGTGGCCAGCGGCGTGCGAGCCGGCCTGCAGCTGCAGGGCTTTGGCGTGGATACCGTGGCCTCGGCCGGGCAGGCGGATGCGGCCATCCGTTCCTCGCATTTCGATGCCTGCGTGCTGGACCTGGGCCTGCCCGACGAGGATGGCCTCTCGCTGCTGGCGCGCTGGCGCGGCCAGGGCCTGCAGGTGCCCGTGCTGGTGCTGACGGCGCGCGATGCCGTGTCACAGCGCATCGAAGGCCTGCAGACCGGCGCCGACGATTACCTGGTCAAGCCCTTTGACCTGCACGAACTGGCGGCGCGCCTGCATGCGCTGCTGCGCCGCGCGGCCGGCCGCAGCGTGGACTGGATCGAGCTGGGCGAGGTGCGCATCAACCCCGCTGCAGGCCACATCCAGCGCCAGGGCCGCACGGTGGAGCTGTCGCGCCGCGAGTGGTCGCTGCTGCGCGCGCTGCTGCAGTCGCCGGGCCGCATTCTGAGCACCGAGCAACTGCGCGACAGCCTCTACGGCTACAGCCAGGATGTGGAGAGCAATGCCGTCAACGTGCATGTGCACCACCTGCGCCGCAAGCTGGGCCATGAACTGGTGGAGACGGTGCGCGGCGAGGGCTATCGCCTGGGCCTGCACCCATGATGCGCAGCCTGCGCGTGCGCCTGCTGGCATGTCTGTGCCTGGCGCTGTGCACGCTGTGGGGCGGGGTGGCGGCCTGGATGTTCTCGGACATGCGCAACGAGCTGCGCACCGTGCTGGATGACCGGCTGATCGCCTCGGCGCGCATGGTGGCCGGCATCGTCCACCAGTTCCGGCCTGCCCGGGAGCTGCCGCAGGACTGGAGCCCCATGCTCAACGTGATCGCGCGCGACGGCGTGGCCTGCGAGGTCAGCCTGGTGCGCGGCGAGGTCCAGCCCGTGCGGCCCGAATCGGCCCTGCCGCAGGTACTGGCCAAGACCGAGGGCAGTCCCGTGTTCCCGCAGAGCATGCCGCTGGGCTTCTCGACCATCATCAAGGGGGGCAAGCCCTGGCGCACCTATGTGCTGGAGGACCACGGCGTGCGCATCGCCACGGCCGACCGCATCGATGTGCGCGAGGGCCTGATCCACGGCTTTGCCTACACCATCGTCCTGCCCTTCGTGCTGGCGCTGCTGGCCAGCATGGGGCTGATGTGGTGGGCCGTGACCCAGGGCCTCAGGCCGCTGGAGGCCCTGCGGCGCGAACTGGCGCGCCGCCCGCCCGGCGACGACTCGCCCGTGGCCCAGGGCCTGCAGACGCGCGAACTGGCGCCGCTGGTGGGCACGCTCAACCAGCTGCTGCACCGCGTGCGCGCGGCCATAGACCGCGAGCGCCGCTGGAGCGACGACGCCGCCCATGAGCTGCGCACGCCGCTCACCGCCATCAAGACCCATGTGCAGGTGGCGCAGATGGCGCTGGCGGCGCCCGGCATGCCTGCCGGCCTTCTGGCCGCGCCGCCCGGCTCCATGGCCCGCGATTCGCTGGCCCAGGCGGGCGAGGGCGTGGAGCACCTGCAGCACACGCTGGAGCAGTTGCTGCTGCTGGCGCGGCTGGAGCAGCATGAACCTGGCGCTGCCTCCGTGCTGGCCTGCGGCGATGCGCCTGCCGATGCGCTGCAGGCGCTGGACAAGGCCTGGCAACTGGCTGTGAATGCCGTGAGCGCCCAGGCCCCAGCGCCCGCGCTGCGCACATGGCTGGACAACGGCCAGCCCGTGCAGGACTGGCCGCTGGCCATCTCCGAGCCCCTGCTGGTCTCGGCCCTGCGCAATCTGCTGGAAAACGCCCTGCGCCATGCGCCGCAGCATCCCGTGGAACTGGCCGTGCGCCCCATTGGCGCCATGCCGGGCAAGACGCAGCAGCCGGGCACAGGCTATGTGGAGTTCACCGTGGCCGACCACGGCCCGGGGCTCAGCGCCGAGGAATGCGAAGAGGCCACGCGCCGCTTCTGGCGCAAGCGTCCCCAGGAGCATGGCAGCGGCCTGGGACTGCCCATCGTGCAGCGCATCGCTGAATGCGCAGGCGGCTGCCTGCTGCTGCAGCCGCGCAGCCTGTGGCGGCCCGAGGAAGGCCAGGCCAGCGGCCTGGTCGCGCGCCTGTACCTGCCGCTGGCGGACGGCCCGGGCGCGCAGGCCCCGGACCCTGGCCCATTAACGCCGGCTTAATCTCGGTTCCGTATCGTGCGGGCCTGGCTGGCCAGCCCTGCGGGCATTGCGCCTTGCGGGGCGGCGGCCGGTATCCCTATTCGATCCTGTCCGCCGCAGCCGTGCGCTCCTGGGTGCGTGGCGCGGACGCATGGCAGGGCAAATGCCTCTTCCCACGATGATCCGCATGAACAAACAGACCCTGTCCCGGTCGTGCATCGCCATCGGCATCTGCATGCTGATGGGCAGCGCCTGGGCGCAAGACGCCGAGCCCAAGGCAGCAGCGCCCGCAGCAGCGCCCACAGCTGCGGTGCAAGGCAGTGCAGCAGCCGGCCAGAAAATCGCCCAGTCGGGCACGCCCCAGGGTGCGGCGGCATGTGCCACCTGCCACGGCGCCAAGGGCGAGGGCATGGCGGGCTTTCCGGCCCTGGCCGGCCAGCACGCCGGCTATCTGGCGCGCCAGCTCCAGCACCTGGCCGACGGCAGCCGCCAGGCCCCCGTGATGGCGCCCATGGCCAAGGCCCTGTCGGCCCAGGACCGCGCCGATGTGGCCGCCTATTACGCCAGCCTGCCGCTGCCCATCCAGCCCGTGCGCGGCCCGCTGCCCAAGGGCAAGGACGATGACGGCGCCTGGCTGGTCGAGCGCGGACGCTGGGCGGACGGCATTCCCGCCTGTGCCCAATGCCACGGCCCTGGCGGCGTGGGCGTGGGCGCAGATTTCCCGGCCATCGGCCACCTGACGGCCGACTACATGCAAAGCCAGGTCGCCGCCTGGAACAAGGGCCAGCGCGAGGCCGGCCCGCTGGGCCTCATGGGCAAGGTCGCGCAAAAGCTCACGCCCGCGGACATCCAGGCCGTGGCGGCCTACTACGCCCGCCTGCATGGCACCAGCCCCAGCACCAGCACCGCAGCCACGGCCTCCGCGCCAGCCAAACCCTGATGGACCGGGAGCCGAACATGTCCGACACACAACCCACCCGCGCCTCTCAAAACTCCAATACCGCCGAGTACGTCGTCGTCGCCTGCCTGTTCGCCGGCCTGGCGGGCGCGCTCGCCTATGGCATGTACATCAGCCAGCCAGACATGCCACCTGCGCCGGGCCGCGTGGGCGCGGTCCCCGCTGCGGCTGCCACCGCTGCCAGGGCCGATGCAAATGCGAATGCCCAGGTCGCTTCCCAGGCCGTGAAAGTGGCTGCCGACGGCGGCGCCTTCACACCCCCCGGCGCCCGCGACATCCCCGACACGCCCATGGGTGAGTGGATTCGCCGCGGCGAGGCCATCTTCCTGCGCACGCCGGCCAACGCCGTGGGCTTTTCGGGCAACACCCTCAACTGCGTGAACTGCCACCTGGACGCAGGCCGGCTCAAGGGCGCCGCACCCATGTGGGGTGCCTACCCGCTGTACCCGGCCTACCGCAAGAAGACCAACCACGTGGACACCTTCGCCGAGCGCGTGCGCGGCTGCTTCATGTACAGCATGAACGGCAAGGCCCCCGACGACGGGCACGACATCCTCGTGGCGCTGGAGGCCTACGCCTACTGGATGGCCCAGAAGGCGCCCACGGGCGAGAAGCTGCCGGGTGCGGGCTTCACCAAGGTGGGCAAGGCCGCGCAGGAGCCCAGCTTCGAGCGCGGCGCCAAGGTCTACGAGGCCAAGTGCGCGCTGTGCCACGGCGCGCAGGGCCAGGGCCAGGAAGCGGGCGGCGTGACCGTGTTTCCGCCGCTGTGGGGCAAGCAGTCCTACAACTGGGGCGCGGGCACGCATGAGGTGGACAAGGCTGCCAGCTTCATCAAGGGCAACATGCCCTACGGCAACCCCACGCTGGACGACCAGGAAGCCTGGGACGTGGCCACCTACATCAACAGCATGGAGCGCCCCCAGGACCCGCGCTTCACCGGCAACGTGGCCGACACGCGCAAGCAGTTCCACGACACCCCGTTCTCGCTGTACGGCACCGAGGTCAACGGCCGGCTGCTCAAGGGTCTTTGAGCGGATCGGACAGGCAACGGCAGGCCGGGCGCAGGCCTGCGTTGCCGTGCATGGCAGGGCGCTGACGGCCGCGCTGCAAGCGCATCTGCGCCGGTGCGGCCTTTGCACCAGACGGCGTACGGTCATCGGTTTGACGGCCGGCATTTCATGATTTAATAAGAATCATTCTCACTGATTTGCCAGCGCATCCGGCTTGCACCGCAGCACACCGCCTTGCCGGCAAGCCAGGCCCGTGCCGCACAGGGCCATGCGCAAAGGCCTTCGCGCGACCGCCGCGCGATGCTCAGGTTTGCCGAGGAAACCATGACCCAGACCTTGGACGACATTCAGCAGCTGGCGCACGAGCACCAGGTGCTGCTGCGTGGCTACGGCCACGCCCAATTGCGCAGCAGCGAGCTGCTGTGCCTTCAAGCCCAGGAAATAGAGAGGCTGCAAAGGCTGGTGATCCGCCAGCGCGCGGCCTTGATGGCCAAGGAAACCCAGCTGCTGTGGGCGCGCGAGGAGCGCGAGGCGCTGGAGAAGGCCATTCCCGGCCTCTCGCGCCGCGTCACGCTGGCGCGGCGCGTGGAGTCGCTGCTGGTGCGCGTGCAGGACCTGTTGCGCGAGCGCGCACGCTGGCAGCGCCAATCGGCCGCGCCCCTGGCGCAGCCCGCCGTGCCTGCAGCGGGCGCGCATGCGCGGAAGCCCGAGCAGGACGCCGAGGCCTTCGAGGCCAGCCTGCGCGAGGCCGATCTGGTGATCTGCCAGACCGGCTGCCTGAGCCACGGCGAGTACTGGCGCGTGCAGGACCATTGCCAGCGCACGGGCAAGACCTGCGTGCTGGTGGAGCAGCCCGATGCGCTGCGCATCGTCCGCATACACCGGGGTGCCGAAGGCGGCGACAACCCCGCCATGACACTGACACACGGAGACACCACCGCATGACACGCAGCAAGATGCCCCTGAGCCCGGGTGGCGAACCCGAACTGCGCAGCGTCGGCCTGAAGGCCACGCTGCCGCGCATGCAGGTGCTGGATATCTTCAGGCAGAGCGCATCGCGCCACCTTCATGCCGAGGACGTGTTCCGCCTGCTGGCCGAGCGGCGCGCCGAGGTGGGCCTGGCCACCGTCTACCGCGTGCTGTCGCAGCTGGAGGCTGCAGGCCTGCTGCTGCGCCAGACCTTTGAAAGCGGCAAGGCGGTGTTCGAGCTCAATGAGGGGCCGCACCATGACCACCTGATCTGCCTGCAGTGCGGACGCGTGGATGAATTCAGCAACGACCACATCGAGGCGCTGCAGCACCAGGTGGCCCAGGCCCACGGCTACCGCCTTGCCGACCACCGCCTGGCCCTGTACGGCCATTGCGGCGCGTGCTCGCAGCTGCCACCTGAATCACCGGCACAGCCCGAGCAGGCAAGGCAGCCTGCGCTGCAGGACAACGAATGAGCACCAACGACAGATCCCTGACCCCCGAGCAGCGCGCCGCGCTGGACCTGCTGATGTCGCGCCAGTCACGCTGGCCGCTGCAGGAGCCGGCGCCGGGCGCAGACGTGATCGACACCGTCATCGATGCTGCACTGCGCGCCCCCGACCACGGGCAGCTGCGGCCCTGGCGCTTCGTGCTGGTGCAGGGCGATGCGCGCCATGCGCTGGGCGAGGTGTTCGCGCAGGCCGCCAGGGCGCGCGACCCGCAGGCCGACGCCGAGCGATTCCGCGCCAAGGCCTTGTCCGCCCCGCTGATCATTGCGCTGGGCGTGCACCTGCAGCCCGAGCACAAGGTGCCAGAGAGCGAGCAACTGCTGGCCGGTGGCGCTGCCGCCATGAACATGCTCAACGCCCTGCACATCCTGGGCTTTGGCGGCTTCTGGGCCAGCGGCGCCAACAGCCACGATGCGCGCGTGCGCGAGGCCCTGGGATTCGAGCCCCATGACCGGCTCGTCGGCCTGCTGTATGTGGGCACGCCCGTCTCGGCCGGCCGCGAAGCCCTGCGGCCGCCGCGCAACCGCTTTGTGCGCGAATGGCAGCCCGGGCAAGACCTGGTGCAAGGCCTGGCCCTGGCCCTGTCCGCCAGCGCGGACGACGCAGGCTGATCCTGGTTCCTTGAAGCAAAGATGCCCGGCTTGACCGGGCATCTTTCGTTGCGGCTGCGCAATCGGCCTAAGCCGCCGTCTCGACCGACTTCAGCTGGTAGATGGCATAGAAGTGCACGCCAAAGGTCCAGCGGAATGCCGGCCCCACCAGCGAGTAGGGCGGGCCGTAGCCTTCCATCACCTGGTGCGTGGCCACCAGCTGCAGGCGGGGATGGGCTTGCGCCAGATCGGCCTCGCGGCGCAGGCCCCAATGGAACTGGGCCTGGGTGAGCCGGACCGAAGGGTGCTGGCTTGCGCGCCCGGCCGCCAGCCAGCACATGGCGTCGAACACCAGCTCCGAGCCCGGCGGGCTGCGTTGCGCAAACGTGGTCCACAGCGCCTGCATCTGCTCTGGCTGCAGGTACATGGAAACGCCCTCGGCCATCATGAACACCGCAGGCCCGGACCTGTCGGCCGGCAGTCCCAGCCGCTGCCACCAGTCGGCATCGGCCAGGTCGAATTCGCGGATCTCCTGGCGCTCCGATTGCCGGGGCAGCAGCTGCCTGCGCAGCGCGGTCACCGGTCCCAGGTCGGCATCCGTCATGTGCATCTGCCCGTTGTCCAGCCATTGGAAATAGTCGCTGAGGCCGCAGCCCAGGTTCACCACATGGCCCTGCGGCTGGCGCTGCAAGAAGTCCTGCGCCAGCGCGCGAAAGCAGTGCGTGCGCGCCAGCACGCCGTAAATGCTCTGCCGGTCCTGCAGCCACCGGCTGCCGTCGTCGCCCAGCTGGGTCAGGGTGTCCAAGGCGTGGGCGTCACTGACGGCCATGCCGGGAAACAGCCGCTCGCCCAGGGCGCGGGCGGCCAGTGGAATGCGCAAGGTCTCGCTGACATCGGACAGTTTTTCCTGGCGTGGCGAGGAGGGCTGCGCGTCGGGCAAGGCCGTTGCGGCCGTCGGGGCAAGAGATTCGGGCATGGCGGGCTCCTGTGCGTTGCCGGCCGGGGCGGGCGGCATCCACCTTCCATGAATTGCTTCAAGGGCTGATACCCATATTAGGGCCTGTTCGCACGAATGCAGGCAACCCGAAGGGAAGCTGCCTGCCATCAATCCTTGTTCACCTTGTGGTCCTCGCCCTTGGCCTGTTCCATGGCCTCGGGCTCCAGCTCCTCGGCGGAGCGGTTGAGGTGGATGAAGGCACCCCAGCCCAGCAGCAGGACACCCACGGCGCTGACCAGGGCGGCGGGATAGAGCAGGTGGGCCGGCTCTTCCTGCGTCTTGAAGGCAGCGACCAGGGCTTCGACGGCCAGGGCCACGACCAGCACCACCAGAAAGCGCGAGAGAAACCGGCGCACGCGCGTGGGGCCGCTGATATGGGCCTCGCGTATGACCTCCTCTTCGGTGATGGTCTGGGCGATCTGCAGCGCGACCACGCCCGAGGCCAGAATGCCCAGCGCCTCGACGATGCGCAGCCCCGAATCGCCATCCACGCCATGCGCCATGGCGTTCCAGCCCTTGAGGCCTGCAATCCACAGCAGGGCGATGGCCGCCAGCGAAAACAGCAGGGCGATGAGCGCGTGCACGACGGTGAAAAGGGTATGGAGTGCTTTCATGGCAAAGGGCGGAGAGTGGGCCGTGGCGCATGTTTCCACGGCGCCGGCGCGCCGCTTGTAGGAAACGGCGAACAGCCGTGGACAGTGGCAGGCAGCGGTGGGCAGGCGCGGTGCCTGCCCGCGGGTGCGGCGCATGGATAAAATCCCCGGACCATGTCCAGATGGTTCATCGTGGCTTTTTCCCTGCACTTCGTCGTCAGCGTGGCCTTGTCCACGCTGGGGCTTGTGCCATGGCGGGCCCTGCCGGGGGCCGCTTGCGAGCCGGCCGGCGCCGCCTGCGCCAGCGTGCAGCGCACGGCAGCGCCGCTGGTGGACACGGCCTCCCTGCTCGATGACTTCGACCATGCGCTGATGGACGATCAGCAGGACCTCCCCGATGTCATGCATGCCGTCGATGGCGTGGATGCCCCTCGGCTGCAGGCCGATCGCCATGTCGCCAGCAGCCTTCGCGAAGGACCGTGGCGCAGCCTGGCCCCGCCCGACCGGCCTCCCCGGGCGGCCTGATCCCCTTTGCGACCTGCCGGGGCCGTTGGCTCCTCCGGGTCGGCGCATGCGGCATCCACGCCGTTCGCCGGGTCCTGTCCGGCATGCCCCGTCTGCGGGGCTGGCCTATCGCTTCCAATCTCTCCGGACCCAGCGCAGCATGGGCCCTTTTTGCCGCAGCGGCGGCTCCCGGTTCCCAGAACAAGCATCATGGAAATTGCCATTCTTTTTGCGCTGATCCTGCTCAATGGCGTCTTCGCCATGTCCGAGATCGCGCTGGTGACGGCGCGCAAGGCTCGCCTGCAAAAACTCATAGACGAGGGGGACGCCGGCGCCGCCGCAGCCGCCCAGCTGGGGGCCGACCCCACGCGTTTCCTGTCCACCATCCAGATCGGCATCACCTCCATCGGCGTGCTCAACGGCATCGTCGGCGAGGCCGCGCTGGCCGCTCCCCTGGCCGAGTGGCTGCAGCGCCTGGGCGTGCCCGCGCCCTATGGCGGCTACACGGCCACGGCGCTGGTGGTGGTGCTGATCACCTACTTCTCCATCGTCGTCGGCGAGCTGGTGCCCAAGCGCATCGGCCAGACCTATCCCGAGACCTTTGCGCGCCTGATCGCACGCCCAGTCAACTGGCTGGCCCATCTGACCAAGCCCTTCGTGGTGCTGCTGTCCGTGTCCACCCATGCGCTGCTGCGCCTGCTGGGCGTCAAGGAAAACAGCGGCAGCGCCGTCACGGAGGAAGAGATCCACGCCATGCTGGCCGAAGGCACGACGGCCGGCGTCATCGAATCGCACGAGCACACCATGGTGCGCAACGTGTTCCGCCTTGACGACCGCCAGATCGGCTCGCTGATGGTGCCGCGCAGCGATGTGGTCTGCCTGGATGCCGATGCGCCATTCGAGGACAACCTGCGCGTGATCGAGCAGTCCGACCACGCGCGCTTTCCCGTGGTGCGCGGCGGCATGGACTCCATCATCGGCGTGCTCAACGCGCGCCAGTGGCTGTCGCGCGCGCTGCAGGGCAAGGATCAGGGCCTGACCGACCAGCCCATGCAGACCGCGCTCTATGTGCCCGAGACCATCACCGGCATGGAGCTGCTGGAGAGCTTTCGGCTGTCCGACGTGCACATGGCCTTTGTGATCGACGAGTACGGCGAGGTCCAGGGAATCGTCACCCTGCAGGACCTGGTGGAAGCCATCACGGGCGAATTCCAGCCCCGCGATCCGCGCAACTCCTGGGCGCTGCAGCGCGAGGACGGCAGCTGGCTGCTTGACGGCCACATCCCCGTGCCCGAGCTCAAGGACCGGCTGGAGCTGGCCACCGTGCCCGAGGAGGAGCGCGGCCGCTACCACACGCTGGCCGGCATGGTCATGCTGCTCACGGGCCGGCTGCCGCGTGTCACCGACACCGTGCAATGGGAAGGCTGGCGCTTCGAGGTGGTGGACATGGACGGCAAGGCCATCGACAAGGTGCTGGCCATGCGCGTGGACGTGTCGCTGCAGGTGCCCGGCGACGAAGACGCAGGAGCAGCCCATGCACCGCGTTGAACGACGGGCCCCGCGCTGCGCCTGGAAACTGCTGGCATGCGCGGCGGCCGTGGTCTTCATGGCCGCCTGCCTGGACGGCGTGCAGGGCTACCCGCAGCAGCAGGCGCCCATCATCAGCCCCTACGACATGACGCAGGAGCAGCGGCTTGCCGAAATGAACGCCATGGGCGCGGCCGGCCATGCCGACCACCGCTGGACCTACGAACTTCGCCCCGGCTGCGTGCTGCGCGTGGACCTGGACGGCCCGCAAGGCCCGCGCCCTTCCCTTGATATCGCCCTGCTGGGCAGCGTGGTGGCCGTCACGTCCCAGCGTGAACGCGGCAGTTTCCGCGTGGAGCTGCAGCCCGGCGACGGCCTGCAGTCGGCACGGTCCCTGGTGCTGGAAAGCACCAAATGGGCCGACGCCAGCTGGACCCAGCTGCTGCTGCGCCTGATGCAAAAGGGTTGCATGGAAATGCAGGGCCGCCCGCACGGCAGGACCGCCAGCCGGCACTGAGAGGCAGCGCACAACGGCACGGATCGGCATGCATCGGCAGGGACCGGCAGGCCAGGCAAGCGTGGCTTGCCCGGTCCCGCAAATGTGAGGGGCGGAAACGACAAGCGGCACCGAAGTGCCGCCGGGTAGGGCGCGGGGCGCAAGGTCCCGGGCCAGGGCAGATCGCCGGCTTACTTGGCCAGCGTCAGCGTGCCCTTCATCAGCGCGGAATGGCCGGGGAAGGAGCAAAAGTAGCTGTAGGCCTCGCCCGCCTTCAGGGCGGCGGTGGAGAAGGTCACGGAGTCGGTCTCGCCGCCGCCGATCACCTTGGTGTGGGCGATCACGCGGGCGTCCTTGTCCTTCACGAAGTCCTTGGCGGCGCCGGCGGCGATGCCGTCATTGGCCACGGGCTGCAGGTCGGCCGTCTTGCTCAGTACCCAGTTGTGGCCCATGGCCGTCTTGGGCAGCTTGCCCACGTGCTTGAGCTTGACCGTGAACTGCTTGCAGCTGGCGGGCACGCTGATGGTGGGCTTGTTGAACTGCATGGCGTCATTGCCTTCGATCTCGACGGCGCAGTCGGCGGCCAGCACAGGCGCGGCGACGGCAGTCATTGCGAGGGCCAAGAGGACGGGTTTCCATTGCATTGCCATTGTTTTCTCCTTGAAAAGCGGGTGAGGTGGCTGGCATCCGGTGGCCATGGACCGGCAGGCGGTCTGTCGCCATGGATGCTTTGTATGGCTGCCTCCAGCATAGACAGGATGGGGGAGGGCGGGTTGATTTGAATCAAGTCAAAACAGTTCGAAGACCTGCGCTCCAAGCATGCGGGATGGCGTCACGCCGGCAGGGTATGCGCGGTGGCTGTCGCCGGGAATCACCTGCCGTCCGTCGTCTTTTGGCGACGGGCAACCCCACAGCTCGCATGCCTCTACTCACCTCAGTCACATTTGGGTACGATTGCGGAACATAGAGGGGGTTTATGAGAGTGATAGTTTTCATAGGCGTTTTCATTGGCGCCATCTTTCTGCTGACGGCGTTCTTCGTCGACAGCTCCCAGCAACAGACGGCGCTGGCGGGCATGGCCTGTGCCAGCGTCCTCATTCCGTACGTGCTGTTCAGGTTGCACTCGATCGCTGTCGAGCAGGACAAGCTCGATCAGATCCTGCAGCTGATGCGAAAGTCCGGCAGCCAGCCCGAAGGGGTGGCTCCGGGCGGCGAGGGGTCCCGTGAGCCGGGTGGTCCTTCGGCGCCCAGGTCCTGGATGTCCTGAGGCGCGGGGCGGCAGCCAAGGCAGGTCCGGCAGGCCAGGCAGGTCTGGCAGGTCTGGCAGGCCTCAGGCGAACTGCACGACCACGCGCCGGTTGGTGCGGCTTTTCTTCTCGATCTTGGTGACGGCCACCGTGCCGATCTCGGCCGTGCTGCGCACATGCGTGCCGCCGCAGGGCTGGCGGTCCAGGCCGGGGATGTCGATGATGCGGATCGTCGCCGTGCCGCCCGGGGGCGCCGCGCCTGCGGTGCGTACCAGGTCGGGCTGGGCGGCCAATTGCTCGGGCGTGATGCGATCCACGTTCACGGCATGGCTGGCGGCGATCAGGGCGTTCAGGCGCTCCGTCAGATCGGCCTTGTCCAGCGTGGATTCAGGCAGGTCGAAATCCAGGCGTGCCGAGTCCGGCGAGATGCTGCAGCCCGTCACGGGCACGGGCACCAGCACGCCCAGCAGGTGCAGGCAGGTGTGCAGGCGCATCAGACGGTGGCGCCTGTCCCAGTCGATGGCAACCTGCACGCGCTCGCCGACCTGGGGCGGCGCATCGGTCTGCAGCACATGCAGGATGCGCTGGCGGTCATCGGCATAGACGGTGTCGATGACCGCCAGGCTGCGTCCGTCGGCCAGGATCAGCGTGCCGGTGTCTCCGGCCTGGCCGCCGCTGCGGGCATAGCAGACCGTGGCATCCAGCTCGATGCCTTCGGGGCTGACCGCGATCACGGTGGCTTCGCAGCGGTCCAGGTAGGCGTCGTCGTCAAAGAGCTTGTGCGTCTGGGACAGGGGCATGGGCATGGGGTGTCTCCGGGGTCATGTCGCGGTCCATGGTATCGGCGGCATGGCGGGGCCGGGCAGTACGCCTGGGCGAAAAGTCCCCAGTACAGTCCATTGCCCGCAGCGGTGGCAGTCGGCTGCTTGACAGCCTGTCAAGTGCCCGGGTCCGCGACCTGACAAGATCGGCGCCCGCGCCGCGTGCGTGCCGGGGAACAATGGCGTGGCCGTTGCGGATGGCGCTACAGATTTTTCCGAAGCTGACGACATACGCAGGGCATGAATCTGTGAGTTTTCCGAGGAACTGTCCGAATGGATCAAGAACCTTTGCGTCCATCCCGTGCAGGCTCCACCCCCGTCTCCATCCCGGCAGGCCCCGGTTTGCGGCTGCCCACATTGTTCATCTCCTCATCTTTATGAGCACTACCGATCTTCACGCAGCTTCCCTGAGCGATCTCTATGACCGGCTGGACGAAGGCCTCAGCGAAGAGGCCTTTGCCGCCGAACTTGATGCCCGGCTTCATGACGGGCGGGCCGATGAGGTGCAGGTTTTCCTGCGTGATTGCGAGGAGCGCTGCCTTTACATGCTGGGGCGCCTGAACAGCAGCGAATCGCCCTGGACACATGACGGTGAGCGCTGGCTGGCCCTGGCACGGCTCACGGTGCCGCGCGGCCATGCGCCGGCAGGGCTCAGCGAGAAGCTGACCAATGCCAAGGTGGCCGCCGAAGTGCGCGTGATGGCCGAGCAATGGCTGGCCCATGCCCGCAGCGCGGATCTGCCGGTCTTCAAAGGCATAGGCATGGTGCTGGGCAACCTGGTGCCCTGGCTCTGCTATCCAGGCATGCCCTACGAGGAAGTGACGGCCACGCTGGACTGGACGCTGGCCCTGCGCAAGGAAGGTGAGTACAAGCCCGACACCGAGTACCACGCGCCCTGGAAGCGGCTGATCGCCCAGCTGAACGATGCCGACCTGCAGCGCTACGCCGCCGTGGGCGGCAAGCTGTTCGCCGATGTGATAGTGCACTACTGCGAAGAGCGCCAACCCAAGCAGCCCAAGGGGCAGGGCTGGAAGTCCTGGATGGGCTTCTTTGCCGCGCATCCCGAGCTGTATGACCAGACCTACATAGGCGATCCGGACCTGATGGAGCAGCGCTGGGCCAGCGCAGATGCCCCACGGCGTGAGGAACTGGCGGGCACCCTGATGGGCCAATTGGGCCATGCCCAGGGCGGGGAGCGTACCCGTGCGCTGCAGCTGCTGGACCGCCTGGTGGCCGAGGATCCCGCGCCCTTTGCCAGGCAGCTGCGTGAGAACGGCGGCTATCGGATCAGCCTGGCGCTGGCCATGCATGTCATGAAGCACGACGATGCCGCCTTGCTGCCCCTGCTGCTGCCGGCCATTGCCCAGCACTGCGACCGCGAGGACGAGCTGCGCCGCTACCGCAGCGCGATCCGCGAACTGGTGACCCGCCGCCCGGCCGATCTGGCCGAGGTGCCTGTCAAGGACCTGGTCAATGTGCTGCCCGCGTTCGACACCGCCAGCCTGAAGGCCACGCTGCCCACCCTGACCCCGCTCATCGCAGGCAGCAGCGCCAAGGGCCTGCGCGCCGCCATGGCCGGCCTGGCCGCCCATATTCCGCTGGCCAGCTTGGTGGATGCCGGCTGGCTGAACAAGCCGCCCAAGAACCTGCTGCTGACCTGCCGCGACGTGCTGCTGGCCCACCCCGACCCCGCCGTCGGTCCCTTGCTGGCGCAGTTGCTGGCCGGCGGCAAGCTGGATGCGGCCTCGGCCAGCAGCGTGCAGCAGCGGCTGAACCAATTGGGCCTGACCGGGCAGGGCGCCTCGGCATCGGAAGAAAGCCAGGCGGATGCCGCATCGCCAGCGTCTGCCGCTGGCGGCGTGGACTTGGAAGCCCAGATCGCCTCCATCAAGCGCCTGAGCGCGGCCATCAAGCCCTTCGACACGCCCGAGCTGCTGGCGCTGTGCGCGCCGCTGTCCGAGCACGCGGCCCGCGTGCTGCTGCATGTGTCCGCCATTGCCGAAGGCGGCCTGCCGCCGCTGGCTGGCGAGCTGCTGGCGCGCATTCCGGCCGACAACCGTGCCCGCCTGGCGCTGGCCCTGGTGCAGCAATGGATTGCTTGCGAGGGCGAACCCAAGCAGCGCTGGGCGCTCAGGCTGCTGCCCGGCCATGCCGATGACCGCGTGGTCGATGCGCTGGTGGCCGCCGTCCAGGCCTGGAACCGCCCGCGCCTGCAGCGCGCGGCCGCCGCTGTCGAGCATCTGGGCGAGGTGGACAGCCTCTACGCTCTGCTGCGCGTGCAGGAGATCTCCGAATCGCGCTCGCTCAAGGACCAGGTGCAGCGCACGGCGCGCAGCGCCCTGCGCGCTGCCGCTGCCCGCCGCAAGATGAGCGTGCCCGAGCTCTTCGACGAGCTGACCCCCGACTTCGGCCTGGGCCAGGGCCTGACGGTCACGGTCGGGCCGCAGAGCTACCGCGTGGAGCTGCAGGGCGATCTGAGCCTGCGCGTCATCAACGACAGGAACAAGGCCAGCAAGACCATTCCTGCGGTCAAGGACGAGGCGCTCAAGCCCGAATGGGAGGCCGCCACCGCGCAGCTCAAGACCCTGTCCACCAGCCTCAAGACCGTGGTCAAGCAGCAGGCGCCGCGCATGCTGGCGGCCCTGGTCAGCGGCAAGCGCTGGCCATTGGATCGCTGGCAGCGGCTGTTCGTGGCCCACCCGCTGCTGCGCATCGTGGGGCGCAGCCTGATCTGGCGCGCAGAGGATGCGCCGGGCCTGGCGCGCACCAGCTTCCGCCTGGCCGAGGATTTCTCGCTGGTCGATGTGGAGGATGAAACCGTGACCCTGCCGGCAGGCTGCAGCATCAGCCTCTGGCACCCGGCCACGGCCCAGCCCGGCGAGCGCGAGGCCTGGCAGGCCTACATGGCCGACTATGAGCTGGAGCCCCTGGTCGACCAGCTGGGCGTGTGCGCCGAGCAGCCCGCGCCAAGCCAGTTCAAGAACGGCATGCTGCTGCCGCCCGCGCCGATCACGCTGGCGCAGGAGCAGCTCGGCGCCATGCTCAAGAAGTTCGGCTACCGGCCCGGCCCCGTGGGCGATGGCCCCAGCATCAACGAGCATGTGTGGCGCCTGCCCGCGCTGGAGCTGAGCCTGGAGCTGTCGCACGGCTATTTCCCGCCCTACCTGGACCTGGGCCTGCCCGTGGCCGTGGAAGGCCTGCGCGTGCACGACCTGAGCAAGGGTTACGGGGCCAGCGCCGACCCGGCGCGGCTGCCCAAGCCGCTGCTGGCCACGCTGCAAGGCCAGTGGCTGGCCCTGGCGGCCAAGGCGGCTGCCTGAGCCCTTGTCTTTGTGAACCTTTGCTCCCTTGAAACGTTGGCCGGCCGATCGCCCATCACCGAAGACTCCACAGACCATGAGCAACAACGAGACAGCAGCGCTTCCCCTGCAGGCTTTGTACGAACTGCACACGGCCGCGCCGGCCGGGCGCGAGGGCATGCCGGCCTTTGCCGCCGAACTGGCAAAGCGCCTGGCCCAGGGGCGCGATGCCGAGGTGGCGGACTTCCTGCGCGACAGCAGCAGCCTGTGCCAGGAGCGGCTGCACCAGTTGCCCGGCGAGCATGCGCCCTGGCAGCGCGACCACGCGCTGTGGCTGGCGCTGGCGCGCATCAGCCTTCCGCTGGGACAGTTCTATGGAGGCAACCCGGGCGTGCCCCGGCGCAGTGCCGAGCTGACAGCAGAGCTGACGGCACTGGCCCGCGCCTGGCTGGATGACTGGGGCAGCCGCACCCACCAGCCCTGGAGACTGCGCGATGGCTACGACCTCGTGCTCAGGCAGGTGTTTGGCGTGCTGGGCCATGAAGGCATGTCCAGTGCCGATATCACCGGCCTGCTGCGCTGGGCGCGGGAACTGAGCGCAAAGGCCGGCATTGCGCCCGGCGCGCAGTACTACTGCCAGTGGCAGCACCTGCTGCACCAGCTGCCCGAGCCCGAACTGCTGGCCATGGCCATCGAGGACGGCGGCGGCCAGCTCAGCCGCGACATCGTCCAACGCCAGCTGCCGCTGCAGCGCACGCGGCCTGCAGCGCAGCGCTGGGCGCTGTGGCGGGATTTTTTTGCGCAATTCCCCGCCGTGCTTGACCAGCTGCGCCTGCCCGAGCCCGTGCTGATTGCATCGCGCTGGGAGACGGCCGATGCCGCGCGCCGCGACCTGCTGGCCCAGGACCTGTTCAAGGCCTTGTGCTTTGCCTCGGACGATGACTGGCCGCATGACCGTGTCCTGGTGGAGCGCATGCTGCAGACCGATGCCGCACCGCTGGCCGCCTGGTTCAAGCAACTGGGCCACCTGGCGATCAATCCCGCCGTGGCGCAGCGGCTGTGGGAAGCCCGGTGGCCGGCCCTGCTGTCGCTGCTATTGCCGGCCTGCGCAGACGGCTGCAAGCACGAATCCGACCGCGCCGGCTACGCCCCGGTGGCCGAGACCCTGCTGGCCGATCGCCCTGGCGACCTGGCCCGGCTGGCCGCCGGCCCGCTCACGCACCTGCTGCCCGCGCTGCGCGTGGACACGCTGCAGCGGCTGCTGCCGCAACTGGGCAAGGCCGCCTCCGGCAGTGCCTCCAAGGGTTTGCGTGCGGCGCTGGCACAGGCGCTGTCTGCCTTGCCCGTGGATGCGCCCCAGGCCGCCGGCTGGCTGGCCAAGCCCAACAAGAACCTGGTGCTGGCCTACCGCGATGTGCTGGTGGCCCATCCTGATCCGGCGTCTGGCAGCCTGCTGTCGGCACTGCTGTCCGGTGGATTGCTGGACGTGGCCGAGCAAGGCCCGGTGCAGGCGCGACTGAAGGATCTGGGTGCCGCAGCCCCGGTTGCGGACGCAGCCGGGTCACCTGGCGGCGAGGCCGTGCCTGCGGGCAGCGATGCCGGCTCCCTGGCAGAGCTTGAAGCCCAGGCCGCCAGCCTGCAGCGCCTGTCGCCCGCCATTGCCGCGCTGGACCAGCCGGCGCTGCTGGACCTGCTCGCGCCCCTGTCGGCCCAGGCCGCGCGTGCGCTGCTGCACCTGGCGGCCACCAGCCCGCAGGAGCTGCCGGCGCTGGCCCGCCAACTGCTGGCCCAGGCCAGCGCCGAGAACCGTGCGCGGCTGGCGCTGGCCCTGGTCCAGCACTGGGTGGCTGCCGATGGCGCGCCAGAATCGCGCTGGGTGCTCAAGCTGCTGCCCGGCGCGGCGGACGACCGCATCGTCGATGTGCTGTCCTCGGCCGCCCTGGCCTGGCACAAGACGCGCAAGGAGCGCGCCGTGGTCGCGCTGCAGCAGCTGGGCCGGCTCGACACGGTCTATGCCCTGTCCTGCGTGCAGGCCCTGGCCACCGGCAAGACGCTCAAGCCCAGCGTGCTGGCCGCCGCGCAGGCCGTGCTGGCCGAGGCCGCCGCGCGGCGCGGCATGGCGCTGGCCGACCTCGGCGACGAGCTGACTCCGGACTTCGACCTGGGCCGGGGCGTGCAATTGCAGGTGGGCGCGCAGACCTATGACGTGCTGCTGCAGGGCGACCTGTCGCTGCGCCTGCGCACACCGGCCGGCAAGCTGGCGCGCAGCCTGCCGGCCCTGGACGACGAGGGCCTGCGCACGGAGTGGGAGGCGGCCGCCGCGCGGCTCAAGACGCTGTCCAAGGGCATCAAGGCCGTGCTGCAGCAGCAGGCGCCGCGCCTGCAGTCCTGCCTGATGCTGGGCCGGCACTGGCCGCTGGCCACCTGGCGCAGCCTCTTCCTGGAGCACCCGCTGCTGCGCGTGGTGGCACAGGGCCTGGTCTGGCGGGCGGAGCCCGCGGCCGGCCAGCCGTTCAGCCTGCGCATTGCCGAGGACCTGTCCCTGGTCGATGCCGAGAGCGACGCGGTGCAACTGCCGGCCGAGGGCCGCATCGCCCTGTGGCACCCCGCGCAGGCCACCGAACAGGAGCGTGCGCAGTGGCGCGAATGCCTGGCCGACTACGGCCTCAAGGCCCTGATCGAGCAGGTCGATGCGCCCGCCGACCTGCCGCTGGCCAGCCAGTGGCAGCAGGAACTGCTGCAGCCCCTGGCACCGATACGCCTCACGCAGCAGGCGCTGGACGGCCTGGCAGGGCCATGGCGCTTTCATGCCGGCCCCGTGTGCGATGGCCCCGGCATCTACCTGCACCTGCGGGACTTTGCCGTGCAGCGCTGGCGCGTGGAGCTGCTGCACAGCGCGGCCATGCCGTACTACGAGCCCGGCCATGAGATCGACATCGAAGGCTTTGCCCTGCGCGACATGGTCGCCGACCGCCTGCTGCCCCCTGCCGAATGGCCGCTGCCGCTGCAGGCATCGCTGTGCGCCATGCTCCAGGCCCTGGCCTCGCGCGCCGCGGGCGCGGCAGCCGCAGCGGCTGCAGCCCAGGTTTGACTCCCTCCAGAACCCCTGAATCCATGACCTCTTCAACCCTAGAACACACCGACCAGGCCACGCTGGAGGAACTGAGCGCCTCGCTGCCACCCGCCGAACTGGTCCAGGTGCTGGCCAGCCGCATGCGCGCGGGCCGGCATGACGAAGTGGGCGCCTTCACGCGCAAGGCCTTCGACGACTATTCCAACCCCATCCGCGCCCTGGGTAACTTCGATCTGCCCTGGACCCATGACCATGACCTGTGGCTGGCCTTCGCGCGGCAGACCATCCCCTTCGGGCGCAGGATTGACGGCAGCCTGGACGGCGACATTCCACGCCATAGCCCCGAGCTTGCGGCCGAGTTCGAGCAGATGGCGCGCGCCAGCCTGGCCCGTCCACCTGCGCCGGACGGCGACAACGACTACCGTGAAATCCGCATCCTGGACATGTTCGGCTGGCTCTGGTACCCGGGCATCAGCCGCGAACGGGTGATGCAGCTGCTGGACTGGGCCGCAGAGCTGAACGTCCAGTCCGGCGCCAGGTATGACAGAGTCGACTGGAAGCTGCTGCTGGGCAGCCTGGACGACCAGGACCTGATGGAGCTGGCAGAGCGCGGCGGCGCGCTCTATGCCGACATCCGCGATGTCTACATGACGCGGCACAGCGACGTTCCGCACCCGCAGCGCTGCGCGCCCTGGTACGACTTCTACCGCCGCCATCCCGACTGGTTCGACGAAAAGCCCATCAACGAAGACCCGGGCCTGATCGCGCTGCGCTGGGACCTGGGCGCCGATGCCCAGCGGCGGCTGGAACTGGTCAACCTGCTGCTGGGCAGGGCGGACCGCGAGCCGGCTGATTACTTCATCCCCATTTTCGACCGCCTGGTGCGGGAGGATGCCGCGCCCTTCGTCGCCTGGATCGAAGGATGGCAGCCCAGATACCACTTCGATGCGGTGGTCGCCCAGCAGATCTGGACGGCACGCTACCCGGAGCTTTTGCCCCATCTGCTGCGCTGCATATTGCAGGTGTCGCGCATTGAGCCCTTCATCGGCCTGCTCAACCAGATGCTGGCCGAGCAGCCCGACTATCTGCGCGAGATTCCCACCGTGCGCCTGGCCCCGCTGCTGGCGCAGCTGGACCCGTCCATGCTGCATGCCCGGCTGCCCCTGCTGGGCGAACTGCTGGCGGCCAGCAGCTCGCGGGCGCTGCGCGAAGCGGTGGCGCGCTTCATGCAGGGACTGGATGAGCAGGCCGTAGGCGCTGTCTTCGAGTCCAACGCCTGGCTGCAGCGGCGCGAGAAAGCGATGCAGCTGGCCTGCCGCGACATCCTGCTGGCCCATCCCGATCCCGGGGTCGCGCCGCTGCTGCAGGCGCTGCTGCGCACGGGCCTGGACCTGGGCTCCGAAAGCATGGTCGAGGGCCGGCTGCTGGCCCTGGGCGTCCCCGTGCCGGGCGCTCTGACCGTGGCGCAGGGTGAGGGGGGCCGGGTGCCGCTTGACGCACTGGAGGCCCGCGTGGCGCGCTTCAAGCGCTTTTCCAGCAGCATCAAGGCCTACGACCAGCCCGAGACCCTGGCCCTGTTCGCGCCGCTGTCCGGGCATGCGGCACGCACCGTGCTGCACCTGGTGGCCACGGCCGAGGAAGAGCTGCCGCCGCTGGTGGAGCAGTTGCTGGCCCATGTGCCGGCCGAAAGCCGCGCCCAGCTGTCCCTGCACCTGGTCAATGCCTGGGTGGCCCTGGAGGGCGAGCCCAAGGCGCGCTGGGCGCTGCGGCTGGCCACCGGCCATGTCGATGACCGCCTGGTGCAGACCCTGGTGGCCGCCGTGAAGGCCTGGGGCTGGAGCAAGAAGCTGCGCGCCATCATCGCCGTGGAGCAGCTCGGTGCGCTGGACACGCTGTATGCGCTGTCCCAGGTCCAGACCCTGTCCAGCTCGCGCAAGCTCAAGGACCTGGTGATTGAAGCCACGCATGACGCGCTCAAGGCGGCCGCCCAGCGGCGCGGCCTGAGCCTGATCGAGCTGTATGACGAGCTGACGCCCGATTTCGGCCTGGGCGGCGAAGGCCTGGTGCTGGAGGTGGGCCCGCAGCGCTACCGCCTGCAGCTGCAGGGCGACCTGAGCCTGCGCGTGGTGGGCGACAAGGGCAAGGCCTCCAAGACCCTGCCTGCGCTCAAGGACGAATCGCTGCGTCTGCAGTGGAATGCGGCCCAGGCCGAATTCAAGACCGTTGCCGCTGGCGTCAAGGCCATCGCCAGGCAGCAGGTGCCGCGCCTGGGTACCGCCTTCATGACGGGACAGCGCTGGTCCGTCCCGCGCTGGCGCAGATTGTTCCTGCTGCATCCCCTGCTGCGCATCGTGGGCCGCAGCCTGATCTGGCGGTTGGAGCAGGGCGCGAGCTTTCGCATTGCCGAGGACTTTTCCCTGCTCGACGCCACCGACGATGCCGTGGAGCTGCCCGACGATGCGCAGGTGCTGCTCTGGCATCCGGTCGATGCCGCAGCGGGCGAGGTTGAGGCCTGGCGCACCTGCCTGGCCGACTACGAGCTGCAGCCGCTGATCGACCAGCTGCACGCAGGCGCACAACTGCCCGAAGCCGGGCAGTGGAAGAACCATGCCCTGCACCCCGCCGGCCCGCTGCAGATACGCCAGGGCGCGCTGTCCGGCCTGCTGGCCAAGTGGAACTACCGCCCCGGCCCCGTGGGGGACGGCCCCGGCATCTACGAGCACAGGCTGGACCTGGCAGGCCCGCAGCTGTACATCGAACTCCACCACGGGCGCTACCTGCCGTTCATGGACCTGGACAACCGCGTGGACATCACCCATGCCGTGATCTATGACAGCAGCCATCGCGGCGAAGATGGCCGCTGGCCCCGGCTGCAGCCGCAGCAGTGGCCGCGCGCACTGCAGGCCACGCTGATGGCGCAGTTCGCGGCCATCGCCGCCAAATCGGCCAGCACCAAAGAGAGCGACTGATGGCCACCAAACGCATTGCAGCGGCCACCCCGGAACCTGCCGCCCAGCGGCTGCCGGCCGAAATGGCCCACGCCCAGGAACTTGCGGCCCTGCAGGCCGCCGACCAGGGCCCGCGCCCCGACGGCTGGCGCCTGAGCCCGCGCTCCGTGCGGCGCTTCATCCTGGGCGGTGCGGAACCTGACGGCGGCGGGCCGGCCATCGCGCGCAAGATCCACGGCAACGATGCCCTGGTCGAGCGCGCCATCGTCACCCTGGCCGGCCAGCGCGGCCTGATGCTGGTGGGCGAGCCGGGCACGGCCAAGTCCCTGCTGTCCGAGCTGCTGGCCGCCGCCATCAGCGGCGACAGCAAGCTCGCCGTGCAGGGCGGTGCCGGCGTGGTGGAAGAGCAGATCCGCTATGGCTGGAACTACGCCCTGCTGCTGCGCGACGGCCCCGGCCCCGAGGCCCTGGTGCCCGGCCCGCTGCACCGCGCCATGGGGGAAGGGCGGCTGCTGCGTTTCGAGGAAATCACGCGCTGCTCCACCGAAGTGCAGGACTGCATGGTGCCCGTGCTCTCCGAGCGGCTGCTGCAGATTCCCGAACTCAAGCACGAGCAGCCCTGGCTGCTGGCACGGCCGGGCTTCAATGTGATTGCCACGGCCAACCTGCGCGATCGCGGCGTCAACGAGATGTCGGCCGCGCTCAAGCGCCGCTTCAACTTCGAGACCATGCGCCCGCTCGAAGGCGTGGCCGCGCAGGCCGCATTGATAGGGCAGGAGGTGGGCCGCGCACTGGCGCAGCAGCGCATCGGCACCACCGTCGCGCCCGATGTGCTGGCCCTGCTGGCCACGGCCTTCCAGGAGTTGCGCAGCGGCAGCGTGGAGGGTACGGCCGTGGAGCGGCCGGGCACCGTGCTGTCCACGGCCGAGGCCATCGACGTGGCCTTCAACGCCGCCTGCCAGTGCTGGTACTTCGGGCAGGAGCAGGTGGGACCCGCCCACCTGGCGCGCCACCTGCTGGGCACGGTGATCAAGGACGACGACGAGGACCGGCGCCGTTTCGCCGAATACCTGCGCGTGGTGGCACGCCAGCGCGCAGGGCAGCCGCAGTGGCAGGACTTTGTCGCAGGCGGCCGTGAGCACTGACGCTGCCGCGTGGCTGGCGCCGCTGCCGCAGCTGCGCCTGGTGCCCGTGCGCCACCACAGCCCGCGCTGCGCCCACCACCTGCGCGCGCTGATGCGCGAGTTCAAGCCCACCCACGTGCTGATCGAAGGCCCGGGCGAGCTCGATGCCCTGCTGCCCGCCCTGCAGCACGCCCAGGCGCGTCCCCCGCTGGCCGCCTACCTGCATGCGGCCATGGCCGAGCCCGGCGCGGCCGAGCAAGACTGGCGCTGCCGTTGCTACGTGCCCTTTGCCGCCTTCTCGCCCGAATGGGTGGCCCTGCGCGAGGCGGCGCGGCTGCGCAGCGCCGTGCGCTTCATCGACCTGCCCTATGCCGACAGGCTGGCGCAGGCCGCGCAGCTGGACTACTTCGCCTGCGCGCCCGAACCCCTGCTGGCCGACGAGCCCGCGCGGCGCGCGCCCGATGTGCTGGCCGGCCTCATCCAGGCCAGCGGCTGCCGCGACTTCGACGAATGGTGGGACCGGCATTACGAATCTGGCAACGAGGACGCCTCGCCCCAGACGTACTTTGCCGGCGTGCTGGCCTTCAGCCAGCTGCTGCGCGAGCAGGGCACGGGCGGCAGCGGCATGGATGCCGAGGACCTGGCGCGCGAGGCCCACATGGCCGCCCAGGTCAGCGCGGCCCTGGCCGAAGGCGGGCGCTGCCTGGTGGTCTGCGGCGGCTTCCATGTGCCCGGCATCGTTGCCGGCCTCTCGGCCCCCGCCCGGCCTGCGGACGCCAGGCCCGCCATCGATGTGGGCGTGCACCTCATTGCCTACACGCTGCAGCGGCTGGAGCGCGCCAGCGGCTACGCGGCCGGCATGCCCATGCCCGGCTACTACCAGGGCGTATGGCAGGCGCTGGAGCAGGGCGCCTTGCAGCCGGACAGCCATGCTTGGCCCGAGATGGCGGCACGCACCGTGAACAGCCTGCGCGCCCGGGGCATGCCCGCCAGCCTGCCTGACGCGGCCGAGGCCGTGCGCCTGGCCCATGGCCTGGCCGCCTTGCGCGCCTGCCGCGGCGGCCGGGCCGAGCTGCTGGAAGCGCTGGACAGCGCCGTGTTCAAGGAGCATGCCCAGGCCCTGCGACCGCAGCCTGTGGTGCAGCAGACCGGGCAGCAGACCGGGCAGCAGACTGGTCAATGGCTGCTGGACGCCGACGACTACGGCCAGTTGCCACCCAACGCGCCGGCCGCCCCGCTGCTGGTCGATGTGCAGGCCTTCTGCCTGCGCCACCGCCTGCCCGTGCGGCCTGCCGCGCCCGTGCGCAAGGAGCTGGACATCTACCGCAGCGCGCGCCACCGCCGGCTGTCGCAGGGGCTGCACCGCCTATGCTACCTGGGCGTGCCCTATGCGCAGCGCCTGGCCGGGCCGGACTTCGTGGCGGGCACGGGCCTGGCGCGTGTGCGCGAGGTCTGGACGCTGGGCTGGCAGGTCGAGACCACGGTGGCCCTGACCGAGGCCATGTGCCACGGCTCCAGCCTGGAGGAAGCCGCGGTGCACCTGGTACGCGAGCGCCTGGCGCAGACGGCCCACACGGAGCCCGCGCAGCGCGTGCTGGATGTGCTGGTCATGGGCCTGGACGGCATTGCCCAGCAGGTGCTGGACACCGTGCAGGCCTGGATGGAGCGCAGCCACGACGCGCTGGCCCTGGCCCGCGCCACGGGCTGCCTGGCCCTGGCCTACGAAGCCCGCCATGCGCTGGGCGGCGTGGGCCTGGCGCGCCTGCTGCCGCTGCTGCAGCGCTGCTTTGCCCAGGCCTGCCTGCGCCTGCCCTGGCTGGGCGAGGGCGATGCATCCCAGCAGGCACAGGCCCTGGATGCCCTGGCCGATCTGCACGGCATGGTCTGCCGCCACGCGCCCTGGACCGACGCCGGCCTGTTCCACGATGCCTGTGCCGCCCTGCATGAGGCAGGCGCCGACAGCACGCCCGCGCGCGTGCGCGGCGCCACGGCCGGCATTCTGAGCATGGCCGGCCGCTGGCAGATCGCGCAGACCGATGCCGCCCTGCGCGCCATGCTGGGCCTGGCGCAGGTCGATGGCGCCGCCATGGGCGAATACCTGCAGGGCTTTGTGCGCGTGGCCAAGGGCTGGCTGCTCAGCCATCCGCCGCTGCTGCGCCTGCTCAGTGACGGCATTGCGCACTGGCCGGAAGACGCCTTCCTGGCCGGCCTGCCCGCATTGCGGCTGGCCTTTGCCCAGCTGACCCGTGCCGAACTGCGGCAGCTGGCCGGGCGGCTGGCGGGTCTGTCGGGCGCGGCCACGCCACCTGGCGCAACCACGCTGGCCTCCGTGCACCTGCCATCGGACGAGGCCCTGGCGCACAGCCGCGCCCTGGCGGCCCAGGTGGGCCGGCTGCTGCAACCCTGGGGACTGTCATGAGCCGGGAAGATCCGCCAATGCACGAGCCGCCAATGCAGGAACAGGCAATCGATGCCGCCACCCTGCGGCGCTGGCGCCTCATCCTCGGGCCGGAAGCCGCCCAGCCCCTGGCTGCGGCGCAGCCGTTCGATGACGCCGATGCGCGCCGCGACGCGGCACTGGACTATCTCTACCAGCGCGAGCACCGCCTGCGCGAGCAGCCCGACGGTGCAGGCACCGACGCCTGGCAGGGCACAGGCGGGCTGTCCGCGCGCCAGGGCGGCAGCGGCGTGCCGGAGCCGCAGGCCGTGCACTGGCTGGGCGAGGTGCGCGACCTGTTCCCGCGCAGCGCCGTGGAAACGCTGCAGCGCGATGCGCTGTCGCGCTATGGGCTCCATGGCCTGCTCAGTGATCCCCAGGTCCTGGCCGAGGCCACGCCCAGCATCGAACTGGTGGCCGCCTTGATGGCGGTGCGCACCAGCCTGCCCCCCGAGGTGCTGGCCGAGGCCCGCCGGCTGGTGGCGCGCGTGGTGGCCGATCTGCAGGCGCGGCTGTCCTCGCGCGTGCACTCGGCCCTGGGGCGGCGGCGCAGGCGCCGCAGCAGCCGGGGCCAGGGGCAGATGAGCGATCTGGACTGGCCGCGCACCCTGCGCCACAACCTGCGCCACTACCAGAGCGAGGAGCAGGTGCTGGTGCTGGAGCGCCTGTTCTTCAGGGAGAACGAAGCACAGCGCCTGACCTGGGACCTGTGGCTGGTGGTGGACCAGAGCGGGTCCATGCATGAATCCGTCATCCACAGCGCCGTCATGGGCAGCATCTTTGCGCGCGTGCGCGCCCTGCGCACCCATGTGCTGCTGTTCTCCGATGCGGTGGCCGATGTCACCGGCCAGCTGCATGCGCCCGAAGAGCTGCTGCTGGGCGCGCAACTGGGCGGGGGCACCAACATCGGCGCGGCACTGGCGCATGTGGCCGGGCAGCTTGCCGCGCCGCGCCGCAGCGTGATCGTGCTGATCACCGACCTGTACGAAGGCCATGACGAGGCCCGCGTCATCGCCGAGACAGAGCGGCTGGTTGCCAGTGGTGCGCGCGTGCTGGTGCTGGCTGCGCTGGACCGCCGCGCCAACCCCGACTATGACCGCGACCTGGCCGCGCAACTGGTGGCGCGCGGCGCCCAGGTTGCCGCCATGACGCCCGACCATCTGGTGGATTGGCTGGCCCGGGCCATGCAGGGAGGGCGGCCCTCATGATGCAGGAATGGCTGCGCACCCTGGACGATGACGCCATTGCCGACTGGGCCAACAAGGGCCTGCTCAAGCGCGGGGCCAAGGCTCTGGCGGCGGTGGATGCAGGGCAGTGGGAACTGGCGGCCAACCAGGCCTGCGCCGGCATCGAAGGCCATGTCCAGACCCTGGCCGGCGCGGGCTTTGCCACGCTGCAATGCAGCTGCCCCGCCTTTGGCCCCTGCCACCATCTGTGCGCCTTGCTGCTGGGCCTGCGGGCGCGGCTGGCCCACGAGACCCCGGCCGATGGCATGGCCCAGGCGCCTGCTGCCCCGTGGCTCGACGGCGATGCCGGCGCCGTGGCCCAGGCCTTTGGAATGGCCGCCCAGCGCAAGGCCTTGCGCTGGATGGCCCAGGGCTTCGAGGCGGTGCTGGAAGAGGCCCCGGCCACCCTGATCGGCGAACTGTCCAACCCCGACGAAGTCACCGTGCGCCTGCCGCGTGCCGGTGGCCTGGCGGCGGCCAGTTGCAGCTGCAAGGCAGCGGCCTGCGCCCACCGCGCCCTGGTGGCATTGCAGGCCCGGCGCCTGGCGGGCGCACCCATGCCGGAGCTGCCGGCGCATGCGCTGGAAGCCGGCGCACTGCAGCGGCTGGCCCAGGCGCGCCAATGGCTGACCGGTTGGGTGCTGCAGGGCCGTGCCGGCATGAGCCCGGCCTTCCTCGACCAGGGCGAGGCACTGGCCACCGAACTGCGCCAGGCCGACCTGCCGCGCCCTGCCAGCGTGCTCAACCTGCTGGTACGCGCCTTGCGTGACGAGCGCGCAGGGCGTGCCGGTGCAGCCGAACGCGTGGCTCCCCTGCTGGCCGCGCTGTGGATGCTGCTGCGCGGCCTGTCCCAGCAACCCCTGCCTCGGCCCCTGCAGGAGCTGGCTGGCGTGCATAGGCGCAGCTACCGGCGCGTGCAAGGCCTGTGCCTGCATGCCGTGGCGGCCGAGCTGTGGCTGGCGCGCGGAGGGCAGCGCGGTTTTTCGGTGCACTTGCAGGATGCGGCCAGCGGCCGGTTCCTGACCTGGTCGGCATCGCGCGCTGAGGGCTTTGATCCGCAATGGGAGCCTGCCCAGGCGCTGGAATCGGAAACCCTGGGCGGCCTCACGGCAAGGCAGCTGCTGCAAGGTCCTCATGTGCTGGTGGACGGCTGGGTCAGCGACGACGGCCGCCTTTCGGCGCGGGATGCCACCCGGCTGGTGGCGGCCCAGGCGGCCGGCCCCTTGCCGGGGGCCGACGACCCCCAGGTCCTGCTGCGTCGCCATCTGCAGGAGCTGCATGCCGACCCCTGGCGCCAGCAGCCGCCCCTTTGGGCGCGATGGAAGGTGAGCGGCAGCGGCCTGCCGCAGACTGACCTGCTGCTGCAGCGCTGGACGATGGAGCTGCAACCGCAGCTGCCAACCTCCGGCCCCGTCATATGCCTGGCCGGCGATCTGCACGGCATGCACGGCAGGGCGGGCGAGGCCCTGCGCCGGGAGCTGGCGTGCGGCCGGGTGCTGCAGGAGGTCTTTGGCCGCGTGGAATTCGTGGCCGGGCGATTGCAGATGGCCGTGGCATCGGTGCGCTGGCGGGACAGTACGGACTGGCACCATCCCAGCACGGCCTGGAAGCCGCCGCCAGCGCAGGGCAGCAGGGAGAAACAGCCATGAGCACGGCACCGAACGAAAACGCCGAGGCGCCGCTGCGCCATTGGCTGGCACAGGGCCAGGTCTGGCTGGCCGATATGCAGGCCGCAGGCCTGGTGGGTGCCGGCGCACCGCTGCTGGCCGCAGGCCGGGCCTGGGCCGATCAGGCCGCACTGCTGGGCTGGTCCGCCCTGGCACGGCAGATGGACAGCGTGCTGGACCCGCAGCTCGCGCCGGTGGAGCGCGCGGCCGCCCTGCTCGATATCGCGGTCTGGGTCATGACCGCGCAGCGGCTGCAGGCCGCTGCGGATCAGTCCTTGCCCTGAAAAAAGCCATTGAGCTCGGCGCCCGGCGTGGCCTGGGCGAACGCGTCGAAGCGCCCCGTCTCGGCAATGGAGCGCGCCGCATGCAGAAAGCCGCCCCAGGCTGCGCGCGCCAGTGCGCCGCCCACGCTGATGCGGCGCACGCCCATGGCCTCGGCATCCTGCAGGCTCCATTCGCTGGCCCCTCCGATCAGCAGATTCACCGGCTTGGGTGCCACGGCCGCCACCACGGCACGGATCTGCTCGGCGCTGCGGATGCCGGGTGCGTACAGGCAGTCCGCGCCGGCCTCGGCATAGGCCTTGAGCCGGGCAATGGTGTCGTCCAGATCGGGCCGGCCCACGAAGAAATTCTCCGCACGCCCGACCAGCAAGGTGCTGCCGCCTGCCTCGTCGATGGCAGCGCGGGCGGCGCGCAGCCGGGCCACGGCGTCCTCGATGCTGCGCAAGGGGTTGGCCGCATCGCCTGTCGAATCCTCGATGGACAGCCCTGCCACGCCGGTGTCCAAGGCCATGCGAACGCTCTCTGCCACCTCCTGCGGACCCAGGCCGAAGCCGCTTTCAAAGTCCGCGTTCACGGGCAGGTCGGTGGCCGCGACCAGGGTGCGCAGATGCGCCAGGGTCATGTCGCGCGAGATGGCGCCATCGGGCCTGCCCAGCGACCATGCATGGCCCGAGCTGGTGCTGGCCAGCGCCTTGAAGCCCAGGCCCTGCAGCATGCGGGCGCTGCCGGCGTCCCATGGATTGGGCAGTACAAAGCAGCCCTGGCGGTGCAGGGCCCGGAAGCTGGCACGTTTTTGTTCGGTGGTAGGGGTCATGGAACACTCCGTTTTGACTCTTGAGAAACTCAAGCATCGATTCTCCAAGGCCTGTGAACGCTATCCACCGCCACAGGCTGAATGGCTGCTGGACCTGCCGAGGCACCAACTTCTGCGCATCTTCCTGCATCACTGCCTGGGTTGCATCTTGACGGGCTACCGTTCGTCAGTTCGATTCGCCCCAGCACACATTGCGTTACGATGCCGCGGCTCTCAAATGAAAGCCGTCCTGGGCGAGTGTGTCGCAACGCCTTGGCTGCTATCGGAGGGACGGCTTCACCACGGCATTCTTTTGCCCAGATCATTCGACATGCAGACTCCGACCTCAGCCCTGCCGAGCACCACCTTCACCACCGAGCAGTGCCTGGAGGCGGACAGGTTCGACGCTTGGCGCAGCGGCATCTCTGTACTGTTCGATGTGACCCCGCTGGAGCGCGGTACGGTGCGCGGCGGCTTCCACGCCTCGGTAGATGCAGTCCACTTGGGACAATTGCTTTTGGGAGACCTGCGCTTCGGTGCACAGCGCTTCTCGCGCGGACATGCACGCGCGGCCCACGACGGGCTGGACCACTATCTGGTGCAGTGGTACCGGGGAGGCGGCTTCACAGGGCGCTGTGACGATGGTCACGAGCTGACGGTGCAAGCAGGTGATGTGGTCTTCTTCGACATGGCTCGCTGCCAGCATACCGTTGCGGACGACTCCCATGTGCTCTCGTTGATCGTGCCCCGCAGCCTTGGCGACCAGGCAATGGGTGCATCGAGTTCAGGCTTGCACGGAACCGTGTTGACCCGCAGCAGCATCTTCGCCGGGCTATTGGCAGATCATCTTTGCGCTCTGCAGCGACGCCTGCCTTCCATCGGCCTGGAGCAGGCTGACGACATAGTGCATGCCACTACCCAGATGCTGGCGGCCTGCCTGCGCCCCAGTCTACGGACGGTGGCCGAGGCTCGGACTGAATTGCAGGCAGCAATGCTGGACCGTATCAAGCGCCATATCGCGCGAAACCTGGCCGCTCCCCTCTCGCCCGAGCTGCTTTGCCGGTGCTTCGGCATCTCACGTCACCGGCTCTACCACCTTTTCGAACCTTTGGGGGGTGTGATGCGCTATGTGCAGCAGCGACGGTTGCAAGAGGCCTTCCATGCCCTGTCAAACCCTGCCTACCGACGCCTGCGTGTCGCCGAGGTGGCCGCACGCCTGGGCTTTGCCAGTGAGGCCCACTTCAGCCGCGCATTCCGGGCCAAATTCGGCCACACACCCAGCGACATACGCGCCATGGCGAATTCCACACGCGCGGCATGCATCAAGCCTCCTTCCGGGACCACTCCCGCCACCGTGGAGTATGCGGACTGGCTGCTTGGGCTCATGGCCTGATCGCCGGATGGATGGTCTTGCCCCAGGCTGACGCTCAGTCGAAAACGTCAGGGGCTTCTGCATGCAGGATGCTCTGTGTGCAACTGCACCTGGTCTCCCTGGCCTCTGAAAGCCTTTTCATGCTTGCATCAGGAGGAAAGATTTCCGTGTCCCTAGTCTCCAGGGTGGACACCCGGCCTATGCACGAGCAGGTGCACGCAGTCGAACCCTGAAGCCTTCAGCGATGCTGTAGCGAGGGATGCCCTGACCCTCGTACTGCCGCATCAGGCAAAGAAAGCGGTGCTTGAGCTGCATGGCCGCGCTGAACTCTTCCCAGGCGATCAACGCGCAGGGTGAATCACCATAGGTGCTGCAGATTCGTACCTGGCGTCGGTCCGGCTCCATCTGCGCCCAGCCGTCCTCCCGCAGGCTGACGGGGCACACCTGCGGATTGCGCAAATCCAGCAGATCGGTGAGATAGGGCAGCTCCAGGTCGTTGAGCCAGTAGCAGTTGAAGAAGTGGTGCATGACGCCCAGTGCGTCGGGCGAGCCACAGGCTTCGAGATTCATGTGCATGCGTACGTAGGAATCGCAGAGGCGCATGCTTTGCACGCGCAAGCCTCTCAGCCGGATTTCTGCGTTGGTGCTCTCGCAAGAGACGGTGTCCTGCATGCTGTCTGCCGAGGTTGGATGGAACGTTGCTTGCGACTGTAGCCCGCTTGGCTCGGATTTGTCGCACAAATCGCCGCGCCCACGCCCGTAGCCAGCCCGAAGACCACCGCCGCGGCGACGCCCTGCCGGCTGCCGATGTCGTCCCCCTGGGCAGCGTGGGCACCCCGAAGTACCGAGGCAGACCTCGAACTGGATCGACGGCAAGGACAGGGAGCAATTCCTGATCGAAACAGCCAAAAGTTAGGCAACGGACTGCCGATACACCAAGCAGGCAGGTGCGCGCCAAGTCTAGGCGGCACCTCAAGCCCTTGGTCGCGCACGCGCCAGGGGCTTTTTTCTTTCAGCACGGCACTGTGGGCCTGGGATCAAGGAATCGGATCAATTCGGCTTCGTATAGAAGCTGTGACCATTTTCAAGACAGGCCTTTGCGTCAAGCGGCTCCAGATTGGAACTGCAGATGCCGACCACGGTGCGCGTATTGCTCAGCGTATTTCCCGCAGTGTCCCACCCGGACCGGTTGAAGCGCCCAGTCAAGACCCCATACTCGTCTACTTGCAGGTTCTCAACCTTGTAGGAATGGACATTCGGTCGAGTAGACGGGTCCTTGCAGGTCACGGACCCGGCGGAGTTGACAGACTGCCCCGAGACTTCGAGTCCACCTTCGTAAAAGCATGAACCGCCGTTGACCAACTCTTCTTCCATACGAAAGATGCCATCCTTTGCGTAGATGTGGATCGTCCCAGGGGTCACCTTTCTGACCATTTCCTCCGCGGTGGAATAGCTGAAAGATTTTGTGTGAAGGCGGCTCAAGTGGTCTTCAAAGCGAAATCTCTTCATCAGTTGAGTGGCTTCGCCGGGGAGCGTGATGGACGCCGATGTCTCAGTGTCGAAGACGATGCGAACAGGGCCCACGACTTGTGCAACTTCGCCGTTCTGCGCCGGACCTCCCAGCACGCGACCGCCCTGGTATTCGGCCAGCTCCCCCTCGAAGATCTTCTCGTCCTTCAACTGGCCTGCCGCTTGCAGGAAGAGTGCCGACCCGTCCGTCCTATAGCCATAATAGGTGACGATGACGTTCAGCCCGCTTTGCCTGTCGATCTGAATGCCGCGTCCTGGCTTGCCGTTCAGCTCCCCGTCAATCGTCCACATACCTGAATCAGGCAGGGCCGCCATTGCCGGCGCAGCCAGGCAGGATACGAGCGCAGAGAACACAGCACTACGGGCAAAACGATTCATAACGACTCCATTGATGTTTGAACTGCAAAAAACCGATTAACTATAACTGGCAATCATGTGACTGCGATATTCCAATTCAAGTCAAGTTTTGGATTCAATTTGGGTAATCTATTTGCTCACTAACTCTTGCATCAAGAGGCAGGCAACCCGCCCCGAAGCCCGAACGGTGCAGGCAACTCGGGCTTTTGATGTTCTGAATTCCCAATCCATGGCGACAAAGCACGTCATTTCCGTATCTGGCGGCAAGGACAGCACAGCCGTGCTGCTGCTCGCCATGGAGCGCTGCCCATCCTGCAGCATGGTCCCGGTCTTCTGCGACACCGACAACGAGCATCAAGCTGTCTAGGACGACTTGGCCTGTCCGGAACACGGCGAGGGAAAGGACGGCAACAAGCGCTGGAGCCACGGCGCCAAATACATCAAGGGCTCCTTGGGCCCCGCGACGGCCAGCGGCGGCGGCCAAAACCTCGCCTCTGCTTTCATGGTCCAGGCCAACGGCGGGTTCAACAGCACGCCGGCCCGCGACCTGCGCGACCCCATGAACACGACCACCACGCGCGACCGCCTGGCGTTCGCGACCGTGTGGCTCAAGGGCGAGCCTTGGGAGGATCGTGGCTATCACGTTGCGCATGCTGGTGCCGCGCGAACTCCATAACGCCCAAGACTTTCCTCCTGGCTACCTCATCGACCGTACCGTCCCCTGGCAAGCCCCTGACGAAGACCGCCCAGGTTCGTATGCTCGACCACTCCGTGAGTCCCGTGCCCACGCAGCAAGCTGCTTGAAAGAACGCGGACCGAATGGCACTAGAATCTCTTCCAGAGTCATGGCGTAGGTTTTATTGCCAACGGCGTAGGGAGCAAAAACCTACGCCAGAACCTACGCCAAGTTCGTAAGTGAAGATGGATTCGCTGGGTGCCAAGTTGAGGTTCTGCGGCAAGCGCGCCGTGAAATTTCCAAGAAATGCAAGCCCTTGGCGAAGAAATGCATGATTCGACAATGGCTTGGCCAAGGCGGGCGTCGTTCAATGGCAGGACCTGAGCTTCCCAAGCTCAAGACGTGGGTTCGATTCCCATCGCCCGCTCCAGCTTCCCTGGTAGCTTCGCGGGGAATGCTTTGAGGATGGCTTTTAGCCCCTCTGCTGCTTCTTTTTCTGTAGCATCACCCTCTTCTAGCTCCTCGATTGCGCCCTCAATGACGGCAGCCTTGAGGTCATAGCCTGCGATCTCGGCAAGCTTCGCCCTTGTACGTAGGTTGCACTTCCGCTTGCCCTGTTTCATCTCTGTGAGATTGCCCGGCTGAACGTCGATCAGCAGCGATAGCTTGCGCTGACTGCCAGCGGCGGCTGCTGCTGCTTCGATCAAATCTTTCGTATTCAAGGTGTTCTCCTTTTGAGAATGGTTTGATATGCTTGGTTTGTTCTCGTTTTGAGAACGTTCCCTAAATGGGAATCTTACACAGGAGCCGGCATGCCCCCCATCTTCGAACGTCCATCCCCTGCCGAACAAACGGCACCGGCTGCTTGCTTGCCGGCTCCGGCCGCTGCCGTGCAGGGGGTGGGCACCCTGAAGTGCCAAGTCTGCGGAAGCGCCAATCTTGAAGAGTTGTGCCACGAGCCGCCCCATCCTCGTTTTCTCTGCTTGGGCTGCAACAGCGGTCTGAACTCGGACGGCCGCGCATGACCTCGGTGACAGCACAGCGCCTGCAGGGCTTCCGCCGTCTGCACGATTCCATGATGGCCCATCCATCTCGCGCCGACGATCTGCGCATGTTCGATGTCTATTGGCGCCTTGCGGCCTGCGCCAAATTCATCCTTGACTACAGCACGCAGGACCACGATTTCGAGGGCTTCATCAGCCGCGAAAAGGCGGCAGGTCGCAGCTATGAAACCCTGGCCGCTGCGCGTGCCGCATACGCTCAGGTGGCCGCATGAGCAACGTTCGTCAGCTGTCCGCGGCGCGCGCAGCGCGCCCCCCCCGTGCGGTAACACGGGGGGAAAGTTCCCCGAGCGTCTGCGAGCAAAAAGCGAAGGTCGATTGGCTGAATTTCACGTTCCAACTCGGCACCGAGGATCGCCCTCGAATCACGCTGTTCGACCTGATAGATCGGCTTTCCCAAATCATGCGCCGGCCTGTCACTGGCCTGGATGAGGGCAAGGGGCTGCGCGGCTACAAGCACAGCGTCACGCTGGTGGCCCACGTGGGCTCCAAGAAACAGCCCATGGGCTTTATTGCCTGGGGCGGCGAGGCTCAAAAAGGATCGTGCCTCGTCACGATTTCCGGCAGTGGCTGCGCTCTCTTCAATGATTGGAGTGAGGTCCGCGAACTGATTGAATTTCTGGAAGCAAAGATCACGCGCTTGGATCTGGCCGTGGACTTCCTTAATGGCGAATACACCGTCGAAGACGCGGTCGATTTCTACAAAGCAGGGCGTTTCAGCACATCCGGTCGCCCCCCTGCGACATCCCAAGCCGGCGACTGGCTCAACAGCAGGGAGCGCACCTTGTACATCGGCAAAGCGAAAAACGGCAAGGTCTGCCGGGCATATGAAAAAGGCCAGCAACTCGGCGATCCCAATTCGAAATGGACGCGTTATGAGGTGCAGTTCGGATCGCGTGATCGCGTCATACCGCTTGATGCGTTGACGGACAGGGACCGCTATTTCGCGGGTGCCTATCCCGTGCTGGCTGATCTCATCAATCAAGCCGGCGACGTGATTCCAACGCAGCGTACAGAGGGGGAGGTGACCCTCTCTCACCTGCTTATCCATCTGCGCCGCACCTATGGCAAGGCCATTCATTGCGCCTCAGAAATCGATGGTTTTGATGTTTCGTCCCTCGTTGAAGAAGTGCGCGTCATCGGCGTGCCTCGACGTGTGAAGTCCTCCAGCTTGGAAGCTGGCCCTAATTGGTCGCGGGTTTGCGACCTGATACAGAAAGCAGCGTAAATGGCAAAAGAAGTTAAGCAAATTGTCGGAATTGAGATCAGTGAGGGCACCTCAAAAAAAACAGGTCAGCCCTACAGCATCGGCACGGTCTACACCATGACCCGTCTTGCTCCGCCCATGGCGGGCAATGTGTCCAAGGGATACATGGGCGACCGCTATCCCGTGTCTGTGGACCTGCTGCGTCCTATCCAGCACCTGAGCTATCCGATCACTGCTGAGCTCACTACCGAGTCGGTGATGCGCTTCGGCAAGCGCGAAGAAATGATCACCGAAATCGTCCCTGTGGAAGCAAAGAAGTAGGGATGGACGGCGACCAGCAACACGCGCAAGACCTGCTGCGCGCGCTCAGCGAAGTCTCGCTGCTGCTTGGCCTGGTCGGAGGGGTCGCCGGCGCCATGGCATACGAACTCGCCCGCAGCCTCTGCGATCGCTGGATCGCACGGCGCGACGCTCCTGCAGATCACCAACCGCAGCGGTAGGGGCTTCCGGTCTGCCTGCGCAGCGGGCGGGCCGGATGCCCCGAACGCAAGGAGGACACACATGTTTTTCGCACTCGTCTTTGTTTTTCTGGCCGCAGGCTCTGCATCCGAGGCGATGTATCAGGCGCCCGCGCCCGACTGGGCCCAGACCATGCAACGCGATCTCCGCGGCGGCTGATATGGACTCCGACCTGCAGATTGCCGCCTGCCTGTTCTTCGCCTTCATCCTGGGCTACCGGCAGGGTAGGAGTGGTTGATATGACGCTGTTTCTTGCTGGCCTGTGTGCCTGCTACTTCGCTGGATACAAGTTCGGCGTCCTGGTCTCCTGGATCACCAAATTGGGCAATTCGGCCTGATGCGAACCGGCGCTATCCGGTGCTTTCGAAGAGAGGAAACGAGCATGAAAGAAGCTCTGAAAAACCGCCTGGCAGTCCTCGCTGTCCTGGCTATGTCGGCCCCTGCTGCGTTCGCGCAGGCCACCACTCCCGAAGCCGCTATCGGCGACGCCCAGGGCAAGATCCTGGCGATCATCGCGGTCGCTGGCCTGGCCTTCATCACCGTGGCGCTCGCGTCTGTGGGCTGGACTGTTGGCGCCAAGTTCATCAAGCGTATCGGCGGCAAGGCCTGATCATGGGCGCCGCGTATGTCATGCCTGGTGCGTGCTGTGCGCGGCGCCTTTTTATTGCTTTACGCAGTCTTCTTGTCTCCCTGCTCTGCGTCTTTTGCACGCTGGCTACCGCACAAGCTGGCAGCACGCAGTATGGCGTCACATCTGACGGCCCCTGGTACGACTCGTATGAGCCAGCGTGCCGGGAGGCTGAGACTCGATTGCCTAAGGAATACAAATACAAGTACACGGGATTTGAGGAGCCGACCAAATGCAAGTACACCGGGCAATGGGTAGGTCCTGTGTATACCGATTACACCTTGTTCACTCGCACGGCTTCTTGCCCTGCTAACGCCACCATGGTCAACGGTACCTGCCAGTGTGACAGCGGGTATGCCAGCAGTGGCGGTGCTTGTGTCCCTGTCAGCGCTGACAAGTGTGAGGCCGCTGCTGGTCAAGTTACTACGGCTAACTACACGCTGGGTTGGGCGCGTGGCTCAGAAGTCGACAAGGACGACTATGTAGGTGCTCTCAAGTTTCCCAATACTCAATCTGCAGCTTGCGTGGATGGCTGCCGTGCCAGTTTTGCTCAGGGTCAGGATCCCACTGGCTATCGATCTCAGTCTCCCTCGTCTCAGGGCCTCTATCGAATTTCTGCTGATTACTCCATGGTGCAGGGGGGGTTTTCTTGTACCCCTGGCCCTGAGGATGCGCCCTTTGACCCCAAGCAACCCAACATGCAGTGCCCCGGGTATGTCGGTGAGGTCAATGGCAAGACTGTGTGCGTTGGTAATGCTGACAAGCCAATACCGCCGTCTGAGAAGCCCTCTGTGAAGGACAAGACGGGCAAGGGCGAGGAGAAGGGCAACCCCAAAGCGGGGCAGAAGCCGGGCAGCGGTGAGGGTGCTGGTAATGGCGGTTCAGGTCGCACTCCATCGACCGGCACTGGGGGCAATGACGGTGGGCCTCGCGGTGGTGGTGGCACTGGCGGCGGAACGGGTGGTGAGGGCGAGGGTGAGGGCGACAAGGACAAAAAAGGCTGCGGCCTGCCTGGACAGCCCAAATGCGCTATCGACGAGACCGGCACCCCCGATGGCAAGTCCGCCTACGGTGAGCTCAACGGCAAGCTCGACGGCCTGGATGCCCAGCGCAAAACAGGCACTGACAAGATCACCGGCACGGGTGACAAGGACACGAGCTGGGGGACCAGTTGGTCATGGTTCGTGCACGGTCAGTGTCGCCCGATCAGTCTCGGCACTCTGCCCCTCGGCACTGGCGTTGAGATGCGTATCGACATCTGCCCCATCGTGCCCTACACAAATTTGGTGCTCAATTTTCTATGGGCTGTAGGCACATTCATTGCCGTGCTTGGCATGGTGTTCCGCGTGACGACAAAGGGGGATTGACATGCCATTGCTTGGCGGGCTGCTCGTCAACCTATTTGCCGGCCTCGTTGCCGCCCTTATCACCTATGTCTCGCGCAAGATCGCCTTTGGTATCGCGATGGTCACTCTGATGACTGGCCTGACAGCAGCGCTATTCATCGCCATGCGCGCCTCGCTGTCTTCGCTTACGGCGGCCATGGGTGAGGGTCCTCCTGAGCTCTTCATGATGTGCCTGCAGATGGCGATACCGCCCATAGCTCCGGGCTGTCTGTCCACTTACATCACCATTTGGACGGCGTGCACGGTCTACACCTGGCAGCGTGATCTGCTGCACCTCTTCGCGAAGGCAGGTTGATATGCCCGTCTATGTCGTACAGGGCAAGCTGGGCACGGGCAAGGGCAAGTTTTGCGTGCTCAAGATGCGCGAGGCCCTGCAGCAGGGGCGCCGTGTGGCCACCAATTTTGATCTCTTCCTGGAGCACCTGTTGCCAGCTGGCAGCAGGACCACGGCCACGCGTGTGCCGGACAAGCCGACGGCGCAGGACCTCGCCGACATTGGACCGGGCAACCCAGACCACCGGCACGATGAAGAGCTCAATGGCGTGCTTGTGCTTGATGAGCTCGGCTCCTGGCTCAATGCGCGCAGCTTTGCGGACCCTGAGCGTGCCAAGCTGCTCGACTGGTTGATCCACGCGCGTAAACACGGCTGGGACGTGTACCTGATCGTTCAGAGCATCGACATGATCGACAAGCAAGTGCGCTCAGGCCTGGCCGAATATCAGGTGCGCTGCATCCGGGCCGACAAGATCAAAATTCCCATCGTGGGGACGTTCCTTGGCAAGCGTGGCCGACTGCCTAAGTTCCACATCGCAAACACGTCCATGACAGACGTTCCTGGCGTCACGATCGATCGCGAGTGGTTCGCGGGCAAGGACCTCCACGACGGCTATGACACGCTGCAGGTCTTCCGGGATTGGGTGCGTGACCCCAAGGATGCCCGTTATGCCACTGAGCTCTATGCAGGCCCGTACAGCTACCTGAGCGCGTGGCACGTCAAGGGCCGACACGATCAGCCAGTCCAGCCCCGATCCTGGCTCGCGCGTCTGCTGCGCATGGCCCCGCCTGAGCTCAAGCCGGCGCCTGTGCGCAAGCCGCAGCTACCTGCAATTGCACTGTGCGCGCGGCTACCGGCTGACCAGGCTTGGGAGTACGCGCGTCGCTATCTCAAGGGGGTCTCATGATCTGGTTCTGGCTGCTCTGTGTCGCTGTGTGCCTCTGGGCTGCAGGCAAGCTCTACGACGATGGGAGCGGGCAGTGATCCGTGCCTGTGTCCTCTCCTGCGCGCTGGTGTCCAGCGGCTGGCTGGTGCACGCGCAGGGCCTGCCTCCGGTGTCCCTGACGCCTCCCCTGGTTGTGCCACCAATCGTTTCTGAGGCCATCCAACTACCGGTAGCGCCTGGGCCTGCCGCTGTTGCTGAGCCCCCAGTGCCAGGCGCGCAGGCCGTGGGGTGCATCAGGTCGCCCAAGCGGTGCAGTTGCTTTGACCAGGTCGGCGCACCTGTGCCTGTCCCGCCCGGCTTGTGTGCCCAGCTCACCGATACCGGCGCGCAGCGACTGGCTGGCGGAGATCTGTCGCGTTTCGAGCCGCGCCCGGTCGAGCTCGTACCCGATCCTGTGTTCCCGGCGCCGCTGCCGCAGCACGGATTGCGCTATGCGCTCGATGTCGCTCGATCCATCGTCGGCCGTCGCTGAACGAGGATTTCGACGGGGAAAACGTAGTTTTTCACGTTGAAACCGCAGGGCGCAGCAGGGCACGGATATTTTGCCGAGAGGCGGGATCACAGGGTTTTGCGGGAGCGAGAGGATTTCGCAGGGGAGACTGGAACAGTCTTCACTGTGAAACCGCAGCGCGGAAGCTGGGCACTATCTCTGCACGGATAGCACGGGGGTATCGGGGGCGAAGCCCCTGATGTTCACCTTGTCCCGCGCGACGTACCCGGCGATGTGCTCACGGTCTCCCCAGCGCGCCTGCGCGAGCTTCCTGATTTCGACCAGGTCGAACACTGTCGCATCGTTGCCTCCACGGTCGCGCCGGCTCAGGTCCGCGAAGCGCAGCGCCTGGACTCAGCGGGCCGCAAACCGCCGCCCTAAAAGACAACGGCTGTTGCGCGAAGCGCCTCTGACGCCTGCAGCGCAGCCAGAGGATTTCGACGGGAAAAACGTAGTTTTTCACGTTGAAACCGCAGGGCGAAGCGAGCCCCATCAAGCAATTGTGCGCACTCCATGGCAGATCAAACTTGCTATTAAAAGCCTAGCACCAATGCTATTGCAGCATTTGATTCCCAAGCTACTGCTTACGATTCAATGCACCAAAACAAAGGAAAAATCGAAGAATGCTGATTGGATATGCACGGGTCTCGACAATTGAGCAACACACTGCATTGCAGCTCGACGCGCTCCGCAAAGCGGGCTGCACGACGATTTATCAAGAAAAGCAATCCGCAGTGAAAAAGCGGCCTGAACTGGAAAAATGCTTGGCATCTCTGCAGGCCGGGGACGTCTTGATCGTCTACAAGCTCGACCGTCTGGCGCGCAGCCTCAAGCATTTGCTGACGGTGCTCGAACGACTTGAAGCTGTGGGAGCAGGCTTGCGCAGCGTAACGGAGCCGGTGGACACATCAACACCCATGGGCAAGCTGATCATCCAGGTGCTGGGAGCGGTTGGCGAATTCGAGCGAACGCTGATTCGAGAGCGATCGATTGCCGGTCAGGTCGCGGCGATCAAGAGGGGTGTTCGTGTCGGGAGCCGACCGAAGAAGCTATCTGATGAACAGATGGCAGAGATCAAGCGCTTGTACAGCGAAGGCGTCCACACTTTGGCAAGCCTCGGTGCGCTTTACAGTTGCTCACATACAACAATCAGGCGGGCAATACACGGGGATGAAAGAGATCGAATGCTGGTGCTGAGACAGTATCTCTGAGCCAGCGCAGGAGCCCACGCCAAGACGTGGGTTCGATTCCCATCGCCCGCTCCAGATAGACATCCCTACTCACGTCGGTTCTGGTGCACAAACAGAATGCGGCTCGAGAGTGGCCAATCTGGCTAAAGCGATTGAGCAAGCCGACGTGGACATGCAGTTCCACAAGCTGGCAGTCGAACATGCGTACGGTCACCATTTCGCCCGGCCGCTTAAAGCAAGTTCTTCTTCGCCTCCACAACGCTGCGCCGTTGGCAGTCGCGCCATTTCTTCCATATCGTTCGACCCGAGCGCTTGCGCATCGCCTCTTGATGGTGCGCCGAGCTCGAACTCGAATTCTTAGGCTGCCCGCGCCGAGCGGGCTTCGTCGTTTCAATGGTGCACTTGACAAGGCTGTAGGGTGCAAGCGCGCTGCCGGGCTTCCGACGGATTCCTGGGCTGGCTACACTTTTCTCTCCACAGAGAAGGGAAGTCATGGGCACAGATATCTACGTTTCGACGCTGACCGCCGATCTGGAGCAGCAGTTCATCGACGCGGTCGGACAGAGCCGCAAACTGCACGCTCCATGGGTTTCGCCGCCCAGCACGGCACAGGAGTTCCAGGGCTACCTGGCTCGCGTGCAGGAGCCGTCGGGTGCGGCATTTGTGATCTGGGAGTGGCGCAGCGATGGTTTTGCCGGGGTCGTGCAGATCACGAACATCCTGATGGACCCGTTCCGCTCTGCCCATATCGACTTCTTTGCATTCTCGGGCTTCGAAGGGAAGGGCCTGATGAAGGAGGGCCTCGCGCATGTCGTGAAGCAGGTCTTCAGGACTTCGAAGCTGCATCGGCTGGAAGCCAACATTCAGCCTGAGAACAAGGCAGCCATAGCACTGGTGAAGTCCTGTGGTTTCAAGTTGGAGGGGTTGTCGCCCGCATTCATGAAGGTCGGTGGTCGCTGGCGAGATCACGAACGCTGGGCGCTGTTGTCCGCGTAGTCGCTGCCCGGATCCGTCAGCGCCTGAGGGTTCTCCATGAACTGGTCTCGCAAAGGACGCAGCACCTTGTCATCCTGGGAAGTGACGAGACGTCGAAGAAGGTGAAGCACACCGAGGTGCAGACAAGGCCTAACAGTGGGCTTGTTCTTGCCTGACGTATCCCCCGAAAACAGCTGGACAGCGTCCGGAACTACAGGGGCGAGATCTGCGGCGCGACAAACGCAAAAAAGCCGCATAGGTGCTGAGATGACAGGCGAAGGCGCTCGTTACAATGGAACTCCATGGTTCACTGCACTCTCACCACTACCATCTCCACGACCGCTTCCTGCGGACCGTGTGAAGTGCCGTGAGTCTCAGTTGAACCACTTCCCAGGCCCGCCAGCGATGGACAGGGCCCTTTTTTTTGCCCTTGCGTCGCCGGCACCACGCAAGGAGTTGTTCTCATGTTTGCTCTGTTAGTCCTCGATGTTCAGGTCGGCCTGGTCCGAGGCCCTGAACCCATGTGGCGCTGCACCGAGGTGCTGGACACCATCAACACCTTGATGGCACAGGCCCGCCGTGCGGGAGCGCCAGTTTTTCTGGCTCGTCACATCGGTCCCGTGGGAACGCCCATTGGCCCAGGCAGCCCACTGACCCAACTCGCACCCGAACTGCAACTGGACGGCAGTGAGGTTGTGTTCGAAAAACACCGCCCAAGCGCCTTTGCAGGCACCGATCTGTTGCAGCAGCTTCAAGCACGCAACGTGACCGGCCTGGTCATCACCGGCATGAAGACTCAGTACTGCGTGGACACCAATTGCCGGGTCGCTCGCGATCTGGGCCTTGATGCCGTCCTTATTGCGGATGGACATACTTGTGCCGACACCCCCCAGCTTGCAGCGCAGAAAATTGTGGAACACCACAACGCGACGCTGGCAGGGGCATTTTGCGCGGTCATGCCCGCAAACGCCTGGGATTTCTCGGCACCGGTTCACACCTGATCTGCGGAGTCCGCCCATATTGAGGCACACGCGAGCGATTGCAGCGTCATTTGTCTTTCAGACCACCGGGCCATGGGCCAATGCCGACGGCCTGGTCCTGCCTTGCGCTGATTCCCTGACCTGTGCTTGTCCGACAAGGGCGTGCCTGGGCGGCACCCATGCTTGAGGCCATGAACACACCTCCTCCCAACACCCCTGGCCAAGTGCCCACGTCGTCGTCCCGCAACCGGTTCGCCACCAGGCGGACCATGTACATCGCCGCAGCCGTCGTGGCCGTGGCGCTGATGATGGTGTTTGCGCCCTGGTAGGCGCGATCCACTGTCATGGTCCCGCCCATGCCCGAAAGGGCATGAGAAAGCCCGCCATTTGGCGGGCTGTCGTTTTGGGGAATCGCTTGCCTTAGTGCGCAGGGTGCGCCGTCGGTGCTTGCGCCGTGGGGAGTCGGGCCAGCTTCTGCGAGCAATCGCTGCACACGTGCCACGCATGGAATTGGCGGGCGCCTGTGGCGGGCTTTTCCTGTTCGCACTGCATGCAGAAGACGGCGGGGGCCAGGTCCAGGAGCCGGATCGGCTCTCTGCCTTTCTTGGGACTACGCATAGCTCTCCTTCAAAGTGTTGCTCCTCGGTATCCATTGGGCGCCGGGTTGGAAAAGGCGGTCGTCAGCGGGCGCGCCAAGGCGCAGCAGAAGCCGGCGCCATCGAGGGTGCGTGTTCAACTTACAGCCAGGCCGTCTCACGGTTGTGACTTTTGCATGACCGTGTGGGGAAGGCGCCGCAGCTGTTTGACAGCGTGCTTCGGGCAGCCCTAGAATTTTTGCTTCCGTTCCTGCGACCATTGCGAGCCTGACATGAACCTGTGACGCCTTCGGACCTGCGTCCGACCAATCCCCCGAAGCCCTTTGCCGGCCGACGGCGGACGCCTGCGTCACCTCCTGCCTGTTCGTTGATTGCTCTGCGTTTCCTGAACGCAACCCGGCGTCGCCGTGCGGCCTCCTTTCGGAATTTTTGAAAGAGTGCCCATGACGGAATCCATCGATATCCTTGCCCACAACACGGCCGCCTGGAACCAGCAGGCTGCCAAGTCCTGCGACTGGTCGCGCCCGGTCGACAGCGCCGAAATAGCACGGGCCCGCGCCGGAAGCTGGCAGGCGCGGCTCACGCCAGGCCCCTTGCCTGCCGGCTGGCTGGATGATGTACGCGGCCTGCGCATCCTCTGCCTTGCCAGCGGCGGCGGCCAGCAGGCGCCCATTCTTGCTGCGGCGGGCGCCCAGGTCACCGTCTTCGACGCCTCAGCCGGCCAGCTTGCGCAGGACCGGCATGTGGCCGAGCGCGAAGGCCTTGCGCTGACCTGCGTGCAGGGCGATATGCGCGATCTGGGGGTCTTTGCAGACGCCAGCTTTGATGTGATCTTTCACCCCATCTCCAACCTCTACGTGCCCGATGTGCGGCCCGTGTGGCGTGAATGCGCGCGGGTGCTGACGACGGGCGGGCGTCTTCTGTCCAGCTTCTGGAATCCGGTGGTCTTCGTGGAGGACCGTGATCCTGCATTGCGCGAGCAAGGACTCGTGCGGCCCGCCTGGCGCCTGCCGTATTCCGATGTGGCGGATTTGCCGCCCGAGGCGATTGCGGCCAAGCGCGAGCGCAACGAGGCCCTGGTGTTCGGCCATACGCTGGCCGATCAGATCGGGGGGCAGTTGGATGCGGGGCTTGTGCTGACGGGCTTCCACGAGGACTGGCAGCCCCACGCCCGTTTTGTGATCGAGAAGTTCGTGCCGACCTTCATTGCGACACGTTCGATGAAGGTCTGAACGCGCTACCTACGGCCTGGACCGGCCTTGCCGCGCTCAGGTGCGCAAGGCCGGTATCCAGGTCTGTTGCTGGGCGGGTTCTGCCACGGGCTGCGCCGGTTGCGGTCGGGGAGCAGGGCCTTTGGCCTGGGGCGATGGCTGGGCCTGCCGCACCTGCTCGGCGCCGGACTTGGCCAGCAGCAGCATCACGGCCATGCAGATCAACGTCAGCAAGAGCACCACGCAGATGGGGCCCAGATCCACGGAGGCGATGTCCAGCCCCTTCAGCGACTGCCAGCGTTCTGAGCGTATTTCCAGCGGTTCTTCGGGATCGGCCATGACACCTCCACTGCGTTGAGTGTGCCTCCATGCTAGGCGCAAGTGAGCATGCAAACAATATGGGAACTTCGCCAGGATGCGAGGGTATACCGCAGGCAGCTACTTGACCCACATCAATTGCGCCGCCACGGCCAGGGCGATGGCCAGCAGCACCAGCAGCACCAGCCTTGCCACGATGGTGACCGCCTTGCGGCGCGCTGCTTTGCGGGTGTTGCGCGGACGAGGTGGGGTAGGCGGCGGCTGCGTGGCATCCAGGGCTGCAATTCTTTCCAGCCAGTCCTGGGTTGTTGGCAGGGCAGTGGCGGGCGGTGACGAGGACGGGGACGGGGACGAACCGGGCTTGCCGCGGTTCATGGCTCCAGCTCCTGCCGCATCTCTTCCAGCACCTCCAAGGCGCCCTGGATCATGGCTTGCCTGTGCTCCAGCGCAGCCTTCTGGGTCTGCAGCCGTTCCAGCTGCTCGGCTACCTGCGCCTCGTCGGCCCGCAGCTTCTTCAGCCGCTCCTGTATGGCCTCCATTTCCGGGGCGCTCATCTGCCAATCCTCCAGCATGCGAAGGGCGTGGCACGTGGCCCGGTCCCTTCTCACAATTCACACGAATGCCGGCAATTATCTGTGCGTCTTAGCGACTGGCTATGAATGAATTGATATAGATTGTCATCGGCCGGCGCAGAAGGGGGCCGAAAGCTTGCCGCTGCATGCGCACGGTGCTGCGCAGATCAGAGCAGCGCAGTTCAATGCGCGAGGAATTTGAGAAAGATCCGCCCCTGCCGGGTTCTGACCTCGGTCCCTTCGATAAAGCCCATCAGTCTGGCCGAGCCGTCCATGGAGTACAGCGCCGGCCCATCGATGCGGTAGATGAGCCTGGTCCCGCACCGGACGAATTCATCGCCTTCGACACGCCCGATTTCGTGTCCGCGCCCATCAAGCACAGTCCACGAGCGTCCTGCAATCATGGCCTCACCCGGCGGTTGCCGGTCCCCAAGTAAAAGCGTCAATCTAAGGAACGCTGGGCGTCTGAGTCTGAGCGAATCTGAGCAGTTGTGTAAAGCCGGGCCACCGATGCCTCGGGCGGTGCCCTGCGCAAATTCGTGTGCACCCGGCCCAAGCCGCACCACGCCGGCCAAAAGAAGCTGGCTGCGGTCTAGGGGCACTGCGCGCTTGGGCGCTTGAGTGGTGCGCAGGCAAGTAGAATTGTTTCATATCAAAGACATGCTGCTCTGAAAGTTGCAGCGACCGGGCCCGCTTGGCGGGCCTTGTGCATGGGGCGCCGTCCCGCAGCCTGTATCTGGGTGCATGTCCTGATTCTCTGTGGGCCCGGCCTGCGATCCAATCTCGCGCATGGGGCTGAGCCTTCTCGTCAAATTGCTCTCATTTATGAAGTTCTGCTGTCGCCAACCGGATGCGCCTGTGGCATTGCCTTGCGGCTTGCCTGGGGTCAGTTCCGTCCGGTGGACGCTGCGCTGCGGAGGGCGGAGGTGAACGAGCAGGCGCTGTACGATCTGGCCCCCGTTCTGGAGCTGATGCTGCTGGGCCTGTTGCTGGCGCTGGGACCCTTGGCCTGGGTGTGGCTGCGCAACCGCAACGGTGGCTCGCTCAAGCGGCTGCAGGCACTGTCGGTGCTGACGCTGTTCCTGACTTTCGACCTGGTGCTGTTCGGCGCCTTTACGCGTTTGACCGATTCCGGCCTGGGCTGCCCTGACTGGCCGGGCTGCTATGGCAGCGCCAGCCCCATGGGCGCCCGCGCGCAGATTGCCGAGGCGCAGGCCGCCATGCCCACCGGGCCGGTGACGCATGGCAAGGCATGGATAGAGATGGTCCACCGCTATCTGGCCACCACCGTGGGCGTGCTCATCATCGCCATGACCATCATGGCCTGGCGGCGTGCGCGCCGCCAGGGCAGGGCGGGTGGCGCCCAAGGCGTGGAAGGCGCACGGCTGGGGGCCATGAGCCCCTGGTGGCCCACGCTGGCGCTGTTCTGGGTCTGCCTGCAGGGTGCCTTTGGCGCCTGGACCGTGACCATGAAGCTGTTTCCGGCCATCGTGACCCTGCACCTGCTGGGCGGCACGGGCCTGCTGGCCTTGCTGTGCGTGCCCGCCGTGGGGCTGAGCCGGGCGGCACGCCAGCAGCAGGCAACGGTGATTTCCCCGGGCCTGCGTGCTCTGCTGTGGCTGGGCCTGGGCTTGCTGGTGCTGCAGGTGGCACTGGGTGGCTGGGTCAGCACCAACTATGCGGTGCTGGCCTGCAGCAGTTTTCCGACCTGCCAGGGCAGTTGGTGGCCGGCCATGGATTTTTCGCAGGCGCTGCAGATCTGGCGTCCGCTGGGCCTGCTGCAGGACGGCAGCAACATCAGCTTTGCGGGCCTCACGGCCATCCACTATCTGCACCGCCTGGCGGCCTATGTGGTGGTGGCTGCGCTGGCCGGGCTGTGGTGGCGTTTGGGTGAAGTGCCCGCACTGGCGTTGCAGCGCCGCGTGCTGGGTGCGTTTTTGGTGCTGCAGGTGCTGACAGGCCTGTCGAACGTGGTGCTCGATTGGCCGCTGGTGGCCGCGGTGCTGCATACGGGTGGCGCAGCCGCGCTGGTGACCGTGATTGTTTGGTGCCTGGCGGCCAGTCGCCCGGGCACGCTGCGGGCCGGGTTGCCGGTTGCCCGTGGAGAGATTGCATGAGTAAACAAGCTTCCCTGAGTGTCGAGTCCTCACGCTGGACGCAGTTCTATGCCCTGACCAAGCCCCGCGTGGTGCAGTTGATCGTGTTCTGCGCGCTGATCGGCATGGTGCTGGCCGTGCCGGGCTGGCCCAACGCCGACCAGTGGCTGCACATGGCGCTGGCCTGCCTGGGCATCTGGCTGGTGGCGGGCGCCGCAGCGGCCTTCAACTGCCTGGTGGAGCGCCATATCGATGCGCGCATGAAGCGCACCTCCTGGCGGCCCACGGCGCGCGGGGAGCTGACCAGCCAGCAGGCCCTGGCCTTCTCGGCCATCCTGTGCACGCTGGGTGCGCTGGTGCTGCTGCTGTGCACCAATCCGCTGACCATGTGGCTGACGCTGGCCACCTTCGTGGGCTATGCCGTGATCTACACGGTGATCCTCAAGCCCGCCACGCCGCAGAACATCGTGATCGGCGGCGCCTCCGGCGCCATGCCGCCCGTGCTGGGCTGGGCCGCGATGACGGGCCAGGTCGGACCCGAGGCGCTGATCCTGTTTCTCATCATCTTCCTGTGGACGCCTCCGCATTTCTGGGCGCTGGCGCTGTACCGCGTGGAGGACTACCGCCAGTCGGGCCTGCCGATGCTGCCCGTCACGCATGGCAGCGAGTACACGCGGCTGCAGATCCTGCTGTACACGGTGATCCTGTTCGCAGCCTGCATGCTGCCCTTCATGTACGGCATGAGCTCCTGGCTGTACCTGGTGGTGGCCGTGGTGCTGAGCGTGGGCTTTTGCGGCTATGCCTTCGCGCTGTGGCGCAATTACTCGGACGAGCTGTCGCGCAGGACTTTCCGCTTCTCGCTGGTGCATCTGAGCGTGCTGTTCCTGGCACTGCTGATCGATCACTACCTCTGGCTGGGCTGATGGCCTGAGGGCCATGGCCGCGCAATGACAAACCGGGCCCTTGAGGCCCGGTTTGTCTTGGTGCCTGCCGTCTTACTTGATCTGCCGCTTTTCCAGCTTGCGCGCCAGCGTGCGCCGGTGCATGCCCAGGCGGCGTGCGGCCTCGGAGATGTTGAAGTCGCTCTCGGCCAGGGTTTCGTGGATGTGTTCCCACTCCAGTGTCTTGATGGAAGTGGGGTTGCGCGACAGCTCCACGTCGGTGCGGCCTTCGAGGCGGCCGAAGGCGGCCTCGATGTCGTCGGTGTTGGACGGCTTGGCCAGGTAGTGGCAGGCGCCGAGCTTGACGGCCTCCACGGCCGTGGCAATGCTGGCATAGCCGGTGAGCACGACGATCAGCGCCTCGGGGTTGTGCTGGTGCAGCATCTGCACGCAGCTCAGGCCCGAGGCATTGCCGGCCAGCTTGAGGTCCATGACGGCGTATTGCGGCGAATGCGTCTGCAGCAGCTCGCGCACTTCCTCGGCGCTGGCGGCCTGCAGCACGCGGTAGCCGCGCCGCTCGAACGATCGCGTCAGCGTGCGTGCAAACGTTGCATCGTCTTCAACCAGCAGCAGGAGGCGGGAGCTGTCCATGGGCGATTCGGGTTCCTGTGGGCGCCGCTTCAGGCGCCGGGTTCAATGGCAATCGATGACAGGGGCAGGCGGATCTCCACCTCGCTGCCCCTGGGCGGGGTGTTCCTCACCTGAACGCGTCCGCCCAGCGAGCGCGCCACGTTGAGCACCAGGAACAGGCCCAGTCCGCGGCCCGGGCGCTCCGTCTTGGTGGAGATATGGCGCTGGCCCAGCTGCTCCAGCACGGCAGGTGCAAAGCCGGGACCCTTGTCGCGCACGGTGATGCACAGCATGCCGGTGCGCACGGACAGGTGCAGCGCCACATGGCCGGGAGATGCCTCGGAGGCATTGTCGAGCACATTGCAAACCATTTGCTGCAACGCGGTATCCGAAAGAATGGGGAAGTCCTCTTCGGCCTGGACATAGTCGAAACGCTCCACCGCATGGCGTGACTGCCATTGGGCGACCACTCCATCCATGAAGGCATGCAAGGTCGTGGCCTGGGGCGCGTCGGCGCGGGTTTCGCCGGCGGACATGAGCACGCTGGAGACGATGGATTTGCAGCGCAGCAGCTGCTGCTGCATCTCCTGCAGGTCGGCGAGCAGATCGGGATCTTGCGTGATGACGGGCATGCGCTGCCAGTCGCCCAGGATGACGGACATGGTCGACAGCGGCGTGCCCAGCTCGTGCGCCGCGCCCGTGGCCAGCAGGCCCATGCGCACGATGTGCTCTTCCTCGCTGGCGCGCTGGCGCATGTTGGCCAGCCGCGCGTCGCGCCGTCGCAGGTTGGAGACGATGCGGCGCAGGAAGACCACCAGCAGCACCGTGGTCAGCCCGAAGCTGATCAGGATGCCGCTCACGTACAGGCCGGGCAGCCCGTCCGGTCCCGCCGCGCCAATGGGCAGGGGCCAGTGCACGATGGCCAGCACCAGGGTGCACAGCGATGTGCTGGCAACGATGATCCAGGCGTGCACGGGCCTGAGCAGCACGGCGCCCAGAATGCCCTGCAGCAGGAACAGGTAGATGAAGGGATTGCTGGCGCCGCCGCTCAGATATAGCTGTATGGCCAGGGCGAGCACGTCGGCCAGCAGGGCCAGGAACAGGTTGCGCGCCGAGATCTGGCGGCGGTGGCTGCGGTACCAGTAGATGTAGCCGAGGTTGGTGAACACGCTGGCCATCAGCACCAGGGCCATGGCCGGCAGCGGCAGGTTGATGCCGAAGCCGTAGTGCACCAGGGAGATGGTGATCACCTGCCCGACCACGGCAAACCAGCGCAGCTGTATCAGCAGCTGCATGTTCTGGCGTTCGGTGGTGCGCTCGACGCGGAACAGGGACTCTGAAGGCGAATTCACGCGGGCGATTGTGCGCTACCGCAGGCAGCCGTGGCGCGGCAGGGTCTTGTAGAGGACTGAAGAAAAAGGGCCACCGATGTCATCGATGGCCCCATTGCCTGCGCAAGGCGGTTCTATGGCTTGCCGGCCGGCTGCTGGTCATTGCGCCTGACCAGCCAGGCGGCACCGACCACCATCAGCGCCAATCCGTACCAGGTCAGTGCGTAGACCATGTGGCTGTTGGGAAAGCGGATCACGGTCATGCCCGGGCGCGGCCAGGTGCCGTCCGCCACGGGCTGGCCGGGCAGGCCGGCGTCGATGAAATAGGGCGCTGCCTTGCCAAGGCCCTGGGCCTGTGCAATGGCCGCCACATCGCGCGAGAACCAGCGCTGCTGAGCAGGATCGTTCTCGCGCAGAAAACCGCCGCGCGGCTCGCTGATGCGCAGCAGGCCGGACACCGTTACCTGGTCCTGGGATGCCTGCCCGGGCTGCGCCTGCCAGCGTGCGCGCTGCTCCGTGGGGATGAAGCCCCGGTTGACCAGCACCTGGCTGCCATCGTCCAGCTGCAGCGGCGTCAGCACCCAGAAGCCTGCTCCCAGCTCGGTCACGGCCTGGGTCAGCACGGTCTTGCCTGTCAGCCATTGGCCGCTGGCCTGCACAGCGCGGTATTCATGGTCGGCGGCCGTGATCTGCGGCCATTCGGCGGGCGGGGGCAGGGCAGCGGGCGCGGCGTGCACGCGCTGCTCCACGCGCTCTATGAGATCCAGCTTCCAGGCGCGGCGCTGCACCTGCCAGCTGCCCAGGAAGATGAAGCCCAAAAACAAGGCGATGCCCACCGAGATGAGCATCGCCTGAGCGAGTGGGCCGCGCCGGCGCGATGCGCCTGCGCGGCTGGAGGGCCCGGAGTTTCCGGATGCGGTCAAGGCGTGACCACGGCCGGTGCCGTCTGCGCCGCAGGATCGGCCGGCATGGTGTGCTGGGGCATCATGTTGGTGTTCATGTGGAACATGACCCACAGCGTGCCTGCGATGCCGATGGCCACGAAGACCACGGTGAAGATGGTGGACAGCAGGGTCCAGCCGCCTTCGATCTTGCCGTTCATGTGCAGGAAGAAGACCATGTGGACCAGGATCTGCACCACGGCGAAGCCGCCGAGCACCATCACGGCCGTCGAGCGGTCCGAGATGATGTTGCCCATCACCAGCCAGAACGGGATGGCCGTCAGGATGATCGAGAGCACGAAGCCCCACATGTAGCCCGAGAACGTGCTGTGCGGGCCGGCATCGTGGTGGTGGTCGTCATGGCCGTGATGGTCGTGGTGACCGTGGCCGGCGTGGATGTCGTGTGCAGCCATTTACAGCACCCCCATCAGATAAACAAAAGTGAAGACGCCGATCCAGACCACGTCCAAGAAGTGCCAGAACATCGACAGGCACATCAGGCGGCGGTTGTTCTCGTGCGTCAGGCCGTGCTTGTTGATCTGGATCATCAGCGTGACCAGCCAGATCAGGCCGAAGGTCACGTGCAGGCCGTGGGTGCCCACCAGCGTGAAGAACGAGGACAGGAAGGCGCTGCGCTGAGGGCCAGCGCCCTCGTGCAGCAGGTGGGAGAACTCATAGAGTTCCAGGCCCAGGAAGCACAGGCCGAACAGGCCGGTGATGGCCAGCCACATCTGCGTGCCGCCCAGCTTGCCCTGCTGCTTTTGCAGCATGGCGAAGCCGAAGGTGATGGACGACAGCAGCAGGAAGGCCGTGTTCATCGCCACCAGGGGCAGGTCGAACAGCTGGGCGCCCGTGGGGCCTGCAGCGTAGTTGCGGCCCAGCACGCCATAGGTGGCGAACAGCGCTGCAAAGATCAGGCAGTCGCTCATCAGGTAGAGCCAGAAGCCCAGAGCGGTGCCGTTTTCGGGATGGGGCTCCTCGGCGAGGTGGTACTCACGCGGGGCCAGGGCGGCAGCGCCGCCTGCGGTGTAACGGATATCAGACATGACGTGCCAGCTGTTGTGTGCGCAGTTCTTCCGTGGCCGCGACTTCCGCGGCGGGGATGTAGTAGTCGCGCTTGTAGTTGAACGTGTGGATGATCGACGCCAGCACGGTGGCGGCGAAGGACACGATGGCCAGGGGCCACATGTGCCAGATCATCGCGAAGCCGAAGACCGTGGACAGCGCAGCGATCACGACACCGGCGCCGGTGTTGGCGGGCATGTGTACGGGCTTGAAGCCGGTCAGCGGACGCTGGTAGCCGTGCTTCTTCATATCCCACCAGGCATCGATCTCATGCACCACGGGCGTGAAGGCGAAGTTGTACTGGGGCGGGGGCGAGGATGTGGCCCACTCCAGCGTGCGGCCTTCCCATGGATCGCCGGTTTCGTCACGCAGCTGGTCGCGCTTGAAGTAGCTGACCACGAGCTGCATCAGGAAGCTGCCGATGCCCAGGGCCACCAGGCCTGCGCCGCAGGCGGCGATGATGAACCAGATCTGCAGCGAGGGGTCCTCGAAGTGGTTGGCGCGGCGCGTCACACCCATGAGGCCCAGCACGTACAGCGGCGTGAAGGCCACCCAGAAGCCGACCAGCCAGAACCAGAAGGAGCACTTGCCCCAGAACTCGTCGAGCTTGTAGCCGAAGGCCTTGGGGAACCAGAAGTTGATGCCGGCGAACACGCCGAACACCACGCCGCCGATGATCACGTTGTGGAAGTGGGCGATCAGGAACAGGCTGTTGTGCAGCACGAAGTCGGCCGGGGGAACGGCCAGCAGCACGCCGGTCATGCCGCCGATGGCGAAGGTGCACATGAAGCCCACGGTCCACAGCATCGGCACGGTGAAGCGGATGCGGCCGCGGTACATGGTGAACAGCCAGTTGAAGATCTTGGCGCCCGTCGGGATCGAAATGATCATCGTCGTGATGCCGAAGAACGTGTTCACGCTGGCGCCCGAGCCCATGGTGAAGAAGTGGTGCAGCCACACCAGGTAGGACAGGATGGTGATACACACCGTCGCGTACACCATGGAGGTGTAGCCGAACAGGCGCTTGCGGCTGAAGGTCGAGACGATCTCGGAGAAGATGCCGAAGCACGGCAGGATCAGGATGTAGACCTCGGGGTGGCCCCAGATCCAGATCAGGTTCACGTACAGCATGGGGTTGCCGCCCAGGTCGTTCGTGAAGAAGTTCGTGCCGACGTAGCGGTCCAGCGACATCAGCACCAGGGCTGCGGTCAGGATGGGGAACGAGGCCACGATCAGCGCGTTGGTGCACAGGGCAGTCCAGGTGAAGACGGGCATCTTCATCAGGTTCATGCCGGGTGCGCGCATCTTGATGATGGTCACGATCAGGTTGATGCCCGACAGCGTGGTGCCGACACCGGCCACCTGCAATCCCCAGATGTAGTAGTCAAGCCCGACCCCCGGGTTCTGCGCCCCCAGGTTGGACAGGGCCAGCCAGCCGGAGGTGGAGAACTCGCCCAGGAACAGCGAGATCATCACCAGCACGGCGCCGCCCGTGGTCATCCAGAAGCTGAAGTTGTTCAGGAACGGGAAGGACACGTCGCGGGCGCCGATCTGCAGCGGCACCAGGTAGTTCATCAGGCCGGTCACGAAGGGCATGGCCACGAAGAAGATCATGATCACGCCGTGGGCGGTGAAGATCTGGTCGTAGTGGTGCGGAGGCAGGTAGCCCAGGTTGTCGCCGAAGGCCATGGCCTGCTGCAGGCGCATCATCAGCGCATCTGCGAAGCCGCGCAGCAGCATGACCAGACCGAGGATCATGTACATGATGCCGATCTTCTTGTGGTCGATGCTGCACAGCCAGTCGCGCCACAGCGGGCCCCACAGGCGGAACTTAGTGAGAAGGCCCAGCACGCCGAGGCCGCCGAGCACCACGGCGATGAAGGTCACCAGCACGATGGGCTCATGCGCCATCGGGATGGAGTCCCAGGTGATGCGTCCCAGCAGCCAGTGGGCCTGTGCCGGGGAGGTATGTTCAGACATATCGAGTCTCTTAGGTCGTTTTGGAACGGGCGGCGGGCTGGCCGTCGTCCGCTTCCGCTATCTGCTTATTGCTGTGCGCTGGCGGCCGAGCCGTCGCGCTGGTCCAGGAAGGCCACGACGCGGTCGGCGTTTTGCACCGTGCACACATCCTGGGGCAGGTTCATGCCCACGGCCTTGAGATAGGCTTCACCGCCTGCGGCATCGATGGCCATCATGTGGTGCATGCACATCTTGCCTTCCTCGACGCAGCGGTTGAGCACCTTGTCGTACAGGCCTTCGTCCACGGTGGCGAAGCGCTCGACCGGGTTGCGCTCGCTGGGCTTGACCAGATTCAGGTAGGTGTCGCGGTTCAGGGCCTTGCCTTCGGACTTGGCCTTGGCAACCCACTGCTCGAATTCCTCGTCGCTGAGGCCGTGGAACTTGAACGTCATGCCCGAGAAGCCGGCGCCGCTGTAGTGCGATGCCAGGCCGTGGAACACACCGGTCTTGTTGATCACTGCGTTCAGCTCGGTCTGCATGCCGGGCATGGCATAGATCATGCCGGCCAGGTCAGGCACGTAGAAGGCGTTCATCGTCGAGGTGGCGGTCAGCTTGAAGTGGATGGGACGATCCACGGGAGCGGCCAGCTCGTTGACGGTGGCGATGCCCTTTTCAGGGATGAAGAACAGCCACTTCCAGTCCATGGCCACGACCTGCACTTCCAGCGGCTTGACATCGGTGCTCAAGGGCTTGGAGGCCGAGACGCGGTCCAGCGGGCGGTAGGGGTCGAGCTTGTGGGTGCTGATCCAGGTGATGGCGCCCAGCGCGATGATGATCATCAGCGGCACGGACCAGATCACCAGCTCCAGCGTGGTGGAGTGGTGCCATTCGGGGTCGTAGTGGGCCTCGGTGTTCGACTGGCGGTATTTCCAGGCGAACAGCAGCGTGAGGATGATCACCGGGATGATGATGATCAGCATCAGCAAGGTGGCCGTGACCACCAGGTTGCCTTGCTGCGCGGCGATATCGCCGGCCGGGTTGAGCACGACGGCTTTGCTGCAGCCAGTGAGACTGGCTGTCAAAGCGGCCGCGGTGAGCCACGCAGGCCCACGGAGTTCCTTGATTTTTAGCATGCTAGGGGCGCAACAAGAGCGCGTTTACATAGAAACGCGGATTACAAGATCCGGGCAAATGTATTACGAAGTATAAATTTGTCCATTGGACATTTTGTCCAACGTCAAGGAGAAGCCGGGAACTTTCTGCTACCTGGCGGGGCAGGCAGCGAGGTCCCGGCGATCCGGAGGCCGCATTTTTCGGCCGCGCGCAGCAGGAAAAACACCAAGTCCGGTCGAGGTGAAACCGCCTTGCGCCAGATCAAGCGAGGGCGTAGAACGGAGCTGTCAGTGAGACGAGACAAGGAGCATCCATCTATGAGCGGCCTCGACACAACTGCAAGCTTCCCCAACGGAAGCTACGAAAGCAAGGAATCTCTGTCCCGCGCCGACACCCACGAAGATGTCACGCCCAACGAGATCGCCGTCGGCGTGATCCTGGGGCGATCCTCGGAGTACTTCGACTTCTTCGTGTTCGGCATCGCCTGCGTGCTGGTCTTCCCGGCACTGCTGTTCCCCTATCTTTCCAAGCTTGACGGCACGTTGATGTCGTTCGGCATCTTCGCGCTGGCCTTCGTGGCGCGGCCGTTGGGCACGGCGCTGTCCATGGCCGTGCAGCGGCGCTGGGGCCGGGCGACCAAGCTGACGCTGGCGCTCTTCCTGCTGGGCGTGTGTACGGTGGGCATGGCTTTCCTGCCCAGCTACCAGCAGGCGGGCGTGAACGCCATCATCGTGCTGGCGCTGCTGCGCATCGGCCAGGGCATTGCACTGGGCGGCTCCTGGGATGGACTGCCGTCGCTGCTGGCCATGTCGGCGCCCCAGAACCGGCGGGGCTGGTATTCGATGATCGGGCAGTTGGGTGCGCCGCTGGGCTTTGTGCTGGCGGCAGGCCTGTTTGCCTTCATCTATGCCCATGTGGATGCCGACGAGTTCCTCAGCTGGGGCTGGCGCTATCCCTTCTGCGTGGCCTTTGCCATCAACGTGGTGGCACTGTTTGCCCGGTTGCGCCTGGTGGTGGGCCAGTCCTACACCGAGCTGCTGGCGCAGCGCGAGCTGGAGCCCATGGGCGTGGTGCCGCTGATGCGCGACGAGGGCCGCAACGTGGTCATCGGCGCCTTTGCAGCCCTTGCCAGCTTTGCGCTCTTCCACCTGGTGACCATCTTCCCGCTGTCCTGGATCTCGCTGTATTCGGACCAGTCGGTGAACCATGTGCTGGGCGTGCAGATCGTTGGCGCCTTCTGTGCAGCCGGCGCCATCATGGTTTCGGGCTGGCTGGCCGACCGGGTGGGGCGGCGCAACACGCTGGGCACCATGGCCTGCCTGATCGGCATCTTCAGCTTTGTGGCTCCCTGGCTGCTGGGCAGCGGCACCACGGGCAACAACGTGTTCATCATCGTCGGCTTCATCCTGCTGGGCCTGTCCTACGGGCAGGCGGCAGGCACGGTGACGGCCAACTTCCCCTCGCGCTATCGCTATACGGGCGCGGCCCTGTCCTCGGACATGGCCTGGCTGGTCGGCGCGGCCTTTGCCCCGCTGGTGGCGCTGGGCGTGTCCTCGCGCTTCGGACTGGTGGCGCTGGGCATCTATCTGCTGTCGGGCGCGCTGTGCACGCTGGCGGCGCTGGGCATCAACCGGGCCATCGAGACGCGCGACTGAACGGGCCCTTGCAAGCCAAAGGCCGGCTCTGCCGGCCTTTTTTGTCGCCGGGCCGCCCCAAGGCAAAAAGCTGGCCCCCTGGGGGGCAGCGGACCTTGCGAAGCAGGGGAGCGTGGGGGCATTTTCCGTTGCGGCTCCGCCTCAGGGGTTTTCACCGTAGCGCTGCTTGAAGTCGAATTCGAGCCTGTCGCAGTCCTGCACCGATTCAAACTGCTGCGTCTTGCGCTCGGCCTCAGGCCTGGCGGTTTCCTTGCGGCAGATCTTGATGGTTTCGCGCTCCACCCAGCGCGCCTCGCCTTCGGGCGTGGACAGCAACTGGCCAGCCAGCATGAGCACAGCGAAGAAGGCCACGGGCAGGCCGATGAGCCAGGGCACGATGCGGCTTTTGCCTGGTTGGGCCGGTTCGGCGGAATGAGGCTCGGGTGTCGGTGGTTGCGCCATGGTGTGCTTGCTGTGGTTCCGGCTGGCGATTATCCAGGGCGCCCATCGCGCGCAGTCTGAGCGGGATCAGGGAACGGCGAGATCGCCTGTGCTAGCCATCTCCCCCATCTCCTGCACCAGCCATTTCTCCAGCGCAAGAATGTCGGCCCTGCGGCCCGGATGGGGCGCCACCCACAGCTGCAGGCGCCGAGGTCCGGCCAGTCGCGCGCCGCTGTTGCGCGCGCATGTCAGCGATCCGGCCAGTGACGGGCTGGAGATCGTGCTCAAGGGCGGGCAGATGGGAGGAGAGGCCTTCTTCGGCCACGTGCGTGATGGAGGCTAGGCAGGGCTCGCTGCCGCGACGATGGGGCAAACCTATAATGCGCGTTGGTCCCGACGGGACACCCTCCCGCCAGGGACAGCGCCCCGCGTGCGCGCTCCGAACTCCTAGACACCATGAGCACACCCACTTTCACCGTTGCCGACATTCGCAAGAGCTTTCTGGACTTTTTCGCATCCAAGGGCCACACCATCGTGGAGTCGAGCCCCCTGGTGCCCGGCAACGACCCGACGCTGATGTTCACCAACTCGGGCATGGTCCAGTTCAAGGACGTGTTCCTGGGTACCGACAAGCGCCCCTACACGCGTGCCACCTCGGTGCAGACCTGCCTGCGCGCAGGCGGCAAGCACAACGACCTGGAAAACGTGGGCTACACCGCCCGCCACCACACCTTCTTCGAGATGCTGGGCAACTGGTCCTTTGGCGACTACTTCAAGCGCGAGTCGCTCAAGTGGGCCTGGGAACTGCTGACCGAGGTCTACAAGCTGCCCAAGGAGCGCCTGCTGGCCACGGTCTACGCCGAGGACGACGAGGCCTACGACATCTGGACCAAGGAAATCGGCCTGCCGCCCGAGCGCGTGATCCGCATCGGCGACAACAAGGGCGGCCGCTACAAGAGCGACAACTTCTGGATGATGGCCGACACCGGCCCCTGCGGCCCCTGCTCGGAAATCTTCTACGACCACGGCGCGCACGTGGCCGGCGGCCCTCCGGGCAGCCCTGACGAAGACGGCGACCGCTTCATCGAGATCTGGAACAACGTGTTCATGCAGTTCGACATGGACGAGCAGGGCAACGTCAAGCCGCTGCCCGCCCCCTGCGTGGATACCGGCATGGGCCTGGAGCGCCTGGCCGCCATCCTGCAGCATGTGCACAGCAACTACGAGATCGACCTGTTCCAGGCACTGATCAAGGCGGCTGCGCGCGAGACGCACATTGCCGACCTCGAGACCCCGTCGCTCAAGGTCATTGCCGACCACATCCGCGCCACCTCCTTCCTGGTGGCCGACGGCGTGATCCCGTCCAACGAAGGCCGCGGCTACGTGCAGCGCCGCATCGTGCGCCGCGCCATCCGCCACGGCTACAAGCTGGGCCAGAAGACTCCGTTCTTCCACAAGCTGGTCAAGGACCTCGTGGCCGTGATGGGCGACGCCTATCCCAAGATCCGCGAGCAGGAAGCGCGCATCACCGAAGTGCTCAAGGTCGAGGAAGAACGCTTCTTCGAGACCCTGGCCAACGGCATGGAAATCCTGGATGCGGCGCTGGCCGGTGGCGCCAAGGTGCTGCCCGGCGACGTGGCCTTCAAGCTGCACGACACCTATGGCTTCCCGCTGGACCTGACCAACGACGTCTGCCGCGAGCGTGGCCTGGGCGTGGACGAGGCAGGCTTTCAGGCCGCCATGGAAGAACAGAAGAACAAGGCCCGCGCGGCTGGCAAGTTCAAGATGGACCGCGCCCTCGAGTACACGGGCCAGGCCAATGCCTTCACCGGCTACCAGAAGCTGGCCGAGGCCGCCAAGGTGGTGGCACTGTATGCCGAAGGCAGCGCCGTGCAGGAACTCAAGGCCGGCCAGAGCGGCGTGGTCGTGCTCGACACCACACCCTTCTACGCCGAGTCCGGCGGCCAGGTGGGCGACCAGGGCGTGATCAGCACCGCAGGCGCGCGCTTCGCGGTCGAGGACACGCTCAAGATCAAGGCCGATGTGTTCGGCCACCACGGCGTGCTGGAGTCCGGCAGCCTGAAGGTAGGTGATGCCGTGCAGGCCGAGGTGGACACGCAGCTGCGTGCCGCCACCATGCGCAACCACTCGGTCACGCACATCATGCACAAGGCCCTGCGCGAAGTGCTGGGCGACCACGTGCAGCAAAAGGGCTCGCTGGTCAACGCCGAGCGCACGCGCTTCGACTTTGCCCACAACCAGGCCGTGACCGCTGCCGAGATCCGCGAGATCGAGCGCCGCGTGAACGCCGAGATCCTGGCCAACACGCCCACCGACGCGCGGGTGATGGACATCGAATCGGCCAAGGCCACGGGCGCCATGATGCTGTTCGGCGAGAAGTACGGCGACTCCGTGCGCGTGCTGGACATCGGCACCAGCCGCGAGCTGTGCGGCGGCACCCACGTGCAGCGCACAGGCGACATCGGCCTGTTCAAGGTGGTGGGCGAAGGCGGCGTGGCCGCTGGCGTGCGCCGCATCGAGGCGGTGACCGGCGAGAACGCGCTGGCCTACCTGCAATCGCTGGAATCCACGGTGGACCAGGCGGCCGCTGCGCTGAAGGCGCCGACGGCCGAGCTGAACACCCGCATCGGCGGCGCGCTGGAGCAGATCCGTGCGCTGGAGAAGGAAGTGGCTGCGCTCAAGGGCAAGCTCGCTTCCAGCCAGGGCGACGAACTGGCCGGTCAGGCCGTCGACGTCAAGGGCATCAAGGTGCTGGCCGCCAGACTGGAAGGCGCCGATGCCAAGACCCTGCGCGAGACCATGGACAAGCTCAAGGACAAGCTGGGCGCCGCCGCCATCGTGCTGGCGGCGGTCGATGGCGACAAGGTGCAGCTGGCTGCCGGCGTGACCAAGGCCGAGACCTCGCGCATCAAGGCTGGCGAGCTGGTGAACTTCGTAGCCAGCCAGGTCGGCGGCAAGGGCGGCGGCAAGCCCGACATGGCCATGGCCGGTGGCACGGATGCAGCGGGCCTGCCGGCCGCGCTGGCCGCCGTGCAGGCCTGGGTGGCAGAGCGCGCCTGATCCAGCTGCGCGGCAGATGATTGCTGCTGCTCCCGCTTCGGGACGCCCCGGTGGATTCCTCCACCGGGGCGTCTTGCCGTGGGCGCTGCGCATGGCGTGCGTGATGGGCGTGGTGGCGCAATCGGCCGCTGCCGCCGCGCAAAGCGTGGTCTTCATCAACCCCGGCCGGTCCGACGAGCGCTACTGGACCACGGTCAGCGAGGCCATGCAGGACGCGGCCAGCAGCCTGGGCATGCAGCTGCAGGTGCGCTATGCGCAGCGCGACCACCTGCGCCCCATCGAGATCGCGCGGCAGATCGCGGCCCTGCCCAAGGCGCAGCGGCCCCGCTACGTGATGTTCACCAACGACTACAGCGTGGCGCCCGAAATCCTGCGCACGCTGGAGGCGGCAGGCATAGACAGCTTCATGGCCTTCAGTGGCGTGCCCGAGACATTGCGTGGCCAGACCGGCGTGGCGCGGGAGCGCTATCGCCACTGGCTGGGCAGCCTGGAGCCGGGCGCCGAAGAGGCCGGCTACCTCACGGCCAAGGCCTTGTTCGCCGCCGCGCGGGCGTCGGGCCACGCGCGTGCGGCCGATGGCCGGCTGCACATGGTGGCCATTGCCGGCGACCGCTCCACGCCCTCGTCGGTGGAGCGCAATGCCGGCATGCGCCGCGCAGCGGCCGAGGCCGGCGACGTGGTGCTGCAGCAGGAAGTCTTTGGCGAATGGCGCCGCGAACGCGCCGAGCAGCAGGCGGCCGTGCTGTTCCAGCGCTATCCCGAAGTGCGCCTGGTGTGGGCCGGCAACGACGAAATGGCCTTTGGCGCCATGCAGGCCTGGCGCGCGCGCGGGGGAGCGCCCGGGCACGATGCCTTCTTCAGTGCCATCAATTCATCGGCCGCCGCCATGACGGCGCTGCGCACGGGCGAGCTGAGCGCATTGGCGGGCGGCCATTTCCTCACGGGCGCCTGGGCCCTGGTCATGCTGTACGACCATGCGCACGGCAGCGATTTCGCCACCGAAGGGCTGGAGCAGGTGCGGCCCATGTTCGCCTTGCTAGACAAGTCCCAGATCGACCGCTACGAGCACAGGATCAGCGCGCCCCTGGCTCCGCTGGACTTTCGCAGCTACAGCAAGCACCTCAATCCCCGGCTGCGGCGCTACGGATTCGAGTTGAAGCACCTGCTGCGCTGAGCGCCTTCCATGCCCCGCTTCCGTTCGATCGCCTCCTTGCTGATTGTGCGCATCATGCTGCTGGCCGTGGCCTGCATGCTGGTGTTCGGCGGTGCCCACGCCTGGTGGGAGTACCGCAAGGGGCAGCAGGAGTTTCGCCGTTCCATGGAGACGGTGGTGACCAACAGCATGATCTCGCTGTCGGCCGCGCTGTGGGATATAGAGCCTGCCCTGGTGCACGAGCAGGTGCAGTGGCTGGGCCGGCTGCCCCTGGTCGGCCATGTGCAGCTGCGCGTCACCTCCACGGGCGAGATGTACGAGGCCGGCGAGCCCAGGGATGGCCAGGCCCCCGCCGTGTCCATGGCCATTGCGGCGCCCAGGCACAGCCAGTCCAGCTTGCCGCTGGGCGAGTTGCAGGTCTGGGAAAACCGGGGCCACTACCTGGAGGTGCTGCGCGACTCCACGCTGCGCGTGCTGCTGGGCTACGCGCTGTTCACGGCCCTGGTCTGCCTGATGGTGGCTTGGGTGATGCGCCGCGAACTTCGCCAGCCGCTGCAGCAGATTGCAAGCTTTGCGGCCAGCCTCAAGCCCAACGAGCTGTCGCGGCCACTGGTGCTGGAGCGGACCCGGCGCGGCCAGCACGACGAGATCGATCTGGTGGTGCAGGGCTTTGCCCAGCTGCAGCATGACCTGCGCGGCCACATCGAGCATCTGGACCTGCTGGTGGCCCAGCGCACCGGGCAACTGCAGGAGCTGGTGGAAGAGGTCAAGCGCATGTCGCTGACCGACGCGCTGACCGGCTGCCTCAACCGGCGCGCCATGGACGAGCGCCTGGCGACCGAGGTCGTCCAGAGCCGGGACCGGGGCGCGGCGCTGAGCGTGATGTTCGTGGACGTGGACCACTTCAAGCGGGTGAACGACAGGCACGGCCATGCCGCTGGCGACGCCGCGCTGCGCGAGGTGGCGCTGCGCTGCCAGCGTGCGCTGGAGCTGGATTCGTCGGCGCACTGGATGGCGCGCTACGGCGGGGAGGAGTTCCTGATCGTGATCCCAGGTGTCGCTGCGGCCCGGGCCGGGGCACTGGCCGGTCAACTGCGCGAGACCGTGCGCACCACGCCCGTGCATGTCCACGGGCTGGATCTGATGCTGACGGCCAGCTTTGGCGTGGCCCAATTGCGTGGCGGCGAGGGCGTGCAGCAACTGCTGCAGCGTGCCGATGCCATGCTCTACGAGGCTAAGCACGCCGGGCGCGACTGCGTGCGCGTGGCCGACCCGGCCTGACCGGCCTGACCGGCCTGGCCTCAGGTCGGGCTCAGAACAGTTCGATGTCGTTGCTGTTCACCTGGGGTGCCAGCAATCCCTGGGTGATCAGGTCGCCGTAGTACCAGGTCTGGTTGCGGCCATGTTCCTTGGCGTGGTAGAGCGCCTGGTCGGCATGCCCCAGAACCTCCACCGGCGCGCCGGTGCCCATGGCGGCAAATCCCGCGCTCACGGTGATGCGGCCGACCTGGGGAAACTCGTAGCTCTCCACATCGTGGCGCAGGCGCTCCAGCGCCTTGCGCGCATTGGCCAGGCTGACCGAGCGCAGCAGCACCACGAACTCCTCTCCGCCGAAGCGGAATACGCGGTCCTTGGCATCGAAGCAGCTGCGCAGGATGTTGGCCACCAGGATCAGCACCTCGTCGCCATACAGATGGCCGAAGCGGTCGTTGATGCGCTTGAAATGGTCGATGTCGATGGCGGCCAGCCACTGGCCCGGAACATCTTGCGTGGCCACGCCAGGCATGGCTGCCGGCGGCTCCTGCAGAGACAGGCGCAGGAACTGCTCGTCGAAGGTCTTGCGGTTGAGCAGGCCGGTCAGCGCATCGCGCTCGCTGTAGTCCAGCAGGCTCTGGTAGTTGTGATAGACGCCGAAGATGCCCTGGATCACATCCAGCCGGCTGGGCGAGAAGGCCGTGGACTGGGCAATCTCCAGGCAGTGGTAGGCCGTCTCCTGGCGCCACAGCGGCAGCCACAGCACATGGCGGCCATCGGGCTGCACGGCCGAGGCGACCAGGGCGCGCTGCTGCAGGGCCTGCTGCAGCGAGGGCATGGAGGACAGCTCCACGCTCTGCGGGTCGTACAGGGCCTCGGCATCGGTGGACATGACCTCATCGCCCTGGCTCCAGGTGCGCGCACGCACGCAGTGCCTGCCGTCAGGCATGGCGAACAGCTCCAGCGCCCGCACCTGCACCACGCCGTTGAGCTTGAACAAGGTGGACAGCACCGAGATTTCCAATCGCAGATGGTCCCGGTGGGCCGTCATCTCGACCAGATTCTGTAGCAATGGCTGCATGCGAGGCCTTGTCTTGGAGGAGGGCGCGACCGGCTCAGCGGCGCTCAAACACCAGATCCCATACGCCGTGGCCCAGGCGGATGCCGCGGTTCTCGAACTTGGTCAGCGGCCGGTAGTCGGGCTTGGCGGCATAGCCTTGTGCCGTGTTGGCCAGCAGGGGCTCGGCGCCCAGCACTTCCAGCATCTGCACTGCGTAGGGTTCCCAGTCGGTGGCGCAGTGGATGTAGCCACCGGGGCGCAGCCGGCGTGCCAGCTTGGCCACCAGCGGCTCCTGGATCAGGCGGCGCTTGTTGTGCTTCTTCTTGTGCCAGGGATCGGGAAAGAAGATGTGCACGCCGTCGAGGCTGGCCTCGGGCAGCATGTTGTCTATGACTTCGACGGCGTCGTGCTGCAGGATGCGGATGTTGGTGATGTCCTGCTCTCCAATGCGCTTGAGCAGGGCGCCCACGCCAGGCTCGTGCACCTCGCAGCAAAGGAAGTTGTCGTCGGGGCGCACGCGCGCAATGTGTGCCGTGGCCTCGCCCATGCCGAAGCCGATCTCCAGGATCAGCCGGCCCTGGCGGCCATAGGTGGCTGCTGCGTCCAGCGGCGCGGCCTGGTAGTTGAGCACGAAGCGCGGGCCCAGTTCCTCGAAGGCCTTGGCCTGGCCGGTCGTGGTGCGGCCGGCGCGGCGCACATAGCTCTTGATGGTCTTGGGATGGGCCACGCCCTCGGGCGGCTGGCCGGTACGCGCGGCCGCAGGCGTGGAGGGTGAAGGGCAATCATGCGGCGTGCCGGAGGCAGCGGGCATGGTGTTCGGGATGTCGCCGTCCATGGACTGCTCGGCGTGGGAGGAAGGAATTGGGTTCACGGGCTCAATTGTATGTATGGCGCCAGCTCCGTACCCAGAACTGCAGCGCTTCGCCCAATGCGGTCTGTGGAGAAGGCTGGGGCAGGCCCAGGTGGGTGGCGGCGGTGCGAAGCGTGGCCAGGGGGACGCTCAGGTCCAGGGCGGGGGCGCCGTGCTGCTTGGAAAGTTTCTCGCCGTCAGGCATGAGCACCAGCGGCGTATGCAGGTACTGCGGGGCGGGCAGGCCCAGGGCGCGCTGCAGCAGCATCTGGCGGGGCGTATTGTCGGCGAGGTCGGCGCCGCGCACCACATGGGTGACGCCCTGCAGGCCGTCATCGACGACCACGGCCAGCTGATAGGCCCACAGGCCATCGGCCCGGCGCAGCACGAAGTCGCCGACGCTGTGGATCACGTCCTGTTGCTGGGCGCCCATGCGGCGGTCCTGCCAGCGCAGCACGGGGTGGTGGCCGGCAAAGTGGTCCAGCGCAAAGCGCCAGGCGCGGGGGCTCTTGCCATGCAGGCCGTCGCGGCAGGTGCCGGGGTAGGGGCGCTCCACATGGCGTTCATGGATCCAGCCCAGGCGGTCCCAGGCGGCCTCGATGTCCTTGCGCGTGCAGCCGCAGGGATAGGCCAGGCCGCTGGCCTTGAGCTGCTCCACAGCGGCCTCGTAGAGGGCGCCGCGGCGGGATTGCCAGACCGGCTCCTCGTCGGGCAGCAGGCCGCAGGCGGCGAGCTGGCCCAGGATGGCCATGTCGGCACCGGGCTGGCAGCGCGGGGGATCTATGTCCTCGATGCGCACCAGCCAGCGCCCGCCGTGGGCCCGGGCATCCAGCCAGCTGGCCAGCGCTGCCACCAGGGAGCCTGCGTGCAGCAGGCCCGTGGGCGAGGGCGCAAAGCGGCCCACATAGGGGGAGGCCGCGGTGGCAATGCCGGGATCGGGGGACTGAGGGACGGCGCAAATCATCGGGGCCGGATGTTAAAGCCTCGCGCCGCCCCTTGCCATGACCTGGGAGCCGGACACTGCCTCGGCTCAGTCCGCAACCATGGCCAGCGCCAGCTCCAGCCCCGAGACAAAGGCATCCTCGACACGGCGGCCAATGCACCAGTCGCCGCACAGGCCCAGGCCGGCGTCCTTGTTGCGCAAATGGCTGCTGCCCAGCGGCGACAGGGTCTGGGCATGGGGCCAGAGATAGACGCTGGCATGGCGGGGGGGGATGCGGATGCGCGTGATCTCGCCAAAGGCCTTCTGCATCTTGGCCAGCACGCGGGGCGCGTCGTCGGAGCGGTGCTCCTGGGACCATTGGGGGCTGGCCAGCACGGTCCATCGCTCGCTCTGGGAGCGTCCCGGCTTGGACGATTCGCGCGCCACCCAGACTGCACGCTCATGGGTGGTACGGGCTGCATTCCACTGTGGGCCCAGGGTGGACAGGCCGGCCTCGGTGGCCATGGGATAGGACAGCGTCAGCGCCCAGCAGGGTGCCATCTCCACGGCCGCCATGCCCTGCACCAGCGACAGGGCCAGGGGCGTGGTCTGCAGCAGCTGGCGCGCCTGGGGCGCGGGCAGGGCGAGTATCACTTCATCGAATCCCGTGCGGATCTGCGTGGTCGGCTCGGTCGTCTCCACATGCAGGCTCCAGCCGCGCGAGCCGGGCTGGCGTTCGAGCTTGGTCACGCGCTGGCCCAGATGCAGGCGGTCGGCGTCCCACAGCGGCGCGGCCCAGGCCATGGGCAGGGCCTGCATGTCGGGCGTGGCCACCCAATGGGCCTCGGTGGGTGCGGGTGCGGCGCTGGACTGGCGACCCTGCGCATCCAGCACGCGCAGCGTGCTCACGCTCCAGGGGCGGCACAGGCCGGGCACGGTCTGCAGGGCCAGCTCGAAGCGCTTGTCGCGCACGGTGAAATACTGCGCGCCGATGTCGAAGGCGCCATGCGCGGCGTTGACCGAGCGCATGCGCCCGCCCACCTGGGGCAGCCGTTCGTAGACATGGACATCGTGGCCGGCCTGCATCAGCGTGCGGGCGCAGGCCAGGCCCGCCATGCCGGCACCGATCACGGCGATGCGGCGCGCGCCGGCCTTGGGGCGCGCCTTGGAGGCTTCGGGGGGCTTGGTGGCCTTTTTCTTGACCGTGGACTTGGAGGCGGCGCGGGAAGCGTTCATGGAGCAGACCTTTGCGGGCAGTGGCAGATTCCGGGAAGCATGTCCTTGCCGGCCTGCTTCGCCGCAGCGGCGGAGCAGGCCGGGACCTGTAACCACTCTACACCCGCACAGACCGCCCGGCGGCGTGCGCCAGCTCAATGTCGGTGATGATTTTCCATGAGAGCGCGGCGCGTGGCGGGGCTTTCCAGCTGCTGCAGCCACCACTGCAGCGCGCGCGGCGGGTCCTGCTGCGGCGGGCAGGACCATGCGTAGTGCATGCGCACATTGCGCGAGGGCCGGGCGACCTGGCGCGTTACCAGCAGGCCGGCCTGCACATAGACGTCGGCCATGAAATGGGGCAGGAAGCCGCAGCCTATGCCGCGCACCTGGGCCTCGATCTTGGCCTGCATGGAGTCCACGGTGAAGATGTCCTGGCCGCTGAGCAGGCCCATGCTGGCGCTGTCGCGCAGGCCTGAATCGGCCACGGCGATGATGCGGTGCTGCAGCAGCGTCGCGTCGGTGATGGGCTCGGGCGCCGTGGCCAGCGGATGGTGGGGCGCCACGGCAAAGACGAAGTCCAGCTCGCCCAGTTCGCAGGCCTGCAGGCCCGCCACGTTGCTGGAGTTGACGGCCACGCCGATGGCCAGGTCGGCGCGGCCCGAGGTCAGCGTCTCCAGCGTGCCGGTGAGGATGCCGTCGCGCAGCTTCAGCCGCGTGGGCGGCTGCATGGCGTAGAAGGCCTCGACCAGTTCCAGCATGGGCGTGCGCGCCACGGCGCCGTCCACCACGATGGTCAGGTGCGGCTCCCAGCCCGTGGCCACACGGCGCACGCGGTGGGCCACGGTGTCGATCTCATGCAGCAGCCGGGTGCCTTCGCGCAGCAGTTCCCGGCCGGCCTCGGTGGGCTGGGCGTGGCGCGAGCGGCGGTCGAACAGCAGCACGTCCAGCGCATCCTCGATCTGGCGCACGCGGTAGGTCAGGGCACTTGGCACCAGGCCCAGCTGGCGTGCGGCGGCGGCAAAGCTGCCGGCCTCGGCAATGGCCTGGAGCATGGCCAGGCTGTCGGGAGTGAGCACGTCGCGGGGGCTGGGCATGGGGCGTTATGGATTCAAAAGCTTTGAATGATGCCATCAATCCCGCTGTGCCTGGCCTGCTACAGCGGCTTCTACAGTGGAGCCACCGACGCAAGAGTTTTGAAGATCTGACCAGTTGAAAGGGACATACACATGATCGCCCTGCGCAAATCCCGCGAACGCGGCCATGCCGACCACGGCTGGCTGCGCTCGCACCACAGCTTCTCGTTTGCGGGCTATCACGATCCGCGCCACATGGGCTTTGGCAACCTGCGCGTGATCAATGAAGACCATATCGCCCCGGGCACGGGCTTTGGCGCCCATGGCCACAAGGACATGGAGATCATCAGCTACGTGCTCGAAGGCCGGCTCTCGCACAAGGACAGCATGGGCAATGAGCAGACCATCTCGCCGGGAGAGGTGCAGCGCATGAGCGCCGGCTCGGGCGTGGTGCACAGCGAGCACAACCACGCACCGGGCCAGACCACGCATTTCCTGCAGATCTGGCTGCTGCCCAGCGAGACGGGCATTGCGCCCGGCTATGCGCAGAAAGCCTTTGCCGACGAGGAAAAGCGCGGCCGCCTGCGCCTGGTGGCCTCGCCCGATGGCGCGGATGGCTCGGTCACCGTCCATGCCGATGCCCGGCTCTATGCCGGCCTGTTCGACGGCGATGAGCACGCCGAAATGGAGCTGCCCTCCGGCCGCAAAACCTATGTGCACCTGGTGCGCGGCGCGCTGAGCGTCAATGGGCAACGGCTGACAACGGGCGATGCGGCCCTTGTGGAGAATGAACCGCGACTGCGCCTGCACGACGGGGAACAGTCCGAGGTCCTGGTGTTCGATCTGCAAGCCTGAGCATTCACGAGGAGTAACCATCATGCTGAACCGTCTGAGCAACCCGCTGGCGCTGGCCGGCCGCATCCTGATCGCGCTGATGTTCGTGCCTGCGGGCTTTCAGAAAATCGGAGGCTTCGCCGGCACGGTGGGCTATGCGGCCTCGGTGGGCATGCCCATGCCGCAGATCGGCGTGGCCGTGGCCCTGGTGGTGGAGATCGTCGGCGGGCTGGCCCTGCTGCTGGGCTGGTGCACGCGCTGGGCGGCCCTGGCGCTGGCCTTCTTCACGCTGGTGGCCAGCTTCTTCTTCCATGCCTACTGGAGCGTGCCGGCTGACGCGGCCATGATGCAGCAGCTGCTGTTCTGGAAGAACATCGCCGTCACGGGCGGCCTGCTGGGCTTTGCCGCCCATGGCGCCGGTGGCTGGAGTGTGGATGCACGGCGCCATTGAGTGGCCCGCGCACTGCCGCCAGCTCCTTTATTTTTGTTAGGCTACCGGCCTGAGTGGGCCCCGCAGCAGCGCTGTGGGGCCTTTTGGCGTGGATGATCGATGAATGTGGCGCCTGCCGGCCTGGAGCCGTGGCCGGCGCCCGAGGATTTCTTGTATGGCAGATATCGTGGTGGTCTACCACTCGGGTTACGGGCACACCCAGCGCATGGCCCAGGCCGTGGCCGATGGCGCGGGTGCGCGCATGCTGGCCATAGACAGCGACGGCCAGCTGCCTGCCGGCGGCTGGGAGCTGCTGGCGGCGGCAGATGCCATCATCTTCGGCTCGCCCACCTACATGGGCGGGCCCAGCTGGCAGTTCAAGCGCTTTGCCGATGCCTCGTCCAAGCCGTGGTTCGTACAGGCCTGGAAGGACAAGCTGTTCGCCGGCTTCACCAACAGTGCCAGCGTCAACGGCAACAAGCAGACCACGCTGGACTATCTGTTCCAGCTGGCCATGCAGCACGGCGGGCTGTGGGTGGGCAGCGGCATGCTGCCGTCCAACGCGCGCGCCGCGCAGCGCAACGACCTCAACTGGATAGGCGCCTTCAGCGGCGCCATGGCGCAATCGGCCTCGGATGCCTCGGCCGCCGAGATGCTGCCGGGCGACCTGGAGACCGCGCGCCTGTTCGGCGAGCGCGTGGCGCAGCAGGCGCTGCGGCTGGTGCGCCAGGCCGGCGCGGCTTGATCGGCCGGCTCCACTGAACCTCACGCACCCAGCCGATCCAGCAGGCTGTACCAAGCCACCCCTGCCGCTATGTACAACCGTTGCAACCCATGCAGCGGTATCGGCTGAACCGGCGTTACCGGAAAGGGGCAGGCCGGCGCATTTCCGCCGGCCATCAGCGCGGCCGCCTCCCGCCCCAGCAGGGTGGCCATGGCAATGCCGCGGCCGTTGTAGCCCAGGGCCATGGTGATGCCGGGGGCAGGCTGGTGCAGGTGGGGCATGAAGTCGCGTGTGACGGCGATGCGCCCTGCCCAGCGGTACTCGTATTGGAGGGGGCCCAGTCCGGGGAACATCAGCGCCACGGCGCGTTCCAGGTGGGCATAGTCGCCTGCGCCCTGCGGGTCCGCAAAATGGCCGCGCCCGCCCATGAGCAGACGGCCTTGTGCGTCCTTGCGAAAGTACAGCAGCAGGCGCTGCGAGGTCGAGCCTGTCTCGCCCCCGGGCAGGATGTGCGCGCCCGCCTTGCCCAGGGGCTGCGTGGCCACGATGAAGCTGTTGGCTGCCAGCACCGTGCGCGCCAGACCAGGCCACAGGCCATCGGTATAGCCGTTGGTGCCCAGCAGCACCTGCCTGGCCTGTATGCGGTGACCCTGGGCCGTGGTGGCGACCCAGTGGTCCGTGCCCTGGCGCTCCAGTGCCAGCACGGGCGATTCGCTGTGAACCTGCACGCCCAGGGCCTGTGCGGCGCGCACCAGTCCGCGCACGTAGGCCAGGGGCTGTATGGCGCCGGCGCGTCCATCCAGCCAGCCGCCGGCAAAGGCGGGCGTGCCTGTGCGTGCTGCCGTGGCAGCGCGGTCCAGCAGTTCCACGCGCACGCCGCGCCGTTCCCACTGCCGGGCGCGTGCGTGCATGCAGTCCACCGCCTGCTGGGTGTATCCGACCTGCAGCCAGCCGGCACGCACGGGCGCGCAGTCGATGCCGTGCCGTTCGATCAACCCGTACACAAGGTCGGCCGAGCGGGAGACGGCGTCGATCAGCCGCTCGCCACGAGCGGCGCCGTGGATGCGCTGCAGTTCGTCGGGGTCGTACTTGAGGGTGGGGTTCACCTGGCCGCCGTTGCGGCCCGACGCACCCCAGCCGGGAGCATGGGCGTCAAGCACGCACACGCTGGCGCCGTTTTCGGCCAAATGCAGTGCTGCCGACAGGCCGGTATATCCCGCGCCGATCACCAGCACGTCGGTGGTGGTCAGCGGTGCCGCCAGCGGTGGCGTGGGCGGTGCGGCGGGTGCAGTGGCTGCCCACAGCGATGGCGCTGACGGGTGCGACAGCACGGGGCGTACCGACGAAGACGATGCGATGGAGGCGGTGGCTGCCATCGTCATGCCGCACCTTCTGATGGCGCACAGTGCTGGTGCAGCACGCGCCGCAGGAAGTCCTGCGTGCGTGCATGGCGCGGTGCGCCCAGCACCTGGGCCGAAGGGCCTTCCTCCACGATGGTGCCGCCATGCAGAAAGCACACGCGGTCGGCCACCTCGCGAGCAAAGGCCATCTCGTGCGTGACCACGATCATCGTCATGCCTTCTTCGGCCAGCTGGCGCATCACGCCCAGCACGTCGCCCACCAGTTCTGGGTCCAGGGCCGAAGTGGGTTCGTCGAACAGCATGGCCTCGGGTTTCATGGCCAGGGCGCGGGCAATGGCCACCCGCTGCTGCTGTCCGCCCGACAGCTGTGCGGGCCAGGCCTGTGCCTTGTCTGCCAGGCCTACCTTGCGCAGCAGCTCCAATGCCTCGGCATGGGCCTGGCCGGGAGCCTGGCCCTTCACATGGATGGGGCCTTCCATCACGTTCTGCACCACGGTGCGGTGCGGGAAGAGGTTGAAGCGCTGGAAGACCATGCCCATGCGGCTGCGCAGCGCGTGGATGGACGGCGCGCGTGTGTCCACGCGCTCACCGAAGGCGCGCACCTCGCCGCCCTGGTACGACTCCAGGCCGTTGATGCAGCGCAGCACCGTGGACTTGCCTGAACCCGAAGGGCCGATCAGACACACCACCTCTCCACGTGCCACGCGCAGGTTGACGCCCCGCAGCACGCGATGCTCGCCGTAGGCCTTTTCCAGGTGATCGATCTCGATCATGGCGACTTCCTTCCCGCTCCAAAGCGCTTCTCCAGACGCCTGAGCCCCCATACCAGCGGCAGGCTCATGGCCAGGTAGAGCAGGGCGACCAGGGTGTAGACCGTCATGTTCTGGAAGGTGGACGCTGCGATCAGCTGGCCCTGGCGCGTCATCTCGGCCACGGTGATGGTGGAGACCAGGGACGAGTCCTTGAGCATCATCACCAGGGTGTTGCCGTAGGGCGGCAGCGCTATGCGGAATGCCTGCGGCAGCACCACGCGGCGCATGAGCAGGGCCGGTCGCATGCCCATGGCCAATGCGGCTTCCCGCTGGCCTGGGTCCACAGCCTCGATGCCGGCGCGGAAGTTTTCTGCCTGATAGGCCGAATAGGCAATGCCCAGGCCGATCACCCCGGCCTGGAAGGCGGTGAGCTGGATGCCGACCTCGGGCAGCACGAAGTAGATGTAGAACAGCTGCACGATGATGGGCAGGCCCCGTATCACATTGACCACGGTCGACGCGGCCCACGAGACGGCGCGCACGGGTGAGAGCTTGCCCAGCGCCAGCACCAGTCCGATCGCGCTGGACAACAGGAACGACAGCGCGGTGACCTGCACCGTGACCACCGCTCCTTGCAGCAGGATGGGCAGGAACTCTCGCGCGTGCTGCACAAATGCTTGCATGGCGTACTTTCCTCGAAGGTGTCATTGCCGTGCATTGCGCGGCAAAGCGGGGTGATGCGCGAGGCGATCCGACGGGCGTCCGATGTCCTCAGATGCCCCACTTCTTGACGATCTGGGCCAGGGTGCCGTCTGCCTTGATGGTGGCGATGGCCTTGTTCAGGCGGGCCAGTGTTTCGGTGTCACCCTTGCGCACCACCAGGCACACATCCCCCACGTTGGAGGGCTTGTAGCTTTCGGCCAGCTTCACGCCCTGGAAGCTGTGCTGGCGTATCTGGTAGGCAATGATGGGCTGGTCACCCAGCCCTGCCTTGATGCGGCCAAGCGCCAGGTCGCGCGTCATGTCGGCTACCGAGTCGTAGCTGCGCACTTCCCTGAAGATGCCCTTTTTCTGCAGCAGGTCGTAGAACACCGTGCCCACCTGGGCACCGACGACCTCGCCCTTGAGATCGTCCAGTGACACATAAGCCTTGGCATCGTCGGCCTTGACGATCAGGCCCTCGCCGTAGGAGTAGACCGCATCGCTGAAATCGACCACCTGCTGGCGTGCGGCGGTCTTGAGCATGGCCGCCGAGATGATGTCGATCTTGCTGGATGTGAGCGAGGGGATCAGCGCCGCAAAGCTGGTCTGCTGCACATGGGCCTGGAAGCCTCCGGCCTTGGCCACGGCCTGCATGGTGTCGACCATCATGCCCTGGATGCTGTTGCTCTTGACGTCCAGAAAGGTGAACGGAATGCCTGTGGGCGTGGCGCCCACGTTGTAGCTGGCCGGGGCGCTGCCGCCTTGCGCCGCAGCCAGCGCGACGGCGCCGGCGGCACACAGGCCCAAGGCGAGGTGGAGGACGCGGTGGACAAAACCTGGCATTGCCTGACTCCTTGGCGTGAACGACGGAAGGAAAGAGCAGGGACAGGTCACCTTGGGGGCAGCCCTCGCCTGCAGCGGAGAATTCTCGGAACCATGCCAATGATCAATGTGGATGAATCTTCAAGAAATAAGAGAAAACCACTAAGCAATTCAAAGAAATCGATATGCGATTCTTTTGATGTGAATGCCTATACTTGCCGCCATGCAAGCACCGTCTCAACCCGCTTCGTCACCGATGGATGACGACACCAACCCCCTGTTCAACCAGTCGCTGGAGAAGGGCCTGGCCGTGCTCTGCGCCTTCAGCGCGCAGCACCGGAGCATGACGCTGGCCGATGTGGCCGCCGCTGCGGGCATCAACAAAAGCTCGGCGCAACGCATGGTGTTCACGCTGGAGCAGTTGGGCTATGTCCGCAAGCATCCGCAAACCCGGCGCTACCAGCTCGCGCCGCGCGTCATGCGCGTGGGCTACAACTACCTGGCGGCCAACCCGGTGATCGACCTGGCCAATCCGTATCTTTCGGAACTGACCAAGATCACGACCGAGACCACCTGCCTGACCGAGCCCGACGGGCTGGAGATGGTCTACGTGGCACGCTTCATCAGCGCCCAGTTTGTGCCGGTGCACATGCCCATTGGAAGCCGCATCCCCATGTACTGCACTGCCTCGGGGCGTGCCTGGCTGAGCGCACTGCCCGATGAAGAAGCCCTGGCCCTGCTGCGCCAGAGCGAGCGAACCGCGCACACACGTTTCACCATCACGGACGAGGCCGCCATCCTCGATGAGCTGGCCCAGGCGCGTCAGCGCGGCTATGCCGTCAACCGGGAGGAACTCTTTCTGGGCGACATGACGCTGGGCGCGCCCGTCATCGGCAGCCATGGCCGCCCCGTGGCCGCCGTGCACATCGTCGCGCCGACCAGCCGATGGACGGTGGAGGAGGCGCAGGCCCGCCTGGGCCCAGGGCTGCTGGCCTGCGCCCGCTCGCTCAGCAACTCGGTGCGTGCCCTGGGTTGAACGGCAGCCGATGCTGCAGCCGGTACGGCCGCATTGGTGGTGCACGCCGCAAGCGTGGCGTGCATGCCCCGGGCTTCAGGTCAGGGCTGGGGGATCGGCCTATGCAGACGGAGTCTCCTGGGCCTGCGGATGCTCCAGCTGGGGTGCGGCCGACAGGTCCGCACCCACGGCGCGGCGCTCGTCGAAGACGAAGCAGCCGCCGTCATAGAAGGCGCCGTCGGTCTCCTCGAAGTACTTGAGGATGCCGCCCTCGAGCTGATAGACATGGTCCAGGCCTTCGTCCTGCATGAGGATGGCGGCCTTCTCGCAGCGTATGCCGCCCGTGCAGTAGCTGACCACGGTCTTGCCGGCCAGTTCGGCCTTGTGGGCGCGCAGCGCGGGCGGGAATTCGGTGAACTTGGTGATGCGCCAGTCGATGGTGCCCTTGAAGGCTCCGGCATCGACCTCGAAGTCGTTGCGCGTATCCAGCGTCACCACCTCGCGGCCCTCGTCATCGTGGCCCTGCTGCAGCCAGCGGCGCAGCGTGGCGGGGCTGACCGATGGCGCGCGGCCCTCTGCCGGGCGGATGGTGGGGTGGTCCATGCGGATGATCTCGCGCTTGACCTTGACCAGCATCTTGCGGAAAGGCACGGTGTCGGACCAGCTTTCCTTGGGGGCCAGGTCGGCAAAGCGCTCATCGCTGCGCAACTGATCGACGAAGCTGTGCACCGCCTGGGCGGGGCCTGCCAGGAAGAAGTTGATGCCTTCCTCGGCCAGCAGGATGGTGCCCTTGAGAGCCAGGGCCTGGGCGCGTTCGGCCAGGGTGTCGCGCAGCGCCGCTGCGTCGGGCAGCGGCGTGAACTTGTAGCAGGAAATATTGAGGATATCGGGCACAGGCAGGCAGGCGGGGGGCGGCAAGTGCCGCAGGTTGGATCGGGTCGCCGGCGAGGGGCGGCCCGATCAGCCGCCCGACACCAGCAGGGCCTTGATTTTATTGGCCAGCTGGGCCACTGCCAGCGAAGCCGGTGCACCGGGCATGGATTGCAGCAGCAACTGGCGTCGCATCACGGCCTCGCGCACGGCCGGGTCGGAGGGAATGTCGCCCAGGTGCGTGAGCCGCAATGGCTCGCCGGAGGCCGTGCTGACAAAGCGGTTGAGCACCTGCTGGAGCTGACCCGTGATGGCGCGGCCATCGCCGGGACGCGCGGCCTGGTTGATGGCCAGGCGGATCTGCTGGCGCTTTTGCTGAATGGCAAGCACCTTGATGGCTGCATAGGCGTCGGTCAGCGAGGTGGGCTCGGGCGTGGCGATGACCAGCACTTCGGTGGCCATGGACACCGAGAACAGCACCACGTCGGAGATGCCCGCGCCCGTGTCCAGCAGCACGATGTCGTAGCGAGGAGCCAGCGTCTCGATGGTGTGCGTGAACTGCTGGCGGATCTCGGGCGTGAGCCGCGAGTACTCGATCATCCCCGAGCCGGCCAGCAGCACCGAGTAGCCGCCGGGGGCGGGCAGGATGGCTTCCTCCAGCGTGGAACGGCCGGTGAACACATCGTGCAGCGTGACCTTGGGGTAGAGGTTGAGCACCACGTCCAGGTTGGCCAGGCCCAGGTCGGCATCGAGCACCAGGACCTTGAGGCCATGGCGTGTCAGCGCTGCGGCCAGGTTGGCCGAAACGAAGGTCTTGCCCACGCCGCCCTTGCCGCTGGTCACGGCGATGATGTGTCCGCGCGGCTTGGCGCGCACGGCATCGCTCATCGAAACGGCAGCGGGCAGGGAGGGGTGGGGAATGGCGTTGTCGCTTACCACCGGGCTATCAGCGGAGTCCATCTTCGGGGTCCACATCGGTTGCAATATCTGGATTCAGCCCATTGTCAAACGGGGAGGGGGCATACAAAGGTCCGAAAAGCAGGCTTTTTTCCTCCGCGCTTACCGTACTGTCTGGTTGTTCTTCAATGTGCACGCGGTTGCGGCCGGCAGACTTGGCCAGGTACAACTGTTTGTCGGCACGCTCGGTCCACAAGGTCGTGGTGCTGCGTATCCACTGCAGCGCATAGGCGCCGCCGATGCTGATGGTGATCTGCAGTGTCAACGTGGGTGAGATGACCACCGGCATGCGCTCGATGGCGCTGCGTATGCGCTCGGCCACGGACAGGCCGAACGTCGCAGGGCAGGCCGGCAGCACGATGGCGAACTCCTCGCCTCCGTAGCGGGCCAGCGTGTCCATGGGGCGCACGCAACTGGTCAGGGTCCGGGCCACCGACTGCAGAACCCGGTCGCCGACGATATGGCCGTGCTGGTCGTTGATCTGCTTGAAATGGTCGATGTCCAGCATCAGCATCAGCGCCGCTTCGCCCGAGCGCGCCACGCGGTCGATCTCGCGCTCGGCAATGGTGCGGAAATGGCGGCGATTGGCCAGCCCCGTGAGCGGGTCGCGCAGCGACAGCGAACAAAGTTCGTCGATCAGCGCCTGCAGGTATCGCGTCGGCGAATCCGTGGGCAAATGGACCGCCCCGCCAGCGTGGGTAACCAGCGCGTGGGCTGTGGCCAGGCGCAGGTCGCGCAGGTATACGGATTGGTGGGAGGCGGGGGCAGTCACAGAGGGCTGAATCAAAAGCCGGTGAAGTGTATCAGTGTGTAGGCTCAATTGTCGCCGCGCCGGCGTCGACTTTTGCACCATCGCTGGTAACAGATGTTGATCCCGGCCGAGATATGAAGGGCGGCAGGGCCAGCGCGGCGAGGAATTCCGCATCGGTGCGGTACAGCCGCAGGTGCGGCCCGCGGTGCAGGGCGCCGGCGCGCAGCAGCACCTGCTCGGCCGGCAACTTCAGGCCCACCACGTGCAGCACGCCGCTGCGCTTGGCCACCAGCAGCTGCAGGCGCACGAAGGTCTCCACGCCCGTCACGTCGATGCGGTTGATGGGCTGGGCCAGCAGGCACAGGTGGTGCGTCTCGGGGCGCAGCGCCCATTCGTCGCCGATGCGTCGCTCCAGGGCCGAGGCCGAGCCGAAGTCCAGCTCGGCATCCATGCGCAGGGCCAGCAGGCCTGGCGCCAGCGGAGGCAACTGCCAGAGGTTGCGGTCGCGCAGGCTGCCATCAGGATGCTGGCCCACCTCGATGATGCGCGGGTGCAGGCGCTGGTAGAGGAAGTAGCCCAGGCTCAGCACGATGCCCGCGAACACGCCCCAGTACATGCGCGGCGCCGTGACGATGGTCAGCAGCAGCGTGGCCAGGGCAATGCTGCCCTCCACGCGCGACACCTTGAACAGCTGCAGCAGCACACGCGGCTTGACGAGGTTGACCACGGCCGTGATCACGATGGCCGCCAGCGCCGCCTTGGGCACGTGGTACAGCGCCGGGATGAACCACATCACCACGATGACCACCAGCAGGATGGAGAACACGTTGGACCATCCCGTCTTGGCGCCGGCCAGCAGGTTCACGGCCGAGCGCGAGAACGAGGCGCTGGTGGCAAAGCTGCCGAACAGGCCCGCACTGATCTTGGACAGGCCCTGGGCGACCAGGTCCTGGTTCTCGTTCCAGCGCGTGCCGGCCTGCTGGTGCTCCACCTGGGCGCTGGAGGCCGTCTCCAGAAAGCTCACCAGCGAGATCACCAGCACCGGCATCACCAGGGCGCCGAACTCGTCCCAGCTCAGCAGCCCCGGCAGCTGGAAGCTGGGCAGGCCCGCGGGCAGATGGCCGACCACGGCGCCGCCGTCGTCGGCAAAGTCCGTGGCCCAACTGATCACGCCGGTCAGCGCGATGATGAAGATGGCCGAGGGAAAGGCCGCACGCCAGCGCTTGGCGAGCACGAGCAAGGCAATGCTGGCCATGCCGTAGACGATGGACTGCCAGTCGAAAAGCTGCAGCGACGGCGTGTTCCAGACGGCACCCCAGGTCGAGCGCAGGCCCAGCAGCGTGGGCAGCTGCGAGGCCAGGATCAGCAGCGCCGCAGCCTGCGTGAAGCCGGTGAGCACGGGCGAGGTCACCAGGTTGAGCAGCCAGCCGGCGCGCATCAGCCCCAGCGACCACTGCACCAGGCCCGACAGAATCGCCATCCATGCGGCCAGCGCCACCCAGTGCGCGGAGCCGGGCTCGGCCAGGCCCGTGAGCGAGGCGCCGATCAGCAGCGCGCTCAGGGCCGTGGGTCCCACGCCCAGACGGGGCGAGCCGCTGAACAGCACGGCCACCAGGGCCGGAACGATGGATGCGTAAATGCCCGTGATCAGCGGCATGCCCGCAAGGGCGGCATAGGCCACGCCCTGGGGCAGAAGCATCAGACCAACGGTGAGACCTGCCCAGAACTCCCCGCGCAGCACGGCTGCCGAAGGTTTGGGCCATGCCAGGAAGGGAAACCAGCGCGCCAGGGAATGCATGGCCGCTATTGTCATGCTAACTGGATGGTGCCGGGATGTTCGGGCTTGTCCTACAGGCGCTTGCGTCGGCGTCGTATGGGTTTGTCCCAGGGCCCTCAATAAAGTCGAGGCCTGTATTGACCGCCTCACAACTATTCAAGGAGTAACCGCATGACTTTCATCACCCAACGCTGCTGCCAGATCCTCGCCGTGTCTGCCCTGGCCTTCGGCCTTGCCGCCTGCGGCAAGACCGAAGACACTGCGGGCCAGAAGCTCGACTCTGCGGTTCAGCAGTCCCAGCAGGCCGCGCAAAGCGCCGGCCAGAAGATCGACAACGCCATGAGCAGCGCCGGCACCAAGATAGAGGAAGGTGCTGCCAAGGCCGAAGCGGCCACCAACAACGCCATGAGCCAGGCAGGCGCCGCACTCGACGACGCCGGCATTACGGCCCAGATCAAGGCCGACCTGATCAAGGAGCCCGATATCTCCGCCCTCAAGATCGACGTGGACACCAAGGCAGGCGCCGTGACGCTGACCGGCTCGGTGCCCAGCGAAGCACTCAAGATGCGCGCAGGCGACATTGCCAAATCCGTCAAGGGCGTGAACAACGTCAGCAACATGTTGGAGATCAAGGCCAGCTGATCGCAGCCACCGGCTCCGTTGCCCTTGTGAAAACCAGGCGGATTCCCCGCCTGGTTTTTTTATGCCTGAACGCTGCAGCCCAGCGCATAAGATGCGCTGCATGAGCACACCCGACCTGCAGATCAGCACCCATCTCATCCACCATCCCTACCAGCCGCCCGAGGGCTTTGTTGCGCCGCAGCCGCCCGTGCACAAGGCCTCGACGGTGATCTTCGAGAACGTGGCGGCCATGCGCCGCCGCCAGTGGCTGGACAAGAGCAGCTACACCTACGGCCTGCACGGCACGCCCACCACCTTCTTGCTGGAAGAGCGCCTGAGCGCGCTGGAAGGCGGCCTGCAGTGCCTGCTGGTACCCAGCGGCCTGGCTGCGATTGCGACCACCTCCCTGGCCCTGCTGCGCACCGGCGACGAGATGCTGCTGCCCGACAACGCCTACGGTCCCAACAAGACCTTGAGCGAGGGAGAGTTGGCCCATTTCGGCGTGCGCCACCAGTGCTATGACGCCATGGATGTTGCCGACCTCGAAGCCAAAATCACGCCCAAGACGCGGCTGGTCTGGCTGGAGGCGCCGGGCTCGGTGACCATGGAGTTCCCCGACCTCATCGCCATGGTGCGCCTGTGCCGCGAGCGGGGCATCACCACCGTGCTGGACAACACCTGGGGCGCGGGCCTGGCCTTCAATCCCTTCGATCTGCTGGCCGATGGAACGCACAGCCTGGGCGTGGATGCCACCGTGCATGCGCTGACCAAGTACCCCAGCGGCGGTGGCGACGTGCTCATGGGCAGCATCATCACGCGCGACCAGGCGCTGCACATGCGCATCAAGCTGGCGCACATGCGCCTGGGCCTGGGCGTGGGCGGCAACGACACCGAGGCCGTGCTGCGCTCCCTGCCCAGCATCGCGCTGCGCTACCACGCCCAGGACCGCGCCGCGCGCGAGCTGGCGCGCTGGCTGCAGCAGCAGCCGGCCGTGGCCCAGGTGCTGCACCCGGCGCTGGAAGGCGCTCCGGGCCACGAGAACTGGAAGGCGCTGTGTGGCGCAGCCGCAGGCGGCGAGGGCGTGGCCGCCGGCCTGTTCAGCGTGGTCATCGATCCGCGCCACGGCCAGCAGGCCGTGGACCGCTTCTGCGACAGCCTGCGCCTGTTCAAGATCGGCTACAGCTGGGGCGGTCCCATCAGCCTGGTCGTGCCCTATGAGCTGTCGTCCATGCGCAGCTGCCCCACGCCCCAGCTGCACAGCGGCACCGTGGTGCGCTTTGCCATCGGCCTGGAAGCGGTGCAGGACCTGCGTGCCGACCTGGAGCAGGCCCTGGCCGCCGCGTTTGCATAGTTGAGCGCCAGGCGCAGGTGACATCTGCCTGTCACCTGCGCCGCCGATGCTCGCTGGCTACATACCACCCCACGGAGGCCTTCGGGCCCCGGTCCAGCATGAAGCACAAAGAGAGCATCACCAACATCCTGCAGCAGGCGAAAGCCGGCTCCCGCGAATCCGGCCTCGTGGCCAGCCGCCGCCATTTCGTGCGCGGCATGGGCGCCTCGGCCCTGGCGCTGCCACTGGCTGGCTGCGGCGGGTCGGATGGCGACAGCCGCATTCCCGTCGAGTTCCGCCACGGCGTGGCCAGCGGCGACCCGTTGAGTGACCGCGTCATCCTCTGGACCCGCGTGACGCCGCCGCAGGGCCATTCCAGCGACATCGAGGTGGAGTGGGAAGTGGCCTCGGACGCCGACTTCAAGACCCTCGTGACTTCGGGCAAGGCCATGGCGCGCGCCACCCAGGACTTCACCTTCAAGGCCGATGCCACGGGCCTCAGGCCCGCCACGCGCTACCACTACCGCTTTCGCTGCCAGGGCATGACCAGCGCCACGGGCCGCACGCGAACCCTGCCCGTGGGCGCCGTGCAGCAGGTCAAGCTGGCCGTGTTTTCCTGCGCCAACTACCCGGCCGGCTACTTCAATGTCTACGCGCATGCGGCACGCCAGGGCGACCTGGACGCCACCGTGCATCTGGGCGACTACATCTACGAATATGCGCGCGGCAGCTATGCCAACGGCAAGGCCGAAGCCATGCAGCGCCAGAGCCTGCCGGCCAACGAAATCGTCAGCCTGGCCGACTACCGCCAGCGCCATGCCCAGTACAAGAGCGATGCCGACCTGCAGGCCCTGCATGCGGCAGCGCCCATGATTGCAGTCTGGGACGACCACGAAGTCTCCAATGACACCTGGATGCACGGCGCCGAGAACCATCAGCCGGCCGCCGAAGGCGACTTCGAGCTGCGCAAGGTGGCCGCGCTCAAGGCCTATCACGAGTGGATGCCCACGCGCAACGCACAGCCCGAGATCATCTACCGCAGCTTCGCCTTCGGCGACCTGCTGGCGCTGCACATGCTGGACACGCGCGTCATCGGCCGCGACGAACAGCTGGACTACGCCGACTATTTCACGGCCCAGGGGCTGGACGCGGCGCGCTTTTCCTCCGACATGTCCAATCCCGCACGCCAGCTCATGGGCGCCACGCAGACCCAGTGGCTTGGCCAGCAGATGGCGGCCTCGCAGGCCACCTGGCAGGTGCTGGGCCAGCAGGTGCTGATGGGGCGCATGGAGCTGCCGGCGCCCTTGCTGATGGACATCCTCAGCCCCGGCAGCGGTGTCTCGCTGCCGGCCTACGCGGCGCTGCTGGCCAAGGCCCAGGCCAACCCGGCCAGCCTGACGGCGGCGGAAAAGGCCATCCTGGCCCAGCCCAGCATTCCCTACAACCTCGATGCCTGGGACGGCTACGCCGTGGCTCGCGAGACCGTGCTGGCCACGGCGCGCAGCCTGGGCAAGAACCTGGTCGTGCTGGCCGGTGACACCCACAACGCCTGGGCCAGCGAGCTGCGCGACCGCAGCGGGCAGGGCGTGGGCGTGGAGTTCGCCACCTCGTCCGTCAGCTCGCCCGGCTTCGAGGACTACCTGCCCGGCCAGGATCCGGCCCAGTTGCGTGGCGCGCTGCTGCAGTTCATCAACACGCTCAAGTACTGCGATACCTCCCGCCGCGGCTACATGATCGTCACGGCAACCCCCCAGGCCTGCCAGGCCGAATGGATCTATGTGGATACGGTGTTCAGCCGCCAGTACCAGACCGTGCGGGACGCGGCCTGGAAGGTGCTGCCCGGCCAGCCGGGCAAGCTGGTGCAGGCCTGAGGGCGGACCGGGGTGCGGGCCTGCGCGGTCTGGGCGGGGGCCCTCGGTAGTTTCCGCCATGGCAGCGCGGCCATGGCTGCGCTAACTTGGGGCTCGCTGATCCAGGAGGTCCAGGCATGCAGGCATCCCCCGCTCCCGAGAAAGCTTCCGACCACCCGGCTGGCGCGCTGCAGGTGCAACCGCTGCGCATGGCCGATCCCTGGCGCTGGCTGGCGCTGGGCTGGCGCGATCTGCGGCGGGCGCCGGGCGTTGCGCTGTTCTATGGCCTGTGCTTCTGGACCATGGCCCTGCTCATCGGCTGGGTGTTCCGTGCCAGCCCTGAATACAGCATGGCCATGGCCAGCGGCTGTCTGCTCATCGGCCCCTTCCTGGCCATGGGCCTGTACGACACCAGCCGCAGGCTGGAGCGGGGCTTGCCGACCCAACTGAGCAGCTCGCTGACCTGCTGGGACACGCAGATGGGCAGCATGGGCATGCTGGTCATGGTTCTGCTGGTGCTGGAGATGCTCTGGGCGCGCGCCTCCATGGTGGTGTTTGCCGTGTTCTTCGATACCGGCATGCCCACCACGGCCGGCATGCTGCAGGCCGTGGCACGGCCGGAGAATTGGGAGTTCCTGGCGATCTACATGCTGGTCGGCGGCGCCTTCGCGGCCCTGGTGTTCGCCAGCATGGTGGTGGCGCTGCCGGCCATGCTGGACCGGGGCAGCGATGCGCTGACGGCCTGCATCACCAGCATGCGCGTGGTCGGCCTCAACCTGGCCGTCATGCTGCAATGGGCCGCGATCATCACCGTGCTGGTGGCTGCTGCGCTGTGGTGGCACGGCGTGGGCCTGCTGCTGGTGGGGCCTTTGCTGGGCTGCGCCAGTTGGCATGCTTACCGCTGCAGCGTGGGTGAATCTGCCGACCCTGCGTCCCCCCTATCCTGAGGTTTTACGGCCGGGCCCCGTCTTGCGGCTACAGTGGGGCTTGCAACAACAGAGGAGTCCACCTGTGGCGACACCCAACTACGCCTATGAAAAACGCCAGCGCGAACTGGCCAAGAAGCAGAAGAAGCTTGAAAAGGAGAAGGCCAAGGCCGAAAGAAAACCCGACGACCATGAGGGCGGCGGTATGGCGGGTGAAGACCAGGCATCCCCCGCAGCGGCGCATTCCGGCGAGGAAGGCCGCAGCAGCTGACAGCCTGGCTGCCCTGTGCTCAGGGCAGCAGTTTGCTGAGCTGTGGCCAGACGTTGTCCAGCATGCGCGGCTGGGCCTTGGCCGTGGGGTGGATGCGGTCAGCCTGGAACCACTGGGCCGAGTCGGCCGCATCGCCTATACCGGCCAGCAGGAAGGGCACGAGCGGTACCTTCTGCTCTTGCGCCACCTTGGAGAACAACTGCTCGAACTGGCGCGTATAGCCGCTGCCGTAGTTGGGAGGCACCTGCATGCCCACCAGCAGCACCTTGGCCCCGGCATCACGGGCCGCGCGTACCATGGCGTCGAGATTGCCCTGGGTGCTTTGCAGCGGCAGGCCGCGCAGCGCATCGTTGCCTCCCAATTCGATCACCACCACCGACGGCTTGTGCTGCTTGAGCAGGGCCGGCAGGCGCGAGCGGCCGCCCGAGGTGGTCTCGCCGCTCACGCTGGCGTTGACCAGCGGCACATTTTTCTGGCTCTCCTGCAGGCGCTTTTGCAGCAGCGCCACCCAGCCCGTTCCGCGGGCCAGACCGTACTCGGCACTCAGCGAATCGCCCAGCACCAGCAACGGGCCGGCGTCTGCAGCCCGGGCGGGCATGGCCGTCCAAGTACCCAGCAGACCGAAGGCCAAGCCGGCCGAGATAAAGTGGCGGCGTCGGCGCATTGCGCGCAGCTTGTCTTGCATCGTCTTCCCATCCTCCATGTCACAAAGCACTGCCCAGCCCCTGATCGAAGTCGAGCATGTCTTCAAGTCGGTCAGCGATTCGACCGGAACACTGGATATTCTGAGGGATATCGATCTGCGCTTCGCGGCAAGGGAAACCGTGGCCATCGTCGGTGCCTCGGGCTCGGGCAAGAGCACGCTGCTGTCCATACTCGCAGGCCTGGATACGCCCACGCGCGGCACGGTGCGGCTGCAGGGCCAGGACATGTTTGCGCTGGACGAGGATGCGCGCGCTGCCGTGCGTGCGCAGAAGCTGGGTTTTGTCTTCCAGAGCTTCCAGCTGCTGGGCAATCTGACGGCGCTGGAGAACGTGATGCTGCCGCTGGAGCTGGCCGGCAGCCGCGACGCCCGCCGCCGCGCCACCGAAATGCTGGAGCGCGTGGGGCTGGGCCAGCGCCTGGGCCACTATCCCAAGCTGCTGTCGGGCGGTGAGCAGCAGCGTGTGGCGCTGGCCCGCGCCTTCGTGGTCGAGCCCGCCGTGCTGCTGGCCGACGAGCCCACGGGCAGCCTGGACTTTGCGACCGGCGAAACCATCATGGAGCTGATGTTCGCGCTCAACCGTGAGCGCGGCACCACGTTGGTCATGGTCACGCATGACCGAGCCATCGCCGCGCGCTGCGAGCGGCGCGTGACCATCGAGGCCGGCCGCGTCGCCAGCATCGAAGAGGGGCAGGCGCTGGCGGCCTGATCGGCCGCCGGGTCAAGCGGCTGCAACCAGTGGCAGGACCTCAGGCGGCGACAGCTTCGCGCCGCCCGGCCGCCTCGCAGGCCGCGGCCGTGAAGATCACGTCCGTGGAGGAGTTGAGTGCGGTTTCGGCCGAGTCCTGGATCACGCCGATCACAAAGCCCACGCCCACCACCTGCATGGCCAGATCGTTGGAGATGCCGAACAGGCTGCAGGCCAGCGGAATCAGCAGCAGCGAGCCACCGGCCACGCCCGAGGCGCCGCAGGCGCACACCGCGGACACCACGCACAGCAAGATGGCGGTCAGCAGATCGACCTGGATGCCCAGGGTATGGGCCGCAGCCAGCGAGAGCACGCTGATGGTGACGGCGGCGCCGGCCATGTTGATGGTGGCGCCCAGCGGGATGGAGACGCTGTAGGTGTCCTCATCCAGGCCCAGGCGCTTGGCCAGCGCCAGGTTCACCGGGATGTTGGCGGCCGAGCTGCGCGTGAAGAAGGCCGTGACCGCGCTCTCGCGCAGGCAGGTCAGCACCAGGGGATAGGGATTGCGGCGCGTCTGCGTCCAGACGATGAACGGATTGACCACCAGGGCCACGAAGAGCATGCAGCCCAGCAGCACGGCCAGCAGGTGGGCATAGTCCAGCAGCTTTTCCAGGCCCGACTGGGCAAAGGTGCCCGCCACCAGGCCGAAGATGCCCAGCGGCGCCAGGCGGATCACGCCCTGGATCACGCGGGTGATGGCCTGGCCCAGGTCATGCATCACGGCGCGCGTGGTCTCAGAGGCGTGGCGCAGGGCCAGGCCCATGGCCACTGCCCAGGCAAGGATGCCGATGTAGTTGGCATTCATCAGCGCGCGTACCGGGTTGTCGAAGGCGCTTTGCACCAGGGCCATCAGCACTTCACCAATGCGCCCAGGCGCGCCCTGGGCGGAGGCGGCGTCCTTGAACTGGATGGTGGACGGGAAGGCCATGCTGGCCACCACGGCCACCACGGCCGCGGCAAAGGTGCCCAGCACATACAGCCACAGGATGGGCCGTATCTGCGTGGCGTGGCCGGGCCGGTGGTTGCTGGTGGCCGAGACCACCAGCAGCAGCACCAGGACAGGGGCAACGGCCTTGAGGGCGGAGATGAACAGCGTCCCCAGCAGGGATACGGACTGGGCGGCCTCGGGCCAGAGCCAGGCCAACAGGCCGCCGGCGACCAGACTGATGGCGATCTGGCCCACCAGGCTGGTGCGGGCAAGCCAGGCAAGAAAGGCTTTGAGCATGATGGTTGAGAAAGAAATGGAAAAACAGGGCGATGAAAAATGCAAAGCGGCATGCCCGTGGCTTCGGTGCATGCCGCAATGAGAGGGGCCCGCTGGAAAGCGGCCAACCCGCGCAGTGTAGCGGCTACGTAAAAACCACAGGAGCCGTTGCGTGCAGACGGGCTTCGTCCGGCGGGTGCCGGGGCTGCGCCCAATTGGCGGGATAATCGCGCCCCATGTCGTCCCCCAAAGTTCTCTTCGGCTTCCACGCCGTCGGCGTGCGCATGAAGACCGCGCCCCAATCCATCATCGAGGTCTACTACGAGGCCACGCGCCGCGATGCGCGCATGCGCCAGTTCCTCGACCGCGCCAAGTCGGCCGGCGTCCGGCTGATCGAGGCAGACGGCGAACGCCTGGCCAAGCTCGCCGGCAGCCACGGCCACCAGGGCGTGGCCGCGCGCGTGGAGGCGGTGGCCCAGGTGCATTCGCTGGACGAATTGCTGGAGCAGCTGGAGGCCGATGGCGTCAGCAACCCGCTGCTGCTGGTGCTGGACGGCGTGACCGATCCGCACAACCTGGGGGCCTGCCTGCGCGTGGCCGATGGCGCAGGCGCCCATGCGGTGATTGCGCCCAAGGACCATGCGGTGGGCGTGAACGCCACCGTGGCCAAGGTGGCCAGCGGCGCGGCCGAGACCGTGCCCTATTTCATGGTCACCAATCTGGCGCGCACGCTCAACGAGCTCAAGGAGCGCGACATCTGGATCATCGGCACCAGCGACGATGCGCCCAAGACCCTGTACGAGGTGGACCTCAAGGGCCCCACGGCCCTGGTGCTGGGCGCAGAAGGCGACGGCATGCGCCAGCTCACGCGCAAGACCTGCGACGAGCTGATCGGCATTCCCATGATGGGCGCCGTCTCCAGCCTCAATGTGTCCGTGGCCAGCGGCGTGTGCCTGTACGAGGCGCTGCGCCAGCGCGGCCTGGGCACCACGCCTGCCGTATCCGCCGCCCCGGCCGACCAGATCTAGGCTGGCGCGCCGCCGGCGCCCAGCTCCACCACGCTCTCGAAGCCGCCCCAGAACATGCGCTTGGCGTCGAAGGGCATGGTGGCCGGGTCCATGGAGGCAATGCGCGGGTCCTTCATGACGGCGGCATTGATGCGGTCGCGCTCCGCGCGCGAGGCATAGACGATCCATGAAAAGAACACGATCTCGCCTTCCTTGAGCTGCACGGCCTGGGGAAACGAGGTCAGCTTGCCCATGGGCACGTCGTCGCCCGCGCATTCCCAGTACTGCAGCGCTCCGTATTCCATCCAGACCTTGCCTGCGGCCTCGGCCACCTCGCGGTAGGCCTGCAGGTTGGCCCGGGGAACGGGCAGTACGAATCCGTCGATGTAGTGCATGGTGCTCTCCTGGTGAAAACCGGCGTCAGAGCCGGGCTGCGAGTTCCGCCAACTGGTCTGCGCACTGGCCCCAGCCGCTGTGAAAGCCCATGGCCTCGTGCTGGGCGCGGTCGGCGGCATTCCAATGGCGCACCCGGGCGGTATAGCGGGTCTGGCTGCCTTCGGGGTCGAAGGTGACGATGCCCGTCATGAAGGGCTTGTCGGCTGGCACCCAGCCTTGGGTGAAGGCGTCGGTGAAGACCAGGCGCCGGTTGGGAATGACTTCCAGGTAGACACCGCTGCCGGGCATCTCCTGGCCTTCGGGGCTGCGCATGACGATGAGGCTGTGGCCGCCGGGCCGCACGTCGTTGTCCACCCGGGCCACGCTCCAGGGGCTGGGTGCAAACCATTGCTGGATCAGCGCCGGCTCGGTCCAGCAGCGGTAGAGCCTGTCGGCGGGGATGTCGAACAGGCGCGTGAGCACCAGGTCGTTGGCGTGTTCGGGAAGGTCTTGTGCTGTCATGGTGCTCCTCATTGCATGGAGTGCAGGCCGATGCGGTTGCCCTCGGTGTCCACCACGACGGCGCAGTGGCCGTGGGGGCCGATGGAGAATTTGGCCTGCTCGATGCGCCCGCCTGCGGCCTCGACGCGGCCCTGTTCTATGGCGCAGTCCTCGCAGCCGAAATAGACCAGCGTGCCGCCGCCGCCGGAAGGTGCGTCGTCCATCCGCACCAGCATTCCGCCCGCGCCGGGGCCTGTCATGTCCATCGGAAAGGACAGCATCTCCTGGCTGTCGGAGCCATCGGGCGCGGGCAGGTGCTCCAGCTTGCCTTGGAAGACGGTTTCATAGAACCGGCGCGCACGCGCCATGTCCTGCACATGGATCTCGAACCAGACGACGGGATTGGCGTTCATGAGGACTCCTTCGTGGGTGACAGAGGCAATGTGTCGGCCGGCCTTGTTCAGGCCTCGCCCTTGACGTTGACCATCCAGGGTGTGTTGAAGCGGTCCGTCACCATGCCAAAGCCCGGCGACCAGAACGTGGCCTGGAAGGGCATGGTCACCTTGCCGCCTTCGGCCAGCGCGTTGAAGATGCGGCCGCCTTCGGTGGCGTCGTCCACGCCGATCGAGATCCACATGCCCTGGGCTTGCTGGTAGCCGCCGCCACCGCAGTTGTCGGTGGCGTCCGAGGCCATCAGCGCCTGGTCCTTGATCTGCAGGTGGGCATGCATGATCAGGCGCTTGTCGGCCTCGGGCATCTGCTCCATGCCCGGCGTCTCGCCAAAGGTGCTCTGGTGCACGATGGTGCCGCCGAACAGCCTGGCGTAGAAGGCGAAGGCCTCGGCGCAGTTGCCGTTGAAGTTCAGATAGGGGATGAATTGCATGGAACGCTCCTGGGAGGGACGGTGGCGAGGGGAGTGGAGGAACGGGAGGGCGGGACGACGGGAGGAGGGGGCCAGGAGGCTTCAGCCGCCGTCATGCGCGCGCTCAAGAGCGGCGATGTCCAGCTTTTGCATGCCCAGCAGGGCCTGCATCACACGCTGGGCGGCGGCCATGTCGGGGCCTCCCATCCAGCTCGCCATCTGGGACGGAACGATTTGCCACGACAGGCCATGGCGGTCCTTGAGCCAGCCGCATTGACGCGCCGCCGGGTCGCCGCCCTCGGACAGGGCGCCCCAGTAGTGGTCTATCTCGTCCTGCGTATCGCAACTGACCATCAGCGAGACGGCCTCGTTGAAGCGGAACATGGGGCCGCCGTTGAGCGCCAGAAAGGGCTGGCCTTCCAGCTCGAATTGCACCGTCATCACGCTGCCCACCGGCCTGCCGTGGATGTCGTGGCCTGCTTCGCCGTAGCGCGCAATGGCCGTGATGCGGGAATCGGGAAAGACTTCCGTATAGAAGCGCGCCGCCTGCTCGCCCTGGTTGTCGAACCAGAGGCAGGGCTGTATGCGGCCGGTGTGCAAAGCCATGCTTGTCTCCTTGGTGACGGTGATAACCGTTTTATGCCGTTCGATGCCGGCTTTTTATCGATTTCTGCCCGGCGTGTGTACGCCGTTCACATATGCTAGGGACTAAAATGGACGCTGTCCACATCAAGCGCTGTCAGCTTCGGTGTCAAGCTGTAAATCGGCGGGGCAGGGCTGTCTTCCCTCTCGGGTGATGTGGCCACGCAGAAAAAAGGAAGCAAAACAGTGACGCAGCGACGTGTCAGGCGTGAGTCATATCACCATGGCGACCTGCGCCAGGCCCTGGTCGAGGCTGGCCTGGCGCTGGCGCGTGAAGGCGGTCCCCAGGCGATCGTGCTGCGCGAGGCCACGCGCCGGGCGGGCGTGGCGCCCAATGCAGCCTATCGTCACTTTGCCAACCGCCAGGCGCTGTTTGATGCCGTGCGCGCTGCGGCCCTGGGCGCACTGGCCGCAGCCATCGAGGCCGAAATGGCCCAGGCGCGCACCCTGCCCGATGTGCTGCAGCGCTCACGCGCGCTGCTGGCTGCCGTGGGGCGCGGCTATCTGGGCTTTGCCCAGACGGAGACCGGCTGGTTTCGCACGGCCTTTGCTTCGGTCGAGTACGACGTGGACCTGCCGCCCGACACCACGCGTGCAGCGGCCATGGGACTGAACCCGTTCGAGCTGCTGGGCTATGCGCTGGACAGCATGGCCGAGGCCGGCGTGATGCCTGCCGAGCGCCGGCCCCAGGCCGAGTTCCTGGCCTGGTCCGCGGTGCACGGCATGGCCTTGCTGGTGATAGACGGGCCGCTGCGCCACGCCACCGCCGAGCAGCGGCGCGCGCTGGCGCTGCGCCTGCTGGAGATGGTGGAAAAAGGCATTTGATGCGTGGCGGGGCGACACTGCCTCACAATGGCCTGCCTTTTTTCCATCGCCGCCCCGATGCCCGACGAACATTCCCTTTCCTCGCCTTCCCCCGCCGAGCCTGAACTGGCCGGCCAGGGCGAGCTGCGCGACCGCATCGCGCGTGCAGCCCATATCGCGGTGCTCACGGGCGCAGGCGTCAGCGCCGAATCCGGCGTACCCACCTTTCGCGACGACAAGAACAGCTACTGGGCACAGTTCAACCCGCAGGACATGGCCAGCGAGGCAGGCTTTCGCGCGCATCCGCAGCGCGTCTGGCAGTGGTATGCGCACCGGCGCGAAGCCGTGGCCGCGGTGCAGCCCAACGCCGGCCACCATGCGCTGGCGCAATGGGCCTTGCGCCACCCGGGCCGCATGACGCTGATCACGCAGAACGTCGATGGCCTGCACCAGCGCGCAGGCAGCCCCGGCGTGCTGTGCCTGCATGGTGAGCTGATGCGGGACCGCTGGCTGGAAAGGCCGCGCGCATGCTGCGATCTGGCCCAGGTGAAGCCGGGCGAGCCGCCGCAGTGCGCCGTCTGCGGCAACCTGGTGCGCCCGGGCGTGGTCTGGTTCGGCGAGTCCCTGCCCATGGGCGTGTGGCAGGCCGCGGAGGCGGCGGTGCAGCACTGCGATGTGCTGCTGGTGGTGGGCACATCGGGCGCCGTGTACCCGGCTGCAGGGCTGGCGCGAATCGCACGCAGGGCGGGCGCACATGTGGCCGTGATCAATCCCGCACCGTCCGAGCTGGATGACGCGGCCCACCAATGCCTGCGCGGCCCGTCGGCACAGGTGCTGCCGCTGCTGCTGGGCGACTGAAGGCGGAGGGGCAGGCCGCCCGACGCGGCCCAGGGGGAGGGAAGGGGCTTGCGCCATGGCGGCTTCTTTTGACGCACAACCGGGGCAGTCCCCTCCCTCTCGCGCATCCGCTCAGATCCAGCCCAGCGCTCCCAGCGCCGCGCCGGCGCCCAGCAGCCACAGCAGGTGGATGCGCGTGCGCCAGACCAGCAGGGCGCAGACCAGGGTCAGCAGCCACAGGCGCCAATCCTGGGCGGGGCGGCCGCTGCCCGTGCCCAGCAGCCAGCCCGTGGCCAGCAGCAGGCCGATGACCAGAGGGCCCATGCCCTGCTTGAAGGCCCGCACGCCGCGCCGGTTCCTGTTGCGCTGGCCCCAGCGCGATGCCTGCCAGGCCAGCAGCGAACTGGGCAAGAGGATGCCCACCATGCAGATGGTCACGCCCAGTGCTCCAAAGGCCCAGGCCAGCAGGCCCGTGCCTCCGCCTGCGTTCAGGCCCAGGTTCCATCCCAGCAGGGCGATGAACAGCACATTGGGCCCGGGCGCCGCCTGGGCAATGGCGATGGAGGAGCTGAACTGCGCCTCGCTGAGCCAGCCATGGCCATCGACCAGAAAACGGTGCATGTCGGGCGCCGTGGCAATGGCCCCGCCCACGGCCATCAGCGACAGCGTCAGGAAATACAGCAGCAACTGCAACCAGTCGGCGGGCTGCAGGCTCAGTGCAATCTGGTGGGCAGCATTCATGGCGTGAGCTTTCTCCAGGTCAGCACGCAACCCGCGCCGCCGACCACCAGCAGCACCCAGGCCAGCGGAATGCGCATCACCGCCATGGCAATGAACGAGGCCAGCGCCAGGCCCGCGCTGCACCAGCGCCCCAGCGGGTGGCGGCTCAGCGTGCTGGCCAGCTTCAGGCCCATGCCCGCCACCAGGCCGGCTGCGACGGCGCCCATGCCGCGCAGCGCGCCGGCCACGGCGGGGTGGTCGGCCAGCTGGGAATAGATCACGGTCAGCGTCAGCACCAGCAGCATGGGAAAGCACAGCATGCCGCACACGGCCACCACGGCACCGCGCCAGCCGAAGTAGCGCTCGCCAATGGTGATGGACAGGTTGACCACATTGGGGCCGGGCATGATCTGGGCCACGGCCCAGTCCTCCACAAACTCTTCATTGGTCAGCCAGCGCTTTTTCTCGACCAGCTCGCGCTGTACCACGGCCAGCACACCGCCAAAGCCCTGCAGGGCCAGCCATGTGAAGGACCAGAACAGATCGCGCAGATTGGCGGGGGCGGGGCGCCGGGCCGGCACATCGGCGGGGTCGTGTGGCGGGTGGGCCTGGGGCGGCGATGCGGGCATGTTCTGGCTTGTGTCTGAGCCGCCCGGGCAGGGCCCCGGGAGGGCATCGCTGTTGTCGTGGGGGAACCGCGCGGGCCGGTCCTGTCTTCGTGCCTGCCGCCGGGGCGGCACGCACGGAATGTTAATCCTGCGCAGCGGCCTTGTCGGCAGCGGCCCCATCGGCAACGGCGATGGGGGCATTGCAAGCGCAGATGGCTTGCTGCCGGCATGCGCCCAGGCCTGCCCGCCGGCCTGTCTGAACAGGAGTAGATTCTCTCCACCCACACAACCCGAGGATCTCCGACATGGACATGGATTGGAGCAAGGCGCTGCAGGAAAGCCTGGTCTGGCTGGCGGCGGCCTCAGTGATCACCGTCGTGGCTTTCGCGGCCGTGGCGCTGCTGGTGGTTCGATTCACCCGCTGGGGTCGGCAGTTCTGGCAGCTGGCCGGCCCGTTCCTGCACCCCAGAAACAGCTGGTGGCCGCTGCTGGTGTTCACGCTGCTGCTGGTGCTGGCCCTGGTCTCGGTGCGCATGAACGTGCTGTTTTCCTACTGGTACAACGGCTTCTACAGCGCGCTGCAGGAACTGGACCAGAAGGGCTTTTGGCGCTTCCTGGGCATCTTTGCGGTGCTGGCCACGGTCCACATCCTGCGCGAGCTGTTCAATTTCTATGTGAACCAAGCGTTTCGCATCCGCTGGCGGGTCTGGCTCAACGAGCGCGTGACCACCGACTGGATGCGCGGCGATGCCTACTATCGCAGCCACTTCCTGGACGAGCCGGTGGACAACCCCGACCAGCGCATCGAGCTGGATGTGAACACCTTTGTCTCGAACTCGCTGACCCTGGCGCTGGGTGCCGTCAGCGCGGTGGTCTCGCTGGTGGCGTTCACGGGCATTCTCTGGGGGCTGTCCGCGCCCATCGCGGTGGCGGGCGTGGAGGTTCCGCGGGCCATGGTGTTCGCGGTCTACCTCTATGTGATCGTCGCCACGCTGATCGCCTTTCGCCTGGGCCAGCCGCTGATCCGGCTGAACTTCCTGAACGAGAGGCTGACCGCCAACTTCCGCTACGCCCTGGTGCGCGTGCGCGAATATGCGGAGAACATCGCCTTCTACCAGGGCGCGGCCATCGAGCGCAACACGCTTTTGACGCGCTTTTCGGCGTTGATCGCCAATGTCTGGGCGCTGGTCTACCGCAGCCTGAAGTTCGACGGCTTCAACCTCACCGTCAACCAAGTGGCCGTGGTCTTTCCCTTTCTGCTGCAGGCGCCGCGCTTTTTCAGCGGTGCCATCAAGCTCGGTGATGTGATGCAGACCTCGCAGGCCTTCGGGCAGGTGCAGGATGCGCTGTCATTTTTCCGCACCTCCTACGACACCTTCGCCCAGTACCGCGCCGCGCTGGACCGCCTGTGCGGCTTTCTGGATGCCAATGCCCAGACCCGCGAACTGCCCCAGGTCGTCCACAAAGATCAACCCGGCGCCCTGGACATCGAGGGTCTGCAGGTCAGCCGCCCGGACGGCCACCACCTGCTCAGCGACCTGCAACTCAAGCTCACTCCCGGCCAGGCGCTGCTGATCAAGGGGCCTTCGGGCAGCGGCAAGACCACCTTGCTGCGGTCCATTGCCGGCCTGTGGCCGCATGCCCAGGGCACGGTGGGCCGCCCGGGCGGCCACCAGGCGCTGTTCCTGTCGCAGCGCCCGTATCTGCCGCTGGGGGACCTGCGTACGGCCATTGCCTATCCGATGGATGCTTCACCGCAGGACGACGAGCGCCTTCAACAGGCGCTGCGCCAGGTCAGCCTGGCCCATCTGGCCGACAAGCTGGATGTCAACCAGGATTGGTCCCGCATCCTGTCGATTGGCGAGCAGCAGCGCCTGGCCTTTGCGCGCGTGCTGTTCAACCGGCCCGCCATCGTCTTTCTCGATGAATCCACCTCGGCCATGGACGAGGGCCTGGAGCATGCGCTGTACACGCTGCTGCGCGAGCAGATGCGCTCGACCATGCTGGTGAGCGTGGGCCACCGCAGCACGCTGGCGGGTTTCCATACCCACGCGCTGGCGGTCGATGGCAATGGCGGCTGGACGCTGTCGGAAGGAAGCGCACCGCAGAGCGCGCCCCAGGATTGATCCGCGTGCGGCCCTGGGCCGCGCGCGATCAATCGTCCATGGGCAAAGAATCGCAGTTGCTCAGGTCGGAGGGCGGCTGCTGGGGCAGCTGGCGCACCGCATCGCGCAAGGCGGTGCGCAGGCCCTCTTCCAGCACGGGGTGATAGATGGGCGCACGCAGCAACTCGTGCACGGTCAGTTGCTGCTGCACGGCCAGGGCCAGCAGATGGGCCAGATGCTCGCCGGCCGGCGCGCACATTTCCGCGCCCAGCAGCCGGCCGCTGGCCGGGTCCGCATAGACGTGAAGCAGGCCCGCGTTGTGCTGCGCAGCGCGCGCACGCCCCTGGTGCGCGAAATCCACGCGGCCCACCACGAAGTCCTGCCCCAGCAGCGCCTTCATGGGCTGGCCCACGACGGCCGCGTTGGGCGAGCTGAAGACGATGGACAGCGGCGTGCGCCGCTCGAAGCAGGCCACGTTCTCTGCCATGGCGTTGGTGCCGGCAATATGGCCTTCGTCCACGGCCTCATGCAGCAAGGGGCGGTCGCCATTGGCATCGCCCGCGAGGAACAGCGGCAGCTCGCCGACCTGCAGTGTCTCGCGGCTTACGGGCGGCTGGCCGTGTTCGTCCAGCTCAAGTCCCAGCGTCTCAAGGCCCAGGCCTTCGAGCTGCGGGCGCCGACCCATGGCGGCCACCACATGGTCCACGACGATGCGGGCATCGCCTGCACGCACGACGATGCTGCTGTCCGGGCCCTTGCTCAACTGCACTTCATGGTCGGTGATCACCGTCATCTCTTTCTCAAGCAGATGCCGCAATGCGTCGGTGACATTCGGGTCGGACAGGCCGGCCAGCTTCGGACCGCGTCCCAGTGCGGTGACCTCCAGTCCCAGCCGCGCCAGCGCCTGTGCAATCTCCACGCCCAGCGGACCCAGGCCGACGACGGCCACGCGCGGGCCCAGCGTCTTGCGTTCGAACAAGGTGTCGGTGGTCAGGATGCGCTTGCCAAAGCGCTTCCATTCCTCCGGCACCACGGGGCTGGAGCCCGGAGCGAGGATGAGCTTGCGCGCAGCCAGCACCTTGCCATTGACCTCGATCCGATTGGCTGCCAGCAGCCTGGCACGCCCGTCGATGGCCCGCCAGCCCAGGCCCTCCGTGGCCTTGATCGTGCTTGCCACGAACTCGTCGCGCAGCTTGCGCACGCGGCGCAAAACGGCGGGCAGGTCCAGCTGCAGCCCGCTCGCGCCGCGTATGCCGAAGGCATCGAAGTGATGGCGTGCATGGAAGGCGTTGGCCGCCTCGATCAGCAACTTGGACGGCATGCATCCCGCCCGCGCACAGGTCGTCCCCCAGGGCCCGTCGTTGACGATGGCGAAATGCTCCGTGTGCTTGCGCACCTCGCGCAGCGCCGACAGTCCGGCCGAGCCGGCACCGACGATGATCACGTCGAGGGCGGTGGTGGGTGGGTTTTTCATGCTGTCTGATTCCTTTGACTGTGGCACCAGGTCCCGTGGAGGTGTCCGCTGCCGGTGGATGTGCCGAAAGGTGTGCCGACGGGAGTGCCGACTGAAGTGCCGACAGATGGTCGAGATGACTGCCTCGCCTGCCATGGGACATGCGTGCCAGTCTGCATGCTGGCGCTCGCGGCAGTCGTAGGCGAAGGGCCGAAACCGCTGCTGGACATTCAGGGCCCGGCCCCTGCCGCGCAGAGGCTAGCCGGATGCCCAGTGTTGCCATGCCGCGTCCGTGCGGCTGCCTGATGCTCCGAAATCCGCTTCCCGCGCAAAGCGCCTGAGGGATGTCTCGGTAACCCTCAAATGGCTGACACGGCACAAGCGGCTTTGCGCCGTCTGCAGCCAGCGGCGCAAGGACCAATCAAGCTGCGCCATAACCCCACCATGCACCTGTGCGCTGTGCAGGCGCAAGCGGCCATCGAGGATGAAGGCCTTCACCGACCGTGCGGACAGCTGCAGATCCTCGCAGACCTGCCGCAGCCCGACGCCTTCGCGGACCCGGGTGCTCAGGCGGCGCCTGTGCATCTGGCAGCGAACGGAGCGTTCGCTGCGGTCCAGCCGGAGGCAGATCACCTGCACGGGCAGGACGCCGGCCCAGCGTTCGAGTGCAAGCAGTTCTGCGGGACTCCAGCGGCGGCGAATTGCGCCATTCGGCCATGCGCTGTCGGATGTCAGGCAGTGTGTGATTGCCATGGAAAGCTCCCATTCATATGGCGCTGCGCTGTGGCATGGCCTGAATCCCGGATGCCGATGAGACAATTATTGATGGGGGATTCTTGTGCAAGCTTTTGATTTTGTTGATTGTTTTTGTTGTTTTGATTGCTGCTCGGATGGACGGCTCCATACCGCGATGCCTATCGTGGGGCCGGGACGCGGATCACGGAAATAGCGTCTGCACCGGCGCGCATATGCCAAGCCCCATGCGGATTTCCTGTTCGGCACCCGATTTCCATGAACGACTTCTTTGCTTTTTCAGGAGAACCCTTCATGCGCCTTCAGCCAAAGCATTTGAATTTTTCCGTTGCGTGCCTTGCGTTGCTGGCACTGCCGGCCGCGCAGGCCCTGCCCATGCAGGACGTGGGCACGTCGGCAGGCCCGCAGTGCGTGGGCCTGGACATCAACAACAGCGGCCATGTCGTGGGCGCCTGTGCAGAGAGCGACGGCTCGTCCGCAGGCTTCGTGTCGCTGGCGCCGGGCAGTGCGGCAGACCTTGCACGCCTGTCGCCGGGGCGCAACTGCAACGCGGCGGCCATCACCAACAGCGGCCAGGTGGTGGGCAGCTGCCTGGACGGCAATTCGGTGTCCGTGGGGGTGTTCTGGAATGCGGCCACGCCGGCCACGGTGCAGACACTGCAGCCGCTGACGCTCGATGTGCGCAGCATGCCCACGGCATTCAACCAGGGCGGCTATGTGGCAGGCGTCAGCCTGAGCGGCAGCAACACGGCCCGCCCTGTCATGTGGCGCAACAATGAAACCACGGCACGCGCGCTGCCGGCAGGCCTGCTGGGCCTGAACAGCACCAACTGCATTCCGTCCGATGTGGACAATTTCGTGGTGGGCGGCAACATGCCGGGCATCGTGGGCAACTGTCCCGACAACAGCGGACATCCGCGTCCTGTCTATTGGTCTGCCGCAGTTCTGGGCGGCTATATGGCCACGGCCCTGAACCTGCCTCTCAATGCCGTCTTCTGCCGCGCAAAGACCGTCGTCAATACCCGCATCATGGGCTACTGCGATTTCGGTGCCCAGGGTGGACGCACCGTCGTCTGGCTCAACTCGTCCTCCAGTCCGCAGGTGCTGTCCATATCGTCCCCGCCCGCGCGAAACAGCGGCGTCGATCTCAACATCCTCGGCGAGGTGATTGGGCACTACCAGTTGGCAGACGGGCGCAGCATGCCCTATTACTGGAACAGCCAGACCGGTGTCATCCGCGATATTCCTCCGCTGCCTGGCGGCATGAATGCACGTGTGGTGGATATCGGTGACAACGGAACGGTGGCAGGCCACAGCGAACTGGCCGACGGAAGTTCGCACGCGATCACCTGGACCCCCTTGGGCGGCACCGTGGACCAGGGAACCCTCGCAGGCGGCGAGAACAGTGCGGCCTCGGCACTGAGCCAGGATGGCTGCTACATGACAGGAAGGAGCGAAGTCGCGCAATTGGCCACGCATGCCTTCGTGCAGAACCTGTGCACGCCATGAAGGCGGAGCCTCATCTCACACCGTGCATAAAGGAAATACCATGAAGATGCGATATCCAAGACTTGCAACCACACTGGCAATCGTTGTGTGCGGGCTCTGGGCCCCTGCAGTGCAAGCGAACGGCATTTCATTCGAGAATTTTTCCTCCTCCAATGCGGCACAGGCTTTTTTTGGCTCATATAGTATGTTGCCCCTGATGATGGCGCGAACGAGCGAGTTGTCGAAATTGATGGAAATGATGACTGCGAATACAGGTAAAACCGAACTAATGCCACTTCAGATGATGGCGAAATGAATATGAGCATGTTTGCGGTATGAATGCGCCTGTGGTGAATATAGGCGATACCGCAATGGTGGCTTGCTACAGCGAACTGGGCGATGAAAGCTTTCGCGCCATCATCTGGGCGTCCACAAACAACGCGTGCTGTGTGCAGAATCTGTGGACTCCTGCTCGTCAGTATCAATTTAAAAACGATGAGATAAAGGGGTTGAAATGAGATTTCGATATGAAAAATCATTGTCCACTATGGTGGTATTTGGTGTTTTAATGTCCTCATCTGCGGCGCATGCAAATAATATTTATTTTTCGGAAGATGGTCTAATAAATTTGGAAAATAGCAGCCTGTATGCAAATGGTAGTTCAGTTGGAGCTGGCTTTTATCATACTTGTGGCAGTGTTTTGATAGCGAGAAATAAGTTGGTGACAGCTGCTTATTGCCTTGGGTATTCCTTTAGGGAACTACATTGATCAGGGCTTGAAAGCTAACTGTCTAATTTTACATGGCTTGTTTTGCCTGCTTGCGATTTGCTTTTTGGCCATTTGATGAGTAATTACCAGCATCAAATCAGTCTGGCAATGCCATGCGGCCCGGCCTTCCGCCATGGCTGGGCGCCTGTTCCGGCGCAGGGGCATCGTCGGCCATCAACTTCCTCATCAGGCCTCGCAGGATTGCCAGCGTCGGCGCCTCGCTGCGCTGACGCAGCGTGACCAGCCCGAAGCGGGCGGTGCTGCGCATGGGCGGGTCCATGGGCAATTCGGCCAGGTCCGGGGCGACGGCGCGAACGGCCAGCAGCACGGTGTCGCTGTTGCGCGCAACGTCCACGAGGCTGGGCAGCTCCTCGCACTGCAGTGTGACGAACCGCGCCGGGTGGGCCGTGGCGCCATAGGTCTCCACCAGCAGCCAGGCCACCTGGTCGCTCAGCGGGGTGGAGGCGACGGGGTAGCGCTGCACATCCTCGAAGCGCAGATCCCGCTGCAGGCGGGCGAGTGGATGGTCGGTGCGGCACATGAAGGCGGCGCGCATTTCGTGCACGACGTCCAGCGCAAGGTCAGGGGCGGGCCGCAGCGCGCGCAGGTCCACGACCAGGGCATCGAGCAGGCGCTCGCGTAGCGAGTGCACCAGCAGATCGGTGCTGCCGCGCGCCACCTCGGTTCGCACGCCGGGATGGTGCACGGTCATGTGCTGCAGGAACGGCGTCATCAATATTGCGCCGGGGCCCGATCCCAGGCCCACACGCACGGTGCCGGCCGCACCCTCGCGCAATTGGCGCCCCCTGTCACGCAGCTCGTCGGCTTCGGCCACCAGGGCGCGCGCCCGTCCCAGCATCTCGCGGCCGAAGGCTGTGAGTTCGCTGTGGCGGCCGATGCGGTCGAACAAGGGTATGCCCAGCTCCTGCTCCAGCGCGCGCACGCTGCGGCTGAGGGCCGGCTGTGTCAGATGCATGGCCTCGGCCGAGCGGCTGAAGGAGCCGGTCTGCGCCACCGATATGAGATGCCTGAGCTGCACCAGCGTCATGATTTTTCGCGCCCTTAAGTCTGCATGAAACTCATGCTAATGCAGCCAACAATGCATTGGACGTTCGATGGCCCGGCTCCTAGGATGCCGCGTATCCGGCCGACCGAGCCGGAGCCATCCACCAAGGAGACATGATGAGATTTTTGTTCCAGCGCGTTTGGCTGACGGGCGCCGGCCTGCTGCTGAGCGCGGGCTTGGCCTGTGCGCAGAGCCCGTCATCCAGGCCCGTGAGCCTGATGGTTCCCTATCCGGCCGGCGGCCCTTCGGATGCCATTGCCCGCATCTTCAGCGTGCCGCTGTCCAAGGCACTGGGCCAGCAGGTCATCGTGGAGAACCTGGGCGGCGTGAGCGGCGCCATGGCCGCGCAAAAGGTGCTGGCAGCGCCGCCCGACGGCCACTACGTCTTCCAGGGCTCGCCCAACGAGGTGATCCTGTCGCCGCTGGCCAATGCCGCCGTGCGGCTCAAGGCGGAGGATTTCCGCCTGGTCCATCCCGTGGCCGAGGCCGTGATGGTGTTTGTCGCCCGCAAGGACCTGGAGGCCGGCAACGTAGATGAGCTGATCGCACTGGCCCGCAAAAGCGCCAGCCGGCCGCTGTCGTACGGCAGCGTCGGGATTGGCTCGCTCTACCACCTGATTCTGGAGAAGGTGCAGCAGGACGCTGGCATACAACTCATGCATGCGCCCTACAAGGGCAATGCGCCGCTGCTGCAGGACATAGGCAGCGGGCAGGTCGATTTCGCTGTGCTCGTCTACAGCGCTGCCATGGGCGCGCTGGCCGAGCAGGGCCGGCTCAAGATCCTGGGGCAGCTGGGGGATCAGCGATCGGAGCTGCTCAAGAATGTGCCCACGGTGCGTGAGGGCCGGGAGCTGAAAAACTTCGCCTACAAGACCTGGACCAGTTTCCTGGTGCGCAAGGACACGCCGCAGGAGGTGGTGCAAAGGCTGCACCAGGCGATAGGCGCCATGCTCAAGGACCCGGGCGTGCGCGAGCAACTGGCCCTGCAGACGCAGCTGGCCGCAGCGCCCATGTCGCTTGCCGAGGCCGCGCAGTTCTATGAGGCCGAGACCGCCCGCTACCGGAGCATTGCCCGCTCCATCCGCCTGCAACCCCAGTGAAATGCAGCACATGAACACCCTTCTGGACACTTTGCGCGGCTCGGCCGCAGCCTTCGTCGAGGTGCGCCGCGACATCCACCGGCACCCCGAGCTCGGTTTCGAGGAACACCGCACCAGCGCCCTGGTCGCGCGGCAACTGGAGCAATGGGGATACGAGGTGGAGCGCGGCCTGGGCGGCACCGGCGTGGTGGGGCGGCTGGTGCGCGGCAGCGGCAGCCGGCGCCTGGGCCTGCGTGCCGACATGGACGCGCTGCCCATCACCGAGGCCAATGCCTTCGCCCACGCCAGCACGCATGACGGTGTCATGCATGCTTGCGGCCATGACGGTCATACCGCCATGCTGCTGGCAGCGGCCCGGCATCTGGCCGAGCACGGCGGCTTCGACGGAACGCTCACGCTGATCTTTCAGCCTGCGGAGGAGGGCGGCGGCGGTGCCCTGCGCATGATGGAAGACGGCCTCTTCGAGCGCCACCCCTGCGACGCCATCTTCGCCATGCACAACATGCCGGGCCTGCCCCAGGGAAGGCTGGCCTTGCGCGAGGGCGCGGCCATGGCGTCCTCCGACTACGCCACGCTCACCCTCACCGGCGTGGGAGGGCACGGTGCCATGCCGCACCGCACGGCCGATCCCATCGTGGCGGCCGCCAGCATCGTCATGGCCTTGCAGACCATCGTCTCGCGCAACATCGATCCGCTGCAGATGGCGGTGGTGACCGTGGGAGCCATCCACGCAGGCAAGGCCAACAACGTGATTGCCCACAGCGCTGCGCTGGAGTTGAGCGTGCGTGCGCTGGATGCCGATGTGCGCAGGCTGCTGGAGCAGCGCATTCGCGACCTGGTGAGTGCGCAGGCTGAGAGCTTCGGCGTGCAGGCGCAACTCGAGTGGCGGCCCGGCTATGCCGTGCTGGTCAACACGCCCAAGGAGACGGACTTCGCACGCCAGATCGCGCTGGAGCTGCTGGGCCCGGAACATGTCACGCTGCAGGCGCCACCCTTGCCGGGCAGCGAAGACTTTGCCTTCATGCTGCAGCGCGTGCCCGGCAGCTATCTGCTGATTGGCAATGGCGAGGGAAGCGAGCAAGGCGCCTGCATGGTGCACAACCCGGGCTATGACTTCAACGACGACAACATCGCCGTGGGCGCCGCCTACTGGGTGCTGCTGGCGCAGCGGTTTCTGGTGGCCGGTTGAACTGCTTGAGCCCGGCGCATCTCATTCGCCGTGGTGGACTTCCATCCAGCCCACGCGTCCCTGCCCGCTGTCGTTGAGGCGGCTCACAAAGCCTTCAGCCTGCGACTGCGGCAGGCGCAGATCGAACTGCACCAGGGAGCCATGCTCGACCTGGAGCAGCTCGGCGCCTGCCGCATCGATCTCGCGGCGCACCAGGCCTTCCAGCGCGTAGGGCACGGCGCAGCGCAGCGATTGCATGCGCTGCAGTGTCACTTTCTCGGCGGTCAGCAGGGCCTGGGCCACGGCATCGGTGTAGGCGCGCACCAGGCCACCTGCGCCCAGCTTGACGCCGCCGAAGTAGCGCACCACGGTGGCCAGCACGCCTTCCAGGTCCTGGTGGCGCAGCACGTCCAGCATGGGACGGCCTGCCGTGCCGCTGGGCTCGCCGTCATCGACGGCTGCCGACTGGCCGCCTGCCAGCAGAGCCCAGCAGACATGGGCGGCGCCGGGGTGCTCGCGCCATAGCGCGTCGACCACCGCCTGGGCGCTGGCGCGGTCGGCCATCGGCTGCACGCAACCGATGAAGCGGCTTTTCTTGATGATGAGTTCGCTGTGCGCGGGCGCACGGAGTGTCTGTGGCATGGAGGGCGGCAAGCTTACCCGATCGTCCCTGGCCCGGTGTTTGGCGCATGGATTCATTACGCCTTTATTACGAAGCGCTACACATTTGTGAGCATGCGTACCTTGTGTTATTTCAGCTTCAGAGGGTTGCATCCAGGTTTGTCCTACAGAAATCGTGAAAGATTCGCAGTAAGCTTTCTGTCAAGGAGGCGCAACCATGAACACCCCACCTTCCCGCGATCCCGTTCTCACCGAACACACCTTTGGCCGCGATCATTTCAGTCCTCCGCCCATGGCGTTGGAGCAGGCAGGCCAGGACCATGAAGCCGCCGGTGGCGGCCTTCCTCTGGACCTGGACCAGCGCATTCGCAACGTAGGCGAATGGTGATGGCTGCAGCCGTGCAGCCAAGGGCCATCCGGCCAGGCTGAGCGGCTCCAACGACCGCCGACAGGAACGCAGCAGGCAATGGCCTCGCTGCGCTGGATTTATCATTCCAACATCTTCACCCAGGCCGGCTGCGCAATGCACCGGCCTTTTTGCATTCCTGCCACAGCCTGTTCCCGCACCCATGAGCAATGACACCGTCCGCAGCCATTGGCTGCTGGCACCTGCCTGCGCCAGCGATGCCAGCCTGCCTGTGCCGCTGGGCGATGTGACGGCGCTGCTGGAGCAGGTGGGCCGTTCCAGCGGCAGCAGCGACGAGGTGGCCGGGCAGCTGCTGCACCTGCTGGGCCGGCATGTGCCGTTGGCGCAGTGCACGATCTTTTCGTTCCAGGGGCGATCTCGGCCGCGCATCGTGGGGTTCGGGGACCGGGCACGCACAGGCGCACTGCCTTTGATTTCCCAGGATTACAGCGAGCGCTTCTATCCACTGGACGGCGCGCAGCGCGTGATGCAGGCCGAGCTGGCGCGGCAGCAGCGCAATCCCCAGGCGCCAGCGCGCGTCTGGCTCCATCGCCAGAAGCCTTCGGACGTGAGCCATCCCGAGTACCGCCGTGTCTGCTATGACCTGCCCCGCCTGGTGGAGCGGCTTTCGCTGCTGACCCTGCAGACCGGCGCACGCTGGCTGGCGGTGAATCTGTACCGGGGTGAGGAGCACGGCAGCTTTGACCCGCAGTCCATTGCACGCATCGAGTCCTTTGCTCCGCTGGTCATGCAGGCCATGCGCCTGCATTACGCAGGCCAGGCCCTGCAGGACGATCTGGCGGGCCTGGTGCTGGCGCGCCTGGCGCGGCGCTTTGCGCATCTCACGCAACGCGATATGGACGTGGTGCGCTGCGTGGTCGAGGGGCTGGACACCGAGCGGCTGGCGCAGCGCCTGGGCATCACGGTGGCCAGTGCCCGGACCTATCTCAAGCGCGTCTGCGGCAAGCTGGGCGTGCAGGGGCAGCGCGAGCTGTTTGCCTTGTTGATGGAGCCCGAGGCGCTGTCCTGAGCCTGGGGGCTGGAGGGTCCTGTCTGTCCCCATCCGGGGACATTGCCGGAGCGGGGGCTGCCTACACTGCGGCCTCACAAAGACGCAAGACGCAAGACGGAGACATCCATGCATCAGCCCCATGCCCAGCCGCGGCATTCCATCTACTACCGGTACCGGGTGCACCAGCCCTGGCTGCCTTCGCAGCATCCAGGGGTGCAGCGCCATCCTGTCGTCATCGTCGGCACGGGCCCTGTGGGGCTGACCACGGCGCTGGAGCTGGCGCGCCACGGCCAGCGCTGCGTGCTGCTGGAGTCCGAACTGCAGGTGTCCGAAGGCAGCCGCGCCATCGTCTTCACGCGCCGCTCCATGGAGATCCTGCAGCAGGTGGGCGTGGCCGAGCGGGTCATGGCGAACGCCTTGCCCTGGCGCTGTGGCAACTCGTTCTACCGGGGGCAGCGCGTGTTCCGCATGGAGGCGCCGCACAGCGAGGACGATCGCTTCCATCCCATGACCAATCTGCAGCAGCAGTACCTGGAGGAATACCTGGTCGATGCGGTGCTGGCCCATCCGCTGATCGAGCTGCGCTGGGGCAACCGCGTGGACCGGGTGGAGCAGGTCGGCAGCGGCGCCGCCGCAAAGGCGCGGCTGCAAGTGGACACGCCGCAAGGCCCGTATGCGATGGAGGCCGACTGGCTGGTCGCCGCCGATGGCGCCCGCTCCGGCATACGCACGGCCATGGGCCTGGTGATGGAGGGGGCGTCGTACGAGGGCCGCTTCGTGATCGCCGACATCCGCATCGACCTGCCACTGCCCACGGAGCGCCTGGCCTTCTTCGACCCGGTCTGGAACCCCGGCAACACCATCCTGATGCACCGCGAGCCGCATGGCATCTGGCGCGTGGACTACCAACTGCCTGCGGGCGAGGACGCGCAGCAGGCGCTGCAGCCCGAATCGCTCAAGGCGCGCATCGACGCGCAGCTGGAGATGATCGGCTTCGGCGGCACGCCCTGGGAAATGGACTGGAGTTCGGTCTACTCCGCCCGCGCGCTGACCTTGCCGGACTATGTGCACGGCCGCGTGATCTTCGCGGGCGATGCGGCCCACATGCTGCCCATCTTCGGCGTGCGCGGTGCCAACACGGGTTTTCAGGATGCCCAGGCCCTGGCTTGGCGGCTGGCCCTGGTGGCGCGCGGCGTGGCGCCGGTGAGGCTGCTGGACAGCTACAGCGGCGAGCGCGTGGGCGCGGCGCGCGAGATTGTCGAAGAGGCCGGCAAGAGCACGCGCTTCATGGCGCCGCCCTCGCGCGGCTTCCGGCTGCTGCGCGATGCCGTGCTGTCGCTGTCGCTCACCCAGGAATTCGTGCGGCCGCTGTACCACTGGCGCACCTCCCGGCCGCACGAATACGCGCACTCGCCGCTCAACAGCGCGGATGACGACAACCACCTGTTTGAAGCCGGCCCTGGCCATGGCGCACCGCCGCTGAACCTGCGCCTGGGGCCCGATGACTATTTGCTGGACCACCTGGGCGGTGGATTCGACCTGCTGTATTTCACCGATGGCACGCCCGTGCCTGCCCAGTGGTGCGAAGTTGCCAGGATGGTGCGCGGCCGTGGCGTGGGCCTGCGCATCGTGGCCATCTCCAGCCAGGCGGCCGCGCAGCCGGTCCAGGGTGCCGATCTGACCCTGGCCGATGCAGATGGCCGCTGCCGTGCACGCCATGGCGTGCCGGCAGGGCACCCGCCTGGTGCCGCCTATCTGCTGCGGCCCGATCAGCATGTCTGCGCGCGCTGGCTGGCGCTGGATGCCCGGCGCCTGCAATCGGCCATCGACAACGCCACCTGCACGCAAGGAGTTCCGGCATGAGCCAAGAACAGACATCACCCCACACCCTTGATATCGCCGGCCTGGAAACTGTCTACGACCAGCTGGCCACAGCCATCGACACGGCGGGCCCGCAGCGGTCCGAGCTGTTCCTGGTCAAGCTGGCGCTGCTGGCGGCCGAACGGCTGGGCAGCGCGTCCGTGTTCTCGGAGCTGGTGCAGGCGGCGCAGCAGGATCTCTAGTGCGTAGTCGCGCTCCAGGGAAAACCGCTATCGCTGTCGGGGCGCCGACGGGCCGTGGCATGGCCGGCACTGGCTAACATCGGCCCGAAAACAAGGGTCCCGCGAGCCATGGATGTACTCAGTGAAGTTCTCGATATTTGCCGCTCGGAGCGCGCCGTCACGGCGCGCTTTGCGCTGACGGCGCCGTGGAGCCTGAAGTCCACGGGCGTCACCGGCGCCATGATCCGCATGGCGCGCGGCGCGCCTTACTGGATCCAGGTGGAGGGCATGCCGGCGCTGCGTGTCGACCCCGGCGATTTGGTCATGCTGCCCATGGGCGCCGCGCATGTGGTGGCGTCCGACATGGACGTTGCCAGCGAGCTGTTCTCGCGCATGATCGCCCGCCACGCCGAAGGACCGCGGGACGAGAATCCCCTGGTCTTCAGCCATGGCGGCGGCGGCGAGGCCACGGACATGTTTTCGGCCCTGTTGTGGTTTTCCGCCTACTGCCGTCATTCGGTATTCCGCATCCTGCCGCCGCTGATCCACATCCGGGCAAGCGACCTGCCGCTGGCCGACTGCCTGGCCACCACCATGGAGTCGCTCACGCTGGAGACGCTGGCGCGGCGCCCGGGCTGGCGCCTGTCGGCCGCGCGCATGGGCGAGCTGCTGCTGGTCAACATCCTGCGCGAGCACCTGGCGCGCGAGGCCGCCGTGGGTGAAGGCTGGCTGCGGGGCCTGGGCGATGCCTGTGTTGCGCGTGCCCTGGTGTGCATGCACCGCGAACCGCAGCGGGCCTGGAGCGTGGAGACGCTGGCCGTCGAGGCCGGCATGTCGCGCACCCGCTTCAGCATGCGTTTCAAGGAGCTGGTGGGTGCCACGCCCATCGGCTATCTGACGGCGCACCGCATGGCGCTGGCCGCCCAGCAGATGGAGGCCGGCGGGCTGTCATCGGCCCGCATCGCCGAGAACGCGGGCTACGACTCGCCGAAGGTGTTTGCACGGGCATTTCGCCGCTGGTCCGGGCACACGCCCAAGGCCTGGCTGGCGCAGGAGGCCGCAAAGAGGTCGGGCTGGCAGCAGCAGGAAGGCCGTATCAGGGGGCTGGAGCAAGACCCTTGACCAGCAGGGTTGAGTGCCGAAACGTACACTGGCCGGTTCCTTCCGCACAGGCTCCCAGAAGCCGAACCGCCCATCATGAACGCCCCCGTTGACGTTTCCTTCTTCCATCGCGCCGCCAAGCCGCTGACCAGCTATCGTCCTTACTGGGCCAAGCGCTTTGGCACGGCCCCGTTCCTGCCGATGAGCCGGGCTGAGATGGAACAGCTTGGCTGGGACAGCTGCGACGTGATCCTGGTGACGGGCGACGCCTATGTGGATCACCCCAGCTTCGGCATGTCGGTGATCGGCCGGGTGCTGGAGGCACAGGGCTTTCGCGTGGGCATCATTGCCCAGCCTGACTGGCAAAGCGCCGAGGCCTTCAAGGCCCTGGGCCGGCCCAACCTGTTCTGGGGCGTGACGGCGGGCAACATGGATTCCATGATCAACCGCTACACGGCCGATCGCAAGATCCGCTCCGACGATGCCTATACGCCGGGCGACGTGGGCGGCAAGCGCCCTGACCGCGCGGCCATCGTCTACAGCCAGCGCTGCCGCGAGGCCTACAAGGACGTGCCCATCGTGCTGGGCGGCATCGAGGGCAGCCTGCGCCGCATCGCCCATTACGACTACTGGAGCGACAAGGTGCGCCGCTCCATCGTCGTGGACAGCAAGTGCGACATCCTGCTGTACGGCAACGCCGAACGCGCCCTGGTCGAGGTGGCCCACCGCCTGGCTGCGCGCGAGCCCGTGGAAAGCATTACCGACGTGCGCGGCACGGCCTTCTTCCGCCGTGAGTCGGAGGCGGGCTGGTTCGAGCTGGATTCCTCCGTGGTGGACGAGCCCGGCGTGGTCGAGCCCCACATCAACCCCTACATGACCACCAGCGAGCAGGCCGAGGCCCAGGGCCAGACCTGCTCCAAGGAAGAGGGTGATGCCGACGCGAAGCCGGACGGCGCCTCGGTCGCCGCTGTTCAGACCATCCAGTTCGTGCCCAACCCGTCGCTGCGCGGCAAGGGCAAGCAGCCGCCGCGCGACAAGACCGTGCTGCGCCTGCCCAGCTATGAGCAGGTCAAGGCCGATCCCATCCTCTACGCCCACGCCAACCGCGTGCTGCACCTGGAGACCAATCCCGGCAACGCCCGCGCCCTGGTCCAGGCCCACGGCGAAGGAGTGACCGCGCGCGATGTGTGGCTGAACCCGCCCCCCATCCCGCTGACCACGGCCGAGATGGACTGGGTCTTTGGCCTGCCGTATGCGCGAAGCCCCCATCCCAGCTATGCCGACGCCAACGGCAGCCATGAGGGCGAGACCAAGATCCCGGCCTGGGAGATGATCCGCACCTCGGTCAACATCATGCGCGGCTGCTTCGGCGGCTGCACCTTCTGCTCCATCACCGAGCATGAAGGCCGCATCATCCAGAGCCGCTCCGAGGAGTCCATCATCCAGGAGGTCGAGGACATCCGCGACAAGGTCAAGGGCTTCACCGGCACCATCTCCGACCTGGGCGGCCCCACGGCCAACATGTACCGCCTGGGCTGCAAGAGCCCCGAGATCGAGGCCGCCTGCCGCAAGCCCAGCTGCGTGTTCCCCGGCATCTGCCAGAACCTGCACACCGACCATGCCCCGCTGGTCAAGATCTACCGCCGCGCGCGCAATCTGCCGGGCATCAAGAAGATCCTGATCGGCTCGGGCCTGCGCTACGACTTGGCCGTGAAGTCGCCCGAGTACGTCAAGGAACTGGTGCAGCACCATGTGGGCGGCTACCTGAAGATCGCGCCCGAGCACACCGAATCCGGGCCGCTGACCAAGATGATGAAGCCGGGCATAGGCAGCTATGACCGCTTCAAGCAGATGTTCGAGCAGTTCAGCGAGGAAGCGGGCAAGAAGCAGTACCTGATTCCCTACTTCATCGCCGCCCACCCGGGCACCAGCGACGAGGACATGATGAACCTCGCCATCTGGCTGAAGAAGAACGGATTTCGCGCCGACCAGGTGCAGACCTTCTACCCCAGCCCCATGGCCACGGCCACGGCCATGTACCACTCGGGTCGCAACACCCTCACCAAGGTGCGTCGCCAGATGCGCGACGTAAGCGAGGAGTCGGTGGACATCGTGCGCGGTGAAAAGCGCCGCCGACTGCACAAGGCCTTCCTGCGCTACCACGACCCCAACAACTGGCCGCTGCTGCGCGAGGCCTTGAAGGCCATGGGCCGTGCCGACCTCATCGGCAACGGCAAGCAGCACCTGATCCCCACCTTCCAGCCCCTGGTCGATGGCGGCTACCAGAGCGCGCGCCGCAAGAACAGCACCCAGGGAACGGGCATGGCAGCGCGTGCCGTGGTCTCCCAGCAGGGCAAGGCCTATGCCCTCAACAAGGCCGGTGGCAAGAGTGCGGGGCCGGGCAAGGCGCAGGCACAGGCCCGCGACCCCGGAGGCGACGTGCGCTTGCGCTCCAGCCAGCCCAAGCCCGGCCGCATGCTGACCCAGCACACGGGCCTGCCACCGCGCCCTGGCGTGGGCGGCTCCGCAGGCGCTGCCGGGGCCGGCCGCAAGGCCGCGCCGGGCGGACGCAAGCCGCGCTGAGGCGCCTCAGCCGACTGCCGGCGCCAGCGTGCCCTGCCATTCGCGGCGGGCGGCCTGGGCACCGCTTTCGAAGTACTGCGTGTCCAGCGGCACGGGCCGCGCCAGGGCAAAGCCCTGCGCGTAGTCCACGCCCACGGCCTGCAGGGCCTGGGCGATCTCCCGGCTTTCCACATACTCGGCCACCGTGCGCTTGCCCAGGATATGGCCTATGCGGTTGATCATCTCCACCATGGCGTGGTTGCTGGGGTCCTGGAGCATGTCGCGCACAAAGCCGCCGTCGATCTTCAGATAGTCCACGGGCAACTGCTTCAGATAGGTCAGCGAGGACATGCCCACGCCGAAGTCGTCCAGCGCAAAACGGCAGCCCAGCGTGCGCAGGGCCTGGATCAGCCGGGTGGCGCTGGACAGACTGGCGATGGCGCTGGTCTCGGTGATCTCGAAGCACAGCAGCTGCGGCGCAATGCCGTGCGTGCTCAGCTGCGCCTGCACAAAGTCCAGCAGCCCGTCGTCGTCGAGGCTGGGGCCTGACAGATTGATGGCGCAGGTGTCGATATGGCGCAGCGCGGCCGGATGCTCGGCCAGCGTGGCCAGCGTTCTGGCGATCACCCAGCGGTCGACGGTGGGCATGATGCCGTAGCGCTCTGCTGCGGGTATGAACGCGGCTGGCGAGATGATCTGGCCCTGCTCGTCGCGCAACCGCAGCAGCACCTCGAAATGCAGGCCGCGCTGGCCATCGGGCTGCAGCGGTGCAATGCTTTGTGCATACAGGCAAAAGCGCTCCTGCTCCAGCGCCGTGCGTATGCGCGTGACCCATTCCATCTCGCTGACGTGGCGGGTGTATTCGCCGTCGTCGCTGCGGTAGACATAGATGCGGTTGCGGCCGCGCTCCTTGGCGCGGTAGCAGGCCATGTCGGCCATGCGCAGCAGGTCCTGGGCCGACTGGACCTCGCCGCCGATGTGGACCAGTCCAATGCTCAGTCCTGTGCGCAGCACCTGCTTGCCCCAGTGCACGTGCAGGGCTTCGGCAGCCTGGCGCAGCTTTTCGGCAATGCGCAGCGCGGGCTCGGGCGGACAGTTCTCCAGAAGAACGCCGAATTCGTCGCCGCCCAGGCGGGCCAGGGTGTCTGTCTCGCGCAGGTTGTGCAGCAGCAGACGGCTGACCTCGCACAGCATTTCATCGCCCGCCGGATGGCCGCAGGTCTCGTTGATGAGCTTGAACTGGTCCAGATCCATGTACAGCAGGGCTGCGGGCCGCAGCCTGTGCTGGCCCTGGTTGAGCAGGCGCTGCAGGCGGCGCTCGAATTCCACGCGGTTCTCCAGCCCGGTCAGGCCGTCATGGCTGGCATGCCAGGAAAGCTGGTCCAGATACTGCTGCTCACGCGAGACATCCCTGAGCACGATCACCGCACCTGCCGGGCGCTCCCCGCCGCCGCTGATGGCCGAGCCCATGAGCTTGACCGGCACGATGCTGCGGTCATGGCGCCGCAGCCACCGCGTGTGCTCTTCGCGCAATTGCCGACCCGACAGCAGATGGGTCAGCAGGCTTTCCGCCGTCTGGGTGGTGTCGATGCTGTTGAAATGCAGGCCCTTGGCCAGGTGCCGTCCCTTGAGCTGCTGCTCGCTGCTGCTCGCTGCTGCCCAGCAGGCCCAGCGCGGCAGGGTTGGCATAGTCCACCACGCCCTGGGCGTCCGTGGTGATCACGGCATCGCCCAGCGATGCCAGCGTGGTCTGGGCCCTTTCCTTTTCGGTCAGCAGGTCGTTTTGCACCTGCTGGCGCTGCTGCAGCATGCGCCGCGTATGCCAGAGAGCCACCAGGATCAGCGCCACGCCCAGCATCAGGTGAATGCACTGCAGCCACACCACCATCTGCCGGGAGCTGCGGCCCAGCGAGGCGCTGAACTGCTGGGTGGCGGGTGTGACGCCGGCGTTGATCTGCTCGATCTCGCGCTTCCAGGTGATGACGTCCTCGGCGCTCACGCTTCCCACGGTGTGGCGCTGCTCTATCTCCTGCGCCAGCCGGTCGAGCTGCTGCAGGTACTGGTCGCCCTGCTTCCAGTAACGATAGGGCTCCTCCAGCAGTTCGACATGGCGAAAAGTCTGCATCAGCCAGATCAGCGCGTCGGCATCGTCCGGGTGGTTGCCTCCCAGCAGAATGCCGGCGCGCGCGTCCTTGACCCTGGCCGGCACATCGTCCAGCGCCATGCGGGCCTGCCAGTCGCCTGCAGGAACGATCATGGCCTGCTCGAAGCGCGCTAGGTCGCGCGCCGAGCCGCTGTCCACATAGCGGCTCAGGGCGTAGATGGCATCCTTCTGTGCCTTGGACCACAGGCTTTCTCCGGCCACGAAGGCGCGCACCGCAGACACAAGGTAGAGGCTGCCGCTGGCCATGACCACCAGCACCACGACCACCAGCACCAGGGGCCAGATGCGCTGCACCAGCTGCAGTACCGGCACATGGGCTGGGGGCTGGCTTTGCATAGGCGGTGGACGGAAGGGGGACCCAGCGGCGGCCTTAGGCGCTGGCGCCGATGCGCTGCAGGCCAGGCGCTGAGTGGCTAGGTGGCTGACGCATCCCGGATAGCGGGGCGGTCGATGGATGTTCTCGAACCATGGGGCTGCCTCCAGATGAGCCGATTATGGGTGTTTCCAGATGTGTTCGGGTTGTCTGGTTGTATGCGCAGCTCTGATTTAAGAGGAGCAGGCTATCGCGGTAAAGAGGGTCGTCGGCAGCAGCATGTTCATACTCGGCGGGCAGCCGCGACCCAGGCGGCTTGTAGGCCGTGCGCAGATGCTGCCTTTCGGCATTCGCCTACAAGCGGCGCGAGGCCGCTGGCTGAGCGGCAAGCGGATGCAGGGGCAGGTCGTGGCGCTCGGCCAGGTCTGCCAGTTCGGCGCAGGACAGGGCAGCCAGGAAGGCTTCCAGGGCCGCATGCGTGGCCGGGTTGCGCATGCAGGCGATGCTGCCATCGCCCGGCACCGATGCTGCTGCGCACAGGCGTGCCGCGAAATGCGGCTCCAGTGCCGCCACGGCCACCGAACCGTCGGCGCAGGCATAGACGCGATAGCCTGCGTGTGCTCCGCCCACATCTCCGTCGGGCCGGGTCAGGCCCCAGTGCCAGGGCAGGGCCAGCCATTGCGCGGCCTGTGCCAGTCCTGTTTCCTGCAGGTTGCCGTGGCCGCTGCGCTGGCGGAGCAGCCAGGCCTTGAGCACGGCCTCGCTGGCCATCAGCGCGCCAGCCATGTCGGCAAACAGGCTGGGTGGCATGGCGCCGCCCTGTACCAGCCCCGCCTCGGCCTGATAGGTCAGGTCATGGCCCGGCACATCGGCCAGGGCTCCCGCGCTGCCGACGATGCGCACCAGCGACAGCTGCGGATGGCGCTGCTGCAGCGACGCCCAGTCCAGCCCCAGCTTGGCCAGCGCGGCGGGGCGAAACGAGGTCAGCAGGATGTCGGCGCTTTCCAGCGCCTTGTGCAGCGCGGCCTGTCCGTCCTCGGTCTTGAGCTGTGCCTGCCAGACCGCGATGCCCTGGTGCATGTCGGAATAGGCCTGCGGGCTGTAGAGCGCCATCGGGTCCGCGCCGGCAGGCCCTGGCTGCGCAGAGGGCGGCTCCAGCTTGCTGCACTGCGCGCCCATGGCCGCGCAGCGCATCAGGGCGGCGGGACCCGGCAGGTTCAGTGCCAGGCTCAGAATGCGTACGCCGGACAGGGGCAACCCGTCTGCAGGCGAGGAGGTGAAGGGAGTGAGGCAGGCGTGATCTGGCATGGGAATGGAGCGTCTCGTTCTTCATTCGATGTTTCGGCTGCCCGGATGATCGCACCGGTACCTGCGCAGACCTGGCGCATACCGGACTGCCAGGATGCAAAAACCGCCCGCACAAAGAAAATGCCGCCAGGGCAGGGAGCGCTGGCGGCATGCCTTGTCACCCGGCGCAGGGCCAGGTGGCTGGGGTGGCGGTCAGACCACCTTGGCGATCGACTGGCAGACGTAGTCGATGTTCTTGCTGTTGAGCGCGGCCACGCACATGCGGCCCGTGTCCGTGCCGTAGACGCCGAACTCGGTGCGCAGGCGCACCATCTGGTCCTTGCTCAGGCCGGAGTAGCTGAACATGCCGATCTGCGTGGTGATGAAGCTCATGTCCTGCTGGACGCCGGCAGCCTTCAGGCCATCGACCAGCTTCTGGCGCATGGCCTTGATGCGCACGCGCATCTCGCCCAGTTCCTTTTCCCACAGGGCGCGCAGCTCGGGGTTGTTCAGCACGGCCGCCACCACGGCGCCACCATGGGTGGGCGGGTTGGAATAGTTGGTGCGGATCACGATCTTGAGCTGGCTCAGCACGCGGGCCGCCTCTTCCTTGTCGTTGGCCACCACCGACAGCGCGCCCACGCGCTCGCCGTACAGGCTGAAGCTCTTGGAGAACGAGGTCGAGACGAAGATGTTCAGGCCGGCGGCCACGAACTTGCCGATCACGGCGCCGTCTTCGGCAATGCCGTGGCCAAAGCCCTGGTAGGCCATGTCGAGGAAGGCCACCAGACCCTTGGCCTTGACGGCGGCGATCACCTGGTCCCACTGCTCGGCCGTGATGTCATAGCCGGTCGGGTTGTGGCAGCAGGCGTGCAGCACCACGATAGTGCCAGGGGCCGCTGCGTTCAGGTCGGCCAGCATGCCTTCGAAGTTCACCTTGCGGTTGACGGCATCGTAGTAGGCATAGGTGCCCACCTCGAAACCGGCGTTCGTGAAGATGGCCTTGTGGTTTTCCCAGCTAGGGTCGGAGATCAGCACCTTGGCAGTGGGGCTGATCTTCTTGAGGAAGTCGGCGCCGATCTTCAGGCCGCCGGTGCCGCCGATGGCCTGCACCGTGGACACGCGGCCGGATTTGACGACGTCGGACTCGGCGCCGAACACCAGGCCCTTGACTGCGGCATCATAGGCAGCGATGCCGTCGATGGGCAGGTAGCCGCGGGCCGTGGGCTTGTCCATCATCGCCTTCTCGGCGGCCTGCACGCACTCGAGCAGGGGCAACTTGCCGTTGTCGTCGAAGTACACGCCCACGCCCAGATTCACCTTGCTGGGGTTGGTGTCGGCAGCGAACTGCTCGTTCAGACCCAGGATGGGGTCGCGGGGGGCCATTTCGACGGCGGTAAACAGAGACATGAAGCGTCCTTGGGATGTCTTGGGAGGTGGAAAAAACGCGGCTAGCCCCAAGCTGCGGTAGGCTTTCGGGTTAACCCATGAATTCTAGCGATCTCGCCGGCCGATACCCACTTTTGCGAACCCACGTCATGCACGAAGTCTCTGATTCCTCTCCAGCACCTGCGGCCTCGGGCCAGTTCGTGCATTTCGCGGACTCCCCCTTCGAGCTGTTCCAGCCCTATCCACCGGCTGGCGACCAGCCCGCCGCCATTGAGAAGCTGGTCGAGGGCATCCAGGACGGTGAATCCTTTCAGACCCTGCTGGGCGTGACGGGCTCGGGCAAGACCTTCACCATGGCCAACGTAATCGCCCGCCTGGGTCGTCCGGCCATCGTCTTCGCACCCAACAAGACACTGGCCGCACAGCTGTACAGCGAGTTCCGCGAGTTCTTTCCCAAGAACTCCGTCGAGTACTTCGTCAGCTACTACGACTACTACCAGCCCGAGGCCTACGTGCCACAGCGCGACCTTTTCATCGAAAAGGACAGCGCCATCAACGAGCACATCGAGCAGATGCGGCTTTCGTGCACCAAAAGTCTCATGGAGCGGCGCGACGTGGTCATCGTGGCCACGGTCTCGGCCATCTACGGCATCGGCGAACCCGAAAGCTACCACCGCATGATCATGACGCTGCGTACCGGCGACCGAATCAACCAGCGCGACGTCATCGCGCAGCTGATCCGCATGCAGTACCAACGCAACGACCAGGACTTCAGCCGCGGCAAGTTCCGCGTGCGCGGCGACACCATCGATGTCTTCCCCGCCGAGCATTCCGAGCTGGCCATCCGCATCGAACTCTTCGACGACGAGGTTGAAAGCCTGCAGCTGTTCGACCCGCTCACGGGCCGCGTGCGCCAGAGCATTCCGCGCTTCACTGTCTACCCCAGCAGCCACTACGTCACGCCGCGCGACAAGGTGCTGGCCGCCGTGGAAACCATCAAGCTGGAACTGGCCGAGCGGCTCAAGCAACTGGTGGGTGACGGCAAGCTGGTCGAGGCCCAGCGCCTGGAGCAGCGCACGCGCTTCGACCTTGAAATGCTCACCGAGGTCGGCCACTGCAAGGGCATCGAGAACTACACGCGCCACCTCTCCGGCGCAGCCCCGGGCGAGCCCCCCAGCACATTGACCGACTACCTGCCCAGCGACGCCCTCATGTTCCTGGACGAGAGCCACCAGATGATCGGTCAGCTCAACGCCATGTACAGCGGCGATCGCTCGCGCAAGACCACGCTCGTGGAGTACGGCTTTCGGCTGCCGTCGGCGCTGGACAACCGGCCGCTGAAATTCGAGGAATTCGAGCGGCGCATGCGCCAGGTCATCTTTGTCTCGGCCACGCCGGCAGACTACGAAAAAACCCACTCAGGTCAGATCGTGGACCAGGTTGTGCGCCCGACGGGGCTGATCGACCCCGAAATCGAAGTGCGCCCAGCCACCAACCAGGTGGATGACGTGCTGCAGGAAATCCGCCTGCGCGTCGAGCGCGGGGAGCGTGTTCTCATCACCACGCTCACCAAGCGCATGGCCGAGCAGCTCACCGACTACCTGAGCGAAAACGGGGTCAAGGTGCGCTATCTGCACTCCGACGTGGAGACGGTGGAGCGCGTGGAGATCATTCGTGACCTGCGTCTGGGCGTCTTCGACGTTCTCGTGGGCATCAACCTGCTGCGAGAGGGCTTGGACATCCCTGAAGTCTCGCTGGTCGCCATCCTCGATGCCGACAAGGAAGGCTTTCTTCGCGCCGAGCGAAGTCTCATCCAGACCATCGGCCGCGCAGCACGCAACCTGCACGGCAAGGCCATCCTCTACGCGGACAGGATCACGGAGTCGATGAAGAAGGCCATCGGCGAGACCGAGCGCCGCCGCGCCAGGCAAATGGCGTTCAACGAGGAAAACGGCATTGAGCCCAAGCAGATTGTCAAGCGGGTGAAAGACCTGATTGATGGTGTCTACAGCGAAAAAAGCGGCAAGGAAGCGGAACGTCTGGAGGCCAATCAGCTCGAAAGAGCGCGTGTCGAGGACATGTCCGAAAAAGATGTGGCCAAGGAAATCAAGCGTCTGGAGAAGCAGATGCTCGAACATGCGCGCAGCCTGGAGTTCGAGCAGGCGGCGCGGGTGCGCGATCAGCTAGCACTGCTCAAGGAGCAACTGTTCGGAGGCTCTTCCGCGCAGGTTTCCTGAGGCGGTGCCTTGTCTGAAGCCTGTTGGCTCTTGTTACCCGACAAAATTGATGGGGAATGTGGTACACTCAGGGTCAACACTCAACAACAACAAAAACTTCGATGAAAAGAAGGGCTCTGAACCTTTTGAACAGGACGGAGTAAGGGCGGAGACTGTGCCCAACTCCAGTCAAATCGCTGGAGCGGGTGTTTCTGTAACGTACAAGCCTGACTGAAGGAGCTCGTAATGCGTCTCACCACCAAAGGCCGTTTTGCGGTCACTGCCATGATCGATCTGGCCCTGCGCCAGAACAATGGCCCTGTTACGCTGGCTGCCATCAGCCAGCGACAGCAGATTTCCCTGTCGTATCTCGAACAGCTGTTCGGCAAGCTGCGCCGCCATGAACTCGTCGAGTCCACCCGTGGACCCGGCGGCGGCTACACGCTGGCCCGCAAGGCTGGCGACATCACCGTGGCCGACATCATCGTTTCCGTTGACGAGCCCATTGACGCCACTCAATGCGGCGGCAAGGAAAATTGTCTGGGCGAAGCTGGCCGCTGCATGACGCATGAACTGTGGGCGGCATTGAATCAGCGCATGGTCGAGTTCCTCGATTCCGTGACGCTGCAAAAGCTCGTCGACGAACAATTGGCCAAGGGCATCCAGATCGAGGACAAGCCCGTAGTGCGTCGTGCAATTTCCACGGCTCCCGTGGTCAAGCCCATCCGCGTGAATGCACCGAACTCGGTATTCGCGCTGGGCAACGCCTTCGCCAAGTCCTGATCGACTTTTGACACCCTGAGGGCAGGGCGCCGCTGCGCATGGCTGTGTGGCGCGGTGCTGCCCGCCCGGATGGATTCACCGGAGTTCATCGCCTTCCCGATTTTTGCCAGCCGGAACTTTGATAAGAGCCAGTCATGGACATGACCCCGCATTTCCCCATCTATCTCGACTATGGCGCGACCACTCCCGTGGACCCTCGCGTGGTGGACGCCATGATCCCATGGTTGCGTGAGCACTTCGGCAACGCTGCATCGCGCAGCCATGCATGGGGTTGGGAGGCCGAAGAGGCCATCGAGAAGGCCCGCGGCCAGGTGGCGGATCTGATTGGCGCGGATCCCCGTGAAATTGTGTGGACCAGTGGCGCGACCGAGTCCATCAATCTTGCCGTCAAGGGTGCGGCGCACTTCTATCAAGGCAAGGGCAAGCATCTGATCACGCTCAAGACCGAGCACAAGGCCGTGCTCGACACCATGCGTGAACTCGAGCGCCAGGGCTTTGAGGTGACCTACATGGACGTGCAGCCTGATGGTCTGCTCGACATTGAGGCCTTCAAGGCCGCGCTGCGCCCCGACACCATTTTGGTCAGCGTGCTCTTCGTAAACAACGAAATCGGCGTCATCCAGGACATTCCCACCATCGGCGCGCTGTGCCGCGAGAAGGGCATACTGTTCCATGTGGATGCTGCGCAGGCTACAGGCCGCGTGGAGATCGACATGTCCAAGTTGCCGATCGACCTGATGAGCATGACCGCGCACAAGACCTACGGTCCCAAGGGCGTGGGTGCCCTGTACGTGCGCCGCAAGCCGCGTGTGCGCCTGGAGGCGCAGATCCACGGCGGTGGTCATGAGCGTGGCATGCGTTCGGGTACGCTGCCCACGCACCAGATCGTCGGTATGGGCGAGGCCTTCCGCATCGCCAAGGAAGAGATGGTCGAGAGCAATGCCAAGGCCTATGCGCTGCAGCAGCGCCTGCTCAACGGTTTGAAGGATCTGGAACAGGTCTTCATCAACGGCAGCATGGAGCACCGTGTGCCTCAGAACCTGAACATGAGCTTCAACTTCGTCGAAGGCGAGTCGCTCATCATGGGTATCAAGGGGCTGGCAGTGTCGTCGGGCTCCGCTTGCACTTCGGCCAGCCTGGAGCCCAGCTATGTGCTGCGTGCCCTCGGCCGCAGTGACGAGCTGGCGCACAGCAGCCTGCGCATGACCATCGGCCGTTTCACGACCGAGGAAGAAATCGACTACGCGATCAGCACCATCCGCACCAATGTGGTCAAGCTGCGCGAACTCAGCCCGCTGTGGGAGATGTACAAGGACGGCATCGACCTCAGCACCATCCAGTGGGCGGCGCACTGAGCGTCGACCGGCACGCGAATCAAGTATTGAAGAGGTAGACATCATGGCTTATTCCGACAAAGTGGTAGACCACTACGAAAACCCCCGCAACGTGGGTTCGTTCGATAAGAGCGACGAATCGGTGGGCACCGGCATGGTCGGCGCGCCTGCCTGTGGCGACGTGATGAAGCTGCAGATCAAGGTCAACCCTGAAACCGGCGTCATTGAAGATGCCCGTTTCAAGACCTATGGCTGTGGTTCGGCAATCGCCTCGTCTTCGCTGGTGACCGAGTGGGTCAAGGGAAAGACGCTGGATGAAGCGGCTGCGCTGAAGAACAGCCAGATCGCCGAAGAACTGGCCCTGCCTCCCGTCAAGGTGCACTGCTCCATCCTGGCCGAAGACGCCATCAAGGCCGCAGTGGACGACTACCGTGCCAAGCGCACTGCGGTGGTGGCCGCCTGATATGGCGATCTCGCTGACCGAGTCCGCGGCCCGCCATGTGAGCCGCTACCTGTCGCGCCGCGGCAAGGGCATCGGCGTGCGCCTTGGGGTCAAGACCACGGGCTGCTCCGGCCTGGCCTACAAGCTGGAGTATGTGGACGAACAGTTGCCCGAGGATGTGATCTTCGAGGACCACGGCATCAAGGTGCTGGTCGACCCCAAGAGTCTGGCCTATATCGATGGCACGGAACTGGACTTCGTGCGTGAAGGCTTGAACGAAGGCTTCAAGTTCCACAACCCCAACGAGCGCGATCGCTGCGGCTGCGGCGAGAGCTTTCGCATCTGACCGGCATTTGCCGGGGGGCCAGGCTCTGGTGGCCTGGCGGCGTGCCCGGCAGGCCCTGACTTTTCTACTCCCTCAAGAGGCCGCCATCGCTTCGGTGCTGGCGGCTTTTTATCGACATGAACCTGCAATCGGACGATTTCGAGCTGTTTGCGCTGCCGCGCCAATTTGCGCAGGAGCGCAGCACCATTGACGCGCGCTGGAAGGAGTTGCAGCGCGAGGCCCATCCTGACCGCTTTGCCTCGCAGGGCGCAGCTGCGCAGCGTGTGGCCATGCAATGGTCGGTACGCATCAACGAGGCCTATCAACGGCTGAAAGAGCCGCTCAGGCGAGCAGCCTATCTTTGCGAATTGCTGGGTGCACCCGTGCGTGCCGAGGACAACACCTCCATGCCCACCGCCTTTTTGATGCAGCAGATGGAATGGCGCGAGGCGCTGGACGATGCGCAGGACGAGGCCGCCTTGGACGCGCTGGACGGCGAAGTGTCGCAGGCCAGAAAGAGCATGCTGGCCGAATGCGGCCGCCAGCTCGATGAACTGCACGATGCCCAGGCGGCCGTGCAGCAGGTCAGAGCCCTCATGTTTGTTGCGCGATTTGCGCAGGACATAGAGCGTCGCCGCGATCAACTGGGACAATAGTCCGCGACCCGAACCTCCCACGAGAGTCCCTTATTCACAAGGCAGGCCGGCCGGCCCGGACCTGCAATTTCCCCGAGTATTTCCATGGCGCTTTTGCAGATTTCCGAACCCGGTCAGTCCCCCGATCCCCACCAGCGACGCATTGCCGTGGGTATCGACCTGGGCACCACCCATTCGCTGGTCGCCGCAGTCCGCAATGGCGTGGCCGAATGCCTGCCGGATGATCAGGGCCAGGTACTGCTGCCTTCCGTCGTGCGCTATCTGCCCCAGGGGCGCCGCGAGATCGGCTACGCCGCGCAGGCGGCGCTGTCCACCGATGCGGGCAACACCATCGCCTCGGCCAAGCGCTTCATGGGCCGCACGCTGGCGGACATCGACGCGCCGGAGAAGCTGCCTTACCGCTTTGCTGAGCAAGAAGCCGGTCGTGGCGTGATCGGGATCGAGACCATCGATGGCACGAAGACCCCCGTGGAAGTCAGCGCCGAGATCCTGGCCACGCTGCGCTTTCGCGCCGAGGACACCTTCAACGACGACATCCATGGCGCGGTCATCACCGTGCCAGCCTACTTTGACGACGCGCAGCGCCAGGCCACCAAGGATGCGGCCAAGCTCGCCGGCATCAACCTGCTGCGGCTGATCAACGAGCCCACGGCTGCCGCCATTGCCTATGGCCTGGACAACGGCTCCGAAGGCGTTTACGCCGTCTACGATCTGGGTGGCGGCACTTTCGATATTTCGGTCCTGCGCCTGTCCCAGGGTGTGTTCGAGGTCGTCTCCACGGGGGGGGACTCGGCCTTGGGTGGCGATGACTACGATGCGGCACTGGCTGAGTGGGTGGCCCAGCAGACCGGCGTGGTTCCGCAGACCGCCGAGGACAAGGCCCGCTGGCGCATGGCGGCACGCCTTTGCAAGCAGGCATTGACGGATGCTCAGGCCGCCACGTTCACGGCAGAGCTGTCCACCGGCACTGTGCATTTCGATGTCAAGCGTGGCGACTTCGATGCGAGCACGGCCCATCTGACGGCGCGCTCGCTGGCGGCGGTGCGCCGCGCACTCAAGGACGCTGGCCTGACGCGCCACGAGGTGCAGGGCGTGGTCCTGGTCGGTGGTTCCACCCGCATGCCCCAGGTGCGCGAGGCAGTGGCCCAGTTCTTTGGCCGCGATCCTCTCGTCAACCTCAATCCCGATGAAGTCGTGGCGTTGGGCGCTGCCATTCAGGCCAATCAACTCGCGGGCAACAGTTCCAGCGGCGACATGCTGCTGCTGGATGTGATTCCCCTGTCGCTGGGTGTGGAGACCATGGGCGGTCTGGTGGAGCGCATCATCACGCGCAACGAGACCATTCCCACGGCCCGCGCCCAGGACTTCACCACCTACAAGGACGGGCAGACGGCCCTGGCCATTCATGTGGTGCAGGGTGAGCGCGATCTTGTGGCGGACTGCCGCAGCCTGGCGCGTTTCGAACTGCGCGGCATCCCGCCCATGGCAGCCGGCGCGGCCCGCATCCGCGTGACCTTCACCGTGGATGCCGACGGCCTGCTGTCGGTGGGTGCCAAGGAGCAGATCAGCGGCGTCGAGGCGCATATCCATGTCAAGCCCTCGTACGGCCTCTCGGACGACGAGGTCGCCCGCATGCTGCAGGACGGCTTTGCCACGGCCCAGCAGGACATTCAGGCGCGCGCTCTGGTGGAGGCGCGTGTCGATGCCGACCGCATGCTCATGGCCACGGAGAGCGCGCTGCAGGCCGATGGCGATGTGCTGGCTGCAGACCAGCGCGCAGCCATCGACGCGCTGGTCGACGCCCTGCGCGCCAGCGTGGGCTCCGAGGATGCTGCCGTCATCGAGGCCGCAACACAGGCGCTGGCCAAGGGCACGGAGTCCTTTGCCGCCGAGCGCATGAACCGCAGCATCCAGCAGGCCCTGGCCGGCAAGAGCGTGCAATCCCTTTCCTGATTTCTGATCCGAACGCAGATCCGCCATGCCCGTTATCAAAATACTTCCCCACGCCGAATACTGTCCCCAGGGTGCCGAAATCGAGGCGCCTGCCGGCACCTCCATCTGCGAGGCACTGCTGGACAACAACATCAAGATCGAGCACGCCTGCGACATGAGCTGTGCATGCACCACCTGCCACGTGGTGGTCAAGGCAGGCTACAACTCGTTGAACGAGGCCGAGGAAGAGGAAGAAGACCTGCTGGACCGCGCATGGGGCCTGCAGCCGCAGTCCCGCCTGTCCTGCCAGGCCATCCTGGCGCGCGAGGACGTGACCATCGAGATTCCCAAGTACTCGCTCAACCACGCCAAGGAAAACCACTGAGGACCCAGCACATGTCGCGTCAAATCATTCTCGACACGGAAACCACGGGCCTGTCCGCCGACAACGGCGACCGGCTCATCGAGCTGGGGTGCGTGGAGATGGTCAACCGCAAGCTGACCGGCAACAACCTGCATCTGTACTTCAATGCGGGGCGCGACAGCCATCCGGACGCGCTGCGCGTGCACGGCATCACCACCGAGTTCCTCAAGGACAAGCCTCGCTTCGAGCAAAAGGTCGATGAGATCTGGGAGTATCTGCAAGGCGCTGAACTCATCATTCACAACGCGCCTTTCGATCTGGGATTCCTGAACAAGGAGCTGGAGCTTGCCAACCGCCCGCCGATCAGGCAGTGCGTGAGCGGCGTCATCGACACCCTGGTCATGGCCAAGGAAATGTTCCCAGGCAAGCGCAACTCGCTGGATTCGCTGTGCGACCGTCTGGAAGTGGACAACTCCGGGCGCACGCTGCACGGCGCCTTGCTGGATGCGGAACTGCTGGCCGATGTCTACATCAACCTCACGCGAGGCCAGGAGGCCCTGCTGATGGTGGAGGAGCCGGCCCAGTCCGAGGGCGGCCTGGTGGTCGCGCAGGTCGATCTGCGCAGCTTCAGGCTGCGCGTGGTGAGCGCCAATGATCAGGAGCTGGCCGCGCACGAGGACGTGATGGTGCAGATGGATAAATCGAGCGGCGGCAAGACAATTTGGCGCAGCTTCGAAAATCAGTCCTAGAAGTTATGACATAATCTAAGTCTTGTCGCAGTAACGACATATGGGTGATTAGCTCAGCGGTAGAGCACTGCCTTCACACGGCAGGGGTCACATGTTCGATCCATGTATCACCCACCAGTTTTTCCAGGGAAGCGGGCTTCACAGCCGGCTTCATGGGTGATTAGCTCAGCGGTAGAGCACTGCCTTCACACGGCAGGGGTCACATGTTCGATCCATGTATCACCCACCAGTTTTTTCCAAGGAAGCATGGCCTCGCAGCCATGCTTCATGGGTGATTAGCTCAGCGGTAGAGCACTGCCTTCACACGGCAGGGGTCACATGTTCGATCCATGTATCACCCACCAATTTTTTCCAAGGAAGCATGGCCTCGCAGCCGTGCTTCACGGGTGATTAGCTCAGCGGTAGAGCACTGCCTTCACACGGCAGGGGTCACATGTTCGATCCATGTATCACCCACCATTCAAGCCCTCCTGAAACTTGTTCAGGAGGGCTTTTCCGTTTTGGTTGCTCCCATTTGTTCCAGGTCCTGGATATTCCAGTGCAGCCCGGTGATCTGCGGCGTATTCGTATCTGGCGCGGTCTGATAATCAGTGGCTGAACGACGAAAGGGCAGGCAGGATGAGCGAGCAGGTCGATTGCGTGGTGGTGGGGGCGGGCGTCGTGGGGCTGGCCGTGGCCAGGGCCCTGGCGTTGCAGGGCAGGGAAGTCATGGTGCTGGAGGCAGCTGAAGCCATTGGTACGGGCACCAGTTCGCGCAACAGCGAGGTCATCCATGCCGGCATCTACTATCCCCAGGGTTCGCTGAAGGCCCGGTTTTGCGTCGAAGGCCGCCAGCGTCTCTATGCCTATTGCGAGGAACGCGGCGTTGCCCACCAGCGCTGCGGCAAGTTCATCGTGGCAACGGATGAGGCGCAGCGCGGCCAGCTCCAGGCCATTGCGCGCAAGGCCGAGGCCAATGGCGTCAATGACCTGCGCTGGCTGGATGGCCCCGAGGCACGGGCCTTGGAGCCTGCGCTGCAGTGTGTGGCGGCACTGCATTCGCCCAGCACCGGCATCATCGACAGCCACGGCCTGATGCTGGCTCTGCAGGGCGATCTCGAAAACGCAGGCGGCATGGTGGTCTGCCATGCCGAGGTGCAGGAGGCCGCTGCCACGTCTGGCGGCGTGTGGCTGCGCACCGCCGATGGCACGCAGCTGCAGGCGCGTAGCCTGGTCAATGCGGCAGGCCTGAATGCCCCGTTGCTGGCGGCGCGCCTGCAAGGCTTTCCGCAGCAGTTGGTTCCACGCGCCTTCTATGCCAAGGGCAACTATTTCACACTGTCCGGGCGCGCGCCGTTCTCGCGCCTCATCTATCCCGTGCCCGAGGCTGCAGGTCTGGGCGTGCATCTCACGCTGGACATGGGTGGACAGGCCAAGTTCGGCCCCGATGTGCAGTGGGTGGAAAGCGCAAGCGATCTGCAGGTCGATCCAGCGCGCGCCGACGCCTTCTATGCAGAGATCCGCCGGTACTGGCCGGCCCTGGCCGATGGCGCGCTGGTGCCCGGCTACGCTGGCATCCGTCCCAAGATCAGCGGTCCTGGCGAGGCGGCGGCAGACTTCACGATCCAGGGACCGCAGGTCCATGGCGTTGCGGGCGTGGTGCAGTTGCTGGGCATCGAATCGCCGGGGCTGACCAGCTGCCTGGCCATCGGCGCACATGTGGCGAAGTTGCTGGCCTGATGGTCTGCCGGTCCACGACACACGGCCACGGCAGGCCTTGTCTGACAAGGCTCAGGCCCCCTCGCTTCCCGGAAGCCAGGGAACAATTGGATAAGATGCTTGCATGTAACAAGGGCCTGCCCATGTTGCGTGACAGGTATCGGGCGACATGATTGCCTGCTCCCCGCTGTATTTGTTTTCACCTCAATAGAAAGGCTCATCATGACGAAGTCGATCACTGAAACCGTCTCCACCGCGCAAGCCGATCTTGAAAAACTGGTCAGCGACCTGCGTGGCCTGCTGTCTGCCAAGGAGCTGGATGCCGTGCCGGAAATCCACATGCTGCGCCAGCGCATCGATGACGGCATGTCCAATGTGCGTGACTCGGCTGTGCGCGCCGCGCAGGAAGCGGCCCGCCAAGCCAAGGATGCCGCCTATGCGGCGGATCGCTATGCCCACGACGAGCCGTGGCGTGTGGCTGGCGCAGCCCTGGCTGTGGGCGCCTTGCTGGGCTTCATGCTGGGCCGTCGCTGATCAACGGCATGCCTGACCAGAAAAGGATGCCTGTGAACTGGATTTCCCTTCTGGGTTTGGATGCCTGGGTGGCGCGCTGGCGTGCTGCCGTGATCGAGCTGGCCATTGCCGCCGAGGACCGTACCGACCTGGCTCGGCTTGAATGGGTCCAGCACAAGCGCAGCATGCAGACCGTGGTCGTGCTGCTGATCGCGCTGGCCGGACTCAGCGTCGTGGTCATGCTCATGCTGTCCGTGGCGGTGCTGGTGCAGTTCTGGGACACCGAGCACCGCGTGATGGTGGCCTGGCTGCTGTTTGGCGGCTGGCTGGCTATCCTTGCAATTGCCTTGTGGCAGTTGCTTGCGGCCGTACGACGCCTGGCACGCCCTTTCATCCTCACCCGCAACGAGCTGAGCCAGGACTGGCAGGCGCTGAAGAAGAGGCTGTAACCATGGTCAATGCTTCCAACGCTTCCCAATCCCGCGACGAGGTTGCGCCGCCCAGGCCCACGGGCCCCAATGCGGCGCTGTGGCCCACTTCCACCGTGGAGCAGCAGCAGGTGATGCAGCGCATTGCCCAGCAGCGCGAGCGCCTCAGGGCGCGCTCGGCGGCCGTGGCCCAGGCCCGGGCGCTGAGCCGTGCCGCCACACACGTGCGCCCGGATGCACCGCTGATCGAGCGCGTCGCAACGTTTGCGCGTCTGCACCCCGTGGCCGTGGGCGTGGCGGCTGCCGCTGCCTTGGTCATGGGGCCGCGCAAACTGATCCGCATCGGCACCACACTCATGCCTTTGCTGGCACGCCTTCAGCAGCGCAGGGGCTGAGATAAGGCCTTGCAAGGCTTCTTGCACAAAAAACGCCCGGCATGCCGGGCGTTTTCTTTGGTCAGCACGCGGATAACGCGGCAGTCAACGCAGTTGCGCGATGGCCCGTGCGGCCTCTGGTACTAGGCAGGGGCCCCGATAGATCAGGCCGCTGTAGATCTGGACCACATCGGCGCCCGCCCGGATCTTGCTGACCGCATCTTCGCCGCTGAGAATGCCTCCCACGCCGATGATGGGGTAGCGGCTTCCCAGCGCAGAGCGCAGTTGGCGGATGACCTGGTTGCTGGCCTCCAGCACCGGCGCGCCGGAAAGGCCGCCCGTTTCTTCGGCGTGGAGCAGGCCCTTGACGGCATCCCGGCTGATCGTGGTGTTGGTGGCAATCACGCCGTCCATGCCGTGGCGCTGCAGCGTGGTGGCGATGACGCCGACCTGCTCCTCATCCAGGTCGGGTGCGATCTTCACGAACACCGGCGCCCGCTTGCCGTGCTGCGTGGCCAGTCGCTCGCGCCGCTCGGCAATCGCTCCCAGCAAGGCATCCAGCGCTTCGTCGCTTTGCAGGGCACGCAGATTCTTGGTGTTGGGCGAGCTGATGTTCACCGTCACGTAGTCGGCATGCGGGTAGACGCCATCGAGCGCCTTGAGGTAGTCGCTGGTGGCTTCTTCGATGGGCGTGCTGGCGTTCTTGCCGATGTTCAGCCCCAGCAGCATGGGCTTGCCCATGGCGCGGGCCTGTGAGCGCTTGACGTTGCTCAGGAAGGCATCGAGGCCTTCGTTGTTGAAGCCCAGTCGGTTGATCAGTGCATTGCGTTCGGGGATGCGGAACATGCGCGGCTTGGGGTTGCCGGGCTGCGCGCGCGGAGTCACGGTGCCTACCTCGACGAAGCCGAAGCCCATGGCGGCCAGCGCATCGATACAGCGTGCGTTCTTGTCCAGACCTGCAGCCATGCCGACGCGATTGGGGAACCTGAGCCCGGCAAGCTCGACGGGATCACTCACCATGGGTTGGGCCCAGGCCTGCTGCAGGAGCGTGTTCTGCCCCTTTGCCATCAGGTTCATCGTGAGATCGTGGGCGGATTCGGGGTCCATGCCGAAGAGAAAGGGACGGGTCAGGGCGTAGGGGATCAAAGACATGGGGATAATCGAAGGATTACCTGGATTTTCCCTCATGACGACATCTGCTGCCTCTTTTTCCCAAGATGAACTCAAAGCCCTGGTCGGGCAAGCCGCTCTGGCCTACGTAGCGCCCGGCGAAATCGTCGGCGTCGGCACGGGCTCGACGGTCAACAAGTTCATCGATGCGCTGGCCACCATCAAGGACCAGATCCCTGGGGCCGTGTCCAGCTCCGTGGCCAGCACCGAGCGCCTGAAGGCGCTGGGCATCAAGGTGCTGGATGCCAACGAGGTGGACCGCCTGTCGGTATACATCGATGGCGCCGACGAGATCGACGGTCGGGGCTACATGGTCAAGGGAGGGGGCGCGGCACTGACGCGCGAGAAAATCGTTGCGGCGCTGGCCGAGCGCTTTGTCTGCATCGCCGATGCCTCCAAGCGCGTCGAGGTGCTGGGAGACTTTCCGCTGCCGGTGGAGGTGATTCCCATGGCTGCTGCCCAGATTGCCCGGCGTTTCGAGGCCAGGGGTGGCCGGGCCGAGATCCGCATGAAGGACGGCGCTCCTTTGGTGACGGACAACGGCCAGCACATTCTTGATGTGCGCGGCCTGAAGATTGCTGAGCCGCTGGCCTTTGAGTCCGAGGTCAACCAGTGGCCCGGCGTGGTCACCGTGGGCGTTTTTGCGCACCAGAAGGCATCGGTCTGCCTGCTGGGCACGCCTGAAGGCGTGCAGACGCTCGACTACTGAGGCAGGAAGCCGGTCCTGGCCTCTCGGCTGCTAGCCGATGCTCTCGAACACCGCAGCGCCTGCGGTCCAGACGAGCAGGGCCATGCCACCGAGACACAGCGCGCGCAATGAAGCTTGCGTGCGCTGTTTTTTGATGCGCTGAATGAGCCAGGTGACGGCCGCCAGCCCGGCGTAGATGGCAAAGAAGCCAGCCGTCGTCATGTAGTAGGCCAGGCGGTTGAGACCATTGCCCAGGCCTCCGTCATGCATGAACCACAGCGTGATCAGGCAGGGCACCAGCACCAGGCAGGTTAGCCGCAACGGCTCTCGCCACGAAGGCCTTGCCACCAGTACCCACCCGATGAGCGCAGGCAGGCCCACAAGAATGCCCAGCCTGGCCAAGGTCCAGGCCACGTCGGACAGCATGGAATCCACGGCCGGGCTCCTGACGGCGGCGGCAGTGTCTGCCTAGAAGCTCAGGCCTGCGGGGTTGTCGCTGGTGCGTGCACCAGGCGCGGGGGCGGGTATGGGGGCGCGCCTGTTTGCCTGCTCCTCGGCGGTGGGTGCTGCGGCGGGCGCTGATGCGGTCGGTGCGGCAGGCTTGGGTGTGGTCAGGGGCTGCGCGGGTGGCCGCTTGTACTGGGCAGGCAGCTGGGAGCTTGCGGGGTAGCCTGCGGCATCCAGGTACTGCGTCCATTCGCTGGAGGAGAAGCCGGTCAGAAACTGCTTGCCGATGGTGGCAAACGGCAGTCCGGTCTGCCCGCTGAGCTTGTTCAGGGCTGCCGCGTCCGCCTCGGTCTGCACCAGGCGCTCGGCATAGGGGATGCCCCGGGACTGCAGCAACTGACGAGCGCTATCGCAAGGCGTGCAATCGGACGAGGAGTACAGCGTCACTGGAAAGCGGCTCGCAATCTGGCGCAGCGCATAGGGCAGGCCTGCGTTGCTGTCCGAGGCGCCCGCCACTGCCTGGGCGGCGGGCGCTGCCTGCTGCTGTGCGCTTTGGGCGGGGCGGTCCGAGAAGGTGACTTTTCCATCCGGCCCGACGATACGGTAGACCTGCTGTGCGGCGGCTGGCAGCGCGGCGGCAAGGCAGGCGAGGGCGAGGCATGGCATCAGGTGGCGCAGGGCGCCGTGGCCAAGGCTGGGAGAAGACTGCATGGACGATCTCGGTTTCGGAAGAAGGGTTTCGTGCCGGGGCGGCGACCACTCGCCGGATGGATGCCCGCACAGGAGTGCCTGCAAGCATAGCGTGCCATTCATCCTGGGCCATCTTCTGGAGTCGCAGGATGTGGCTGCGCGCATCCGGTGGAGTTGCCGGGCCAGGAAAAAGCGCCCCATCGGGGCGCTGCAGACTTGGTTGCCAGGCTCAGGCCTCGGCCATGCCCTGGTGGCGCAATAGCGCGTCCAGCTGGGGTTCGCGGCCACGGAAGGCCTTGAACGACTCCATCGCCGGGCGGGATCCGCCGGCTTCAAGAATGGCCTCGCGGTAGCGGCGGCCTGTCTCGGGGTTGGGGGTTCCATCGGCCAGCATGGTTTCCTCGAAGGCCGCATAGGCATCCGCCGAGAGGACTTCGGCCCACTTGTAGCTGTAGTAGCCCGCTGCGTAGCCGCCTGCAAAGATGTGGCTGAAGGTATGGGCCGAGCGGCTGTAGGCGGGCGAGGGCAGCACGGCCACTTCGGCGCGAACCTGGGCCAGCAGCGGCATGATGTCGGCCTTCGGATCGTGCTCGGTGTGCAGCAGCATGTCGAACAGCGAGAACTCGATCTGGCGCAGCGTCTGCATGCCCGACTGGAAGTTCTTGGCCGCGATCATCTTGTCGTACAGTGCGCGCGGCAGTGGCTCGCCCGTGTCCACGTGGGCGGTCATGTGCTTGAGCACTTCCCACTCCCAGCAGAAGTTTTCCATGAACTGGCTCGGCAGTTCCACCGCGTCCCATTCCACGCCCGCGATGCCCGAGACATCGCGCTCGTTGACCTGGGTCAGCATGTGGTGCAGGCCATGGCCTGTCTCATGGAACAGCGTGATCACGTCATCGTGCGTGAGCAGGGCCGGCTTGCCGTCAACGCCGGTGGCAAAGTTGCAGACCAGGTGCGCGACCGGCGTCTGCAGCTTGTGGCTGTCGGGGCGCAGCCAGCGGGTGCGTACATCGTCCATCCAGGCGCCGCCGCGCTTGCCCGAACGTGCGGGCTGGTCCAGGTAGAACTGGCCGACCAGTTGGGGGCCTTGCGGCGTGCTGCGCTCGATGCGATAGAACTCGACAGCGGGATGCCACACCGGCGCCACGTCGCGGCGGATGGCCACGTCGAACAGCGTCTCCACGATCTTGAACAGTCCGGCCAGTACCTTGGGGGCGGGGAAATATTGCTTGACCTCTTGCTCGCTGAAGGCATAGCGCGCTTCCTTGAGCTTTTCGGAGATATAGGCCCAGTCCCAGGGCTGGGGATCGGCCAGGCCCAGTTCCTTGCGTGCGAAGCTGCGCAGGTCGGCGACATCCTTTTCGGCATAGGGGCGGGCGCGGTGCGCGAGGTCACGCAGGAAGTCGATCACCTGCTGCGGCGAATGCGCCATCTTGGGAACCAGCGAGATCTCGCCGAAGTTGCGGTAGCCCAGCAGCTGCGCCTCTTCCTTGCGCAGGGCAAGTATTTCGGAAATGTTGGCCGTGTTGTCGAAGCGGCGGGCATCGCCCTCTGCCTGGTCGGAGGCGCGTGTCACATAGGCGCGGTAGAGCTTCTCGCGCAGCGCGCTGCTGGTGGCGAACTGCATCACGGGCAGGTAGCAGGGCATCTTCAGCGTGAGCTTGAAGCCTTGCTTGCCTTCGGCTTCGGCGGCGGCACGGGCGGCCTGGCACACGTCCTGGGGCACACCGTCCAACTCATCGGCCGCGGCGTAGTAGGCAAAGGCATCGGTGGCATCCAGCGCGTTCTCGCTGAACTTCTGCGTGAGTTCGGCCGAGCGTTCCTGAATCTTGGCAAAGCGCAGCTTGGCTTCACCCTGCAGCTCCGCGCCAGACAGCACGAAATTGCGCATGGCATGGTCCCAGGCGGCGCGCTGCTCCACGTTGAGCGTGGCAGGGTCGATGGCCTTGTACTTGGCGTACAGCCGCTCGTCGGCGCCCAGGCGCGTCCAGAACTCGGTGACCTTGGGCAGGGATTCGTTGTAGGCAGCGCGCAGCTCGGGTGTGTCGGCCACGCTGTTGAGGTGGCTGACGGCGCCCCAGGCGGTTCCCAGCTTCTCGGTGGCGACATCGAGCACGGCGGAGATCGAATCCCAGCGCGCGGGGAAGTCAGGTGCCGTGACGGTCTCCAGGGCCTCGCAGGCCCCGGTCAGAAGATGGTCGATGGCCGGGCCGACGTCGGCGGGGCGGATGCGATCGAACAGGGGCAGGTCGGAGGATTCGAGGAGGGGATTGCTCATGCGTGTCAGATGCCGTCGGGTGCATTGAAATCAAGCGGCTCCCCGGGGAGCCGCCCGATGCTTGTCAGCTCCTGGTCAGCCGGCGGCGCGCTCGGCCGCCTCCATGGTGTTGACCAGCAGCATGGTAATCGTCATGGGGCCGACGCCGCCCGGCACGGGGGTGATGAAGCCGGCCACTTCCTTGACGCCGTCAAAGTCCACGTCGCCGCAGAGCTTGCCTTCGTCGTTGCGGTTCATGCCCACGTCGATGACCACGGCGCCAGGCTTGCACATGTCTGCGGTCAGCACATTGCGCTTGCCCACGGCGGCGACCACGATGTCGGCCTGGCGCGTCATGGCGGCCAGGTCCGCCGTGCCGCTGTGGCAGATGGTGACGGTGGCATTGGCGGCCAGCAGCATCATGGCCATGGGCTTGCCGACGATGTTGGAGCGGCCGATGACCACGGCGTGCTTGCCGCGCAGGTCCTTCATGCCGATGGATTCGAGCATCTTCATGCAGCCATAGGGCGTGCAGGCCTTGAAGCCGACTTCGCCCACCATCAGCGCGCCGGCGCTGGCTACGTGAAAGCCATCCACATCCTTGAGCGGCGAGATGTTCTCGATGACCTTGTGGTCGTCGATGTGGGCGGGCAGCGGCAGCTGGACCAGGATGCCGTGGATGTCGGGGTCGTTGTTCAGCGCCTCGACGCGGGCCAGCAGTTCGGCTTCTGTCATCGAGGCGTCGTACTTCTCCAGCACGGAATGAAAGCCTGCGTCCTCGCAGGCCTTGACCTTGTTGCGCACATAGACCTGGGAGGCCGGGTTGTCGCCGACCAGGACCACGGCCAGGCCGGGCGTGGTCCCTCGGGCCTTCAGGGCAGTGGCGCGCTGTGCGACTTCGGCACGCAGTTGGCGGGAGAGGGCGTTGCCGTCGATGAGTTGGGCTGTCATTGCAGTGGATACCAAAATAAAAATGCTGCTAGGGCTTGTTGGTCAAGCGCTAGCAGCCCTTTGAAAAAAGCAGGGGATGGCGTCGGTGCTTATCCTGCGACGGCCGCCTTGGCCGCCGCAGCGGTCTGGCCCTGGCCCAGGGCGATCTTGAGCAGGTCGGCCACGGTGTTGGCGTTGAGCTTTTCCATGATGTTGGCGCGGTGCGCCTCCACGGTCTTGATGCTGATGCCCAGATCGTCGGCGATCTGCTTGTTCAGGCGGCCGGCGACGATGCGCTCGAGCACCTGGGCTTCGCGGCTGGTCAGCTTGGCCAGCAGGGCGTCGCGGCTGGCGGCCTGCTGGTGGCCGGCAAAGGCTTCGCGGGCATGGTCCAGCATGCGCTCGACCAGGTTCAGCAGTTCTTCCTCGTTGAACGGCTTCTGGATGAAGTCCAGTGCGCCCTTCTTCATGGTGTTCACCGCCATGGGCACGTCGCCGTGGCCGGTGATGAAGACGATGGGCAGGGGAGACTTGCGTTCGATCAGTCGGTCCTGCAGTTCCAGGCCGGTCATGCCGCCCATGCGGATGTCGACGATGAGGCAGGCGATTTCGCGTGGGTCGTAGCGCGAGAGGAAGGTCTCGGCCGAGTCGAAGCAGCGCACACGATAGTCCTTGCCCTCCAACAACCATTGCAGCGAATCACGAACCGCTTCGTCGTCATCAACTACGTACACAGTGCCTTTTTTGGGGATCAAGCTCATGCAATCGTCCTTGTTGTGGGTTCAATGGTCGCTGCCGGCGTTGTCGCGTCGCCCGGCGGGGCCAGCGGCAGCCAGAATGAAAATCGGCAGCCGACAACCTCGGAACCATTGTAGAGGTTCTCGGCACGCATACGGCCCTGGTGGGACTCGACAATGCTGCGGCACAGATTCAGGCCCATGCCCATGCCTTCGCTCTTGGTGGTGAAGAAGGCCTCGAAGAGGCGCTCCAGCACCTCGGGCGGCAAGCCCTTGCCGGTGTCCTGCACGTTGAATTCGATGACGCGCTGGTCCTCGATGGTGCGCGGCACCACGCGCAGTTCCACGTTGCGCTGGTGGCTGGGTCGGCCCGATTGCTCGATGGATTCGGCGCCGTTCTTCATGAGGTTGACCAGCACCTGCTCGATGAGGATGGTGTCGGCCATGATGGCCGGCATGCGCTCGGCCACGTGGTAGGTCAGCTGTACATTGCGGCGGCGCAGCTCGATGCCGGCCAGTTCCACCGCCTCGCTGACCATGTCGGTGACCTGGGCCAGGGTGCGGTTGGGTTCGCTGCGCTTGACGAAGGAGCGTATGCGCAAAATGATCTGGCCCGCGCGCTGCGCCTGGTGGGCGGTCTTCTCCAGCGCGAACTTCATCTGCTCCTCGGTCAGCGTGCCTTTTTCGAGGCGCGTGAGCATGCCGCTGCAGTAGTTGCTGATGGCGGTCAGCGGCTGGTTGAGTTCGTGGGCCACGCTGGAGGCCATCTCGCCCATGGTGATCAGGCGGCTGACGGACTGGGCGTGCTCGGCCTGGCGATCGGCCTGCTCCTCGGCCAGGCGGCGCGGCGTGATGTCGGTGGCGATCACCATCTGCGCCAGGCGTCCGTCCACCCAGCTCAGGTAGCGCGAGCGCACTTCCAGCCACTTGCCCAGTTCGGGCAGATAGATCTCGGCGTTCTCGCTGCGTGCGCTGGTCAGCGAGTCGGTGGGCAGGCCCATCAGGCCATCCTCATCGTCCATGCCCTGCGGCTGAGAGCGCACGGGCAGCACGCCGGCCTGGGCGACGAGCTGCAGATGGCCATCGGTCTGCGAGCCGAACCATTGCCGGTACAGCTTGTTGGCGAACAGCAGCTCGGCGCTGCCAAGCGGGGCGACGGACACCGAGGCGTCCAGCGCCTCCAGCACGATGGTGAAGCGCTCGTAGGAGGCCGACAACTGCTCGCGGATGCGGTTGGGCTCGGTGATGTCGGTCATGGACGACATCCAGCCCGTGTGCTGGCCGTGGGCGTCGATCAGCGGCGAGACATACAGGCGCGCGTCGAACTGCGTGCCGTTCTTGCGCTGCACGCGCACCTGAAAGCCCCCGACGATGGTCTTGCCGGACAGCTCCTCGCGCAGCTTGGAGTGCAGGTTGTCATAGTCGTTGTCGGGCCAGTAGGAATAGGGCGGCATCTGGCCGACGAGTTCGGATTCGCTCCATCCCGTCATCTGGCAGAAGGCGGCGTTCACGTAGGTGATGCGGCCTTGCAGGTCCAGCGCGCGCATGCCGGTGAGCACCGAGTTCTCCATGGCGCGGCGGAAATTGGTTTCGGCAACCAGGGCTTCCTGCGCGCGCTGGCGGCGTCGCGTGTGGCGCCAGGTGGCCAGCAGCAGCCATGCCGTCATCGCGCTGAGCGTGCCCACCAGCCAGAACAGGCCGCTGCCCACCACGCCCAGCGAGGTGCGGTAGGCCTGTGCGCGCAGCACCAGACTGTTGCCCACGGGGGCGACCGGAGCCTCGTCCTCATTGGCCACCGTGCGCCAGCGCAGCAGGTCGGTGGCATTTTGCTTGCGCGGCGTCAGCGGTGTGCCGGCCAGAACCTGGCCCCGGCTGTCGAGCATGGTCATGGCATAGCGGGCCATGATTTCGGTGGGCGTGCCGTAGCGCAGCAGGCTGTCCACGGAATACTCGCCCAGCAGCTCGCCGATGTAGCGGCCGTCCTGCGCCAGCGGCACATGCAGCTGCAGCAGCGGCGCGGCCTCGCCCTTGTGGGCCAGGCCTTGCACGTAGATGGGCTGCTGCATCTCGCGCGCGAGCTGGTAGGCCTCCAGGGCGTCACCGGCGCGCAGGACCTCGCGGGGGATGCGCAACTGGTCGCTGCTCACGGTGGGGGCGGACTGGCTGGCCAGAATGCGGCGTTGGGAGTCGATCCAGGTGATGGACTGCAGTTCGGGATACTGGCTGATGAGCGCTTCGGCGCGGCTGGCGAAATCGGACTCGGCCAGATCGTGGTTGCTGATGTCGCGCGCCATGCGCATCAGTTGCTCCTGGCGCTCCAGCAGGCGCAGGCGCACGCGCTGCTGGGCATATTCCACGTCGCGGTGCAACGCTTCCTTCTCGCGGTCGATCTCCTCCATGCGCAGATACCAGAACGACGCGACGATGGCGGCCATGAACATCAGTACGGCGGCCAGCGGGGCGAGTGCCGCAAAGCGGTCCTGGCGCGTGGGGGAAAGACTGCGCCACCAGCTGCGCCACCAGCGCACTGGCGCGGCCACGCCTGCCATGGGGGCAGGGCTGTGCGTGCCGTGCTCGGAAGGGGAGGATTGCATGCGCCCAGTGTAGGGGAGAGTCTGACTGTTTTTAAGGAGTATTGGAGTCGCCACGCAGGCGCTTCGGCGACGTTCTTTGGGGTCTTCACTGTATGTGCGTTTGCAGCAAAATTTCAAATTATGAAATCAAAAAGCACCATTTGAAATTCGAAAAAAGTATGCGACACTCGCCGAGCATTGAGGCAGTGAATCGGTATCTTCAAGTTCGCCAGACAGGGTCTGTGCCGCGCAAGGCGTGGTGAACTACCCGCCTGCGATGGCGCGCTGCGCCGCTCACTGGTTCGACCCCAAGACGCTACCTTCTGCAAGGAGACATTCCCATGACAGCTCAGACTGACCCGCAAGGCAATGCAGGCGTTCCCGCCGGCCTGGACCAACAAGAATCGCGCGAATGGATGGACGCACTGTCGGCCGTCATCGATCGTGAAGGCGCCGAATATGCGCACAAGCTGATCGAGGACCTGCTCGAACATGCACGCCAGAACAGCGTGGACATGCCCTTCTCGGCCAACACCGGCTACGTGAACACCATCGAGGCCTCGCAGGAAGCGCGCTGTCCCGGCAACCTGGAAATCGAAGGCCGCCTGCGCGCCTACATGCGCTGGAACGCCATGGCCATGGTGGTCAAGGCCAACCGCCTGCACCCACCCGAAGGCGGTGACCTGGGTGGCCACATCGGCTCCTTCGCTTCGCTGGCCAACATGTTTGCGGCCGGCTTCAACCACTTCTGGCACGCCGAAAACGAAAACCACGGTGGCGATTGCCTGTACATCCAGGGCCACGTCTCGCCCGGCATCTATGCCCGCGCCTATCTGGAAGGCCGCATCTCCGAAGAGCAGCTGCTGAACTTCCGCCAGGAAGTGGACGGCAAGGGCCTGTCCAGCTACCCGCACCCCAAGCTGATGCCCGAGTTCTGGCAGTTCCCCACGGTGTCCATGGGCCTGGGCCCGCTGATGGCCATCTACCAGGCGCGCTTCCTCAAGTACCTGCACGCCCGCGGCATTGCCGACACCGAAAACCGCAAGGTCTGGGTCTTCTGCGGCGACGGGGAAATGGACGAGGTCGAGTCGCTGGGCGCAATCTCCCTGGCCGCCCGCGAAAAGCTGGACAACCTGATCTTCGTGATCAACTGCAACCTGCAGCGCCTGGACGGTCCGGTGCGCGGCAACGGCAAGATCATCCAGGAACTCGAGGGCGAGTTCCGCGGCTCCGGCTGGAACGTCATCAAGCTGCTGTGGGGCAAGGGCTGGGACGAGCTGCTGGCCAAGGACAAGGACGGCGTGCTCAAGAAGATCATGGCCGAGTGCAACGACGGCGACTACCAGTCGTTCAAGGCCAATGACGGCGCCTACGTGCGCAAGAACTTCTTCGGCCGCGATCCGCGCGCGCTGAAGATGGTCGAGCACATGAGCGACGACGAGATCTGGAACCTGCGCCGCGGCGGCCACGATTCGCAGAAGGTCTATGCGGCCTTCCATGCGGCCAATTCGCACAAGGGCCAGCCCACCGTGCTGCTGGTCAAGACCGTCAAGGGCTTCGGCATGGGCAAGATCGGTGAAGGCAAGAACACCGTTCACCAGACCAAGAAGCTGGGCGACGAGGACATCAAGGCCTTCCGCGACCGCTTCAACATCCCGATTCCCGACAGCCAGATCGCCGACCTGCCTTTCTACAAGCCGGCCGACGACACGCCGGAAATGCGCTACCTGCACGAGCGCCGCAAGGCCCTGGGCGGCTACCTGCCGCACCGCCGCGTCAAGGCCAGCGAGCAGTTCACGGCGCCTGCGCTGGACACCTTCAAGGCCATCCTCGAAGCCACGCCCGAAGGCCGTGAGATCTCGACCACGCAGGCCTATGTGCGTTTCCTGACGCAGCTGCTGCGCGACAAGGAAATCGGCCCACGCGTCGTGCCCATCCTGGTGGACGAGGCACGTACCTTCGGCATGGAAGGCCTGTTCCGCCAGATCGGCATCTACAACCCCGCTGGACAGCAGTACACCCCGGTCGACAAGGACCAGGTGATGTACTACCGCGAGGACAAGGCCGGCCAGATCCTGCAGGAAGGCATCAACGAAGCCGGCGGCATGAGCAGCTGGATCGCGGCAGCCACGAGCTACAGCACGAGCAACCGGATCATGATCCCGTTCTACGTGTACTACTCGATGTTCGGCTTCCAGCGCATCGGTGACCTGGCCTGGGCGGCCGGCGACATGCAGGCGCGCGGCTTCCTGCTGGGCGGCACTTCGGGCCGCACCACGCTGAACGGGGAAGGCCTGCAGCACGAAGACGGCCACAGCCACATCCTGGCCAACACCATTCCCAACTGCGTGAGCTACGACCCGACCTTCGCCCACGAAGTCGCCGTGATCATGCAGGACGGCCTGCGCCGCATGGTGCAGGAGCAGGAAAACGTCTTCTACTACATCACGCTGCTCAACGAGAACTACGCCATGCCCGGCCTCACGCCCGGCACCGAGCAGCAGATCATCAAGGGCATGTACCTGTGCAAGCCCGGCCAGAAGGTGCCGGAAAGCGGCCTGCGCGTGCAGCTGCTGGGATCGGGCACCATCCTGCGCGAATCCTTCTTCGCCCAGGAACTGCTGCTGGCCGACTGGGGCATTGCCGCCGACGTGTGGAGCTGCCCCAGCTTCAACGAACTTACCCGCGACGGCCAGGAAGCCGACCGCTGGAACCTGCTGCATCCGCTGGAAACGCAGAAGGTGCCCTTCGTCACGCAGCAGCTGCAGTCGCACAATGGCCCGGTGATCGCATCCACCGACTACATGAAGGCCTACGCCGAGCAGATCCGTCCCTACATGCCCAAGGGCCGCACCTACAAGGTGCTGGGCACCGACGGCTTCGGCCGTTCGGACTTCCGCCGCAAGCTGCGCGAGCACTTCGAGGTGGACCGCCACTACATCGTGGTCGCCGCACTGCGCGCGCTGGCCGAAGAAGGCAAGATCAACGCCACCACCGTGGCCGAGGCGATCGCCAAGTACGGCATCAAGGCCGACAAGATCAACCCGCTGCACGCCTGAGTAAGAACGGGAGACACCTATGGCATTGGTAGACATTCAAGTTCCGGACATCGGCGATTTCGATGAAGTCGGTGTGATCGAAGTGCTGGTCAAGGCCGGCGACCAGATCAAGGCCGAGCAATCGCTGATCACCGTTGAGTCCGACAAGGCATCGATGGAGATTCCGTCCAGCCACGCCGGCGTGCTCAAGGAGCTGCGCGTGAACCTGGGCGACAAGGTCAAGCAAGGCAGCATCATTGCCGTGATCGAGACCGCAGACGCTGCGGCACCGGCACCGGCACCCGCAGCTGCTGCCCCGGCTCCCGTGGCTGCGCCTGCATCTGCTGCGCCTGCGCCGGCCGCTGCTCCCGCTGCCGCGCCTGCGGCCTCGGGCGCCGCCACGCAGATCGACATCAAGATTCCCGACATCGGCGACTTCAAGGACGTGGCCGTGATCGAGATGCTGGTCAAGGTCGGCGACACCGTGACGGCAGAGCAATCGCTGTTCACCGTCGAATCCGACAAGGCCTCGATGGAAATCCCGTCGCCAGCGGCCGGCACCATCACGGCGCTGACGCTCAAGATCGGCGACACGGTCAATGTGGGCGACGTGGTCGGCCAGATGAGCGTGCAGGGCGCTGCCGCGCCTGCAGCCCAGGCTGCGGCCCCGGCACCGGCAACTGCTGCCCCGGCCGCTGCAGCTCCGGTGGCTGCCGCTGCAGCATCGGCTCCTGCCGCTGCACCTGCACACAACCCCACCGTGGCGCCCACGGGCAAGCTGCCCCATGCATCGCCCTCGGTACGCAAGTTCGCCCGCGAACTGGGTGTGCCGCTGGACGAGGTCAAGGGCTCGGGCAACAAGGGCCGCATCACGGCCGACGACATCCAGGCTTTCACCAAGTCCGTCATGGCCGGTGCCGTGCAGACCAAGGCCCAGGCTGCGGCGGCTCCCAAGGGCAGCTCCGGCGGCGGCGCCGGCCTGGACCTGCTGCCCTGGCCCAAGGTGGACTTCGCCAAGTTCGGCCCGGTCGAGCGCAAGGACCTGTCGCGCATCAAGAAGATCAGCGGCGCCAACCTGTCGCGCAACTGGGTCATGATCCCCCACGTCACCAACAACGACGAGGCCGACATCACCGACCTGGAAGCTTTCCGCGTCTCCACCAACAAGGAGAACGAGAAGAGCGGCGTCAAGGTGACCATGCTGGCCTTCGTGATCAAGGCGGTGGTCGCGGCGCTCAAGAAGTTCCCGGAGTTCAACGCCTCGCTGGACGGCGACACCCTTGTCTACAAGCAGTACTTCCACATCGGCTTCGCGGCAGACACGCCCAATGGCCTGGTGGTGCCCGTGCTGCGCGATGCCGACAAGAAGGGCATCCTGCAGATCAGCCAGGAAATGGGCGAGCTGGCCAAGAAGGCCCGCGACGGCAAGCTCGGCGCTGCCGACATGCAGGGCGGCTGCTTCTCGATCTCGTCGCTGGGCGGCATCGGCGGCACGAACTTCACCCCCATCATCAACGCCCCGGAAGTGGCCATCCTCGGCCTGTCCAAGGGCCAGATGAAGCCCGTGTGGGACGGCAAGCAGTTCGTGCCGCGCCTGACGCTGCCGCTGTCGCTGTCCTATGACCACCGTGTCATCGATGGTGCCTCGGCCGCGCGCTTCAATGCCTTCCTGGGCCAAGTGCTGGCGGACTACCGCCGCATCCTGCTGTAAACGGAGGCCCGACACATGGCAATCATCGACATCAAGGTGCCCGATATCGGCGACTTCGCCGAAGTGGGCGTGATCGAACTGCTGGTCAAGCCCGGCGATACCGTGGCGAAGGACCAGTCCCTGATCACCGTGGAGTCCGACAAGGCCTCCATGGAGATTCCTTCCAGCCACGCCGGCGTGGTCAAGGAACTCAAGGTGCAGCTCGGCGACAAGGTCGCCGAGGGCTCCGTGGTCCTGACGCTGGAGGCTGCCGGCGAGGCGGCCGCTGCGCCCCAGGCTGCCGCTGCGGCTCCTGCAGCCGCCAGCGCCGCGGCACCTGCCGTGCCGGCTCCAGCGGCCCCGGCCCCTGCTCCTGCGGCAGCCAGCTACGCGGGTGGCGTGGCCGACTATGACTGCGACGTGGTCGTGCTCGGCGGTGGCCCTGGCGGCTACTCTGCCGCCTTCCGCGCAGCCGACCTGGGCCTGAACGTGGTCATCGTCGAGCGCTACAAGACCCTCGGCGGCGTCTGCCTGAACGTGGGCTGCATTCCCTCGAAGGCGCTGCTGCACGTGGCGGCCGTCGTGGACGAGGTCAAGCATCTGGAAGTGGCAGGCGTCAAGTTCGGCGCGCCCGAGGTCAACATCGACCAGCTGCGCGGCCACAAGGACAAGGTCATCGGCAAGCTGACCGGTGGCCTGGGCCAGATGGCCAAGATGCGCAAGGTCACCGTGGTGCGCGGCTACGGCAATTTCGTCGGCGCCAATCACCTTGAGGTGGAAGAGACCACGGGCGACGGCCAGGAAAAGACCGGCAGCAAGAAGATCGTGCAGTTCAAGCGCGCCATCATTGCCGCCGGCAGCCAGGCCGTGCACCTGCCCTTCATGCCCAAGGACCCGCGCGTGGTGGACTCCACCGGCGCGCTGGACCTGGCCAGCGTGCCCAAACGCATGCTGATCCTGGGCGGCGGCATCATCGGCCTGGAAATGGGCACCGTCTACTCCACGCTGGGCGCACGCCTGGACGTGGTGGAGATGATGGACGGCCTCATGCAGGGCGCCGACCGCGACCTGGTCAAGGTCTGGCAGAAGATGAACGCGCCGCGCTTCGACAACATCATGGTCAACACCAAGACCGTGGGTGCCGAAGCCACGCCCGAAGGCATCAAGGTCAGCTTCGCGCCCGCCAAGGACGGCATCACCGTGCCCGAGCCCCAGGTCTACGACCTGGTGCTGCAGGCCGTGGGCCGCACGCCCAACGGCAAGAAGATCGCCGCCGAGAAGGCCGGCGTGGCCGTCACGGACCGCGGTTTCATCGAAGTCGACATCCAGATGCGCACCAACGTGCCCCACATCTTCGCCATCGGCGACGTGGTGGGCCAGCCCATGCTGGCGCACAAGGCCGTGCACGAGGCCCATGTGGCCGCCGAAGTCATCGCCGGTGAACTGCAGGGCAACAAGGAGCTGGCCGCCAGCGCCTTCAATGCCCGCGTGATCCCCAGCGTGGCCTACACCGACCCGGAAGTGGCGTGGGTGGGCCTGACCGAGGACCAGGCCAAGGCCCAGGGCATCAAGGTCAAGAAGGGGGTCTTCCCCTGGACGGCATCGGGCCGCGCCATTGCCAATGGCCGCGACGAAGGCGTCACCAAGCTGCTGTTCGACGACAGCCCCGAGGCGCATGGCCATGGCCGCATCCTGGGCGGCGGCATCGTCGGCACGCATGCGGGCGACATGATCGGCGAGATCGCGCTGGCCATTGAAATGGGTGCCGACGCCGTGGACATCGGCAAGACCATCCATCCTCACCCCACGCTGGGCGAGAGCCTGGGCATGGCGGCCGAGGTGGCGCACGGCTCCTGCACGGACCTGCCGCCGCAGCGCAAGTAAGCGCAACGCCCGGCCTTCGGAACGGGCAAGGACACAAAGGCAGCTTCGGCTGCCTTTGTGCTTTTGGGGGTAGTACGGGTCGCAGGCCGGCTCAGGCCTGGGAGCGCAGCCACTGCAGCAACTGGGCGTGCACGCCATTCGGTGCAGGCGGGGCAGGGGACAGCAGGCAATAGCGCGATCCATCCTCCACAAAGCCCATGGGCGCTGCCAGCACGCCGCTGGCAATGTCGTCGCGCACCAGCTGCCAGGGGCCTATGGCCACGCCCATTCCGGCCACGGCAGCCTGGAGCGTGAAATAGAAATGTTCGAACTGCAGCTGCGGTCCCGAGGGCTGGGGCTGGCCGCTGTACTCGGCCCAGGTGGCCCAGGCGCCAGGGCGCGTGCGGCTTTGCAGCAAGGGCGCATCGGCGCGCAGCCTGGGCGTGTGCTCTTGCGCGGGGCGGTCGCACCATTGCGCCAGGCGATCGGGCCGGCAGACCGGGCCTATGCGCTCTGCGAACAGCGTTTCGGCATGGCAGCCTGCGGGAAGGGCGAAATCGTCGCGCCGTATGGCCAGGTCGATCCCGTCCGCAAACGAGAACGGGCCGCCGCCGGCCACCAGGTGCAGTTGCAGCTCGGGATGCATTTGCTGGAACTGTGGCCAGCGTGGAATCAGCCAGCGCATCAGCAAGGTGGGTTCGCAGGACAGCACCCAGCGGCGCGCATGCCGCGCGCGTGCGCGCAACTCCTGCGTCGCCTGGCGCATGCGCTCCAGTCCTTCATGCACGGCCTGTGCGAGATGGCGCCCAGCGTCGGTCAGGAAGACGCGGCGGCTGCGGCGGTCAAACAGGGTCACGCCCAGATCGTCTTCCAGCAGGCGCACGGCCCGGCTGATGGCGCCGTGGGTCAGATGCAACTCTTCAGCTGCCTTGCTGAAGTTCTCCCGTCGGGCGGCTGCTTCGAAGCAGCGCAGGGCCTGCAACGACGGCAGCCGCTTGCTGGGAGTCTGTGAATTGAGTTCACTAACTGTGTCAGAAAACATCGTTATGTATTTTCATGGAAGGCCAATACTATCCCGCGTTGCACTGAGTCGAACGGAGAATGCATGACCGAATGGATAGCTGTAGTCACCATTACCTTGCTGGCCGTGATCAGCCCCGGGGCGGATTTCGCCATGGTCACGCGCAACAGCCTGCTGCGCTCGCGCCGCGCGGGCATGCTCACGGCGCTGGGCATAGGCCTGGGCGTGCTGGTCCATGTCAGCTATACCTTGCTTGGTGTGGGGTTGCTGATGCAGCAGGCCACCTGGCTGTTCGATGTGGTCAAGCTGCTGGGTGCAGCCTATCTGATCTATCTGGGCGTGACCATGCTGCGCAGCCGGCCGGACGGAGAAATGGCCAGCCAGCCGGCTGCCGTACTGTCCGACATGGCGGCGCTGCGCACGGGCTTTCTGACGAATGCGCTCAATCCCAAGACCACGGTGTTTGTGGTGAGCCTGTTCCTGCAGATCGTGGGGCAGGACACATCTCTGGCCACGCAACTGGCGTACGGCGGGTTCATCTCGCTGGCCCATGTGGGTTGGTTTTGCATCGTGGCGCTGTGCTTTTCCGCGCAGCGGGTTCGTGCCCGGCTGCTGGCCGTACGGCACTGGATAGACCGGGCCTTTGGCGGCATGTTGGTGGGCTTCGGTGTGTTGCTGGCCAGTGCCAAGCTGAGGCTGTGATGCCATGAAGGCCTGACAGGAATCGGTGGGGGAGGACGGGCGAAAGGCCGCAGCGCATGCGGCCTCTGCCCGGCATGCAAGGCCTGCGAGGTGCCATGGGGTGCCTCGCAGGCCAAGCTGTTTCTGGGGCAGCGGAAATGCCTGGCCGCGCAGCTGGAGCGCCTCACCTGGGCGTTCCAGTGCCACGGGCTATGTCGAATGCGCTGCCGATGCCCGCTGCCGCAAGCCGGTTGGTGGGCAGATGCCAGGGGCGCTGCTTGCGGGCGCCGCTTGGCCTATGCTTTCGATACTTCACACATCACCCACAGGGCGCACGGCATGTGCCCCCAGGAAACCGCATCCAATGGAAACAACAAGGCAGGGGGTGCATCCCTCATGGATCGTCGTGATGGCCGGCGTCAGCGCGGCCCTGCATGTAGGCAAGCTGCCGCCGGCCGTGCCGGTGCTGCAGCAGCAGCTGGGCGTGTCCCTGCTGCAGGCCGGCTTTCTGCTTTCCACCGTGCAGGTGGCCGGCATGCTGCTGGGCTTGGTGGTGGGCCTGGGGGCTGATCGCTGGGGACTGCGGCGCAGCATGCTGGCGGGCCTGCTGTTGATGGCGGGTGCCAGCGCCCTGGGCGCCATCGCCACGGGTTTTGCACCGTTGCTGGCCCTGCGCGCCGTGGAAGGACTGGGCTTTCTGCTGGTCGCCATGCCGGGGCCAGGGCTGATTCGCCGCTGCGTGGCGCCGCACGATCTGAGCGCGCGCATGGGCTGGTGGGGCACCTACATGCCGCTGGGCAGTGCCATCGGCTTGCTGCTGGGTCCCTGGGTGATGGCCTGGGCTTCCTGGCCGCTGTGGTGGCTGCTTCTGGGGCTGGTCTCTGCCCTGGCTTGCGCCGCCGTGTGGTACGGCGTGCCGGCAGACGGCCCGAAGGCACCCGTTGGCACGTCGGCGGCTGGCGGGGGGTGGCGTCCGCGCCTGGCGCTGACTTTGCGCAGCCCTGGCCCCTGGTGCGTGGCGCTGGGCTTTGCCGTGTATTCGGGACAGTGGATGGCCGTCATCGGCTTTCTTCCCACGGTCTATGCCGAGGCGGGCCTGGGAGCGGCGTTGTCGGGCACGCTGACGGCCGTGGTGGCGCTGGCCAACATGGTGGGCAATGTGGCATCGGGCCGTCTGCTGCAAGGCGGCTGGAGCGCATCGCGAGCGCTGCGCCTGGGCTTCGGCTGCATGGCGTTGTGCGCGCTGCTGGCCTATGTGCAATGGCAAGGCCAGCCGTTGGCACCTTTGTGGCTGCGATTTGCTGCGGTAGTTGTGTTCTCGGCAGCGGGGGGACTGATTCCGGGCACGCTGTTTTCCATGGCCGTGCGGCTTGCCCCCGATGAGTCCACTGTTTCGACCACGGTGGGCTTCATGCAGCAATGGTCCAGCGTGGGCCAGTTTGCAGGGCCGCCTCTGGTCGCGGCCGTGGCAGTGCAGGCGGGCGGATGGCAGTGGACCTGGGTGGTGACGGCGGCCATGTGCGCCATCGGCTGGTGGCTGGCCGGCGCCATTGCCCGCATCAGCGCGGCGCCTGCAAGGCAGCGCGAACGCGCTGCCGCCTGATCACGCGTCGCGCGAACCTGTGAGCGCCTTCAGGGCCTCTTCCATCTGTCGTGCGTGGTCCAGCGCGGGCAGCCAGGCCTCAGGCAGCGGCTGGGTGGGCGCCTGGGGGGCCGAGGCGGCCAACCTGCCCAGGGCGTCGTCGGGCTGCAGGGCCACCACGTTGCCATTGGCGGCCAGTTGCCGGCAGGCTTCGATCAGCCATTCACAGTGCAGGACGATGGCGCGCGGCATGAGGCCGCTGTCATGCGACATTCCGCGCACCAGGCTTTCGCCCAGCAGCAGCGCGCTGGCGTACAGGCGCACGGCATGGCGGTCGTAGCGCGCCGTGACGGTCTGCAGTGCCGCGCCACCCAGGCGTCCGCGCACGGACCAGCGGCTGGCGCTTTGCGCCTCCGCCATGGCGGTGCGCAGCGCGCTCAGCGCATCGCTGCTGCGCGTGAGCTGGCCCAGTGCCACAGTGGCGTCGGGTGTGTCGTGGGTGGCGGTGGCACGCAGCGTGGCATCCAGCCCGTCGGCCAGCTGGCCCAGCAACGCGCTTGCCGAACGTGATACGGCACGCAGCGGATTGGCCGTGAAGATGACCTGGCTGAACATCAGGCCCACGCCTGCGCCGACCAGCACGTCGACCAGCCGGGTTTCGCCCGCCGCGCTGGGCCCCATGCTGAGGACCAGCACCACGGAAACGCCGGCCTGTATCGGAACCACAGGCGGCTGCCCCAGCATGGCGGCCAGCGACAGCGCGACCAACGAGGCCAGGCTCAGTCGCAGCAGGGGAATGGTGTCGGGCAGCAGCCAGGCCAGTTCGCCGACGATGATGCCGATGGCGCAGCCCAGCACCAGGCCCCAGGTTTGCTTGAGATGGCTGGGCAGGCCGGGCGCCAGGCAGACCAGGGCGGTGACGGCGGCAAAGACGGGTCTGGGGTGGCCCAGCAGGTAGTGGGACAGTTCCCAGGCCAGCATGGCGCCCAGCGAGGCGGCGATGGCATCGCGCAGCGCCAGCCGCAGGCGGCCTGGCGCCGCGGCCATGCCGCTCTTGAGTGGTCCAGTGGTTGTTTTTGCTTTTGATTTTCGCCAGCGCACGAAGATGGTCCCTCCAGCTTGCGAAATCCAGGTTCGCAAATGCCCAAAAGCATAGCGGCCGATGCAGGGCAGGAGTGCAGGAAAGAGGCTTCTTGCTTGTAAGAAAGCAGCCCGTGCGAGGCGTGTTCAGCCGTGCCTGAGCAGGCCTTCGATGAAGCTCCATTCCTCGGGCGTGACCGGCGTGATCGACAGCCGATTGCCCTTTTGCAGCACACGCATCTGCGCCAGTTCAGGATGCGCGCGCAGCTCGGCAATCTGCAGCGTGCGTGTCTTGCGCAGCGCCTGCACGTCCAGCGTGAGCCAGCGCGGCTTGTCGGGAGAAGACTTGGGGTCGTAGTAAGGGCTGGCCGGGTCGAACTGCGAGGCGTCGGTGCGCAGATTGCCGGCAATGCGGGCGATGCCGTAGATACCGGGCTCAGCACAGCTGGAATGCCAGTACAGCACCCCGTCGCCGACCTGCATGGCATCACGCATGAAGTTGCGCGCCTGGTAGTTGCGCACCCCGTCCCAGGCAATGGTGGCCTGCGGCGCGGCCAGCGCATGGTCTATGGAGTATTCGTCGGGCTCGTTCTTCATGAGCCAGAACTGGCGGGCGGAGGGTGTGGGGGCTGCAGTCATGCAACGATTGTGGCAAATCCCCGGACGCCGTGGCGGCGTTCTGCGCGCGGCGGCAGGAGTGTGTCAGGGGCTGGACAATGGCCTTCAGCCGGGCGCCTTTCCCATGCCCGCGAACCACAGGAATCCTGCATGTCCGACCGCTCCACCTATGTCCCGCCCGCCGTATGGCAGCCTGCGCCCTCGGGCGGCACCTTCGCCAACATCAACCGCCCGGTCGCCGGGCCGACCCACGACAAGACACTGCCGGTGGGGCAGCAGCCTCTGCAGCTGTATTCGCTGGCCACGCCCAACGGCGTGAAGGTCACCATCATGCTGGAGGAGCTGCTGGCGCTGGGCCATGGCGGCGCCGAGTACGACGCCTGGCTGATCCGCATCAGCGATGGCGACCAGTTCTCCAGCGGCTTTGTCGAGGTCAACCCCAATTCCAAGATTCCCGCGCTGGTGGACCGCAGCGTGGAGCCGCCGGTGCGCGTGTTCGAGTCGGGCTCCATCCTGCTGTACCTGGCCGAGAAGTTTGGCGCGCTGCTGCCTGCCGAGCCCGCTGCACGCACCGAGACGCTGAACTGGCTGTTCTGGCAGATGGGATCGGCGCCTTACCTGGGCGGCGGCTTCGGTCATTTCTATGCCTATGCTCCCGAAAAATTCGAGTACCCGATCAACCGGTTCACCATGGAAACCAAGCGCCAGTTGGACGTGCTCAATCGCCAGCTGGCCGAGCACGCCTTCATTGCGGGAGAGCACTACAGCATTGCCGACATCGCCATCTGGCCCTGGTATGGCGCACTGGTGCTCAACGAGGTGTACGGCGCGGCCGAGTTCCTGGCAGCCCATGAGTACACGCATGTGATGCGCTGGGCCCGCGAGATTGCCCAACGGCCGGCGGTGGTGCGCGGCCGCCGCGTCAATCGCACCTGGGGAGACGAGGCCACCCAGGTGCCGGAGCGCCACCGCGCCTCGGACCTGGGCTGATCGCCATTTACTGGGAGCGGCCCCAGGGGCCGCGGTCCGGCTGGCGCCAAAAGCGCGGGCGCTTGCCGGATGGCTCGGCCCCGGGCTCGCCCTCGCCCTTGCCTTTGCCGTGCTCATGCAATTGCTTGCCGGTCTGCTCGACCTTGCGGGCCGTGCGTTCCAGCTGCGTGGGCAGATGCGAGGGAATGTCGAGCTCCGCCTGCTCGACCACACGAATGCAGTCCTGGATGTGGCGCTCTCCCAGGTAGCGCAGCGTGGCGTAGCCCAGGGCGGCCGCTGCAGCCTGGCCGGCCAGCGGCACGTACTTTGCCGCTTGGGTTGCCGTCATGCGCATGCCGGCAGCGCGTGCCAGGCGCACCACCATGTCGCGCGTGATCAGCTTGCCGATCAGTACCGAGCCGACCATGGCCACGGCCTTTTGCACCTGCTCGCGCTTGCCGGGGTCCAGCCTGTCCAGCTGTTCGGGCGTGAGGCCGAACTCACGGTTGATGCGCGGCAGCAGGCGCGCCAGCAGGGCTGCGTCAACCAGCCAGTCCAGCCCCGGGATCGGCAGGCTGCTGGCTGCGGCTCCCACCAGCGCACGCCGGTGCAGCAGCTTGCGCGCGCTCTCTGCGGCCTGCGCCACATCGTGGCGCGGTGGTGGAGGGGGAGGGGTCTTGTCCGATGTGCGAAAGATCATGCGTGCCAGTGGGTCCGGGGCAGATGTCGATCAGGAGAATGCGCCAGCCGGAGGAGGCGGCTGGCGCCGGTGCGGTCAGCGTGCGCTCTTGCTGCGCACCAGGCTGTAGATGAAGAGGATGACGATGGCGCCAACGATGGAGGCGATCCAGCCAGCGGGCTGCCCGGCTTCATACCAGCCCATGGCGACACCGACATAGCTGGCAAGAAACGATCCTGCCACACCAAGCAGGATGGTCATGATCCAGCCAAGGCTGTCGTCGCCGGGTTTGAGTGCGCGCGCCAGCAGGCCAACGACCAGGCCAACGACGAGGGTGCCAATCAAGGACATCATGCTTTTCTCCGAACTGAAGCTTCCATGCCGCGACTCTAGGGCCCGGCGCATGCCGGCCCTGTCGGACAGCGTCTCAACCTGGGACGAAGGCAGTGCAGTGCCCTGAAAAACAAAACGCCTGCATCTGCAGGCGCCTGGACTGGGGGAGGGCAGACAGCCCGCCGTGGTTACTGCAGCTGGCTTGCCTGCATCTGCATGGCCAAGGCAGCCTTGCTGGCATCCAGGCCCAGGCCGTCGGAGTCCTGCACGCGACGGGCGCCATCGAAGCGGCGGGCCCAGTAGGCGCTTTGCATGCTTTCCACGCGCACCTGTGCACCGGTGCGGGGGGCATGAATGAAGTTGCCGTCGCCGACATAGATGCCGACGTGGCTGAAGGCGCGGCGCATGGTGTTGAAGAACACCAGATCGCCGGGCTTGAGTTCGTTCTTGTCGATTTTTTCCGTGGCCTGTGCCTGCTGGTCAGCGCGACGCGGCAGGACCTTGCCCAGGGTCTCGGAGTAGATGGCACGGACAAAGCCGCTGCAGTCGAAGCCGGTCTCGGCACTGTTGCCGCCGCGACGGTAGGGAACGCCGATGAAGCCCATGGCGGTCACGACCAGGTCGGAGGTCTTTTCGGCGACGCTTTGTCGTGCTTCCTTGACGAAGTCGGAAGTGCGCTCCGCCATGTGGTGGCGGGCTTCGCGCAGCTGCGAGATGAGGCTGCGGTTGACCAGCAGCTGGTTCATATCGTCGTCACGCAGCTCGGGCGGGGCCGCGTGTGCAGTGGCGCTGACGAACAGGAGTGCGATAAGCCATCGGGACATGGGGCGCGAGATTACCACGCAAAAACGTAGGACAAATTCGATAAGACCCCCGAAGGCCCGGGTTTTTGAGCCACCTCAGGAATCGCCGGCGCCCGGCGGTGATGGCCCCCAAGCTGCGACAATAGCGGGCTGTCCTGTTTTCCGATAAGAAGGGCGGCCCGCGCTGCCTCGTATTCCAAGAAAGATCCGCCATGCTGCTTGAAGCCTCCGACTCCCAGCTTGTACTCGTCGATTACCAGGAGCGCCTGATGCCGGCCATCTTCGAGGGCCCGGCAGTCCTGGCCAATGCCGTGAAACTGGCTCGTCTGGCGCATCTGGTGGAAGTGCCGGTGTTCGGCACCGAACAGAACCCCTCGCGCCTGGGTGCCAACGATGCCCAACTGCGCGCGCTGTGCGACAGGACACTGTCCAAGATGCATTTCAGCGCCGTGTCCGAAGGACTGGGCGAGTGGCTGCGTCCGCCGGCACGTCCCCAGGGCGGCAATGCGCGCAGCCTGCCCAAGCACCTGCAAAAGCCCCAGCAGCAGGCGCCCGAGCGCAGCATGGTGGTGATTGCCGGCTGCGAAGCCCATGTCTGCCTGCTGCAGACGGCGCTGGAACTGCTGGAAGACGAGTTCGACGTCTGGGTCGTCACCGATGCCTGCAGCTCGCGCACCGAGCGCAACCGCGATGCTGCCTTCGATCGCCTGGCCGGCGCGGGTGCCGAACTGGTGACCACGGAGATGGTGGCCTTCGAGTGGCTGCGCAGCTGCGAGCACCCGGCCTTCAAGGATCTGCTGGCCCTGGTCAAGTAAGCGGCTGAAGCGATGGTTTTCCGTCGAGGCGCCGGCACGGCGCCTTTTTTTACGCCCGTCGCAAGGCGGGGCCATGAAAGACGAATGGGACGGAGGGGGGGGCGGCCCGGGTCGCTGTGCAGGATTTGTCAGCTTTGGGCAAGCGCATTATGAATAATTATGAATTCAGAAGCCGCCAATCCATGACAACGACAGGAGACAGACAATGGCCCCGCGTTTCGACGATTTCCACCGCCGCTCCATCCAGGAGCGCGATGCCTTCTGGGCCGAGCAGGCCGGCCGCATCGACTGGCATGTGCCGCCCCAGCGCATCTGCGACTATGACAACCCGCCGTTCGCCAAGTGGTTCGTGGGCGGCCAGACCAATCTTTGCCACAACGCCGTGGACCGGCACCTGGCCGAGCGCGCCGACCAGAATGCGCTGATCGCCATCTCCACCGAGACCGGCACCGAGAAGGTCTATACCTACCGCGAACTGCATGCCGAGGTGCAGCGCATGGCCGCCGTGCTGCAGTCGCTGGGCGTGCAAAAGGGCGACCGCGTCCAGATCTACATGCCCATGATTGCCGAGGCGGCCTTTGCCATGCTGGCCTGTGCGCGGCTGGGTGCCATCCATTCGGTGGTGTTCGGCGGCTTTGCGTCGGCGGCGCTGGCCTCGCGCATCGACGATGCCGAGCCCAAGGTCATCATCAGTGCCGACGCGGGCTCGCGCGGCGGGCGCGTCGTGGCCTACAAGCCTTTGCTGGACGAGGCCCTGCAACTGGCCAGCCACAAGCCAGCGGCCGTGCTCATCGTGGACCGTGGCCTGGCGCCTGCGCCCATGCGCGCCGGCCGCGACCACGACTGGACCAGCCTGCGTGCGCTGCACGCCGACGCCCAGGTCGCCTGCACCTGGGTGGAATCCACCGACCCCAGCTACACGCTCTACACCAGCGGCACCACGGGGCGCCCCAAGGGCGTGCAGCGCGACACGGGCGGCTACACGGTGGCGCTTGCCGCCAGCATGCCGCTGATCTTCGGGGCCGAGGCGGGCCAGACCTTTTTCTGCACCAGCGACATCGGCTGGGTCGTGGGGCACAGCTACATCATCTATGGGCCCCTGATCGCGGGCATGGCCACCGTGCTCTACGAGGGCCTGCCCATACGCCCCGACGCGGGCATCTGGTGGAGCATCGTGGAGAAGTACCGGGTCACCCACATGTTCTCGGCGCCCACGGCCATCCGCGTGCTCAAGAAGCACGATGCCGAGTACCTGCACCGCCACGATATCTCCAGCCTCAAGGCGCTGTGGCTGGCCGGCGAGCCGCTGGACGAGCCCACGGCGCAGTGGATCAGCCAGGCCCTGGGCAAGCCCATCATCGACAACTACTGGCAGACCGAGACCGGCTGGCCCATCCTCACGCTGTGCAATGGCGTGGAGCAGCAGACCACGCGCTTCGGCAGCCCGGGCAAGGCCGTCTATGGCTATGACGTCAAGCTGATCGACGAGGCCACGGGCGAGGAACTGCTCGGCGCCGGGCAAAAGGGCGTGCTGGCCATCGAAGGGCCGCTGCCACCGGGCTGCATGCAGACCGTCTGGCGAGACGACCAGCGCTTCATCAACACCTACTGGAAGAGCATTCCGGGCCGCATGATCTACAGCACCTTCGACTGGGGCATACGCGACGAGGACGGCTACTTCTTCATCCTGGGCCGTACGGACGACGTGATCAACGTGGCCGGCCACCGCCTTGGCACGCGCGAGATCGAGGAATGCATCTCCGCCCACCCCCAGGTGGCCGAAGTCGCCGTGGTCGGCGTGGCCGATGCGCTCAAGGGCCAGGCGGCGCTGGCCTTTGCCGTGCCGCGCACGGCGCTGGAAGGCGAGGCCGAGCGCGCGGCGCTGGAGGCCGACGTGATGAAGCTGGTCGATGCGCGCCTGGGCGCCGTGGCCCGGCCCTCTCGCGTGGTCTTCGTCAGTGCGTTGCCCAAGACGCGCAGCGGCAAGCTGCTGCGCCGCGCCATGCAGGCCGTGGCTGAGGGGCGCGACCCGGGCGACCTCAGCACCATGGAAGACCCGGCTGCGCTGGCCCAGGTGCAGCAGCAGCTGTGAGGCAGGGCACGCGCCGCAACCGCTTGCAGCCGGGGTGATGTGCGCCGGCGCCCCTGCCTGCCGCGCCTACAATCGCGCCTTGGGCCGCAGCCGGGCCAGGTCCCCAGGCTGCGGCGCCCTGTTTTCAACCGACGAGAAAGCGTTTTCGACGTGCAGGTCGCATCTTCCATCTTCAAAGCCTATGACATCCGCGGCATCGTGCCGTCCACGCTCAACGAGGAGGTCGCGCTCGGCGTGGGCCGCGCCTTCGGCATGGCGGCCCTGGCGGCCGGCGAGACCGTGGTGGCCGTGGGACGCGATGGCCGCCTGTCGGGACCCTCGCTGTCCGCGGCGCTGATCGCCGGGCTGACCGAGGTCGGCATCGAGGTGATCGACATCGGCCTGGCCACCACGCCCATGCTGTACTACGCAGCCAGCACGCTGGCGCGCTCGGGCATCCAGGTCACGGGCAGCCACAACCCCAAGGACTACAACGGTTTCAAGATGGTGCTGGCCGGCCGCGCCATCTACGGCGAGGAAATCCAGGCCCTGCGCCGCCGCGTCGAAAGCGATGACTGGACGATCACGGGCACCGGCAGCGTGCGCCGCGCCGATGTGCAGGCCGACTACCAAGCGCGCATCGTGGGTGATGTGAAGCTGGCGCGCCCCATCAAGATCGTGGTGGACTGCGGCAACGGCGTGGCCGGTGCCTCGGCGCCCGGCATCTTCCGCGCCCTGGGTTGCGAGGTGATCGAGCTGTTCTCCGAAGTGGACGGTGAATTCCCCAACCACCATCCCGACCCCAGCAAGCCCGAGAACCTGCGCGACGTGATCGAGGCGCTGCGCACCTCGGACGCCGAACTGGGCCTGGCCTTCGATGGTGACGGCGACCGCCTGGGCATCGTCACCAAGGACGGCCAGAACATCTTCCCCGACCGCCAGATGATGCTGTTCGCCAAGGACGTGCTCTCGCGCGTGCCGGGCGGCAGCATCGTCTACGACGTGAAATGCACGCAGCGCCTGGCGCCCGCCATCCGCGAGGCCGGGGGCGAGCCCGTGATGTTCAAGACCGGGCACTCCCTGGTCAAGGCCCGCATGAAGGAACTGGACGCGCCGCTGGGCGGCGAGATGAGCGGCCACATCTTCTTCAAGGAGCGCTGGTATGGCTTCGATGACGGCACCTACGCGGGCTGCCGCCTGCTGGAGATCGTCAGCCGCGAGGCCGACCCCAGCGCCTTGCTCAACGCGCTGCCCACCAGCTTTTCCACCCCGGAACTGAATGTGGCCTGCGCCGAGGGCGAGCCCCATCGCCTGGCCGCCGAACTGCAGGCCCTGGCCGCCGAGACCTTTGCCGCACCGGCCCAGGTCAGCACCATCGACGGCCTGCGCGTGGACTGGGCCGACGGCTTCGGCCTGATCCGCGCCAGCAACACCACGCCCGTGCTGGTGCTGCGCTTCGAGGGCCAGACCCAGGAGGCGCTGTCGCGCATCGAGACGCAGATGCTGGCGCTGCTGGAGCGCGTCAAGCCCGGCGCGCAGGTTGGCGGTGCCGCGCACTGATTTGCGCGCCAGGCGATGACTTCCCGCTCTCCCACGTCCTGGGCGCGCGCGCTGTACAGCGCTGTGACCTGGGCGGCGCAGCCGCTGCTGCGACGCAAGCTGCTGCGCCGCGCCGAGGCCGAGCCCGTCTATGCCGAGCACATTCCCGAGCGCTTTGGCCGCTACCAGCCGGCCACGCTGGGGCAGGACGGACGCGGCCGGTGGATCTGGATTCACGCCGTATCGCTGGGCGAGACGCGCGCTGCCGCCATCTTGCTGACCGCGCTGCGCGAGCGCCTGCCCGGCATGCGCCTGCTGCTGACCCATGGCACGGCCACGGGCCGCACCGAAGGCCGCCGGCTGCTGCAGCCCGGCGACCTGCAGGTCTGGCAGCCCTGGGATACGCCAGCGGCCGTGCGCCGCTTCGTGCAGCAATTCAGGCCCGCGGTCGGCGTGCTCATGGAAACCGAGGTCTGGCCCAATCTGGTCGCCATCTGCCGCGAAGAGGGCGTGCCGCTGGGGCTGGCCAATGCGCGGCTCAGCGACAAATCGCTGGGCCAGGCGCTGCGCGTGGCGCCGCTGGCGCGCCCTACCTATGCCGCCCTGGCCGCCGCCTGGGCACAGACCGAGGACGATGCCCGGCGCCTGCGCCTGCTGGGTGCGCCCGTGCGCGGCGTGCTCGGCAACCTGAAATTCGATGCGCGTCCGGACGCGGCGCTGCTGGAGCGCGCCCGGCAATGGAAGTCCGGCCTGTCCCGCCCTGTGGTGCTGCTGGCCAGCAGCCGGGAGGGCGAGGAGGCCATGCTGCTGTCCGCCCTGCGCACGCTGGGGCCTGTGGGCCGGGCCGTGCAATGGCTGGTCGTGCCGCGCCATCCGCAGCGCTTTGACGAAGTGGCGGCGCTGCTGGCTGGCGGCGGCCTGCATGTCTCGCGCCGCAGCCAGTGGGTGGGTGGCCCGCCCTGCGGGGCTGCGGCGGATGACATCGACATCTGGCTGGGTGATTCGCTGGGCGAGATGGCCCTGTACTACGGCCTGGCCGATGCCACGCTCATGGGCGGCAGCTTTGCGCCGCTGGGTGGACAGAACCTCATCGAGGCCCTGGCCTGCGACTGCCCCGTGGTGCTGGGGCCGCATACCTTCAACTTCAGCGAAGCCTCGGACCTGGCCTGCGAAGCCGGCGCCGCGCTGCGCGCCCCCGACCTGGAGCACGGGCTGCGCCTGGCCGTGGACCTGGCCGGGGACCGCCAGTCCCACGCCCATGCCGTGGCCCAGGCGCGCGGCTTCCTGGACCAGCACCGTGGGGCCGCACGGGCCATGGCGCAGGCGGTGGCCGGGCTGGTGCAGTCCCAACCGTTGCGCTGAGCACTAGGTTTTCGGCTGGCGGTATCCGCAGGTCGGATCAGCCGGCGTCCTGCAGCACGGGCAGGCTGACACTCGCCAGCAGCCCTCCATCCTCCGCACTGAGCAGCTCGATGCTGCCGTCGTGCCGCTCGGTCACGGTCCTGGCGATGGCCAGGCCCAGGCCGCTGCCGCTTTGGCTCTGGTCGGGTACGCGGAAGAAGCGGTCGAAGACACGCTGGCGCCAGGCCTCGGCAATGCCCGGGCCACGGTCGCGCACCTGGAGCACGGCCTGGTCGCCCTGGCGCTGCAGGCGCACGCTGATGGTGGCGTGGGCGGGGCTGTATTTGATGGCGTTGTCCACGAGGTTGTCGATCAGCGAGACCAGGCCTTCGCGTTCGCCCATCACGCTCAGTGGCTCGCTGGCTTCCAGGGCCAGTTCCACCGGGCGGCGGCAGGCCAGGGCGTCGAGTGCGGCGAGCCGGTCTTCCAGCAGCAGGTCCAGGCGCAGCGGCTGCATGGCCATGCCGGGCGCTTCGGTCTCGCTGCGCATGAGCTGCAGCAGCTGGGCCACCATGCGGCTGGCGCGCTGGTTGCTGCGCAGCAGGCTGTCCATGAGTTCCTGCTGGCGCGGTTCGCTGCCAAGGCGCAGCAGGGCCTCGACGTTGACGTGCATGGCGGCCAGCGGCGTGCGCAGTTCGTGGGCTGCATCGGCGATGAGGTTGCGCTCGCGCTCGCTGCTGGAGCGCACGCGGGCCAGCAGGGCGTTGATGTCCTGCACCAGCGGCCGCAGCTCGGCGTGTGGCGGCGCATAGGTGAGCGCGCTGAGGTCGTCGGGGCCGCGTGTGGCCAGCTCGTCACCCACGCGGCGCAGCGGGCGCAGTGCCGCGCGTACCGACCACCAGGCCGGAAAGGCCAGGAAGGGCAGGCTGATCAGCAGCGGCAGCAGGTAGTAGCTGCGGGTGTTGAGTGTGATCAGCAGTTCCTTGAAGGACGGCAGCATCAGCGTGACTTCGGTCTGGCCCGAGGCCGAGCGCAGCGTGCTCATGCGCCAGGTCTGCCCTTCGAAATCTATGTCCTCGACCGTGTCCAGCACGCGGTTGCGCAGCGTGGGCGCCGGCGTGGGCGAGCGGTACAGGAGCTGGCCGCGCTGCCAGACCAGGAGCGTGGGCGTGAAGCGGATGTCGTCGTCTCCGTCGCCGTACTCATGGCGCAGGGCCGTGTCCAGCGCGGCCAGGCTGTGCTGCTGGCGGTCCGGAAGGTCGGCCAGGTCCTCGGCCACAGCCATGACGAGCTCGTAGACAGGCTTGCTGACGAGCAATTCATTGTGGAAGTGGGCCATGTAGATGGCTGCCACCAGCAACGCGGTCCAGATCGCGGTGAGCACGCCCATCTGGGCCAGCAGCATCCGCCGGCCCAGTGTGGGCCGCAGCCAGCGGCGCCATCTCGGGCTGGCCTGGTGCCCCTGCAGGGTGTGCGATGTCATGGTCAGGACAGGGGTGCCATCGGCTGCGAGTCGATGACATAGCCAATGCCGCGCACCGTGCGTATGAAGCCCGGCCCGATCTTGCGGCGCAGGTTGGAGACATGGACCTCCAGCGCATTGCTGCCGTTGGCGCTGCCGCCCGGGATGACTTCCTCCTCGATGCCGCTGCGCGTGACCACGCGGTCCATGCGCCGCAGCAGCAGGGCCAGCAGGTCGAATTCGCAGCGGGACAGCTCGACGTTCTGGCCTGCAACGCTGACACGGCGCGTGGGCTCGTGCAGCGACAGGCCGCGCAGATGCAGCGTGCCGTCGCCCTGCCCATAGCTGCGGCGTGCCAGGGCGCGCACGCGTGACACCAGTTCGACCAGGGCAAAGGGCTTGACCAGATAGTCATCGGCGCCGCTGTCCAGGCCGTGCAGCCGGTCGTGCAGGCTGTCGCGTGCGCTCAGGATCAGCACGGGCAGGCGGCGCCATTCGCGGCGCAGGCGCGTGAGCAGGCTGATGCCGTCGCCATCGGGCAGGCCCAGGTCCAGCAGCACCATCTCGAAGCTTTGCTGCTCCAGAGTGCGCAGCGCATCGGACAGGCGGCGCACCCAGACCACGTCCATGGCGTGATCGCCCAATGCGATGCGCACGCCATTGCCCAGATCCAGATCGTCCTCCACCAGCAGCAGTCTCATCGTGTGTTTCCTGTGCCGCTCCCATGCCGCGGACCGGCGCCTGCGGGAGGGCTGCCGCGAGTATCGGTCAAGGCGGGGACGATGCGCTTCAGCATCCCTTCAGGAAAGCCGGGGCAGGTCTTCAGGCTGGTTTGCCACAGTGGCCCGCTCGACAACTCCCACGAAGGCAAGGCGCGCATGCCAAGACTCTCCCGCTGTTCCTTGCTGAGCCGCCTGGCGGCGCTGTGCGCGCTGGCTGCCTGGATGCTGGTCGTGGCGGGTTTGCGTGCCTCGGCTTTGCCAGAGCACAGGGCTGCGGCGCCAGGCGCGCGGCCCGCGGCGGCCGGGCATCAGCCGGGGGCACTGCCGGCCGTGCGGGCGCTTCAGGGATTCAAGGGGCTGGCGCGCGGAGCGACAGCGCATCGATGGCGCGCAGGTCGTCGTCGCTGAGCGTGCCGGCGGCCTGGCGCAACTTGAGCTGGCCCAGCAGCACCTGGTAGCGCGCCAGGGCCAGGTCGCGCTGGGTCTGGTAGAGCTGGCTTTGCGCGTTGAGCACGTCGATGTTGATGCGCACGCCGACCTCGTAGCCGAGCTTGTTGGCGTCCAGCGCGCTTTGGCTGGACGCCAGCGCGGCCTCCAGCGCCTTGACCTGGGCCTGGCCCGACTGCACGCCGAAGAAGGCCGTGCGCGTGCTCTGCTCCACGTTGCGCTGGGCGTCGTCCAGCTGTGCGCGCGCCTTGTCTTCCAGCGCCAGGGTTTCCTTGATGCGGTTTTGCACGGCAAAGCCGGCGAACAGGGGCAGGTTCATGACCACGCCCACGCTGGCGGCATTGGTCCGGTAGCTGGTGCCGATCTGCGGTGTGACCGAGCCATTGGGATAGCGGTTGACCACGTAGCCGGCCTGCAGGTCCACGGTGGGCTTGTGGCCGGCCTCGGCTTTCTTCGTTTCCAGCTGGGCGATGTCCAGCGCCAGGCGGGCCTGGCGCAGCTGGGGCTGGCCTTGCAGTGCGGTGTCCACCCAGGCCTGGGCGTCGGAGGGCATCAGGGCCGGCAACTGCAGCGGCTGGGCCAGGGGGCGGGGCACTGTGCCCACGGCGCCAACGATCTGGTCCAGCACCAGGCGCTTGACACGCAGGTCGTTCTCGGCGGCGATTTCCTGCGCGCCGGCCAAGTCGAACCGCGCCTGGGCTTCGCGCGAGTCGGTGATGGTGGCCGTGCCGACCTCGAAGTTGCGCTTGGCGAATTCCAGCTGCTGAGCAATGGCTGCCTTCTGTGCCTTGACCACGGCCAGGCTGTCCTGGGCGCCGAGGACATCGAAGTAGGCCTGGGCCACTCGCACCAGCAGGTTCTGCTCGCCGCTGTCCAACTGGGCGCGCGCCACGTCCACGCCGCGCTGGCCCTGGTCGTAGGCGATCTTGTTGGCCGGGCGGTACAGCGGCTGCTGGGCGCTGAGCTGCAGGTTCTGCTGGGGCGAGCGAAAGCTCCCCGGCAGCACGCTGACTTCCACATGCGAGGTGTTGGCACCGGCCTGCAGGCCCACGCTGGGCAACAGGCCCGAGCGTGCCTGCTCGGCGCGGCTGGCGGCGGCCTGGGCGTCGGCCTGCTGGGCCTGCCACTGGGCGTCGTAGCCGCGGGCCTTGGCCACCAGTTCGGACAGGTTCTGGCCCGAGGCCGCAGACGCTGTCAGAGAGGGCAGGGCAGACTGCGGGGCCGCAGGGGCGGGCGCAAGGACGGCTGGGGCAGGAGCCTGTGCCAGGGCCGAGCCCATGCCGGCCGCGCACAGCAGCAAGGCCATGTGGCGCAGGGGCCAGGCGTATGGGCGGGTCAGGGCGGAAGCGACAGGGGCAAGGGGCCGAAGCAGGGGCATAGAGGTCCTCGAATCAAAACACAGTCGTCACGAAGCACCGGGGACGGCGGGTGTACCGCCGTGTCCCGGGTTTCTTTTGCGTGTTGCCGCTCAGTAGCGCGGCACGCCTGGGTCGCGCTCGCGCGACCAGGCATCGATGCCTCCGCTGATATTGGCCACGGTCTCGAAGCCGTTGTTCATCAGGAAGGCAGCGACATGCATGCTGCGTGCGCCGTGATGGCACAGGCAGGCTGTGGGGTGATCCGGATCGAGTTCCTGCAGGCGCGAGGGAATCTCGCCCATGGGGATGCAGCGCAGCTCGAAGCCCTCGGGGCGTACGCTGGCCTGGGCCACTTCCCAGGGCTCGCGCACGTCCAGCACCAGGGGCAGGGCATCGGAGCCGCTGGAGTGCTGGTTCAGCCAATCGTTGAGTTGCGCGGGAGGCACTTGGGGAAGCATCGGAAAGATCCTTGCGGAATGGAGTGGAGTTGCCGCAGCGGCCGAAATCCTCTGGACCCCGGCCGCCGTGGCGGATTTCAGAACGTGAAGCGCGAAGGCTCTTCGAAGTTGGCCAGGCGTGCGGTCACCACGTCCCAAGGCTGGCTGGTTTCGAACTGGTGGCCGTTCTTTTGCACCAGCGTGAAACGCATCATGGGCAGTTGGCCGACGATGGCTGCCAGGCGGCCGCCGTCGTTGAGCTGGGCCAGCAGGGCCTGCGGCACCTGGGCGACCGAGCCGCTGAGCACGATGGCGTCGAACTGGCCCAGAGCGGCCGCTGCCGTGGCGCCATCGGCCAGCTTGACCTCGGCATTGGTGATGCCGGCGCCCAGCAGGTTCTCGCGGGCCATCTCGGCCAGCTCGGGCACGATCTCCAGTGTCACGACTTCCTTGGCCTGGGCCGCCAGCAGGGCGGCCATGTAGCCCGAGCCGGCGCCGATTTCCAGCACGCGGTCGGTGGGCTTGATCTTCAGGTCCTGCAGCATGCGGGACTCGATGCGCGGGGCCAGCATGCACCAGCCCTTGGCGGCGGCTTCCTCGGCCGGGGCGACCAGGGGGATTTCCAGGTCCATGAAGGCCAGGCCGGCATGCTCGGGCGGCACGAAATTCTCGCGGTGCACCTTGCCCAGCAGTGCCAGCACTTCTTCATCAAGCACGTTCCAGGGGCGGATCTGTTGCTCGATCATGTTGTAGCGCGCGTGCGCTTGGGCGCTGTGGTGTTCGGGCAGGCTGTTCAGGGGCAGGCTCATGGGGTATCTCCGGAGAAAGACTTGTCAGGACAAACCTTTGATTCTACGAGTCTCGCGGCGGGGTGGGGGCGCTGGCGGCGCCTTGGCCGGGTGCCGCGTCGTGCCGGTTGCCGTTCCACAGGCGCCGCAGCCACTGGGAGAAGTCGTCAAGGTAGCAATAGACCACGGGCACGACCACCAGGGTCAGCAGCGACGAGGTGACCACGCCGCCGATAACCGACTGGCCCATGGGCGCGCGCTGCTCGGAGCCTTCGCTGAGCGCGAAGGCCAGCGGCACCATGCCGAAGATCATGGCCAGCGTGGTCATCAGAATGGGGCGCAGCCGCACGCGCGCCGCCAGCAGCAGGGCCTGCTCGCGCGGCAGGCCGTCGCGGATCTGGCCGGTGTCCGGGTCGCTGTGCGGCCCGCGCGCGCGGATGGCGAAGTCCACCAGCAAGATGGCGTTCTTGGTGACCAGTCCCATGAGCATGACCACGCCGATGATGGAGAACATGGACAGGGCCGAGCCGAACATCATCAGCGCCAGCACCACGCCGATCAGCGTCAGCGGCAGCGAGGTCATCAGCGCCAGCGGCTGCAGGAAGCTCTTGAACTGGCTGGCCAGGATCATGTAGATGAAGATGATGGCCAGCGCCAGGGCGGACACCGCATAGCCGAACGATTCGTTCATGCTCTTGGTGGCGCCGCTGAACTGCGTGCGGTAGCCGGGCGGCAGGGCGATGTCGGCCAGGGCATTGCGGATGTCGGCCGAGACCTCGCCGCTGGAGCGCAGGTAGACGTTGCCGCTGAAGGCGACCTCGCGCGTCATGTCGCGGCGGTTGATCTGGCTGGGGCCGGTGGCGGGCGTGACGGTGGCCACCTGGTTCAGCCGCACGATGCGCATGCCGCCGTCGCCCGAGGTGGAGGGCAGGGCGAAGGGCAGGCGCTCCAGGTCCTGGGGCGTGCTGCGCGACTCGGGCGCCAGGCGCACCTTGACGTCATAGGTCTGGTCGTCGCTGGCGCGCCAGTTGCCCACGGTCTGGCCGGCCACCCAGGTGCGCAGCGCCGCTGCCATGGAGCCTACCGACAGGCCCAGGTCGGCGGCCGCATCGCGCCGCACGGTGATGTCGATCACGGGCTTGTCGGGCTTGAGGCTGCTGTCCAGGTCCACCAGTCCGGGAATGCCGCGCAGGCGTTCCATCACCACGCGGTTCAGGCGCTCCAGCTCGCCCAGGTCCGGGCCCTGCAGCGAGAATTCGACCTGTTTTTGCCCGCCCACGGGCTCGCGCTGGCCCACATGGGTGACGGTGATGCCGGGCACGCTCTGCAGCTGCTCGCGCAGCACGCCCGACAGTTCATCGCCGCTGCGCTGGCGCAGGTGGCGGTCCAGCAGGCGGATGTAGATGCTGGCGTATATCTTGCCCTGGGCCGTGCCGGTGTTGATGGTGGCCAGCGTGTAGCGGACCTCGGGCAGGGCGCGGATGATGGCATCGACCTGGCGGGCCTTGGCCTCCGTGGCCTCGATGGACGAGCCCACGGGCGTGTTGAAGCTCACCGTGGTTTCCGAGAAGTCGGCCTTGGGCACGAATTCCGTGCCCAGCAGCGGCACCAGGAAGATGCTGGCCACGAAGATGGCCAGCGCCGCCGCCAGCGTGGTGATCTTGTGGCGCAGCGCCCAGCCCAGCACGTCCTGGTAGAAGTGGGACAGCGAGTCGGTGGCGCGCTCGAACCAGGCCGTGACCCGGCCCAGCGTGCGGTCGTAGAGGCTGCGGCCGCGCTGCTCGCCATGGGCGTGGATGGTCGGGTCATGCCAGACGCTGGAGAGCATGGGGTCCAGCGTGAAGCTCACGAACATGGAGATCATCACGGCCGCCACGATGGTGATGCCGAATTCGTGGAAGAACTTGCCGATGATGCCGCCCATGAAGCCGATGGGCAGGAACACCGCCACGATGGACAGCGTGGTGGCCAGCACGGCCAGGCCGATCTCCTGCGTGCCGTCCAGCGCGGCGGCATGCGCGTCCTTGCCCATCTGCACGTGGCGCACGATGTTCTCGCGCACCACGATGGCGTCGTCGATCAGCAGGCCCACGCACAGCGACAGCGCCATCAGCGTGATCATGTTGATCGAGAAGCCGAACCAGTACATGAACAAAAAGGTGCCGATCAGCGCAATCGGCAGCGTCAGCCCCGTGATCACCGTGGAGCGCCAGGAGTTCAGGAACAGGAAGACGATGAGCACCGTCAGTGCCGCGCCCTCGATCAGCGTCTGGCGCACGTTGTTGACGGCCACGCGGATGGGGCGGGCGCTGTCGGCAATCGGCTCCAGCCGCACGCCTGCCGGCACTTCGGCGGCGATCTCGCGCAGCGTGGCGTTCAGGCCGTCCACGACTTCGATGGTGTTCTCGTCCTGGGCCTTCTGCACGGACAGCAGCAGGGTGCGGCTGCTGTTGTACAGGGCCACGGTCTCCAGTTCGCCCGCGCCGTCCTGCACGCGCGCCAGCTGGCCCAGCCGCACGGGAGCGCCGCAGCGCTGGGCGACGATGATGCGCTCGAAGTCCTGCGGGCGCTTCATGCGTGCGTCGATCTGCACCACGCGCTCCTGCTCGCGCGAGCGGATGGCGCCCAGCGGCAGGTCCTGGTTCTCGCTGCGCACGGCGTTCACGATCTGGTCGGGCGTGATGGCATAGGCTTCCAGCGCCTCGGGCTGCAGGTAGATGTTGATCTCGCGCGGGGTGGCGCCCACCAGGTTGACGGCGCCCACGCCGCGCACGTTCTCCAGCCGCTTCTTGAGGACCTGGTCGGCCCAGCTGGTCAGCGCGACGGCGTCGGGCGCCTTGGCTCCGGCATCGGCCTGGGGCAGCACGGCCACGGACCAGATGGGCGAGCTGGCCGGATCGAAGCGCAGCACGCGCGGCTCCTTGACCTCGTCGCGCAGGGTGGGGCGCACCGAGGCCACCTTCTCGCGCACGTCTTCGGCAGCGCGGCGGCCATCGACATGCAATTGGAATTCGATGATGACGACGCTGGTGCTCTCATAGCTGCGCGAGGTCAGTGCGTTGATGCCGGCAATGGAGTTGACGCCTTCCTCGATCTTCTTGGTGACCTCGGACTCCACGATCTCGGGCGAGGCGCCCGGATAGTCCACCGTGACCACGACCACGGGGAAGTCCACATTCGGGAACTGGTCCACCTTGAGTCGCTGGTAGGAAAACACACCCAGCACCATGAGGGCCAGCATGAGCATGGTGGCGAACACAGGGTTGGCCAGGCTGACGCGCGTGAACCACATGGTCAGCGGGCTCCGGGGGCTGGCGCAGCCTGGGGCTGCGGGGCCTGCTGCATTTGCTGCATCTGCACCGCCGTGCCTGCGCGCAGGCCGCCCACACTGCCGGCCAGTACCCTGTCACCGGCCTGCAGGCCGCTGGACACGGCGATCCAGGTGGCGCCATCCTGCGCGCTCTGGCTGCCCAGCGTGACCGGGCGGTGCTGCACGCGCAGCAGGCTCTTGTCCGCATCGGACTCGCCCGCAGGCTGCAGCAGCTGCACATAGGGCTGGGGCTGGTCGGTGCGCACGGCGGTCAGGGGCACGGCCAACTGTTCGGTCTGCCCCGTGACAATGCTGCCCTGCAGGTACAGGCCCGGGCGCACGATGGGGATGGATCTGCCGGCGGCGCCTGCGTTGACCGGTGCAGCCTGCACACGCAGATAGACGGCCACGCTGCGCGAACCTGCCTGGGCGCTGGGGTTGATTCGCACCACGCGCGCGGGCACGGCGGCCACATCGTCGCCCGCGCCCTGGACCTGCAACTGGGCTTGCTGGCCGACCTGCACGCGCACCGAATCGGCGGGCGCCAGCTGGGCCACGACTTCGAGGTCGGACGGATCGACGATCTCCAGCACCCGCGTTTCCACGCCCACGCGCTCGCCGTCCTGCACCAGGCGCTGCGCGACCTGGCCGTCCATGGGACTGCGCAGCACGCTGTCGGTCACGCTCTTGCGGGCCACATCGGCGGCGGCCTGGGCGGCGGCCAGGTTGGCGCGTGCGGCGTCGAGGTTGGATTGGGAGGTGGCCAGCGCCGTGGTCGAGATGAAGCCTTGCGTGACCAGGGCCTGGTTGTTGTCGTGCTGGCGCTGGGATAGCTGCAGCTGCGCCTGGGCCGCGTCGGCCTGCTGGCGGGTCTGGCGCCAGCGGGCCTCGACCTCGGTGGCGTCCACGCGGGCCAGTTCCTGGCCCTTGCGCACGCTGTCGCCCTCGCGCACCTGCAGGCCGCGCAGCTCGCCGGCCACATAGGCCTTGACCACGGCGCTGCGCACGGCCTGCACCACGCCGCTGACTGGCACGGTCAATTGCAGCTGGCGCGGCTGCAACTGCACCACTTCCTGCGGACCCACGCGCACCGGCATCTCGCGCGGCTGGGTGGCTGCGGCGATGGCGCTTTGCTTGCTGTGCCGGGTGGATGCGGCGCGCCATACGCTGGCGCCGATGGCGATCAATAAGGCCAGGCAGATCAGCCAGCCGGTGCGACGCTTCATGGTGTGGGCGGGGAGGAGGGTGGCGTGGTGGCTGCAAGGGGCTGGCACATGCCATGCAGCAGGTAGTCGATCTGGGATTCCAGAAACCGCTCGGGATCGAAGTCGCCATGGGGCAGGCAGCCGCCCAGCGAATGCTTCCAGATCATCAGAAACATCATCGGGGCGACCACGCAGTGCACGGACAGGTCCAGATCCATGGGCCGGAACTCGCCGCGCTCGACGCCGCGCTGCAGGATGCGCCGGATCAGCTCATGGCCTGGAAGAACCACTTCCTGGTGGTAGAACTGAGACAGCTCGGGAAAATTGCCCGCCTCGCTGAGCATGAGCTTGGTGATGCCCGACGCCTTGGTGCTGCCGATGCGTTCCCACCAGGACTTGAAGCAGTAGCGCAGCAGATCGGTTGAAGGTGCGCAGTAGTTGTCGAGCTCTTCGCTCCACTCGCCGAAGCGGCCCGCGATGCTGTGGCGCACCACGGCCTTGAAAAGCTCCTGCTTGCTCGCGAAATAGAGGAACAGCGTGCCCTTGGAGACCCCGGCGCGGGCGGCGACTTCTTCGACGCGGGTGGCGGCGTAGCCCTTTTCCACGAAGAGGTCGAGTGCCGCTTCCAGCAACTCGCCGGGACGCTCCTGCTTGCGGCGGCTGCGCTTTCCGGAAGGCTCGGCGGGGGCGGGTGAAGAGGCGGGGGAGTCGGTCACGGAAAATTAATGACTGATGGGTTAGTTATCGTAACCGCAGAACCGTTCGTCGTCACCTGGCTTGTGCATGGGCTAACCTGTAGGTGCAACGGCCCGCATGCATTGCGTGTGGTCATTTTTTCGATTTCTTCACAGAAAAGGCGCATATGGCGACTGAAACCATTTATCTGGGCGGCGGCTGTTTCTGGTGCACCGAAGCCGTTTTCGACCGCGTGCGCGGCGTGAGCGACGTGCAAAGCGGCTACGCCAATGGCGATCTGGACGATCCCAGCTACGAAGACATATGCACCGGGCAGACCGGCCATGCCGAGGTCATCCGCGTGCAGTTCGATCCTGCCGTGATCCCGCTGCGCGACCTGCTCACCGTGTTCTTCGGCACGCACGACCCGACCACGCTCAACCGCCAGGGCAACGACGTGGGCACGCAGTACCGCAGCGCGATCTACACCACGAATGACCATCAGGCGGAGGTCGCACGTACGCTGATCTCCGAGCTGGCCCAGGCGGGCGCGTATGACGCTCCCATCGTGACCGAGGTCCAGCCCCTGGCCAGCTACTGGCCCGCAGAGGACTATCACCAGGACTACTTCCTGAACCATCCCAGCCAGGGCTACTGCGCCTTCGTGGTGGGGCCCAAGGTGCAGAAATTCCGGGGTGCCTTTGCGCGCTGGGTCAAGCAATGAGCCCAGGTGGGCGGGTTGTTTAAGCGGTTGTGATTTGCGGGCATAATGCAACTCGGTTGCGATAACGGTGTCCTGTCGCGCTCTGCAGCCCGCTCTTGCATTGCCCATGTCATCGCCGACTCCCTCCCCCTCCCCCTTGCTCTTGCCTTGCGGCATGCGTTCGACCCGCGCCACGCGGGCCGTGCTGGCGCTGTGGGAGGCGCGCGCCGATGCGCTGTTGAGCGAGGCGGATGTGGAAGCCGCCCTGCATGCCCAGGGCGTGCAGGTCAACCGCGTCACCGTCTACCGGCTGCTGGACCGGCTGGCCGCAGCCGGCGTGTTGCGCCGCAGCGTGGATGCGGCACGCGTGGCCCGGTACGGCAGGCCCCTTCAGGGCGCGGCCTGCGAAGGCGACGCCGCTGCGCACTTCGAGTGTGCGGATTGCCACAGCGCCTTTCGTCTGGGCGGCGAGGCAGGCGGGGGCGGTGAGCAACTGCAGGCCGCCTTGCTGCAATTGCGGCAGGCGCTGGCAGCCAGCGGCCTGCAGGGCCAGGCCATCGATGTGTCGGTGACGGGGCGGTGCCAGGACTGCAGCGGCACCGGGCACTCCCGGAATGATCCGTCCGTGTGAGGTGGCCGTCTTCCCCTTTTTCTCTTGCATAGCCCTTCAGGATCTCGCATGACTTTTTCCCCCTTCCGTTCCGTTTCCCTGATCCTGGCCGCTGTCTTTCTGGCCGCTGCGGCCCAGGCGCACGATCACGGCCAAGACCATGACCATGCCAAGACCCCGGCGGACGCCAAGGCACAGGGTGGCCCGGTGCAACTGGATGCCCATGCCCGTGCCGACATGGAGCGCCACCGCTCGATGGCCAAGGCCCACGAGGCCACCGCACAGTGTCTGGCGGCAGGGCGTGACCATGCGCAATGCCACAAGCAGCTGCAGGCCGACTGCAAGGGCCTGGCGCTGGGCAAGTTCTGCGGCATGCGCCATGCGCATTGAGCGCGGCATTGCCCGCCGTGCACTGCTGTGAGCAGTCGCCCGTCTTTGTGACGGGATGCTGGAACCTGCCCCGCCAATTGGCGCATACACTCTGCGCTGCCTGATCCGCTCCTGATTCATCCATGCCCTTCAAACTCCCGAGTCGCCACTCGCCTGCGCCCGCCTCACGGCTTGCGTTGCGCGGTGCCGTGCCGAATCGGGGTTGGCTTTTGGCCTGGTTGCTGGTCTGGTCCATCGCACTGGCGCCGTTGCTGGGCCAGATGCACCGTGTGGTGCATGCTGGCGGCCTGGCCTCGGCCACGGCCCATGGCCCGGTCGAGGTGGTGGCCACCTCCTGCGCTGCACCCGTCGACTGGGTGCATGCGCTGTTCTCGGGCCACGGCCCGGCGGACTGCCAACTGCTGGACCAGTTGCACGAAGGCATGGCGGGGCCACCGCCCGCCGTGGCGCTGCCGCCTTTCTGGGGCGAACAGGCCGAGCCCGCCCAGCCGCCCATCGTGCGCGATGGCCGCGTGCTGGCGGCTTTCTTCGATGCGCGTGGTCCCCCGCATCCCATCACTGCCCGCCTGGCGGCTTGAACCTTGGGCGGCGGCGCTGCATGCGCCCGCCCATTGAAGCTGTTTGCGCGCGCCTTCCTGCATTGCACGCAAGAGGCGCTGTGCCCAGGTTGGACAGATCCTGAATGCATATCCGATCGGATGGCTGCGTGCGCCTGCATGGCGCACCCCGGTTGTCCGTTTCCGACGCCATTTTTTGCAGCGCCCGCATTCCCACGTCCCCGGGCCGTGGCCGGCCGCTGCCGGGAAGACCAGTGATGAGAGTGACAACAAAGCAATACCACCAGGACGCCAAGGTGCAGGGGGAGAGGATGAAGCTGCGCCCGCTGCTGCAGCAACTGCTGCTGGCGGGCGTGCTCGGCCCCGCGATGGCAGGGCTGGCCATGGCAGCAGAGCCTGCGGAGGCTGGAGTCGCCGCCGCGCCCGGAACTGCCACCGGCGCCCAGGCGGATGCCCCGCGCAGCGACACGCCTGTGCTCAACGAGGTGACGGTCAAGGCCAGCGGCCTGGGCCTGACCTCGGCCGATATGTCCACGCCAGCCACGGTGCTGGAAGGCGATGTGCTGACGCTGCGCCAGGCCGCCACGCTGGGCGAGACGCTGGACGGCGAGCCCGGCATCCACGCCAGCCATTTCGGTGCGGGCGCAAGCCGCCCCATCATCCGCGGCATGGACGGCCCGCGCGTGCAGATCCTCAGCGATGGCTCGGAGCTGCATGACGCCTCCACCATCAGCCCCGACCATGCCGTGGCCAGCGAGCCCATGCTGGCCACGCAGATCGAAGTGCTGCGCGGCCCTTCGGCGCTGATCTACGGCGGCGGCGGTGCCATGGGCGGCGTGGTCAACATCCTGGACGACAAGATCCCCACGTCCATTCCCAAGAACGGCATCACGGGCTCGGCCCAGCTGCGCGGCAGCACGGGCGCGGGCGAGACGGCCGGCGCGTTCTCGCTGACGGGCGGCGCCGGCCAGCTGGCCATCCACGCCGAGGGCATGGCGCGCGATGCCGGCGACTACCGCGTGGGCAGCGGCTGGGCGCCCAACGGCCAGTCGCAGGGGCGCGTGGGCGGCAGCTTCAACCGCACGGATACGGGCAGCCTGGGCCTGTCCTGGATCGGCACGCAAGGCTACCTGGGCCTGGCCTACACGCGCCAGACCGCGCGCTATGGCCTGCCGGGCCACAACCACAGCTTCGAGGGCTGCCACACCCATGGCGACCATCTGCACTGCGGCGGCCATGACCACGGCGACGAGGACGGACATGACCATGGCGACGAAGAACACGATCACGACCATGGCAGCGTGCCGGTGGTCGACCTCAACAGCGAGCGCTGGGATCTGCGCGGCGAATGGCGCAATCCGACGGCAGGCATTGCGGCGTTGCGCGTGCGCGGCGGCTGGACCGACTACCGCCATGACGAGATCGAGGACGGCCAGGTCTCGACCACCTTCAAGAACCGCGCCCATGACCTGCGCGTGGAGGCCGAGCTGGAGCCCATCGCCGGCTGGCGCGGCGTCATCGGCCTGCAGACCGTGCAGCGCAAATTCAGTGCCGAGGGTGAGGAGGCCTATGTGCAGCCCACCGAAACCCGCCGCAACAGCATCTACCTGCTGGAGGAATACCGCTGGCAGGACTGGCGCTGGCAGGCTGCGCTGCGCCATGAGCGCCAGACCGTGGACGCCCAGCAAAGCGCCATCTCTCGCAGCCACAGCGGCACATCGTTCTCGCTGGGCTCGGTGTGGAAGTTCACCCCGGGCTACAGCCTGTCGGCCTCGCTGACGCAGGGCAACCGCCTGCCCACGGCCGAGGAGCTGTATGCCAATGGCCTGCACATGGCCACATCCACCTATGAGCGCGGCAATCCCGACCTCAAGCGTGAACGCTCCCAGGCACTGGACATAGGCCTGCGCAAGACCTCGGGGGACACCACGTTCAGCGTCAATGCCTTCCACCATCGCGTCAAGGGCTACATCTACGGAGCCACGCTGGACGAGCATGACGGCCTGCAACTGCTGCAGTACACCCAGGCCGACGCACGCTTCACCGGCGTGGAGGGCCAGGTGCGCCAGAAGCTGTCGCGCCAGTGGGGCGTGACCCTGTTCGGTGACGCCGTGCGTGCGCGGCTGGAAGACGGCTCCGCCTTGCCGCGCATTCCCGCGGCGCGCGTAGGCCTGCGCGTGGACACCTTCTACAAGGGCTGGGATGCCCAGGCCGAGTGGGTGCAGGTGCTGCGCCAGAACCGTGTCACCGCCTACGAGACCGAGACGGACGGCTACGGCATGCTCAACCTCTCGGCCAGCTACACGCTGCGCACCTCGGGTGGCACGCCCTGGCAGTTCTTCATCAAGGGCAACAACCTGACCAACCGCCTGGCCTTCGCCCACACCTCGTTCATCAAGAACGCTGCGCCGCTGATGGGGCGCAATATCACCGTGGGCGTCAAGGTGTCGTTCTAAGGCGGGTTGCCCGCGCTGCGCTCCCGCGCCGTCTGCTACAGGTAATGCTGCAGATGGCGCAGGGCGCGTGTGCTGTCGACGCCTATCCACTGCACCACTTCGGTCTCGGCACGGCCCGCGCGCAACCACTGCACGATGGCCGTGTTGCGCAGCACCTGCGGCCCGACCCGATGCAGCGGCGCCTTCTGGGCAGAAGCGGGCTGGGCCGCATGGGCACGCTGTATCAGCTGCGAGGCCACATGGAACAGCACGCGCACCGACAGCGGCTGCCCCTCGCGCGAATAAAAGACCGTGGCATCGGGTTGAACGGCCTCCGGCCCGCGCTGGCCGGCGCTGAAACCTTTCCAGTCCTGCAGCGCCTTCACCACCGTTTCCGACAGATCCAGCGTGCGCTGCTGCGCGGCGCGTGCGCCATCGATATGCAATTGACAGGGGAGGCCATCGCCTGGTCCTGCGCATTGCACATCGCGCCAGCACAGGCCGCGCACCTCCTCGGGCGCCAGCGCCAGTTCGTACAGCAGCAGCAAGATGGCGCGGTCGCGCGCTGACTGAAAGCCATCTGCCACCGGAATGTGGCGGGGCAGGGCATTCCACAGCGGAGCGGGAAGGCAATGGCCCTGGCCGTCTTCGGCAGGGGGGCGCTCCTGCGGAGCCAACCCTGCGGCGGGATTGGCGCTGACCCAGCCGTGGTCCAGCGCATGGTCGTAGATGCGTTCCAGCAGGCGCCAGTAGCGCCTGCGCGTGACCTCGCTGATGCGGCGGCCGGGCTGGTGGCCCGACAACTGGCCTTCGCGCGGGCGCAGGAAATTCTGGACATCCACGGCGGTGGCCTGTTGCCAGGCGCGGGCCTTTGCGTTGACTTTGCCTTTCGGCGTGGTGGGGGAGGGGGAACTTTCTTTGGCTGGGATGCCCGCATCGCCCAGGCTGCGCAGCCAGGCACGCCATACCTTTTCGTAGCCGCTGTCGGGCGCCGTGTCCAGGGCATCCCAGCCCTTGGTGCCCTCGGTTTCCAGCCAATGCCGGAACAGGGCCAGTCCGTCGGGGACAGTGGACGGCGGCTTGCCGGCAGCGGGTGCCTGGGATGGTGATGAAGTCATGGGCGTCTAGAGCAAAACGAATCAACCAATAGGGATGTTCAATGTAACTTACATGAAGTTGAGTGGCAACCTTGTTATCGGCTGATGAATGTCAGTGGCGACAAGTCGCCAGAAAAGGGGGCTGTTCGGCATGAATCTGAGCCTTGGCACGTCCGTGGAGGCTGGCCGGGCCTTCGAGGCCCGGGACGACGCCTGAACGAGGCAGGGCCGGGTCTGCGGCGCATAATCTGCGCGCGCCGCAAGCCTGCGCAGGCGCAGCTTCCCGGTCCTGCTTCAGTGAACTCTCCCGTCTTTGCCTCCCTCATCCCTGTCATTCTTTGCATAGGAGCAGGCTTTCTTGCCGCCCGGCTGGCCTGGGTGCGTGCCACAGCCATCAAGGATTTGTCCAACCTTGTGTTTCTGGTGCTTACGCCGGCGCTGCTGTTTCGCACCATGGGTGCGGTGCGGGTACAGGAGCTGGACTTTCAGCCCGTGGCCCTGTATTTCCTGGCGACTGCGCTGATCTTCGTGGTGTCCATGGTGCTGGGCGGTTTTTCCACGCGCTCGGCCGCGCGGGGGCTGGCCAATATGTTCAGCAACACCGTCATGATCGGCGTGCCGCTGGTGGGGCTGGTCTACGGGGAGGAAGGGCTTGTCACGTTGTTCACCCTGGTCTCGCTGCATGCGCTGATCCTGCTGACCGCAGCCACCATCGTGTTCGAGCTGGCCGAGGCCCACGAACGCCAGCGCTGCGGCCAAAGCGCACCGCGCCCCATGTGGCGCACGGTGCTGCAGGCCGTGCGCAACGGCATCGTGCATCCTGTGCCGCTGCCCATACTCGCTGGCTTGCTGTTCGCTCAGACTGGGCTGGTGCTGCCCGAAGCGGTGGACCGGTCCCTGCAGGTCCTGGGCCAGGCGCTGGGCCCCATGGCGCTGCTGTTGGTCGGCGTGACACTGGCCTACACCAGGGTGGGCCAGAACTTGCGAGAGGCTGCTGGCATCGCGCTGGTCAAGAACCTGGTGCATCCGCTGCTGATGCTTGCGCTGGCCTGGGCCTTCGGTCTGGGCGGCCTGCCGGTGGTCGTGATGTTCACGGCGGCTGCATTGCCCGTGGGGGCCAACGTGTTCCTGTTCACGCAGCGCTATGGCGTGATGCAGGAGGAGGTGTCCGCCAGCATCGCGGTGTCCACTGCGCTGGCCTTGCTTACCGTGCCGCTGATGCTGTGGCTGGCCCAGCGCCTGCCGGGCTGATGGGTTTCAGCAGCGCCAGCAATCGAGGGGATCAGGGCGCCAGGCGCTGGCGCAGCCAGGTTCCAGCTTCAAGCTGGTAGCAAAGGCGGTCGTGCAACCGGCTCTTGCGGCCTTGCCAGAATTCCCAGCGCTCGGGCACCAGCCTGAATCCACCCCAATGCGGCGGGCGTGGCGGGTTCAGCAGGAACTGCGCGCCGTACTTGGCCGCATTGGCCACCAGTACGCTGCGCCCGCTGATGACCTGGCTTTGCGGGCTGGCCCAGGCGCCAATGCGAGAGTCCAGCGGGCGGCTGTTGAAGTAGGCGTCGCTTTCGGCCTCGCTGACCTTTTCCACCCGACCTTCGATGCGCACCACGCGCTCCAGCTCCACCCAGTGAAACTGCAGCGCGGCAAAGGGGTTGCCCGCCAGTTGCTGGCCCTTGCGGCTGTCGTAGTTCGTGTACCAGACCAGGCCGCGCTCGTCATAGCCCTTGATGAGCACGATGCGCGTGCTGGGCCGCAGGTCGCCGCCCACGGTGGCCAGCGTCATGGCATTGGGCTCGGGCACCTGGGCGCTCAGGGCTTCCTGCAGCCATTGGTCAAACTGCTGCAGCGGATCGGCCAGGGAGGCCGATTCGCTGAGTTCCGCGCGCTCGTAGCTTTTGCGCAGATCGGCGATCGAGGTGGAAATGCTGCTCATGGCCTGCATTGTGCCTGCGCCCGACCTCCCATTTGCTGCGCTAGAGTTGCGCATGCTCAGAGACTTCAAAGGCCGCCCCTGCGTGATCATCCTCGCCTCGGGCCGTGGCGAGCGTTTCCGCGCGTCGGGCGGCGCCATGCACAAGCTCGCCGCGCCGCTGGGCGGCAGCACCGTGCTGGAACACACACTGGCCGCCGTCCGCGCCAGCGGACTGCCCTGGCATCTGGAAGATGCGGGCCACCCCGGAATGGGCGATTCGCTGTCTGCGGCCGTGCGTGCCACAGCCGATGCGCCAGGCTGGCTGGTCTTGCCGGCCGATCTGCCGCTGGTGAGTCCACAGACCTTGCTGAAAGTGGCCGATGCATTGCATGCGGGGGCCCGAGCCGCCCAGCCTGTCCATCAAGGCGAGCGTGGACATCCCGTGGGTTTCGGCGCCGCATGCGGCGCGGTGCTCATGGCGTTGAGCGGAGAGAAGGGCGGGGCGCCTGTGCTGAAGGCGCTGCGCGAAGCCGGACATGTGGTTCAGGTCGATGTGGACGATGCTGGTGTGCTCACCGACATCGATACGCTGGACGATCTGGCGCGCGCTGAGGTGTTGCTGCAGAACCGGCCTGAAGTGGGCTGAATTCAGGCTTCGCCGTCTGCCGTAGCGGGGCCGCCTTCGGTCGCTGGGTCGGCTTGGCCGCCTTGGCAATAACCGCGCAGTTTGAGCAAGGCCCGATACATCACCTCCCGTTCCTCCTGCGTCAGCGCCAGCAGAGCAGCGGCCTGGTGTTGTCGGGCCACGGGCATCACCTCGTCATGCAACTGCCGGCCCGCAGGCGTGATGGAGCACAGGATCTTCTTGCGTGGAGTGGAGCCTTGCGCCAGCAGGGCCACCAGGCCGCGTTCCTCGAGCAGCCGCAGCGCCCGGCTCACCAGGGCCTTGTCCGAAGTGGATTGCACCACCAGCGCGCTGAACGGCAACTCGCCTGCATGCGCGACAAGGGCCAACAGCCGCCACTCCGAAACCGTCAAGCCCGCCGTATCGGCATAGGGCACGGTGATGGTGCGCCGCAGCGCATTGCCCACCTGGCTCATCAGCGTGGTCAGAAAGGCATCGACGGTCAGGCTGCTGCCTGCCTCGTCAAGGTGGGACCAGGGATTGCCTGCGGGCGTGCTGGGCACAGGGAGAGGAGAAGGTGGGATGGACATGTTCCCATCAATTGTTTCACAGGCTGCCTGACGTTTGTCTTGTGGAATTTCTTTTGAGAAATCAATAGAGGTCAATCGGTGTTTTCGGTAAGTTGATTCATCAACTTACTGGAGAAAATCGTTATTGATTCTTTTGAGGATCAATGTTTCATGGATGAATCGTATAAATTCATCCCATAGCCAGCCCCAGCTGCCATGCCCGTATCTGACCGATGCATGTCCGCGCTTTCAAAGGAGCCAGTGATGACCCTCCATCGTCGGCAAGGCCTGACCATTGCAGCATTGGCTTTTGCCACCGCTGTCTGTGGTCCGGCATTTGCACAGGACTACCCCGCCAGGCCGATCACCGTGGTGGTCGCCTATCCCGCAGGTGGTGACACGGACGCCATGGCGCGCCTGTTCGCCGAAAAGCTCACGGTGCGTCTGCGCCAGCCCGTGGTGGTGGACAACCGGCCCGGGGCGGGCGGCACCGTGGGCAACAACCTGGTTGCGCGGGCCGTGCCCGATGGCTACACGCTGCTGTTCACGCCCAACCCCTTCACCATCGCCCCCATGGTGATGAGGCTCCCTACTGCCGCGACCTATGACCCCTTGAGAGGTTTCACCCCCGTGGTGCAGACCGCCAGCCAGGCCGTGCTGCTCGTGGCCCATCCCTCCACGGGATTCAAAAGCGTGGCCGACATGGTGGCTGCGGCCAAGGCCGGCAAGACGCTCAGCTACGCCAGTCCCGGCGCAGGCTCGCCCATGCACATAGGTGCCGAGTGGCTGAACCGCGTTGCCGGAGTGAGCATTCAGCATGTGCCCTATCGCGGCGTGGCACCGGCCGTCAACGATGTGGCAGCGGGCCATGTAGGACTGGCCTACGTCACGCTGGGGCCGGTGGCCCAGTACATCCAGGCGGGCAAGCTGCGCGCGCTGGCCGTGACCGACCCGAAGCGTTCGCCCCTGCTGCCCGATGTGCCTTCGCTGGCGGAACTGGGCTACAGGGACATCGCCGCGGGTGCCTGGAATGGCTTCTTCGCGCCCAAGGGCACGCCGACCCCCGTGGTGCAGACCTTGAACACCCATCTCAACGAGATCCTCAGGATGCCGGAGGTGGCGGCAAAGATGGCCACCTTCGGTGCCGTGCCCGTGGGCGGGTCGCCGCAGGTGCTGGCCGATGTCAACGCTGCCGACTACGAGCGCCTGGGCAAGGTGATCCGCGAACTCGGCATCACCGCTGAATGACATGAATACCTCGAATTCCACGCTGGGCCGCGAGACGGCCCAGGTCACGGCGCTGTCCAAGGTACTAGGTCGTGCCCAGTACGCGGGCGACCTCAAGCTGCCGGGCATGCTGCATGCCAAGCTGTTGCGCAGCCCCTATCCGCATGCGCGCATCGTGCGCATCGACATTGCTGCAGCGCGTGCGCTGCCCGGTGTGAAAGCCGTGCTGACCGGGGCAGATGCACCGCGCACGCCCTGGGGCGTGAGCCACAAGGAGCGGCGCATCCTGGCCGACGGCCTGGTGCGCTTTGCGGGGGAAGAGGTGGCAGCCGTGGCTGCCGCCACAGAAGAGATCGCCCGCGATGCGCTGGACCTGATCGAGGTCGAGTACGAAGAACTGCCCGCCATCCTGTCGCCCGAGGAAGCCCTGGATGAAGAAGCGCCCGGCGTTCATCCGGGCCGGGGCAACATCGCCCACGAGATCCGCTTCGAGCGCGGCGATGCAGATGCCGGATTCGCCGCAGCTGATCTGGTTCACGAAGCCACGTACACCACGCATGCGCAGTACCCGGGCTACCTGGAACCCATGGCCACCCTGGCCTCCATCGACGCCGATGGCCGCCTGTTGGTACAGACCTCCACGCAGTCGGTTTTCCTGGCGCGTGCCCGGCTGGCGGCGGCGCTGGAGCTGCCGGTGTCCGCCATCCGCGTGGTGCAGGCCACCACGGGCGGCGGCTTTGGCGGCAAGATCGTCGAGGACGACAACCAGCTCGTGGCGGGCCTGCTGGCCCTGCGCACCGGGCGGCCCGTGCGCCTGGTCAACAACCGGCTGGAGGACTTCCTGGCCTGCTGCTCCAGCGTCCCCGAGCGCATCACGCTCAAGCTGGGCATGGCGCGTGATGGCCGCATCCTCGCCAAGCAGGTGCACATCGTTGCCGAGTGCGGTGCCTATGCGGGTCTGTCGGCCGAGGTCATGCACGTCAGTGCCATGCGCAGCGACAACATGCACAGGCAGGGCAACGTCCGATCGCACGCCACCCTGGTCTATACCAACAACCCGCCGCACGGCGCGTTCCGCGGCTTTGGCGGTACGCAGATGCTGTTCGCGCTCAACAGCCACATCCACATCATGGCCGAGCAGCTGGGGCTGGATCCGGCCGAAGTCCACAAGCTCAATGCAGTGCAAGCCGGCGACGTGACAGTGCATGGCTGGAAGATCGGCAGCGCCGGCCTCAAGGAGTGCATAGACCAGGCCACCGATGCCATCGACTGGCGCGGCAAGCGCGCCCGCCCCCGCCAGGCCCTTGGCGCCCGCCGCAGGGGCGTGGGCATGGCTGCGGCCATGCATGTCAGCGGCAACCGCACCATGGGCAACTGGGACGGCTCCACCGTGGTGGTGCGCATCCATGAGGATGGCCAGGTGCTTGTGCTCAGTGGCGAGTGCGACATGGGCCAGGGCGCGGCCACCATGCTCAGCCAGATCGTCGCCCATGAACTCACGCTGCCGTTGTCGCAGGTCCGCGTGGCCGCACCCGACACGGACAGCACGCCCTTCGCCATAGGCTCGCTGGCCTCGCGCGTGACCATGGCTGCAGGCAATGCCGCCATAGGTGCCGCGCAGGCGGTCCGCAGCAAGCTGCTGGCCCTGGCCGCCGTCGTGCTGGAGGCGCAGGTCGACGACCTGGAGCTGGCCGATGGTCAGGTGCGCGTGCGCGGCACCGACCGTGCGGCAGGCATGGCCGAGCTCGCACGCCAGCACATCTGGCGCCATGGCGGCGAGGGCATACAGGTCAGCCACACCTGGGATGCCCAGACGCAGATGCACGACGCCCAGTTGCACGGCAACATCGCGCCGGCCTATTCCTTCGCGGCCCAGGCAGTGGAGGTCGAGGTCGATACGGAAACCGGCCAGGTCCGGGTGCTTGACAGCTATGTGGCCGACGACTGCGGCAAGGCGCTGAACCCCGTCGCCATCCATGGGCAGACCAACGGGGCCACCGTCCAGGCCATGGGCTGGGCCCTTTACGAGCAACTGCACCTGGAAGGCGGGCGCCTGGCCAACGGCAACTTCGCCGACTACACCATGCCAACGGCCGACGCCGTGCCCTTGCTGCGCGGCGGCTTTGTCGAGTCCAACGACCCCAACGGCCCCTATGGCGCCAAAGGGGCCAGCGAAACCGCCATCCTGCCGGGAGCGCCTGCCATCGCCAACGCCGTGTACGACGCCATCGGCGTGCGCATATGCGATCTGCCGATCACGCCCGAAAAAATCCTGGCGGCGCTGCACGCACGCGCCGAGGAGGGCCGTCATGCATGACTTCGACTTCCTGGAGCCCACCTCGGTGGCGGAGGCCAGCCGGTTGCTGGCCGAACTGGGCGAGGACTGCCGCGTGATCGCCGGCGGCACGGCCTTGATGCTGGGCATGCGCCAGCGCATGCTCGCGCCCACGCACCTGGTCTCGCTGGCTGGCATCGATGCGTTGCGCGGCCTGGACTTCGACCCGGTGCGTGGCCTGCGTATCGGCGCCCTGGTGCGCCATGCCGAACTGGCGGCCTCGCCGCTGGTGTCGCATCACTATCCTGTCCTGGCCGGCATGGCGCAGCGCATGGCCAACCCGCAGGTGCGCAATCAGGGCACGGTGGGTGGCAATCTCTGCTATGCCGACCCCTCCACCGACCCGCCCGGCTGCCTGATGGCATTGGGCGCCCAGATCGTGCTGGCCAGCGCAAGAGGCGAGCGCCTGTTGGACATCGAGGACTTCCTGGTCGACTACTACGCCACGGCGCTGGAAGGCGACGAGATCGTCAGCGAGATCCGCGTGCCGCCCATGGGGCAAGGAGACGACCGGCGCAGCGGTGTGTACACGCGCTTTCTGCGCACAGCGGCCGAACACCGGCCGCTGGCCAGCGTGGCCCTGGTGGCGCACACCGCCGGGGGCATCTGCCGCGACGCGCGTCTCGTCGTGGGCGCCTCTACGCCCATACCCGTGCGCCAGCGGCGCGCCGAGGGCTTTCTTGAAGGCCGTGCCCTCACCTGGGCCTTGGCGGCCGAGGCGGGTGACATCGTCGCGGCCGACATCACACCGGTTTCGGACCTGCGCGGCTCGGCGGATTTCCGCCGAGAAATGGTGCGCGTCAACGTGCGGCGCACCGTGGCCGAACTGTTTGGCCTGGACCTGGCACTGGAACAAGGAGAGCTGGCATGAGCCGACATCGCATCGAATGCACCGTCAACGGCGAGCCCTGCAGCGTGGACGTGCCTGCGCGCCGGCTGCTGTCGGATTTTCTGCGTGATGACCTGCACCTGACGGGCACCAAGCGCGGCTGCGAGACGGGCGTGTGCGGCGCCTGCTCGGTGCTGCTGGATGGCGAAGTGGTGAAGTCCTGCCTGCTGCTGGCCGTGCAGGTCCAGGGCCGCGCGCTCACCACCATCGAAGGCCTGGCCGACCGTATTGCTGGGGATGCGGGCGCAGACCCCTCACAACGCCTGCACCCGCTGCAGCAAAGCTTCATGCAATGCGGCGGCCTGCAGTGCGGCTACTGCACACCGGGCTTCATCATGGCCGCCTGCGATCTGCTGGGGCGCAACCCCCTTCCCGGCGCGGACGAAGTTCGCCATGGCCTCAACGGCAACCTGTGCCGTTGCACGGGCTACACCCAGATCGTGGAATCGGTCCTTGTGGCCGCGGAGAAAATGCATGGAAATTGAGAAAACCCTGACTGTTTCGGCCTCGCGAGAGCGGGTATGGGCCTTGTTGCTCGATCCCCAGGTCATGGGAGGTGCCGTGCCGGGCATGCAGTCCATCGAAGTGGTCAGCCCCACCGAATACGTGGCGGTGATGCACCAGAAGATCTCCTTCATCAGCGCCAGATTCAAGCTGCGCACACGCATCGTCGAGCAACGCGCTCCCGAGTATCTGCGCGTGGAAGGAACGGGAGAAGACACCTCGGTGGCCAGCTCGCTCAAGCAGCGCAGTGAAATCTTCCTGAGCGCCACGCCGGATGGAGGCACCGACCTGCGCATCAAGATCGACGTGGACCTGCTGGGCCGTCTGGGCGCATTCGGCCTGAGCGTGATGAAGACCAAGGCCGACCGAATATGGGAGGAGTTCGGTAACAATCTGGCCGCGCGGCTCGAAGGCGGGGGAGGGGAGCCCGCTGCGGGCAAGGCGACCGTGCAGGCGCCTGCACCTGTCGCGCCCGCGCCGGCCTCCGAGCCAGCCGGGGAAACGGTGGCGCAAGCCCGGAATTCGCCAGCACCAGCGCCAGCTTCGGAGCTCTCCTCCACGGCCCAAGACCTGCGGGGCCGTGGCTGGTGGGGACGGCTAATCGGCAGCTTGAGCGGTGAGGGCAGCGCGGGCGCTGCCGACACCATTCATGTCGAGCTGCGCCGTGGCGATACCACGGTCAGCGTCCAATGGCCGGGCGCGCGCGCCGAGCAGTGCGCGGCGTGGCTGCGCGACTGCCTGCGCTGAACGCAGACCCGGCCGAGCACATCATCCGCGCGTGATCACCGCACAGGCCAGGCGCGCCCCGGAATTGCCGGTGGGCTGCGTGGTGTAGTCGTCAGGGTCCTTGTGCACGATCAGGCCGCGGCCCACCACGCTGTTGGGACTCTGATCCAGTGCCAGGCCGCGCGAAACGAAATCTATGCTGGCCATGCCTTGCGCGTCGGACCGCAGACTGGGCAGATCCCCTGCGTGGTGGACAGCGGAATCGAAGCGGCCATGGGCGTGGCCGGTGGGGTTGAAATGGCCGCCCGCGCTCAGGCCATCAGGGCTGGAGCAATCGCCTTTCTCATGGACATGAAAGCCATGCTCGCTGTTGGGCGCCAGCCCCTGAACCGAGCCCTGAATGCGCACGCTGCCATCGGCCTGGGCAGTGAACTGCAGGCTGCCGCTGACCTTGCTGCCTTGCGTGGGCTGCAGCTGGGCCATGGCCACGTTGCGGGCGGCAGGGGCTGCGGTGACGGCTGCCGGGGTGGACGCCGCGGCTGCGGCAGGAGGCTTGGCCTGGCTGCCGCAGGCCCCAAGGGCCAGCACCATGCCGGTTGCCATCAGCAGCTTCACGGCGGTGGACGGGGTGGATGGGGAAGCGTTCAAACGCATGGTGGCAATCTCCTGGTTGATATCCGTGCTGGGAAAGTTGTGAGGCGCATTGCGCGCAGCCGCCATCTTGCAGCGTGCAATACGGTGGATATGTCGGAGAGGGCAGCGTTGTGCGCCTGCGCGCATCAGCGTATCAATCGCATCGAAGCGTCAGCGCGAGGCTTGCGCACCCGCTTCAGGCTGGCCCGCGTAGCTGAGCAGGCGCTGCAAGGCGCGGTCCCGGATGCCGAGGCGCTTGAGTTCATCGAAGGTTGCGCGCGCATAGTCATGCGTGCTGCCATAGATGCCCTTGGCCTCGCTGAAGATGCGGCGATAGTCTTCGGGCGCCAGCTCGCCCGTGTGATTGGGGCTTTGACGGGACAGCGTGAACGCCAGCGCCTGCACCGTGCCCTGGCCGGTGCGGCAGGGCAGCCAGCGGGGGTCATAGACGGCATTGGCCATCTCGCGCTGCCACAGCTTTCTCATGACGTCATGGCCGTGGTGCCGGGGAATGCGGAACACCATGCCCTGGCAACTGCCGCCGGACAGCATGCCAAAGACCAATCCAGGATTCTGGGGCGTGCCGCGGTTGATGGTGCTCCACATCTTCAATGCCCGGTGCCAGCCAAAGACACGGGCCGTGCGGCGTTCGCAGAAATCGAAATCCGGCCGCCAGATCAGCGAGCCGTAGCCAAAGATCCAGAGGTCGTCGCTTCCGCCCCATCGGTGCAGCGCCTCGTCCAGCATGGGCTGGGACTCTCGGCGGGCAAATGAGAATTCTGGCAGGGCGGACATGGGCGCTGTGGCGTGAAGGAACAATGACGTTTTAACGCCTGTCGGCCCAAACGGTGCACAAGCGCCTGCGTTGCACTTGCACGGCCGGTCTTTTGTCTCTGCGGCGCCACAGTTCGTGCCGGGTGGCATCACGGGGCTTGGGCGGTGCGCAGGGCCGTTGGCGGCGGCCCTCTACAATCGGCCGGTTTTTCGCAGTCTTTCTGGTTTCCTTCAACAGTTCATTCACGGAGAGTGCTTCATGTCCTTCAGTCAATCCGACGACGACAGCCAACAACGTTTTGCCCTGGGCTTTTTGTTTGCGCTGATTGCGCTCGTCGTCTCCACGGTCGTGGGTGTCGTGGTCTACCAGCGCGGTATTGCGCATGGTCCTGCAAAGACGACAACCGGCGCCACACCTGTGCCGGCGATGGCGCCTGTGGTCCTGGAGGAAGACGTGGCGCGTGTCGTTGTTGAAAACGGCGTGGTCAAGTTCTACTTCGCATCGGCCAAGGCCGAGCTGGCGGCTGGCGCCAATGAAGCGCTGGCCGATGTGGTGGCTGGTGTGCAGGGCGGCAAGCGCGCCGTGATCTCTGGATACCACGACGCCACCGGCAGCGCCGAACTCAACGCCGAACTGGCCAAGAAGCGCGCCCTGGCAGTCCAGGCTGCCCTGTCGGCACTGGGCGTGGCCGAGGAAAAGGTCGAACTCAAGAAGCCCGAACAACTGCAGGCCGATGGCAGCAATGCCCAGGCCCGCCGGGTGGAAGTGATCCTGGTGGATTGAACCGGATCAGCAGCGCGGCTGGCAGCAGCCGCAGCTAAGAGTGGCTAACACCACTTCGTCACAGGCCCCCGCAGAGCAGTTATGCTCGCTGCCCTCATGGCAAGACGACCCGTTAGCAAAGAACTGTGGCGACAGCTACAACCCCTGATCCCAGCCTTCGTGCC
>Ga0209915_1000171_pt1 | contig 220313 bp, 161 predicted proteins | sample ThiBiot_750_plan_FD_183952 | JGI IMG/M metagenome (GOLD analysis project Ga0209915, IMG submission 183952) | Wastewater bioreactor microbial communities from Cape Town, South Africa - Thiocy_cont_750_plan (SPAdes) | ecosystem: Engineered > Bioreactor > Thiocyanate-remediating >...
GTTAAGCGTCTAAATTCTTCTGCTTTTATCTCTTGTATAATACTAGTTTTCATATCTTCTTTCTCTTTAACTACCACTAGTATATTTACATTTATGCTCTTTTCCTAGGTTTCGGAAGAAGTCTATTAACTAAGATAGCATTGGCCTAGAAGGAAAATGTGAAACAGCTTTGGGAAGCCCGTTGCGGGAAAATCGCACGGCGGGTTTTGATTGGGGGTGCTAGCACAAGGAAACGAGGCTAGCATCTACCAACCGTAAAAGCAAGCACTTTAATCCTTATTTCTTACTAACAACTTGGGTTAGTTAGATAAAAAAGAATCCTTCGGAAAAATCTGAGGTTTACGCTTACAACCCCTAATAGGTTGAATGCCGGTTGTGAGGAAATAGTGGCTCCTTGAGTTTCTAAAAATTTAACTATTTCTAACATTTCTATAGGATCCTCGTTATTGGTAAGCTGTTTTTCTAGTAGCTTTTTTAATAAAGCAGATGCGCTATCGGGAGGGAGTGTAACTCCTTGAGTTTTAAAAAAATTTATAACCTTTTGATTCCATTCTCTAGGGTTGGATTGAATAAAGTGCTTATCTATGAACTTTTCTAATACTCCGGTTGCCTTTTCTGGGGAGAATTTAGCACCATTATCTTTAAGCTCTTGACTAATAGCATCTAGATCAGCTAAATCTTCATCACGCATATAGTCTTTAGTAAGGTAGGCTGCAAACACCTTCTCTAAAGGAGAATTTCCTTGCTCACCCACTTCATTAGGGTTTAATAGTCCTTGTTCCACCATCCAAGCCACAGCTTTTGGAGGATTTGAGCCTGCTCCTGTTCCGGTAATCTCTATAATTTTATCAAACAACTCAAGTCCATTTTTTTCAGTAGATTCGCGTGATAAAGATCCATCTGGGTTTTGTACAAATTGGCGAGGAGGTAAAAGTTCGATTGTCCTATAGATGGCCTTTAGCTTAGGATCTGCATTCGGCTTCTTTATTTCCTCTTCTAACTTTCGAATAGCTTGTGCTATGGCCTCAGCTTGGTCCTTAGGTTTAGATGGAGGAGTAGTAGGCTTATCATTTCCATTAGGTGGATTAGGAAGAGGCGGAGGGGTAGATTTTTTTCGAGAAGGATTATTGGAATTTGAATTTTTTGAATTCGTACGTTTGATAGTTAACTTAATTGATCATATACCATAACCCGAACAAATTTTTTAATTTATTAGCCTTCATTAAAGGTACTAACGTTCAGTATCTAACTCTTAAAATTTCAAATAAAATTTTTACTGTTGCTATTAAAAATTTGAGCTTTATTTCTATATTATATAATGAGGTTCGAGTCTATCTCTATTTTTTTTAATCATTATAGAACATTATGAAAAATTTAAAAAAGTTGCAATGCATTACTTTTTCTACATTTCAATTTGCTATTTTAACAATCGTATGTTTTACAAGTTCTTGTAATGCTTGTGACTCAAATAATAAAAAAGATAAAAACCTTACAGGCATTCCTAGCATACAATTAAACAAAAGTACTTTAGCTTCTTTTGAGGAAGATATCAAGTTAACTATACAGGCAGCAGTAATAGAGGAAACTGTTAACTTAGAAAGATTTACCCTGAAGATATTATATGAGGAAGGTACTGGCGAGATAAGCTATAAGGATGCAAAAGGAAGTTCTCAAGCTGAACAACATGTTGAGAAAAAAATTACACACTTTTTACCTATTACAGAGTTAGGTCCTAACGATGTAAAGGAAATCAATTTTCATATAAAAGGTAACCCAAGCATCACTCATTTAAAAGTCAGCTTTGCCCTCTATGATGACGAAAATAACCAATTAATAGATAAAAAATCAGTAGACTGGAATAAACAGAAAGCCGGAATAGACCTAACCTTTGTAGGTTTAGCTGATAAATTCGTAGGTAAAGAATCAGTTAAATTCAGAATCAAAAATAATGGGAAGGAAAAAATAAACACGAATGATGTCGAAGTTGAACTCAAATCCCAAGAGCCTGATATAATTTTTAGGTTGGGCAAGGAGGATGGGCATACGATTCATGCTACCTTAACTCAAATATTAGGCTTGGCATCAGCAAAAAGCATAGGTTCAGGTTCAGAGACAGATGACCTTGTTTTAAAGTTAGAAGATGCTAAAGCAAAAGATGCTTCTGTTGTAATAATTACTTTAAAATATCAAGGTAAAAAATTTGAAAGGTCTATAAAATGGCAGCAGCAGCCTGTTAGCTTAGAATTCTTTCATCTACCAGATGAATTGCATGGAAAGGATATCGTTGAGTTTCAGATTAAAAATAAAGGTTCTTTGATCAACACAGATGATATACAGATTCAGCTTGATGCTCCCAATAAGATGGTATTTAAGCTGGGAAATAAAAAAGAAGATGCATCGAAAGCTACGTTGACTGAAATTTTAGGAATAGAAAGAAATCTAGCTCAGGGTGCTCATACAGATAATATTATTTTGGAGTTAAAAGATCCTAAAAATCAAGAAAATGCTACGATTAAATTGACTTTAACTTGCAAAGGTATCCAAGAAGAAAAGTCCATCCGATGGAAAGCAGGCAAGATAGAAGTGATAGGATTATCTACATTTGCAGGGAAAAAACGAGCTACATTTGAGCTCAAGAATGAAGGGTCAGGAAGCATCAATCCTAGTGACATTGAAATAGAATTAACAAGTGAACCCAGTGGTCTAAATTTGGAGTTTATAGTTGGAAATAAGACACATATAGCTTCTCCTGCTATCTTGGAGAAATTACTAGTAGATGGTAATAGGTCTATAAACTTTAACGAACAAACGAGTCATTTACAATTTAAAGTAAAAAAACCGTCCGCTATAGAAAAAGCTACAGTTATTGTTATAATTAGAAAAGCTGCGGATAAAGTCGAATTAGCAAGACAACCCGTAACATGGACTAAAAAGAAGATAAACTTAAAAATAGAAAATATAAAACCTCTTCAATTACAAGGTACTAATCATACGAAGTTTGAATTACAAATATCTAATTGGGCACAGGAAGATGCCGAAGCTGATAAACTGCAATTACAGTTACGTCGTATAAAAGGTACCCAAGCTACCATTGTAGGTGCTACAAAAAAAGCAGCAGACGTATTTGTCTTAAATGATTTAGGTAATATATCTAAAAATACCAGCAATAATACTTATTCGGTTACATTAGAGCCCCGTGCAGATAAATTAGTCGAATTTGAATGCCAATTATTGTATGATGGTTATCCGGTAGGTGATAAAAAGTCTGTATCGTGGAAAGGAGATCCTCGGATAAAAATAACATACGACAATAATCGCCTGAGTGGAGATAATAAAAAAACTGAAATTTTATTTATTAATGAAAGTGGATTTGAATTGGATAAAGAAATATTAGAAAAAATTCAGATCAAACTTACTCATCTGACAGAAGACGCAGAAGTGAAATACAATAATCGTTGGGGGGGTACAGAAATGATGGATAAAGAGGCGACTACCCCTTTAGCAAGTCTTTTGGGAACTCATCTTGCTGATGGAGACTCCAGATCTGTAGAAGTACTTGTAGATACTGGTACAAATCCTAATGTTGAATTTGAATTAGAAGTTGTAGAAAGCACAGCTTCGGAAAATGATAAAAAAGTAAAAGTATTTTGGGAAGGAAAGCCTAAAGTAAAAGTAACTGCTGAATCGCACGTGGTTGTTGGCAATCAAATGGAAAGAGAGCTCATTTTTAGAAATGAAAGTGGTTTTGAATTGACCCAAATCCATCTAGAAAATATTATAATTCAACTCAATAACTTGACTGCTGGAACGAAAGTGCTTTATGATGATCCTGGTAAAAATATCGATGGAGCTAAATTAGCAGATGTATTGGGGAAAGATGGCTTCAAGTGGGGAGAGGTTAATACAATCATAACGATAGACCCTGATGTTAATAAAGAAGTTAGCTTTGAGGTAGAATTAGTGGGTAGTGATGGTGCAGAACATGATAGAAAAACAACTATAGAATGGCCTCAAAAAACTGAATAAATTAGATTCTGAGGCCAAATAGAATAGAAAGGGAGAATTTTGTATAGATTGAAAAAATATTGCAAAGATTAGAAGAGCTTAAAATCAAAACCTTCAAGGTTTCAATACCTTGAAGGCTAAGCTATATATCATTCAGCATAAATTTGCTACATTATCATACAATTTATTCCCTAATTTGCTACAAGAACAAAGGCTTTAAACAGTCAAATGAATGAACCTAGCTATCTTAATTTCGACAACAAGAATTATCCTTGGAAAAGAGATATAGATTATCGAAAGAATCCACATTTATATAAAGTAGGAAAGGGGGAACAGGGAGTATTGATATGCCAACCCTATAAAAAAGAAATAGGCCCTTATTGGCGATTTAAAACAACTGAAATAGCGACTGTTAGTAGTAAAAAGATATATGATAAATTTCTATCATATTTAAAGGAAGGAGACTTTGTGGGTGCTGATCTAGCCCGTAAGTACTTGCAGATGGGATATACAAGAGCACGCCGTTATGCAAATTATAAAGGAGGCAAAAAGTATGATGTACAAAATGGTTATAAACAATTAAAAAGAGGCTCAGGAGAAAAAGAAAAAGCGTTATGTGCACGCATATTTTATGCAAAGTGGAAAGAAGTTGAAGCAAATTCTACATATACTTGCTTAAAGAAAGATTGGAAAAAACAATATGGTTAACTTTAACAGTTCTTTGTAGCTAGACTAAAAGCTGAACTAGACAAGTTTTAACTTTCTGGTACCAGAAAGTTAAAATCACTATTTTATCTAAGAAATTTTATTTATTATTTTTAAATAAATATTAGGTTAAAAGGAAAGGCATGTTAACGTATATTGGTTGTTCAGGATGGTTTTACAAGGATTGGAAAAATATATTTTATCCAGAAGATCTGCCTGTTCACAATTATTTCCCATTTTATACAACCTATTTGAATACAGTTGAGATAAATAGTAGCTTTTATCATTTCCCTAGAGATAAAACAGTTGAATTGTGGCGCAAAAAAGCTCCTCCAAATTTTAAATTTTCTTTTAAAGTTGGTCGTGAGATTACGCATATCAAAAAGATGAAACACGTTCAGGAAGTGATCCTAAAATTTTATAGATTTCATGATCTATTACAAGACAACTTAGGATGCTTTCTTTTTCAATTTCCTCCTAGTTTTAAGTTTACAAAATATAACTTAGAACTAATCTTATCGCAGCTTGATCCTTGTTATAAAAACGTACTTGAGTTTCGCCATTCAAGTTGGTGGACACCTGAAGTTATCAATTCTATTCAAGAAAAAAATATAATTTTTTGTACGGTAAGTGGGTTTGGATTGCCAGAAAATCTTATTGTAACAAATGGAATGACGTATCTGCGATTCCATGGTAAGCCAACTTACGTTGGATGTTATACAGAACAAGAGTTATCTAAGTGGGCAGCTCGCGTTAAAAGATTGGGTTTAAAAGAACTTTATGCTTATTTCAACAATACCATGGCTGCACATGCAGTTGAAAATGCCAGTTTGTTTAGAAGGTTGCTTCAAGACAATACAGTTGGTGAGCTCGATGAATAAGCTTTAGAGTTTGCAGGGGAACATGAGCTAATAAACTCTTTTGATTCGACGAAAGGTAACGTAGTAACCAGTCTTTTAATTATTAATATTCCACTCAATAAAAAACAAATGAATTGTTGCTTTATAAGCCTTTTTTTATTATTATAAATAGATGTACCATTTAATGAAAAATTACTATGTCTGCAAATAACAAAGGTCGAACTTATCCTAAATCCTGGATCATCAAATTAGTATTCTATACTTTATTTGGCTTTGTAGCATGGCGCTATAAAAGTTTGTTTAATAAAACCTCAATAAAGCCAGATAAGCGTTCTCTTTCATTTATAGGGTGGGTATAATAAACTTCCTTTCGAAACCGTCGCCTTGAGTCCTCTAAGTTTGTCAGTAAGTGTGTGTCAGGGCCCCAGAGCCCTGACACCTCAATCCTCATGTGGTGTCAGGAGCTTCCTCCTGACACCACACTCCGGTTCCTCACAAATTTCTTCCTGTCCAGATAACCCAATTCTTGGTTTCGGGAGAAGTCTAATAATTTTTTCTCTTTACCTATAAATCCAACTGGATTTAGTAAATTAGGATTTTGTATAAATCTTACTTACACAATTAGACGATTTACCTAAAAATTTTTACGTATATATTGCTGCCAACTTGACAACCAGATGGTATTTGGCAAAAAAATTGTTTTTATAAAAATTTATTTCCTAATGCTCAATATTAACTGCATGCGATTATGAAACATCACCAAGAAACAGATAAATCTAATATGAATAAAGGATGTTGCTGTGACCATCCTGACAATCCAACACAGCAATCTCCGTGCAATGAATCAACTACGCAAATGTCCTCACAAAATGGGGAAGGTTTAAACCAGCAGCCAATTCCAGGAGATATTTATTCAAAGCAAATGGTTGATAAACTTCAGCAGGAATTAGCTACAGCAAATGATAAATATTTAAGGTTGTATGCAGAATTCGAAAATTTTAGAAAGAGGAATACACAAGAGAAGCTAGCATTAATAGAGACGGCTGGAGAAAAAATTTTGCAGCTAATCCTCCCCATTATAGATGATTTTGAGCGAGCGTTGACTGCTTTACACCAAAAGAATGTATCTGTGGAAGCAGTAGAGCAAGGAGTGGAGTTAATTCATGATAAAATGATGCATCTCTTAGAACAAGCTGGTGCACAAGCTATGAAGCTTGAGAAAGGTGGCCAATTTGATCCAGAGTTGCATGAAGCCATTACCAAGACTCCTGTATCAGATGTTAGCTTTAAAGGTAAAATAGTAGACATTATAGAAAAAGGATACTTACTCAAGAATAAAGTGTTGCGGTATGCTAAAGTTATAATAGGTGAATAATGGCAAAAAAAGACTATTACGAAATACTGGGTGTAAAACGAGGTGCTACTGCTGAAGAAATCAAGAAAGCATATAGGCAAATAGCTCTTAAGTATCATCCTGATAAAAACCCTAATAATCCTGCAGCAGAAGAAAAATTTAAAGAGGCGGCAGAAGCTTATGAGGTGCTTAGTAATCCTGAAAAAAGACAAAAATACGACCATCTAGGTCACGATGGTATGCGGGGACAAGCTTATAGTGGTTCTTATACCCAAGCTGAGGATATATTTGGCCGATACAGTGACATCTTTGGAGGAAACCCTTTTGAAAGTTTTTTCCAAGGAGGAGGACGTACTCAAAGGCAGACGCGCCAAGGAACTGATTTACGCATTAAGCTCAAGTTAACTTTACAAGAAATTGCAACTGGAGTTGAGAAAAAAATAAAAATAAAAAGGTATATAGCTTGCCATTCCTGTGGGGGTAATGGAGCACAAAATGGTACAGCTCTTTCTACCTGTAAAAATTGCCAAGGAACTGGAGAAACTCGTAAAGTTACGAATACTTTGTTGGGACAAGTAATAACCCACTCTATTTGTTCCGTATGTCAGGGTTCAGGTAAAATAATTACAACCCCCTGCAGTACCTGTAAAGGAGAAGGTAGGGTATATGCAGAAGAAGTAGTCAATATCAAAATTCCTGCAGGTGTAAGTGAAGGTATGCAACTTTCGATGCGAGGAAGAGGTAATATGCCCTCCCATGGAGGTATTCCTGGAGATTTGTTAATTGTAATAGAAGAAAAAGAAGATGGGCTACTAAAAAGAGAAGGTAATAACATCCATTATCAACTTTATATTAGCTTTATAGAAGCAGTATTTGGTACAGATAAAGAAGTACCTACGCTTACAGGGCCAGTGAAAGTTAAACTAACTCCTGGTACACAAAGTGGTAAAATATTGCGACTACGTAGTAAAGGCATAAAAGATGTAGAAGGTTATGGACAAGGAGATCAGCTCATCCATGTACAAGTGTGGACACCTGAAAAGCTTACTAAAGAGGAAAAAGAAGTACTAGAATCTCTTAAAGATTCTCCAAACTTTATCCCTCAACCTGGAAAACAGGAAAAAAACTTTTTTGAAAAGTTCAAATCTATGTTTACCAGCTAGTGGTGAAATAGTTGTCTCCCTCAGCGTTACGTGGTGTCAGGGGCCCTCCCCTGACACTTACTCGTGCTACACCCAACTTAAACAAATTCCATGTAGTGCCTCACTATAACCTTATTCTGAATGCCCTTTTCATAAAACATTGCACTACTATACAAATAGTCTGACGGCTGTTTGGCTAAGTTCCAATGTTCTTGTAGTGGATTATCATGTATATAAGTCAGTTTTACTTCCAACAATTTTCTTGATACTAAATAAAGCTCATCAAATCTATCCTGCTAAACTTTATAATTTTGTTTATATCGTTGGAAGCATAAAACTTCTAGTTGTTGCGGTTGATATTTTTCTATCTCTTGAAGTATTTTCTTAGAAGTATAACTTTTAAAATCCCTTATAAAATCTATTCGATGTATGCTGGTAGGAAAGTGTGCTATTAGGTGAATATGATTAGGCATGAATACATAACCCAAGATAGAAACCTCATACTTTTTTGAGTAAAAATTAAGATTATCTGCTAGTACTTGCATGGAATTACCAATAATAAACAGATGTAGCCAATCTTGAGAAGTAGAGGTGATAAAAAATAAATTCTTATCATGATACAATTGCTTGTTACGTAAACCCATATTACAAAGGTAGGAATTTTTTGTGTCAGGGGAGGCCTCTGACACCACAAGTCAATGTAATGTCAGGGCTGAAACCCCGACACCACAAGCCATATACTTTTCATCAGATCGATTTCTAAAACTCTTACTAGTTTTCGTTAATTTTGATAACAAACTCATATACTATGTTTGAAAACTTAAGTAATAACTTGGCTCGTGCCATAAAAAACCTTAGAGGGCAGGGCAAAATCACAGAACTAAATGTTGCTACTACCGTTAAAGAAATTAGACGGGCGCTTATACAAGCCGACGTTAACTACAAGGTAGCTAAACAAATAACAGATGATATCAAAGTGCATGCCTTAGGTAGAAATGTTTTGGCAGCAGTCTCCCCCGGTCAACTTTTTACAAAAGTAGTGAGCGATGAACTTATCAAACTGATGGGAAGTGAGAAAGCGACTATTGATTTAACTGGTAAGCCAGCTATTGTACTGATGGCAGGTTTACAAGGATCTGGTAAAACTACCTTTTCTGCCAAATTAGCTAACTATCTAAAAAAACAAAATAAAAGTATACTATTAGTTGCCTGTGATGTTTATAGGCCTGCTGCTACTGACCAGCTTCAAGTACTAGGTCAACAGATTGACGTAGAGGTATTCACTAAGCCTAATTCTAAAGATGCTATTCAGATAGCAAAGGAAGCAATTGAATATGCTAAGCGTACAAACAAGGAAGTAGTCATTATAGATACTGCTGGCCGCCAGACTGTAGATGTAGAGATGATGCAAGAAATAAGAAATTTAAAAGAAACTGTTAAACCTTCGGAGACGCTCTTTGTTGTGGATGCTATGGCAGGACAAGATGCAGTAACCACAGCTCAGGCCTTTCATGACCAGCTTAACTTTGATGGAGTAGTTTTGACTAAGCTAGATGGGGATAGCCGAGGTGGTGCGGCGCTTTCTATACGGGCAGTTATAGATAAACCTATTAAATTTATTGGGTTAGGGGAGAAATTGACTGATCTAGACCTGTTCTATCCGGATAGGATGGCACAGCGTATTTTAGGCATGGGAGATGTTATTTCTTTGGTAGAACGTGCAGAACAGGTATATGATGAAGAACAAGCTAGAAAGTTGAGTCAAAAGCTTCGCAAAAACCAGTTTAATCTAGATGATTTTTTTCTACAAATTCAACAACTCAAAAAAATGGGAAATCTCAAAGATTTGGTTTCTATGATTCCTGGTATGAATAAAGTTGCTACAAATTTGGGTAATTTAGGGGAAGAAAATTTTAAGGCCTTTGAGACCATGATCTATTCGATGACTCCACAGGAGCGTGCTCAGCCTAGCTTACTTAATTCAAGTAGGCGGACTCGCGTAGCAAAAGGTAGTGGATTGCCTATACAGGAGATAAATCGACTTCTCAAACAATATGAGAATATGTGCCAGCTTATGAAACAATCTCAAAAAGGTGGGATGCAACATATGCTTCAACTAGCTAAAAAAATCAGATGAAAAATCTTAAGTGGTGTCAGGTCCCCAGCCCTGACACACATTTAGATAGGCACAAACGTAGACACTTGTGCCAGTTTTTATAGTATTTTTATATAATTCCACAACAACCGCTTAATTTTTAGATTAGCTAATGGATAATTTTAAACAAAAGATACGTTACAATAAGCTAACCCGTTACTTATGGATTTCTTTCTTAGGTGTAGTCCTAGCCATACCCCTTTATATATTTACAGTTGAAATTAACTTTTTGAACTTATATGGGGCCCTACCTGCTATTACAGTACTGGAAAATCCTAAAAGTGACTTGACCTCCGAACTTTATGCATCTGATGGAACTGTTTTGGGTAAATATTTTAGGTATAATAGGAGTCCTGTATCTTATGAAGAGATTTCTCAAAACCTGATCAATGCGCTACTAGCTACAGAAGATTATCAATTTGAGCAACATACGGGCATTTACCTAACAGGAATTGTTAGAGCCTTTGTTTTATCAGTATTATTGCAGCAAAACAAGGGAGGGGGCAGCACGCTTACCCAACAGCTAGCTAAAAATTTATTTAAAACTAGAAGTGAACAATATCAAGGGTTACTCAGTAAAGTTCCTTTTATAAAAACCATTATTGTAAAAACCAAAGAATGGATTGTCTCTATTAAGCTAGAGCGGGCTTATACAAAAAAAGAAATTATTACGATGTATTTAAATACAGTTGCTTTTGGTAATAATTCTTATGGTATTAAGGTAGCTGCTAAAACATTTTTTAATACTACGCCAGATGCCCTTACAGTGGAACAGGCTGCTTTATTAGTAGGCATATTAAGAGCTCCCACTTACTATAGCCCTATTAAGCATTCGGAAAGAGCACTAAGGAGGCGCAACGTGGTGTTGGCACAATTATATAAATATCATTTTATAAACTTAGCTACTTATAACGACCTCAAGCAACGGCCTATCGAGCTACAATACAAAGTCGAAGACCATAACCAAGGACTGGCTCCCTATTTTAGATCTGCCATTCGAGATTTTTTACTTGCTTGGACTAAGGCTCATGGTTATGATTTATTTGAAGATGGGTTGAAAATCTATACAACCATTGATAGCCGGTTACAAAGACATGCTGAAGCAGTAATAGCTGAATACATGCCTACATTACAAAAAAAATTCGATCAACATTGGGGTCAGGATAATCCGTGGGTAGATGAAGAGGGCAAGGAAATACCTGATTTTATAAAAAAAGTAGCGAAAAAGAGTGACATATACCAACAGCTACTAGCAGAATATGGACCGGATAGTGTAGATATATATATGAATACGCCTATGCCTACTAAACTATTTTCGTGGGAAGGAGAGATCGACAGTTTAATTAGTCCTATAGATGCTATTAAGTATAACAAAAGGTTGCTTCACACGGGATTTATGGCGATGGATCCTCATGCAGGTCATATTAAGGCATGGGTAGGGGGTATTAATTTCCAGCATTTTAAATATGACCATGTCATGCAAGGTAAAAGGCAGCCTGGCTCAGCTTTTAAACCTATCGTATATGCAGCAGCCATAGACAATGGCTATTCTCCTTGCTATGAGGTAATTGATGCACCTGTAACATTCAAAGTTCCTACTAAAGCAGGTACCTGGACGCCTAAAAATACAAATGGTAAATATACTGGTGAAAAGATGACTTTGAGACAGGCTATGGGTAGATCTGTTAATTCCATCACAGCCTATATAATTAAACAAATAGGGCCAGAGTTGGTAGTAGATTATGCTAGAAGGCTAGGTATAAAAAGTCCTATGAATCCTGTACCTGCGTTATGTTTAGGTTCTAGTGATGTATCTATCTATGAGCTTACTGGAGCCTATAGCACCTTTATGAATAAAGGAATTTGGATAGAGCCCTTATATATTATACGTATTGAAGACAAGCATGGACGCGTTCTTCAAGAGTTTATACCGCAGAAGAAAGAGGCGATTAACGAAGAGACAGCTTGGTTGATGATGTATATGCTCAAAGGTGCTATAGAGGAAAATGGAACATTTCGTGGATTGAGCAAAGAAATGAAAGAAAACAATGGAGTCTGTGGCAAAACAGGTACAACCTCTAACCATTCAGATGGATGGTGTATTGGCATGACCAAAGATTTATGTACAGGTGTTTGGGTAGGAGCAGAAAATCGTTCTATACATTTTAAGACGCTGGCTACAGGCCAAGGCGCTGTCACCGCGAGGCCTATATGGGAAAAATTTATGCTGCGCTTATATGCAGATCCTGCTGTGACTTATAAAAAAGGACCATTACCTGAGCCAGAAGTACCACTAGACCTGCCGTGTATGAAATCACAAGCAAATCTGCCTACAAGCCCAGATCTAGCTCAAACTAATGAGAAAATAAATCATTCAAGTCCTTTAGATAGTATCCAAAATGAAATTTTATATTCCACAGATAGCCTTAAAGATTCTGCAAATACGGATGTAAATCCTGATGAAATATTTTAAAAGTGGTGTCGGGAGTTTCCTCCCGACACTCAAACCAATGAGGATTTTGAACAAATTACTGACGAACCTAGGGGATTCAACGCGACGGTTTCAGAAGAAGTCTAATCAAATAGAAAAGAGCATAGACTAATTTTTAATTTTTTGGGATACTTATAATGAATAACCCTTATTTTAGCCTAATATGTACTATTTGGCATTATGGAAAACCCTGGAGGCGTACAATTGTTGGCTACTATATTTCTTATATTGTAGCACGTGCTATCAGAAATTTGGCTCCTTATGCGCTAGGTCAGACTATAGATGTTTTGCAAAATTTTAAGCCAGAGCGACTTAACGAAGCGATATATTGGCTAGGTATAGGAGTGGCAGTTGTAGCAGTATTCTGGCTATTACATGGACCTACCCGAGTTATTGAGCGTAATATAGCCTTAAAAATTTACCAAGCATTTCAATTAAATCTGTATGAAAAACTCACCCAGCTTCCCCTCAAATGGCACCAAGCACATCATTCTGGTAATACCGTAAAACGTATTAACCGGGCATCCGAAGCGCTTTATAATTTTGCCGAGGATCAGTTTATCTATATTGAGACAATCGTTACATTCTTTACTTCTGTTGGATTCTTATTATCGATATCTCCTGCAATAGGCGTACTGAGTCTTCTTACTGCTGCTGCTTCTATGTTCACCATTATTCAGTTTGATCGTAAACTAACCCGTTTATATGATATCCAAAATGAAATAGACAACAAAATGGGATCCGTTTTATTTGATTATCTTAACAATATAACTACCGTATTGACTTTACGTCTTGGAGGGCTCACACATAGTAATTTAGTACAAGGTATGAAAGCCATTTGGCCTTTCTTTAAAAAAGATATTGTTCTAAACGAGATCAAGTGGTTTACCATGGAAATGTTACTATCGGTTGCACAAACACTACTCTTGATAGGCTATATTACCTATACTTTACACACGACAGGGGCAATTATGATTGGTATAGTAGTTATGATTTTCCGATATCAATGGGAGCTCAGTTCAGTGTTTGAGGAAATTAGCATCCATTATAGTCGTCTGGTTCGTATGCATACAGATGTACAAAGTATAGAACCATTACTTAGTGATATTAAGAAATTAGCACATGTTCCTGCAGGCGTAGAAGAAGCGTGTCAATGGCAAGTAATACAAGTAGAAAATCTTTACTTTCAACATAATCAACTTACTGAAAATTGGTCTGTTTTTGACCAATTAAGTTTTAGTATAAAACGTGGCGAAAAAATCGCGTTGATAGGCTTAAGTGGGGGTGGTAAAAGTACCTTACTCAACCTATTAAGTGGGCTTTATACTCCTTCAAAAGTTGATTTATCAATTGACGAGGTACGTTTTACTTCACTAGAACCGCTGCGAAGTATCGCCACACTTATTCCACAAGATTCAGAAATTTTTGAAAACACGATTTTTTTTAATATAACGATGGGACTATCTGTAAAATCAGAGGACCTCAATCGTATTATCCAGCTAGCTGCTTTTGAGAGTGTGCTAGAAATGTTTCCCGAAAGACTCGATACGTATATTTATGAAAAAGGGCTTAATCTGTCCGTTGGCCAAAAGCAAAGGTTGGCACTTGCTAGAGGCTTGTTTGCAGCACGTTTTAGTTCGCTTATTTTAATGGATGAACCAACCTCCAGTTTAGATCTTCAAACAGAAAACGAGGTGTTATCTGGAATTATTAATAGGTTTTCGACTTCTACCATTATTATTTCTTTGCATAGACTCCATCTTTTACCAATTTTCGATCGAATTATCATGTTGGGTAAACAAGGAATCCTAGCTGATGGAGCTGCCAAAGAATTACTACGTGAGCCGGGCCCTGTACGTGACTTGTGGACAAAGTATCAATATAATTCACAGGTTGAGAATTAGCCGCCTAAAATGTATATCCATTACCGTACCCCTTGGTGGGGATATTTACCAATTTTATCCTTATAAAAGTTCTGAATTTGTTCCATATCTTTTTCTATATCTCCTGTAGGGTATATAATAGGACCAATACCTGCTTCTTTTTTAGTATAATCTAAATATCCTAATATAATAGGAACTTTTGCACCGAGGGCTATATGATAAAACCCCGTTTTCCACCTGGGAGCATATTTTCGTGTACCCTCTGGAGCTATAATAAGAATCAACTTCTCACTTTTATCAAGTATTTCTGTCATCATGTGTACTTGGTTTGACTTCTTGTGGGTGTTACTTTTCTGAGTCCTATCAATAGAAATAGCTCCCATCCATTTTAGAATAGATCCTAAGGGGAAAAACATGATTTCCTTTTTGATTGCAAATCTAGTAGGTATGCGCTTGATATAAATCGCACTCATTCCATAAAAGAAATCCCAATTACTTGTATGGGGTGCTATAACCAGAACCCCTTTAGAAATTCCTGGAGGTAAATCGCCAGTAACTTGCCAGCCAAGCCATTTAAAAATGTGAGTAATAATCCATCTCATAATTTGATCTATTTAAATAGATATGCAGATAAGTATTTTTTTGTGAACTTTAACTTAACATTAATTTTGTTTTATCAGGTTTTTGTTAATCTTTGCGCTTACTTCTGTAGTGGTTTTTGGTTATCTTATAAGTATATATTAGAGTTGGCATAATTTACATATTTCTACTAAATACAATATATAATTTCAAAAGTAGAAGATAACCATAGTTTTTTGGCATTGCAGTTGTTTCTAAGATTAGACAACTTACAAATCAAATCTACAATTAAAAAGCTATTAAGTTTAACATATAACTAACTAGTCCAAGCAGTGAAAAAAATAAAGTTAAATATATTAGGAATCTTTTCAAATCATCCACAAGAGACTAACTTTACATTGTTATTGGGAGAAAGCTCAGGATATCGCAAATTACCCATCATGATAGGAGTGGTAGAAGCCCAATCGATTGCTTTGGCATTAGAAGGGAGTGTGCTAGAAAGGCCTATGATGCATGATCTCTTCAAGCAAGTCATTGTAAAACTCGGCTATAAGGTAGAGGAAGTTACTATTACAAGTCTAAAAGATGAAATATTTTTTGCACAGTTATTACTTACCGATGGCAACCAAACACTAATGCTAGATGCTAGACCTTCAGATGCTATTGCAATTAGCTTAAGATTTCAAGCTCCATGTTTTATTGATGAAAGGTTGTTCAACCAAGTAGGCGGCATATTAATTCCTAAATCTGAACTTTCAGATATAAGTACTGAATTAGATAGCTCCAAACTACCCATTCATCCTAGTGATACAATCATAGCTAATTTTGAAAATTACTCCACACAAGCGCTCAAAGAATTGTTAGCTTGGGTAATAGAACGAGAAGATTATGAACGAGCAGCCTTAATTAGAGATGAATTGAAACGCAGAACTGAATAACCGGATATTAAAAAGATTAGAGTTCTTGCATAACCAAGAATTGAGTTTGCTGGGCAGGAAAGAATTTGCGAAAAACTCGAGTTGTGGTGCCGGGAGCCACTCCCGACACTCCATTGGTGTGTCAGGGCTGGGACCCTGACACACACTTACTGACGAACCCAGAAGGCTTAAGGCGACGGTTATGCAAGAACTCTATTTATCATAAAAAGTTATTTATAATTTCACCAGGTATTTATTAATAGCTTAGTTCAGTTGTAGACTGATAAGATTGATGTATTTTTGCAAAATAATTAAATAAAATTACTGTCATTACATTTGAAAATCGTTTTTAGATAAAAAGATCGAAGCTATGCAAGGATTCAATAATTCCCAATGTCTGGGTTGGTTAAAAGAAACAGGATTAGATACCGTTAAAGAAATATATTGGCAATTAACTATTCCCGAACTGGTAGAGCATACTATACGGAATTCGGAAGGGGTTTTATCTGCAGAAGGAGCCCTTGTATGTCATACTGGCAAATTTACCGGTAGGTCTCCTCAGGATAAATTCATTGTAGAAGATAAAGAAACGAAAGATACGGTCTGGTGGGGTCCTATTAATAATGCCTTTGATTCTCAAAAATTTGATGCTTTATATAAGAAGGCGATCGATTTTTTACAAGATAAAAAATTATATATCAGAGATGCATATGTCAGTGCTTTACCTGAGTATCGACTTTCTTTACGAGTTATTACTACACAAGCTTGGCAAAATTTGTTTGCTAACCACCTTTTTTTAAGGCCTTCTCAAGAAGAGTTATCCAATTTTACTCCCGACTTTTTAATCTTTCAAATTCCCGACTTTCAAGCTATACCAAGCATAGATGGTACTAGAAATGCCAATTTTACAATTATTAATTTTACTAAAAAAATTATTCTCATTGGAGGTACAGGTTATGCAGGGGAAATGAAAAAAGGTGCTTTTACGCTATTAAACTACTTATCACCTCTAAAACACCAAGTATTGCCTATGCATTGTGCTGCTAATGTGGGGCCAGATGGAAATACAGCGATTTATTTCGGGCTATCGGGCACTGGTAAAACGACACTCTCTGCAGATCCTAACCGTAGGCTAATTGGTGATGATGAACATGGTTGGTATGATCAAGGTATTTTTAATTTTGAAGGTGGCTGTTATGCTAAAACGATCAACCTAACTAAAGAGAGTGAGCCTCAGATATTTGATGCCATTAAGTTTGGAACGATTATAGAAAATATGCGGTTTATCCCAGAAACGCGTCAAATCAATTATAAAGATGCTAGTATAACCGAAAATGTAAGAAGTGCTTATCCGGTCGAATATATTCCGGATGCGTTGATTCCCTCTATAGGTACTATACCCAAGCATATCTTTTTTTTAAGTTGTGATGCATATGGCGTATTACCTCCTATTGCTAAATTGGATAAGGACCAGGCCATTCACTATTTTTTAAGTGGGTATACGGCTAAGGTAGCGGGTACTGAAGCAGGGGTAACTGCTCCAAAGGCAGTTTTTTCTACTTGTTTTGGAGCTCCTTTTTTGCCCTTACATCCTACAAAATATGCAGATATTTTGGCTAATAAGCTTGAAAAACATCATCCTACAGTATGGTTGGTCAATACAGGCTGGATAGGAGGAGGGTATGGTATTGGTAATCGGATACAACTGAGCTATACCCGTGCTCTGGTTACAGCAGCCTTATCTGGAGAATTAGAAAAAACAGGATTTAGCAAAGATCCTATCTTTAATTTATCTATTCCTAATGCTTGCCTTGGGGTCCCCACTACCATCCTCAATCCTAGTACTACATGGAATAGCTTACAAGCCTATGAGTTAGAAGCCAAAAAGTTATTAGAAGCTTTTGCAAGTAATTTCTCTGTGTTCCTAACTAATAACAACAACCAGATACCAATGGGTTAAGCTTATTAGAGTTCTTTCGAAACCAAGAATTTTGTTCTCTAGGCAGGAAGGAATTTGTGAGAAACCGGAGTTTACTGCAGTAAATAATATGACTCCTGCCTATGCAGGAGGAGGATTGGTGAGTCAGGGCTGGAGCCCTGACTCGCACTTACTGACGAACCTAGGGGGCTAAAGGCGACGGTTTCAAAAGAACTCTATTATACATAAAATCATTTCTCCTAATAATTCAACCCGTATTTCTAAATCAAGCTTAGCTGGGGTACACGCTATGTTTTGCAGTGACTTTTAAAAAACCAACCAAAATGAGCTACTTAATTTGAGTTTGATAGCTTATTCTATTATCTTTTAATAATACAGGTGTTCCTTTCTTTTCCTTCATTTCTTTAAAAGCTTTACTTATGTCATCACTTAAAAAAATTATATTTATTACTGTTTTTATCTTATTTAACATGAATTGTACTTTTAAAAAGGAATTGAAAAAAGGAGAAAAAGATAAACTAATTACAGAGCAAAAAGAGTTAATGGTAGATTTTCAGAAAAAATTTAATCTCACATCCGAGCAGGTTGAATCATTTAAGCAAGCTGTAGAAAGATCAAAAAATGAGGAAAGTGTACATGCTTTAAATGGCTTGATAACCCTAATGGAAACCCTTAAAGAAGAATTAGAATCATCTAATCCAGCAGACCAACAAACAAATTTAGACTTTGTAAATGCTACAATACACGAATATATACCCAATTTCCTTACTATTACAGATGTAAAGAAAGCTATCCAAGTAATAGATATTCAGATACAAATTTGGAAGAATGTAAAAGAGCAAGTTGCGCTTAAAAATTACCGATAAAGCAATCTACAACAGTAGGATTAAAGCAGAAAACTTACAATGGTGTCGGGAGTTTCCTCCCGACACCATAAATTCCCACTTTTCCCGTGGCCTGTGGCCCACAGGCCACAATAAATATGATTTATGAGTCACAAACCATCGACCATGGGATAAAAACATGCGAACATAGCCCCCTATCCTGAATAAATTCATACCTTTGTTGTTCCTTATAAATAGGCTACTTGCTAAAGCTTATATGGAGCTGTGGTGTCAGGGTTCTAGCCCTGACTCGCACTTACTATACACTATATTACTTTTTCAACAACCCCGATCCTTTTCCTGTTTTGCAGTTATAGGATCTACCTGGCTCCAGAGGTTTTTTCTCTGGGATAAGGAGGACTTCTCCAGTTGCTTAGTATGTCTTTATTATCATGTTACCACTCTCACCCCGCCAAAGTATTCAACCGTTTCACTAGTTTTTTTACAGTGGTGTCGGGAGTTTCCTCCCGACACAATAAATTCCTATTTTTGTAACATGGGATTACGAAACAGACAATCTTATCAGGATAAGCACATATTTTTTAGCACTACCACCTGCCATGAGTGGCAATATTTACTTACCATTGGTAATGCCATGCAAATCTTAGCAAAAAGCCTTAATTTTTGCTTAAATAAGTATCATGTATCCGCATTAGGATATGTATTTATGCCTAATCACATCCATTTAATTCTATACTTTTCCGAAGGATCTAAGCGAATAGACTTCATGAGAGATTTCAAAAAGTTTACTTCTACAAAAATACGGCAAGAGATAGAAGCTCATCAACCAGAAAAGCTAGCGAATTTAGTTTATCAAAAAGACAATCAGATTTTTAAAGTCTGGCAAGACAGGTTCGACGAACTTTATTTAGCATCAAGAGAACTATTGGTGATAAAACTAAATTACATTCATGCCAATCCATTACAAGATCATTGGAACTTAGCAAAGCGGCCAGAAAATTATTTCTATAGTAGTGCTATGTTTTATGAACAAGGAATACCAAATGCAGTTATACTAAACCACTATATGGATTTTACCTAGCTAAAACTGTCGGAAGTTTCCTCCCGACAGCACAAAAAGACGGTTATGCAAGAACTCTATTAAATAATTAGCATCTCGTATTATGCGAACCAAACTTAAAAAATTCCGAGAAAATGCTCAACGTAACAATGTCATAGAGCCCGGTAAATCTAATTACCATACTATAAGAGGGCAGTGGGCAATCGACCATTTCCGGAATACGAATGATATTGTATTGGAATTAGGTTGTGGACAGGGAGAATATACTATTCATTTAGCTCAGCTCGATCCAGCAAAAAATTTTGTAGGCGTAGATGTAAAGGGAGCTAGGATATGGGGAGGGAGCACCCAAGCTTTGCAATATCAATTACCCAATGTGGCTTTTTTACGTACGCCTATAGAACAACTCGACCAATTCTTTGCAGTAGAAGAGGTGGCTGAAATATACATTCCTTTTCCAGATCCTAGACCACGCACACGAAATGAAAATAGAAGGCTTACAAGTCCTTACTTTCTAAAGTTATACCGCCATATATTAAAACCAGGAGGATTCATACATCTTAAAACAGATAATTTACAATTATTCGAATACACCTTAGAAATATTACAACAGTACCCTGAAATTTCAGAACTAATTTATACCGATGATTTATATCAGTCTACTTGGCAAGCTGTACATCATGGAATTAAAACCAAATACGAATTAAAATATTTAAACGAGGGTGTGACTATCAAATACATCCGATTTGCGTTAGGTAAAAATAACTAGCCTAAGTAGCTAAAATGTTGATAATTAATCCAAGTTGCTAGTTGCATATAAGTGTTTGTGCCTGGATTGCTTCACTCGTGCTCGCAATTACACCCCACAGAGTCATCGCGAGGCAATGCCGAAGCAGTCATTGCGAGCGTCAGCGTGGCAATCCAGGATTATTACAAGTAAACATAAAGTAAGAATATACTCATATATAAGTAATAGCTTATGCAGGAAACCTATTATACGACTAGCAATTTAGGTTAATTAGCTACTTAATCTTAAGCATAATCCATCAGATAAGCTTTTATAAATGGATTTATATCACCATTTAATACACTCGTCACATCTGTTTTTTCAATACCAGTACGGTTATCTTTCACTAATTTATAAGGATGCAATACGTAATTTCTAATTTGCGAACCAAAGTCTATTTTCTTTTTAGAGCTTGCCATTTTTTCTTTTTCAGCATTTCTCTTTTCAAGCTCTAGTTGGTACAATTTAGATTTTAAAATCTTTAGGGCCTTTTCCTTATTTTGAGCTTGCGATCGTTCTTGTTGGCACTCTACAATCAGGCCAGAAGGGGCATGCTTAAGCCTTACTGCTGTTTCTACTTTATTAACATTTTGTCCGCCAGCTCCGCCAGCACGGAATGTATCCCAGGTGATATCTGCAGGATTTATTTCTATTTCGATATGATCTTCTACGACTGGATACACATATACGGAAGCAAAAGAAGTATGTCTTTTCCCAGCCGCATCAAAAGGAGAGATACGAACGAGCCTATGTATCCCTATTTCTGATTTCAAGTAACCATATGCAAATGGACCGATTAGTTCCAATGTTGCTGACTTGATGCCAGCGACATCGCCAGACTGGTAAGCTAGCTGTTTAACCCCATAACCTTGCTTTTCACCCCACATAATATACATTCTGAGCAGAATTTCTGCCCAATCTTGGCTTTCTGTACCTCCAGCCCCTGGGTTAATTTCTAAAATAGCAGAACTTTCATCAGCGGGGTCTTGTAACATTTTTTTGATTTCAAGCTCCTCAATAGCAGTTAATAAATTCTGATAGGCTTCTTCTAGTTCAGCATCCTGTACTTCTCCTGATTTGTGAAATAGACTCGTCACTTCTAGCATTTCTAACAATGCTTTTACCTGATTAAAAGCATCGATCCAGGTTTTTGTAATTTTAGAAGTGCGTAAAATTTCTTCAGCACGAGATGAATTCTCCCAAAAGTCAGGTGCTAAGGTGAGGGCTTCTTGTTCTTCTAGTAATTTGAGTTTGGCATCATAGTCAAAGATACCTCCTTAAATCCTCTACTCTAGATTTTATGGTCTTATGGTTTTCTGGTTTCATCGGTAGTTTATGGTATATTGGGCGATACGAGGGGTTGAGATGTTGTCTTAGCAGGTGTATTTGTCTTAAAAAATACCCGATTGCTAGATAGTAACTCCTTTTCTTTTTTGTCAAATACATGCTGAATAATCGTGAGACTTTTTCGATCCTTTGGAATGGTGACTAAAGGATTGGTTGCTTTTCTAATCTCTTGACTAAATGAGTAGCGTATGATATATCGCATGTTTCTAACAAAGAAAGGTAAATCAAAGCTCTTTGTCAAAGAATCATCATATCCTTGATAAAATTCTACGAGTTTGGGAATAGCTTGCGTGTGAGTCCTCACAAACGCATGTTCATTCATTTTAAAATACACAATATCAGGTGGATCTGCATTGATATTCATTTGTGCCATTGCCTTATTGAGGGCTGAAATATTCTTGAATTCAAAAGACAATTTAAAATATAGCATGCGTTCATCATGGATATTAGTTACTTTGCTGATCCCTAGAATTTTTTCTAGGCTTTCACCAGTAGCTAAAAAAGCATCTTGAATCAGTAAACGGGCAAATTCTACGTGATCTTGAGCCATATATTCACCTAACGACATCAGCTTGGACATTCTGTCTAAGCTAAAAACCATTTCGAATTTACCTGAACCATCTTTACGGAAATGGGCAAGCTCATATAAATCAAATCCAAAGTCAAATAGACTTGTACAACCCGAAAATAAAGTTATAAAGTTAATGTATATAAAAAGCCTCTTGATGTTTTTATTCATACAGATTAGGTTAGGCTGCTAATGAGATAGGTGTGACAAATTACAATATAAAAAGCCATGTATTAGATTTAAAGTTTGTATAAATTTCGAAATTTAATTAAGCTAGATTCAAAAATTTTATCAGCAATTAACCCACATTAGACTTCTTGCAAAATCAAGAATTGGGTTCTCTGGGCAAGGAGGAATTTGTGAGAAACCGGAGTGTGGTGTCAGGAGTTTCCTCCTGACACTCAAATATAAAGAACCAATTACTGACGAACCCAGAGGACTCAAAACGACGATGTCGCAAGAAGTCTATTCCTCTAATTTATATTTTTTTACTTATTCTAGCAATAATTAGCTTTTATTTTATGCATATTCTTAAAAAGTAACCGCCCTCAGAGTCCTCTGCGAGTCATTTTGAGAGCGTTGAAAATGCTAATCATCAATGAATCTAGTAGCAGCAAAAAATCCTTCAGCAGGAAATTGATACTTTAAATAATTTTTATCCCTGTCAATTACTTTTTTCTATAAAAACTTGCAAATAAACTAACAATCAGCTAACATAAGGCTACTATTTTTAACCACCATAAATTATGAATAAAGATTACAAATTAAGCCACAGGCTGATAGCCCGTATGTTGCTTGTAAGTTTATTTCTACAAAGCTGCGGTAATTTATCGAATCAACTTACTCCTAGAGAAAAAGAACCAGCACATAAAACTCCAGAATCAAGAAAAAAAAATGATATACATTGGTTAGTAGGCCAAGAATTTATAGCAGAAGGAGGACACGTAGTTACTTTTCATGAATTAGAAGGTGATTTGCGAGCAGACGTAGCCATGATGGCACCAGCAGGATTTAGTAAGACTTATAAGGATATAGATGTGCATATAGCTAACGATATCAATGTAGAAGAGCTAGCCAATTCCTCCCTGCCCACTCAGAAGAAGCGCATGCATTTTATCCCTCCTAAAGGTGGCCAACTAGGCAAGTTATGCATTTACGAAGGATTGAAAGGAGGAATGATGGAAGATGATGTAAATCAAGAAGATGCTATACTCGACGAATGTTTCTGTCCTATTACCCAAGAAATTATGGAGGATCCAGTAGTAGCCCAAGATGGACATACCTATGAACGATTAGCCATAGCACATTGGTTGAAACTAGGTAAACGCATTAGCCCAAAAACAGGAGCCAGGTTGCTTAGCACGGAACTGACACCTAACTATAGCATGCGTAGTCTGATACAAGATTTAAAATCTCAGCTACCGGTATTAGCCAGGCACAAAGTAGATATGCAAAATATTGAAGCCGCTATACGGCTACGTGAGGAAGAAATGGAAGAAAGACTAGCCCAAAAGAACTATTTGATGGGACAACGGGAAAAAGAGAGGTTAATATTAGCAGAAAGGTTACGCCAGAAAGAGGAAGAATTAGTAGAAAAGACAGCTTTGCTTCAGATAGAACAGATAGAAAAGGAGTCCCCAAAAAAAGTGGAACGCATTCGAGAAAAGGAAACAGAAAATACATCAGGTGGGTTAGATAAAAGAATAGAAGAAATAATTGTAAATATGCTAGTAGATGGGGAAGCCATAGAAAAAATTATGAGATGGACTAGTGTAAGTAGAAAGCATATAGAGGATTTACAGAAAATGCTACAGGAAACAGTTAAGAAAGAAGATGTAGTTGTACAATTGAGGTCGCAAACGGAAAAATCAAGCAAATTAGATGAACCAAAGAACAACAAAAAAGCAGCTGCTTTCAATAAAAATTCAGCTAAAAATAGCAGAAACAACCAAAGAGAAAAAGAGCCAATTCGTCAATTAGAATTAGAATTAGAATTAGAGATGGATATTAAAAATTGGCCTCAGGGAGAAGAAATTTTAACCCAATTAAACAGTACAGGGGATACATTAAATCTTCCTTATTATCAGATAACTAATAAACAGATCGGTATCTTAGTTTGGCATCCTCGTTTTCATCAGATTCATATCCTTGATTTAAGCAGTAATCGAATAGGCACTGCAGGAGCCATTAAACTTGCAAAAGTTTTACCAAATACCCAGATTCATACCCTTGATTTAAGCGATAATGAAATAGGCGATGCAGGAGTCTCCATGCTTGTAGAAGTTTTACCAAATACTCAGATTCATACCCTTGATTTAAGTAATAATGAAATAAGCGATTTCGAAGCCTTCATGCTTGCAGAAATTTTATCAAGTACCCAGATTCATACCCTTGATTTAAGCTATAATGAAATAGGCAAAGCAGGAGCAATCGAGCTTGCAAAAGTTTTACCAAATACCCAAATTCATACCCTTGATTTAAGTTGGAATCAAATAGGCGATGCAGGAGCCATCAAGCTGGTAGCGGCCTTGCCAAATACCCAGATTCATACCCTTGATTTAAGCTATAATGAAATAGGCAAAGCAGGAGCAACCAAGCTGGCAGAAGTTTTACCAAATACCCAGATTCATACCCTTGATTTAAGAAGCAATCAAATAGGCGATGCAGGAGCAATCAAGTTGGCAGCGGCTTTACCAAATACCCAAATTCATACGCTTAAATTAAGTTATAATGAAATAGGTGCTCAAACGAAAATCTTTTTAAGACAAAAATGCCCAAATATAAACTTTGAATTTTAAGCTTTCCGGTTTTAAAATATTTATGTGTACCTATGAAACCAAGAATTGGGTTCTCTGGGCAGGAAGGAATTTGTGAGAAACCGGAGTTTACTTGTAGTAAATGAGGATTTTGAACAAATTACTGACGAACTCAGAGGACTCAAGGCGACGGTTTCAGAAGAAGTCTATTGTAGATTACCCAATCAGCACCTTATCTTCTGGATAACGAATATATGTCTCTGCTGACCCTGATGTGAGAGCGAAAGCAAAAGTCAAAGGACCAATTTTCCCAACGAACATAGTAGCAATTAAAATTAACTTACCGATGCTCGAGAGCGTTGGAGTAATACCCATTGAAAGCCCCGTAGTTGTGAAAGCAGATACTACTTCAAAAAAAACAGCCATTGAATTAGCCTGAGAACTATTTTCAATTAGTGTTAAAAGTAGCGTAACCAAGAATATAATACTGGATGCTAACAAGATGATAACAATGGCATTGACAAATAGCTGGTAATTAATTCTTTTTTTAAAAATATTTACATCTTTGTTACCCTTGGTCACATTGATGATTCCTATCACTGCTACAGCAAAGGTGTTTACTTTAATTCCACCTCCTGTAGAGCCCGTCGCAGTACCAACAAACATAAGCAACATGATCAGCCACAAAGTAGGGGAGCGCATTGCTGTAATACCAACTGTATAAAATCCTGAAGACCGAGGCGCAACAGCTTGAAACCAAGCGGCCCATAATCGGTTACCCCATGCAAGGTGCTTAAACGTTTGTGGATTAAACCATTCTATAGCCAGAATAAGAATAAAAGCAGTTAGCATCAAGATGCCTGAGGTTAATAATACAATTCTAGTATGTAATGATAATTTTTTCCAACTACGGTTAGAATAGACATCCAGTAGAACTGTAAATCCAATACCACCTATAATAGAAAGGGAGGTGATGCATAGATTGACCACTGGATCTCCTACATAAGCCTGTAGGCTATTGGGATATAAGGACAGTCCACTATTATTAAAGGCAGAAATAGCGTGAAAAATAGCCTTATAAGTGGCTTGTTTCCAACCTAATGTAGGTGACCAATAAAAGCCTAAGATAATGGCAACTAATCCTTCTAATAAAAAGCTAATACATACAATATACATAACTAATTTTACCATGCCCTGGATAGAAAAAGCTCTGGTTGCTTCTTGAATGAGTAGACGATCTTTTAAAGTAATTCGTTTTCCTAACAAAAGAGCTAACATGACTCCAAACAACATAAATCCCAAGCCTCCCAATTTGACCAGGATTAGAATAACTGCCTGCCCGAAAAGAGAAAGGTTAGGTGCTATATCTACTACCGTTAATCCTGTTAATGAAACAGCCGAAGTAGCTGTAAACAATGCATTTATCCAACCTATACTTTTTCCACTAGCAGAAGAGATAGGAAGTAACAGTAGGATAGCTCCACTGAGTATGATGATCGAAAAACCGATGACCATGGCTTGTTGGGGTGTCAAATCACGAGTTTGAATATTTAATGGCATGATTAAGGTTGGCTAATCCATTTTTAAACACGTTTAACCTCTACTAGCAACGAATTTTCCAATAAGCTAATAGCTTCATGCGTACCTATGATCACAAGCAAATCGCCTTTTTGAATCATATCAGTTGCCTGGGGGGAGACATTAACAGCTTGGACATCCTGCTTTTTTATAGCAATGACTGTACAGCCATACTTTTTTCTTATCTCTAGCTCTTGGAGGCTTTTCCCAATCATCTTTTCTGAGGTAGATATTTCTACAACGCTCAGTTCAGGAGATAATTCCATGAAATCAATTACATTACTACTCACCAGATGGTGTGCAACGCGGACTCCCATATCACGTTCTGGATGCACAATCCGATCGGCTCCAATTTTTTGCAGTATTTTGCTATGATAGTCATTATTTGCTTTGGCAGTTACTTTCGCAACACCTAAGCTCTTTAGCAATAAAGTCGTTAAAATGCTGGCTAATATATCACTGCCTATGGCTACAATCGCTTCATCAAAATTAGAAACGCCAATTTCTTTAAGCGCATTCTCATCTGTGCTATCCAACTGTAGGGCCTGGGTAGCTATGGTACTTGCTCGATTTACTTTCTCTTCTTCTTGGTCAACCACCATCACTTCATGACCCAGGCTCATAAGTGTCTGGGTAATACTCAGGCCAAATCTACCAACTCCAAAAACGATAAATGATTTTTTCATAAGTTATAAATTGTTCTAAACCTGCAGCGTTGGTTGCAAAGATATGTAAAATACTAAGATTACAGGTTCAGAAATATCTGTGTAAACTATAATTTATATTTATTATAGCATGCATGTATGATTTCATAGGTAATATTCTTTACTTAAGCTTTAACATTAGAAAACTCAATTTGATTATCTGTACCTAATTTAACGTGGATCGGTTTAGATTTGTCTATTTGATCGGCCAAAAGAGCTTTAGAAAGTTCATTCAAAATACTGCGTTGTAGTAACCGCTTCAAAGGCCTAGCGCCAAATTGTGGATTATACCCTTCTGTAGCCAAATATTCAATGAGCCGCTGATCGGTCAGCACCAGTTCAACTGAGTTTTGCCGCAGTTGCTCCTGAAGTTGGTGTAATTGGATTTCTACTACCTTTTTAATAATATCCTGTGAAAGCGGCTTGAACATAATGATTTCATCTATTCTATTCAAAAATTCAGGACGCATCGTCTTAGTAAGAAGCTCAAATACTTGGTTCTTAGTTTTTTCCATGATGGAAAGCATGTTACTCTCGGTAACCTCTGTTAGGTTTTCTTGAATGAGATGGGAACCTAAATTGGTAGTCATGATGATAATCGTATTCTTGAAGTTGGCTACTCTGCCTTTATTATCTGTAAGTCTTCCATCATCTAGAACTTGCAATAAGATATTAAATACATCCGGATGAGCTTTTTCTATCTCATCTAGTAAGACTACTGAATAAGGCTTCCTGCGTACAGCTTCTGTAAGTTGACCGCCTTCGTCATAACCTACATATCCTGGAGGAGCCCCTATAAGTCGACTTACAGCATGCCGCTCTTGGTATTCTGACATATCTATCCGTACCATAGCGTGTTCATCATTAAATAGAAACTCTGCTAAAGCTTTGGCTAGCTCTGTTTTTCCTACGCCTGTAGTACCTAAGAATATAAAAGAGCCGATTGGACGCTTAGGATCTTGGAGACCTGCTCGGCTTCTTCGTACAGCATTTGCAATGGCACTAATGGCTTCTTCTTGGCCGGCAACTCTTTTTCCTAACTCTTCCTCCAAGTGTAAAAGCTTTTCTCGCTCACTCTGGAGCATTTTGGTTAGAGGGATCCCTGTCCATTTTGCTACTATTTCTGCAATATCTTCTTGATCTACTTCCTCTTTTAGTAAAGGGCTATTCTGTTTAAGCTTTTCCGCTTCTTGTTGAAATATTTTGAGTTGTTTTTCTGCTTCTACAAGCTTGCCATATCTAATTTCTGCTACCTTGCCATAGTCAAACTCTCGTTCAGCTTGTTCAGCTTGTACTTTTAGTTGGTCTATTTTTTCTTTCTGAGTAGTAATGTTTTTTATAATACTTTTCTCATTTTCCCACTTGGCTTTTAGTATATCTCTCTTTTCGGTTAGTTCTGCAATATTTTTGCTAAGATCTGTTTCTTTGGTTTTATCATTTTCTCTACGGATAGCCTCTCGCTCAATTTCCAACTGCATGATCTTACGTTGCAGTTCATCAAGCTCTGCAGGCATCGAGTCCATTTCTATTCGCAATTTGGCAGCCGCTTCATCTATCAAGTCAATAGCTTTGTCCGGTAAAAAACGCTCAGTTAAGTAGCGATACGACAATTGTACAGCCGCTATAATGGCATCATCTTTAATCCGAACGCCATGGTGTAATTCATATTTGTCCTTAATACCTCGGAGAATAGATATGGCATCTTCGGGACTAGGTTCATCTATGGTTACAGCTTGGAACCTTCTTTCTAGTGCCTTGTCTTTTTCTATATATTTTTGATATTCTTTCAGTGTAGTTGCTCCAATGGCATGTAGCTCTCCTCTAGCTAGGGCAGGTTTGAGTAAGTTAGCAGCATCCATAGCGCCTTCGCCACCACCTGCACCGATGAGTGTATGGATTTCGTCTATAAACAAAATGATTTCGCCTTCGGAGTCCGTAACTTCTTTGATAACTGCTTTAAGACGCTCTTCGAATTCCCCTTTATATTTGGCACCTGCTACTAACAAGCCCATATCTAAAGACACAATTGTTTTAGAACGGATGCTTTCAGGCACATCTCCGTCTACAATACGTTGCGCTAAGCCTTCTACAATAGCTGTTTTACCTACACCAGGTTCTCCGAGTAGGATCGGGTTGTTCTTACTTCTTCTAGAAATAATTTGTAATACTCGCCTTATTTCATCATCTCTACCAATAACGGGATCTATTTTTCCAGCTTTGGCCAGGTTATTCAAATTTTTAGAATAGCGCTCTAGAGATCTATACTTAGCTTCTGCATTCGGCTCAGTAACAGAAGTATTACCACGTAGTTCTTGAATAGCTTTAATTAGCGCTTTCTCTTCAAAACCCGCATCCTGTAATAAGCTACCTACTTTACCTTTTGTGGTGGCCAATCCTAGTAACAAATGTTCTACAGCTACATACTCATCTTTAAAAGTTTTTAGGTAAGAAGTAGCTTTAGTAAGCACTACCTGAGTTTCGTTAGTAATATAAGGTTGCGTGCCTGAGGCTTTGGAATAGGTTTCAACGAGTGACTGAAGTTTAGTTAGGAGCTGTTGATGATTAATATTAAGTTTCTTTAATAGAAAGCTGATATTTTGCTCATCTGCTTGTAGGATAGCTTGTAGCAAATGACCAGGCTCTATACCTAATTGCTGATGCTCTTCAGCTATCTGAACAGCAGACTGAACTGCTTCTTGTGCTTTGATGGTATAGTTATTCAGGTTCATACATTTATTAATTATATATTGATATGATGGCAGCTAGTTCTGTTTTTTTTAAGTCTAGTTGGATAAAGACTGATCTTAAAATGTATAATAGGATCTTAAGCTAGTAAAATTTAGCGATTGTTAGTTTTATAGGACAAAACAAGATGATCCTTTAACTAATATAAAATAATAGCTTATAAATGTCTAGTGCTCGATGTTTATCCTTTCTTAGGTAAGACTACTCGACTTAGTTGTTCTAGCTCTGCCGCCATTTTTTCTATCCCCAATTTTCGTGCCAAAGGTACAAAATAACTTAAGGTTTCTTGGTCGATTGATTTTTATTTGGTTAGAGAAGATTCCCCGCCATCAGAGTTCTAACGAACGACTCTGATGGGGTTAATAGGATAGACGTTGAGCTAATAAAATTAAAATCCATGGCCTGTGTGCCACAGGCCATGGAAAGGGAAGAAATCTGAGGGTGATAAGGTGATAGGGCAGACCTGGAGCTATTTGAAAGGACATAATACTTAAACTAAAGATTCAAATCAAATTTATTCCACTGCAGACGAAAGCTTCTTTAGACAAATAAAATAAGAAATCTGAATTTCTATTAGAGTTCTTGGATAACCAAGAATTGAATTCCCTATATTAGTTGTTTTCTTTTCCATAGTTTTCTAGCAAAACTTTTACTTCAAGCTTTGAATTTTGGATTGTAGCCACTAGAGGATTCTCTCTTCATTATCTCTTTCATTTAATTTGCTCCATTATTTGTTAAAAATTGGACTATGTCCAAATGCTCATAGGAAGCTGCTTGCTGTAAGGGGGTATCACCTTCATTATTTTTTTTGTTTACCTTTGCCCCATTACCTACTAAAATTTGTACAATTTCTTTATATCCTTTAATAGCCGCTAAATGCAAGGGAGTATCTCCCTCATTATCTTGTTTATTCGTATCAGCTCCATGACTTATTAAAGATTTAACTACTTCTATATGTCCATTATGAGCTGCCTCGTGGAGAGGGGTATAGCCTACATCGTCTTGCTCGTCTATCTTGGCTTTCTTATCTATTAAAACTTCACCTACTTCTTTCTGACCTTCTATAGCAGCCATATGCAAAGGAGTATATCCCTCATCATTTTTTTCATCTACATTAGCGCCTTTTTCTATTAAAAGTTTAACTATCTCACTATACCCTCCTCCTGCTGCACCATGCAAAGGAGTAAAGCCCTCATCATTTTTTTCATTTACATTAGCACCTTTTTCTATTAAAAATTTAACTATCTCGCTATATCCATTTATAGTTGCCAGGTATAAAGGAGTAAATTTTTGATTATCTTTTGCATTTACATTTGCTCCGTTGTCCACAAATATACTTACCAAGCTTTTATATCCTTTACTAGCTGCTATATGTAGGGGAGTATAACCGCTTCCATTGGTTTCATCTATCCTCATGTATGGAACTGCTATTAATGCTCTAACTATATCTTCATATCCTTTCATAGTTGCTATGTACATTGCAGTTCTATCTCCCGGGTTTTTTTCATTTACTCGAATGTTTTTAGCTGTTAGTAGCACTTTGACTATACGCTCATTTCCCTTAATAGCTGCCATATAGAGCAGAGTATATCCATTTTCATTTTTTTTATTTACATCAGCACCGTTATTTACTAATGCTTTTACCATTTCTGAATCTTCATTATGGATGGCTTGTTGTAAAAGGTTAAAGCCACTGTCATTTATATTAGCACCATTTTTTATTAAAATTTCAACTATATACCTATGCCTGTTAGCAGTTGCCATGTACAAAGGAGTGAGTCCTTGCGTATTTTTTTTATCTATTTTAGCACCTTTCTTTATTAAAAACTCGACCATATTTTCGTCTCCTTTATTAGCTGCAATGTGTAAGGGAGTATCTCCTCCCTGTTCTCCTTCATCTATGTTAGCCCTTTCTTTTATTAAAATTTTGGCCATGCTTCTATGACGTTGTATAACTGCCGTATGTAATGGGGTGTAGCCTTTATTATCTTTTTCATTTATCGGAGCTTTCTTATCTAATAAAAATTTCGCCATTTCTTTGTCTCCATTATTAACCGCCAAGTGTAAAGGAGTGACACCAGCTTTGTTTTTTGCATGTATATCAGCACCCTTCTCTATTAAGAATTTAACTACCTCTAAATGCCTATTTAAAACTGCTTGGTGCAGGGGAGTAACTTCATCATTGCTTTTTTCATTTATCTCTGCACCCTTATCTATTAAAAATTTTACTAAATCTATTTGACCCTTATTAGCTGCTATCTGCAAGGGGGTGAGACCTGCTTTATTTTTTCCATTTACTGATGCGCCTTTATTTATTAAAAGTTTGACTATGTCTTCGTGATTGCTAATAATTGCTTCATGCAAGGATATGAATTCGTCTCCTTCTTGGTAATTTACTTGAGCGCCATGATCTAATAAAAATTTTATCAGATCCCAGTCTCCTTCAATAGCTGCCATATCCAAGAGCGTAAAACCTTCTTTATTTTTTCTATTTACGTCCGCACCTTTTTCTATTAATATTTTTACTATATTCTTGTGACCTTCACTGGCGGCCATATCCAAAGGTGTAGCTTTATCGTTGTTTTCTTTGTTTAAATTATTGTAATGTTTCACTAAGAATTCTACTGTTTCTTTTAACCCATCATGAGCTGCTATATGTAAAGGCGTATTACCTTCTGAATCTTGAGCACTGACATCAGCCTCCCTAGTTAACAAGGCTTTTAGAATATCTGGATTTCCTAGTTTTGTGGCCTGGTGTAAAGCGGTTGTATGAAGTTTGTCTGAAGCTGGTTTATTAATTTCTACATGATTATTGCGTTGTAATTCACGTAATGTAGTTGCTAAAAAAGGTAACCCTTTTTCTTCGGCTATCTTAACCATTGCGTCAGTAATAGGAACAACTTGTTTGTCAGAGTAGGTAGGATCATTCGTTTGCAATTGTTGGGAGGAAGAAGGAGTAGATCGTATTTCAGAGCTCCTATTCTTACAGTAAGTAAATAAGATAACTATTAATAACGTCAGTATGCTAGAAAAAGCAAGGGGAAATCTGGGTAAAATATGTTTCATTATTTAATGATTTCAATATTGAGTTAAGCAAAGAATATGCTTGTTGTTGGGCCTTAATAATTGGGATCCTTTATCTATAATATATCAAAAAATTGGGAATAAAGTTTTATATTATTGATTGTATTATTAGGCTCGTTACAAAAAAGTTACTAAATAAATATAGAGTTCTTCCTAAATCAAGAATTTACTTCTTTAGGCAGGAAGAATTTGTGAGAAATCGGACTTGTGATAGTAAGAGTTAAGCTAAATATGAAATAGTAAATTTCCCGCCCTCGGAGTCACTCACAGAGGACTCTGAGGGCGATAAGGTTTAGGCTTTTACTTTTGATTCTAAGATCAATTTTATCTTGGCTCTGAAGATGATACGCTCAGTCTTTACCTAGCTCTTTATAATGCGTTATTGCAACAGGACCTAGCTTGCCCGTTTCATAATAATTTGCACTTGAGTAGGGATAATTAACATAATCATCTACTAAAGACCATTTACCTTTAACCGGATTATGATGTATATAAGAGAGCTTTTGTTCTAACATTTTCTCGTTAAAGCACCTACGAGCATCAAATGACAGACGAAATACCTGATGTTTCTTGCCTTTTATCCTTTCTTTCGCTCTCACACCGTTTCTTAATTTCTCAAGTAGGGATGATTTTCCATGTTGCTCTAAGCCCTTTACAATTTCATAAGCAATAAATCTCTTTCCTTCACCAACAAGTTGGTTCAAGGATTTAACTGGATGAGTTGGATATAGTAAGACATGGAGATGATTAGGCATAATAATATATCCTGTTATTTGGCAATCGTCCTTGATCAGGTGGTTAAACCATTGGTATACTGCATCATATGTTTGAGATTCCTCAATCAGCGGAAGCCATTGATAGCATGTAATTGTACAAAAATACACTTCAAAATTTTGATCATGTTTTTTTATTCCTCAGAGTCCTCTGCGAGTGACTCTGAGGGCGTTGATAATATATCAAAAAATTGGGAATAAAGTTTTATATTATTGATTGTATTATTAGGCTCGTTACAAAAAAGTTACTAAATAAAATAGAGTTCTTCCGAAATCAAGAATTTACTTCTTTAGGCAGAAAGAATTTGTGAGAAATCGGACTTGTGGTAGTAAGAGTTAAGCTAAATATGAAATAGTAAATTATAAATATCTAGCACTTGACATTTATTCCTTCTTAGCTAAGACGGCTCGGCTTAGTTTTTCTAGTTCTGTCGCCATTTTTTCTATTCCCAATTTCTCAGAGTCCTCTAACGAGTGACTCTGAGGGCGATAGGAAGCTTGATAAGCTTTTGCCTTGATGCTAGCAGACTTTAACTGGCCACAAGCTGCCATGATATCTTCTCCTCTAGGAGTCCTAACAGGTGCTATATATCCTGCTTTTTCTATAATAGCAGCAAACTGCTTGATATTTGACTCTGTTGAACACTCAAACTCGGTTCCTGGCCATGGATTAAATGGGATCAAGTTGATCTTGGCAGGTATGCCTTTAATCAAGGCTACTAATTTTTTAGCATCAGCAGGACTGTCATTGATGCCATTGAGCATCACGTATTCAAATGTAATTCTTCTATATCCTGTTATTGATGCATAGTCTCTACAGGCTTGGAGTAATTCGTTAATAGGATATTTTTTATTGATGGGTACTAGATAATTACGCAATTCGTCTGTTACAGCATGTAGAGATATGGCTAGGTTAACACCTAATTCTTCGGCACAACGTTTAATCTGAGGAACTATACCTGAAGTAGACAAGGTAATCTTTTTCCGAGAGATATCAAGCCCTTGCGGGTGCGTCATAATCTGGATAGCTTTGGCCACTTGCTCATAGTTAAGGAGCGGTTCACCCATTCCCATCATCACGATATTATTAATTTTTCTGGTAGGAGCATGAGAGGGCCAATCTTGGAGTACATCTTTTGCATGAAGCAGCTGGGCTACTATTTCGCCTGCCCTGAGGTTACGTACCAATGGTTGTGTACCTGTGTGACAAAACTTACAATTTAATGTACACCCTACTTGAGAAGAGATACAGAGGGTACTACGGGTTTGCTCAGGTATCCACACCGTTTCTACCTGATTGGCATCGCTGAAAGCAAGTAACCACTTTATTGTCTTATCTTTTGAAATAAGTACTTGATGTTCCTGGGTACGTTCCAAACTATAATGTAGGCCTAGTGTCTCTCTGAATAATAAGGGTACATTATTCATGGTTGAAAAGGCCTGTACGCCTAGCTGATATACCCATCTCCATATCTGGTCTGCACGAAAAGCAGGTCCTTTTAATAGCTCTATGGCTGTGCGTAACTCTTCTATCGTTAAATCAAAGAAATTTTTTGTAGTACCCAACAGTAAAAACAATTTAAAAGAGTTAAGCTATCCAAGTAGAATAATGGCAAAATTAGCTAAAGTGGTCTTAAAAACAAATGATCTTTTTAAAATGGTAACTGCTTTACCAAGCAGTCAGATAACTACTACACTAAGAGACTCTGATGGCGATAGGACTATAAGATAGGGTAGACCTGGAGCTATTTGAAACAACATCGTACTTAAACTAAAGATTTAAATCAAATTTCCTAAGAACCTCATTCAGAGAAACTTTTAAATCTGTATTTGGAGTTCTTCTTCCAATAATTAATGCACAGGGCACCGCATATTCTCCAGCAGGAAATTTCTTTGAATAGGAGCCTGGAATAACTACCGACCTCTCTGGAATATATCCTCGATATTCTTTGGGTTCTCCTGGTTCAGTAACATCCAATATATGTGTGCTAGCTGTTAGGGTAACATTTGCTCCTAATACCGCTTCACGTCCTACAACAATCCCTTCTACAACAGAGCATTTAGCACCTATAAATACACCATCTTCTACGATAACTGGCTTTGCTTGCACAGGCTCTAAAACTCCGCCAATGGCTGCTCCAGCGCTTAAATGAATATTTTTACCTAGTTGTGCACAGCTTCCTACAGCAGCTCCTATATCAATCATGGTATTTTCTCCTATATATGCACCAATATTTACATAAGAAGCCATAATAATAACACCTGGTCTCAAGCAAGTTCCATATCGAACTATACCAGGAGGAACTACCCTGACACCAAGCTCTTTAAAATTATGTTTCAAAGGTATTTTGTCATAAAATGTTAATTTCCCTATTTCCATTATCTCAGTCTGTTGGATGAGGAAATAAAGTAAAACAGCTTTTTTAGCCCATTCATTTACTTGCCACCCTTCATCAGTGCTTACAGCTATACGAGTTAAACCCGTATCTAAGGCTTCTATGACCCCTCTTATTGCATGTTGCACATCTGGTTGACTGAGTAGCTCTCTGTCTTGCCAGGCGTTTTCTATGGCTTGTATCCAAGTTGCATTTATCATTTCTTGCTGAAGTATAGTTTTGGTCATTAAAGTTCTTGCCTAACCGTCGCCTTGAGTCCTCTGCGTTCGTCAGTAATTGGTTCTTCATATTTACTTATTGCAGTAAACTTCGGTTTCTCGCAAATTTCTTCCTGCTCAGATAAACTCAATTCTTGATTATGTAAGAACTCTATTCTAAAGTCTTTCAAAAAAAGCTAAAAAAAGGCTCGTTAGCAAATTTGTATAGGTATATTTTTGGGGTAAAACTAGATGTTTAAAATGCATATAATAAACAAGATTAATCTAGGTAAAGTACTAAAATTTAATATAAATCATAAGTTTAAGAAAAATATATAACCACCTGATTTTCAATAAATAAAATTCAATTAACAAATAAAATTTGGTGGAAAATAATTCAAAAGATTAAGTGGATCATGGCAGTAAAATAATGAACCTATTAAGTCACAACTTTTGTAATATAATGTGATACCTAATACAAGCTGATTTTAAGTTAGCCTAAAACAAATTTAGGCTAACTTAAATATATTAGATTTATCTAAAATAATTTTTAGACTTACTTAATTTGTCGTATTATTGCTCTTAGAAGAGAGTTTTTGCAAAACCAAGAACTCTAATAGAATAAACTCATGGACCTTACCCATACGGAAGAGAATTATATTAAAGTCATTCATCATCTCTCAAATGGCGGACAACAACTGGTGTCTACCAATAGCCTAGCTAATTACTTAGGTACAAGCCCCGCAGCTATTACAGATATGATTCAGCGGCTACATCAAAAAGGCTTGATTATCTATCAAAAATATCAAGGAGTCAATATAGCTGCACCAGGAACAGCAAAAGCTATGCAAATATTGCGTAGACATAGGTTATGGGAAGTATTCTTAGTAAAAAAACTTAAATTTACCTGGGATGAAGTACAAGAAGTTGCTGAAGAATTAGAACATGTTCAATCTGATCTGCTTATACGGCGGCTAGATGATTATTTGGATCATCCTTCTTATAGTCCTCATGGCGAGCCGATTCCTGACATACATGGAGAGATAAAAACACAAGCACAAATAGTACTCAGCCAGCTAGAAATAGGATCTACAGGTACTCTAGTAGCTGTAAAAGATGATTCAGCACCATTTTTGCAATACCTCAATAAAAAAAATATTTACTTGGGAGCAGTAGTTAAAGTCCTAGAAAAAAATTCTTTTGATCAGTCTATGGAAATAAGTATTGATGGAAGCATAGGAATAACTATATCTCCTAAGGCTAGTGATAATTTACTTATAATATGTTAAGATCACCTGGTTATAAATTGGTTCTTCTCTTGATTATCCTGTTGGGAAATAGTGGATATAAGCTATATGCCCATTCTACTTGTAAAATAGTTGCTACTACAAGCATTATTGGAGATGCTATTGAAAATATTGTAGGAGATAGCGCCCAAGTAATAAAATTGATGGGGCCTGGAGTAGATCCTCACGCCTATAAAGCAACTCCACAGAATATACAAGATCTTAGTCGTGCAGACATTATCTTTTATAATGGGTTACACTTAGAAGGAAAAATGGCAGATATATTGGCTAAGTTCAGCAAAAGAAACCCTGTTTTTGCAGCTAGTGATGGTATTGATACAGTGAACTATTTAGGAGATTTTAAATATGTAGATGGATTAGATCCACATATTTGGTTTGATGTATTACTTTGGAAACAGGCCCTTCTATACATGAGTGAGTGCTTGCAGAAAATAGATACGCTATCAGCTAATTACTACCAAGAAAATACACAGAAATATGTTAAGCAGCTTGATGAACTGCACGAAAAGATCCAAAAGTCTATTCAAGAAATTCCTAAAAATCAACGTGTACTTATTACAGCTCATGATGCTTTTACTTATTTCGGTCGGGCATATGACATAGAAGTGAAAGGATTACAAGGTATATCTACTGTAACAGACTGTGGACTCAGAGATATAACCAACCTGGTTGAGTTCATTATAAAACGAAATATTAAAGCTATATTCCCTGAAAACTCCGTTCCTAATAAACCATTAAGAGCTGTTGTAGAAGGCTGTAGAAAACGAGGCCATATGGTCACGTTAGGCCAAGAGCTTTACTCTGATGCTTTAGGGGAAGAAGATGCGTGGCAAGGAACCTACATAGGAATGGTTAGTACAAATGTCCAAACTATTGTTGATGCACTTAAATAAAATGAATAACCAAAACGATTCTATATCTTTATTAAATATACATAATTTATCTATTTCTTATGGCCAGAAACCAGTTTTATGGGATATAAATTTGGAATTGCCTATCGGCAAAGTTATTGGTATAATAGGCCCTAATGGTGCTGGCAAATCTACTTTTATTAAGGCTGTTATGGGATTAATACCTATTGATAGTGGTTCGATCAAAATTTTTGAAAAAACCCTTCAAGAAGTTAGTAGACGAGTAAGTTATGTACCTCAGCGAAACTCTGTAGATTGGGACTTTCCTGCCTCTGTATTTGATGTAGTACTGATGGGTAGATATGCACATTTGGGGCTTTTTCAGCGACCTCGTCAAATAGACAAAGAAATAGCAATGCAGGCATTAGCACAAGTAGAAATGCAGCACTTGGCTCAGCGCCAAATAGGTCAGTTATCAGGTGGGCAACAACAACGTGTTTTCTTAGCTCGGGCATTGGCACAAGAAGCAGACCTATATTTTATGGATGAGCCGTTTGTAGGAGTAGATGCTGCTACTGAAAAATCGATTATTACCCTGTTAAAGGATCTGGCTGCACAAGGCAAATCTATTATAGTCGTACACCATGACCTACAAACAGCCCCCCAGTATTTTGATTGGGCTATCTTATTAAATATGCGTTTGGTTGGTGCTGGTCCTGTACAGGATATACTAAAGCCCAACCTATTGCAAGCAACTTATGGAGGGAAGTTGACGCTTTTAACTCAAGTAGGTGATTTAATGGAGAAAACGGAGTTTCCTATCAAGGAAGCAGAATAGCAGAAAAGAATTAAAAATGTTTAGTGAAGTAATGCTCAAAAATCGCAATCATCTGTTTTTCAAGGAATTTTTTCCTGCATTTGGTTTATTTATGAAAAAACCTAAACAAACTTTCAAGTAATGAGCTACAATCCTTTGCTAATGAGAGAATGTTATTTTTTATGCTTAGCTCTAATACAATGAGAACTTTTATTGATTTCTTTACCTTATCCGATCCCAACATTCGATACGTAGTATTAGGGACCATGCTACTAACCAGCAGTGCAGCTATTGTAGGTACTTTTGCTTTGCTTAAAAAAAAGGCTTTACTGGGAGATGCAACAGCACATGCGGTGTTTCCAGGTATTTGTATCGCTTTTATGTGCACAGGCACCAAGCATCCTATTTATCTAGCTATAGGTGCTTTTGCAACCGGTTGGCTAGCCCTACTGCTAATAGATATGCTCACTAAATACTCTAAAATAAAAGAAGATATAGCTATAGCCCTATTACTTTCTATTACATTTGGAATAGGCACTTTGTTACTTTCTATTATTCAAAATTCAGCTAATGTAGCCCAAGTAGGTCTTAATAACTATTTATTTGGTAAAGCAGCGGCGTTACTAGGTGAGGACTTAATATTGTTAAGCATATTAGGTTTAATTATTTTAATAACGATTGGCAGCTTTTTTAAAGAATTTACTTTGATTGCATTTGACAAGGCTTTTGCTCAATCCCTTGGGTTACCAGTAAGCTTACTCGAATTTATATTCACCAGCCTTATTGTATTAGCTATTGTAATAGGTATCCGTGCAGTTGGGATCGTATTAATGGCTGCAATGCTCATTACTCCTGCTGCTGCTGCTCGCTTTTGGACCGATCGTCTTTTAACAATGGTAGGCCTAGCAGCCCTATTTGGGCTTTTATCCGGACTTTTAGGTAGTTTTATATCATATATAATCCCAGGTATGCCAACAGGCCCTTGGATTGTATTGGTCGTTACTACTATTGCTTATGTTTCTTTTCTATTTGCCCCACATAAAGGTATTGTAGCAAGAAGACTACGTCAACAACGCCATCAACAAAAAATTTTACAAGAAAATATACTCAAGTTATTTTATGAACTAGGAGAAAAGAATGATGATTCCTTTGGTTTTAGGTCTATACAAGACCTTATATACCATCGGCCTATATCTATTGACAAGCTTATAAAAGGAATTAAGTTTTTAGAAAACGGTGGATTCCTGTATCATAAAGGAGATAAATGGCGCCTGACAGGTGCAGGCAAAAACGAAGGTCAACGTATAACGCAGCAACATCGTCTTTGGGAGTTGTATCTGAGCAAATATCTACAAATAGAACCCATTTACACCCATGAGAATGCAGAACTGATAGAACATGTGTTAACACCTGAATTAGTTAAGGAGTTATCCAAGTTATTAGAAAATAATAATGACCAGAGAACTAAGTAAAGTTAACGTAAATAATCAAAGGCTTTTAGATATTTGAAAAAACTAAACACTAATGTTTTCTTAAAATTGATCACCGATAAATATTTTATAATCTTTATATTTAATTTTGGCATTCCAGCTATATACTACAAAAAGAAATAAAGTGTATTTTATAGTTAGAAGTAGAAAAATTATATTAATCTTTTAAAATTAATAAAGCTATTTTGTTAAAATATTTAACATATCCCCTAAAAAGTGTAGGAGCTTATTCTATTTTTCTATGCTCTATGTTCTCTAATAGAGTAAAGTGGAAGATCTATTTTCAGCAAATTATAGATGAATGTATAGATATAGGCATTCGATCTCTTACCATTGTAGTGATTGTTTCCATATTTATGGGCGCTGTAACTTGTATTCAGATTAGCTATAATCTTAAATCTCCTTTTGTACAAGATTTTTTAGTAGGCTATGGAGTTCGTAATATGGTTATACTCGAGCTAGCACCTACGATAATGGCAATTATATTCGCAGGAAAAGTAGGATCTAATATTGCCAGTCAGCTAGGTTCCATGCGTATTACAGAGCAAATTGATGCACTAGAAGTTATGGGAATCAATCCAACCACCTATCTAGTACTTCCTAAGATTTTAGCCAGTATACTCATGTACCCATTGCTAGTTATTTTATCAGGCACTTTATCGATTTATAGTGGGTACTTGGCAGCAAAATTTGTGTTACCTATGGCAGCCGAAGATTATATCTATGGAATCCGTTTGATGTTTGAGCCCTACACCATTCAATTTGCAATTTATAAATCACTAGCTTTTGCTTTTTTAGTAAGCTCGATTGCTGCTTATAAAGGATTTTATGTGTTTGGAGGGGCTGTAGCAGTAGGAAGGGCAAGCACCGAAGCTGTGACTAATAGTTGTATTGCTATTTTAGCGGCTGACTATGTACTAACGCAATTACTTTTATAATTTCTTAAAATAAAGTAATGATTGAATTTAACCACATTAGTAAATCCTTTGATGGCAAGCTAGTCTTAGATGATATTAGTGGTCATTTTCAGCGAGGGAAAATAAGCTTAGTCATTGGGACCAGTGGTACTGGTAAAAGTGTGCTTCTTAAATGTATTGTAGGGCTCATACAACCCAGTCATGGAAGTATTACGTTCGACGGTCGAGATATACTAGGAGGGAGTAGAAATACCATTATCAGTATTAAACGAGAGATCGGTATGTTATTTCAGGGTGGCGCTTTGTTTGATTCTAAAAATATAGAAGAAAATGTCATGTTTCCCCTAGATATGCTTACCGATATGCCTAAAAGTGAAAAGCTAGATCGTGTCAACTTTTGTTTAGAACGAGTAGGGCTTAGCAATGTCAATAAAAAGCTTCCTAGTGAACTTAGCGGAGGCATGCAAAAAAGAGTGGGTATAGCCAGAGCCATAGTCAATAATTCCAAGTACTTATTTTGCGATGAACCTAACTCGGGGCTTGATCCTCAAACATCTTTATTAATAGATGAGCTAATACAGGAACTTACCCATGAATACAATATTACTACTGTAATAGTAACTCATAACCTAGATACCATATTTACTGTGGGAGATCGTATTTTGTTTTTAGATCAGGGAAAAAAAGCTTGGGAAGGTACTTCTAAGGAGTTGTTTCATACTGATGTGCAATCTCTTAAAGATTTTCTTTTTGCTAGCAGAATGTTACAGTTAATAAAAAGCCCTGACTAACATAAATAAAACATAATAAGATCCTTTTTGGGCTAACTGCTAGAAATGTTTAGCTTATTAATTAATCCAAGTTGTTAATCAATTTGTAACTTGGGAACTGGGATTACCTAAATTATTATTACGTTATGAAACTGACTATCTTAACTCCGAACAAACAAATTTTTGAAGGCCATATAACTAGTGTAACCATTCCAGGTAGCGCAGGGGCTTTTCAGATACTAGCAAATCATGCACCTATCATAAGCTCATTAGAGCCAGGAAAAATTACTTATGTGAATGAGGGTGAAAAAAACGAATTAATGATTCAACAAGGAATAGTTTCAGCCCACGATAATCAAGTTACAATTTTAGTAGAAATATAAATACGAAAGAAGCATCTAACCAACCATATAACATATGGCTAAACATGAGTTATTAACCCTACAAAATGTGGGAAAAGCTACACTAAAGGACCTTGAACTTTTGGACATTACGAGTATCCAACAGTTGGCCAAAGCTGACCCAGATGAGCTATTTCACCGATTGGGAATCATAAAGGGCAGCACTCAGAATCCCTGTAATTGGGATGTCTTTGCAGCCATTATTCATGAAGCCAAGACAGGCGAAAAAACACCCTGGTGGGAATGGTCAAAGGTTCGTGGAAATAAGTTCGAAAAACATAAGAAATAACCTTGTTTGTTAATATTCCTACACTCTACTTTTATCTTCCTTTTCTGCTGCTTTTTATGCTTGTAGCAGTTTATATAGAGCGTAAACTAGCTGCCTTTATACAAGATCGTCTAGGTCCTATGGAAGTAGGATACAAAGGAAGTTTACAAACCTTAGCCGACTTATTGAAGCTTGTTCAAAAAGAAATAATCATTCCGCAAGAAGCCAATAAAAAGCTTTTTGTATTAGCCCCTATTTGGATATTAATTACAATAGTGGCAGGTTTCGTTGTTTTACCAGTTAACAATACATGGCTTGGCGCACCTACCCATACAGGGTTGCTTTATCTTCTAGCAATGGTCTCACTAAAAGTTGTAGGCATCCTTCTAGCAGGCTGGGCTTCCAATAATAAATTTGCCCGCCTAGGAGCCATCCGGGCAATTGCACAATTCCTAGCTTATGAAATTCCGCTGGGGCTTAGTGTACTATGCGTGGTTGTGGTATGCCGGAATTTAGACTTAGGTATGATTTCTTCTTACCAGGGCCTTGGCACATACGGTTTAGATCCAAACCATACACCAATTAGCTATTTCTTAGGCATTAAAGGATTAGAAGTCACGCAAGTTGGAGGCATATTTAGTTGGAATATTTTCCGCATGCCTTGTTTAAGTATAGCATACATCATTTTTTTCATAACCTCATTGGCTATCAGCAATAGAATTCCCTTTGATTTGGCTGAGGCCGAATCAGAGTTGATTGCTGGTTACCATACAGAATACTCAGGTCTATATTGGGCTTGGATGATGTTATCTGAATATGCCCTGCTTTTTTTAATGGCATTGTTCGGCGTTATTTTATTTTGGGGAGGTTGGAATAGCCCTTTTCCTAATATAGGACCACTCAAACTAGCCACCTATACCAATGGCTATCCATGTACCTGGTTAGGGAGTATATGGACTTTTTTTTGGTTATTTGGCAAAACAATGTTGGTTATTCTAATTCAAATGTGGATTAAATGGACTTTCCCTCGTTTACGAACAGATCAGTTTATCAAATTCTGTTGGCTATATTTAATTCCACTAGGATTACTTACCCTATTAATAACCATCTGGTGGCAATTTCTTATATTGTAAATCGATTACTTAGGTTACTTATACATGCGACCCAAAAATCTGTTTCAACACATTCAAAGCCTTTGGAATGCCCTTCAGCTTACTGGAAGTCATCTGTACCAGAGTATAAGATCCGCCGTGCCTAAAAACCGCGTTACTTTACATCAAGATGGAAGTACGATAACCTTACAATATCCTCACGAAAAATTGCCCATACCAGACAGAGGTCGCTATAAACTCCATAATGCCATAGAAGATTGTATCGTATGTGATAAGTGTGCCAAAATTTGTCCTGTAGACTGCATTGAAATAGAAGCCATACCAGCTCCTGATGTGATAGGCACAACCAGCAATGGAATGAAAAAGCGAATCCATGCAGCTAAGTTTGATATAGATCTGGCCAAATGCTGTTTCTGTGGACTTTGTACTACTGTTTGTCCTACAGATTGCTTAACCATGACATCAGAATATGATTTTAGCGTGTTCGATGTGCTAGAACATAAAATATCATTTGCTGAAATGAATGAACAAGAAATTATTGAAAAGAAGCAAATATGGGCAGAACACCTAGCTCATAAAAATGAAGCTGCAAAGCCGGAAATATCCAACGAGCCAACCTACAATTAGTTACAATGCTTATCAACTTCCTATATTATTTGCTTATGGTATTGGTAGCCTTTGGAGCAGTCCGCATCCTCTTCACTGCTCATATCATTCATGCAATTATCAATTTAATTCTTGTAGTTATATGCTTATCAGCACTCTATTTTTTACAGGGAGCAACCTTTGTAGCCATGATACAGCTAAGTGTATATATAGGAGGGATGTTGGTATTGCTCGTAGCTAGTCTCTTATTTATTAAACCAAACTTAGTAGATACAAATAATTTAGGTAAAAAATTCACTTATAACACCATTATTGTAGGTAGTATACTCGCCTTTTTTGTGCTGTTTATTGGGTATTTATGCAAACAAAGTATTCAAAAATTTATCTTACCTACACCAAATATAATCGTTGGAACAATTCAGGAATTGGGATATCAAATATTAGGAACATATGGACTTGCATTTGAGTTAGTTAGCATCATTATATTGACAGCCTTTGTCGGTGTAGTGTATGTCATTATCTCCAAAGTATATAGGCAGAAATAGCTAAACTTGAGTGAATGAGCAATTTGATCATAAATCTTTCTATATCAATCAAATAAAGTTTAAATTTTTTATTAAATTGCTTCCCTTTAGCCTATCTTAATGCATAGGTAATGGCTAAATTCATATATTTGCCTTTTAAAATATCTCAAGTATGTTAACCATTAATGCACTAACCTATCATGTGGGTGCAAGAGCTCTTTACGAAAACGCGTCTTTATTCATTAAACCAAAAGATAAAATAGGTCTTATTGGATTAAATGGCACTGGAAAATCTACCTTACTTAAACTTATCGCTGGTAATTTAATCCCAGACTCAGGCAATATTGGTAGGAATAAAGAATGTACCCTTGGCTTTTTAGATCAAGATTTGCTCTCTTTTCGTTCGCAGGATAGCATACGTCAGGTGGCTATGCAAGCATTTGAGGAGGTCTTGGAGCTAGAGAAAAAGATCGAGGAAGTGCTCAAACAGATGGAAACCAATTATGAAGATAGTCTGGTAGATAAACTTGCAGATTTACAAGAAAAGTTAGGTCAACTAGATGGATATGAAGCACAAGCTAAGGCAGATGCAGTATTGGAGGGAATGGGTTTTGCCACAAAAGATTTAGATAGACCTCTAGAAGAATTCTCTGGAGGCTGGAGAATGCGAGTGATGTTGGCCAAGCTATTATTACAGAAACCTGCATTACTTATGCTCGATGAGCCCACCAACCACTTAGACTTAATATCCATACAATGGCTAGAAGGTTATTTACAAAACTATGAACATGCTTTTATCGTAGTGTCTCACGATAGACGTTTTTTAGATAATGTGACTAATAAAACTGTAGAAGTTGTCAATAAACAACTATACCCCTATGCGGGCAATTACAGCTTTTATCAAGCTGAAAAGGCAGCAAAAGCAGAATTACAGGAAAACGCCTACAAAAATCAGCAGAAGAAAATAGAACAAACAGAAAGTTTTATAGATCGCTTCCGTTATAAATCTACCAAGGCGAAACAAGTACAGTCTAGAATCAAAATGCTAGAAAAGATAGATCGGGTAGAGTCTATAACTACTAGTGCGCCCACTGTCAAATTTAATTTTGATACGCAGCAGACAGCAGGTAAAATTGTAGCCAAACTTTCTCAGGTTAGCAAAAGATATGAAGATCTTGAACTACTACACCAAGCGCAGGCAACGATAGAACGGGGAGATAAAATAGCATTGATTGGTGCTAACGGAAAAGGTAAGAGTACTTTATTACGTATTATAGCTGGCCAAGAGTCTGCTGATAGTGCTAACATAGAACAAGGTCATCAGGTAACAACTGCCTTTTATGCCCAGCATCAACTAGAATCTTTGAATCTAGAAAACACCATTTTCCAGGAATTGCAAGAAGTAGGTGTAGGCAAATCTGAAACAGAGTTAAGAAAGATTGCAGGTATGTTTTTATTTACAAAAGATGACGTATATAAAAAAATAAAGGTACTTTCAGGAGGTGAAAAATCACGTGTAGCACTAGCTAAAGTGCTCTTATCTCAAGCTAACTTCTTGTTATTGGATGAACCTACCAACCACCTAGATATGATATCGATTGATATCTTGGCACAAACCCTACAACAATATAAAGGGACAGTAATTATTGTATCTCACGATCGGCATTTTGTAGCACAAGTTGCTAACAAAATTTGGTATCTTGAAGATAAGAAGATTAAAGAATATCCTGGTGATTATGAAGCTTATGAATACTGGAAACAGCATGAGAAACAAGCATAGGTTACTTCTAATTCAATCCATATAGCTTTTAGGATATAATATAATTATAAATATTTCTTATCATCTAGATTTCTAATTTAAACTGGGTTATCTATGAGTTTATGAAAAAATACATTAATAGTATAACCAACAAGAACTTTGTGCTTGGCCTATGTGCAGGCATTGGTTTATGTCTAGGTCTATATTTATCCCAAGGATTAATAAAAAAGCCCGATTATAAATTCAATAAGGTATTAGCGTATATTGAAAAATACTATTTAGAAGAAATAAACAAACAGGATTTAGAAGCACTTACAGAAACAGCTATTGCTAAATTAGCCAATCAGTTGGATCCTCACACTACATACATCAATGCCCAACAAAATGCAATCAATCAACCTTATCTACAAGGTAATTTTGAAGGAATAGGCATTGAATTTGCCATATTACAAGATACCATTTACGTATTAAATTCTATTCCTCATGGCCCTGCTCATCAAGCAGGCATTCAGCCAGGTGATAAAATTATACAAATAGACGACCAGAGCTGGACAAAAAAGGATTTGGCATTCAATGAGATAATAGAAAAAATGAGAGGCCCTAAAGGTTCTTCAGTCAAGCTTTCCATACAACGCAATAAAGAAAAACAGTTGCTTGATATTCATGTCGTAAGAGATCAAATTCCTACCCAATCTATAGAAGCTAGCTATATGTTAAATAACCAAACAGGTTATATCAAGTTAGCTCACTTTGCAACGCACACTTATAAAGATTTCGTGAAAGAAATTAATCAACTGCGCGAACAAGGCATGCAACAACTACTACTTGATTTACGAGATAATTTAGGAGGCTATTTAACACCAGCCTTAGCTATAGGTGAGGAAATGTTGGAACCAGGAAAGTTGATGCTATATACCAAAGGAAAGTATAAAGGCTTTAATAAAGAATATTATGCAGAGGGCAAAAATAGCCTTCAAAAAGTACCGATTATCATCTTATTAAATGAGCAAACTGCTTCTGCTGCAGAACTCTTGGCAGGGATTTTGCAAGATCATGACAGAGCACTTATTGTAGGTAGAAGATCGTTTGGTAAGGGACTTGTACAATGGCCGATCGAATTTAAAGATAAATCTGTCTTAAATTTAACCATAGAACGCTATTTTATGCCAAGCGGTAGATTTATACAAAAACCATATGATAGAAATAAAAGAAGCGCTTATCAGTACGATTTAGGAACTAGATATCAAAGGGGAGAATATTTCTTTGCCGATAGTATCCAATTTGACCCATCACTAACATATAAAACTACTGTAGGCAGAACAGTTTATGGTGGAAGTGGCATTATGCCTGATTATTTTATACCCCTAGATACTACCTCCTATAGCAACTATATAGATGACTTACTAGATAACTATGTAATACAGCAATATGCTATAGAATACACGCATTCACATGAAGCGCAGTTATCAAAAATGAATTTAGAAGATTATGCTAAAAATTTTCAGGTAACTCAGGCTATGTGCAAGCAGCTTATCACACATGCAACAAGGCTAGGCGTACAGCAACCTGATATAATAACTGATCCAATAAGTGCATCCGTGAAGCATTTACTAAAGACACATATTGCTAAAGTGTTGTGGCAAAATCAAGGGTTTTATCAAATATACAATACAACAGATAAGACTATTCTACAATCTTTGCAACTGTTTAAGGAAGCCGAGGCATTACTCCAGGAAAATATTGCTGATGTGGCAGAGCGAGCTAGGAAGCCTATAAATTAAAAAGCTATAAATCTTAGAATTATCTAGAATTATACTGTAATTTAAGTATAAAGGGGGAGTGGGTCAGGTCAGAAAGTAACTTAGATGGCAAAAGCAAATTCATACTTGCACCAAACATTTTCCATGCAACAGTTATAAAACGTGTTTTGTTTACCAATAACATACGAAACATAACCATCACTCTATGTATTAGGTCATTCCGGCCCTGATATGCTGACGAACAAGCTATAGCGGGAATCTAGTAAAATGTAGTTTAGATAAACTGAAGTCAGCACAAAATCTAGAATAGTTGAAGTTTGGAAAGGAGTCTATTATATGAATAATCAAAAACAAACCATATCATCATGAATAATTTAAAGATTATTACATCCACAACAAGACCTGGTAGGAGAGGAATCGGGATTGCTCATTGGGTTACTGGATTAGCCCAGCAGACAGGTAAATTTAATGTAGAACTTATCGACTTGGCTGAAATCAACCTTCCATTTTTTGATGAACCCAACTTTCCTCGCCAACAACAATATCAGCACGAACATACTAAAAGATGGAGTGCCACAATTAATGCAGCTGATGCATTCATCATTGTACTTGCAGAATACAACAACGGATTTCCTGCACCTATTAAAAATGCCATAGATTACCTATTCAATGAATGGATGTACAAGCCCGTATCCTTTGTAAGTTATGGCGGTATTGCTGGTGGTCTACGTTCCGTACAGATGCTTAAGCAGGTTGTTGCTGCGCTACATATGCTGATCTTGACTGAATCCGTAAGTATTCCTTTTTTTAACAAATTCTTCAGTGATACAAGAGAATTTAAACCAGACGAGACCACCATTAAATCAGCCCAGACTATGATTGTTGAACTAGATCGTTACTGCCAGGCTTCCAAGACATTAAGAGGGGTGAAATGATAGAGCTGTAATCAATCAACTAATAATATTAATATTTGGAGCGGCATTATTAAATTTACTGATAGTATTTATATGATTTATGGCCATTTCTTCTAAAATAAAAAGATTACTATTAGCTGGATCAGGCGGATTTTGCCAAAATCCGGAATGCAATACTTCTTTGTTTTTACTTTCTAAAAATGAAAAAGTTGATGAAATTGAAGAGTTAGCTCATATTGTAGGGAAAAACACGAAAAGTCCAAGAGGAAAAAATAATTTAAGCCTTAGAAAAAGAAATGAGTATGGCAATATTATTGTATTATGCCCCAACTGTCATACTAAAATTGATAAAAGTCCTGAATTATTTACTGTCGATTTATTGAAGGAGTGGAAAAATAAGCATGAAGAAAAAATTAAGGCACGTTTTCATATACCTGAGTTTAAAACTAGATTAGAATTAAAACAAGAAATAGAACCATTACTTTTGGAGAATAAGTTAATTTTTAATCAGTATGGACCCCAATCGCTTACTGCCATAGAAAATCCACAATGTGAAGAAGCGTCTGCAAGGTGGAGGGAAAAATCTTTTGAAAAAATAATTCCCAACAATCGTAAAATCTACGAATTGTTACAACGAAATATCAAGCTATTAAATGACAATGAGAAGACTGTATTGATTCAGTTCAAAATGCATACAGAGGATTTTGAACATAATACATTAGCTAAAAACAAAAATCCAACAGTATCGCTATTTCCAGAAAAGATTATTGAAATTTTAAATTAAACGAATATGCCTGACCAAGATACAAGATACAAAAAATTGCCTCGTCCTGAAAGTATCGAGTTTTTTAAAACTAGCATGAATTTTCACAAGGCCGTTACTTCATCTGAAGAAATAGCTGAAGTACGTTATCTTATTAAGCGAGAAAAGAAGTCTGAAATTAGAGTTTTTCTAACAAATCTCTATATTGTTGGAATCGCGGATGTATACGAAATAATCCAAGAATTCCCAGATGTTGATTGTATTGTAACAATGAGTGCATGGAATTCATATTCTGAACAAGCAAAGATGTTGTGTAAGGACAACAAGATAGGCTTATTCACTTACTCAGAATATTATGCAGCGTTGCGCTATGATAGCGAAGAATTTTATAATTACGAGCCTCCAAAAGAGGATATCTAAAGAAGAGTTATCTGGATTTATTTTATATCTGTTTGGTTCCTCAAGCAGATCCAATGACTTTAGTGATATTGATTTACTAATTGTATATGATGAAAATCTCATATCTGTTAAATCAGCAATTTTATTCCGTAATAAAATATTTTGCTGCTTGAAGGAAAATTGTAACACGATTATTGATATATGTTTGTTAAGTAAAAGTGAGAATAACCAAACATATTTTTCTGAAAAGGAAAATGCGATAGAACTTACACTGTTCAATTTGTAGTATGCCTCCTGTAATTTAATTTGTTTTCCGCCCCCAGAGTCACCCGTTAGGGGACTCTGGGGAGAATGAGAACAATTTTAGGTACTATACCTCATCAGAGTCCTCACGTATTAATCTATTAAAGAACCCAGATACAGAAAGAAAATCAGCTTTTATAACTGCGCTGGACCTGCACGCATATTTATTATATAATTCAGCTATAATTAACTTTTCCATCCAGTCTAACCCTTTTGTATTAAATTCAAGGTGAAGTACTCTTCGATGTTTTTGACTTAGTGGCCTGTGGGTCACAGGCCACGGTAGGGAAATTAACTCTAAAACTGCCAAGCTAATGCATAAGTTAAATCTACCTATTACGTGAATTTGTAAGGAAGTTAGGGATTAAATAATCTTATTCCTTATTTTTTACTAGCAACTTGGATTAAATAGGCTAAATAGGCTTTTAGCCTTTTAAAGATAGGATATACCCCCTAGGCTATGCGTAAATCGTTAAATTTCAATCAATCCAAATCCATCTATTTCACGCTCTTAGTATGCTAGGAACACATCATATGTAGATAATATTATTTTTTTGATTTTTTTCTAAAAATATTTGCATTTAAATGAAACTTTGTTTATGTAGTGTTCCTGGGAGAGAAAAGCAAGGAATAGTAGCTAGTTATTTTTCACCTTTTAAATAATACGGCCATGCACACTTATCCTAAAAAAATCACTGCTATTATACTTCTTTGTAGCCATATGCTTATGAGCTGCTGGAACTCTAAGCTAAATCTAAATAAAGAAGAAGTAAACCCTATTGATCAACAACATACAAGCAAGAAATATAAACAAGCGCTTGCCTATAATGACACGAATTTACCTACCGATGATAGTGAGCAGGTGGCGTTGCCTGAGGCTCAGGAGAAGCTCAATAACTTAGAGATTACTACAGACGCTATTAAAGCAGAGCTCAAACCTTCAGAAGATACCAAGGCATTAACCTTGCTCACGTCTTGCGCTACACAAGAACACAGTGGGGAAGTAATAGCAGATACTGGTCAAAAACAGAGGCGCTCAATACGACAATCTGATGGTATGCTATGCTATATATCAAAAGAAAAACCCCTCGTACTTCAAGACCAACCTCCCGAACTTACGTTAAGAAATTATCCAAGCACTTTCCCAAACCTACTCATCCCCCCTAATAAAGTTCATTCTCAAGCAAACACTCAGCACACCAATAAAAAAGTACCAGTAAGTATTATTCATAGGAATAGATTCAAAGCAGACAAGGTGCTATATGCAAGCCAACGTATAGCTCAAGCTAAACGCAACGCATCCATTCAAGAAATACAAGCAATTCCCCAAGAAAAAAATAAAAATGAGGAGGTTCCTAGGCAATACTCAACAGATTCCATTTTATCTCATTTATCTCAGATTCAACATATCAGCCCTGATCCAGAACCACTTATTTTTATAGCACAAGGAGGCCATGTAGTTACTTTATACCAAAAGGCAGGGAGATGGCAAGCTAAGGTACAAGAAAACTTACCAGTAGGCTTTACCAGAAGCTACAGATTGCCAGTAGTGATAGAATTAGGATTAAACTGCTCAGCAGCAGCGGTTAAAGAGCCATCTTGGCAAAAACAGTTTATACATGTTGAAGTTGAAAAAGGATATGTGTATGTAGGTAGCAGGGGGCTTAAAGGAGGGATGAAAAGAAGGAGTAAGAAAGAAAAAAAGGAAAGGATGGAGGAAAATGCACGTCAAAAAGAAGTTGAAAAGGAAGAGAAAAAAAGAGATAATCTTGAAATCAATAGCCACTATCAATACGAAGATATTGATATTCAAGCAATTTTGTTAAGTAGACTAAAACAATTGGTTACAGATTTTCCGATATGCTTCTCAAAACCAATCCATGTGCTAGCCGCTGTTGATGATATTATTGATGGCCAATTAAGACAGCGATTAGAGCAGGAAAAAGCAGCCAATCAAGGAAAACGAGTGTTGCTCATTCCATGTAATTTAGGGAACTTTCATTGGGTTGGGATTCTAATAGAAATCGAGACAGATGGGCAAATCTTACGCGCTGAGTACATTAATTCATTAAATAATTCTGTTGGTGCCCAAAAAAGGTTAGAAAGGTTAGAAGATCAATTAAAAGAAATTTATCCAAATTATAGTTTACAATCACGTTCTTTATTAAAACAGAATGATTCTAGTAGTTGTGGTGCATATACCATCGAAAATTTACTACTCGCGATAGGGAATTCAGCAATTCCAAAATTTAGCACTGAAGACATACGTCGTTCACATTTAGATTGTTTAAAAAAGTATAATCCGAAATTTTACGATGCTTTTTATATTCGACAAAGAGATAATAGATCAACTACTGCAAGTATTCATGAACAATTAGGATATCTAAAAACAAGAAAAAATATTCGGTTCTCCAAACAAGAGATTAAACGAATTTTAGCTATTAAAAATTGTTTGGTCCATATTACAAATAAAACAATAAAAAAACGTTTACAGAAAGCCTTTGAAACAAAAGAAAAATATCGAGATAATCATATATTACATTTAAATGCTATTCGTAAATCATTGAATCAAAATGTGCCAAAATTAAATAATGACAAAGACAAAAAATTATTTCAAGAGCTTATTGAATTATTATTTGGTATTAGGTGGGATGTTGGTTCTTCTTTGCCAATTGATGATAATACAAGCTTTCGTTTAGACTACAATCTAATACTTGCAATTACCCAGTGCAAAGTTAGATCAGAAAAAATAAGCGATATTCAAAAAAAGCTAGCTTGGCAGATAAAACAAGATGAAGAGTCTGCTATAAAGTTACAAGCAGAGTTATGGGTTGAAAAACCACCACAATCAAACACAGATAAAAAATCAAATAAAGATTTTTTTGAACCTTCTTTAGGAGAAAAAGAATTTTCTGAATTACTCAATCGGCCTTATCAACAAATTCCTAATACATATAATGAGGCTATAGCAGCTTTACTGGGCAATAATCCTCAAGTAAAAATTATAGACCTAAGCAAGGAAAAATTAAATAAAGAACAATTTAAAACACTCAAAGAAGCAATTGATAACAATTTTGTAGTAGGCTATATCGATTGGGGGGATGTTTCAGCAGACTGTCAAGAATTAAAAACACAGATTGAAGATAAATTAGTACAAAATATCTGTACTTATACCTACCATCCTAGTGATTATGTGCATGGCCTCCTCTCCAACCATGTCTATGAAGAATCTAAAATAGGGGACAAAATAGACCTTAGGAATTTAGCTCAAAAGTTAGGCCATGAGCTACCAACTAGTATATGGAAAATAGAACAAGTGCAGGATGACACCAAGGAATCAGGTTTTTATAGTGCTTTATATGTAAATGAAACTACCCATCAAGCAGTATTAGCTTTTCAAGGTAGCAACTATATTTGTCAAGATTATCTTCATGAAGATCCGCAAGGAATATTAGGGAATGCTGTCACAAGGCAGCAAGAATTCGCATATACAGCAACAAAGGGAGCTGCGGATTATGCAAAGAAAAGTGGCTTTAATCTGTCTATTACAGGACATTCTTTAGGAGGTTATTTGGCCGAGTTAGGTGTAGCATTTTGTTTTCTTGATGTTGACTATAGGCAGGTAAAAGCGATTGTATTTGATAGTCCAGGAACAGACAGAAAGCTGAATACTTTCCAGTCAAATGTGATTAATCCAAGTACCAAATTGGAAATAGGAAATTTACCAATAACAGTATATCTATCTGCTCCTAATTTTGTGAATTCTTGTAATGGTCATCCAGGAGAAGCATATAGAGTACATCCTAAACTAAAAGGTCCGGATTGGTTAAGTAAATTAGATATGGCAAAAAATTTGTCGGGAGTTGGCCCAGTAATTCAGATTGGACATAAAAGTTTAGTAGCTCTTTTAGGCCACAGTTTAGATATTATACTCGGTGAATTTGATTCTTCTACAGGCAAGCCAAAAGAATATGTGCGCGTAAAAGATTGGCCAAAGCTAAACACAGATAATATAGAGCATGTAGGTAAGGAAAATAAATTAAATACTTTATTAAAACCATATCTAGGAGATGTAAGTGCCGCAACTAGCAGTATGGCTAGTGTATTAAGAGATTTGCCTAATTTGATCACAGGAGAAAAACAATATTGGATTACATTAAAGCACTTAGACGAAGATTATAAAGAGCAGCCTTTAGGACTTCATGATGAATTTGAACATAAATATGTAGGCCATTATCAAATAAGCCCAATAAATATTGATAAACATCCTTTGTACATTGATAGTCATGAAAGTATAGATGGCTACTTGCATGCATTGTGGGAGGACAGAGAAGAAATAGTCGAATTAAAAACCAACGACATAACCGGAGATGTTTTAAAGAATATTTTACGAGATTATACTATTGCAGATATAGAAGATAAACCATGCCTATTGTTGAAACAGAATCCAACTCAGATACAAGCCTTACGTGACAAGATGCAAAGAGCAAAAGATGTATTTACATCGACTCGTATTAAGGAAGCACTCAAGCATAGCAAGAAACAGGCGGTTTTTAATTATGTAGTACAAGAATTCAGCAAACAGCTGGAAGAAACACATATCCAACAGTTTCCTAAGCTTCACAGCCATATACGACTGGATATGGATAAGTTAAAGGATTATATACCTAGAAAGGAAAAGCAGGAAGAATTAGATGAAAAATTAAAGAAATATGGGGTATGTGTAGTGTATGGCCATGGAGGAGTAGGAAAAAGTACATTAGTAGCCAAGTATAGCCATGATCGAAAAGAAAAAGACAAGCAAACTGTATGTTGGACGCAAGCAGAGACACGAGATGAACTAATAACAAGTTATGAATACGCAGCCAAAGAGCTAGGTATTAATGATGAAACGCTAGCTCAGCTGAAAAAGAAACCTTCTAGCTATCTCGAAGTGCTAGCTAGAAAGGTCTACAACACTTTAGAAGATCGTCAACAGCCGGTATTACTCATTTTAGACAATGCAATAGATCGAAAATTAATAGATGACTGCTTATTGCATAGGCCTTCAATAGTCCAAGCCATTATTACTACCAGAAATAAAATGAGTTTTGAAGGTTACAATAAGGTCCAATTAGATGCTTTTACTTCGAAAGAAGCCAAAAAATACATCCAGCAAAGGTTGCAGTCACTCAAACCTAGTAAGGAAGCAATACAAAACCTAATAGATGCAGTAGGACGTATACCCCAGAAGCTAGAGTTAGCTACAGGCTCTATTAGAGAAATACAGTCGATAAATGTGGATGGAGAAATAAAGTTGATGAATGTAGAGAATTACATTACTAAACTACGAGAACTTAAGCAGCAAGGTAAAAACGAAGATAGAGGTCTTGCATTACCTGAGGTGAATTTAGGATTGGAAATACTAGATATGCCTTCTCAGTTAATGATGAGATATGGATCTTACTTAGACCCAGATCTTATTCCCTTATCTTTGGTAACTAAGTTGTTAAGAGTGGGTGATGCGAGAGAATTAAATGCTATATTAACCAAATTAGAAGGATTATCTTTAATAACCATCATAAAGGGACCAAAGAAACAAGGAATCCAGATACACAGAGAAGTACAAGCAGCATGTAAAGCATATCAAACATGGGGAAAAGAAGACAAAATATCAGAACAAGGTCTAGTAGAGGAACTTCTACAAGTGCTGAATCAGGTTATGCCTAAGTTAGATGAGGTGCCTGGTAGAACATGGAACCAAGCTAGACTATATGCCCCACAGGTAGCACATTTCTTAGCAACTACAGATAAAGAAGTAGTAGCACAATCCTTGTTAGCAGATTTGATGGATCGTATGGGTAGTTACAATAGTACAGTAGCCTGCAATTATCAAGAAGCTTTGAAATACCATAAGAAGGCCCTTGAAATGAGACGGGTTTTGTATAAAGATAAGGGCGAGCATTCTGATATAGCTTGTTCACTCAATAATTTAGGAATAGTTTATTACAGTTTAAGGCAATACGAAAAAGCTTTGAAATACCATAAGAAAGCCCTTGAAATGAGACAGGTTTTGTATAAAGATAAGGGCGAGCATTCTGATATAGCTTGTTCATTCAATAATTTAGGAATAGTTTATTACAGTTTAAGGCAATACGAAGAAGCTTTGAAATACCATAAGAAAGCCCTTGAAATGTATCAACAGGTGTATATAGGCAATCATCCTGATATAGCTAATTCACTCAATAATATAGGATATGTTTATCAAGGTTCAGGCCAATACGAAGAAGCTTTGAGATACTATAAGAAATCCCTTAAAATATTTCAGGCTATTGATACAGGTAATCATCCTATTATAGCTAATTCACTGCATAATCTAGGAATTATTTATCAAGCTTTAGGAAAATATAAAAAAGCTTTGAAATATTCAAAGCAAGCTCTTAACATGAACGAGGCCTTGTATATAGGCAATCATCCTGATATAGCTATTTCACTCAATAATATAGCAGCAGCACATAAAGCTTTAGGCGATCATCAAGAAGCTTTGAGATACTATAAGAAAGCCCTTAAAATATTTCAGGCTATTGATACAGGCAATCATCCTGATATAGCTAATTTACTGCATAATATAGGAACTATTTATTCCAGTTTCAGGCAATACGAAGAAGCTTTGAAATATTCAAAGCAAGCTCTTAACATGAACAAGGCCTTGTATATAGGCAATCATCCTGATATAGCTAATTCACTCAATAATATAGGAGTTGTTTATTCCGATTTAGGCCAACACCAAAAAGCGTTAGAGTATTTGGAGAAAGCCCTTGAAATGAGACAGGCCTTGTATACAGGCAACCATCCTGATATAGCTAATTCACTGCATAATATAGGAGTTGTTTATTCTGATTTATTCCAACACGAAGAAGCGTTAAAGTATTTGGAGCAAGCCCTTCAAATAGGAGGAACTATTCATTACAGGTCAAGCCAATGCGAAGAAGCTTTGAAATACCATAAGAAAGCCCTTAAAATGAGACAGGCTTTGTATAAAGATAATGGTAATCATCCTGATATAGCTAATTCACTGCATAATCTAGGAATGGTTTATTCCAGTTTCAGGCAATACGAAGAAGCTTTGAAATACCATGGGGAAGCCCTTGAAATGAGGCAAGCTTTGTATATAGGCAATCATCCTGATATAGCTAATTCACTGCATAATCTAGGAACTATTTATTCCAGTTTCAGGCAATACGAAGAAGCTTTGAAATACCATGAGCAAGCACTTGAAATGAGACAGGCTTTGTATAAAGATAATGGCAATCATCCTGATATAGCTAATTCACTCAATAATATAGGAATGGTTTATTACAGTTTCAGGCAATACGAAGAAGCTTTGAAATACCATGAGCAAGCTCTTAAAATGAGACGGATTTTGTATAAAGATAAGGGCGAGCATTCTGATATAGCTTGTTCACTCAATAATTTAGGAATAGTTTATTACAGTTTAAGGCAATACGAAAAAGCTTTGAAATACCATGAGCAAGCCCTTAAAATGATGCAGGACTTGTATGAAAAAGATGCTGATTCACTCAATGATCTAGCAACAAAATATAGAGCTTTAGGCAATTATCATGAAGCTTTGGAATATTATCAGGAAGCTTTGAAATATTATCAGAAAGCCCTTGAAATGAGGCAAGCTTTGTATCCAGGCAATCATCCTGATATAGCTAATTCACTGCATAATCTAGGAACTATTTATTTCAGTTTAATGCAATACGAAGAAGCTTTGAAATACCATAAGAAAGCCCTTGAAATGAGGAAAGCTTTGTATCCAGGCAATCATTCTGATATAATTGCATCCTTGGATAATGTAGGAACAACCTATCGTAAACTAGGGCAGCATCAAGAAGCGCTAGAATACTTTAAGAAAGCCCTTGAAATGAGGAAAGCTTTGTATCCAGGCAATCATCCGGATATAGCTAGTTCACTCAATAATATAGGATATATTTATCTAGGTTCAGGCCAATACCAAGAAGCATTAAAGTGTTATCAGCAAGCCCTTGAAATGTGGCAAGTTGTGTATACAGGCAATCATCCTGATATAGAGATGGTTAAACGAAATATAGCACGACTTGAAGAAAAGCAAGAGAAAGAAAACCAAAGTCATAAACAGCAGAGTAAGAGTAGATGTATAATATCGTAAGCAAGGTTTAGGTGGTGGATGATATGAAAATAATTGATTAAGAGTATGCGTTCACCTGTCTACCAAAAATAAAAATATTGCTACTAACGTTTATTTTTGTAAGTTGTATAATTTATATTATGTTAAATAGCAATATTCGCTGACTCTTCTCTACTCTTTATACCACTCACATGCCCAGCGTATATAGTCATGATCTATGAGCCACAGAGGCCGTGGATAAGGACTAATTTTTCAATTATGGTTTTGCTTTTCGCTGCTCTTCTTCAAGTTTTTCTATATTTCCTTTAACCATCTGTATATCAGGATGGTCAGGATTATCTGGATACAAGTCTTGTCTCATTTTGAGGGCTTGCTGATAATACTCCAACGCCAGTTCATATTTACCTAAAACTTGATAAACCTCTCCTAAAGTATTGAGCGAGTCAGCTATAAATCGATGGTTGCTAAAATGCAAGCCTTGCATAATTTTAAGACTTTGCTCCAAATATTTCAAAGCTTTTTCATATTGACCCAAATTTTTATAAGCTGCTCCTAGGCTATTTAAGCAATGAGCCGTGTATGGATTATTGTAAGAATACACAGCTTGCAACATCTCAAGGGCTTGATGATGATATTTTAAGGCTCCTTGGGATTGGTCCAAAGCTTGATAGACTAATCCTATGTTATCAAGCGAAATAGCTATATTAGGATGATTGCCAGAATGCAAGGTTTGATACATTTCAAGACTTTGCTTATAATGCTTCAACGCTTCTTCATATTGACCTAATTTCATATAAATTAGTCCTAGCTGATTCAAGGACTGAGCTACATACGTATGATTATAAGTATACATAGATTGTTTCATTTTAAGGGCTGCCTCATGATGTTTCAAAGCTTCCTCGTATTGACCTAACCGCAGATAAACATTTCCTAGACAGGCGATTGAATTAGCTGTAAGAGGATGATTGCCTGTATATAGAGCCTGCCTCATTGCAAGAGCTTGCTGAAAATACTTTAATGATTCTTTAAATTGACCTAAATCATGATAAGCAGTTCCTATACCATGGAGAGAATTAGCTACCTCTGGATGATTACCAGAATACAAGCTTTGAACCATTTCAAGAGCTTGCTGATAATGTTTTAATGCTTCTTGGGGTTGTTCTGACTCATAATAAACTCTACCTAAATAATTTAGAAAATTAGCTACTTCTGGATGATTGCCAGCATACAAGCTTTGAACCATTTCAAGAGCTTGTATCGAATATTTTAAGGCTTCTTCGTATTGACCTAGCTCTTTATAAACTATTCCTACATTATTCAATGACTTAGCTATGTCCAAATGATTTTCCCCTTTATAAATTTGCTGGTATATTTCAAGGACTTGCTGGTGAAAAGTCAGTGCCACCAGGTAATCACAAGATAATTCCCTACTGTAAACAGCCATACGATCAGATAAAATAGCTAACAAAGGGTATATAGCTAGCTCTTTCGGTACACTTGCTAATACACTAGTTACATTGCTAAAATAAAGTTCTGCTTGTTTCCAAGTAGCATCAGGCTCTTTAGTTATCTCAGGCATGCATTGAACTAGTGTCTGTAGCAGAGACTTTACTAAAGATTGTTCTCCTACTTTATTTTTTTGTTCTCTCTTCCAATTTTTATATTCTCTACAGGCTGCTTGGACTTCTCGATGTATTTGAATGCCTTGTTTACTTGGATCATTTATAATCCTTATTAAAGATAATCTTTCCAGCACAGCTAATATAATATCTAATTCCTCTTCATCACTTATTCCTAATAAAGCACTTACCAATGAGAAAGGTATAAAGTCTGGATCTAAATAGGTCCCGTATCGCATCACCAACTGAGCACTTAACCCTAAGGTTTCTAATCCTAAATTTACCTCAGGTAACATCAGCCTTCCTTTTCCTTTTTTATCTTGCTTCTTAAGCTCTTGTAACTTATGGATGTACTTTTCTACATTCATAGATTTTATTTCTTTAATATAGCCTGTAGCTAAAGCTAACTTTTGCGGTATTAGTCCTATTTCCTTGATCAAGGCTTCTATCTCTTTCTCACTAGGTTCGAGTGATGGCAGCCTTTTCTGAATGTATATTTTCCCTTCCTCATACGAAAAAGCATCCAATCTTACTTGACTATAATCTTCAAAATCTTTTTTATTTCTAGTGGTAATGATGATTTGTACCAAGGATGGTCGGTGCAACAAGCACCCAGCTATTAAACTGGGTGCTTCTGCATTATCTAAAATGAGTAAAGTGGGTTGCTGGCAATCTACTAAAGTATTGTAGATCTTTCTGGCTAGTTCTGGGAGATATTGATTAGGTTTCTGTTTTAATGTTTGAACTAGCTGCTGATAATCTATAGCTAGCTCTTGAGCGATATTTTCGTAACTCCTTACTAGTTTGCCACCTGTTTCAGCAGCCATCCACCATACAGCTTGTTGATCTTTTTGGTTATGTCCATACTGGACGGCTAATGTACTCTTACCCACCCCTCCATGGCCATACACCACACATACGCCTTCTTTCTTTAATTTTTGCCGTAGTTCTTGTTGTTCTTTTACTCTAAGTACATAGCCATTTAATTTAGCTTGAGGAATATAACTATGAAGTCTAGGGAAGACACTATTTGTCGGTAAGTTTAGCTCTTTCTCTATATAATCACCCCTTTCTGCTAATTCTTCTGCTAGCTTAAATACTTCCTCTTTATATACATCAATTTCCTCTTTTATTTCCTTATCCAATGTTATTATTCCCTCCTTTCTTTTTTCCTCATATGCCTTCTGTTCTGCTTCTGTTATATGCTCGCCCGCAGCTATAGCGTATCTTTTGAACTTTTCAACAATTCCTTCAAAATATTTGTCTCGGTTATCTATGTTATATAAATCATGTATAAGTCTTAGCAGTTCTTCGAAATAATCATTCTTGGTAAATTCAGATGAAATTTTATGGCGTAACATGAATGGTAAACTTTCTTCTGGAATTCCTTCCAATAAAATGGGAACAACTTTATTCCCCTTTTCGGTACTATGTCTAACTAGGTATTCTATTAACTGTCCTTCTAACCTAGCTACATGCTCTTTTTCTTTAGGATCAGTTGTTCGTTTGTTATATTTTTCCAAGTACAACTTAGTCCCTACTACGATCACCCAGTCAACCTCTTCTATTTTTCTAACAAATTCATTTAAGATATTTCCTTTCTTAATCGTCCATCTGTCTAACATAACCTGTATTCCTGCTTTATTGAGCATCTCACAAAAACGTTTCACCCAATATTCATGATAACGATCTCCCCAAGCATAACTGATAAAGCAGGTAGGTGCTTTCCTATTTTTTCGCTTTAAATAGGGAAGGATATCCCTTTCTAGCAGTTTTAAATAGGCTCTTTCTTTAACAGAATATTCAAGGCTAAAACTTTCTTTCTCTGGTATATCGCTGAGGCCTATCTTGACCATACCTGAGAAGCTCACAGGATTTGATGATTGACAGGAAGGCGAGTCAGTGGAGGAATTGTCTGCTTGCAAAGCAGATACATTCAATAAAGTAATAAGGAAAATTAAATAGACTAGGCTAGTTTGCTTGAGTAATTTTACCTCCTTAAAAAATTTATTTTTATTGAACTCCATTATCTTGAATAATTAGCAAGCGGACTTTAGCAAATATAAAAGTGCTAACCTTCAGAGGACATTTGCAAAAAATTAACTTCGCCAAATTAATAGAATTTATTCATCTTATATTTTTCTATTCATGATCTTGTCCTGTTTTTCGTAATTCTTCTCCAAGTTTTTCTATATTTCCTTTAACCATCTGTATATCAGGATGGTCAGGATTCTCTGGATACAAGTCTTGTCTCATTTTGAGGGCTTGCTGATAATACTCCAACGCCAGTTCATATTTACCTAAAACTTGATAAACTTCTCCTAAAGTATTGAGCGAGGTAGCTATAATCGGATGATTGCCAAAATGCAAGTCTTGCATTATTTTAAGACTTTGCTCCGAATATTTCAAGGCTTTTTCATATTGACCTAAATCTTTATAAGCTGCTCCTAGGCTGTTTAAGGAATCGGCTATATCCGAATTATTATTGTAAGAATACACAGCTTGGTACATTTTAAGGGCTTGATGATAATATTTTAAGGCTTCTTGAGATTGACCTAAAGCTTGATAAATTTTCCCTAGGTAATGAAGTGACCTAGCCATATTAGGATGATTGTCAGCATACAAGGTTTGATATATTTCAAGATTTTGCTTGTGACATTTCAACGCTTCTTCATATCGACCTAATTTTCTATAAACTACTCCTAGCTGATGTAAGGAGTGAGCTACAGATGCATGATGGGGAGAATACATAGATTGCCTCATCTCAAGAGCTTGTTCGTAATACTTTAAGGCTTCCTCATATTGACCTATCTGTCGATAAGTAGTTCCTAAATTACTTAGCGAGATAGCTACTGCCGGATGATTGCCTGTACACAAAATTTGCCACATTTCAAGAGCTTGTTGATCATACTTTAATGATTCTTTATATTGAGCTAATTCATAATAAGCATCTCCTACACCATTGAGAGACATAGCTATCTCTGGATGATTGCCAGAATATAAGGTTTGACCCATTTCAAGAGCTTGCTTTGAATATTTTAATGCTTCTTGGGGTCGGTTTGAGTCGAAATAAATCCAAGCTAAAGAATTTAGAGAAACAGCTATTTCTGGATGATTGCCAGAATATAAAGTTTGAACCATTGCAAGAGCTTGTTTCGAATACTTTAGTGCTTCTTCACATTGGCCTAGTTCTGCATAAACCATTCCTATATTACTTAATAATTTGGCCATGTCCAGGTGATTTTTTCCTTTATACATTTGCTGATATATTTCAAGGGCTTGCTGATGAAAAGAAAGAGCTACCAGGTAGTCACAAGCTAACTCTTTACTGTAAACAGCCATACGATTAGACAAAATGGCTAACAAGGGGTATATAGCTACCATTTTGGATACACTTGTTAATACTCTCGTTACATTGGTAGCATAAAGTTCTGCTTGTGTCCAGGTAGCATCAGGCTCTTTAGCTATTTCAGGCATGCATTGAATTAGCGTCTGTAGCAACGATTTTACTAAAAATTGTTCTGCTACTTCGTTTTTCACTTTTCTCTCCCAATTCTTATATTCTCTACAGGCTGCTTGTATTTCTCGATGTATTTGAATTCCTTGCTTGCTTGGATCATTTATAATCTTTACTAAAGATAATCTTTCCAGCACAGCTAAGATAGTATCTAATTCCTCCTCATCACTTACCCCTAATAAAGCACTTACCAATGCAAACGGAATAAAGTCTGGATCTAAATAGGTTCCATAGCGCATCACCAACTGAGAACTTAGTCCCAAAGTTTCTAAACCTAAACTTACCTCAGGTAACATCAGCTTTCCTTTCCCTTTTTTATCTTGTTTTTTAAGCTCTTGTAACTTATGAATGTACTTTTCTACACTCATAGGTTTTATTTCTTTGATATAACCCGTAGCTAAAGCTAGCTTTTGCGGTATTAATCCCACCTCCTTAATTAAGGCTTCTATCCCCTTTTCACCAGGTTGGAGTAGTTGTAGCCTTTTCTGAATATATATTTTCCCTTCCTCATACGAAAAGGCATCCAATCTCATTTGCGTATAATCTTCAAAATCTTTTTTATTTCTGGTGGTAATAATAATCTGTACCCAAGATGGTCGGTGCAATAAGCACCCAGCTATTAAACTAGGATCTACAGCATTATCTAAAATAAGTAAAGCAGGTTGTTGACGATCTACTAAAGTATTGTAGATCTTTCTGGCTAGTACTGGGAGATATTGCTTAGGCTGCTGTTTGAATGCTTGAGCTAACTGATGATAATCTATCCCTAGCTCTTGAGCGATATTTTCGTAACTCGTTATTAGTTTGCCACCTGTCTCAGCAGTCATCCACCATACAGCTTGTTGTTCTTTTTGATTATGTCCATACTGGCTTGCTAATGTACTCTTACCTACCCCTCCATGCCCATACAGCACACATACACCTTCTTTCTTTAATTTTTGTCTTAGTTCTTGTTGTTCTTTCATCCTAGATACATACCCATTTAATTTAGCTTGAGGAATATAACTATGAAGTATAGAGAAAGCACCACTTGTCGGTAGGTTTAGCTCTTTCTCTATATAATCACCTCTTTCTGCTAACTCTTCTGCTAGCTTAAATGCCTCCTCCTTATATAAATCAATCTCTTCTTTTATCTCTTTACCCAATGTTAGTATCCCCTCCTTCCTCTTTTCCTCATATGCTTTTCGCTCTACTTCTGTTATATGCTCACTTGCTGCTATAGTGTATCTCCTAAACTTCTCTATAATTCCTTCAAAGTATTTGTCTCTATTATCTATATTATATAAATCATGGACAAGCTTTAATAATTCTTCAAAATAGTCATTCGTTATAAACTCAGATGAAATCTTATGCCGTAACATAAACGGTAAGCTCTCTTCTACTGTCCCTTCCAATAAAATAGGGACAACTTTATTTCCCTTTTCGGTACTATACCTAACTAAATATTCTATTAATTGTCCCTCTAACCTAGCCACATGCTCTTTTTCTTTAGAATTTGCTGCTCGTTTGTTATATTTTTCTAAATACAACTTGGTCCCTACTACGATCACCCAGTCAACCTCTTCTATCTTCTTAACATACTCGTTTAGAATATTTCCTTTTTTAATTATCCATCTATCTAATAAAACTTGTATCCCTGCTTTATGAAGCATTTCACAAAAACGCTTTACCCAATATTCATGATAAGGATCTCCCCAAGCATAGCTAATAAAGCAAGTAGGAGGTTTACTATTTTTTTGCCGTAGATAGGGAAGGATATCCCTTTCCAATAGTTTCAAATAAGCTTTTTCTTTAATAAAATATTCAAGGCTAAAATTCTCTTTCTCTGGGATAGCACTAAGACCTATCTTGACCATACCTGAGGAGCTTACAGAATTTGATAATTGTTGGAAAAATGCTTCAGTAGAGGGATTGTCTGCTTGCAAAGCAGATACATTTAATAAAACAATGAAGAAGACTAAACGGACTATGCTAGTTTGACTAAATAATTTTGCCTTTCTAGAAGACTTACTTTGCTTTAACATAGTTATCTCAAAATAGTAAGCAAACAACTTCTAGTAAATATAAAATCTTTAGAAGGAATTTGTACAAATTCTATTAATTATTCATCCTATCCCCTCTGTGGCCTACATTAAGCTGGTTAAGGGATGATATCATATATCTACTTTCCTACACATGATATTGCTTCGTCTTTCGTGGCTCTTCTCTAAGTTTTTCTATATTTCCTGTGACTATCTGTATGCCGAAATGATTAGGGTTGTCTAGATACAGAACCTGACATCTTAAGAGCTTGTTCATAATGCTTCAAAGCCTCTTCATTCTGACTTAAAAATTGATAAACTGATCCTAGATTATTTAGTGAACTAGCTATATCAGGATGACTAGCAGGAAGTGCTCGCTGGCGAATTTCAAGAGCTGCCTTATAGTATTTTAAGGCTTCTTTATGTTCCTTTAAAGCTTGATAAACAGTTCCTAAGTTATCTAGTGAAGTAGCTATATTAGGATGATTGGTAGAGAGTACTTGCTGGCGAATCTCAAGGGCTTGCTTCAAATACTTCAACGCTTCATCGTGTTGTTCTAGCATATAATAAACATTTCCTAGATTATTGAGCACTATAGCTATATGTGGATGACTGCCCATATACGAGGCTTGATATATTTTAAGGACTCGTTTATAATATTTTAATGCTGCTCGAAGTTGCCCTAGCTTGAAATAAACCGTTCCTATATTATTCAGTGAATTAGCTATCCGAGGATGATTGCCTGGATAAATCACCTTATACATTTTAAGGGCTTGCTCATGATACTTTAATGCTGTTTCGTTTTGTTCTAAACGGGAATGAATTCTTCCTATGTGATTGAGTGAACTAGCTATATCCGGATGATTGCCTGGATAGATGGTCTGTCTTATTTCAAGAGCTTGTTTCAAATACTTCAACGCTTCTTGACATTCACCTAACAGGTCATAAACTAATCCCAGATTATCAAGAGAATTAGCCACATCTGGATGGTTACCTGTGTAGATAGCCCGTCTCATTTCAAAAGCTTGTTTCGAATATTTTAATGCCTCTTCATATTGGCCTAGCTTTATATAAACATATCCTAAATTGTAGATTGAAGTAGCTATGTTCGGATGATTTTTCTCTTTATAAATTTGCTGATATATTTCAAGGGCTTGCTGATGAAAAGACAGTGCCGCCAGGTAGTCACAAGCTAGTGCTCTACTGTAAACAGCCATACGATGAGATAAAATAGCTAACAAGGGGTATATAGATATCACCCTGGGTACCTTTGCTAATACACTAGTTACATTGGTAGCATAAAGTTTTGCTTGACTCCAGGTATCATCAGGTTCTTTGGATATTTCAGGCATACATTGAACTAGTGTCTGTAGTAGCGATTTTACTAAAGCTTGTTCTTCTGTCTTGTTTCTTATTTCTTTTTTCCACCTTTGGTATTCTTTACAGGCTACTTGTATTTCTCGATGTATTTGAATGCCTTGTTTACTCGGACCATTTATAATCTTTACTAAAGATAATCTTTCTAGCACAGCTAAGATAGTGTCTAGTTCCTCTTCATCACTTATCCTTAATAAAGCACTTACCAATGAGAACGGGATAAAATCTGGATCTAAATAGGTTCCATACCGCATCACCAACTGAGAACTTAATCCTAGGGTCTCTAATCCTAAACTTACCTCAGGTAACATCAGCTTTCCCTTTCCTTTTTTATCCTGTTTCTTAAGTTCCTTTAACTTATGAATGTATTTTTCTACATTCATAGGTTTTATTTCTCTAATATAGCCTGTAGCTAGAGCTAGCTTTTGCGGTATTAGTCCTACTTCTTTAATTAGGTCTTCTATCTTTTGCTCACTGGGTTCGAGTGATTGTAGTCTTTTCTGAATGTATACTTTCCCTTCCTCATTAGAAAAAGCATCCAATTTCACTTGCGTATAATTTTCAAAATCTCTTTTATTTCTAGTCGTAATAATGACCTCTACCAAAGATGGTCGATGCAACAAGCACCCAGCTATTAAACTAAGATCTACCGCATTATCTAAAATGAGTAAAGCGGGTTGTTGACGATCTACTAAAGTATTGTAGACCTTTCTGGCTAGTTTTGAGAGATATTGATTAGGCTGCTGTTTTAACGCTTGAGCTAACTGCTGATAATCTATACTTAGCTCTTGAGCGATATTTTCGTAACTCGTTACTAGTTTGACTCCTGTCTCAGCGTTCATCCACCATACAGCTTGTTGGTCTTTTTGATGATGTCCATACTGGACCGCTAATGTACTCTTACCTACCCCACCATGTCCATACACTACACATACACCTTCTTTCTTTAACTTTTGTCTTAGGTCTTGTTGTTCCTTTCTTCTAGGTACATAGCCATTTACTTTAGCTTGAGGAATATAGCTATGAAGTCTAGGGAAGACACTATTCATCGGTAGGGTTAGCTCTTTTTCTATATAATTCCCCCTTTCTACTAATTCTTCTGCTAGCTTGAATACTTTCTCCTTATATAAATCAATTTCCTCTTTTATTTCCTTATCCAATGCTAGTATCCCCTCCTTTCTCTTTTCCTCATATGCTTTCCGCTCTACTTCTGTTATATGTTCACCTGCTGCTATAGTGTATCTCTTAAACTTCTCTATAATTCCTTCAAAGTATTTGTCTCGATTATCAACATTATATAAATCATGAACAAACTTTAATAGTTCCTCAAAATAATCACTCTTAAAGTCAGTAAAAACTTTATGGCGTAGCATAAAGGGTAAACTTTCTTCTGCTGTCCCTTCCAATAAAATAGGAACAACTTTATTTCCCTTTTCGGTACTATACCTAACTAAGTACTCTATCAATTGTCCTTCCAACCTAGCTACATGCTCTTTTTCTTTAGAATCAGTTGCTCGTTTGTTATATTTTTCTAAATATAGCTTCGTACCTACTACGATCACCCAGTCAACCTCTTCTATTTTTCTAACAAATTCATTTAAAATATTCCCTGTCTTAATCGTCCATCTATCTAACACAACCTGTATTCCTGCTTTATTGAGCATCTCACAAAAACGTTTCACCCAATATTCATGATAAGGGTCCCCCCAAGCATAACTAATAAAGCAGGTAGGAGGTTTATTAGTTTTTCGCTTTAAATAGGGAAGGATATCTCTTTCCAGAAGGTCCAAGTAAGCCCTTTCTTTAATAGAATATTCAAGACTAAAATTTTCTTTTTCTGGGATATCACCAAGGCCTATCTTTACCATTCCTGAGAAGCTTACAAGATTTGATGATTGGTGGGAAGGTAATTCAGAAGGGAGATTGTCTGCTTGCAAAGCAGATACATGTAATAAAGCAATAAGGAAGACTAAACGGCTTAGGCTAGTTTGACTAAATAATTTTGCCTTTCTAGAAAACTTACTTTGGTTTAACATAGTTATCTCAAAATGGTAAGCAAACAACTTCTAGCAAATATAAAATCTTATTGGGAATAAGTTGCTTAGTACCTACTTTTAATAATAGGTTAATTTACTCTATTATATACGGATCAACGTTAATTTGGCATTATATCAATTTACATGGTATGATAATTTAGAATAATCCGATCGTTTGAGTTTTATCTCTTCTCTACACAGTTTCTATTTTAAAATGATCACTTACATAATTTATGTTAAATAATAACATGTATGACTATTGGTAAAAAAGCTATAGAGCCCTGCAAGCTAAATGACTATAAATTGATAATCAACTTAAATTCCAATATATTTACTTGCTAACCATACAAAATGGTTTTTTATGGGTAGAGTACAAAATAAAATTGCATTAATTACAGGCGGTAGCAGAGGTATTGGCCTAGCAACAGCACGACTTTTAGCAAGTGAAGGTGCAACTGTGATCATAACAGATATTTTAGTTGATGAAGGAAAATCAGTTGCTGATTCTATTCGGGGAAAGTTCTATGCACTGAATGTAGGCAATGAGCATGAATGGCAGGGAGTAATACGTGCGGTTGGCAAAGAATTTGGGAAATTAGACATTTTGTTTAACAATGCAGGTATTATAGGATTTAGCCAAAAGCTTGGCCCCCAAGATCCAGAAAATATTTCCCTGAAAGCTTGGCAGTATGTACATAAAATCAATTTAGATGGGGCATTTTTGGGATGTAAATACGGGATTAGTTTAATGAAAGATCAAGGTGGCTCCATTATCAATATGTCCTCTAGATCCGGTATTGTTGGAATACCGGGTGCTAGCGCCTATGCATCTAGTAAGGCAGCTATACGGAACCATACTAAGTCTGTTGCCCTCTACTGTGCTGAAAATGGCTATAACATTCGGTGTAATTCGCTGCACCCCGGAGCTATATTAACTCCTCTATGGGATCCGATGTTAGGCAATACTGAAAGTGAGCGACAAGAAATGATTACTACAATTAGTTCAACTATACCGTTAGGTCATATGGGGGAACCTATGGATGTTGCATACGCCGTACTCTATTTAGGATCTGAAGAATCAAAATATATTACTGGAATTGAACTTACGATTGATGGAGGTATTTTAGCTGGTAGCTCGGCTTCTCCTAAAAAGCATAGTTCATGCAAAGGATAGATATTATTGGCTAACTAAAAAATAAAAATAATATGAACAACAAAACAAATAAACCAGAACAGAAAACAACATTAAATAACGATACGACACCAAGAGTTACAGGCATAGGTGGTATATTTTTTAGCTCTAAAAACCCAAAAGAGACAAGAGAATGGTATGGAAAAAACCTTGGTTTAGCAATTGACGACTACGGTTCGCCATTTGAATTTAGAAACGCTAATAGACCTGACGAAATCAACTATCTTAGATGGAGCCCATTTGAAAAAGGTTCCGATTATTTCACACCTTCAAAAAAAGAGTTTATGATTAATTACAGAGTTCAGAATATTGAAGGACTTGTGAAAAAACTAAAGGAAAATGGTGTGACTATCCTTGATAAGATTGAGACATATGACTATGGAAAATTTGTTCATATTATGGATCCTGATGGTAACAAAATTGAGTTATGGGAACCTATAGACAGCTTTCTAACTAAAATGGGTGTTAAAACAACTAAGTAATGTTATTCAATAAATTATGCCTTAGTTCCAGATAAAGCTTATCCCCTATTTAAAAGCTTTCGACTTGGGGTCACGCTGAGCAAAGGAAAATATCCTATGACAACAGTTAAACTGGTCGTTCCTTCAACTACTTTTAAAAATTTAGTTTTATAAATTTTTTCTTTGCCCAAGCTCTCAAAGCTTTATTACCCTCACGACCAATGCTGTTGCTTCCCAAATTCAGGGAAGTGAGCGCAGCAAGATTTCCATTTGCAAGGGCCTCCACTCCTATATCTCCTATACGGTTGTTTCTTAAATCCAGGGAAGTGAGGGCAGCAAGATTGCCGTTAGCAAGAGCTTGTACTCCGATATTTCCAATGTTATTGTTATATAAATTCAGGGAAGTGAGGGCAGCCAGATTGCCACTAGCAAGGGCCTGCGCTCCTGCAGATCTAATGTAGTTGTTACCCAAATGCAGGGAAGTGAGGGCAGCCAGATTGCCACTAGCAAGGGCCTGCGCTCCGGCAGCTTCAAGGTAGTTGTTACCCAAATGCAGGGAAGTGAGGGCAGCCAGATTGCCACTAGCAAGGGCCTGCGCTCCGGCATCTCTAATGTTGTTGTATCCCAAAACCAGGGAAGTGAGCGCAGCAAGATTTCCATTTGCAAGGGCCTCCACTCCTATATCTCCTATACGGTTGTTTCTTAAATCCAGGGAAGTGAGGGCAGCAAGATTGCCTCTAGCAAAGGCCTGCACTCCGGCATCTTCAATCCTGCTATTATTCAAATTCAGGGAAGTTAACGAAACAAGATTACCATTAGCAAGGACTTGCGCTCCGGCATCTCCTATGCTGTTGCCTACCAAATTCAGGGAAGTAAGTACAGTCAGATTGCTACTAGCAAGGGCCTGTGCTCCGGCAGCTCCAATTCTGTTGTCTTCCAAATACAGGAAAGTGAGTGCAGCAATTTTGCCGCTTGCAAGGACCTTCGCTCCGGCATCGCCTATGTTGTTGTTATACAAATTCAGGGAAGTGAGTGCAGTAAGTTTGCCATTAGCAAGAGCCTGCGCTCCGGTAGCTCCTATACGGTTGCCTCCCAAATCCAAGGAAATCAGGCTAGAAAGATTGCCGCCTGCAAGGACCTGCACTCCGGCAGCTCCTATATTATTGTTTCTCAACACCAGGGAAGCCAGGCTAGAAAGATTGCCGCTTGCAAGAGCCTGTACTCCTGCAGCTCCTATACGGTTGCCTCCCAAATCCAAGGAAATCAGGCTAGAAAGATTGCCGCTTGCAAGGACCTTCGCTCCGGCATCGCCTATGTTGTTGTTATACAAATTCAGGGAAGTGAGTGCAGTAAGTTTGCCATTAGCAAGAGCCTGCGCTCCGGTAGCTCCTATACGGTTGCCTCCCAAATCCAAGGAAATCAGGCTAGAAAGATTGCCGCTTGCAAGGACCTGCACTCCGGCAGCTCCTATATTGTTGTTTCTCAACACCAGGGAAGCCAGGCTAGAAAGATTGCCGCTTGCAAGAGCCTGTACTCCTGCAGCTCCTATACGGTTGTCTCTCAAATTCAGGTAAGTGAGCGCAACAAGATTGCCACTAACAAGGATCTGCGCTCCAGCATCTTCTATGTTGTTGCCTTCTAAATCTAAATGCTTCATTCTAGTAGATTGAGAAAGAATGAGCATCTCTTGATTTCCTAATTGACACTTTTTAAGGATCATCCAGGTAAAAGGTGCTTTTAGCAGCGCCTGACAATCTTTTTCATCTAATTTCTTTTTTGATAAGTCCAGCGTTTTTTCTTCTCCTGCCATAAACGCAGCATCTCTCCACATATGGCAAACCAAAGAAGCTCTATGAAAGTTCTTCGGATCTAAAAATGACAAAATATAAGCTTGAAGCTCTATGGGTAGATTAGAAAATCCTGACCCCGCTTGCTGTGCCACCTCTATATCTTCTTGCTGATCAGTTATAATGATTTTGCCCTGTCCCACTTCTTGTTCTGGCTGTGAATCAACAGAATTAGGACTAACACCCACATGTTCGCAGTTCGCAAATAGAACTACACTTAATAACAGTTGAACTATTATTCTTTTATAAGTATGGGTATAATTTGCTTGGTGCTTATACATATCATTTTATTGTTGCTTCCTTATTGTAAGGGACCTATCAACCACCAAGTTATAGCTATTTCTTTATAGGACAACCCTTTATAATAAGATGTTCAGTTCTATTTCCAGGATGAAAATAGACAAAAACGTGGCATGTCGGTCAGCGACAATAGTCTTGCTTTCAACTTTAGAGTTCTAGTTTTATAAATTTTTTAGTTGCCCAGGCTCTCAAAGCTTTTTTACCCTCCTTCTCAATGTTGTTCTCTTTTAAATGTAGGGAAGTGAGAGCAGCAAGATTACCACTGACAAGAGCCTGTGCTCCGGCATCCCCAATTTTGTTCCATTCCAAATTCAGGTAAGTGAGCGCAGTAAGATTGCCATTTGCAAGGCTTTGTACTGCTGCATCTCCAATTCCGTTGCTACTAAAATCCAGATAAGTGAGCGCAGTAAGATTGCCATTTGCAAGGCTTTGTACTTCTGCATCTCCAATTCCGTTGCTACTAAAATCCAGATAAGTGAGCGCAGTAAGATTGCCATTTGCAAGAGCCTGTACTCCGGCAGCTCCTATGTTGTTGTTATACAAATCTAGGGAAGTAAGCGCAACAAGATTGCCATTAGCAAGAGCCTGCGCGCCAGCAGTTCCAATTTCGTTCCATCCCAAATTCAGGTAAGCAAGCGCAACTAGATTTCCCCTAGCAAGGGCTTGCACTCCTGAATCTCTAATCTCGTTGCCTTGCAAATCTAGGGAAGTCAACGCAGTCAGATCGCCACTAGCAAGGGCCTGCACTCCGGCAGCTCCTATAGTGTTATTCCACAAACCCAGGGAAGTGAGGGCAGCCAGATTACCATTAGCAAGGGCCTGCGCTCCGGCAGCTCGAATGTTGTTACCGCTCAAATTCAGGGACGTCAAGACCAAAAGATTGCCGCTTGCAAGGGCCTGAGCTCCGGCATTTCCAATCTTATTTCCAAATAAATTTAAATGCTTAATTCTCGCAGATTGAGAGAGTATGCAAATCTCTTGTTCTCCCAATTGGCATTCTCTGAGGATCAGCCAGGTAAAAGGAACTTTTAGCAGTACCTGACAATCTTTTTCATCTAATTTCTTTTTTGATAAGTCTAGCATTTTTTCTTCTCCTGCCATAAACGCAGCATCTCTCCACACATGGCAAACCAAAGAAGCTCTATGAAAGTTCTTCGGATCTAAAAATGATAAAATATAAGCTTGAAGCTCTATGGGTAGATTAGAAAATCCTGATCCCGCTTGCTGTGCCACCTCTATATCTTCTTGCTGATCAGTTATAATGATTTTGCCCTGTTCTCTTTCCTGGGTTGATTGTAAATCAACAGAATTAGGGTTAACACTCACATGTTCGCAATTCGCAAATAGAACTACACTTAATAACAGCTGAACTACTATTCTTTTATAGATATGGGTATAACTTGCTTGGTGCTTATACATATCATTTTATTGTTGCTTCCTTACTTATTAGAGTTCTTTCAAAACCGTCGCCTTTAAGCCCCTGGGTTCGTCAGTAATTTGCTCGAAATTCTCATTTACTATAATTAAACTCCGGTTCCTCACAAATTCCTTCCTGCCCAGCGAACAAAATTCTTGGTTTTGAAAGAACTCTATTATAAAATTACCAACTACCAAACTGCAATAATTCTTTTATACGACAATCTTGCATAGTAAGATAAGATTTTTTTCATTCGCACAGCAAACATTTAAAACTTTGCAAGTAAGTTAATTCTGATTTATCCGCGGGGATCTGTGCTTACAATCCCAAACTCAGCAGACCCTATTTAAAAATTTTCGATTTCTTCAGGCGGAATAATGAAACGCCACAGTTTATCTGTAGCCTTTTTGATGCCAATACGAGGTGTTGTTATATATTTTTTAGGTATTATTCCTTGTGTAAGATATGTATCCTGGCTAGTAACTAAATCAAGGTTATTGTGAGTTGTACTGATGCCTAAGTAGCGACAAATTTTACTAGGACCATCTAAATGTACATGGATCGATTTAATCCCCCGAATTAGAACTGCACTCGGTTGTCCTGGCGCTTCAGTAACAATATTCAGACAATGATACATTCCATAAATCAAGTACACATAAACATGACCAGGTGGTCCAAACATAATTTTTGAACAAGGTGTTAGGCCACGAGCAGCATGAGAAGCTGCATCATCCACACCTGCGTAGGCCTCTGTTTCAGTGATGATTCCTTCAAATGATCCCCAAACAAGTTTTTTTCCTAAAAGGTCTTGGGCTACTTCAACAACAGGACGATTATAAAAATCATACCCTAGTCTCACAGGCACATTCATTTAAAAGCTTTGACCAACACCTAACTTACCTGGTTTTATTAAGGAAGCTGTCAGTTTTTGCTGTACTACAATCGTAGTCGCGTTGGATTCAGTCAGATTATAAAACGTAATTTTTTCCTTTTGTGGTAAAAAAGACCAAAGTTCTCTAATCCACTCTTGAGCATAAGGGCCTTTAAACAGGCTACCTACTAAATAGACAGGCCAGTTAGGGCCTAAAGGTTTTTCTTCTTGCTGGGTTATCTCCAACCCAGACTTAACTAAATTAGCCAATTCCTGAGCCCCTAAACTTACGATAAAGTGCGCAACAGAATCTTTTTTACCATAAGCACATTCAAAAACTTTGGGACAAATAGCTGCTACCTGATCAGGTGTAATGGTTCCATTTTGTAATGGAGCAATCAATCGATACATTTCTTGTTGCTTGAAATGCGCTTTTAAAATAGGTGTTAAAGCTGTCTTTTTACCAAATCCCTTTTCTTCGGCAATAACTGCAGCAATAGCCTCTTTACCTATAAAAAATTTACTTCCTTTATCCCCCAAATACCATCCAAGTCCACCAACACGCTGTTGTCGACCCTGATTTTTAATAAATGTAATACAGCCTGTCCCAGCTATTATAACCGCTCCTCCTCTTGTCTCGCTCAAAAGGTTTTGTGCTATATCAATATCTGTTGTAACAGCAATCTTATCTGAATGGATACCCCACTGTTGAAACAATTTAACTAGTTGCTGACGGTTTTCTGCAACACCAGCCCCAGCAAAGCCAGCAACAACTGCAAAAGAATTTTTATCGAGTAATGACTTATCTGTTGAGACAAATTTAACCTGTTTCAAAAGCGATTCTAGGTATACTTGAACTACATCCCAGCCTAAATTCGCAATATTGCTACCACTACTGTAAACTTCTTGAACTTCTCCTTTTGCTCCCTGTAAAGGCATAATCTCTCCCTGAGAATTAACAACTTGTAGCGTTGTCTTAGTGCCTCCACCATCTATACATATAATGTATTTAGCATTGGGTATTTTTAAGTTATTTGCAGTAACCGGTTGACTAATGATAAAACAAAGAAGCAATACACTTAAATAAATTCTAAATATCATCATAACCTCCTTTTTTGTTTTTAAGTTATGTTTGAACAACTTTTAAGTAATCTATTTTAGTAAAGAAGCAGTCAATTTTTGCTGTACTACAACCGTAGTTGTATTTAATTCAGTCAGGTTCAGATTATGAATTGTAATTTTTTCCTTTTGTGGTAAAAAAGACAAAAACTCTTTGATCCATTCTTGGGCATAAGGGCCTTTAAACTGACCACCTATTAAATAAATGGGCCAGTTAGCATCTAAAGATTTTTCTTTTCCCTGCGTCATTTCCAGGCCGATCTTAACTAAGCTGGCTAATTCCTTAGCTCCTGAATTAACGATAAAACGTGCAACAGGATCTTTTTTACCATAAGCATATTCAAAAATTTTTGGAGAAATAGCTGCTACTTGATCAGGTGTAATAGTTCCATTTTGTAATGAAGCAATTAATCGATACATTTCTTGTTGCTTAAAATGCTCTTTTAAGATCGGCGTTAAAGCTGTCTTTTTACCAAATCCTTTTTCTTCAGCAATAACTGCAGCAATAGCCTTTTTACCCATAAAAAATCCACTTCCTTCATCACCTAAATACCATCCAAGTCCACCAACACGCTGTTGTTGACCCTGATTTTTAATAAAAGAAATAGACCCTGTCCCAGCTATTAGTACCGCTCCTCCTCTACTTTCACTCAACAGATTTTGGACCATTTCAATATCTGTTGTAACAACAATCTTGGCTGGATTGAAACCCCACTGTTGAAATAAGTTAGCTATTTGCTGCTGGCTTTCTTTCATACCAGATCCAGCAAAACCAGCGACAACTGCAAAAGAATTTTTATCGAGTAATGACTTATCTGTTGAGACAAATTTAACCTGCTTTAAAAGGCCTTCTAGATTTCGCTGAACAGAATCCCAACCGGAACTCGCAATATTGCTACCACCACTGTACACTTCTTTAACTTCTCCTTTTGCTCCCTGTAAAGGGATAATCTCTCCCTTGGAATTAACAACTTGAAGAGAAGTCTTGGTACCTCCACCGTCTACACATAAAATGTATTTAGCATTGGGTATTTTTAAATTATCTGCAATAACAGTTTGACTAATGATAGAAAAAAGAAAAACTGCGTATAAAAATATCTTTGATAGCATAACGGTCTCCTTTTTTATTTTCTTAAATATAGACAAATAAATTAAAAATGATGTATATGTAGCTCATAATTTAACCATTATCTCCTCCCCTATTTTTTAATTAAGTTATAAAATTGTGCCTACTTTTCAATTTCCTTTTTTATGAGTAATGATATTAGAAAAAGTTAAAGATTTAGCAATTGCATATGCGAAGAAATATTTTAACTCGCTAGAATATAATTTTAGAATTTTAGGATAGAATGGATGTAAGGGAATAGTTAAAGTTAGTATATTAACCTCATTTAAATTTAAACATTAAGATAAAACACCTCTCCTTCTTAAATTTCAAAATTTATTTACCTAACACCTCCAAGCTAATCTTTCCCAGTTCTTCAGCCATATTTGGTAGCTCTAAATGTCTAGCCATCGGCACAAAGAAAGCCAATGTCTCATCAGCTATCCTTTTTTGTTTAGATAAGGAAGGATGTCCTTCTATAGTACGCATGTTGTGTAATCTGTCTGCTAGCTTTATCAATGCGGCTCGTTTGTCCTCATAATTCATCAAACGATGGAGGTTTTCATGATCAGCTAAGTTTATTCTTCTAAGTTTACTTTCTAAATTCGTGGCTTTACCTACTAAAAAAGCTGCTTCTTTTCCAAACATGGCCTGTATATGAGACAAAGATAAGCTAGTGTCTTCTACAATATCGTGCAATAAGGCTGCTATGACGGCATGCTGGTCTTTAGAATAATCTAAAAGTATTAATGCAACACTCATAGGATGCGTAAAATAAGGTTCCCCTGAACGTCGCTTGATACCTCCGTGGTACTTTTTAATAATATCTAATGCTTGATGGACTAAATGTATATCTACCTCAGTTTCTCGCAATTTAGTGAGCAGCTCATTTTCTAATCGAATAGCTAACGGATGGGCCAGCTCTGCAGGATCAGCTGATACGTGCTTTTTAATTAATTCCATTACTTTTCCCCTTACTTCTCGTACATTAATGGGGATTACATACATATGAAATTTATTTTGATCTTGTTCGATGTATCCATAATGTGCATCTATAATACGAGCATTTTCTACCAAAGGTAAAAGTTCAGCAGTCATGGGTAGATTTTTATTAGTATTGTCTTGTTCTTTGCTGATATAAACTTCCTGTATAGGAGGTATTTCTCTATGAGTAGTTACCACAATTCGTAAAGCGCTTACCTTACGAATATAATCTTGCATATGCGACAGTTCATACCCTAGACGGGTATCTTCTATAGTGATAATAATAGGTATATTATTGGAGTTATAAGTTTGTATGTAGCTAATGCTATTAATAAGGAGTTGTTTAATTTTAGATATATCTGCTTGAATTGTTTGGTGTTTGCTAAGCTGTTTAACAACCAATTGGGGACGTGGCTTTACCTGGTGTACCTTGACTAAAGCTCTAATATCTGATAAAAGCACATCAATAGATAATTCCGTTACGTCTAGTCGCAAATAATCCCTAACTCGATAGATAGCTTGTTTCAGGTATTCGGATGTTACTTGGTCAAATATTTTTACTTCCTCTGGATTAAGTTCTCTTAGAAGCTCTTCTCGGTAGTTAGCTACTTCTACAAGCCGATCTTTTTCTTTTTTTTGCAGCATGAGCAAATAATTCGTTTTATCTTCCAATTCATCTTTAGATTGCCTAAAACTAATAATTGCTAGCAAGAAGCTAATAAAAAGAGGTAGCCCATAGATAGCCTTAAACTGTAAGCAAGCTTCGCTAACATGTATTTGAGGAATACCACCTAGGTATAAATAAAAAGCTCCGATAGCTAGCAAAATACCGCTACTCACTAATACGAACATCAAGCGCCAGTCTAGAAGCAGTGCAGTTAATACTAAGTTGAGAATAAAGATCATCACTTGTATTTGGTGAAATCCACTCATTACCATTAAAATCGTACCTACCAGAAATAGGATATAACAGATACCTGCAGGCCAAGCAATCGTTATAAATCGTTTTGCTTTAAAAGTAGGCGGCCAAGCTGGATAGGTAATAAACCCAGCAGTAATAACGAGTACGGAATGCGCAATGTGGTTGTACAGCCGTTGGTAAGTAGCTACGACGTCTTCGGGTATGGTAAAAAAGGAAGCATACGTAGCACCCAACACATAGAGTCCAAATAAAGAATAAATAAATTCCTGAGTAGGAAGGTTCTTCTTCAGATAAGAATAAAGTTCAGGTTGTCTAATAGTCTGGATAAAATTGTTCCAAGCATTCCGCCGTTCTTGCCGAGCAGCTAAAAGTGGATAGGGATCTTTGATGCCTATCCAACCTCCCTTCTCTCTTAATAAATAGTGGCTACCCATAAAAAAAATAAGATTAGCCACTATACCAGGAATAAGCCGATCAATACCCAAATGACCTAATAAAATATTCCAAAATGCCACAGTTAAAAATCCAGCTGCCATACCAATCAATACTGCTCTTGGAGTACTTCTAAAACCAAATATAGCGAGCAATAAAGGCACAGTAACAATGGGCATATAAAAGCTACCACCAAGTAGTACAAGCTCTAAAAGATCTCTGGTACGTAGAGCTAGCAATAATGCACCAATTCCCAAGCCAAAAGAAAAAATCCGAACATTTGCAATGGATTCTTTCCAAGAACTTCTAAATGGCTTAATAATATCGTGAACAGCTATTACAGCAGAGCTATTCAAATAAGAATCTGCCGTAGACATAGCCATCGCTGTAATACCTACTGCAATAAGTCCTTTTAAGCCCGGGTAAGCATAGTGGGTAATAATATGACTTACAAGATTGCTAGGAACCAGATTAGGATTATCGGCTAATAATAAAATTGCAATCCAAGCAATTGATAGGTTTATCAATAATGTACTTCCGGCTGCATATGTAAAGGATTTTTTTACTTGCTCAAGATTTTTAGCTATGGTTACTCGCTGAAATACGGCAGGTTTTATACTAGGAATAGTAAAATAAAGCATGAAACCTATAGCGGATAGCAGTTTGGGGCTCCAAACCATTGTCTGACGTAAGTTAAAAATAGGATTAGTAGTAAGTGTGCTTATAACTTTTCCAGGATCTTTTAAATTATTCCAAACTACCAAACCTAGTATAGGAATAAAAATGATAAATATAATAAATTGGAATAAGTCTGTAATAATAACTGAACGAATACCACCAAAGGCCGAATACAAAATAACTATAGAGGCTGCTGCAATAATAACAATAGTATTAATCCGAGGACTTTCAATCCCTAATAATAAGGTTAACATTTTAGCAATCACTTGAAACTGAATGGCTACAGCACTCATTGAACCAAGTATCCCACTGATAGCAGTAATGATTCTTACTACAGGACCATATAAATCACCCATTGCTTCAGCTACCGATAAATTATTTAAAAATTCTCCCATCCGTACAGCTAACACCCGCCCAGTAAACAACAGGCAAAATACTGAACCTAATAGTGGTATCATAAATAAAAGCCCATTCGTATAAATATTCTGCAATCCATAAAACATAAAACCACCCCCAATCCACGTAGCCACAATAGTAGAAGAAACAGTAGCTGTGGAAAAGTCTTTATCCCCTATTGAATATTCTCTTAAGGTTTTAACACGCCGGCCAGCTAATAGTCCTATGATTAGATTAGCACTTAGAAACACAATGAACAAGAGGATATCTGGAGTAATTTTAGGCATAGCTTATTTGTTATAATTTTTCATAGTGCAGAATCAGCTTCTGTAGCACAATAAACTGTTTAAACAAAGCCTCTTGCAAGACAAGAGGAGAAAAATAAATAAGTACTAAAGACTTCTTTATAGGCTGTCATTCATTTGACTAGCACCAGAAGTCAGACATACTAATCAAATTTCTAGTTTTTGTCAAGTTTTTTATCTTTATAGGTAATTTTAAAATTATGACTTGGGTAGGACTGGAGGCGTGGTTATAGCGGAGGAATGTAAGGTGTGTAAGAATTAAGAAGTGGTGTCAGGGCTAAGCCCTGACACCACTTCTTATCTGAGATAAAGAATTTCTACTAGTAGAATCCTCAAAGAATTTGAGCTGCGTGGTTGTCTGTTTCTACTTTATCAATAATTTGTTCAATCTTTCCCTTCTCATCAATCACAAAGGTTGTCCTAGCCGTACCCCAATATTTTTTACCAAACATAGACTTTTCTACCCACGTGCCATACATATCGTGTATTTGATGATCTTTATCAGCAATCAGTCTAAAGGGCAAACTATGTTGAGTTATAAATTGTTGATGAGATTCCTCACTATCCGTACTTACCCCTACGACTTCATACCCTGCTTTTCGGAGAGCTTCATAGTTATCTCTCAGGTTACGGGCTTCTAATGTACAACCGGGGGTATTGTCTTTGGGATAAAAGTAAAGAATCAATTTTTTTCCTGCAAAATCTGCTAGCTTAATCGTTCTTCCATTTTGATCCTTCCCTACAAAAGTAGGTGCTGGATCTCCGACTTGTAAATGCATCATAGTTAGTATTTTATTATCAAGATATAGAAAATCGCTCATATTTAAAATTTTTAACAAAATGAAACCTCGATTCTTATAGCCTCGTTTTGCTAGATTCAAGCAAGAAATTGACACAATTCCAATAGAGTTCTTTCCAACCTTCAACTATTCCCGTATTCTAGACAAAGTGGCGTATGGTTTCAGATAATTACCTTTTTATGCTAATTTCACTTTATCAAATCTTCGTTTCACTGGATTCCCGCTACAGTTTATTTCTCAAATACAATCGAAAGTATCAGGGCGGGAATGACATAATACATAGGATAATGGGTTTTGAAAGATCTCTATTTAACTCTCGATGGAGTAATGATACTTTCCGAGCATAGAGTTAACAAGGAAGTATGAACTAATCATGGGGATAATAAATCTTAATAGGCCTTTTTGTTCTATTAACAACGGCAAATGGGGTTAGCTGGGCTTGCAAGGTGATTTTATTTATAATGTGGAAAACATTTCTATGACGGACTATTTCTGCATCTGCAATCAAAGAACGGTGGCATCGCCATGGTACAGCTTCGGTACACATAAGTATTACATTACCTGCACCCTTTATGAATTGATTCAATTTCTTAAGTGCTTTGTAAAACTCAGAGGTTTGCATATAATCGGCAAATCCACGGAAACTTAAATTATGCCATCCCTGGTTAATGGAATCTTTATGCGTAGGACGCAATCCCCCTAACTCCAACAGATGCGTATAGCTGATGTCTTCATTACGCAAGGCTATATCTAACTCCTCTTTATTAAACCAAGGCACATGACGAGATCTCGGAATTGTACGTATATCAACTAGATGTCTAATTTTATATTCATGTAATAAGGCAATAAATTCCTCGAGCGTTCGGGTTGAATGGCCAATTGTGTATAACTTAGACATGATTTATAATAAACGGCGGATCTTTTTTCAATCTGAAGTCAGGTTTAATTACTCGCTTCCTTTTGATTTTTGCTACAAAGTCAGATGCTTGATTTCCAACCTGTAAATGCATGATAGTTAAACTTTTAGTTTAACAGAAAAAATTACTGTTTACTACAACATTTAACAATACTCTGCCAATTCAGATGCAAGTTCTTCCGCAATCACTTCTGAAGGCTTACCTTTAATCTGATGCCGTTCCATAAAATATATCACCTCTCCATCTTTAATTAAAGCAATAGCTGGCGAAGATAACCGATAAGGCTTTATATAAGACTGAATTTCTTCTATTACTTCTTCTTCATCTATCCCAGGAAATATGGTGACAAGATGATCTGGCCTATACGAGGGGTTTAGCGTCAACGCTTCTATAACACCCATTCGCGCATCGGGGCCTGCACAACCGCACATGGAGTTAATCACAAGCAGGGTTGTACCTGTATGATTGATAAAATGGTCTTTTACTTGTCTACTATTTTTAAAAGGTATGAAGCCTATATCTGTTAACTCAGCTTCCATAAATTTAACTAGTTCTTCTTGATACATGGTTAAAAATTATTATGAGGTTATTATTTCCGAATTAATTTAGCGTTTTAGATGGATCAAGATAGCTATTTTATGCATTCTTTTCAAATCTTGGTACCAAGTAAGAACTACTTTCGATCGATCAATCAAGAGCGAATTTTAAGTTTATAAGATTCTTATAGTAATAAATCCCTTATTTCTTGAGTTCTCGCTAAATCAAACGGAGTATTACCATCATTATTCTTTATCGTTTTATCTACACCTTTAGCAAGAAGCTTTCTTACTAGATTCAACTGCTTAGTTTCAACAGCTACATGTAAAGCGGTATTACCTTTGCCATTTTTTTGATTTAGTTGATTCGCATCCAACTTTTCAACTAACGTCTCTGCTATTTCTAAGTAACCTTGCGCAATTGCTAGATAGAGAGCTGTATTTTTAAACTCATTTTGTTCACTCATACTGAGTTGGTCCGAATTTAGCTTTGAGATCAAGAATGTAGCTATTTCTATCGAACCCCAGTGGAGTGCAGTGTGCAGAGGAGTAAGTCCAATTGTGTTCATTTTATTCAATTCCCCTATATCAGACTTTGTTATTAAAAGCTTAGCTACTCCTGTAAGGCGAAGTCTAGCTGCAAAATGTAAGGGAGTATTCCCATCTTTATCCTGTATATTCCAATTGGTGAAATTAGATTTTTCTAATTTTTCTATAATTTCTTGGGCTATTTCTGGATGGTCATATATAACTGCCCAATGTAAAGGGGTATCCCCATTATTATTTTTTTCAGTCAATTGAGCTGGATCTAATTTTTCTATAATTTCTTGGGCTATTTCTGGATGGCCATATATAACTGCAGAATGTAAAGGGGTATCCCCATTACTATTTTTTTCAGTCAATTGAGCCAGATCTAATTTTTTTATTAATACACTAGCTACTTCTATACAATTCCGCCTGAACGATTCTTCTAATATAGTTACACCCCAATCTGTCTTTTCATTCAATTGTTCGGGAGTCAACTTCTCTATTACCTCCTCTATCAGCGGTTCTACATCAGGTGTAACTTGGTAAACTTCGCTAATCATCCAAAATAGAGGGGTAGCTTCATTATGTTTTTCATTCAAGTCTGTTGCATCTAATTTTTTTATTAGCAGGCTAACTACATCTAACATTACGGGATTGCTTAGCAATAGTCCCATCAAAGGAGTAGTCTTACAGTTATCTTTTACATTCAATTGTTCAGGAGATAGTTTCTCTATTAAAATTTTAATTGTTTCTTTTTGTTTCTCTTTGATAGCACGGTGCAAAGGCGTATCTCCATCATTGTTTTTTTCATTTAATTGTGATTGATCTAATTGATCTATCAATAGATTAAATATGTCTATATGGCCTCTATCAATTGCTACATGTAAAGGAGTATTCTCTCCATTATTTTTTTCATTTAATTGTGATTTATTTAATTTCTTTATCAACAACTTAACCATTTCTGTGTTGTCATTATAGAGTGCCAGATGTAGAGGAGTACCTCCCCAAAGATCCTTTTCATTTAATTGTGATTGATCTAATCGATCTATCAACAGCTTAGCTACCTCTGTTTTACCGTAGAAAGCTGCCTTATGTAAAGGAGTATACCCCACATTATTCTTTTCATTTAATTTTGAACCTCTTTCTATTAATGCTTTTAAAATAGCTATATCCCCTAGAGTCGCAACCTGATGCAAAGCCGTGTCCTTCTGCCCATCTGTACTAATACTATTTATATTTACTACTTCTCCTTTTTTAAGCTTAGTGAGCACCTCAGCTAAAAAGCTATAACCTGCTTCTGTCGCACCTTCAATCATCTTATCTGTGATCGGAGGTAATTTTTTCCAAACAACTGATGGTATAGGTGATACGTTACCTTTTTTATCCTTATGTTCAAGAGTTATAGTAATAGTGACCTTTGTAAGGCCTGCTAGGTGGCGTAATTCAAAAGGCAGAATAAGCTTAGGATCCCCTTTCTTAAGTCTTGGCTGCTTGGTAAAATAACTTAAAGATTGATTTATCTCGGATTCATCATGACTCGCATTTTCAGCATCTTGATAGTGCAACATGCTTCCCTTTCTCCCTTCTTCTTGTAAGCTTATTTGTAATGTATACTCACTGAGGTTGGCTTCTCCTTCTGAATCATTTTTTAATTCGAGTTGAAATTTTACGTCATCACCTTGTAGCGTAGTCTTGTCGCTATTAAGTACCAAATGCGGTAATGTTGGTTTTGTTTCTTTTGTAGTACCTGGCTTCTTTTTTGTTACAGGTTTTGATGCGTTCTTGCAACTACAGGAAACTACCATACATAACACCCCTATAATTGCTACATATTTACATGTTCGATTCATATTATTTGAGGTTATTTGATGATCGTAATACTTGTATACAATAGATTGTTTTATTTTGATAATAAATCTATCATTTCTGTGGTTTTGGCTAGATCAACCGGCATTTTTCCTGCATCATTCACTATAGTCTTGTCTGCTCCTTTAGCAAGAAGAACCTTAACTATTTCAAAATGATGTTTCTCGGCTGCACAATGTAAAGGAGTAGTTCCATGACTACTCTTTTCATTTAATTGTGATTTATCTAATTCCTTGATCAATAGTTTAGCTACTTCTGTGTTACCTCGGAAAGCTGCATAATGTAAAGGAGTATATTTCCAAGTATCCTTTTCATTTAATTGTGATTTATCTAATTTCTTGATCAATAGCTTAACTATCTCTGTATAGCCTTTAATAATTGCCAGATGTAAAAGAGTAGTTCCATTACTATCCTTTTCATTTAACTGTGATTTATCTAATTTCTTGATCAATAGCTTAACTATTTCTGTATGGCCTTTAATAGCTGCCAGATGTAAAGGAGTATGTCCCTCATTATCCTTTTCATTTAATTGTGACTTATCTAAATTCTCGATCAATAGCTTAATTACCTCTATGCATCCTCTTCTAGCTGCCTCATGTAAAGGAGTATATCCCACATTATTCTTTTCATTTAATTGTGACTTATCTAATTTCTCGATCAATAGCTCAACTATCTCTATATGGCCTTTAATAATTGCCTCATGTAAAGGAGTATAATTATTCTTTTCATTTAATTGTGACTTATCTAATTTCTCAATCAATAGCTCAACTATTTCTATGTATCCCCCTCTAGCTGCCTCATGTAAAGGAGTATATCTCACATTGTTCTTTTCATTTAATTGTGACTTATCTAATTTCTTGATCAATAGCTTAGCTATCTCCGTATAGCCTTTAATAATCGCCTCATGTAAAGGGGTATATCTCACATTATCCTTTTCATTTAATTGTGACTTATCTAATTTCTTGATCAATAGCTCAGCTATTTCTTCTTTATCATCGAGAATTGCATAATGTAAAGGGGTGCGACCTTCATTATTTTTTTCATTGAGTTGTGACACATCTAATTTTTTTACTAATAATTCAGCCATTTCAATTGCATTCTGGTCAATTGCATCGTGTAAGGGAGTATCACCTTTATTATCTTTTTCGTTTAACTGACCTGGAGCTAATTTTTCAATCAATTGTTGAGCTATTTCAGTATGATGGCCCTTAATTGCAAAGTGTAGAGGAGTCTTGTTTTCATAATCTTTTTCATTCAATTGAGAGGCATCTAATTTCTCTATCAATAGTTTAGCTATTTCAAGTTTCTTTTCCCAAATGGCGATATGTAGAGGAGTGTCTAGATCATCCTTATTCTTTAAATTTGGCGCTGCTCCTCTTGCTAATAAAGCTTTAAGAATATTTAGATCTCCTAACTTAGCAGCCTGATGTAAAGCTGTATTTTCCCATCCATCTGTACCAGCACTATTGATATCTACTGGTTCTCCTCTTTGAAGTTTGGTAAGCACCTCAGCTAAGAAGTCATATCCGCTTGACCTAGCAACTTGGACCATCTCATCCTTGATTATAGGTAATTTACTCCAAACAACGTTTATAGGAGATATGTTACCTTTTTTATCCTTATGTTCAAGAGTTATAGTAATAGTGACCTTTGTAACGCCTGCTAGATGGTGTAATTCAAAAGGCAGTATAATGGTAGGATTTCTCTTTTTCAACCCTGTCTGTTTGGTGAAGTAACTTAAAGGTTGGTTTATCTTGGATTCATCATGACCCGAATTTCCAGCATCTTGATAGTGCAACATACTTCCCTTTCTCCCCTCTTCTTGTAAGTTTATTTGTAATGTATACTCACTGAGATTGGCTTCTGCTTCTGTATCATTCTTTAATTCGAGTTGAAAATCTAACTCATCGCCTACTAAAATAGTTTTGTTGCTACTAAGTACTAAGTTAGGTAATGTTGGTTGTATTTCTTTTGTAGCATCAGGCTTCTTTTTTGTTGCAGGTTTGGATGCGTTCTTGCAACTACAGGAAACTACCATACATAACATCCCCATAATTGCTACATATTTACATGTTCGATTCATATTATTTGATGTTATTTGATGATCGTAATATCTGTATACAATAGATTGTTTTATTTTGATAATAAATCTATCATTTCTGTGGTTTTGGCTAGATCAACCGGCATTTTTCCTGCATCATTCACTATAGTCTTGTCTGCTCCTTTAGCAAGAAGAATCTTAACTATTTCAAGATCGTTTCTTTCAACAGCTAAATGCAGAGGCGTATCATCGTGTTGATTCCTTATATCTAATTCTACACCTTTCAATATTAATTCTTCAACTATTTCTGAGTCGGCTTGTACTGCATAGTGTAAGGCCGTATTATGCTTGGATCCTATTGTATTCAATTGTAATACGTTTAACTTTTTTATCAATGCTTTGGATATTCCTATATAGCCGTGCACAATCGCATACTCTAAAGTTGTATTTTTTTTATATTCTTTTTCATTCAATTGTGATCCGTCTATTTTTTCTATCAATACTTCGGCTATTTCTACATAACCCTTTTTGATTGCATAACGTAGTGGGGTATGTCCATACTCATTCTTTTTTAACTCTGCTCCTCGTTGTAACAATGCATTGACAATTTGAAGATTTCTTAGTCTTACAGCTTGATGCAAGGCTGTTTCTTTTTCAGCTGTTGTATAAATACTGTTAATATCTACTGCTTCGCCTTTTTGGAGTTTGGTAAGTACATCAGCTAAAAAATTATAACCCTTACTTTTTGCATCTTGAATCATCTGATCCATAATTGGAGGAAATTTGTTCCACACGATGGTTATAGGTGGTGTGTTTTCTTTTTTATCCTTATGTTCAAGAGTTATGGTAATAGTGACCTTTGTAACGCCTGCTACATGGTGTAATTCAAAAGGCAGTATAATGGTGGGATTTCCCTTTTTCAACCCTGTCTGTTTGGTGAAGTAAATTAAAGATTGATTTATCTCGGATTCATCATGACCCGAATTTCCAGCATCTTGATAGTGCAACATACTTCCTTCTCCCCTTTCTCCTTCTTCTTGTAAGTTTATTTGTAATGTATACTCACTGAGATTGACTTCTCCTTCTGAATCATTTTTTAATTCGAGTTGAAATTTTACGTCATCACCTTGTAACGTAGTCTTGTCGCTATTAAGTACCAAGTTAGGTAATGTTGGTTGTATTTCTTTTGTAGTATCAGGCTTCTTTTTTGTTGCAGGTTTGGATGCGTTCTTGCAATTGCAAGAAACTACTATACTTAGCAACCACATGACTAGTAAATATTGATATATCGACTTTTTTTGTGGTTGTTGCATAAGGGAGAAGACTTAGATAGAAGGTTACTTTGTAGTTAACTCAGATTTACAAACTTGATTAAAAAAGTTTGATTGCTACAGCGTACAAATATACATTATTTATGTATAACTATAAAAATCCAAGTGTCAACTTAGCTGCTTCAGTCATCATATCTGGATGATAGGGAGGGTCAAAAGTAATTTCTACCTGTACATCGTTTACACCTTCTATTGCTCTTATATTACTTTCTACTTGGCCAGGTATCAGCTCTGCAGCCGGGCAACTAGGGGAAGTAAGTGTCATTAAGACATGTACATTATTGATGGGATAAATATTAATCTCATAAATCAACCCTAATTCATAGATATTAACAGGAATCTCTGGGTCATGAACCTGCTTGATGGCCTCTATAACCCGTTCTTTTAGTAGATCTGTATTAGGTATTTGATCTGTCATGCTAAATTGGTTCCCTAAGTTGATAGGTATTAGCTAATGTTTCTATCTGCTTGATCATACTCGCAAAACCACTAGATCGCTGTGATCCTATCAATTGTTGCATACCTATCTCCTCCACAAAATAGAGGTTCGTAGCTAAGATAGTCTGTATAGTCTGTCCAGACAATACACGTAGTAGCAAGCTAATAAGGCCTTTGGTGATTGCAGTATTGCTATCTGCTTCAAAAAATAACCGCTCTCCTTCTTTTCTACAAACCAGCCAAACACTAGACATACAACCTTGTATTTTATTTTGTTCGATTTTATGGACCTCTGCTAATGGAGGCAACTTCTCCCCTATCTCGATTAAATAATGTAACATGGCCTCCCTATCTCCTTCTAAGAATTTAAATTCTTCAATAATCTGTTCTTGAATTGCCTGTGTCGATTGGACCGAATTATCTAACATAATAAATAATAGATGAAACGTTTAATTTTTATGTATCAGCTTAGTCAGTGCTCCTACTAAATAGTCGATTTCTTCCACTGTGTTATACATGGCTAAAGAAACACGGATAATTCCATCTAAACCCAAGCTTTGTATAAGCGGCTGGGAACATCCATAACCTGTTCTTACAGCTATCCCCTGTGCATCTAGCAGCATACCCACATCTAGATGGTGCATACTATCTATGACAAAAGAAACAATTCCTACTTTATCAGGGGCGGTACCAATAAGTCGAACACGATCCAGTTGGCCTATAAGTTTTTGGGTGTATTTAGTTAAATTTTCTTCATGTTTCTTAATATGATCCCAACCTATATCCTGAATAAATTTTAGAGCTGCTTTAAAAGCAATGATATTAGCGATATTAGGAGTACCTGCTTCAAATTTATAAGGAATATCATTATACGTACTTTTTGACAAAGTCACTTCTTTAATCATCTCCCCTCCACCTTGATAAGGCGACATACTTTCTAACAAAGCTCTTTTGCCATATAAAATACCTACTCCAGTAGGTCCATAAGCTTTGTGGGCAGAAAAAGCTAAAAAATCACAATCTAGCTCTTGCACATCTAGCGAGAAGTGAGGGACTGCCTGGGCAGCATCTGTGAGTACGATTGCTCCCATCGTATGTGCTTTAGCTATCATTTCTTGGATAGGATTAATGGTCCCTAAATTGTTAGATACATAGGTGATAGCTACCAGCTTAGTTTTAGAACTTAATAATCTTTCAAAAGCATCCATGTCAAGTTCTCCACGTTCGTGAATAGGAATCACTTTAAGATTTGCTCCTTTACTTTGACACAGCATCTGCCACGGAACTAGATTGGCATGGTGCTCCATATGGGAAATAATAATTTCATCACCAGCTTGTATAAAGCGTTGTCCATAGCTACTTGCTACCAAGTTTATACTTGCCGTAGTACCTGATGTAAAAATGATTTCCTCCGCTTCTGGAGCATTAATAAATTTTTGTACAGCTTTGCGAGTTTCCTCCAAAGCTTCTGTAGCCCGATCTCCCAAAATATGAATAGCCCGATGCACGTTTGCATTGCTATAGCGATAATAATCGATGAGCGTATCCAATACAACCTGTGGCTTTTGGGTAGTAGCAGCATTATCCAAATAGACCAATTGCTTATTACCATGTACTACCTGCTCTAAACCAGGAAATTCTTTCCTAATTTTCTGTACATCCCACCTAGTAGATTTTGATAGAGAATTTAACATGGCCGCATTGAAATAGTTGGTAATATAGGCATTCAACCTAAAAACATCTTCCAAAGATAGCTAAAACCCTGTAATATATGACTTGCTTGCTGATAGCGAAATGATGGATTATTACATAATTATATGTCAGGGCTGGAGCCCTGACACCACAATTTAAAATATTTAAGGTTGAAAATTTTAAATAATTAACCAAATTGTTATGATCAAGGACTAGGTAAAATCCCTTGATAACAGAAAATTTAATATTTATAAATGGAAATTAGGTATCTCTTTTATAATCAGTTCGCTCCCCTATCCTCAACTTAGCACTGCGGGACCTGGGATTGGCTGCTAGCTCTGCTTCAGAAGGAACAACTGCTTTTTTAGATATGGGGATCATGGGCTGTAGCGGATTACCATACATATCTTTTTGCAATTCACCCTCAAAATTTCCTGTTTTGATAAACCTTTTAACCAACCTATCTTCCAGAGAATGATAAGCTATCACAACAAGTCTACCCCCTGGACTGAGAAACTGGATACTTTGCTCAAGTAACGATCTTAACGCCCCTAATTCATCATTTACTTCTATGCGCAATGCTTGGAATATCTGGGCCAAGAACTTAGAGCTTTTACGAGGATGTACAAAAGGCAACATTATTTCTTTAAGTTCTTGGGTAGTTTCAATGGGCTTTTTATTCCTAGCTGCTAGCAAGGCTTTAGCTAATACAGGTGCTCTAGAGAGCTCCCCATAAGTTCTAAACAACTTAGTTAAATCTTCAAAAGAATAAGTATTAACTAGTTGGCTAGCAGTAAGCTTATTGGCTTGGTCCATACGCATATCCAACGGGCCTTCTAAACGAGTAGAGAAACCGCGTTCTGCTGTATCAATTTGGTATGAAGAAACTCCTAAATCTGCTATTAATCCATCTATTCTTTCTATTTGATGATACGCTAAGAAACGCTGTAAAAATCTAGCATTAGCCCTTATAAAAGTAAAGGCAGGGTGGTGAAGTTTACTGGCTATAACTGCTGCATCTTCATCTTGATCAAATGCAAACAATCTCCCTTTTTGTAAATGATTTAAAATAGCACGTGAATGTCCCCCTCCCCCAAAAGTTACATCTACATAAATACCATCTGGCTGAATAGCCAATCCCTGTAAGCTTTCTTGTAGCATCACAGGTTGATGATAAGATAAGGTAGTTACAGGAATATGTAAAGTGTCCATAAGCATATTTATAACCCCATCTTCTCTGATTTACCTAGCAGTTGCTGAAGCGAGGCTATCTTCATATAATTCTTTTAAAGCGATTGTAAACAGGGCTGTTGATTGTACAAATTCACAAAAGAGCTTTTGTCGTTCTGACTCCATGCGAGTAACATCAAAATTATTAGTTTTTTCTTTAAATTCCTGTATCGCTTGTTTAGCTATTTCACTTGCTCGCTTACCTATGTTGTAAACTGACTCATGTTGAACTTTTACCCTTGCTAGCATCTTATCCATACTGGTAAGCAATATTTGTAGCTTCTCACTTTCAGGCTCTACATATTTTAGACTTACAAATGGACAACCACCCATATCACAACCTCCTTCAATCTTCTCAATAGCAGCTTTTGCAGTTACTAATTCACTTTGTAGATTAGGTCTAATCAAGACTAAGGCATCAAGAGTTTTCATAACTGCATCACGAAATTCCAATATAGGATGCCATTTATTACTGTCCCTTGTATAAGTATGATACTGGAAGGCAATTTCAATGGTAGATACAGCAACATAATAACTATTCTCCAAAAATTGGACATGTTCTTTTTTAGTTTCCACTTTTTTTTGCCTTTCTTTAAAATATCGGGTGTAAGATACTTTCCACTTGTCAGCTATTTTTTTCTCCCTTCGATCTTTATCACTCTCAGCTTCTCCTGGATTGTTGCCACCACATAACAACTGAGCAATTTCTCCTGACTCGCTCTGTGCTTCGGCTAACTGCTTAACGCGTCTGCGTGGCTGTGCATTGTCAGACGACTTACATTCACACATCGAAAATATCATTAAAACTACAGCTATGATATGTAAAATTGGAATGGGGAAATTTATTGATGTACGCATTGTATAAGTAAGGTAAAGTTTAGTCAATTGATATAACTTAATTCACAACCTGCCCACTCTATATAAGATACAACCTAATTTTGTCATTTTCATCTTTTAAGAGTACTAATAGGAGTTAACCCATGAACGGCACCCAGCTTTAACATGTATTGAAAAGCCTCTTCATATTCGTTCCGAATCTCTCCTTCTAAGATAGCTTCTTTGATGGCTGCTTTGATCTCTCCGATGATGTGTGAGGGCTTAACCTGAAAAGTTTGCATGATAATATCTCCTGTAATAATAGGCTGAAGATTTCTAATTTGGTCTTTTTCTTCTACTTCTTGTATCTTTTCCTCTACCTTATCGAAATTTTTCAGATACTCCTTAATACGGACAGGATTATTGGAAGTAATATCAGCTCTGCATAGAAGCATCAGATCTCCTATGATATTCCCTGCTTCATAAATGAGCCTTCTTACAGCCGAATCAGTGACCACCTCTTGTGCCAATACGATAGGCCTCAGATGTAACCGCACCAATTTTTGGACATATGTCATATTTTCTTGAAACGGGAGCTTCAATTGCTTAAAAATTTTTGGAACCATCTTAGCTCCTAAATCTTCATGCCCATGAAAGGAAAACCCAATGTCTGGACTAAATTTTTTAGTAAGTGGCTTAGCAATATCATGTAATATAGCAGCCCAACGTAACCAGAGATTATCAGAGACTTCTGCCACATTATCCAATACTTGTAGCGTATGATAAAAATTATCCTTATGGGTATGCCCTTCTATGGTTTCCTTACCTTGTAAATTGGTTAATACAGGAAAAAAAAGTTTTAACAAGCCCGTATCAAACAGCAACTCAAATCCTTCGGAAGGGATATTAGCTAATATAATCTTATTTAATTCGTCCGTAATACGTTCTTGAGAAACAATCTTAATACGCTCTGCATGGTGTTGAATAGCTGCCAATGTAATGGGGGCTATTGTAAAATGAAGTTGCGTAGCAAATCGAATAGCCCGCAACATACGTAGTGGATCATCAGAGAATGTTATCTCAGGATCTAACGGAGTTCTAATTATTTTACTTTCCAGATCAGCCATCCCCCCTAGGTCGTCTATTAATTCTCCCCACTGAGGCTTATTTAATCGGATAGCAAGTGTGTTGATAGTAAAATCTCTTCTCCGCTGATCATCAACTAAGGTACCCTGGGTCACTATCGGATTTCTGGAATGTCGATTATAAGATTCTTTTCTAGCACCTACAAATTCTATTTCATAATCTTGCCAACGTAGCATAGCGGTACCAAATGTCTTAAAAACATTTACTTTGATATTGTCTCCTAATTCTTTAGCAACTGCTTCGGCAAACTCCGTACCATTACCTACACATACAATATCAATATCTGAAGAAGGTCGTTTTAAAAATAAATCGCGAACAAATCCACCTACCACACAAACCTCCAAACCTAATTGATCTGCTGTATGACCAATTTTTTCTAATACTGGATAGTTAACTAGTAATTTGCTGCAATTCATATTCTGTAAATCACTACAATCTAATATGCCTTAAATAGGATTCATATAATTATATCTATTCGGTACGTAACCGCCATAGCATTCAGTCATACACGTACAAGTGTTAATAATTTTTATAAAAATAATTCTAAGATGCCATAAAATGATCATATAGTGGAAATACAATTTTTAAAATTTTAATCTAGTACAATGTTTCATTTATTCTGACCTGTGATTTGCCAAGGATACAGAATTTATTCCTCGACCAAAAGCTAAAAAAAGTATCCCTCTGGAGGAAAAACCCTAGAATTTACATAATTTACATTTTTTACCAAGCTTAAAAAAGTTTCAAATCGTTCTTAAGGATCAACTAAATCAATAAACATATAAAATTATCTCCCATAACTTTTTTAACTTGGCTATTATATGGAAAAACTTAAACAAGCAGTTTTACAAGCCCTTAGCACTGTAGAAGATCCAGACCTTAAAAAAGATCTAGTAAGCTTGGAAATGATCCAATCCTTGCAAGTAACTTTCGAAAAAGTAACTTTTACCCTTGTTCTTACTACACCAGCCTGCCCACTACAAGAATACTTAAAAAAAGCTTGTATAGAGGCTATTCGTTCCCATGTAAGTAAAGAAATACTAGTAGATATAACTACTACTGCTCGGGTAACGGCTACCCAATCTCAAGTAGGGAGGTTGCCAAATGTGAAAAATATTATTGCAATTGCCTCGGGCAAAGGAGGTGTAGGCAAATCAACCATAGCTGCTAATCTAGCCGTCAGTTTAGCTCAGCAAGGAGCAACAGTAGGCCTGCTCGATGCTGATATATTTGGACCTTCTATTCCCACCTTATTTGGCTGTGAACATGAAAAGCCTATTGTAGAACAAGTAGAAAACAAAAAATACCTAGTACCCTTAGTAAAGCATGGCGTTAAATTAATATCTATAGGCTTTTTAACCCCTCAGGAAGGTGCTGTGGTTTGGCGAGGCCCGATGGCTAGTACTGCATTGCGACAGTTTCTATATGATACAGCCTGGGAAGAACTAGATTATCTACTAGTTGATCTACCACCTGGTACTAGTGATATCCAGCTTACATTAGTACAAGCTGTCCCGGTAACAGGAGCCGTTATTGTAACTACACCTCAAAAACTAGCATTAGCAGACGTGGTAAAAGCCATTGCAATGTTTAAAAAGTCTGCCATTGAAGTACCGATACTAGGCCTGATAGAAAATATGGCTTATTTTATTCCAGAAGAACTGGCTAACAAACAACGGTATTATCCTTTTGGCCAAGGAGGAGGCAAGGAATTAGCAGATAACTACGATGTACCTTTTTTAGGGGAAATCCCATTGATAACAGCCATCCGAGAGACAAGTGATGAAGGTGTACCCGCTGCCAAGGCTTCAACCGAGTTAGGTAACTTATTTAAGGATTTAGCCAGTGCCCTAGCTCAGCAAGTAAGTATTCGCAATATACAGTTATTCCCTACTCAACGTGTCCTAAGAAAATAATTACTCTGATATCCCTATATATTAGAATAAATAACCTGTCGAGTACCAGGAAAAGCTGATATCACCAGGAAACCCTAAAAACATTTAACTCGGCCAGCAAATAACAAGCTAGCTTACATCACTGCTTTTGAAAATACTCTTGTAGCCCATCCCATAACAACCAACGTAACTGGAATCATAAATAAAAAAGCATATCCCACACTTACATGCATCAACTCTCCTATTGTTAAATGACGAGCAGCTTCAACTACATAATAGATTGGGTTGAAATGTGCAATAGTTCTAAGCCATGTTGGAGCAAGACTCATGGGAAGCATCATACCTGAAAGGAGCGTCAGCGGCATATTGATACCATGTGTAATAGGGGCTAGTTTATCTTCACTTTTTGTTATAAGTCCTAGCGCATAGCTAAAAGATGATGTAGTAGCAATTAATAAGCTTAGAAGGATGAGCAGTATACCTAGACCCGAAATGTTTATACGGAATCCAAAAGGTAAAGCAATCAGTACAAAGAATAATGAACTAATTAAATTAACAACCACATCTTGTAGTACCATTCCACCTAAAATGGAAAAGCGACTAATTGGGGTCACTCTAAATCTTTCAATAATACCACTTCTAAGCTCATCTATAATACCAAAACCAACAAACATTGATCCTCCAAATGCAGTTAAAGCTAGCATGCCAGGTACAAAAACAGTTAAAATATTATCAGTGGGAAAAGATTTGCTAAAAGCCAAACTTTTTAAAAGTGGAGCAAAAAGACCCAAATACATGACCGGTGTCGTAAGGCTCATAAATACAAAAGCTGGATTTCTGCGTGTTTCTGTTAATTTACGTCTGAATAATAAGCCTATTTCTTGTATCATACTTAGTCGTTTTTAATTGATGTATAACTTTCTAATTATATTATAGATTAATTGCCTATAGACCTCCTTCTTCTCGAAGCGCATGGCCTGTTTTTTTCAAAAACACGTCATCAAGTGTTGGCACAGATAAACTAATACTTTCAAGCACAATCTTTTCTGCATCCAATAAACGTAAAATCTGCGTTAACGCTACATCCCCTTGTTCTACATATAGACGTATAGGTTGGGTATCTGGAGCAATTTCCTTAATGAAAGACTGTCCCTTCAAAATTTGAATTGTCCGTTCTTCTTCTGATTTATTTACGCCAATATGAATAATATCACCCGAAATTTGTCTTTTTAAATCTTTAGGAGTGCCAACTTCTACAATCTTTCCTTGGTCCATAATAGCCAATCGATCAGCTAGGAAATCTATTTCATCTAAATAGTGAGAAGTAATAAATATGGTGATACCTTCTTTTTTCAAGGCCTTAATCTGATTCCATAAATTAGCACGATTTTGAGGATCCAGTCCAGTTGTTGGCTCATCTAAAAAAAGAATTTTAGGCTTATGCATCATTCCAAGTGCTACATCCAATCTACGTCGCTGGCCCCCTGAATAAGTGGTTACAAAACGATCAATACATTCCCCCAAAGAAAGAATTTCAATTAAATGATTGGCTGCTTGCTTAACTTCTGCTTGGCTCATACCATACAACCTGCCTTGCAACATCAAATTTTCACGGCCTGTAGCATTTCTATCTGCCCCTCCTTCCTGACTTACAAACCCAATCCTGCGCCTAACTTCTTGAGGCTGTGTTTTAACATTATAACCTGCTACAAAAGCATCTCCGCTATCAATAGGAAGAAGTGTTGTAAGCATTCTCAATGTAGTAGTTTTCCCAGCTCCATTAGGTCCTAAAAAACCAAAAATTTCTTTTTCGAACACTTCTAAATTTACGCCTCGTACGGCCTCATAGAAGCCTCCTTTTACAGGAAACTTTTTTTTAAGGTCTTTTATAGTGATTACGCTTTGCATAGAAAGATGAGATATTATTTTTTATAGTCCGCTAACAAAATTTTAAAATTACCGTAATTATAATCAAGCTACAGTAAATCACCAAAGAAATTAAGCAAAATGTAGGATAGGTTACATAGAAATATAAAGTTATACGCAAGATATGATAAAGATCTGAAGTCTAATCTTAGAAAACTGAAATAAGAACTTATATTTTTCTAGACAGATTATATCAAAGTTAAATTTGATAACCCCAGGTATAACTTTTTAAATTTCTTAGCTCGTCAAGCCTTATCAATCAAATGTTTATTTCCAAAAATATATCATCTAGATGCCATGATTATCATAAGCTATTTTGTAAAAGTAAATACAAAAATTTAGTATAATTTATATACATATTTGCAATTCTGATAAAAATCTTATATAATGCGACATTGCACATCATTATGCGATTATGATAAAAATATTGATCGTATTACCCTATATACACAAACGCATTAGCGTTTATTATTTGCGAGCTCTAATCACATCGGTTATCAGTCTGGCAGGGTTTCTAATGGTTGTATCTTGTAAAAATAAGAAAGCACCTAAACTGTCCCATCCATCTGCATCTGTTCCTGAAAATGAACAAACCGAACCATTCAATATGTCAGTGAAAAAATCACAGTTAATAGATAAACAAAAAACAATCAACTTGACCATAAAAGCCGTAGGCCAAGATAACATTTCTTGTATCCAAGATTTTAAGCTTCAAGTTAAATTTTTAGAAGAACAAGCTTTTGAGAGTCATATATCTTATGAAAATACTACTAATCAAAAAGAAACTGTAACCTATATCAATAAGGCTTTAAAGGAATTTAAAGATGTTTCTACTAAAATAACGGCCTCAACAAAGAAGCAGCTAACTATACCAATTAAATTAAAGTTAAACCCGGCTGATCAGGCCACCAAGCTTACGTTAGGAATAGAATTATTAGATCAACAACATACAGTCCTCCAAAAGATGGAAGTAGTCTGGATGAAAGGGAAATTATTAGTACGTAACATAGATGAATTAGTTGGAGGAAAGATAGGTAGCTTTATTTTAAAAAATGCCACAGATCATACCTTTGATGCCAACAAAATCGAGCTAAATTTATCTAGCTCTCCTGGTATTATATGTCAATTTGTAAAAACCAATACCCATACGGCTACATTAAGGCAATTACTAAAAGATGATGTCCACTCATTAAAATCAGATACGGAAACTGAGCCTATAGAATTCAAGGTAATCCCTGTCTCTAAGAGTAAAAATTCTAAAAATGAGATCAAACTTATCCTCACACAGGAACCAGGAAAGATAGCGCTAGTTACACATAAAATAACCTACAAACACCCCCCTACTCCTTCTGAAACAGAAAGTAGGCAAGAAAAATCTGACGTACAGAAAAACACATCAGAAAGTAGGCAACAGGAAAACACGTCTTCACACAAAACCACAACTGAACCTCAAAAACAGGAATCCACTCAAAAAGTCAATCAGGAAACCCAAGAACCAGCTAACACAAATACAAGCAATCAAGAATACGAATCGGCAAAAAAAGAAGAAGAAAAACAATCAAAGCACCCTAGCTTTAAAAAAGCCTCTGACAAAAATAGCCCAAAGCAGCAAGCAAGGTCTAAGAAAAAATCAGACATCCCTCCCAACTACATACCTGATTTACATCTGGACATTAAACAGAAATTAAAAAAACATGGAGAACCAAGTAAAAAGTTCCTTGTTCTTGTGCAGAATAAAGGACAAGAATTAAGTCAAGAAACCCTCTGTAATGTAACACTGAAATACAATGTTAAAGGAGAAGGTGATTTAACAAATGTTAGGCTTAAAAAAAGAAGAAGCCAAACTGTTATCAATGGAGCAAAACTAGGTGATCTTTTAAATTCTGGCTTGGCAGCAGGAAATCAAGAAAGCTTCGAATTATTAATAGAAAGCGGAAATGCAGAAAACTTGGTTATTGAGCTTTTTTTAGAAGGTGTAAAAAATACACATACAGCCCTAGTAACTTGGAAGCAAGTAGAAAAAATAAAGCAAAATAAAAACGAAACCAGCCCAATACCTGACCTGGAACTGAGCCTTGATAAACGAGATAATGAGACAATTAAAATGTTTAATCTTTTGCTAAAAAATAAAGGAGAAAAATTAAGCAAAGAGGATCTCAACAACATAAAAATAAAATATACCATCGAAGGGATAGGCGATTTAGCTGATGTAAAACTTACCAGAAGAAAAAGCAACCTATCAGATATCCAAGGGCAGAGCTTAGGAAATTTATTAAATAAGGGCATAGAGCCAGGACACGATACGAAATTTCAACTAATCATAAATAGTGTAAATGCTGATAGCTTAATTATCCAAATTAGTTTAGAAGGAGTAAAGTGCATAAATACAGTTCCAGTAAATTGGAAAAAGAAAGAAGAAAGAAAAAACAAAAAGATTAAGTAAAAAAATGTGTGATTCGTAGAGGTGGTTACAAGCAATCTATCAGTCTAAATGGTGACTAGTACACATGAATATAGAAATACATCAACCCCACGATAGCTTTGCCAAACGCATTCTTTCAGATATAGCTGTAGCACGCGAGCTCATAACAGTTCACGTGCCTGCTGATATTGTAAAAAGAATAGATTGGGAATCATTACAATTAACTAACAAAAGTTTTATTTCAAAGGAACTTAAACAATACCATAGTGACGTCGTATATAAATGTATGATTGATAATAAGCAAACCTATATATACACGCTTGTCGAGCACCAAAGTACCCCAGATGAATTGTTATCATTCAGGCTATTGGAGTATAATGTCTTATTAATAAGACAGCATTTAGATGAAGGAAATAAAAAGTTACCTATTATTAACCTTTGTATATATGCTGGCCAAGAGAGTCCCTATCCTTATTCGGTGGATATCTTTGACTGTTTTGAAGATATAGAACTAGCCAGGGGAAAGATGTTTAAACCTGCTAAGCTATTAGATTTAACAATATTAAATCAAGAAGAACTATTAAAAGATGGATCTTTCGGATTGGTAGAAATATTGCTTAAGCAGGGAATAGAACGTGATCATCTAAATTGGATAAATAATAATACAGTATTAATTTGTAAAATAACTAAGAGCCCTTTTGGATCTACTGGTGTAATGTATATATTAGGTACCGATGATAAGAATGATCCAGAAGATCTACTAAAAGCAATAATAAAAGCATCACCAGATCAAGAGACTATAATTATGAGTGCAGCACATAAATTACAAGAAAAAGCTAAACTAGAAGGTATACAAACAGAAAAGATGCAGATAGCAAAGAATATGCTTAAAGAAGGTTGTGAAATAAGCTTAATTCAAAGAATAACAGAGTTACCTAAAGTAAGCATAGAGAACCTTAAAAGAGAGATTGAAAAGTCTAGTAGAAATAAATAGGGCACGACAGCAGCATATAAATTACAAGATTTCTCTCCATACTGCTATCCTAGTTACCAAATTCTAACTTTTGCTCCGGTAGGGTTTATTTCCTACTAGATATATCAGCCTCCTCTGGACACGCAACCGTAATTTTCTGTTCATTCGCCCTGCTGGTCCAACCAAACAACACTCGATCTGATTCAAGGGATTTTAGTAGGCTTATCATATCGTAGATCAATTACTCGGCTAGGTAATCAAACTCAAATAAAGTATATTGGCTACAACCAATTAGAGAAAAGAATTCATACACTCCTATGGCTAAACAAATAACCCAATATTTAAAACTAGAAAATAAGTTAAAGCAACTTACACATCTTCGAAATCTGGCCTCTGTTCTGCATTGGGATGCAGAAATCAACTTACCCAAAGGTGCCACAGCTAATCGCCACGAAGAGTTAGCCACACTCACCATGCTTACACATGAAATGTCCACTTCACAAGAGTTAGGCAATTTGATTGAAGCAGCAACCCAAGAAATAGGCTATCTGGATGAATGGCAAAAGTCTAATCTAGCTACCATCAAAAGAAGCTATGAACATGCCCAATGTATTAACCCTGACCTACAGCATGCATATAGTATAGCTACCAGCGAATGTGAGTTTGTATGGCGAGAAGCACGCAAAAAGAATGATTTTACCCAATTGATACCTCACTTGGACCATGTCTTTAAGCTATCGCGTAAAATAGCTGATCTAAAAGCTAGTCATTTCAACAAGGATCCATACGATATGCTCATGGATGGCTATGATCCAGATAGAAGCACAACCGAAATACAAGGAGTATATGATATACTTAAGCGGGAGTTACCTAAGCTAATTGAGAAAATTACTGCCAAACAACAAGCAGAAAAAATTATCAATTTACCCGACAAAATTGACGAAAACATACAAAAGACAATTGGACTTCGACTCATTGAAAAGATGGGTTTTGACATGGATAAAGGACGCCTTGATAAGTCTGCCCATCCATTCTGCAGTGGTTCAAATGATGATGTACGGCTTACCACTAGGTATGATGAAAATAATTTTATAACAGGCTTATTTGGTATTATACATGAAACTGGTCATGGCCTATACCAACAAAATCTTCCCGAATCTTATCGAAATCAGCCTGTTGGCCAGCCCAAAGGTATGGCTTTTCACGAGAGTCAGTCTTTAATTATGGAGTGCCAAGCCGGGACCTCGTTCGAGTTTATACAATTTTTAGCCCGCCTTCTACGAGACGAGTTCGGATTCAAGGGCCCAGCTTATTCTGCTGAGAATCTGTATAAATTAGTAAATAGAGTTCAACCAAGCCTTATCCGCGTAGAAGCAGATGAGGTTACGTACCCGCTACATGTGATCATTCGTTTTGAAATAGAACAGGCTATCATAAAAGACAGGGTACAAGCAACTGATTTGCCCCATCTGTGGAATACAAAAATGAAAGAATACTTGGGCATTACTCCCACAAATGATAGCGAAGGTTGTATGCAAGATGTACATTGGCCGGCCGGATTGCTGGGCTACTTCCCTTGCTATACAAACGGCGCCATTATTGCTAGCATGCTCATGAAAGCCGCTCAAATCAAATATCCAGCTATCAAAACTGAATTACGTGAAGGTAGCTTTGAAAGTTTGAATACTTACCTCAACCAAAACTTACGAAATTTTGGTGCACAAAAGAGTTCTTCTGAATTGCTTAAAACATCAACAGGTTATGAAAAAATAAATCCTGGCATTTTCCTAGACTACCTAGCTGGCAAATATCTATAATAGCAAGCTTCTTGATTGGCTTCCAAAGAGCCAAGTTGAAATGCCTTAGGCCTACTAGCTAGTATCATGCTAAAACTGAATACTACGATGCTTTTTTCATCCATTCTGATCCGATACTTAAAAAATCAACTAACTCCATGTGATTATATGCTGTGGCTACCTGTACAGGTGTTAAGCCGTCGTTATTCGGCGTGGTTAGATCTGCCCCATGCGCTCTCAATATCCTTACTATCTCTAGATTACCTTTCTGAGCAGCTATATGCAACGGAGTAGTACCATTTTTATCCTTCGCATTAACATCTGCTCCCAGCTCCGTTAGCCACTTAACTTTATCCAAATCATTGTGTCGAATTGCCAAATGTAGCAGCGTTTGCCCATCCTCATATATTTTATCTATTAACAGTTTAATTATTTCTGTATGTCTCTCTTCTACAGCCACATGTAAAGGAGTTTTGCCCTGCTTATCTTTAGCATTAACGTTGGCTTTTAATCTCATTAACTCACGAACTACTTCTACATGCGCTTTTTTTGCAGCAATATGCAGAAGCGTATTACTTTGTTTATTTTTTGCATCCTTGGCATTCACATCAGCTTTTGAACCCATCAATAAATTAACTATTTCTGCACACCCGTTTTTAATAGCCAAATATAAAGGGGTATTACCCTGTTTATCCTTAGCATTAACTTTGGCTTTTAATCTTATTAATTCTCGTACTACGCTTACATGTCCTTTTTTAGCAGCCAAATGCAATGGGGTTTGGCATTTTTTATCCTTGGCATTTACTTTGGCTCCTAATTCTATCAAACGCTTAGCTAATTTTTTATGGCCTTGCAAAGCGGCCAAATGTATGGCCTTACTACCCAAATCATTTCGATCATTGATATATTGATTTCTAAATTTAAGTCCAGCTACTTTTCTTATTAACAGTTCAGCTATTTTTCTATAACCTTGCCAAGCAGCTAAATGCAAAGGAGTATTACCTTCCTCATCTTTTCCTTCTGAATTAGCCCCTTTCTCTAATAGTAATCTAACTACTTCTACATGCCCTTCTAAAACAGCTAAATGCAAAGGAGTACGATTGAGTTGGTTCTTGACATCAACCGCAGCTCCTATACTTAGTAATAGCTTAGCTAATTTTTTATGCCCTTGCAAGACGGCGAAATGCAAAGGAGTTAACCCTTGTTCATTTTGAGAATCAATATAGTTATTTTCTAGTTTAACCTCGGATGCCTTTTCTATTAATAGTTCAGTTACTATTCGACTTCCTGTCAAGGCAGCCAAATGCAAGGGAGTGTTACCCTCATTATTTTTTGCCTCTACCCTACCTCCTTGTTCTATTAAAAACCGAACTATTTCTACATGACTTTTCAAAGCAGCATATTGTAAAGGAGTACAGCCTTTATCATCTTTAAGATCTACCTGAGATACTTCTGGTAGTAATAATTGAATTAGTTCTAGATGTCCTTGCATAACAGCCAAATGCAAAGGGGTTTTCCCTGTTTTGTTTATATTGTTTACTTTAGCTCCATTTTGAATTAGCCGATCAGCTACTGCTCTTTCCCCTTTGTAAGCAGCTATATGCAAAGGGGTGTTCCCTTCCTTGTCTATCTTGTCTACCCTAACTTTTTTTCTTAATAACAAGTTAACTACTTCTATATGACCTTGCATAGTAGCGATATGCAAAAGGGTACGTCCAGTATCTTTCCACTCAGCATAAATGTCAGCTTTTTTCTTTATTAACAGATTAACTACGCTTGTATGACCTTTCGTAATAGCCAGATGCAACGGTGTCTGCCCATCTATATTCTCAGTATCTACTACCGCTCCCTGCTTAATTAATAATTTGGCTAATTTTCTATTTCTATTCAGAGCAGCAATGTGCAAAGGCTTGGTTCCTCTAACCTCGGCATTTACATCAGCTCCTTTTTTTATGAGATCATCAACTAAGAATAGGTGGCCCAGATGCGTAGCTGTATGCAAAGGAGTAAAACCATCTTTAAATGTAGTATTAACATTAGCTCCTTTTGCTACCAGCAGTCTAGCCATTTGTACATGCCCTTGTTGAATAGCTACATGCAGCGGCGTTAAAGCATCATGATCTTGCATATTAACATCAACACCTAATTGTATTAAACAATTAGCTTGCTCTACATTATTTTCTCGAACAGCCCAATGCAAAAGGCTTCGTCCTAATTTATCTCTAGCAGATGCTAAAAGTTTAGCTACCTCTAGATAGCCTGCTCGAAAAGCCATATCAAATGGCCTATGACCAGCTGTATTTTTAACCTGTATATCTGCCTCTTTTTCTAGTAATAATTGAATTATTTTTATGTACCCTCCCAAAGCAGCTACATGTAAGGGAGTATTGCCTTGCTGATCCTTGTGTGTCATGTCAACTTCAAAATCAATCAATACCTGAACTGTCTCTAGGTGATCTGTCTGAGCAGTCAAATGTAAGGAATTTTGGCCTTTGGAATTCAGTGCATGTAAATTGGCTCCCTTTTCTATTAAAAATTGTACTACTTCTCGCTGTCCTTTGTGAGCAGCTATATGTAAAGGAGTATGACCTTGACTATTTTTCTCTTCCATATCAGCTCCTGATTCCCATAATATCTCAACTACTTTTCTATGACCTCTTTGAGCAGCCCCATGCAAAGCTGTATGACCTCCATGGTCTTTCTCATCTACTTTTGCTCCTTTTGCTAGTAAAAGTTCAACTACCTTTTCATGCTCTTCTCGAGCAGCTACATGCAATGGGGTTTCTTGATTTATATTCTTAGTATGTATGTCTAATCCTTGTTCTATGAATAGCTTAACTATTTTTTCATGCCCTCCTGCAGCAGCTACATGTAAAAGAGTTTCTTGATTTATATTTTTAACCTGTATATCTACTCCTTTTTCTAGTAATATTTGAATAATTGCTTCATACCCTCCTCGGGCAGCTTCATGCAAGGCAGTTTCTTGATCCTTATTCTTAGCATGTATATCCGCTCCATTTTCTAGTAATATTTGAATAATTTCTTCGTGCCCCCTTTGAGCGGCATAATGCAAAGGAGTCTCTTGAGTTATATTTTTAACATGCACGGAATGTATAGGTTTAACACGGATTTCTGTTGCTTTTTTTATTAGTAGTCTAACGATCTCTGGATAGCCTTCTCGAGCAGCCACATGTAAAGGAGTATTACCTTCGTATCTATTTTGAATGCTAATAGTAGCTCCATGTTCTATTAAAAGCTCAGCTATTTCCCAGTAGCCTTTGCTAGCAACCTCATGTAAAGGAGTATTATCGTTGTATTCATCCTGGGCATTAACATCAGCTCCATGATTTATTAAAAGCTCAGCTAATTCTTGATTGCCTTGTTTAGTGGCTATGTGCAAGGGAGTTAAACTATGATTATTTTTAGTATCGATTTCAGCCTGCTTCTTGATTAAAAATTGTACCAACTGTATATTACCTTTATGAGCAGCTACATGTAAGCAGGTATTACCTATATTATTTTTTTCATTTACACAAGCTCCTTTTTTTATTAAAAAACAAACTAACCCTGTATTACCTATTGCAGCACCTAGATGCAAAGGCGTGTCACCATCTATATTCTTTAAATTAATATCAGCACCTAATCGTAGGAGGAGGAGGATTAAATCTCTATTGAACTTGGTATGTTTCATGGCCACCATATGTAACAAACTATTATAATTGTTATCTTTAAGATGGGAAATATTTGATCCAAAACTTTTCTTGATGAAAAATTCAATAAGCTTCATACTGTTCAAGACAATAACTTGTCTGAATAAAGCAGCTGAGTGAATGGAAATACCTTGCTTAAGCACTTGATTTTCAGATAACTCTTGGTTAGTCATTTCATTACTATCTAGCTCCTCTAAAAGTAATTTACTTCTATCATCTGTCAAATTACTCCCTTCTGCAATTAACAATTGTTTGATTGTTTCTATATGCCCTTTTTTAACAGCCAAATACAAAGGAGTCAAACCCTGATTGTTGGTAGCATGTATATCCACTCCTTTCTCAATTAAAAATCGAATTATTTCTATATGCCCTTCTATAGCAGCCAAATGTAAAACTGTATTACCTTCATTATCTTTCTCATTTACTTTTATTCCTTTTTCTACCAACATGGCAACTATTTCTAAATGACCTTTAAAAGCAGCAAAATGTAAAGCTGTTCGACCTACACCATTTTTTTCATCCACTTGTACTCCTTTTGCTAGTAACATCGTAACTATTGCTTGATGGCCTTTCAAAGCAGCAAAATGCAAAGACGTATAACCTCTATCATCTTTCTTTTCCACTTCTGCTCCTTTTTTTAGTAAAAATTCAACTATTTTTAAATGGCCTCTCACAGCAGCCCAATGCAAAGCCGTCTCACCTACATTAGTTTTTTCATCCACTTCTGCTCCTTCTTCTAGTAAAAATTCAACTAATTCCAGATAGCCTCCTCGAGCAGCAAAATGCAAAGCTGTATAATCATTATCATTTTTCTCATCCACTTTGGCTCCTTTGTTTAGTAAGAATTCAACTAATTCTAGATGACCTTCGCTAGCAGCTAAATGCAAAGCTGTGCCAATTATATTATCCTTTTCATTCATTTTTGCTCCTTTGTCTAGTAACATCGCAACTATTGCTTGATAGCCTTCCATAACAGCGTGATGCAGAGCTGTATAATCTCCATTATTTTTCTCATCTACTTTTGCTCCTTTTGCTATTAAAAATTCAACTATTTCTAGATGGCCTTGCATAGCAGCTAAATGCAAAGCCGTATGACCTCTATTATTCTTCTCATCCACTTTTGCTCCTTTGTCTAGTAACTTCGCAACTATTGCTTGATGGCCTTTCACAATAGCAGCATGCAAAACTGTCTCTCCTGCATTAGTTTTCTCATCTATTTTTGCTCCTTTGTCTATTAACATCGCAACTATTCCTTGATGACCTTTAAAAGCAGCAAAATGTAAAGCTGTCTTATCTACATTGTCTTTTTCATCCACATTTGCTCCTTTTTCTAACAACATCGCAGCTATTGCTTCATGGCCTCCAAAAGCAGCAACATGCAAAGCTGTCCTACCTTCCTTATCTTTCTCATCCACTTTGGCTTCTTTGTCTAGTAACTTCGCAACTATTGCTTGATGGCCTTTCACAATAGCAGCATGCAAAACTGTCTCTCCTGTATTAATTTTCTCATCTACTTTTGCTCCTTTGTCTATTAAAAATTCAACTAATTCTAGATGACCTTCTCTAGCAGCTAAATACAAAGCCGTTTTATCTACATTGTCTTTTTCATCCACGTTTGCTCCTTTGCCTAATAACATCACAACTATCGCTTGATGACCTTTCAAAGCAGCAAAATGCAAAGCCGTCTTATTCATACTATCTTTTTCATCCACGTTTGCTCCTTTTTCTACTAACATCGCAGCTATTGCTTGATAGCCTTCCTGGGCAGCAAAATACAAAGCTGTATGATCTTCATTATCTTTCTCATCCACTTTGGCTCCTTTTGCTAGTAACATCGCAACTATTGCTTGATGGCCTCCAAAAGCAGCAACATGCAAAGCTGTCCTACCTTCCTTATCTTTCTCATCCACTTTGGCTCCTTTGTTTAGTAACATCGCAACTATTGCTTCACAACCTCCAAAAGCAGCAACATGCAAAGCTGTCCTACCTTCCTTATTTTTCTCATCCACTTTGGCTCCTTTGTCTAGTAACTTCGCAACTATTGCTTGATGGCCTTTCACAATAGCAGCATGCAAAACTGTCTCTCCTGTATTAATTTTTTCATCTACTTTTGCTCCTTTGTCTATTAAAAATTCAACTAATTCTAGATGATCTTCTCTAGCAGCTAAATACAAAGCCGTTTTATCTACATTGTCTTTTTCATCCACGTTTGCTCCTTTTTCTACTAATATCGCAGCTATTGCTTGATAGCCTTCCTGGGCAGCAAAATGCAAAGCTGTATGACCTTCATTATCTTTCTCATCCACTTTGGCTCCTTTTGCTAGTAACATCGCAACTATTGCTTGATGGCCTCCAAAAGCAGCAACATGCAAAGCTGTCCTACCTTCCTTATCTTTCTCATCCACTTTGGCTCCTTTGTCTAATAACATCGCAACTATTGCTTGATAACCTCCAAAAGCAGCAACATGCAAAGCTGTCCTACTTTCCTTATCTTTCTCATCCACTTTTACTCCTTTGTCTATTAACATCGCAACTATTCCTTGATGACCTTTAAAAGCAGCAAAATGTAAAGCTGTCTTATCTACATTGTCTTTTTCATCCACATTTGCTCCTTTTTCTAACAACATCGCAGCTATTGCTTCATGGCCTCCAAAAGCAGCAACATGCAAAGCTGTCCTACCTTCCTTATCTTTCTCATCCACTTTGGCTTCTTTGTCTAGCAAAAATTTAACTACTTCTAGATGGCCTTCCTGAGCAGCTAAATGCAAAGCTGTCTTATCCATATTGTCTTTTTCATCCACGTTTGTTCCTTTATTTAATAGCATAGCAACTATTGCTTGATGGCCTTTAAAAGCAGCAAAATGCAAAGCCGTATAACCTTCCTTATCTTTCTCACCCACTTTGGCTCCTTTTTCTAGTAACATCGCAACTATTCCTTGATGATCGCCCAAAACAGCAACATGCAAAGCCGTCCTACCCACATTATTTTTCTCATCCACTTTGGCTCCTTTTTCTAGTAACATAGCAACTATTCCTTGATGATTGCCCAAAATAGCAACATGCAAAGCTGTCCTACCCACATTATTTTTCTCATCCACTTTGGCTCCTTTTTCTAGTAACATAGCAACTATTCCTTGATGATTGCCCAAAATAGCAACATGCAAAGCTGTCCTACCCACATTATTTTTCTCATCCACTTTGGCTCCTTTTTCTAGTAACATAGCAACTATTCCTTGATGATTGCCCAAAATAGCAACATGCAAAGCTGTCCTACCCACATTATTTTTCTCATCCACTTTGGCTCCTTTCTCTAGTAAAAATTTAACTACTTCTAAATGGCCTTCCTGAGCAGCTAAATACAAAGCCGTTTTATCTACATTATCTTTCTCATCTACTTTTGCTTCTTTTGCTATTAAAAATTCAACTATTCCTTGATGGCCTTTCAAAGCAGCTAAATGCAAGGCTGTCTTACCTACATTATCTTTTTCATTCACTTTTGCTCCTTTTGCTAATAGCAGCTTCACTTCTTGCACATTACCTTGCTGTACGGCTACATGTAAGGGATAAACATGATTATCTGAAGTGCATCTTTCGCTCGGCTCTTGTATGATCTCTTTTATTTCTTCTTTTTTCTCACTTCTCTCTTGCCTTTCATTTGCATCATTTGCTAAGTTGTTGCCAGCAAACTGCCTAGCTGGCCCAAAGCGATTATTATTTAGGACTCTTAGCGAATCGACAGCGGGCTGATAGCACCCAATTGCTGCTAATTCTAACCAATGCCTTGCTTTTTTCTCATTCTCATTAGTTGGATTCCTATGAAATGTTTCATAAGCCCTTTTTCCCAATTCAAATTGTGCAGCTGCATCATTTTTATTTTCAGCAAGTTTGACTAAATCTTCGTCTGTGCTTTGAGCATAGTTAATTGATTGTTGTAATTCTTCTTTAACCTTTTCTTCTTGCACGCACCCTTCCTTTCTATTTTTTCTATTTTGTTGTACGTTATCATAATTCTTTTCGGTTATACTTGATTGGTATCGCGGGTTCTTCTGTAAAGTAGCCAGCTGTTTGGCTTGTAAACGTTGCAAAACCTTATTATCTGGCTCCCTCTTAAATTTTTCAATAGTTATTAATAATTCTTCAGACGCTGATGGACCTGGTAGTGTTTCTATATTTTGTTCGGAAGCCACCTTTTTGCTGCTAACTTTTAGATGATCTCCCTTATATTTTATTTTATCCGCTGCTTCTCTTTTATGTTTCTTCTTCTTTTTCGATTTCTTTTTTTGTTCCTCTTTATCTCCTTTATTCTTTTCTTCTACCTTATCCTGATCGTTATTCTTTCTTTCCTGGAAGCTAATACTTACTGATTGTTTACTTTTTTTATTCTCTTTTCTTTTCTTAGTTTTCTTTTTTTTATTAGCCTCTTTCTCTCCTTTCTCATTTTTTTCTATATCTTCTTTCTTACTATTTTCATCTTCTTGCTCTCCATTTTTCATACCCCCTAACAAACCTCCATGATCTAGGTGCACATATCCTACCTGATGGATACCCGATTGAGGCCAAACAACATGAATACATCGCTCTTGCATGAATGGGGGTAAACCGACATATTGTTCTAATCTAGTCCCCATTTCAAGATAAACAGGTAGTAGCTGAAGCTTTCCCAACGAATTTCCTATCTTTTTACTTACGTCTGCTTGCCACCCCAATTCTTTCTGATAAATTTTTACATGATATCCTTTCAAATTAAAGGTATGGGATATTTCTTCATGCCGCTGTTTTTTAGTAGCGATAGGAATAATCTGATCACATTTTACAAAATTAGGGGTTCTTCTAGTTCTTTTTTCTTTAGATTTTTTCTTAGAATACTGTCTAATAGCTCGCTCTCGAGACTTAAGAGCCACGTTTCTAGAATTAGGAAATGGCCGAGGCTTATTAGAATTTTTTGCAGGCTCTTTAGACCAGTTAACATCTAAGTTAGCCTCCGTTGGAAGTAAATCATCCCTTTTTGTACCTTCAGTAGAGAGATATGTAGATGCTTCATTTTTATCAAGATCTGTTTGAACTAATTTCTTATCGATAGCAACTTGTCTATTGAAAGATTGATCCTGCTCCTTTACATATACCGGAGGTGTAGATGGATTTAAACAACTTTGCAAACATGAACTTATTAATAAAATACAACTTACTAATCTTGAGTTTATGCGTGTTGGTTTAGCGTTTTGATACATAATTTATACGAGCAATAAATAATGACTATATAATAGCTAATAGCTAGTATATGCACAAGAAAACTACAAAAAATAACCAAGCTAGTTGAAAGGTCCAGCAATAAATTAATAGTATGGTTTAAATGCTTATAGGAAAAATTTATCTAACATGAGACCCTTATATGATGTATTGATTGTGGTGTCAGGGCCCCAGCCCTGACACATATTTATTGACGAACCTAAACGACTCAAGGTGGCGGTTATGCAAGGACTCTACTGATTAGCAACTTGGGTTAATTAGCTTAACTGTTTTATAAACCACAGCACCAGATCATCATCCAAAGGCACATTGTTACTGGGAGTGATAGACTGATAATTATAAGTAATTCCCCTTCCATCTGGAATATAGCCATGCTGCACATAGACCCTTTGCGCTGAACTATATCCTGGATATAACCCTACCCCCAAACCTACCCGATTGGTTTTAGTAACAGCCATTGCCTCAGCAGTATCTAAAAGCCTAGAGCCAACCCCATGTTTTCGAAATGAAGGCAATACATTTAAATCCATGATTTCTGGAATTCCTTGATCATAAAAAGACTTATAGTTGGACTTCCAACTTAGGGTTACATAACCTGCAAATTGCTGACCTAAATGAGCAATCCACACCTGCCGAACGCCCTCTGCCTGTTCTTGCCAGTATGTTTGAAAAGTTGAGATTGGTTTGGGCCAATCAGCATTTGCGAAATTTGTAACAATAGTAGGTATATCTACTTGAGCAAACGGCCGAATTTCAATGTTAGAATTATCTTTGTGGGCTAAATTTTTAGCCAAATAATAATAACTAGCACCTCTTACATATCCATGGCGCACAAAATCAATTTAAAAACCTAGTTTCTTATAAAATTTTGGTGCTTGAAAGCTCTTACTTTGTAAAAAAACAAAGTTGCACCCCTGTTTCCTAGCAAATTCTATAGCATGTTCCATGAGTTGACTTCCATATCCTCGTTGGCGATAAGGTTTCTCAACAAAAAGCATTCGTATGTAAAAGTTAAATCCAGCTTGTTAAACTACCCTGCTTAATTTGGCAGGTCATAAGTATTTTCCAAGGGATATATCGCGAGAATCGTTTTTATAGCCGTCTGGATCATTAAATGGCATTTCACTATAACCTTGGCATTTATAAAATTGCAAGGATTCGGGCGAAGATTCGATATGAATACTCTTATATCCCTGGGCCTTAAGCCATTTTTCGATTAAAGCTACAAAGTATCTGCCAAATCCTTGATTACGTTTTGTCTCATCAATCACTATAATCCGAATAGCCGATCGATATTCCTTCCAAAACTGAATATGTGCGTAGCCAATAATCTCAGTACCTTGATACAAAACTACATGTTCATGTTCATGTTCAGGATGCTTAAATGTCCATTCGTACGGGTCAGACACTGGAACTTTATCAAAGAAATATGTTTGACGAAACTGTCTTGCTACATTCCATTCGCCATAGTGCGTGCATTTTAAGAATCTTAAACGATTAAAGCCGGCTTGTCGTAGTATCGTTCGAATGAAAACGTCTTTTCCCAAAGTATATTCTGAAAACATACTGCTGCTTTTTTTACAAGACACATCTTCTTCCTGCAAAAGATTTTGTTTAAGGGCCATATATTCATCACGTGCAACAGCATTTTTTCGCAGATAATCCCTAAAGCAAAGATTCAATTCAATTTCTGGATTACCATCTTCATAAACATGCAGATTTAGGTCTACATCTCCGCGCCTGCTAAAACCATAATGCAAAGGGATATTATATTCCCCTTTATACTGAATGCCTATTGCTTCTAAACTTGTTATTGTACTTGCTGGGTCTTTTACAACCACAATTATATCTATCTTAGGCTTTGCAGCTAGCCCAGGTACTGACGTTGAACCAATATGATAAATGGCAATACAATTATCTCCCAATGATTCTTTGATCTTTGCAGCTTCAATTTCAAATTGTTTTGGCCAATCAGGATTATAGGGAACTATTTCAATAGCTTTCATAAAAATTTACTTAAAAAAATAGAATAGTAGTTAGAATTAGTCTGTACCTAATCATCATTTTATGTATTACCCTAGCACATACGTCTAAAGCTATCTATGTTCGAAAATGTGAATACAATTTTTAGTAAAAAGCTTCTATATGCTTAAAAAAATAAAAAATTAATCATCTAATTTTAAGAACGTTTATATTTATGTGTTTAATGTAATTTCATAAAAATTAGGGCCTAAATCTGAAACTTAATTAGCAACACATTGAAATTCTTATTAAGCAACCTATAAAAATAACTCATGAAAGGAATTATCCTAGCTGGCGGCAACGGTACAAGACTATACCCCATCACTCAGAGCACTTCTAAATGCTTATTGCCTATTTATGATAAGCCTATGATCTATTACCCTCTTTCTGTACTCATGATGGCGGGTATTCGAGAACTACTCATCATCACTACTCCACAGGATCAGTCGGCTTATAAGCGACTTCTAGGGAATGGCAATCAACTAGGTATAAACATCAACTATGCTATTGAACCATATCCCAGGGGAATCGCTGCAGCCTTTATGATAGCAGAACAATTTATAGGCAATAACACAGTCAGCTTAGTTCTAGGAGATAATCTGTTACATGGAGAAGGACTTGCTGACATACTCCAACAAGCTACCCAATTACAAGAAGGCGCTTTGGTCTTTGGTTATTATGTAGATCAGCCAGAGCGGTATGGCGTTATAAAATTTGGGAATCAACAAGAAGTAGTAGATATCATCGAGAAGCCCAAGAATCCGCCTTCTAACTACGCCGTCACAGGTATCTACTTTTATGATAATTCGGTTGTAGCCAAGGCTAAACAACTACAACCATCTGCACGAGGTGAATTAGAAATAACAGATATCAACAAATTGTATTTACAAGAAAAAAAGCTTCAAGTAACTTGTCTAGGACGAGGTACTGCTTGGTTAGATACAGGTCAACCCGATGCTTTGCGGGAAGCATCCGATTTTATAGCCGTGATAGAACATAGACAAGGGCTTAAGATAGGCTGCATTGAAGAGATTGCTTTTAAAAAAGGGTATATCCATCTTGACCAGCTCAAAGCGCTAGCACTACCTTTACAACAGACAGCCTATGGGGACTATCTACTACGTGTAGCAACCGAGAAGAATAACTATGCGGATAACTAAAACATCTATTCTGGGTTTACCTCTTATTGAGCCAGAACTAAAAATAGACCAGCGAGGCTATTTTATGGAAGTTTATCATCGAGAAAAGCTGGCAAACCTAGGTATAACCAATGAATTCATTCAAGAAAATCAATCTTATTCTAAAAAGGGCACCATTAGAGGGCTACATTATCAACTTCATCCCTATGCACAAGCGAAACTTATACGTGTTATAGAAGGAGAAATTTGGGACGTAGCCGTAGATATCCGTCAAGGCAGTCCTACTTTTGGGAAATGGGAAGGCATACTACTTGCTGCAGACAATAAAAAACAATTGCTAATACCTCGCGGATATGCCCATGGGTTTTCTGTAATAAGTACCCAAGCGACAGTCCTCTACAAATGCGATAACTTCTATCATCCAGAATCAGAAGCCGGAATCTATTGTCTAGATAAACACTTAGGAATTGACTGGAAAATAAACACCCCCCCCATACTCTCTACAAAGGATCAACAACTGCCGCATTTTGACAAAGCAATCATTAATTTTAATTACAAAGTGTTATGATTAACGTATTAATTACAGGCAATCCAGGGCAACTAGCGCAAGCCCTTTATCATACACAACATACACCCCACTTAGATTTATCAGCAATCTATAAGTCAAGACAAGAATTAGATATAGCTCATTTTAAACAGCTTCGTACTTATTTAGAAAAAAATCCCATTCATTATCTTGTCAACTGTGCTGCCTATACCCAAGTAGATTTAGCAGAAACAGATCAGGCAAATGCAAAAACCATCAATGCGATAGCTCCAGGCTATCTGGCTAGCCTAGCAAAAGAGCTAAACTTTACCTTATTACATATTTCAACAGACTATGTATTTGATGGATTGCTAGTGAAACCTTTGACAGAGGATATGCCAACTACCCCTACCAACTATTATGGACAAACTAAATTAGCGGGTGAACAGCAGATACTAGCCCACCATACTTCAGCCTATATTATTAGAACATCCTGGCTATATAGCACGATGGGCAATAACTTTCTTACTAGGCTACTCAACCGCTCTTCAACCGAAGAACACATTCATATGGCGTATGATCAGCTCAGCAGCCCTACCTATGCACTAGACTTAGCCAAAGTTATCTGGGAGATCATACGACTTATTAATCAAAATCCTAACTTGTACGAGCCAGGAATTTATCATTATGCCAATGAAGGGGTAGCCAGCCGTTATGATTTTGCTTGGCAAGTTAGGAAAAGATTCAATCTAACCGCCGAAATTATCGCTCAACCTTTCAGCAATTTTCTCCAAGGTGCAAAAAGGCCCGCCTATAGTGTGCTTAATAAAGAAAAAATCAAACAAACCTTTGAGATCACTGTTCCCCACTGGCAGGAAAGCTTAGAACATTGTTTACAACATCTAACCCATCATATCCTATGAAAAATATATTGATAACTGGAGGAGCAGGTTTTATTGGTTCTAATTTCATACCTTATTTTTTAGAAAAATATGCTAATTATCAAATTGTTAATGTAGATAAGCTTACCTATGCAGGAAGTTTAGACAACCTCCTAGAGGTTGCATGCCATCCACAGTATCACTTTTTCCAAGGAGACATCACAGATCAAGCATTCATAACCTCATTATTTAAAAAATTTGACTTCCAAGGAGTTATTCATTTGGCTGCAGAGTCCCATGTAGACAGATCCATTCAAGATCCTACTCCGTTTGTAAAAACCAATCTAGAAGGAACCTTTATCTTATTAGAAGCAGCCCGCTTATATTGGTTAAACGAGCCTGGTTTACCTAAAAAAAATCATGTGGCAAGTCGTTTTTTACAAGTATCTACGGATGAAGTATATGGCAGTTTGGGCCCTACTGGTTTTTTTACAGAAGAAACAGCGTATGCACCTAATAATCCCTATAGTGCTACGAAGGCAGGTAGCGATCTGTTAGTACATAGCTACATACATACCTACGGCCTCAACGCCGTAACTACTCATGCTTCGAATAATTACGGACCTAAACAATACGCTGAAAAACTAATTCCTAAAGTTATTCAACATGCTTTACAACAAAAGTCTATTCCTATACATGGCCAAGGTAAAGCAATTAGAGACTGGCTATATGTGTTAGATCATTGCAAGGGCATCGATTTAGCCTTTCATCATGGTAAGTCTGGAGAACATTATAATTTTGGGGGTAACCATGAAGAAACCAATCTTCAGATAGCCTACCAAGTATGTATCTTGCTAGATGAATTAGCCCCGCTTCCGGAACGAAATTCTTATAAATCGCTGATTACTTTTGTAACGGATAGACCAGGAAATGACCAACGTTATGCCTTAAACATTCAAAAAGCTAAGAATGAATTAAACTGGGAACCAAAAGAAAACTTTGAAATCGGACTTAGAAAAACTGTAGAATGGTATTTAAAAATGTTTAACAAAAATTTTAACATATAATAAACAAATGATATATTCATAATAAGGTACAATTACATAAGTATAGTTAAATAAGCAATCATTAAAATTTTCTAAATCTTTACGTACTGTATAATTATGTATTCCATAATTAAAAGCTTTCCTCAAAATCTACAAGAAGTCATCAATCAAGTAAAAAAAACTACGCTTAAAAACCTTACTAAACCTATACGTAACATAATGATTACCGGCATGGGCAGTTCAGGTTTAGCAGGCACCCTTGTAAAACAGTGGGTTATTGACAAATTATCCATTCCCTTAGCTACCAACCACGACTACCATTTACCTACCTATGTCGATGAACATACCCTACTTATTGTTGTATCCTATTCTGGTAATACACAAGAAACTATCCAAGCTTTTCAAATGGGTATTAAACATCAAGCTAATATACTTGTTATTACATCTGGCGGCAATCTTCAAAAAATGGCTCAAGAACAGGGGATAGATGTGCTTCCATTACCTAAATACCTTCCTCCCAGAGCTTGCATAGATCACACCATTGTACAAGTTCTTTTTATACTTTATTTCCACAGACTACTAAATTGGGAATTTCTACCAGAGTTTGAATCAGCCATTCAATTAATACGTGATAATCAAGCTCAAATTCAAGCAGAAGCGGAACAAGTAGCCTCCAAAATTCAAAGTAGCTTACCCATCATTTATACAATAGCTCCGTATGAAGCAGTGGCTATACGCCTTAGACAACAGCTTAATGAGAATAGTAAACAGCTTTGTTGGTATCACACACTTCCAGAATTGTCACATAACGAAATTGTAGGATGGGAATCAAATGACGATCAAAATCTAGCCGTTATTATACTGAATGGATATACAGAAGATCATAACTTAAAGCGCCAACTAGAAATTACACAAGCGATCATACAAAAGCACACAAACACAATTATTACATTAAATGCACAAGGACAAACTCATTTGATACGTTCTTTATATCTAATCCACCTAAGTGATTGGATTTCTTTTTATCTAGCTCAAAAAAAAGGTGTCGATCCACTAGAAGTAAAATATATTGATCAGATAAAAACAGCTCTATATGCAGACAATTGATTGCTTTTTTTAAGGTAAATCTGCCTTAAATGAGAATTAGTTTATCAATAGAAAAAGGGATTGTGTATTTAAAATCATATCTTTGAGTCATTTATATATTGGTTGATAAAAAATAGACATACATCTAATAACTGCTTATGATAGCCTACCAAAACTATAAATTCTCTTTTGTAACACTTTTAGTTAGCATGATCCTATTAAATAGCTGTGATAACTGTAGAAATGCAACCAAATCTGATCGGCTAAAACAAACACCCAAAGGCAAAGAAGAGTTTTTAGACAACGAGCCGGAAATACCGACCAAAAATAAAGGCATTATTAATATTGGGAATAGCTGTTATATGAACTCCGTCATACAAATTCTTGCCTCATTTTATCAGAAACCATTTGAAAAAAAGAAAGAAACTCCTCTAGCAAAGGCCGCGAACGACATTATTAATGCTATTACTGACAAAGAAGAAGTCACTCCAGCCGAAATAAGAAAAAAGGCTACAGATTTTTTTAATGCACTCAAAAAGCCAGAACAAGAAGGTGGAATTGATTGGAAGCCCAAATGTGGAAGCCAAGAAGATGCAGCCGAATTGATTGGAAAAATATTTGATTGGCTAGACATGCCGAAAGCAGAAACTAACTATAAACTTATTCATCCCACAACTCACGCCGAACGGTGGAAAACAGGTACAGACCTATGGTCTATTTGGCAACTACCAATGGAGAAGAATCAGGTTAAAAACATGCAAACGCTATTCGACAATAGCTTGCCCTCCGGAAATCCAATAGATATTAATTGGACAGGACATGATGCAAATGATGTAACAGCAACCGAAATTCCTCGTTTAAAGAATTTAAATCAACTCTATGGAAAAATGCTGATTATATCTCCAAAAAGATTTGAATTTGATAATACTGATAATACTGCTTCTAAAAAAACTGCTTCCAAGATTACAACAAAGATAACTGCTCCTTTTACACTCACCATAAAAAAAGAACAAACTGCTGATTTATCTCAGGATCTTCTCTATGAATTAGTCGGCTTTATTCGACATAGTGGAGATGTTGGCGGTGGCCATTATGTAACTTACACCCAAGTAGATAGTAAATGGATTTTATATGACGATAGCAGTGTATCCGAAGTGCCAGTCGGGCAAATCCAATCTCCTGCCGAACAAGCTTATTTATTTTTTTACAAACAAGTACCCTGAGCAAGGAGATGGGAAAACCAGTTGAGATGTAGTAAATTCGGTAGCTTATCAATTTAATCGTTAATTTGTTAGCTACAGCTAGCATCCCCTTAACTAGCAACCTGGGTTATTTAGAAAGATACATTTCGTTACCCTATAAATATCTTGAAGCCTATGGATTGTGGTGTCAGGGCTGGAGCCCTGACACACACTTAATTCTAATTTATCTATCAAGCAGCACGAGCTATACAGCCTAGATTTTGCTAATAAATTTATTGGAAATGATCCTTTTATTTAGTAGCTTCTTAAAATGATATAGGCTATTTCAATAGCATGCAAACCCTTTATAAATAAAAACTTCATTCACTAAAAATATGGCAAAAATCTATATTTATTGTGGCATCGTGCTAACTTTCATTTTAGGATGTGGAGAAAAACCTATGCCTTCCGATGAAGCTTACAGAATCCCTGAAAATACAAAACCAGCAGCTCTAAGCAAAGAATGGGAAGAAAAATTCGCATTGATAGACGATAGCGACCCTGGCAAAAAAAATCTAATTGATAATATAATGAAACTTACAAAAGAGAATCGTGATGCATTATTAGAAATGTTGAATGTAAATCCCTATCAAGAAGAAAAAAAACGCTTTTTACAAGATTTCGCTTCATTTTCAAAAGATCAACAGGCTCATTTGATAAGTATCCTTCTTCATTTAGAAAAAGAGGACAAAACACTAATTCTTAAATTGATTAGCCCTGAAGAATTCAACCTTACAGAAAAACTAAAGATGCTCAAGCTGTATCTTGGGCTAGATTCAAATAGCCGAAATTTAATAGAAGAATTTGAGAAAAAATTGGAAGAAGATCCGCAATAGAAATTAGTAGCAAAAATTGTAAATTCGCTCTAAAATAGTTTTATAAAATTAAAAAACATGAAACAAACTAGAGTTGCTATTAATGGTTTTGGAAGAATCGGCAGGTTAAGCTTAAGAGCTTTATTACAAAAGAAAAATTTAGAAGTAGTGGCTGTAAATGATTTGACTGATGCACCCACGCTAGCCCATTTATTTAAATATGATTCTAATTATGGGCCATTTCCAGGGCATGTAACCTACGATCAAGAAAACTTGATTATAGATGGTAGGAAAATCAGGGTGTATGCCCAATCCAATCCTACTAACCTACCTTGGGAAGCCTTGCAGATCGATACTGTACTAGAAGCTACCGGAAGATTTTTGGATAAGCCTAGTAATACACAGCATCTTACAGCAGGTGCTAAGCGAGTAGTTATTTCAGCACCCGCGAGCGAAGATATTCCTACAATTGTATTAGGTGTAAATGATCACATTTTACCTACTGCTGGCCCCATTTTATCAAACGCTTCTTGTACTACCAATTGCCTAGCGCCCCTTGCCTATTTATTAGATACGCATTTTGGCATTGAAAGAGGCTATATCAATACCATCCATGCTTATACTGCAGATCAAAGGCTACAAGATGCACCCCATAAAGATTTACGAAGAGCCAGGTCGGCTACCAAATCAATTATACCTACTACTACAGGAGCTGCCAAATCTATAGGAACTGTATTGCCCCAGCTTCAAGGCAAATTAGATGGCATCTCCATGCGTGTCCCTGTCTCAGATGGCTCTATACTTGACTTGACTGCTATTCTCAGAAAACCAGCCACCAAAGAAATAATCAATGCTACCATGAAGCAAGCAGCAGAAGGAAATATGAAAGGCATATTAGCTTATACAGAAGATCCGATTGTCTCAGTAGATATTATCGGCAACCCCCACTCCTGTATTTTTGATGCACAGCTTACTTATACCCAAGGAAATTTAGTTAAAGTTATAGCCTGGTACGACAATGAAGGAGGCTATGCACATCGGATTGCTGATTTGATAAGTAGGTTAAATAATTGATAAAGATATGTACCATGCAACTCGATTAGAAAAAAGACATATCCGCGCACGAACCCCGTTAGGGCTCATCCTTGTAAGGATTGTAGGGTTGTGGATAATCCAGTAACACGTAATCTTCTTTGGAAATTTTAATTCTCATTATAACCTCTCAGCGATCTTTAAAAGATGCTCCGGCTTTTTCAATCTGGATCCTCGCTAGACATACCTACAAGTTTGAACAAGCGTAACAGTGCGGGATATTGGATTTACTTTTATCTCATTTCTTCCTTCTATTTTTCTTGATTGATTAGCTTGTTTTTTTAACTCATTTTAATTAGTTTATTATTAAGCGTTAAAGAAAAGTAGGGTTCAGATTGATCTATATTTTAAATCTTTCAGCGTACTAATCAATTATCAATTCTAAACATACCATCACCGTGTTTGATACCTGTATTAAGACAATTTTAACTGACCTTAATAGGCATATAAAAGCCAGAACAGGTTTAAATGAAGACCAGGCACTTTATGCCACTTATACCGATTTAGCGTCACCAGCAATTAATAATTTATATACAAACAAAGTTATTATGAGTGTGGTAGACATCGTACACCAAGAGACTACACAAAGCTCTAACACCTATATACAGCAAGGAAACAATTACATTGTTAAAAATTTACCTATCAACTTTTATCTATATATACTTTTTGCAGCTCATTTTGAAGCCGAGCATGCGCTAGAAGGTTTAAGCTATTTAGCACGTGTTATAGCCTTTTTTAATTCTAAAAATTATTTTACTTCTAAAAATACTCCCGACTTAACCTATCCTGAATTAGATGGTATTTCAGTATCAATTATCAATCTAGACCATGAACAAAAAAGCTCTTTGTGGACCTGTTTGAAGTCTACCTATATGCCATCTGTAGTTTATAAAATAGGAATGATTCCTATAGAAGATAATGCGATCTGGCCAACAGTTCCGCCAATCAATGAAATTTACAATTCTCTTAAGCAATAAAATATGCCTTTTGCTTTAAAGTTATTTAGGATCAACTTTCAGAATACGTATTACACCAATCAGGCGGAAAATGACTTCCATGTAATACCCGATGAAAAAACCAAAAAATTTATGCATGACCACAACATGCGTCTCATATCTTATAGAGGGATGATCGAAATGATGTGGTTAACAACAAGATTTGAAAATCCCCTTCAAGTTTTCGAACAAAAAATAGCAAACCATCATTTAAATTTTTATGTAGAAATCAGCAATCCACATGTATTTAGTTTCTCCTTACTAACGATTGACCCAGAACAGATTTACTATTTTAGTAATTCCACAGGCTCTCAAAAACTACATCAAAAAGATTACGTAAGCGAAGAAGATAAAGTATCGCTCCAACGTGTTGCTCCTATAATAGGCAAGTCCCTCAAGAACATATTTGGGATTATTAATATCCAACTAGATAAGTTATGGAAAGGGAAAATAAACATCGAACAATTGCCTATCGAATACACCATTCAAATCAAAGCTCGGGAGACCATCTGGAGTTATCAGATAGTAGACCTACATAATCGTATAAAAGTTCCTGCAAAAGTTGTAATTGATACAGATGATTCGTATTTTATATATAAAGGAACCGCCGAGAATAAACATATCCATTTATACGAATCTATTAAACCGATTGCATTAAGAGATAAAATAAATCAAACTTTTTCTTTAACAATGTATCCAGAATCATCAACAAAAAAATCAGGTGATACCAATCAAGAAGAAGTAGTATTAGAGAGATTACCGCTTCCAGACGTGAGTTTGTCACAGAGTAACATGAAAAAAGGAGGCGTTTTTTATAGTAATGTTGTTGTCTATGTTTAACCTAAAATAAATCTAAAAACAATGCCAGAAATTTTAAAAACTCCCGGCGTATATATCGTCGAGAAGGACGCCGGTGCCAATGCTGTGGTTCAGGTGGCAACTGCTGTACCCATATTTATAGGGTTTACCGAACGAGCAGAAATCAATGGAAAATCTTTCCATATGAAACCCGTACACATCAACTCTTTATCCGAGTTTGAAGTATTCTTTGGAATAGCTCCTGTACCTGTCTTTACCGTTAAACCTGGAGACAAGGGTCGTGGAGATATTAACATCAACGGCCAATCTTATAATTTACAGCAAAGTGCAAATTCAAGTTTCTACCTATACAACAGTTTAAGACTGTTTTTTGATAACGGTGGAGCCGATTGCTTTATCATATCAGTTGGCCAGTATGGTAAGGATTCACGCAATCCAATAGAGCTTACTCCCGATACTTTTAAAAAGGCAATAGATATTCTGCCAGGGGAAGAAGTACCTACCATGATACTGATGCCTGATTCTTTGTTGTTAGATGAAGAAGATTCTTCTTACTATGCTGCGCAAACCTACGCTTTGCAACATTGTGGCAAATACATGGATAAAGTAGCGTTATTTGATATTTGGGGAAGCGCAGAAGAACTTCCAATCGAAGAAGATAAGAATAAATATGTAACTCGCTTCAGAGAAAATATTGGATTAGATAGTTTAAGCTACGGAGCAGCGTACTATCCATGGGTTAAAACCAATATCATATCACTCAACGATATCGGATATGAAAATTTCAATTTGGACTCCTTAGATGCGGTCATCATTGAAGCACATAAGCCTATTCTAACTAATCTCAAAAATGCTACTACTGAAAAAGAGAAAAAATATTGGGATTCAGGATTAAAAAGTGCTAGCAAAGAATATAAACTTTTGCGCAAAACGGTGGCAGATAGACTGTGTGTACTACCAGCATCGCCCGCTATGGCAGGTTTGTATACACGAACAGATAGAAGTAGAGGTGTATGGATAGCACCAGCTAACCAGAATTTAAATTCTGTCATTGCACCTTCTATTAAAATTACACATGAAGATCAAGAAACTCTTAACGTAGATGCATTAAGCGGCAAATCTATTAATGCTATCCGAGCCTTTAAAGGAAGAGGATCTGCTATTGTATGGGGAGCTAGAACTTTAGCAGGAAACAATGTAGAATGGCGTTATATAAACGTAAGAAGGCTCTTTATACTCATTGAGCAGTCTATTAAAAATGCTTCCTTTTCTGTAGTATTTAGACCAAACGTATCTGTAACATGGTCAGTAGTAAAAGGTACTATCGGCAACTTCTTGACTAGCTTATGGCGTCAAGGTGCTTTGGTAGGTGCTACGCCTGCTGATGCCTTTACAGTAAAGTGTGGCCTAGGTGAAACAATGAGTGAGGATGATATTAATGAAGGAATCATGCGTATTCAAGTAAAAGCCGCACCTTCTAGACCAGCCGAGTTCATTGTAATTACATTTGAACAAAAAATGGGAGGCACAGAAGGCAGTTAAATAAAATTCTAGATATGGTATACACATGACCTAGTTGCTATGGCACTCCATAGTGACGGGTCATACAATACCAATTTCGGATCAGTATTACAATTTTCAACTTATAATAAAAATCTAAAATTAGTATGGCACAACCAGCACTTATACCATCATCAATCGAATTGACTGTGGGTGGTAAGGAAATCAAGATATTAGATGCTCAACTTTCGTTAAGCTTCACAAACAATTCTACTTATAACGAGTGTATGAATAAAAAGGGAGTAAAGGATTATGTACTTGCAAAAGGAACGTGTGTAGTACAATCAGGGACTACAACTGTTACAATCATCAAGACACCTGATGGAAAAGGAAATGTCACAATTAAAGAGTTGCAAGAAAGCTTGAAAATGGCTCAAAAGTCTAATAAACCTGAACACTACGTAAAGGACATACTTTTCGTTCTAAAAAATCCTAGTAACGAAAAATTTTTAGGGATAGGTTTTAGTGGTTATGCGAGCGAGTTCACTACACAAGCACCAGATTCAACCAATTATCTGACATACTTGGCTACGATCGTACCATTTGATCCTCTATCAATTGACCTTACAAAATAATATTCACTAAATTATTTTTCTATCATTAAATAAAAGCACTTTAAAATTATCACACCATGGGTACTCAAAGATATACAACCTTTAGTTATAAACATTTAGACGAAAAGTTTACTGAATCAACCTGTACCGTAGATTCTATAGATTTACCAGACATGCAGCGATCTAATGTAGTGAATGTATCTCAAGCACAAGATCCAGGACCAGTGAACTACCATACTTCGGAAAGGATGGAGATAGTAACTTTTACAGTTACTTATATACCTCATGATTCTACCGCGGGTAAGGAACTTTTGCCTTTTGCGCACAAAGCAGTAAATGCTGTTCTTGAAAAAAATTATAAACCAGAAGTAGCGATTGTTCGGCTTGGAAGAAATGAAGAAACAGACCACGAAACTACCATACACGATTGCATAATTACAGGTGCCGAGATTGCAATCAGTGAAAGTAATAATATACAGATTATATTTACCTTACAAGGGATACTAAATTCAGAATATTAATCTTTTCGCTAATCAATAAATATGGATGCACCTATTCCCGCATTTAAGTTTTCCTTCCAGATAACCTTAAATGATGTTTCAGATACAAGTGATCCTGAATACTTTTATGCCATAGATGGTTTAGGAATCATGTATCAGATGGATCGTTACTTTCCAGGAGGGCATGGCAGATCGTACAGCATGCCCCAAATGTACGAAACAGATAATTTAGTACTGAAAAGACCTGTACTACAAGAGAAAACCAATATTACGAAGTGGTGTGAAAAAGCTTTAGATACGAATATCTTTAAGCCTACTATAGCGAATATATTTATCTTAAATAAAGACAAAAGTGTTCACACCCATTGGTCTGTAGAACAAATCTATCCGATCGGGCTTAAAATATCTTCCTTAGATCTTGAATCAGGAAGTCCAGTAGTAATAGAAACTATCACACTGGCTTACGCAAGACTAAATCGAGTGGCATAGTGATGTCAGGGGCCTCCCCTGATATTCCATGCAGACACAGATAGAAACTTTCGACACTTGCGGTGCCAGGGACCCTCTCCTGACACTCCTTAATGTAAAATAAGCTATGCCTGTTAAAATACAAGAGTTAGTCATACAGACGAAATTGAAGCCTAATAACAGTTCGGCTGATGGTGGTCAATCTTCAACTCCATCTCAGCAGGATTTAAGAAAATTTGAAAGAAAGCTACGACATTTATGTCTAGAAGCGATGCAAAATTTACTACAAGAAAATCAGGAGCGTTAAAACTTATATTCATCCATGAGCGGTATTAGCAAGCTAGTTATTAAAGCATATAGTGACGATGGGTTTGGTTCTTTAAAAGGCGAATTTTCAGCTTCTATCAATCCTGCCAATCTTAAAATTACAAGTAGTGTAGATTATACCACCTCTCAAGGCATGGGGTCTGCTAGCATGGCGCTACGCTATAACGTTTCCCCTCCTAGGACCTTATCCTTTAAATTGCTTTTTGATAATACGGGTATCATCCCAGATTCAGGAGCCAACGTAAAAGACCAATTAGACACTTTAAGGAGTGTAGTTTATGATTTTCAGGAGGAAGTAAGCTCACCTTACTATATTCGCATTATTTGGGGCGTGATTGATTTTAAAGGAAAACTAATCAATTTCGATACTAGCTATACCATGTTCCAAGCAGATGGCTCCCCTATCAGAGCCGAAGTAGATATAGCAGTATTAGAAGAAGTCGATTCAGCAGGGCTTACAAGAGCTTTAAAAGCACAGAGTGCCGCTGCCGCTAGCGCACTAGCTCCATCAACGCTTACAGATGCAGCTGAAGGCGCGATAGGTGGCGCAGTAGCTGGAGGTGCTGCAGGCGTAGCCGGAGGTGCCCTAGCAGGTGCCGCAGTCAATGATTCAGCAGCTAGTGCAGCTACGTCTGAAGCTGCAGCAGGTGAGGGCGCTGTTGATGAAGGTGTTGCAGGAGCAACAGCCACAAGTGCAGTGGGAACATCTGGAGCAGGAAGTGCTGCCGCAGCTGGTGCTGCTGGTGCCTCTACTGCTCAACCATCTACGGCAGCGGCAAGTGACAAAAATGGACTGGGAGAAGATGCTAACTCCCCTTCTGCCGGCACTGGCATGCATGAAGTAAAAGATGGAGATACAGTACCTTCTATCTCTAAAAATGCCCTGGGAGATCCTAACCTTAGCAAATCATTAGGTTCACTAAATGGATTAGACAGTTTACGTGGCTTAGCTTCAGGTTTGAAGCTAGCGGTACCCTTCTCATTAGCTGGACTCTTAGCTATGTTGCTAGCACTAGCAAAAAAATACGGTAAAAAGGGTGGAGATTATTTAAAACAGAAAGGTCAGGCAGGCAAACAAAAAGCCACAAAGGTTGCAAAAGAAGTCAAGGCAAAGGTTTAAAGCAGCAAAAAAAGTAATAACAAAAACTTAGAAACCTCATAGACAAAGTTCAAACTTGAAATAAAAGCTTACAAAGAAAAAATTAAAAAAATAAATAAAGGGGGCCTAGTAACTACCATTTAATTTAACTTAAATAAACAACAAAAAGTGGTTACTTTAATAAATCTAGCTTATATTCATAATATAGGAATCTTAGAATTATTTCATAAATAAAAACAAAAAATTTAGATGAGCTCTCTTGCTAAGCAAAACGCCCTTGTAGACTTTTCCATTAAAGTTAAGTCCAAGGAAATAGATAAAAAATATCCAGTTTTTTCTATTGTAGTCAACAAGACCATCAACAAAATTCCATATGCAAAAATTCTAGTATATGATGGGGAACCTTCTGAACAAGCTTTTCTTATCAGCAATAGTAAATTATTTGAAATAGGAAAGGATATAGAAATCGCACTAGGTTATCAAACTGATCTAAAACCAGTATTTAAAGGAGTCATTACACGTCAAGCCTTAAAAGCAAATGACCATACAAAACCTTATTTAGAAATATATTGCAAAGACGCCGCTTACCAAACTACCTTAATACCTAAGACCATTAGCTTTCCAAATATAAAAGATAGTGATGCTATAAAAAAGATATTAGACGATCATAGCTACCTGAATAAGAGCATTGAAGCAACTTCCATTAAATATGAAATTTTATCCCAACAAGACACCACGGATTGGGATTTTATAAACATTCGTGCAGAAGCGAATGGGCAAGTAGTAATCGTGGATGATGGAAAAATTAGTATTCAAAAACCAAATGCTAAACAAGCTCCTAAATACACTTTTACCTATGGTAAAGATATATACGAACTAGATTTAGAAATGGATGCTAGTACGCAATGGAAGCAAGCAGGCGGTAAAATATGGCTATCTGATTCTCAGAAAAGTCAAAATGTAAATGCAGAGAATGTATCAGAAAGTTCCTTTGGAGCTATGTCGTACGACAAACTGGCAAGCATAAACAAGCAAAATCAGATTACCTTTTTTCATGGAGGAATGGTTACCGAAGAAGAGATGAAAAAACTTTCTACGAGTTTGCTCGAACTAAATAGGCTCGCCAAGATTAGGGGAAAAATAAGTGTGCAAGGTGTTGCAGAACTTAAGCCAGGGAGTACTATTAAAATTGATAAGGGGGCTGATAACTTTAAAGGTACTGCCTATGTAAGTAGTGTCCACCATCGGTTAGAGGCAGGAGAATGGATCACGGATATAACCGTAGGATTATCCAGCCAACGTTATATGCGCAAATATCAGGATACAGCAGGCCTCCCAGCAGCAGGTATGCTTTGCCCTGTTTATGGATTACAAATAGGCACTGTCAAGAAACTTGTAGATGATCCTAAATCCATTTACCGAATTTTTGTAAATATACCCATCATACACCAAGCAAATGAAGGGATCTGGTGTAGGATCGCTTCTTTTTACGCTTCTAAAAACTTCGGCGCATTCATGATGCCTGAAGAAGACGATGAGGTAGTAGTCGGATTTATTAATGATGACTTTAGATCTCCTGTCGTAGTAGGCTCATTGTATGGCGCTAAACATCCAACCCCTATCAACCAAAACAAAAACAATACAATCAAAACATTAGTCACAAAAAGCAAATTAGAACTAACTTTTAATGAAGATGATAAATCTATCATCTTTAAGACACCAGGAGGTCGAACGATTAGTATTTCAGATAAGGACGAGACGATAGAAATCGTCAACGGCAGCGCAAATAAAATAATTTTAGGTAAGCAGGATGTTGAAATTACAAGTAATCAAAACATAGTACTGAATGCTCAGCAGGGTATTAAGTTACAAGCAACAGAAAGTATAGATTTGAAGGCTACTAATGAAGTAAATATCAGTGGAATGAATATCTCTGCTCAAGCCAATATGAAAGCTTCTTTAGTAGGTACTACCAGTGCAGAAGTACAATCAAGTGCTGCTACCATAATCAAAGGAGGTATTGTACAAATTAATTAATTTCTTCAATTAATTTTTGTATCTTTTTATAAGTATCATTTTAAATAGTATCACCATTATGCCTAGTGCAGCTACCATTACCAATAAACATACTTGCCCATTAGTCACACCCGGGCTTCCTCCCATACCACATGCAGCAGGTGGCATCATTATGAAAGGATGTCCGAATGTGCTGATAGGCGGATTACCTGCTGCAAGAGTATCAGACACACTACTTTGTGCAGGCCCTCCGCCTCATCCTGATACGATTATTTTGGGGTCTATGACCGTATTGATAGGTGGATTACCAGCAGCAAGAATGGGTAGCCTCACGGCTGTAGGCGGTGAAGTAGTAATGGGTGCTCCCACTGTAATGATAGGTGGATAATATCTTAACATATATATAGCATGATAGAAGACAGCATATTTTTAGGAGTAGGTTGGGGTTTCCCTCCCTCCTTTGATAGATATAGTAAATCTATAGAACTGGTTCAAGATGAAATTGATATTCACCAAAGCCTACAAGTATTGTTTACTACTACACCAGGTGAAAGAACCATGGAGCTAGAATATGGCTGTGACCTAAGCCCTTTAGCATTTCAACGTCTAGATCTTAATCTAAAAACGTTTATGATTAATAATATTAAAGAGGCTATTGCACGCTGTGAACCTAGAATACGAGTCAATGAAATCAAGCTTGAAGAAGGAGATGAAATGGCTGGAACAGTTAATATTCACGTAAGCTATGTTATCAAATCAACTGGCATGCCAGGCAATTTAGTTTATTCTCACTCATTTGAATAAAATCAAAATACTGTGGCTGACTACATAACAACCAATACAACAAATCTGTTAGATCTTAATTATCCTTTTTTAAAACAACAGGGAATAAACTATATAAGACAGTTAGCAGGTAATATATGGACGGACTATAACGAGCATGATCCGGGTATTACCATTTTAGAAGAATTATGTTTTGCAATTGTAGACTTAGAATACCGTACCAACTTCTATATAGAAGATATCTTAGAACCAAATCCGGATGATACTGCGGAAGTTGGATTAAAGCAATTTTACGTTGCCGAAGAAATATTACCCTGTAATCCCCTCACGAAGAACGATTTTTTAAAACTTATACTGGATGTTAATGGCGTAAAAAACGCTAAAATATTTTTTAGTCAAAGTCCAGAAGAAGTACAAGGGGGCTATAAGATATTACTAGATTTAGAAGATAGAATTGTTAATAAAGGACAGGCAAACCAGATTATAGAACAAGTAAGAGAAAAACTATATAAGCATAGAAATCTATGTGAAGATTTTTTTAGTATCCAACTACTAGAGCCCCATTATCTACATATAAATGCCGCCATAGAGCTAAACGAAGGTATTACCCAAGAGGAAGGCGAAGCTTTGATTGCAGAAATATTCTTTAGCATCCAGTCATTTATAGCTCCTTATGTCAAGTTTTATAGTCTACGAGAGATGCTTATAGAAAAGAAAAAAACAGTAGATGAAATTTTTACAGGCCCTTTGTTAGAACAAGGATTTATAGATCACAATGAACTAGAAAGGAGTAACATTCAACGAGAAATCTATATTTCAGAAATTCTTAAAAAGGTCACAGCTATCAAGCAAGTGCAGAGTGTAACTAAATTTACAGTAGGGGTAGATGGGCAAACGGATCCATCTACTAAAATGGCCATTGATGTGCCGGTAGATAAAGTTCTTAAAGTAGATATTGAACACAGCAATATCATGCTTTATCACAGAGGAATCCCCCTCTCTATTGATGCTAGTAAAGTAAAAAGGTTGACTGAAGAAATTGTTAATGCACGTGTTTTTAAAAGGCCCTACTTGACTGAAGAAGAGATAAATGTGCCTGAAGGAAGGTATAGAAATTTAAATGTTTACACGTCTATTCAAAATGATTTTCCTCTGATCTACGGAGTAGGCCAAGAAGGGCTAGCAGAGTCTGATTCGCCAGCACGAAAAGTACAAGCCCAACAGCTCAAAGCCTATCTGATGTTTTTTGACCAACTTTTTGCCAATTATCTAGGGCAGCTAGCTCAAATTAAAGATCTAATGGCTGTACAGAAAAAATCAAGCAACATAGATTTTTCTCAAATTCCTGGAAAAGTTCCAGTTATTGACAGTTTAATTAAAAAGCCAGGCACTCCAGTAGAAAATACCGAAGATGATATAGATAGAAATTTTAAAATACAACGAAAACATCTAGGAATTAATTGGAAATCGTCTAAAAACAAAGAAAAAGCTGATAACCCTACAGATATAGAAGCAATCTATAGAAATTATCTTAGTACAATTATAGATGTAAGTAAAGATTATACAACTAAAAAAAATAATATTCTTGACCATCTACTAGCTAGATTTTCTGAAGCTTTTACTGACCGGACTATGCAACTCTATGATGCTTGCCATAAAACTTGTTTAGCTGAAATTAAACATAATAAAGAACTCTTCTTAGAAGATTATATACCGATTAGTAGAGATAGGAATAAAGCAACAGATTTGGTTAATACCCAAAATGAGGGTTGGGATATCGAGAACATATCTGGTTTCGAACGAAGAATGTGTCGCTCATTAGGGATAAGAAACTTAAAAAGAAGATTCTTATATGAAAGTTTAAAAAGTAATTTTTATTTGGAGCAGAACTTTGAACAACAAAGTTTTGAGCTATTCCTAAGCGAAAATTTACAAACCAAGTTTGATAACTTGATTGTCTTTAAAGGAAATTTTCCGAAGATCAAAGACTTAGCGATTAGACACGGTAATAAAGAAAGCAACTATGATATTGCAGAGAATGCAGCAGGTAACTATGAAATTATCCTATATATAGATAAACAAAAACAAAAATCCATTAGGTTACTTAACAAAGAAGTGGCTATTAGTAATTTCGAGCAAGCACAAGCTATTATTAAACAAATTGCTACTTTCTTTCAAACTTTTAATAAAGAGAGCGAAGGATTCCACCTAGTAGAACACATTATGCTTAGAACTAGCGATATGCTAACTGGTACTCACGATCCCTATTCTTTTATGATGACATTGGTTTTCCCTACTTGGCCAGCTCGCTTTCAAAGAGAAGATTTCAAAAATTTGGTACATGAGTTCATCATGCTAGAAAGCCCAGCACACATATTTGTTAATATCATATGGCTAGACTTAGTAGAAATGGAAACTTTTGAGAAAGCACATAAGGATTGGCTTTTCTACAGAACCACTGAAGATGTAAACGATCCTAAGCTCAAAGAAGCAGCACGACATCTTTTAGGATTAATTATGCTTTACTCCAAAGATCAAGAATAGAGCTCTTGCATAACTCTTGCTAGTATGTTAAAGAGTTCCTGGATTGCTTCGCTCATACGTCTTGGCGAACGCAAGTGAAGCCATCGCAATGACACTCAATTCTCCCCTCCCGTCATAGCGAGCCCACGTAGTGGGCGTGGCTATCCAGGAAAACCAAGCAGTAAATATAAAAAGCTGACTGTTAGGAGATAAACCCTACCAGCACGTTAAACAGGTTAAGTAAAGTTTTGCAAAAACTAATAAAAAGGGTATGGCAACGTATAGTCATGTCATCATGCGCCAACGTCTGGAAATAGAAATTCCTGACAAAAAATATCAACAAGAGGTACAGCGTAAAGCGCATAAGATTGTAGAAGAAACCTTAAATGAAATTTTAGAATCCATCCTTTCGGCAGAGATTCCAGCAGATGTGGTTATAAGCCTAGATGATTTACACATCGACCTAGCAGAAATAGATCAGAACTTATTAGAAGAAAATATCGTACAAAAAATTCAACACAAGCTACCACTTATAGTGAAAGAACAGGTTAGCTTAGCCATACAAGATCCCTTAAAAAAACGCATCACCCCGCTACCAGAAGCTAAACTAAAAGCCATTAAACATTATCTAGGAAATGGGTACTTTGCTTGGTGGATGCCTACCAATACTACCAATGATGAAAAATTTATCGAAGATTTATATCTAGACATCTATCATGAAACACCTACCTTAATTAAAGATCTTTGGACTGAGCTTGGCCAGGAGTTATCAGCCATACAAAGATTTTTAAGCCAATTTAGCTTTCCTACTATTCAAAAATCCATCAAACTCCTCAGCCCAAAATATGCGGACCAAATTCTAGATATAGCTGAAGACATTAAAAGGTTACAAGCCATCTTATTCAAGATGGCCCATATTCCGCACCATAAAAAACTCTACACAACCACGGCACATATCGTGTTAGCACATGCCATGCAAATATTGTCTAGCAACAAAAAATTTAATGAAACCATTTTTTTAGAAAGCTGTCTACAAAAGATTGCTCATGAACTAAAGACAACGTATTCAGCCCTAGTAACCACTTTAGTTCGTGAATTACCCCAAAAACATGCTATAACAAAAACGCTAAAAAGCAACCTTTTCAACCATATTATTCATTTACATGAATCACGACTTTCTAACAAGCATAAATTTAAGCAGGCAGCTACCCAACTACCCTTACTGATTAGAGAATTCGATCACTTGTTAGCTCAAGGAGAAAAGGTTGACAAACGTCAACTTTCCACTTCTATCAATCAAGTATTTGAACATGCCAATACCCCCCCTATCAAAGACATTTTAAGAGGACATTTTCAGTCTTCCGAGCATATTCATCGGCTGCCACAACTTTTATCTACCAAAGATTTCGAAAAATTTATTGAAGTTACTCAACCAAGCATCTCAAAGAGTTTTAGGATGATCAAGCAACTGTGGGAATCTGTGGTTGCACAACAAAATGGAAAGTCTAAGCTTGTTGAAGAGCTTACGATCAAATATTGGAATAAAGAATTATCTCAACAGCAAGGACTGGACAAATACATCAATTATATGATAAGGAAGTTGGAACTGTATGAGCCAGGTGCATTGGAAAAATGGCATACATCCATGCAAAAAAGCAAAGCAGCATTAGCAGAAGCTTACTCCCCTGAATTAGTAAATCTATTACTAACAAGTTTAGAAACTACGCACCCATCCCCTAACGGCTTTCAAGCTGATCTAGCTAGACCAACCACAACTGTAGGTAATTTATTAATCAGAGCGCTCCATCAAGTACAAATGGATGCTGCGATTACCCTAGGTTCTCCGTTAGCTGATCTAATGAGTAATTTGTATCATCAAATATCTCTAACGGTTGAGAGAAAAGAACCCCTGACACCAACCCTTGAAAAAGAAATAACAAGTAAATTAAACGAATTATTACAAAGGACCATTAACAATAAAAATCAACTCAACTGGGCTACTGCAGAAGTTGAATCTTGGCTTCATCAACAAGCTTCCCAATCCAGTATTAACAACGGAGGAAGGGGTTTAGAAGTGCTTAAAAAAGAGCTTGGAGTAACTTTATCTAAATTAGTCCCCCTTACCTTACCTCAGATAAAGGAATTTTTTACAGACCAGTTATTATTTCCTGGATATCCCAACCAAGGTGCATGTATGGTAGCTGTAGTAAAACACATCATATCTCTACCTATCCGTAAAACAGAAGTATTCACTTTACTTAAACAAACATCTATAAGGAAGCAATTAGCAAAAAAGATGGAGCCATCAGCTAGAAAAATTCTAATGAATATATTAACTCCTTTAGATGCCGATACAAAAGAAACTTACCAGCAATTATTGTTGCGAGCAGATATATTGCGTGCTAGCACATATCCTGATAAACAAGCTCTCTTGGATGAAATTTTTATAGAAGTAGCTAGCAAAAATCCTCAACTTAGCGAAGACCATTTTATTCAACATTCGTTACTTAGTTTTTCTTACAATGCCCAATTATCTAAATCAGAAATATATAGACGGGTGTGTATAGCGGCACAAAAGTATGCTCCCAACACAACCATATCGAATAAGCTGCAAGAATTAACAGTACTTTTTGCACAAAACAATCAAGAAGCTGCAGATCCGTTAGACTCAACTTTTTTACCTATCTATCATCTTCTAACGTCCTTCATCGCTTCACCATCACTTGCAGCCAAATTATATGTAGAACTTCTAGATTTTTTAAAAAAAACAATCCGACATAGATTACCATCATCAACTATAGATAAGCAACTGCAGCAAAAAATAAATGATCTTTTTGGAATGCTATCAGCCCACCAAAAACAAAAGCTTTTCGAAACAATCAAAAAAGAGCTTGAAAAAATAGCTGCAGTTCATGAACAAGATTTAGAAAATGCTTGGATACATTTTTTAAAAACTGGAGAATTGGACGAAGCATATAATAATCCCCGTCAACTGTTTAATGCGCTATTAGGAACCAACATACAACAGGTAGGGAATACTACCCCTACTTCTCTAGCTACCAATCTAACAACCACCCAGTTAGAAAAATTAGCTCAAGAGTTCAAGACAACGATACAAACTACGCTTACCCGAAAAAGATTAATAGCTAGCTTACCTACTCCTGAGCTAGAAAAAGTAGTGTATTTGATTGCCAAGGATAAAGCCCGAACGCTGATTGATCGGATTCATGGTACCCAGGATCTATGGGAATATGCTGGAGCTTCTACGCTAAGCCATCAGGAAACTAAGCTAGCGTGGTGGGACGCAGCCTTACTAAGCCTAGTTAAAACAGAAAAGAATGCTAAGTCAGAAAGAGACTGGCTAGCAGATAGCCTAACTAACTTTTCAAAATCGTTGGTTATATCTTCCTATACACTGGTTTCAATCTTGACAACAGCCACAAAGACTTTTAAGTTAGCTAACCAAACAACTGCAGAAATAGAAAAACTACAAACGCTAGGCAATCAGTTGAGAGATATTCAGCAAAGTTGGGAAAGGTCAAATAGACAAGAAGCTAAAAAGAGCTGGCCTAATGAGCCTATCTTGCAAAATCTTCATCAACTGTTTACAATAGGTTTTAGTAGCTTAGCGGGACATCCAGCAACTAGTTTAGAGCAGTTGGAACAGCAATTAACCACGTTGATCCAACAACAACATCCCCAAGTAAAAAAGTTCTTCTTTAGCTATGCAGATCCTATTGTAGCAAGCCAAAAGATTGTCCACTATTTCTCTACTCCCCTCATTAAGCAAATTATAAAAACCCTAGATTCAAAGGCCTCACCTTTTATCCAAAAGTATTTGGAATTCCATACCTTTCCTCAAATAGATTTTTATAATGAAAACAAAATAGATCCGCTTAGTTGGTATAAATATATGGAGACGGCCTCACTAGCTTATCTCCTCAAAAAGCAAGACAAAAACTTTAATCAAGAAAAGTACTTAGAATATACGCTAGATTTACTCAATACTTATACCAAGCAGAAAGCGCAACCAATTGTTCAAAGACTGATAGATCATTATACTGAAAATAATAATTCTTCTCCTTATACTCAATTGATACAGGAACTGCAGACTATTTTGTCTCGAGAGGCAAAAAAACCATCAGAAGAAAATCTCTCTCATGATCAAATGGCAATCAATGAACCATTAACAGATGTCCACCAAAAATCTGTACGACATCAGCCTGAGGAAGAAAAGGAAGTGGAAAAGCAACATGATGCCAACAAAGAACCCATCAAGGATATTAAAATATATGTGAAAAATAGCGGACTCATTTTTCTATGGCCTTTTTTAGAAGAACTATTACAGAAACAAGGGTTATTAGTAAGACAGAAATTTATCGACAAAATTGATCGTAATAACGCTGTGCATGCATTACAATATCTAGTTACAGAATCGCTTTTCACATCTGATTGGCACATTACACTTAATAAATTGCTTTGTGGAATGGTATATAACGACATAGCATTTACAGGTTATTATCTGCGAGAGGAAAGAAATTTCGCTAAAATAGTAATAGAAGAGCGTAAAAAAGCATTAGCATCTGCTAAATCAGACCAAGATGAGCCTGAGAAAGCAACTACTTTCGATATTCCTGAAGAGATCATACAATTAAAAAAGCATGCCGAAGAGTTATTAAAGACTGTACTAGAAAAGTGGGAAAGCCTTAAAAAACTTGAAAAGTTTGAACCTTATAAACAAGGTTTTGGTATACAAGATTTAAGACAATATATTTTGCAGCGCGATGGCATTTTACAGTATATCCACCAGGAGGGCAATCAAGGATATTGGCATTTGACCATTAGTTGGGAAGAATATGATGCAGAAATAAATAAAAAACTTCCTTGGTCTATTAACAAGATTCGTTTGCCCTTTATGAAAGAAGATCTGGTAGTATTTTGGCTACCTGATTAACTGCTTTTTAGTGGCAGGAGTTTCCTCCCACCACCGTCGAGATACCTTTCATCTAGTAAGTGCCGCCCTCAAAGTTGCTCCTAGAAGACCCTGAGGTGGATAGGCACAACTCCTGATACCACTAGTTATTGTGGTAAATAATTCAATACAGTAATTCCACAATCAAATGTTTGCGTTTTTACAGGTTTAAAATTTTTCTTTGCATCAAGTCCATTAAATATCGACAACCCTTTACCAATAGCAACAGGATTCACGAACAAGTGAAACTCATCAATTAAATTCGCTTTAATTAACGAAGAAGCAAAGTTTACCCCACCATAAGCGATCATGTCTTTGCCATCTTGTGCTTTTATTTTTTTTACTTCCTCCACCAGTTCTCCCTTAGCAAGTGTTACATTTTCCCACTCTAATTTGACAAGCGATTTGGAGAAAACAACTCTTCTTGAGTTATTCATCTTATTAACGAACCAAACATCTTCTCCTTCTGCCTGGGATGCCCAATGTGGAATGAAACCCATTGCTAAGTTTTTTCCAAGAAGGATGGTATCAACAGGTTCTGTAATGTCTACAACATACTTTTTGATATCGTCAGTCCAAGGGCATGTCACCCAATCCATTTCGTAATTTGTTCCTGCAATGAATCCATCAACCGACATTTGTACTTGTAATTTAAGTTTACGCATCTGATTTTTATCATTTATAAATTTTTAAAAATATTTTTCTAATTGATTGAACATTGCATTAAATTCCTGTTTTTGCAAACAACCATATTAATTAAACTTTAACTGGTAGGTTTTTATATTCAATTTAAAATAGTACAGCTTAGCTCATATGAAAAATATGACTAGTAATTTACAATAGAGTTATTCTGAAACCAAGAATTTTGTCTTCTGGGCAGGAAGGAATTTGTGAGAAATAGGAGTTTACTGCAGTAAGTAATTAACCCTTAAGAACTGCTAAAAGCCTTAAAATGTTATAGAATAGACTGATTGTGTGCTAAAAAACATTAAAAGAGCATCAAAAAATTTGCAAAGAAATAACTATTTTATTTACAACAACATGCAAAAAATTATAAATAAAACCGCCTTATAGAAAAGAGCGTTAAAAAATTTGCTGGGAAAGCCGTCTTGGCAGGAGAAACTCAGGCTTGTAGGGCTTGGCATTTTCCTCCTGCCAAGACAATAAGCACTTTCCAACTGATGTTAGGCAGGGTAAGAATAGAAAGTGCTTATATAAATTGGGTTGGGTGAAAATTTTAGCTCTTTTCTATATAGCGGAGATTTTTTTGGATACTTTTTGCATGGGTGGCAAAAAGTATCCCTCCAGAGGAAAAACTTTCGAATTTACATAATTTACTCTTTTTACCAAGCTTAAAAAGTTTCAAATTGTTCTTAAAGGCCAACTAAGTAATGTCCCTCCTGCATAGGCAAGAGGAGGATAGGTGAGTCAGAGCTCTAGCCCTGACCCGCATTTACTGACGAACCCAGGGGCTAAAGACGAAGATTTCAGAATAATTCTCATCTAATTCTATCTAACCGTACCTCTACTGGCAATTCTTTACTATATAAAAGATATTGCACAAATTCCGCTGCTAAATAAGGAGCTAGTGAAACCCCCTTACTACCTAATCCATTAAATATACCTAACTGCGGATACTCTGGATGCAGCCCTATTAGTGGTCTTCTATCAAAAGTAGCTGGACGAATACCTGCTTGCTGGCTTAGAATTTGATAAGGAATTCGAAGCAATTTGTGCATTTTCGCTTCTAGGACGTGCCTTGCTTCTTTTGTAGGAGTTAAAGTTAAATCATCCCAATTGTAAGTAGCTCCAACCAATGCTTGATCTTTTGATTTGGGCAATATAAAAACACTTCTATTGTAAATTATATCAAGTGGCTTTGCTGGTTTAATTGTAAGCAATTCTCCTTTGACTAAAAGAAAAGGCAAGTAGCTAAAAAAAGGATTTTGAGTTGCTTGTGCACCTTCACAGAAAATTATCTTAGTTGGTTGAAGGCCTTGATATTCCACATAACCTCGAGAGAGGTCTAGTTTACTATAATCAAAATCAGCCTCTATGTAGCAACCTTTTGCTTGTAAATAGGTTCGTGTAGCTGCTAAGAAAAGAGGCACATCTACATAGCCTGCCTGTTGAATAAAAAAACCTCCATCATGATCGAACCCATGCCATTTTTTATACGCTTCGCGACTGTCTAGACAAAAAACCTTATACCCATCATCTGAAACTTTGGCTTCCCATAAAGCTCTTTCTTCATCATTTATAAATGGCCTAAAAATTGGCTTGGGATGTAAAAAATTAACTGATAATATGGATTCTAGTTCTTTATAAAACCGAAGCAATGTAGGGAACAGTTCATCGGCCAACCATGATTTGACTAGATTACGGCCTGTAATCGGATTGTAAATACCAGCAGCAACTTGCGAAGCTTGGTTGGTATCTTTATTATTAATTACCAGAATGCGTTTACCAGCTTTTAAAAGCTGCCAACTTAATACTGAGCCAGCGATGCCTTGTCCTACAATTAGATAATCAAGCATGGAGATAAATTATGGTGGGTATTCATTAAGTCTTGCTGATTGTTTTTCAAACACCCGTTATCAACTTTAGACAAAGCTAAAATAAAAAGTTAGCGTTTAAAGGTATATATAAAGATTCAAATTCAAATCCCCAACCTGGAGCAGAAGTAACTTCCGTGCCTTATCACGAAAAAAATATCAGCCTACATGTATATAAACAGGTAGACTGATATTCGTAAAATAATTTGATAGGTCTAAGCTACTAATAGACCTAGTTATGTTTTTGCAAAGCTTTTCCTACATTTTCTATTGCCTTGCCTAATCTATCATTAAGTTGCTTGAACTTATCGTTGGCTGCTGTTAGTTTACCATGAATTTCCTTATCTACCTTACCCTTGGCGTCTTTAAGATTGCTTGCAACTGCTTCTCTCCAAGTTTGCATTTCTGATTCTATCGCTTCCAACTCTTTCACTAAAGTCTCATATCTTTCTATCGCTTTTATCGTAGCTTCATCTGTTTTAGCTTTTGTTTTATGCTGAAGCTCTTCTTTCTTTTCTTTCACTTGCTCTTTTAATTCATGGGCCTTTTCTTTTATTTGTTCTTTTTGTCCCTTTATTTCTTTCTTACCTTCTTCTTTTAATGACTGGGTATCTGCTTTGAGCTTATTTATTTGCTCCTTTAAATTACTTTTCATTTCCATAATCGTCTGAAGTTTAGGTTCAACATTTTTTTCTAGACTAGTTAGTTCTTGACTAAGCGTAAAATAATGCCTTTTACTATACCGAGAATTAACTATAACAATGGTGACTATACCTAGTACTACAACTAGCATAATCAATAAATAATTGTTTTTTTTCATAATTGTTGTCTTTAAACGGTCTATAAAAATTTATGTGGCTTATCGCATATAACTTTTTATAAAAAATCTAAATTTTATACTTTATAACAATTGTTTTACGTTCATTAAAAATAAAAATATAACATATACCAAATATTATTTGGCTTAAATATAAAAAAATAAAATTATTTACTACTAATTTCTGCTTTAATTTTATAAAATTTTACAACCGTGCGCAAATTTCTATCTACAATTTATAGCTAACCTAAGTTGCTAATTGTAAAGCAGGCACCTAGGATTACTTAATTATCACTAAAAAGATTATTTAGGGTATACTATAATCATCATAAACACCAAATTTAGCTCATGTCTGGTACACTTTTTTGTGGCGGGAGAAAAGTTCCCGCCTCCATTGTATTGAAAATAAAAAATTAAAACGTATCTTCGCGGTGACTTATGTCAAAAATCAATTTATCAATCTAGGAATACGTCAAACAAAAAAATGTATTCCTCTCTAAATTTAAACACCATGCGTAATCTATTTATTAAATGTGCTTATCGATTAGGTATTTACCTATTATTACCTATTTTACTACTTCAATGTGTTGATGAAAAACTTCCTCCGGAGAGTCCAGAATCCCAGGAGGTTAAACTAAGTAGATTGAAAGAAAAGAGAGCTGAATTAATAAAAACTTTAAAATCACATGTCGATGAGAATACGATCAGGCGGATTAGGTCACATGGTTTTAATACACTAGCTATTACCTTATCTAAGCTACGAGACGGCCTAGATTATAATCTGAGTGAATCAGAAAAACAAACTGCTTTTGGGGAAGCAGTAGAATATGGCGATGAACAAATAATAGGATATTTTTTACAAGGTAAAATAGGCACTGTAAAAGCAAAAAAGGCCAATGGCCAAACTCGCTTACATATAGTAGCTAAAGAAAATAACTATGATAATGCTCCGTCAATAATTAAGTTTTTATTAGATCATAAGGAAAATATAGACGCCGTAGATAATGAAGGTAAAACCCCACTACGCTGGGCCGCTAGAGAAGGACATGTGGATATAGTAAAATGTTTAATAGATAACGGAGCTAATATATTCTTGAAAGATAACCAAGACAGGTCACCTTTTGCAGGAGCTTATACCTATCGACATGTGGAAGTAATTCAAGTAATTTTAGAATCCATCCAACAAAAATCTCCACAAAGCCTTCAATCACATGCTACCAATCTATTTTCTTGGTGCATAAACGATTTAATAGATAACTCTTTGGAAACCGATCAAATTGCCAAGGAAGTAAAATTATTCGAAATCGCATGTGAATATGGAGCTAACATAAATGTTACAGATACAACAGGTAGAACAGCGCTGCATCGGGCATGTGTAAGCAAAAATACAGCAATAGCTAATTTACTAATAGAAAAAAAGGCTGATTTAAACATAAAGGATCACGAGAAAAACAGACCTATAGACTATGCGCTTATGAGTGAAAATTTAGAAATTTTAAGAAAAATAGACGACCAAGGCAGTCGTCAACTAATTGATTGGAACACTCTTGATTTAATAAAAGAAAAAAGCAAAACGAATCACGAAATCGACGATCTATTACATCTTGTAGTATGTGGAGTAGGATATAAATTAAGCAATTCTATGGTTTATCATCATGAATGTCCTGCAGTAAAAATGTTTCCAGAAGGTTATATGGAATAGAATATAAATTAAGCAATTCTATGGTTCATCATGATGAATTTTATGCAGTAAAAATGCTTCCAGAAGGTTATAATGAAAATTTCTTATAAGCATGCTATATAAATAGATTTTTAAAATAACATAAAGTATCTGCTAGCAGGTTAGGAACTCTAACCTGCTATTTTTATTTCCTTGCTATATGTAAATACATTTTCTTTTTTAAAATTTAGAACAATTAGAAAGTTATATTGCCTAGCATAAATTTAGTATAATCTGTATCATGAGTGAAAAAGAGATATCAACCTAGGTGACAAAGATGCTTGAAAATCCAAAAGACAAAAAAAATCCTGTTTTTAGATACATTTCCCCCACTCTAGCTAAATATAATAAGTTAGTAGCACATGGTTTTTTTGCTAGGCTTGGTGGAGTTAGTAATTCGGTATACCAATCATTGAATTGTAATATCCAGTCTGCAGATAGGCTTGAAAATGTAATTAAAAATCAAACAATCGTATGCCATAGTTTAGGCTTTACTCAAAAGGACCTAAGGATGTTGGACCAGGTTCATTCTGCTTCTGTGATTACCATTAAGAATAAAACCCAAACAACTTCTCATTTACAAGCAGATGCCCTGGTAACTAAACTACCCAACCTACTTCTAGGAGTTAAAACTGCAGATTGTATTCCTATCTTACTTTTTGATGTCAAAAATAAAATAATTGCAGTGGCACACGCGGGCTGGAAAGGTGCAGTTTCTGAAATCATAGATCATACCATTCTTGCCATGCAAAACTTAGGAGCTGAAATATCACATATCGTTACTGCATTAGGTCCTTGTATCCAACAAAAATCCTATGAAGTAGATCAAGCGTTTTATAATAAATTTATAGAGCATGATGCCTTAAATAAGCAGTTTTTCATTAATGCCAAGAAAATAGCTCATTATATGTTTGACTTACCAAGATATTGTGTAAACAAGCTAAAGCAAATAGGAATACAAACTATTGATAACCTGGACATAGATACTTATTCAAACCCAGATACGTTATTTAGCTTCAGGCGTGCAACTCATGAAAATAAAAATCCAGAGGCTACGGTTGAATGTGGTAGACAACTTTCAGTAATTGGTATGCTATAAATTTCATTGGCATATCATCTTTCGTCTTTACGGCACCCCCTACGCTATATGCTTACGCTTACTTTTTAACAAGAATTGAAAAAATCCTAAGCTATATATTTCAAATAGTAGTAAATTAATATCACTGAATCGTTAAAAAGCAACCTAGCAAGTTATTTTGAAAGCATTAGACATATTCTTATTACTCCTACTAATTCTGGGGGGCTACATGGGCTTTAAAATGGGGTTTGTTATGGAACTCCTGTCTTTAATCTCATTTTCTATAGCCAAAGTAATTAGTATCAAGCTGCTACACATTTTTAAAATAATTTATAGCAAATGCTATGGCCATTGTGGACCTATAACTTCCTATATAAGTTTTGGAGCATTCTTTATCATCATTGTAGTAAGTATACTTCTACTTGGCAAATTTTTTAGATCCAAGCTGAAGAAAACAGCATTAGGTCGCGTAGATAGATTACTGGGAGCCGCATTAGGAATCGGTAAATGGAGCTTTTATATAAGTACGTGTATCTGGTTGGCAAATATATTTGGCCTCAAGCTCCCCGATAGCTATATAGCAGATACTATTCTCTACCCGATTATTCAGGTATTCTCTCCTACTTTTATTTCCTGGCTCTCAGGCTGGCTTCCAATGATAGAAAAGTGGTTAGAAGCAATTAAACATGTGTACGAGCAGCCTAATAGCTGATCATTAATAATTTTGGCAAAAAACTCGTAAACGTTCACGTATAGACTAAATTAGCCCCATTAATTGTCATCCCAGCACCTGTGTATAGATACAAAGGGTATAGACGTAAACGCGTACTAAACCTATGCGCATTAAAGTAATTTTATTTTAAATAATGAAGGATTTTCAAGTTTGAAGATAAAGCATTTTGTAGCTAGCATCATGGTTCATAGGGAGGATTGAATAAAAACACAGCAAGTATACAAATATGTGTAACTAAATTTACAAAAGGAAATTTACTAAAAAATGCTAATGAGCAACATTCTGTAATAAAGGAAGTGTTGTTTTAACTTTTCCTCGATAAAATCCGATTGTCAGTAAAAGCGAAATTAAGCAGGAGAAGGCGACGATAGCCGCTGCTGAAAAGAGGGCTCCATTGTACATATAGCCGGCGAATTGTACGGTAAAAGCACAAAAAAGGGTGCGAATTGACATAAGCAAGGAAGAAGCCGGTCCGTTTTTTTCTGGAACAACGGATAGAGAAGCAGAGAAAATCACAGCAAAAGGAATTGCACAAGATCCTGCAAAAAGGCACATTAAAGGGGTAATGAAAAATACAGATGGAATATTTACTAAGCTGGAACAAATAAGTAAGGCTGTTGTTGCACAAACTGATAATAATGCTCCAAACAATGCTGATCTAATATCTCCAAAATAACTTGATATACGGTTAGCATAATAACTCATTAAGGAGAAAGAGGCAATTATTGCAGCTTGATGCCAGGCAAATTGACTTAAAGGCATTCCTAGTTTATCCCGATAGAGAAAAGGAATTACAGAGATAAATGCCATATATCCGCCTGCTAATAATGTGGGTATAAAAGAACTTTGTATAAAACGGAGGGAAGATAAAAGTTGAACATAGTCCCTAAGCACCACTTTTACTTGAATATCCTGCCCTTTTCGCGTTTCAGGAAGATACATATAAAGAAGAATCAATTGAAGAGTTGTTATACAAGCAACCACTGTATAGCAAGAACTCCAGCCAAAATAAACGTTAAGATAACCGCCAAGAATGGGAGCAAAAGCCATTGTTGCAGTTAAAATCGCATTTAGCAGGCCAATCCAATGGGTAGCTTCGTTACCTTTGTAAACATCAGAAATCATAGTAATCACAATAACAAAAGATCCGGCAGCTCCCAGTCCTTGAATAAAGCGTGAAAGCAGGATCATCTCTATTGTAGGCGCTAGCGAACAACCTAAACTGCCAATTAAAAAAAGAATTGTTCCTAAAAGTAAAATAGGACGTCTTCCAAAGCGATCTGATAAAGGACCGTAAAATAGGGAGGAGAGACAGAAACCTAGAAAATTAAGGCTGATAGTACCTTCTATCACATCTTCAGATACAGAAAACGCTCGAGCAATATCAGGAAAGCTTGGTAGAGAGAGGTCTATTTCTATAGCTGCTGAAACTGTAGAAAAAATCAAAAGAAATGGGAAATATTTGCTTAATTTCATTAATTTTTAAAAATTGATGTTTTAGAGATCATTCACTAAGGTTACCATGAGACAGTGAATACGTGGCCCTACCTTACATTAAAATCAACAAGTATGCTATTATTTACTTTTACCAATATTCCACAACTTAGGCACGCAATACTACAAAAAGTTTGGATGTAAAGCTATCTATATGTGCCAAGATGTAATATTTATTCCTATAAAGTAATTCACTCTAACTAAAATGAAGATATATATATAAAATTATCTCTTCTCTTCCGTGGCCTGTGGCACACAGATCACAATAAGTATAGTCTGTGAGTCAGAGATCATGGATTTTGGACAGATTAATATTATTTTCTACGAACCACAATTGCATCAGAGATAGGCCTACTACAGCTTGTCCAGGAGCTTCGTCTTGATCACCTATAGATTCATTCATATATTTACCATGCATATATAAAGAGGTTGAACCTCCCCCATCAAGATTAATTGCTGAAGTACAGCCTTGCTTGCTCATAAAATTTGCAAGTTCTAGCAGTGAAAAACCTACTCTTTTACTATTTACTGTTAGGTGATCAATAACAATGGACCTTCTACGAAAGAAAAAATTAGGGTAATTTATCCCCTCTCAAAATATCTACGTGCCCTTTTTTATATACTAAAAATCTTTTCGCAGAAGGTCTATTGATTACTAATCTTGTCATATCATTTTATCTTAAAATTATATGACAATTATAATGGGTTTTTATCAATTTTAATCTTTAGGGACACAGCCTAAGCAAGTAGCTTCTTGTCAAGATTTTATTGTTGACTCTTTTCCTATACCTGTTTATGATAACATAGCAGTAACGCTGAAAGGATTTCTTATTAAAGTTCTTTTATTCTTATTCGCTTTTCAATTAAATAAAGCTTTATTGGTCTAGCAACTTGAGTTAATTATAAAAAATTCTCTTTTTTTTGCAAAATTATCATTTGCTTCTTTATTTGGGATTGTAAGGGCAAACCGTAGAAATTTCCGCGACGGAGCTTTAGTTAATTTTTGCAACCTAAGCTAGTGGTCAACTTACTTGCTGTTTGCTAGGCGAATGAAAAAATACTCATTACAAAGAATGGTCATATAAAAGCAATAGCTATACTTTAGTAGTTGGTAGTTTTATAATAAGGAAGCAATCATAAAATAATAAATAATATGGATAAACACCAAGCAAGTTATACTAATACCTATAAGAGAATAGTAGTTCAACTGTTATTAAGTGTACTTTTATTTGCCAACTGCAATAAGTTCGAGGTTAACCCTCATTCTGTTGATTCACAACCAACACAGGAAGTGGTTCAGCATGAAACTATTTCAATTGATGAGCAAGCACATACAGGATTTTCTAATCTTCCCATAGAGCTTCAAGCGTATATTTTATCTTTTTTAGGTGAAAAGGACTTTCATCGATCTTCTTTGGTTTGCGATGCTTGGAGAGCTGCTGCTTTTATGGCAAGAGACAAGAAAACACTAGACTTATCAAGAAAGAAATTAGACAAAAAAGCTTGTCAGGTACTGCTACAAGTTCCTTTCTCCTCGCTGATTCTTAAAGAATGTCAATTGAAAGATGAAGAGATGCTTATTCTCTCTCAATCTACGAGAATTAAGCATTTGAATTTGGAATCCAACAGGATTGGAGGTGCCGGAGCGAAGGCCCTTGCTAGTGGCAAGCTGGCTGCCCTCACTTCCCTGGATTTGGGACGCAACAACATTGGAGGTGCCGGAGCGCGGGCCCTTGCTAGGGGCAAGCTGGCTGCCCTGACTTCCCTGCATTTGGGACGCTCCAACATTGGAGCTGTCGGAGCGCAGGCCCTTGCTAGTGGCAAGCTGGCTACCCTCACTTCTCTGCATTTGGAATGGAACAACATTGGAGATGCCGGAGCGCAGGCCCTTGCTAGTGGCAATCTGCCTGCACTCACTTCCCTGAATTTGGGACGCAACGGCATTGGAGCTGCCGGAGCGCAGGCCCTTGCCAGTGGTAATCTCTCTGCCCTCACTTCCCTGGATTTGTATAACAACAGCATAGGAGCTGCCGGAGCGCAGGCCCTTGCTAGTGGCAATCTAACTGATCTTACTTTCCTTGATTTGAGATCCAATAGCATTAAAGCTGCCGGAGTGCAGGCCCTTGCGAGTGGCAATCTAACTGATCTTACTTTCCTTGATTTGAGATCCAATAGCATTAAAGCTGCCGGAGTGCAGGCCCTTGCCAGTGGCAATCTGACTACTCTCACTTCCCTTGATTTGGGAAAAAACAGCATAGGAGCTGCCGGAGTGCAGGCCCTTGCCAGTGGCAATCTAGCTGCCCTCACTTCCCTGAATTTGAAATCCAACAGCATTGAAGCTGCCGGAGCACAGGCCCTTGCTAGTGGCAATCTGACTGCCCTCACTTCCCTGATTTTGGGAGACAACAGAATTGGAGATGAGGGTAAAAAAGCTTTGAAAGCCTGGTCTAAGAAAAAAATTATAAAACTAGACTTGTAAAGCTAATCTTCTTTAACTGCTGTTGGAAGACATTTGCCTGGTCCCAGTACAATCTATATATAGGCAAATGCCAGATTACAGGCTGTTATTTTGGCTGCTGCAGTATAAAAACCCATCCTAGGCTGTCTCCCTAACTTTGGGCCATATACCAATGGAAACTAATACAACGGTTCCTTTGTACATCATACTTGTTTTATCATAGCGGGTAGCTACTGGTCTAAATTCCTTTATTTGACCAAAAAATCTTCCTACTGCATTTCTTCTTTTATATAATTTTGATCATATTCTATTGTTTCTTTTCTATCCTCCTTCCTGGTATTATACTATTAATTCTTTGTTTCTTTAAATCCGAACGGAATTGATTACTATCATACCCTCGATCAGCCAACAAATTTTCACATTTAGCTTCCTTTACAAGATCTAAAGCTTGACCTATATCTCAGTTTTGTCCCTTTGTTATAATTATTTCTAAAGGTCTTCCTTTTCCATCTATTTTTACGTGTATTTTAGAAGAAAAGACACCACAACTACGGCCCAACCCCTGCTTATCTTGTTCGCCTCTGGCTCCTGCTGCATGCCGATGAGCTCGTATGATACTTGCATCAATCATATGTGTTTCTTGGTCTCCAGATTTTTTTTAAGGCTTCTAGTATTTTATCCAAATAGCCTCTTTTTATCCAGTTGTTATAACGATTATATACTGTTTTCCAACGACCACATTCAGGTGACAAATCCCTCCAAGGAGCTCCTGTTCTTATTATCCAGTATACAGCTTCTAAAAACATCCGATCATCTTTGCCATGTCTACCTTTGGAGGAGGTGGTAAAGGAGACAGCTTTTCCCACATAACAGCATTGATTACTAATCTTGCCATATCATTTTATCTTAAAATTATATGACAATTATAATGGGTTTTTATCAATTTTAATCTTTAGGGACTCAGCCTAAGCAAAAATTAATTTAACAGCTAAACTTATCCCTTACAAGCCCTTTCATTGAAGGGGCGAATTAAAAATAAGTAAGTAATTTATATTTATTTGCTTCGATCTTACTACTTAGTTGTCTATCAGATAAAAATATTAGAAGAACATGACGAAAAATTATTGATTACTGTAAGGGTACAAATGCAAATCCAGGATATTTAACTATAGCGATTTCAGAAGTTAAACTTTTATTGACTTTCCAAATAGCTGATTTGATAGGTATGATTAAGCTGCCTCCTACTCTAAGTTGTTCTACCAATTCACTAGATAGGCTATTAGCGGCAGCAGAAACCAGTATTCGGTCAAATGGGGCCCTGTCTGACAAGCCTAATTGCTCAGTAGCTTGCTCAATGGTTGCATGGGGAAAATTATATTTACCAAGGTTATGCTGTCCAAATTCTACTAATTCAGGAATTATTTCAACTCCATACACCCTACCATACTCGCCTACTATTGCAGCCAACAGCGCTGTAGTCCACCCTGAACCAGCGCCAATATCTAATACGATATCTCCTGGAACTGCTCCTAGCTTTTCTAACATAAAAGCAACAGTAGTAGGTTGTGAAATTGTAGCATTGTGACCAATATATAAGGCATAATCTTCATAAGCTTCTTCTAGATTATTAGACCCAACAAAATCTTTTCTATCTATTGCTTTAAAAGCAGCAATAACTGACTCTGAATGCCGCATCTTACACGCTATCAAATAGCTGACTAATTGATTATTATTCTCCCTTTTCATACTGTTTGGCGTATTGTTTTAAGTACTTCCCCATCCCGAAAAATGAAAATCATTAAGCATCCCATAAAAAAATTTTATCTACAACATATCATCCCATAGACTTCAGTTCTAATTGATTTTTGTTCATCAAAACACGATAGAACGAATGAAAGATCAAAAACAATATTTAATTATCAAAGCAGGCTACTGATTGCCTACTTCACTTTGTATAGAATTAAAAAATAAAAATGAACCAAGCAGATAGTGCACAAGCTTTGCAAAAGCTTGAGTTAAAGATGGACAAAATGATCTAAAAGTACTTCCTGCAGTATTTCAGAGATCTTCACGATATAACGAAATGAAATAATTTTTAAACCATCACTTAAACTATCAAAAATAAAGTATCAATATTTGCTTGTTAGGTTATTATTAATTTTTTATAAATATTATTTGATGATTATATTGCTTTAAAATAAATAATTTGTATTTTGGACGTGACAAGCAAATATTATTAACCATAAAACAAAGAGAACAATATGGAAAACAAACATAACATTCAAGGAAAGAATGGTAATAGCAACAATTCCCAAAATCGTGGATTTGCTTCTATGCCCCATAAAAAAGTGCAAGAAATAGCGAGTAAAGGTGGGCATGCATCCGCTGAAAAAGCGGGACATGAGGGTATGGCTGCCAGAGGTCGAGCAGGTGGGCATGCATCCGCTGAAAAAGCAGGTCATGAGGGTATGGCTGAAAGAGGCCGAGCAGGTGGATATGCTTCAGGACGCAGCAGAAGGAGCAATGAAGAGGAAGAAGAAGAATAGATTCTCCTCTCCATTTCTTAGTATGAAAAAGGGTATACTTTTATTTAGTATACCCTTTTTATATTAACGTGCTGCTTACATGAAACGAAGTAAATAGAGTTCTTGCATAACCAAGAATTGAGTTCGCCAGGCAGGAAGGAATTTGTGAGAAACCGGAGCTGTGGTGTCGGGAATTATTCCCGACACTCCAATGGACTGTCAGGAGTTTCCTCCTGACAGTCACATGAAGTAAATAGGAAGAACCAATTACTGACGAACCCAGAGGACTCAAGGCGACGATTATGCAAGAACTCTAATATATCTACGCTATATGAGCACCTATTTCCTGAGTTAAGGCGATGAAATCACTGATAGAAAGTTCTTCAGCACGTTGATTTAATTGAGGTAAGTCTACGAGATGAGCAGGCAAAATCATTGCACTTAAGGCATTCTTAAGCTTCTTCCTACGTTGTTGAAATCCCAGCTTAACCAGCTTTGAAAAGAGATTTTCATTGCAAGGAAGCTGTTGTAACTCATTTCTCTCTAATCGTATTACAGCAGAGTTGACTTTAGGAGGCGGCATAAATAAATCTGGCCCTACTGTAAAAAGATAGTTGATATTATAAAATGCCTGTAAAAATACACTGGGGATCCCATACGCTTTACTCCCTGGTTGGGCTATGATACGTTCTGCAACTTCTTTTTGTACCATACATACAATTTCTTTTACCTGATCTCGATGCTGTAGCAGTTTAAAAAAAATTTGAGAGCTTATATTATATGGAAAATTCCCAACTACGCTAATAGGACCAACCCACCTTTTGGTAAGATCTAACTTAATAAAGTCAGCTTCAATAATATGATTCGATAATATTGGATAAGTTTTTAGCAAATAAGAAACTAGTTCGCTATCTATTTCTACTAAATATAGATTAGCAAATTGCTTTTGAACGAGAAAATGTGTCAAAGCACCTTTCCCAGGACCTATTTCTAATACAATTGATGATGGATCCTGGAGAGGCAATTTGATCGCCTCAACAATCTGTTTACTTATATCAAGATCTTTTAGAAAATGTTGTCCTAAATATTTTTTAGGCTTCCATGCTGACATGCATTATAAAGATTACGTAAGTTTTTTATTAGATTATTTATCAGGATTAGGGATTATGGATGGCTACAATTTATATAATTAGCTCATAAAATATTTTTTTCAATGATCTTATCTATCTGTTTTCTCATACGATCTAACCCATGCTTATGCGTAACTTTAGTTAAAAAGCTAAATAACCGTTGATACCGTTCTAATAGCTCAATATATTGTTTTTCAATCGCACGCACCTTATGATTCTGTTGATTCATCGGTAATACAATCTTAGTATCAAGTTCAGGAATTTCTGATTTAAGATCATAATGCAACACATTACTTACTAAAATCAAAAAATCATAGTCTAAATTATATTCTTTAAACTTATTATAAAGCGTAGTTCTACTAATACCTAGCTTTTTTGCCAAGGTCTTTATAGAATAGGGACTTTTGCGCACAACTGCTTCTAAAATCTCTCCTCTATGTCGTTCCATAAGTTTATCCGTAGTCATATCCATTTTTTATCAGCTATTTACAGGTGGCCCTGGGTAAAATTTAATTCTACTAAAAGTAAGTAATAAACAAATTATAATGTTATAACCCTAGCTCAAATAAGTAGGAATATAAATTAGCTAAAAAATTAATAGATAGGTAATCTGGATTAAAAATATGAAGTGTGAATTTTCCTGATTATGAAAAGGTTAGATAAACTTTTATCATTAATATAAACTTCATAATAAAGATGCTCCTCCTGCTGGACTTGAACCAGCGACCCTCTGATTAACAGTCAGATGCTCTAACCAACTGAGCTAAGGAGGAATAAATTTTAGGCAATATTACTATGAATATTATATTTTTGCAATAGAATTCGCTCTTAAGACACTGTTATAATTTTCAAAATAATTCTATGCAATAGCATGCATAGAATATAACTTTAATTTTATATGCCCTCAAGAAAATTATTTGTAGGATTACTAAGTATAGTTTTAATGCTAATATTGTATTTTTCTGTGCTTGGTTATAGAATTATACAAAAACCGAATATTCTACTAGGCAAGCCTTCTAAATTGCTCTTTATATATCCTAAAACATCCTTTAATACACTCCAAAAAACCTTATATACAGAAGGGTATATAACTGATACGACTACTTTTAAGTGGTTAGCCCGCCTAATTCATTACGATAAAAGAATATTGCCTGGAGCTTATAGATTGTTTCCCGGTATGAGCAATTGGCAAGCTATCCAAATTATGAGAGCTGGTATACAAGAACCAGTCAACATTATTTTAAATAAAATAGATACAAAAGAGGAGTTAGCTACAAAAATCACACAAAACTTGGCAATAAATGCTACAGATTTTCAAGCATTATTGAATAATCCAGACTTCTTGCAACCTTATGGTTTTACTACAGAGAACATTTCAACTATGTTTATCCCAAACACCTACAATGTATATTGGACTATTTCAGCTCAAGAACTATTCAAAAAAATGTATCATGAACATCAAAATTTTTGGAAAAAAGAGCGTTTAAAAAAAGCACAACAACTCAATCTGACACCTATACAAGTATCTATTTTGGCATCTATTGTAGAAAAAGAAACTAATAAACTAGATGAGGCTCCCATTATAGCCGGAGTCTATATAAATCGTCTAAAAAGAGGAATGAAACTTCAAGCTTGCCCCAGCCTGCTGTATATAGTTAACAATCCCTCATCTAAACGAGTACTACGTGCATATACACATATTGACTCTCCTTATAACACTTACAAATACAAGGGACTCCCTCCAGGTCCTCTTACAATACCATCTATCGCAATAATAGATGCCATACTCAACTATAAGCCTCATAATTACCTATATTTTGTGACCAAAGACGATTCGTCCGGTTATCACTACTTTGCCAAAAACTTTGAAGAACATAAAAAAAATGCAGAAAAGTATAAGAAATACAGAAGAATGCTTGCGTTATCAACTAGATCTAAATAGACATGCTATGTGTACAGCCTAAGAGTTAATATTAGAATTCTTCAGTAAAAATTTCTTTTAAAATTTTTTACCTAGATATATCTTCATGACATGTTATCGAAAATCTTCAAAGAGTTATGGCAAAAAGTTCATTTAAATGACACACTAGAACGCTCATATGCAGTAGCATTCCATCTAACATTGGCCATATTTCCAGCTATTATCTTTATTTTTACACTCATACCCTATATTCCTATTGCAGAGCTAATTCCTAAACTCATCGGATTCTTAAAAGAGATGATGCCTCCAACAGTATACGAAGCACTTTCTCCTATTATTCAAGATACACTCAACAAGCAAAGAAGTGGCCTCTTATCTTTTGGAGTCATTTACTCACTATATCTTTCTAGTAATGGAATGATGTCATTATTAAAAAATTTTGATCTAGCTGATCCAATGTCTGCTCAACACAAACGAACTTACCTGCAACAACGAGGAGTTGCAACCCTACTCACGCTAGCTCTTACTGCAGCACTTCTTAGCACGTTATTGCTACTAACTGTAGCTCGCCAAGCATTGGATTATATGGTTCATCATGAACTAATTACCTCGAAATTGCAGATAACTATATTTACTTTAGGACGACCTATAATCGTATTTTTAATATTTTTTATGGCCATTACAGGCACTTACTACTTTGCTCCTACTAATAGACAACGGAAAAGATTTATATCGATAGGAGCTTTAGTAGCTACAGTCGCTAGTTTCGGAGTTTCGGTTGCCTTTTCTTATTATATAACCAACTTTACAAAATATGGCTTATATGGTTCTTTGGGAGTTATGATCGCTTTAATGCTTTGGTTATTTTTCCTCTCTTTCATCTTGTTGGTAGGATTTGAATTAAATATTACCTTAAAAAATGTATTAAATACTAATAATAAGCATCCATAGTCATAACGATTGTTGGTTAAAATACTGATTGTGGTGTCAGGGCCCCAGTCCTGACACACACACAAGTCTAATGTATAGATTGAACCAGAATAGCTTAATTTAAAAGGATTGTTTAATTTCGTCTCAAATATTAGTTGCCCTTATGGAACACTTAAAAGAACGCATCCATCAACTTGCTATTAATAATCAACCTCAAGTAGTGGCTATCCGGAGGCATTTGCACGCCAATCCTGAACTTTCTTTTGAAGAATTTAATACAGCCAAGTTCATAGCTAAAACATTAAAAGATTTAGGGTTTACTGTACAAGAAGGAATTGCAAATACGGGTAGTGTCGTCCTTATCCAAGGTAAAAACCCTTTAAAAAAAACTATTGCACTGCGGGCCGATATAGATGCATTACCTATCCAAGAGCAGAATAATATTGCTTATAAATCAAAAGTAGACGGAGTTATGCATGCATGTGGTCATGATGTACATACCTCTTCTTTGATTGGTACTGCTATGATCCTCAATAGCTTAAAAGATCATTTTGAAGGAACGGTCAAGCTTATATTTCAGCCAGCAGAAGAAAAAGCACCTGGAGGAGCTATAGCCATGATTAAAGAAGGCGTACTGGAAAATCCAGCTCCCTCCATCATATTAGGACAGCACGTATATCCCATCTTGCCAGTAGGGAAAGTAGGGTTTACAAAAGGAACGATTATGGCTAGTACCGATGAACTCCATATTACCGTAAAAGGCAAGGGAGGCCATGCGGCCTCTCCCCATCTAGCAGTAGATCCTATTTTGATTGCATCCCACCTGATAGTAGCCTTACAGCAAATTGTAAGCAGAAATACAGATCCTATTAAACCTTGTGTAGTATCAATTTGTCAAATAAAGGGAGGAGATACCACAAACGTTATCCCTGAAGAAGTATATTTAGCGGGGACACTACGCACCATCAGTGAAGATTGGCGTGAAGAAGCTAAAAAAAGGATCATTCATCTCAGTCAAAGCATCGCTGAAGGTATGGGGGGGCAATGTGAAGTAATTATAAAAGGTGGGTATCCAGCTACCTATAACGACCCTATATTAACGGGAAGGACCATAGAAGCAGCTCGATCATATCTGGGAAAGGATAATATAGAATATGTAGACATGAGTATGGCTGGAGAAGATTTTGCTTATTTTGCGCAACAAATACCCGGTTGTTTCTATCTGATAGGTGTTCAAAATAACAGTATAGGTATTAATTCATTTGTACATACTCCTACCTTCAATGTAGATGAAAAGGTTTTAGCAATAGCTCCAGGTCTTATGGCCTGGTTGACTTTAAACGAATTAGCATACAATAACAATTAATAAATTTTATAAACAATTCACCTAGATATGATATGTAATCTGACTTTTCTAATTATATAACCATTTACTTAGTAGCCTAATTCTATAATACAATTAATTCGATCACCATTTTCACAACTAATTTAGTTATACTATGAACCACATCTATGCTTTTTTTACAGCACTGGACATTAAAAAATTTTTTACATCCTTTTTGATATTGTTTGCTGTCTTAAACATTCTAGGCTGTACAGCAATCATCAGTAATATGAGAAAGAAAGTAGGGTATATTAATGCAAAAAAAACAGCTACTGTAGCAGGGATACTCATGGTTAGCTTTTTATTTATAGGGGATATCGTTTTAGATTTGTTTAGTATTGATATTGATTCTTTTACCTTGGCTGGCAGCATCATTTTATTTCTATTGGGTATAGAAATGTCCTTAAATCTATCAATCTTCAAATCAGATGCAGACCCTGAAACATCCTCTGTAATACCTTTAGCTTTTCCCATTATAGCAGGAACTGGCACTTTATCAACCCTATTAACGCTCAAAGAAGTCTATCAAACTATTAACGTATTACTCGCTAGCCTAGTAAATGCCGTGCTTATTTTCCTAGTAGTCAAATATTCAGAATGGATCGAGACCCAATTAGGTAAATTAGGTGTAAGCATCATTCATAGAATGATGGGCATCATCCTAATAGCCATTGCGATCAAACGTTTTAAAACCTACTTATTTATATAATTTGGTTACAATTTATACAGATGGTGCATCGAGCGGTAATCCAGGGCCAGGTGCTTATGCCGTGATTTTACAATACAATAACCATAGTAAGGAGCTTGTACAAGCTTTCAGAAAAACTACCAACAATCGCATGGAATTATGGGCTGTGATTGCAGGCCTAGAAGCTTTAAAAAAAGAAAAACAACAGGTGGCCATTTATTCAGATTCTAGGTATGTTATCGATGCTGTTGAAAAAGGATGGTTAGAAACATGGATTAAAAAAGATTTTAAGGGTAAAAAGAATAGCGACCTTTGGAAAAGATTTTGGAGCATCTATAAAAAGCATCTGGTCAGATTACAGTGGGTAAAAGGTCATGCAGGCAACCTATACAATGAACGTTGTGATCAGTTGGCTACTAATCATATACGAACAGGTCCTTTTGATATAGACCAAGTATATGAAAGTGGTGAGTCAGGGCCCTAGCCCTGACTCGCACATCGTTATAAACCAGGAAGTAACTTAACATTAGACTTCTTCTGAAACCAAGAATTGGGTTCTCTGGGCAGGAAGGAACTTGTGAGAAACCGGAGTTGTGGTGTCGGGAGCCACTCCCGACACTCAAATTATGAGGATTGGTGTGTCAGGGCTGGAGCCCTGACACACACTTACTGACGAACCCAGGGGACTCAAAGCGACAGTTTCAGAAGAAGCCTATTTACACCTAGTACGCACTAATCCTAGACTGATCTAATTCAGAAAATTTTTTCTTACCCCTTAAAAAATAATCAAAGGGAAGTATGCGCTGATATACTTGTTTTAATTGAATTTGGGGATCATCTACAGCTAGCTTATACTTATTTCTTAATCTAAAAAAATCTAGTTGAGCCTTTAAAATAGCATAACTATCTTTAACTTTTCCTCGTAAAAAGGCTTGTAACGCTGCCATCAAATCCAATAAAATACGTAAAAGATGACTCCAGCTTAAAAGGGATATAGGAAGATTTTTATAGAGAACAAGTGCCCGATTCCTAAATTTTAAATAGGTCTTATAAGGACTATCCGCACCCATCGTAGCACTTCCAATGTGATATACGCTACTTTGTCCGCAATAAAACACCTGGTAACGATGCTGTTGCATCCGCCAACAAAGATCAATCTCCTCATAATAAGCAAACAGTTGCTCATCAAATCCACCTAGCTCCCAAAAACTACTAGCCCGCAAAAACATACAAGCTCCACTAGCCCAAAATATCTCACGCACATCATCATATTGCCCCTGATCTTCTTCTATGGTAGTAAATAGTCTTCCCCTACAAAAAGGATAACCCAACTTATCTATAAATCCACCACCTGCACCCGCATATTCAAATTTATTAGGTTCATGGTAAGCTAATATCTTAGGTTGACATGCTGCTATAGAATTATTTGATTCCATCAGCTCTAAGATAGGCGCTATCCAATTACTAGTAACTTGAACATCTGCATTCAGTAAGATATAATATTCGGACTCAATTTTTTGTAGTGCCAAATTATATCCAGCAGCAAACCCTTCATTCTTTCTATGCTGTATGCACTCAATGGCTGGATAATTGGTAGCCAAAAAAGCAATAGAATCATCTTCAGATGCATTATCCACGATGATTACCCTATACGGTGAACTAGATGCTACTACGGTCGGTAAGAATTGCTCTAAAAGATGCTTGCCATTATAATTGAGGATAACAACTACGACCTTTTCCATTTATCTATAGCAAAAGGTCTACTGGCAGATTGCCCAATACACCGGCTGTATGCGCTTGTACCATTTCTTTAATTTTAGCATCCACTCTTTGCATAGCCATATTTACAGCAGCCACAATCAAATCTTGTAACGTTTGCTGCTCATCAGCCTGAATGATGCTAGGATCAATCTGAATGTGAAGAATTTTCTTATTGCCATTAACAGTAACTTGAACCAAGCCAGCACCGGACTCACCTGTAGCTTGCAACTGAGCTACCTTTTGTTGTACTTCTTGTATTTTTGCTTGTGCCTCTTTTACTTGACTAAGCATTTGCATAAAATCTTTCATTGTATCATTTATTTATAATATCTCAATATGATTATAATAAGCTTATAAGCCAATAAAATAAATTTATATATAAAATTTTTAAGAACAGAGCGTGTAGGATGTTATTCTACCATCCATGTGCTAATTAGTTTAGATTTTAAAGGATAGCTGAGCAGTTAAGTTTTACACTTGATGTTCTTTAGAACTAAGAAATCGATATACTACCCTTGCCCTATTGGAGTAAAGTAAGACACATAAAAATTTTAAAATTCTTCATTTTTTGCTAATTTATAAATAAAGGTACCATCAACTTAAGTCTATACCTACTAACTATAATCTATTAAAACAAATACAAGTCAGTTAAAAATTTAAAAACGATTTTGTGAAATATTTGGCAAAAATAGATTTATCAGCTAAATTGTCAAGCATACAGAAATCATTTAGTTTATATGCTATATGAAATTCTAATAAGAATTAAGAATATATAAAACATATAAAGAAAAATGGACTTAACTTTTCAGAACGTGTTAAATATTTGGATTTACGCGGTTGGCTGCTTAACTATTGGGGGAGTACTGGGATCACTAGCATATCGTATATGGCATTATTTTAATAACCGTAAAAGATTGGATGAAAAGATCGAAGTGCTTCGAGATCGTATTAGTCGTATTGAAAAGCAATTGAATATTCACTAAAATAATAACGTTGGAAGAAATAAAGTTTAAGAAAAGGATAGATCTAAAAACAACTATAATCTATATAAAATAAATAAAGGTCAGTTACAATTAAAAACATTTTTGCAAAATACTTGCTAAAAAATAATTTATTACATAAATTGTAACCATCTACTAGAAGTCTATCTAATAACCATACAATTAAGATTTGAATAAAAAATTAAGTACAAATCAACTACATAAAGAAAAATGAATTCAAGCCTTCAAGCCTTTGTAACTATCGTACTACCTATCATAATACCAATAGGAGGATTACTACTTCTCATGTGGAAGCATTTTAATATCCAATTTGACAAAGTAGATTTAAAGTTCGATAAAATAGATTTAAAGTTTGATAAAATAAGTGAAGAAATTGAAAATGTAGAGATTCGCCTAAATGATAAAATAGATAGCTTAGATAGAAAATTAAGTGAAAAAATTGAAAGCGTAGAGATTCATCTAAATGAAAAAATTGACAACGTACATAAAGAACTCAATCAAAAGATAGATCATGTAAACGAATCCTTGAGTGAAAAAATTAAACATGGGGATGAAAGATTAGGTGAAAAGGTCGATGCCGTTCGAGATCGTATTAGTCGTATTGAGGGGCAACTGATGCCTACTAAAATAGTACCTTTTGAAGAAACAAATCCTAAGAAAAAATTGAAGGCACAAGGATAAAAATACCTTCTAGTATCCCTCCTATATTTTATTCCTTCTAATTGCATCATTTAATCTACCTTCCACAAAGTAAACGTTCACATCTATACCAAAATCTATAGTCTGTACGCACAGACCATACTTATTGTGGCCTGTGTGGCCACAGGCTACGGAAAGGGAGATGCTCCACAACTGTCGAAAGTTGAGAAATTATTACAAATTCAGTGAATTACTAGGCAGTTGCTCCACCAGAATTACAATGGAAGGAAGGGTTTGTTTATAAGCTAAAAAACAGTTAAAATGATGGGTAAATATTTTCACTTTAGTTTAATAAACAATTTGATATATGGACGTATCAGCAATCATCAATTTAATAGATGCCGATAAGCTCAAAGAGTTAGGCGCTTTATACAACATTGATAAAAAAATCATAAGCTAACGGGGGAATTCATCTTAAAGAGCCTGGTTTTTTGCCTACTAAAAGGCTATCCAATAAGCTTAAGATCGATAGAGCTCTTAACTAATACTAATGAACAAATCTCTTCCATGCTAAAGACTACAAGCAACGGTAGTAGGCATATAGATCATAGTTCTATAGGGAAAAGATTAAACCAGTTAGAAGTTAAATATTTTAAGGGTATATATGAAGATTTAGTCTTAAGTTATAATACCAACTTTAGCAAACAAGAGGTAGATAAGTTCCATAGATTTGATTCAACGATCATTACCCTATCAGGTAAATTGCTAAAAGATGGGTTAAATCTTGGAGGGAAGCCCCAAGATAGGCTTATTAAGATAAGTGTTAGTTTAAAGGACAATATACCAGCTAGCGTAAGAATATGTAAAGAAGCGGCAGAAGCAAGTGAAAATATAGCTTTAAAAAGAGCTATCAATCAAGCCAAAGTAGCAAAGGAAACCATACTATTATTTGATAGAGGAATAGCAAAAGGAGATACATTTAACGAATTAAGCGAATCAAAGCAATATTTTATTACCAGACTTAATGTTGGTAGAAAATATGTCCAAGTGAGAGAAAATAGAGATAATAAGGCCCAAACTAGTAATGAAGATAGTGTTATAGAAGATAGTAGCTTAACAATACTAAGTGATGAAATAATTAATTTATATAACCAGCATGGAACAAGGATTAATTGTGAATTAAGGTTATTCAAGACGAAGAACCAAAAAGGAGAAGAGCTATGGTTTTTGACTAACGTAGCTTATTTAACAGGGCAAGAAGTGTGCAGCTCTTACAAGCGAAGATGGGATATAGAAGTATTTTTCAAATTTATCAAGCAACACTTACAATGCAAACACTTTATCAGCTATAATAATAATGGGATGAGTATTTACCTATATTGTATATTAATAGCAGCCATATTATTTGTCATATATAAAATAAGTAACAGTTTAACAGGATTTAAGCTTGCCTTGTTACGATTTACCTTGTCAGCTGAAAAAGCAATGATTAAGGATATAGTAAGTTTTTGTGGAGGAAAACCAGAGCTAGTAGACCTAAAGTTATTCAGTCCTTAGCATGTAGTACTTGATAAAGGAATCTCTACCATCGAAGAAAGGTAAAAAGGAGCTGGTTATAAGGTAAAGAAGAAACCAGAGGTAGACTTTTATAATAAAATTTAACATTATTATAAAAAAGGTAATTGGAGAGACTTGACCAATAAAGGAGATAAGATAAATATTGGCTTACTAGACATTTAGAGCATATTTTAAATATTAAGGTAACAACTCAAAAGGTTAAAATGATGGTTAAATATTTCGTCTTAAAACCCTTAGAAGAGAAACACTATCTTAGGTAAAATATAGTTAAGAGGAAGAGAGTTTAGTTATAAGGCAATTAATAAAAGTAAAATCATTTAGTATATATAAAAAAGTAATGGGTTAAGAGTTATAAAACTTGCCTGGTTAAAATTTAGTTTAACTCTTGAGCAGGAAATGATCAAAATATAATGCTTCTTTGTGACGGAAAGCTAGTGTTAACCGCTCTAAAATCAGTAAATTCCTAACTTTCGACAGTTGTGGGAGATGCTCCAGCTTTCTCAATCTGGATCCTCACTAGACATGCCTACGAGTTTGAACAAGAATACGGTGCGGGGATGACCTTTAGATTTGTAGGTAATAAATATAAATAAATTACAGTAGCAGTTATAGTTATAAGTTATCCACATGAGGGGGGTTCGGGGGGAGACTCATAACTTGAGAATAAATGTGAATAAATTATTTGAAGTAAGTAAATTAGATGAACCTTTCTAGCTAAGGCTAGAAAATATAACAAGGATGGGGTGAACTTTGGGGATGATTAGGTTTAAAGACCTAATAGTTGTACTAGTCCCCATCCTTGCTTTTGTTGCCCAAGAACCATTTAGAATTTTAGACTACCAGGTCCATTAAAGGTCTTAGTTTTGGCAACTTTTTAATTAACCTTATAAAGATATAATATGATGAGCGTTTTTACTAACACTATCGGCATCGATGTCTCTAAAGATAAACTGGATGTGCATGATTATAAACTAAACAAGCATCATATATTCAACAATGACAAAGTAGGATTTAAGAAGCTTTTAGCTTGGGTTAAGTCTGAACATCAAGATAGAGTAAAAAGCCTACTTTTCTGCTTTGAGCATGCAGGTATCTATTCACTAGGATTATCTGTATTTATGGAAGAAAACGAGTTATTCTATAAAATTATACCAGGCTTAGAAATCAAGCGTTCTACAGGGATGGCTAGAGGAAAGAATGATCAAATAGATGCTTTTAAAATAGCCCAGTATGCCTATTATAGAAGGGATGAACTAAATCCAAGTAAACTGCCAGCAGCGGAATTATTAAAATTAAAGGATTTGCTTTGTCTTAGGGAAAGGATGGTCAAACAGCGGTCAGGCTATCGAGCCCATTTGAAAGAATTAACCAGGTTTAGTAATAGGGAGAATAACAACCTACTATTTGAAAGCCAGGAAAGAATGATCAAAGAGCTTTGTAAAGAAATTAAGTTAGTAGAAAAAGAAATGGAGCAGATAATTAAAGAAAATCCCGCTATCCAGGTGCAGTATAAATTAGCAATAACAGTGAAGGGGGGCGGCTTGATATTAGGGGGTAGCTTGATTGTATATAGTGATAATTTTAGCAGATTTAAGAACTGGCGGCAATTTGCCTCGTATGTAGGGATAGCACCTTTTGATTATGAGTCGGGTAGTAGTATAAAAAGGAGCAAACAAGTAAGTCACATGGCTAATAAGAGGCTAAAAGCACTCTTGTCTAATGCAGCTACCAGTAGTATGGTACATAGTCCAGAAATGCGGCTCTATTATGGAAAGCGAATAAAAGAGGGAAAGAATAAAATGTTGATACAGAATATAATTAGAAATAAAATCTTATCAAGGGTATTTGCTGTTGTTAAGCGTGGAACTCCATACGTAAATACACTCAGCTATGCAGCTTAAAAATTTATAATTTTTAAGCTTAAAAATTTGCTTATGTCTTAGAATACAACTAAGGAGATTAATTTAATCTATACGTGAACGATTACTCCACAACAGCATAAAAGAATAGCCTATACTCCTGTGACCCAGGGGGATTACTTTTTAGATGTAGAAAAAACTTAAGGATAATTTTTTAATAAAAACTCTTTGATTGGTTGAATAAAAACATCTGCATCCCCTGCCCCCAAATTGACAACTATTTCGGGTCTGTCTGTTTGAGCGAGTTGCGCAATCAAATCTTCTTTGCTAGCTGCATAATGCTTACAAGCTAACTTCATTTTACCCAATATCGACTTAGAACTAATTCCTTCTATAGGTGCCTCCCGATCACTATATATATCCAATAAAAAGACACAATCTGCCAAATCAAGGCTTTGCGCAATTTCAATTAGAAAATCTTGGGTCCTACTATGCTGGTTGGGTCGAAAAATTACTGTGATTTTTTTTCCTGGGTATATTTTCCGGATAGTAGTAAGTAAAGCTGTTATTTCAACTGGATGGTGACCATAATCATCTAAAAAAACTAGATCATCCCGTTCTATAATCTTATCAAATCTTCTGGCTACCCCCTGAAAAGTATGTATCGCTTCTCGGATGATCTCAGGTGGTACGCCCATATGTAGACAAGCTGTAACCACTGCTAGTGCATTTTCTATGTTATGATATCCAGGCACTGGCAATTCAATATCTTTAATAACAACCTTTTCACTGACGTAATCAAACACAAAATGTCCTGTTTGGTTTATTTTTACATTGCTGGTATAAATGGGGGCATCACTCAATGCATATTGAACAACCTGAGTTTTTAGAGGATGCGCTGCACTTAGCAACTTTTTAGCCACATGTCGATGCAAAATAGCAAGCCCTTGTTCGGGAAGCCTATTTAAAAATTGCCTGAACCCTTCTTCAAAGCCCATTACATCCCGATAGATATCTAAATGATCTGGATCGACAGTAGTAATAATAGCGATATCCGGATAAAGCTGTAAGAAAAAGCGATCAAATTCATCTGCTTCTATAACGATACTAACTTCTTTTTTTGTGTTAGGGCTCGCTATAAAATTGGTATGATAGTTCTTGGCAATCCCTCCTAAAAAAGCAGTTATATTTTCATTAGCATAACACAATATATGAGCAGCTAGAGAAGTGCTAGTAGTCTTTCCATGGGTACCTGCCACAGCTAACGTATAATGGTCTCGGGTAATTAAGCTTAATACATCTCCCCTCTTGCATACTTGATACCCGTGGGTTACTAGATATTGCCAAATAGGATTTTTAGTAGAAATAGAGGGAGTATATACTACCAATGTATCTGATGGGTGATTCAATATGGTAGTTGGGATAGCATCTACGGCAACTTCAAAGTGTATGTTGACCCCTTCATCTACTAACTGATCAGTAAGTGAAGACTTTGACATGTCGTGTCCAAATACCTGAGCTCCTTGGCGGTTAAACCATCTAGCAAGCGCACTCATGCCAATACCACCAATTCCTAATATATAAACATATTTATATTGTTTCACTGAAATATATTTTAAGAGATTTATACTAAATTTTCTATTGTATTTACAATAGCCGCTGCTGCATTGGGTTTAACATATTGAGTTAGGTTCTTGATCAAAGTTTCTTGACGCTTTGTATCATTTACAAGACTTAGAATAGTGGGTATAAGCTTTTCAGATACTTCCTGGTCTTTAACCAACATAGCTGCTTCTTTATCAACCAAAGGTAATATATTTTTCATTTGGTGGTCAGCCGCCACATGAGGAGAAGGAATGAAAATAGCAGGCTTTTGTGCAACCCCAATTTCAGCAATTGCTATAGCTCCTGCCCTAGAAACTACGATACTGGCTGCCGCTAGTGCTAAATCCATTCTTTCTATATAAGGTAATACTCTAAAATGAAGGGGATTCTCCTTAAAAAGGTGCGAGTCAATTTTTTCGAAGTAAGCTTTACCAGTAGATAAAAGTACCTGGATACCATTTTCTGCGAAAAGATGAATAGCATCTAAAATACATTTCGTAATCATCCCTGCACCTTGGCTTCCTCCTAAAATAAGTACGATAGGTGCATCCGGAGACAAGCCAAAAAATTGGCAACTTGCTTCATGGCTTGCTTCCTCCTTCATTAAAAACTCTCTTACAGGATTACCTGTCAATACGATCTTATTAGTGGGGAAATACTTATCCATGTGCTCATAGGCAACACATATTTTATTTGCATACTTAGCAAGCAGCTTGTTAACGATACCTGGATATGCATTTTGTTCTTGCAACACTACAGGAATATGCATGCTAGCCGCCATATATACCATAGGGAAACTGGCATACCCCCCTGTGCCTATTACCACATCAGGACTAACCGCTTTGATGATGCTTCTAGCTTTCCATAAGCTAGCCAACACCCTAAAAGGAACAACGATGTTCTTCAGCATCTCCTTGAACCTACGTCTTATGCCCCGAATCGGTAATCCTATAATCCGATAGCCTGCAGCAGGAACATAATCCATTTCCATTTTACCCTGAGCACCTACAAACAAAATTTCATGCTCAGCACTTTGCTTTTTGAGTGCATCAGCTATGGCAATACCAGGATATATATGTCCACCCGTACCTCCTCCGCTTATAATAACGCGCATAAATAATTTAGATAAATAGTCTTTAATATACTATATATACAAAAATCGGGCAAAAATAATATTACTCATAAACATCTAAACAACTATCACCTGTGCCATTACCTAATTTCTCTTTTACTTTTGCAAGCAACTTTAATTCGAGTAACAGCAATATACATATACTAGGCAACATCTAGCTTATTACTAGATATAATAGGGAAAATAAAAATTAAATAGTAAATTCCCGTTGCAGTCTTTAAACACTGGAGAGCAATTATCAAAATTGCTAACCTTATAAATTTCATAAATTATGAAAAATATAAATTTCTCTCTCCTATTTATAGGTACTATGATGCTAGGTATAACAAGCTGCGATTACAATTTAAATCCACCGGCTTTATCCGCAGCTTCATCCCATAACGAAGAAATTCAGCAAGAAACTATTATAGACTTAATAGCATTAAATACAGATAGCCCTGATGAGTTGTGGGAACAATTTTTCTGCCAACATGGAGCTTTAGAGCTTTGGCAGCACCTGAAAGAAACAGTGCAAGCAAACAAAAATAGCTTCAATGTTTCTTTAAGTATGCCTATACCAACAACTGATGCAAACAATGAAGCAGCAGCAGCAGTTATGCATTATTTAGCTTACAAAGGTGGTAGTCTTCATAACCTAAAACAGCTTATACTAAATGAAAACCAATTAAGCATATTACCAGCTAAAATAGGTAAGCTTAGTAACCTACAAATGCTTGTGCTAAGTAGGAACCAACTAAAAGAACTACCAACTGAAATAGCAAATCTTAGTAACCTACAAACACTCTATCTATGTCACAACCAGCTACAAGAATTGCCAACTGAAATAGCAAATCTTAGTAACCTAAGAGTACTCGAGCTAGGTCAAAACAAGTTAAAACAATTACCAACTGAAATAGGTAAGCTTAGTAACCTAAGAGTACTCGATCTAGGTCAAAACAAGCTAAAACAATTATCAACTGAAATAGCAAATCTTAGTAACCTACAAACGCTCTATCTATATCACAACCACCTACAAGAATTACCAACTGAAATAGGTAGTCTTCACAACCTAAAAGATCTTAAACTAGATAAAAACCAACTAAGCATATTACCACCTAAAATAGGTAAGCTTAGTAACCTACAAACACTCTATCTATGTCACAATCAGCTACAAGAATTACCAACTGAAATAGCAAATCTTAGTAACCTACAAACGCTCTATCTATATCACAACCACCTACAAGAATTACCAACTGAAATAGGTAAGCTTAGTAACCTAAGAGTACTCGATCTAGGTCAAAACAAGCTAAAACAATTACCAACTGAAATAGCAAATCTTAGTAGCCTACAAACGCTCTATCTATATCACAACCACCTACAAGAATTACCAACTGAAATAGGTAAGCTTAGTAACTTACAAGCGCTCGATCTACGTCACAACCAGCTACAAGAATTACCAACTGAAATAGGTAGTCTTCATAACCTAAAAGATCTTAAACTAGATAAAAACCAACTAAGCATATTACCACCTAAAATAGGCAACCTTGGTAACCTAAAAGTGCTTGTGCTAAATAGGAACCAACTAAAAGAACTACCAACTGAAATAGCAAATCTTAGTAACCTACAAACACTCCATCTATATCACAACCACCTACAAGAATTACCAACTGAAATAGGTAGTCTTCATAACCTAAAAGATCTTAGACTAGATGAAAATCAACTAAGCATATTACCATCTAAAATAGGCAATCTTAGTAACCTAAAAATGCTTGTGCTAAATAGGAACAAACTAAAAGAATTACCAGTCCAAATAGGTAAACTTAATAACCTAGAACGCTTTCACTTTGATATACGTAGAAATCACTTACGGATGCTACCAGCATCTATAGAAAAGCTTACAGATTTAAATATACTTCCAGATAACAATCCATGGTTAAGTCGTAACGACTTAGAACTTATTTCAACAGATCTATTAGCCCGTCATGCTTATCAACAACTACCCCATAGCTTACGTAGTCTTTGTACCTATTATATTCAAAACCATTCGGATCAATTTACTTCAAGCGAACTAGCACTTCTTCCTGAAAACCTGGGACAAGAGGAAGAAAGAATTAAATTACTTAGAGAAAAATGTCAGTGGAACATCATATATTTTAAACAAATATGTGGAAATGAAATCCCCTTATATCTAACATACCAACTCTGTACTCCTGGAGATGTGAAATCTATGCTTACGGAATTTGAGCCATCATTGAATGGAAAAAAAATATACATATTTCCACCCCAGAACAAGGAGGAAAGCAAGCAAAATGTAACAAGCAAGAGGCAGAAGACAAATAAGGGCAGGCAACTAGTAAAGGTTCTCTAAAATCACGGCTTGATTCGATTGCAAATATGTCTATTCCCCTGACCATCACTCGGCTTTGCTAAGTGATGGATACCTCTGCTTGGCTGTGTCAAGCAATTGCTTCAAACAAGTCCTAGTTCTTAAGTGGTAATTAACCCAGCAAAGTCAAAGGATTGGTTCAATGCTACTACTCGGGCCAATCAAGCATAGTCGTCACTCGGCAAAGCCGAGCGACTGGTTTGGGGGCTCAAGGCGACGGTTATGCAAGAACTTTTATATCTAGCTCTTCTTAAATTGTAGTACCTATTTTGGATTTAATCCTTGCGGCTTTACCCTGCTTACCTTGTAAATAGAACAACCTAGCTCTTCTAACCTTACCTTGTTGCTTGAGTTCTATCTTTTCGATAGAAGGAGAAAGCAAAGGGAATATTCTTTCTACCCCGATACCCTCAGATATCTTCCTTACTGTGAAAGTTTCACCATGTGTATTAGGATGCCTTCTTTGTATTACTACACCTTGAAACTGTTGTATACGTTCTTTTTTTCCTTCCTTAATTTTAATGTGTACATTGATGGTATCACCTGGTTGGAAGTCTGGGAATTTCTTTCGTTGTTCTTCGTAATCAGAACCGATCATTTTAATTAATTCATTCATGGTATAAGCTCTTTTATATGCTTCTTGAATGTGCAAATATAAAATAATATTCATACAAAAGTACAAATAATATAAATAATATATATGTGAGACCTTTATCTTTGATTATTTTTGGCACCATATGAAAAACATCAGGAATTTTTGCATCATTGCTCATATAGATCATGGAAAAAGTACCTTGGCAGATAGGCTGCTAGAGGCTACCAATACCATATCTGGCAAAACAACCCAGGATCAATTGTTAGATAACATGGATCTAGAACGAGAACGCGGTATTACTATCAAGAGCCATGCGATCCAAATGCGATACATTTTTCAAGGAACAGAATATGTGCTTAATCTAATCGATACACCTGGCCACGTGGATTTCTCCTACGAAGTATCTCGATCTATCGCAGCTTGCGAAGGTGCTCTTTTGGTCATAGATGCTTCTCAAGGAATTGAAGCTCAAACAATTTCTAACATGTACCTAGCTTTAGAAAATGACCTTACTATTATTCCTGTATTAAATAAAATAGATTTACCAGGTGCCATGCCTGAAGAAGTCAAAGACCAAATCGTAGATCTATTAGGCTGTGAACGCGAAGAAATTATTCCTGCTAGTGCGAAACAAGGCCTTGGCATAGATGCTATTTTAGAGGCCATTATACAACGTATCCCCCCTCCTAGTGGTTTGCCTGAAGCACCCTTACAAGCTATGATCTTTGACTCTGTATACAATTCTTTTAAAGGAGTAGAAGTATATTTTAGAATATTTAACGGTACGATCAGGCAAGGAGATCAAGTTAAATTCGTCAATACAGGAAAATCATACGAAGCACACGAGATCGGGGTTCTTCGGCTAGGACAAATACCTCAGCAGTCTCTGAGTGCTGGATATGTAGGATATTTGATTTCAGGTATTAAGAATGCTCGTGAGGTAAAAGTTGGAGATACGATTACCCATGTCATCAATCCTTGCAAAGAAGCAATTAAGGGTTTTGAAGATGTAAAACCCATGGTTTTTGCAGGTATTTACCCAGTAGATACCAATGAGTATGAGGAGCTACGTACGGCCATCGAAAAATTACAGCTCAATGATGCTTCGCTGGTATGGACCCATGAAACCTCGGCAGCATTGGGTGTAGGCTTCCGTTGTGGATTTTTGGGCATGCTTCATATGGACATTATACAAGAACGCTTGGAGCGGGAATTTGATATGACCGTCATTACTACAGTACCTTCGGTACAATTTCACGTAATAGATAAACAAGGAAATTTACATGAAGTAAATGCACCCTCTGAGCTTCCAGACCCTAACTTAATTGCAGAAATACAAGAACCGATTATCCGAGCACAGATCATTACTAAGCCCGAATATATTGGTACTATTATTAAGCTATGCATAGATAAGCGAGGCTTTCTTCAAAATCAAACTTATCTAACACCTGAACGTGTGGAACTCACCTTCAAATTACCGCTAGCTGAAATTGTGTTTGACTTTTTTGATAAACTTAAAACCATTTCAAAGGGATATGCTTCATTAGATTATGAATTGATAGGGTTTGAAGACTCTAAACTAGTCAAATTAGATATCCTACTAAATGAAGAGAAGATAGATGCATTCTCTGCCATCATACACCGAGACAAAGCCTATGAATTAGGAAAAAAATTATGCGCTAAATTAAAAGAGCTCTTACCACGTCAGATGTTTGAAATTCCTGTCCAAGCAGCGATTGGAACTAAAATTATTGCGCGTGAAACCATCAAGGCCATGCGTAAAAACGTAATTGCTAAATGCTATGGAGGGGATATCTCTCGAAAAAGAAAGCTCCTCGAAAAGCAAAAGAAAGGTAAAAAGCGTATGCGTCAGATAGGCTCTGTAGAAGTGCCACAAGAGGCTTTTTTAGCAGTGCTAAAATTAGAATAAAGTATCCGAGCTATATGATCGCTTGCTCTCAACACAAACTTATTACTATTTATGGCAGTTATCTTAGATGGAAAACAAGTAGCTTACTCTCTTAGGCAATCGCTTGCACAACAAGCACAGATATTGTTTAAGGAAGAGAAACCAGTTCCGCACCTAGCTATTGTCTTGGTTGGTGACGACCCCGCAAGCCATACTTACGTGCGTAATAAAATTAGAGCCTGCCAAGAGGTAGGATTCCAAACTACGTTAATCCAAGAAGCAGCACATATAGAAGAAACTAGCATACTAGACCTTATCCAAAAGCTAAACGAGAATACATCCATCCATGGTATTATTGTACAACTACCTCTTCCTAAGCATATCAATGCATCAAATATTATACAGTCGATCAGTCCAGAAAAAGATGTCGACGGCCTTCATCCATTTAATTACGGCAGGATGGCTCGTCATTTACCCACACATATACCAGCCACCCCATTAGGTATCTCACTACTATTAACGCATTACCAAATTGCTACAAAAGGTAAGCACTGTGTGATTGTAGGAAGGGGACCTACGGTAGGCGCCCCGCTTAGTATGTTGATGAGTAGAAACGATTATCCAGGAAATGCTACTGTGACTTTATGTCATAGCTATACACAAGAGCTAGCGAGGTTAACGCAACAGGCAGATATACTCGTAGTAGCTATAGGAAAACCTGGTTTAATTACAGCAGATATGGTACGACCAGGAGCTGTAGTAATTGATGTAGGTATCACACGAATACCCGATAATAAGAAAAAACTTGGATATAGACTCCAAGGGGATGTAATATTTGAAGAAGTGGCACCCGTTTGCAGTTATATAACGCCTGTACCAGGTGGTGTAGGCCCGATGACCATAGCCGCATTGCTTGCTAATACTTTGCGAGCAGCTACCAACCAAGTTTACTGGGATTAGACATATTTCAGTAGTAGCACTAGGAGTTTCTCCGCCTATCCCTTGGTCTGTAGCTCACAGACCAGGAATGAAGAAGTTAGAAATATATTTACATCTTATAGGCATGAAACGCAGCTTCTATTCTCCATCCATCCGGATCAACAATAAAAGCACCATAGTATCCTGGATGATAGTAGGGTCGTGGTCCAGGAGCTCCATTATCTTTACCGCCTAGTGCTAGACACCTTTTATACCATTCATCTATACTCTTTGTACTAGGAGCCGTAAAAGCAATATGTACTCCACGAGCTTTTCCTATTAATTCCTGGTTATTTGGATCTTTATTTTCTGAGATCCAAAAGAAAGTTTTTTCAGCTTGTCCGTAACCAGCAACCTGGCGTCCTTCAGCTTCAAAAGTCATCAAACGTTTAATACCCAAAACACCCAGCGTTTCATCATAAAATTTAATGCCTTTTGAAAAATCATTTACAGCAAAAGAAACATGATCTAGCATGCTATCAACTTATAAAGTTTTTAAAAATTTCTAAACCTCAATTAACAATATTTATACTATTCTCCTAATCATCCAGCCCTATCACTTTATTTTAAGCAGGTTCGGTTTCTCTTAGCATCTTCTCTCCTTTTTCGATAGCTTGTTCTATGGTACCTACCAGGTTGAAGGCTGCCTCTGGCAAATGGTCGAGTTCTCCATTTATAATCATATTGAATCCTTTGATCGTATCCTCAATTTTTACACGCATACCTTGAAGTCCTGTAAATTGTTCGGCAACGTGAAAAGGTTGTGATAAGAAACGTTGTACTCGTCTAGCCCTATACACGATCTTCACATCTTCTTCTGAAAGCTCGTCCATACCTAAGATTGCTATAATATCTTGTAGCTCTTTATATCGTTGTAATATATTTTTAACTTTTTGCGCTGTATTATAATGAGCTTCACCTAAGACATCTGGATTCAGAATACGTGAAGAAGATTCTAGTGGATCTACAGCTGGATAAATACCTAGCGCAGCTATTTTTCGAGAAAGTACAGTAGTCGCATCTAGGTGGGTAAATGTAGTGGCTGGTGCCGGGTCAGTTAAGTCATCTGCGGGCACATAAACTGCTTGTACCGAAGTGATAGACCCATTCTTGACCGATGTAATACGTTCTTGCATCGCACCCATTTCAGTAGCTAAAGTAGGTTGATAACCCACTGCAGAAGGCATACGTCCTAGCAGCGTAGATACCTCTGAACCTGCTTGGGTAAACCTAAAAATATTATCTATAAAGAGGAGCACATCTTTTCCTTTTTCTTGCCCATTTCCATCCCGGAAATATTCTGCGGCAGTAAGGCCTGTTAAGGCTACTCGTGCCCTAGCACCTGGGGATTCATTCATCTGGCCAAATATCAACGTTGCGTGAGATTTATTTAATGCTTCGTGATCTACCTTAGATAAATCCCAGCCTCCTGCTTCCATAGATTTCCTAAATGCATCACCATAGTTAATAACCCCTGATTCAATCATTTCCCTTAGTAGATCATTGCCTTCGCGGGTTCTTTCTCCAACACCTGCAAAAACAGATAACCCAGCATACGATTTTGCTATATTATCAATAAGCTCCATGATCAACACGGTTTTTCCTACGCCAGCACCACCAAAAAGTCCTATTTTTCCACCTTTTACATAGGGAGTTAATAAGTCAATAACCTTGATACCTGTATACAATACCTCCGTAGCAGTAGAGATATCTTTAAAGTGAGGGGCTGGCCTATGAATAGGTAGCTTTTGTTCAGTTTCTGGTTGCGGTAGCCCATCTATAGCCTGACCTATTACATTAAATAACCTTCCTCTTATAGCTTCACCAACAGGCATTTGTATAGGTTCGCCTGTATCAACTACCGACATCCCTCGTACAAGACCTTCTGTAGCATCCATGGCAATCGTCCTAACAGCATACTCTCCTAAATGTTGTTGACATTCTAATATTACTTGGTGTCCATCTGACTTAACAACTTCAAGCGCATTAAGAATTGCAGGTAGGCCAGCTCCATTCTCGAAGCTAACATCTATGATGGGTCCTATTATCTGGGTAATTTCTCCTATGTTGGGCATTTTATTAAATAATATTTACTGACTTAAAAAACTATAATTTTGTAAAGCTAATACAGAAAATGTTTCGCAAAAAATCTAGACTAGCTAAACTTAATCTATCTGATGATTTGGTTTTTAAATTTATCATAGAGATCAAAAGTCATTATCTCTAAAAACTGTATCTCAGTTCTTAACGATCAAAATAGAATTTTTGATTAAGATATTTACTTTTCATAACCATCAAGCTAATTATTCTAGCAAGCTGTCAATCGGCCATCAGAACTGCTTGGCAAATTGAAATCGGATATCGATTTTTTACAGATTTTTTATGCTAAATTAGTTTTCTAAGACCATTTAAGCTTCTAGCTTTTAAAATAAGATAGTTGGATTTAACTATTAATACAAAGAAAACAAATAAAACATGCGTACTAATCAAGAAAGTACCGGAGTTGCTACATTTGGTGCTGGTTGCTTTTGGTGTGTTGAGGCAGTTTTTCTTGAACTGGAAGGTGTAGCTAAAGTGATCTCTGGTTATACTGGTGGAAAGAATAAAAATCCCACCTATCGTGAAGTTTGTAGTGGGGAAACTGAACATGCAGAAGTAGTTCAGATTTTATACGACCCTGATAAAGTCTCGTATGAAGATTTACTTCAAGTCTTTTTTAAAACTCATGATCCAACCACACTAAATAAACAAGGGGCTGATGTAGGGACACAATATCGATCCGTCATCTACTATCATTCAACTGAACAAAAAAAACTAGCAGAAAAGTATAAAAAAGAGTTGAATGAAAGCGGTACTTTTGAAAAGCCTATTGTAACCGAGATTTCAGCGGCAACTGAATTTTATCCTGCTGAATTTTATCATCAAAACTACTATAATTTAAACCCTGAACAGGGTTATTGTAACATGGTAATTATGCCAAAACTTGATAAATTCAAGCAAGTTTTTCCTAATTTGCTGAAGAAAAAATACAACTAATTTTGTATCTGCCAACGCTCTTCAAAATAGCCTTTAAATATGAATAAGCTTTACTGAGTGATGACTACTATTTACCAAAAGACATTTCGATTGTCATCCCCACACCATTACTCTTGTTCAAACTCATAGGCATGTCTAGCAGGGATCCAGATTGAGAAAGCAAAATAGAATGATGAGGGAAATACCTATCTATAAGGATTTTTTACTAGAGTTTTTGCATAACCGTCGCCTTGAGTCCCCTGGGTTCGTCAGTGATTTGCTCAAAATCCTCATGTGCTGTCAGGAGTTTCCTCCTGACAGTCCATTGGAGTGTCGGGAATAATTCCCGACACCACAGCTCCGGTTTCTCGTAAATTCCTTCCTGCCCAGACAACCCAATTCTTGGTTATGCAAGAACTCTCTACTGGATTTCCGCCTGCGCGGGAATGACATTTATGATTTTCTAATAAGTATAGATGAGTAGTTACGATGTGTATGTGTGAATAATAGTAAGCCTTTAGGAGAGTACGTTGGTAGATACCTAATTTTTTTGTAAATTAAGATGCTTCTGTTAAACAAGTCAATTTTTTAACATGTAACAAAAGCTAAACATTATCAACCTACTAACTATGAAAAAAACAATAGGTGTTTTTTTATTATTATTACTAGCTACTTTTAAGCCTACACAGGCCTCCATCATTCAAATTGGTCCTAGAGTTGGCCTAAGCACTTCGCACATAATACTTGATAGTGATTTAAGAAAGCACTATAATCCCGAAATAGGTTTGGGTTATCAACTAGGAGGTATAGCAAGGATAAATCTTCCGATCATATATATTCAACCTGAATTGCTTTTCTCTGACTCTAGCGCTAAATATCATTCGCAAAATCAAACACATACTTTAAATTATAAGAAGATAGACGCTCCTATTATGGTTGGCATAAAATTTCTGGGATTGATAAGATTTCAATTGGGACCTATATTTAGTTTTCTTCTGGCTGCCAAAGACGATAATACAGATATTGCTGCAAATTATAGCAAGCTTACTACAGGATACCAGGCAGGTTTAGGTATAGATATTTATAAATTTTTAATAGACCTAAAATTCGAAAGTAGTTTCAGTAAATTTGGTGATAAATTGGATGAAATGCCTGCTGAACATATAGAAAGTCTATTGATCCTAAGTGTAGGGATAAATTTACTTTAAAGGTCTGCTAAATTCTATGCAAAAGCATTCTACAATATCCACCTAATATGAGGATACTGTTCTGCTAAGAGTATTCTGATAGATATTTTGTGGAAAGGGAAAGTATTTTTCAGTATAACTGTATGTACTTTTGTCCCACATAAACTTTTGGCAAGTTCTATTACCATCTCCTTTTCATCTCCAGCCAGCTCGCTTAGATTACTAGAACTTAAATTAAGCACTTCTACATTAGTATGTTTCAAACGCTTAGCTAATTTCTTTACTCCTAGTATTCCTATCCTGTTATATCTTAGATCAACTTCTCGAACTTGTGTTCCTTTCAACCCCCTACCTATTTTCCACGCCCCTACAGGTCCCATTTTACTATCAGCTACAACAAACTTTTGCACCTCAGTTCCTCTCAAACTCTTAGCCCATTTATCTATTCCCCTATCTCCTACCTTAATATTATGTATACTCAGCTTACCTAGCCGCTTTTTACGTTTGAATTTTTTGAACAGAGCTGCTGCATTCCCTGACTGATTAAACCGCACATGAATCGTACGAATATTACTTTCACGTAAACTTTTATTAAGTACTTCCAACTCTACTGAACTTTCGTTATCCCGGCATAAAACAAGCGTATGAAACTGAGTTCCCTCTAAGTAAGGCCAATAAGCTTTAGGTAAATTTATTGCTCTTTTTGCAAACTGATAAAAAAGAAAACTAGGCATTGTTGCAAGCTTAGGAGCCAATTTACTAAAATTTATAGCGTGTTTGAGGGACCAAGAAGCATTAGTAATAGACCGATAAGGTTTATTTTCTTCGCCTACTCCGACTACCCCTACTTGCCTATAGCCAGTAATAAATTCATAAAAATAAGGATTTAGCGCTTTAATTATCATCGCTTCCTTGAATGATAAATAAGACATTATTTCTTCTAATAATTCGGCCGGAAAATCTAATAGGCTTAGCTTGGCAGTTTCTTCTTCATTCATATCCCTCTTATTCTTTTTAACTTGTTGCTTAAGAGTGCCTGAGTTGTTTAATTTTAGAAACTTCTTCCTTTTCTTATTTTTATTTCCTGTTTTGGGTTTGTCTTTTTTTTGTGTTTTGTCTGGTTCCTTAAGAGTGCTTGGGGTATCTAATTCTAGAAGCTTTTTTCTTTTTCTAGCCTTATTTTCTGTTTCAACTTTGTCCTTTCTTTTTGTTTTGATTTGCTTCTTAGGAGTAACTAATTCTATATGTTCTTTCTCTTTCTCAATCTTAATTCTTGTTTTAGAACTCGTTTTCCTCGTTATTGTAGATTGCTTATGCTTTTTCTCTGGGGCTTCTAGTCCACAGTATATCCTAACTTTCTGGCTTTCTTCTCTTTTTTTCTCGGTTCTTCTTTTCCATCTCTCAGCTCGGCACTTACTCCCTTGTAATTGTTTTTTACTCCTTTTTTTCACTTTTTCTTGATCACCACCTTGACCAGCATCTCTTATTCTTTTCCTCCCCCTTTTACCTACATGTTCATATCTTAATTGTTGGCTTGTAAGTAGACCATCACCTAAGAATTCTTCTTCTCCAGCTACTTGCAGCTGGCCTTCTTTTTGAAGAAGGATCGCTCCAAGGTTCAATTTTTTATTTCTTACTCTTTTGCTTGAATCCTGCTTACCTCCCAGTTGAATATTATTCACTTGCCGTTTAACTAAAGAAACGGGAAGGTTAGTGGATTTATTACAGCTTTGTAAAAAAAAACTAATAACTAGAACTTGGACAAAAAGTTGTTGGCTTAACTTACTATTTCGGTTCATACAAGATTATGTTGGTTAAGATTTTATGAGAACTAATAATAGTTAATGGCTAACTTACCTGCAAAAAAAGATGAAAATATTTAAAGTATCCATTCCTTATAGGGGAGGGAAGTGTAACCCTCAGATTTTTCCACAGGATTCTTTTTTATCTAACTAACCAAAGTTGCTAGTAAGACATAAGGAGTAAGGTGCTTGCTTTTATCCTAGAAATCTAAAATATCCAATTGATATGCGGATATTCTTCCTTCAATAATTGCTGCGTAGCATCGCCTATTTGGTTCCAACTTAAATCAAGCGTATGCACACTGGATCCTTGTAAATGCTGGGCTAGCTGCCTAGCTCCTACATCGCCTATTTGGTTATATCTTAAATTAAGCGTATTTACACGGGATCCCTGTAAATGCTGGGCTAGCTGGATGGCTCCTTCATCCCCTATTTGGTTCCAGCCTAAATCAAGCGTATGGACACTAGATCCCTGTAAATGCTGGGCTAACTGGCTAGCGCCTGCAGCGCCTATTTGATTATTATATAAATAAAGCGTATGCACACGGGTGCCTTGTAAATGCTGTGCTACCTGGCTGGCTCCTACTGCGCCTATTGGGTTATTCGCTAAACCAAGCGTATGTACACTAGTTCCTTGTAAATGCTGGACTAACTGGCTGGCACCTTCAGCGCCTATTTGATTCAAGCTTAAATCAAGTATATGCACACTGGATCCTTGTAAATGCTGGGCTAACTGGCTGGCTCCTACATCGCCTATTTGGTTATTCCTTAAATCAAGCGTATGGACACTGGTTCCTTGTAAATGCTGGGCTAACTGGCTGGCTCCTGCATCGCCTATTTGGTTATTCCTTAAATCAAGCGTATGCACCCTGGTGCCTTGTAAATGCTGGGCTAACTGGCTGGCTCCTGCTGCGCCTATTTGGTTATACCCTAAATAAAGCGTATGCACACTGGATGTTTGTAAATGCTGGGCTAACTGGCTGGCTCCTGCATCCCCTATTTTGTTCCCGCTTAAATCAAGCGTATGGACACAGGATCCTTGTAAGTGTTGGGCTAGCTGGCTGGCTCCTGCATCCCCTATTCGATTCACACTTAAATCAAGCGTATGCACATGGGTGCCTTGTAAATGCTCGGCTAGCTGGCTGGTTCCTGTATCGCCTATTTGGTTATAGCCTAAATCAAGCGTATGGACCCTGGATCCTTGTAAATGCTGGACTAGCTGGGTAGCTCCTTCAGCACTTATTTGGTTATGGTTTAAATGAAGCGTATGCACACTGGATTCTTGTAAATAGGGCCAAAATTCTTTTGACAAATTCTTTACTTTCCCCATTAACTGATAAAAAGGAAAACTGGGAATCGTTTCAGGCGTTAATTTGCTTAACTTATTTCCCCCAAAATCTATTTCCTTATTTATTGACCAAGCATCTGTATTAATATACTGGCTGGGCCTATTTTCTACTCCAACCAACCCTGGCTGGTCATAACCTGTCGTAAGCCTATAAAATGTTTGATTAACTCCTCTTACTTCTTTCATTACGTCAGTACCTGCATAACCCCATATCGCTTGCAATAACTCTATAGGGACTATATCAAACTTCCCTAACTCGGTAGCTTCTTCTGCTTCCCTGCTTACTATTTCCCTCCTTCCTCCCTCTTGTTCATCGTCTAATCTCTTTCTTTTTCTTTGATTAGGCAGGTCTATAGAAGCATCACAGCTTTGTAAAAAAAAACTAAGCAGTAGGATCCGGGCAAAAAACTGTTGGCTTAACTTACTATTTCGGTTCATACAAGATTATATCTATTATAATTTAATGAGCAATCATAATAGTTAATACTTAGCTTATCTGCAAATAAAGATGAAAATAGTTTAAAGTATCCATTCCTTATAGGGGAGGGAAGTATAACCCTCAGATTTTTCTGGAGGATTCTTTTTTATCTAACTAACCAAAGTTGCTAGTAAGACATAAGGAGTAAGGTGCTTGCTTTTATCCTAGAAATCTAAAATATCCAATTGATATGCGGGTATTCTCCCTTCAATAATTGCTGCGTAGCATTGCCTATTCGATTACTCCCTAAATGAAGCGTATGCACACTAGATCCTTGTAAGTGTTGGGCTAGCTGGATGGCTCCTGGGTCACCTATTTGATTACCGTTTAAATTAAGCGTATGCACACTGGATCCCTGTAAATGCTGGGCTAACTGGCTGGCTCCTGCAGCGCCTATTTGGTTCCAGCTTAAATCAAGTATATGCACACGGGTTCCTTCTAAATGCTGGGCTAGCTGGCTGGCTCCTGCTGTGCCTATTTGATTCAAGCTTAAATCAAGCGTATGCACACTGGTTCCTTGTAAATGCTGGGCTAACTGACTGGCTCCTGCATCACCTATTTGATTAAAGCTTAAATCAAGCGTATGCACGCTGGTACCTTGTAAATGCTGGGCTAGCTGGCTGGCTCCTTCAGCACCTATTTGGTTCCTGCTTAAATCAAGCGTATGCACGCTGGATCCTTGTAAATGCTGGGCTAGCTGGCTAGCTCCTTCAGCGCCTATTTGGTTATGATATAAATCAAACGTATGCACACTGGATCCTTGTAAATGCTGGGCTAACTGACTGGCCCCTGCATCACCTATTTGGTTCCTGCTTAAATCAAGTGTATGCACCCTGGATTCTTGTAAATGCTGGGCTAGCTGGCTAGCTCCTTCAGCACCTATTTGGTTCCTGCTTAAATCAAGCGTATGCACACGGGTTCCTTCTAAATAGGGCCAAAATTCTTTTGGTAAATTCTTTACTTGACCCATTAACCGATAAAAAGGAAAACTGGGGATCGTTTCAGAAGTTAGTTTACTTAACTTAGCTTTCTCAAAATCTATTTCCTTATTTATTGACCAAGCATCTGTATTAATAGACTGGCTGGGCCTATTTTCTACTCCAACCAACCCAGGTTGGTCATAGCCTGTGGTAAGCTGATAAAATGTTCGATTAACTTGGCTAACTGCAAGTATTGCAGGATAGGGTACAATAGATAGAATTTCTTGTACCAGCTCCATGGGAAATACTTCAAACTTCCCTAACTCGGTAGCTTCTTCTGCTTCCCTGTTTACTATTTCCATCCTTCCTTTCTCTTGTTCAGCCTCTAATTGCTCTCCTTGATTAGGTAAGTTGATAGAATCAGAACAGCTTTGTAAGAAAAAACTAATAAATAGAATTCTGATAACAAATTGTTGGCTTAGCTTATAATTTCGATTCATACAAGATTATATCTGTTATAATTTAATGAGCAATCATAATAGTTAATACTTAGCTTATCTGCAAATAAAGATGAAAATAGTTTAAAGTATCCATTCCTTATAGGGGAGGGAAGTGTAACCCTCAGATTTTTCTGGAGGATTCTTTTTTATCTAACTAACCAAAGTTGCTAGTAAGACATAAGGAGTAAGGTGCTTGCTTTTATCCTAGAAATCTAAAATATCCAATTGATATGCGGGTATTCTCCCTTCAATAATTGCTGCGTAGCATTGCCTATTCGATTACTCCCTAAATGAAGCGTATGCACACTAGATCCTTGTAAGTGTTGGGCTAGCTGGATGGCTCCTGGGTCACCTATTTGATTACCGTTTAAATTAAGCGTATGCACACTGGATCCCTGTAAATGCTGGGCTAACTGGCTGGCTCCTGCAGCGCCTATTTGGTTCCAGCTTAAATCAAGTATATGCACACGGGTTCCTTCTAAATGCTGGGCTAGCTGGCTGGCTCCTGCTGTGCCTATTTGATTCAAGCTTAAATCAAGCGTATGCACACTGGTTCCTTGTAAATGCTGGGCTAACTGACTGGCTCCTGCATCACCTATTTGATTAAAGCTTAAATCAAGCGTATGCACGCTGGTACCTTGTAAATGCTGGGCTAGCTGGCTGGCTCCTTCAGCACCTATTTGGTTCCTGCTTAAATCAAGCGTATGCACGCTGGATCCTTGTAAATGCTGGGCTAGCTGGCTAGCTCCTTCAGCGCCTATTTGGTTATGATATAAATCAAACGTATGCACACTGGATCCTTGTAAATGCTGGGCTAACTGACTGGCCCCTGCATCACCTATTTGGTTCCTGCTTAAATCAAGTGTATGCACCCTGGATTCTTGTAAATGCTGGGCTAGCTGGCTAGCTCCTTCAGCACCTATTTGGTTCCTGCTTAAATCAAGCGTATGCACACGGGTTCCTTCTAAATAGGGCCAAAATTCTTTTGGTAAATTCTTTACTTGACCCATTAACCGATAAAAAGGAAAACTGGGGATCGTTTCAGATGTTAATTTGCTTAACTTATATTCCCTAAAATCTATTTCCTCATTTATTGACCAAATATATGTATTACTATACTGGTACTGGCTGGGCCTATTTTCTACACCAACCAATCCAGGTTGGTCATAACCTGTGGTAAGCTTATAAAATGTTCGATTAGCTTGTCTAACTGCAAGTATTGCAGGATAGGGTACAATAGATAGGATGTCTTGTACCAACTCGATAGGAACTATATCAAATTTCCCTAGCTCGGTAGCTTCTTCTACTCCCTTGCTTCTTATTTCTCTCCTTTCTTCCTCTTGTTCATCGTCTACTCTCTTTCTTTTTCTTTGATTAGGTAGGTTGATAGAATCACAGTTTTGTAAAAAAAACTAAGCAGTAGGATCCGGGCAAAAAACTGTTGGCTTAACTTACTATTTCGGTTCATACAAGATTATATCAGTTATAATGTAATGAGGAATCATAATAGTTAATACCTAGCTTATCTGCAAAAAAAGATGAAAACATTTTGAAGTATTCATTCTTTATAAGGGGAGGGAAGTGTAACTCTCAGATTTTTCTAGAGGAGGATTGGAGATTGGAAGGATTCAGGATTCGGATTCCATGGAAAGAGGAAATTCCCCGATGATACTAAGCAATAATTAAAGGGGTGAAAGCATTAGAGGAAAATACTCTAAATTCACCAATTAATATCAGGGTGTTGCTCTTGTAAAAAGCTTCGGGTTTTATCTTTTATGAATCTATAACCATTCAGCCTAACTATATGCACCTGGCTGCCTTTTAAGTATGCAGCAAACTGTTTGGCTCCCTTATTGCGTATGGGATTCCCGTATAAGTAGACTGTATGTATTTTTGTTTTTCGTAGATTTTTAGCAAACCCGATTACTCCTTGATCTCCTATCCTATTACTTTCTAGATTAACTGTATGTACATTGGTCCTTTTTAAATGTTTGCCAAATTCGATTACCCCTTCATTGCCCAATTCATTATCGCTTAAATCAACCTCTTGTATGTCAGTATTTTTCAAGCACTCACTAAATCTTGCCGTCCCACTACCTCCGATTTCATTTCGACTTAAATTAATCTTCCGCAATTTAGTTTTTGGCAAATACTCGGCTAATTTACTCACTCCTTCATCTCCTAATTCATTATGTTTTAAATCAACCTCTTGTACATTAGAATATCGCAATTTTTTAAAAAAAGCTTTTGCTCCATAGTACTCTATTTCATTATCTCCTAAAAAGATTGTATGCACCTTACTTTCTTGCAAGCATTTACCTAAGAGTCCTAGCAGCAGCCTGGAATCTCCTAATTTATTGCTTTCTAAATCAACGGTATATACCTGTGTTCCTGCTAAATAAGGCCAATAGATCGGGGGTAAATTTCTTACTTTTCTCATTAACTGGTAAAAAATAAAACTAGGAATGGTTGTAACTCTATAAGGCCTGTAAGGAGAAGCTTCAACACTTAAATCTATAGTCTTATTTATTGAATAGGTAGCCATACTAATGCTACGACTAGGTTTATGGAGTATACCAGCCATCCCCACTCTATCATAACCAGTGATAAACTCATAAAAATAATGATTCAGTTGTCTCACTACCATCGCTTCCTCAAATGATAAATAAGATACTATCCCCTCTAACAGCTCTCTAGGAAGATCCAATACGCGTAATTTTGTGATTTTATCATCGCCTACATTTTTCTTCTTCCTTTTAACTCGCTTAGTTGCTCCTGAGGTATTTGGTATTGGAGTCTCTGTCTCTCCTTGGCTTTTTAGCATAAATCTAACCTTCCTCTTTTCCTTCATCTTATGCTGTTGATCACCCTTATCTAAGCTTTCTATTTTCTCCTTTTCAAATACCCACTTAATATAGGGATATTTCTTCTTTACTAATTGCTGCGTTTCCTTTGCTATTTGTGCTTTTTCTCCTATCACTTTACGTTGCCTTAAATCAATTTCTTCCAGTTCTGTACCTTTCAAGTTTTTAGCAATTTCTAGCGTTCCTTCATCTGTTATTCCTCTATTAAAACTCAGATTAAGCTTCTTTATCTTGGTACCCCGACAACGTTTTACAATCTCAACAGCTCCCTGATTTGCTATTTTATTACCTCCTAGACAAAGCTCTTCTAGGTTAGTTCCCAGTAGATTTTGCGCAACTCTCACTATTCCCTTATCTGTTATCCCATTACATCCTAAATAAAGTCTTTCTACAGAAGTACCCTGTAAGTTTTTTAGAATCCCTACTGCTCCTTTAGCTTTTATTTTATTATCTCTTAAATCAATCTCTTCTACCTCCTTATCCTGTAAGTGCGTAGTAACCTCTATTGCTCCTTTAGCTTTTATTTTACTACTGCTCAAGTTAATTTTACGTATGGTGTTTGGTAAATATTTAGTAAACACATCCGCATCTACATGCTCCAGATACCCCAGCTTATTATTGCTTAAATTAATTTCACGCACATTGGTATCTTTTGGTAAGTTTTTAGCAAACCATTCTATACTTTCGGGCCACAGGTTATTATTACTTAAGTCAACCTCACATACATTAGTATCTCCTGACAGGCCTTTAGCAAGCTCTGCTGCACTTACAGGACTTATCGCGTCATACCATAAATGAAGCCTAGTAACTTTACTATGTTTTAAGTTTTGGCTCAATTCTGTTAACTCACTACCTCCTGTTTTATCCCAGCCTAAACCAATCTTACGAATTTGAGTTTCTTTTATATAAGTCCAATACTGTTGAGGTAAATATGCTACTTGCCTCATTAATACATAAAAAGCAAAACTGGGGATCGTTTCAGGTGTACAAGTTATAAAATTGAAATTGATAAGTTTATTTGTTGCACAAAGCTTATCGATTGACCAGGTCGCTGTTCTTGGATCATAGTCTGGCTTATGCGCTATCCCAACTAATCCAACTTGGTTATAGCCGGTATTAAGAGTATAAAAAAGATGATTAACTTTATTAGTTAACATTCTTGAGCTAAACGGCAAATAAAATAATATGTTTTGTATTATTTCTCCTGGAAGATCAAGCAATTTTACCCGCCTTGTCCCTATTGAATTCTTTCTCTTTTTCTTAACTTGTTTATTGGCTTTTTCAAGAACTCTTAAATTCTCTGTTCCATACCTTAGTCTCCTTCTCTTTTTTGTGCTCTTGCCACCAACTTGCTGATTAGCCTTCGAACTTTCGGATCTTTCCTGTTTTGCGTCTATTATACTGCCTTTCCTATTCCTAGACCCTGGCTTTTTCCTTCTTCTTTTTTTCTTAACTTTTTCAGTAGTTTCTGCTGAATTTTCTAGCTTTCGATGTTTTATCTCATTTAAATATTTTTGTTCATTCTCTTGATCTTTACTTCTTTTTCTCTTCTTAGTTTGTCTCTTCTTTTTCTTTCCATTCATTCCTTGCTTTTCCTTCTTTTGAACATTATCTCTTTGGTGTAGTTTCCCATTATTAACTTCTCCACACTCGTAATGTTCACCCTGAACTAACCAAGCCTGAGTACGGTCTTTCTGCTCCTCCTCTTTTAATTGGCTCCCATGATTAATTGTACGTTGTCTAGGTACTGGTCGGCTAGTATGCTGTTGTCTTTTTCTCAGGGAAACAGGTAGGCCATCGCCACCTGAACAAGCTTGTAAGAATAAACCTACAAATAATAAGGTCTTTAAACGTCTACACAAGCTATAATATCTGTAGTTTATCTTTACAACCATCTAGGCGTTTAGAGTTAAATGTAACTTTAATATTGATTCATCTCTAACAATAAATCCTTACACTCTTTCATGCTCAAATATCCATTTAATATGAGGGCATTCTTTCCTTGCTTGCTGCTGGGTCTTGCTACGTATTATTTTGTCTTTATATTGCCTTAATTCTATCTCCTCTATCGCTGTTCCTTTCAAATTTTTAGCAATTTCCAATATCCCTTTATTGGTTATTCCTCTATTAAAACTTAGACTAAGTCTTTTCACCTTACTACCTATACAACCTTTTACAATTGCTATCGCTCCTTCATGTGTGATTTTATTACCCCCTAAATACAAATCTTCTAGATTAGTTCCTAGTATATATGATGCAGCCTGTTTAGCTCCTATATCCGTTATTTTGTTAACCCCTAAAATTAGTTTCTTCACAGAAGTATGCTGTAAATTTTCTAGAATCCCTCTTAAACCTTCATCACCTATGTTATTATCTTCTAACCAAACTTCTTCTACTTCCTTATCTCGTAAGTTTGTAGCAACTGCTATAGCTCCTTCATCACCTATTTTATTACTCCCCAAATGAATTTCACGTGCAGTCCTTGGCACATGTTTAGTAAATCCATCTGCACCTACAGCCTTTAGTTTATTAAAACTTAGATCAATCTCACGCAAGTTAGTATCAGCTGGTAAATTTTCACCAAATCCCTTTCCATCTATAGCTCTTAAATCATTTAACATTAAGCAAATTCTATCAACCTTACCTTGCAAGTTTTTACTTAATTCCACTACCTCTGCATGGCTTAACTTATTACATCCTAAACTAAGCTGACGAATTTGACTATCTCTCAAATAAGGCCGATACGCTCTGGGTAAATTGTCTACTCTTCTCATTAATACATAAAAAGCAAAACTAGGAATCGTAACACGTGTGCAAGCTAATTTAGGGCTATCAGTTAACCTTCTAAAATTCACAATTCTATTTGTTCCACAAACTTTACTTATTGACCAAGTTGAAGTTTTAGGATCTGGGTTATAATCCGGCTTATTAGCTATCCCAATCATTCCAACCTGTTTATAACCAGTGCTAATCGTATAAAAAAAATGATTAACTCTCATTATTGACATCCTTGACTCAAATGACAAGTAAGATATGATGTCTTGCAATATTCCTTCTGGAAGATCCAGTAATCCTATTTCTGCTTTTTTTCTTTTCTTAGTTTGCTTACTGGAATCTACTAAAAATTTTTTGTCATTTATTTCTGTTGTATCACCTAGCTTTTTTCTCTTGTTTACACACCGACCATTAACTGGCTGAATAGTTTTTACTTTTTCTTTTTTCTTCCCTTCTTTTGCAGCTCTTATAGCCCCTTGTTCTTTTTTATTTTTTGATTTCTTTCTTTTCTTCTCTTTTTTAATTTCCTGCGTGGGTTTTTCAGTGTTTTCCAGTCTTCGATGTTTTACGCCATTCAGATTTCCTTTTTCATTCTTTTGATTTTTAATCCTTTTTCTTTTCCTAGCTTGTCCCCTCTTTTTCTTTCCATGCATTCCCTGTTTCTCCTCCTTGTAGTCATCTCCATTCTGTAGTTTCCAATTATTAACTCCACTACGTTCATAATGCCCACCAAGTAGACCTTCATTACCTGAACAACCTTGTAGAAATAAGCCTACAGACAATATCACATAGACTATCAAACGATTCCACAAGCTATCATATTTGTAATTTCTTTCTATAACCATCTAGACACTGGAAGGTTAAATATAAAATGTAACTTTAATATTGGTCTATATCTAGCAATATGTAAATAATAGCGCCTAACCTTAAGCTTCTTCATTTTCAAATATCCATTTAATATGAGGACATTTCTTCCTTACTTTTTGCTGGGTCTTCTTGCTTATTAATTTATATTGTCTTAAATCAATCTCTTCCAATACCGTTCTTTCTACATTTTTAGCAATTTCTAGTACTCCTTCATCGGTTATTCCTTTATTAAAGCACAGTCCTAGCCTCTTCATCTTAGTACCTTTACCTTGGCAACCTTTCACAATTTCTATGGCTCCTTTATTTGTTATTTTATTACCTCCTAAATAAAGCTCCTCTAGACTAGTACTTAGTATATATTTCGCAGCCTTTACAACCCCTTCATCTGTTATTTTGTTAACCCCTAAAGAAAGCTTTTTCACGGAAGAATTTTGTAAATTTTCTAGAACCCCCATTGCACCTTTATTTTCTATTTTATTTCCCTCTAATTTAATTTCTTCCACTTCCTTATCTTTTACGTTATTAGCAACTGCTATTGCTCCTGCATCAGTTAGCTTATTATTACTCAAATTAACTTTGCGTATAGTCCTCGGTACATGTTTAGTAAACTCATCTGCACCTCTATTCCCTAGCTTATTATTACTTAAATTAAACTCACGTACACTAGTGTTTTCTTGTAAACTCTTTGCAAACCTTTCCGCCCCCACAGCTTCTAGATTATTAAACCATAAATTCACCCTACGAACTTTACCTTGCAAACTTTCACCCAATTCTACTATTCCTACATTCCCTAAATCATTCCATCCTAAATCAATCTCATGAATCTGACTATCCTTCAAATAAGGCCAATACTCTTTTGGTAAATTTGCTACTTTTCTCATTAATACATAAAAAGCAAAACTGGGAATCTTATCAGGTGTGCAAGTTAATTTCTTTTCAGGCATCCAACTTAATTGCTCAAAATCTATAGTTGCATCTATTGAACAAGTTTTATTTATTGTCCAAGTTGAAGTTTTTGGATCCGGCTTATGTGCTACACCTCTTAGCCCAACTTGCTTATATCCCGTGTTAACAGTATAAAAAAGGTGGTTAACTCCCCTACTTAACATTCTTTCACTAAATGGCAAATAAGATAATATTTCTTGTAATATTCCTTCTGGAAGATCAAGTAATTCTCGTTGCTTTTCCCCTATTTTACTATCTGCCGAATTCTTCCTTTTTTTCTTAGCTTGCCCATTAGTTTTTTCCAAAATTTTTAGGTTCCCTGGTTTACAGTTTAGTTCTTTTCCTTTCCTCTTGCCGTTAACTTGCTGATTGGTTTTTAGTAAACTTTTTATCCTTTTCTGTTTTACAACACCTCTTACATTACCTCTCTCATTTTTATACCCTGATTTCTTTCTATTTTTCTCTTTCTTAATTTTTTTAGGAGCTTTTTTTAAATTTTCTAGTCTTCGATGTTTTGTACCATTTAGATGTACTTGTTTATTCTCTTGGTTTTCGATTCTTTTTCTTTTCTTGGTTTGTTCGTTCTCTTTTTTTACTCCCTCTCCCTCTTCCTCTTTTTCGTTGTCCATAGCCATATAATCTGATTCTTCACCTTTTATAAACCACACATGAGTAATTTGCTCTTCCGCCCTTCCTTGCAACCTATTTTGTTTTTTACCCTTAATTAGACCTTGCCTAGATACTTGTTGATCAGTATATTGTTGCCTCTTTTCCATAGGAATAGATAAGCCATCAACGCCGTTACAATTTTGTAAGAACAATCCTATAACAAATACATAGATCACCAACTTTTGACTTACACTACAATAGCTACAATTTTGATTCATGATAATTTAGTCATTTAAAACTAGAGATGACTTTATATTAGTTTATAAGTACCATATATACAAGCAAACGAGTAGCATATAGTAATAACCTAGACGATGTTTAATTCGCTAGCGTTAGATTACTATGGTTAATCTGTCTAGTCAAAGTTTGTTTTCTATTCTGCTCCTTTTCTATAGTAATATAATACTATGTCCATATTTTTTTCTACTCCCAAGCCGCTCTGATTCATCCATCCCAATTTGGTATTGGCTGCCTTATAACCTTTCTCAGCTGCTTTTTCATACGATTTATACGCTGCTTTGTACCTTCTCGACTTTTCATAAATAATGCCTAGATTAAATGCTGCTTCTGCATGTCCTTGCTGAAGAGCCTTTTTGTACCATTTAACAGCTTCCGTATCATCTGCTGTTTCTAATCCTAAACCATTTTGATATATCTTACCCAACTCAAATTGTGCTTCCATATTTTCTTGATTAGCAGCTTTTAGATACCAAATAAATGCTTGTTCATCATTCCTATCCACTCCCCAGCCATTTTGATACATCTTAGCTAACTTATATTCTGCTCTTGGATTTCCATTTAAAGCAGCCTCGAAATACCATTTAAAGGCTTCCACATAGCTAAGATTTACTCTTTGGCCCTTGTAGTACCTATCACCTACTTCTAATTGTGCCTCTAAGTGGCCATTTTCAGCAGCTGTTAAGTACCATTTAAATGCTTCTTGCTCATCTTTTTCTACTTCTCCAAAACCATTTTGACACATTTTAGCTAATTCATAAGCAGCCCCTGCATGACCATGTTCAACAGCTTTTTTGTACCATTGAAATACTAAAACATCATCTTTTTTTATTTTTCCAAAACCATTTTGATGCATCCTACCTAGTTCATATGCTGCCGCTGAATGCCCTTGGCTAGCAGCTTTTTCGTACCATTGAAATGCTCGAACATCATCTTTTTTTATTTTTCCAAAACCATTTTGATACATCCTACCTAGTTCATATTCTGCTGCTGCATACGTCTGTTTGGCTGCCCGTTGATAAAATCCAAATGCTTGATCCTCATCTCTAGATACCTCTAAGCCATTTTGATACATTTCACCTAAATTAAATAACGCTTCCCCACTATCACTTTCCTCAGCAGCTATCCTATACCATTTTAATGCTTTCTTGTAATTTACTTCTACGCCTAAACCATTTTTATATATTCTACCTAGTTGAAGTTGTGCTTCCATATTTCCTTTCTTAGCTTTCATTTGAAGATTTTGTAATGTTTCTAACGTGGTACCTCCAGATTTATCAGCCTGAGTTTTCCTGTTTTTTAAATAACGTATCGCATCTGCTACAACATCTACTCGATCATCATGGGTAGGCTTTCCTTCATCAAAGTATCTGTGAGAAGCAGGTTTATCTACTACTATGGCCATTAATTGATAAAAGAATTTGTAATACAAATCTATTTGGGGTTCTGAATTAAAATCTTCTTGAAGAACTTTTCGGTCAATAATAAGTTGATGTGCACTTAATAGAGGTTGAAGCGTCTTTATAATTCGCGTTTCCTTTTTTTTACGTTGTTGCATTGAATTAAATTTTAACTCTCTGAATTCTAGTTCTTTAGCAAATTCTTTTTTTGACTTTAATTCCAAAAATTTTAGTTCTAACAGTTTTGAAAAAGACTTATCATTATTATTTTCAATAATAATTCTGCTAACATGTTGTTTTACAGCAATCAATAATAATGTTTCTAAAACTTTTGGACTATTTCCCACATTAGCTTTAGAATCTACCTTACCATATTTTCCAGCTAATCCTCCTACAGCTGTAATAAAATAATAATCACCATATCGCTTAGCTACACAGTATGCTGTTTCATCTGCACCTTCCCCAGAAGGATCGATGGCCATTACTCCATCTTCATATTGTTGTATATCTGAAAGTTCAAACAAAGGTCCAAAAATAGAATCTGCATTAGCTTTATATGGCGAAGTGTAGTTACCACCCCATTCAATATGTACAGGCACCCTTTTAGTGTCAAGATCCATCACAATTAAGTCAGATATTCTCATGGGCCCAAGCCAAGTAGGTTCTCTATTCTCCCCCGTCCTCTTTCTTTTTATGTCTTCTATTTTCTTTTTATATGCATTAAATATCTTTCTTGCTCGGTTTTGAAATTCTTCAAAAGTTAGGCTGGGATCTGACTTAGTAGCAGCTTTTACAGCAGTCTCTACAGCTTTCTTGTACGAGGCCATTGCTTCTCGATCAGGATTGCTGCATAGCCCCTTATTCCTTAATTCTATAAGCTTTTCCTGGGCCTTTTTATGACCTTTATTAGCAGCCTCTTTATACAATCCGATGGCCTTCTGGACCAGGCTTTTTGTTTTACTATCTGTTTTTTTACTTGCTCGATATTCTTCAGATAGTTTTTCAGCACGCTGGTATTGCTCTTCACTAATTTTAACCTTATTCTCTAATTTTCTTGATTTATCAGGTGATTCATGACGAGACTTCTCCTTAGCCTTTGTGGGAGGTGTACTAGAAGAAGCACTAGCTTCAAGCAAATTTCTTTCAGACTCCGAAGCAGATCCAACTAGCAATTGGGATAACTCCTCTTCACTCTCTAATTCCTTTAATAAAGGAACAAAATGAAATTTATCTTCTACATTAACTAGCACAGAAATATCTCCTTTCTCTAATAACGCTTGAAAGTTTTCTTTATTAAGAGGCGTTTCATCAGGAGAATCTTGGCCAAGCTTATAGCTCAGAAAACAATAGCTAAGTATAAGGCTATCCGTTTCTAAGTCTTTGGATACATTAATAACACAAATCCCTTTGACATTTAGTTCTTGGCATATCATCATCCCTTCTATCCAAGGTCGTCCCCATATACATAAATCTTTATTAAATAAAGAATCGCATTCATCAGCGGTATATAGTATTTTAGAATAAGAATATTGATGCTGTTCATATTCTTTCTTGGTGTGTATACTCTTTCCGCTATCAGCCGAGTCCCAATCAGCCACTAATTTTTGATTCTCTTGATAAAATTTATGACAAGATCCACGTAAACTTTTAACTGTATATTTGGTAGTGTTCTCAATCCGGTTCAAGCATTGAGCCAACGCATCAAAAAAGCAATCTCCATCATCATAAGCTGCTCCTAACTGATAACCTAGAGGCAGCTGAGCATTTAATGCCTTGTTTGTAAACCAGCCTTTATCTGTGAATCCTCTTCGGGGCTTACCCTTGCTACTAGAAACGGCTGCTAATTTATCTTCTTTTTTCTTTTTCTTCTCTAATTTTTCTATCTCCTTATCTGTCAGCTTTTGTTTGCCTTTTTTATCTCTTTCAATCTCTTGTTGTTTACTAGGAGAAATTTGCGCTGAGGATCCTAGTTGTTCTGGTATAAGCGCCTGAAAATGAACTTCACTATGATATAGATAAACAACTCTAGTAGCATTCGCAGGAATAAACTGATGGGCAAGATGTAATTTTCCTTTAACTACTTTTCCTGCTTCATTTTTATAAGGCCGATATATTTTGATACCTAACTTATTAATATAAGCAATCGCATCAATCGAGCTGTAATTTGGCTTTTCATTATCAGGATCCTCCCCTTTTAAATCAGGAAGCATAACCATCATCTCTTCATTACCTATGTGGTAATGAAGAAAGGCATTAAATGCTTTTAGAGAAAGGGCTCTCTGTCTTAAATCTGCAACTGCTTTTTTCTCCTTTTTCTCTATAGACTCTTTTCTAAGAACCTGTGGAAGGAGGTTTTCATTTTGTTTCTTGCTATCAGTATTTTGCTTTTTAAGCGCTTTATTACGTTGTTCTCTTAAGCTATTAATTGGATCTTGCTGACTTTCATAAAGTGTATAGTTAATTGCATCCTTAACTTGCTTGGGCAATTCATCTGGCGTTTTCGCTCCCGATACAATCTCATTAGCAATCATATAACGAACAATGGGATCATTCTGATACTCTCTTAATTTTCTGATTTGCTCTTCTACGTTTAATCCAGCCGCATTAAAAAAACATCTCATTCCACCTCCTGAAACATTTTGGCATTTAAATGTTTTTCCATCGATTTTATAAGTACTTTCAAGTTTCCCTATAGTTTCCCGAGGTTTTGCTACAATTGGTAAACCTTTATCTCCATTAGGCTTAATTGGAATTGCTAGCTGACTATAGTCATACTTCTCTAACTCATCATCTTCTTTGCTCTCATTGCTTTCTTGAACTTCTTCCTCCTCTTCTTCGCTCCCTTTAGGAGTATACTTTTTAGAAGTAGGAAAAATTGTAGGACTCTTGCTTTCTTCTCTAAGTTTCTTTGCAGCGGGATGTGCAGGAGTGGAAGTAGTAGCAGGTGATGTAACTAAAGATAAGCTACTTCTTCTCTTTCTTTTTCGCTTTTTCTTCTCACTAGGAGAAGCTTGCGAGATCTTTTGAGACCCTGTTTTTTTTCCTACTTCCGTTATTTTTTCCCCTTCCTTTTTACTACTACTTTCTGACATTTTAGGCTTTTTAGTAGGGGACTGAATAGGAGTAGAAGGAAGAGTCATTGGAGGAGTAATTGAGACACCTGAAGCCAAGCTACTTTTTCTTCTTTTCCGTTTTTTCTTTTTAGGAGTAGCTTGCTGTAGCACTTTAGAGCTTTCTCCTTTTTCTTTTTCGCCCCCTTCTTCCTCTTTTTTCTTTTTATCACTTCCTTGCTTCTTCATTCCACCCCACCCTCCTTCTATACACACATATCCTTCCCGTTCTTTACTAGACAAAACAACTTGGATAAGTCTTGTCTTAACTTGGCCAAACTTATCTACATTAAAAAGTAATCGTTCTATGTTTTCAGCTAAATCTTCATCTTCGCCTAAATAGGCAGGTAAATCAAACTCTCCGCTAAAAACACCTACCTCATCTACTACACTGGCTCTCCATTCCTCTCCATCTTTGTAAAATTTAATTGTGTATCCCTGGCTAGTCTTAAAAATTTTACTTAGTAGCTGATCTTCTTTCTCTTGTAGGATTTGCTCTCTAGATCTTCTTTGATTTTGAGACATTGGACCTTCTGAAAATGTAGAGCGAAGTTGCACGGATGATTTAGCCTTAGCATCTTTTGGAATTCCTGACTCAGGAACAAGAGAATTACCTGTTTCAAGACAGCTTTCTAGCAGTAAACTCAAAGCTAAAATTAAAGACATTCCTCTAAAGGAGACATGACTAACCAAGCGTTTAGTCGAATTATGATTACGTTTCATAGTTAAAATAGAATGGGATAAAATCTGAAAGGTATTTGAAAATCAGAATGGTTAACTGGCCGCAAGTTAATTTATAACGGCCATATATGCAAAAAGAAATATTTAGAAGAGCATAAGAAGGCAATTATCCCTATCAACCGCTCTGCTACACGGAGTAATACTTATTTATTACTTGATAGTACCAAGTAATTTTTGTTATGATTGGAGGGTCGTTAGTATTCGCTAATTTATCTGGAGTTTTAGAAAGAAGATTATTTGCCACTCGGCTCAACTAAAGGACAGATAAAAAATTCAAATTAACTTGAATAGTGGTCTATATCTAAGCAATATGTAAACAAATAGATCTCTAAACCTCCTCCTTTGCGAATATCCACTTAATATGAGGGCATTTCTTTTTTACCAACTCCTGAGTCTCTTTTCCTATTGGTTTATATTGTTTTAAATCAATTTCTTCCAGCTCATTACCTTCTAAATTTTCAGCAATTCCCAGTACACCTTCATCGGTTATCCCTCTATTAAAGCTCAAATCCAATTTCTTCATCTTACTACCTAAGCAACCTTCCACAATGGCTATTGCACCTCTATTTGTTAATTGATTATATCCTAAATAAAGTTCTTTTAGATTAGTTCCACATATATGTTTCGCAGCTTCCATTGCTCCTTCATCTGTTATTCTATTATTCCCTAAACACATTCTCTTTACCGAACTAAACACTATGTTTTCTAGTGTGCCTATTACCCCTTGATTACCTATTTCATTCTTTCCTAAATTAATTCCTTCTACATTTTTATCTCGTACATTTTTCGCAACAGATATGGCTCCTCTATCTTATATTTTATTATTCCATAAATTAATTCTACGTATGGTTCTTGGTACATGTTCAGTAAACCTTTCCGCTCCCACAGCCGTTAGGTTATTGGTACTGAAGTTAACTTCTTGGATATCAACATTTTTTGCTACAGCCTTACCGAAAGCTTCAGCTCCTATATCTTCCATTTGACTATGCCATAAATAAACTTTATTGACCTTACTGCCTTGCAAACACATACCTAGCATTTCTATCTCCCCAGGTTTCATTTTACCTTCCCAAAAATTAATTGTATGAAACTGAGTACCTGCTATATCAGGCCAATAAGTTGGGGGTAATTTTTTTACTATTCCAATCAACTGATAAAAAATAAAACTGGGCATTTTTACAACTTTATCGGCTAATTTGGCGAAATCTACAGCGTATTTTATTGTCCAGGGCGCCTTAGCAATAGGTCGATCAGGCTTACTTTCTAAGCTAACTCCCACTACTCCTACTTGATTATAGCCAGTAATAAATTCATAAAAATAATGATTTAGCTCTCTAATTATCATTGCTTCTTTAAACGATAAATAGGACATTATTTCTTCTAATAACTCTAGCGACATTTTCCTTTTCCCAATCTCATTTCCTGTTTTAGGGCCGTTTTTTCTTTTTGTTTTAACTTGCTTCTTAGGAGTACCTGGACTATCTGATTCTAGGGGTTTTTCTTCTTTCTCAATCTCAATTCCTATTTTAAGTCTACTTTTTCTCTGCTTCTTAATTCGTTTATTTCTCTTACTTGTAATTTCTACACGATGGCGCTTTTTATCTTCTAGAACCCCTTTTTCATTTTCCTGAGTTTCTTTTCTTTTCCGCTTCATAACCCGATGCCAACTCCCCCCTTTTGTTTTTTACTCCGCTTCTTCACTTTTTTTTTATCTCCATCTTGACTAGCATCTCTTAACCTTTTTAGCCCCCCTGTACCTATATCTCCGTATCCTGATTGTTGACCTGTAAGTAAATCTAGAGAACTTCCTTTTCCTACTGCTTGCAACTCGCCTCTTTTTTGAGAAGAACCCACTAGATGGCTTAATTTTTTAGTTCTTACCTTTTTACTCGGAGTTTGCTTACCTGCTAGTCGGGTATTACCTGCTTGCTTGTTCACTACAGTAATAGGAGAGTTAGAAAGTTTATTACAGCTTTGTAAAAACAAGCTTAGAACAAAACTACAGATCCTTATTTGTCGTATTAAACTAGGATGGTGATTGATAGTAACCATGTAGAGGTATCAAGTAAATATCCACTTAATATGAGGGCATTTCTTTTTTACCAACTCCTGCGTATTTTTTCCTATTTGTTTATATTGTCTTAAATTATATTGTCTTAAATCAATCTCTTCTAACTCTGTTCCTTCTATATGTTCTGCAATTCTTATGATTCCTTCATCGGTTATTCCTCTATTAAAGCTCAAATCTAATTTTTTCATCTTAGCACTTTCACCTTGGCAACCTTTCACAATTTTTACCGCTCCTTTATTTGTTATTTGATTTCCGGCTAAACAGAGTTCTTCTAAAGAAGTTTCTTTAATTTTCTTCGCAGCTTTCATCACTCCTTCATCTGTTATCCCTTTATTAAAACTTAGATTAAGTTTCTTCATCTTAGCACCTCGGCAGTATTTCACAATTTCCACAGCTCCTTCATTTGCTATTTTATTATATCCTAAATAAAGATCCTTCAATTTAGTTCCAGGTATATTCTTAGCAATTCCCAGTGCCCCTTCATCTGTTATTTTATTACCCTCTAAAGAAAGTATTTTTACCTGCATACCTTGTAAGTTTTTCACTGCTTCTATTACTCCTTTATCTCTTATTTTATTTCCTCCAAAATTGAGCTCTTGAATGGGTGATTCTGGCAAATTTCTAATAAATTCCTCTAATCCTTGATCTGTTATGTTATTATTATGCAAATCAATCATTAGCACCTTAACATATCTAGCAAGTTCGCCTAATCCTTGATCTGTTATGTTATTATTACTTAAATAAATTTCTTCGGCACCAGTACATTCTGCATTTTCCAAAAAAGCTTTTGCTCCTGCAGTTCCTAGTTGATTACGCCATAAATATGCTTTAATAACCCTACTTCTTTTCATACATCTCATACATCTACCAAATATTTCTGCTTCTGTAGGACCCATTTTATTCCATCCTAAATGAACTATATGTATTTGTGTATCTTTTAAATAAGGCCAATAGGCTTGTGGCAAATTATCTACTTCCCTCATTAATTGATAAAAAACAAAACTAGGCATATTCGCAAGTTTCTCAGTTAATCGATGGAAATCTTTAGAATGCTCGAGTGACCAGCCAGCTTGAGTAATAGGTCGATCGGGTTTACTTTCTAAACTAACTCCCGCTACTCCTACTTGATTATAGCCAGTAATAAATTCATAAAAATAATGATTTAGCTCTCTAATTAGCATTGCTTCTTTAAATGATAAATAAGACATTATTTCTTCTAATATTTCTACAGGAAGATTTAATATACTAGGCCCAGCAGTTTCCTTTTCACTGATATTTCTTCGCTTCTTTTTAACTTGCTTTTTAGGAGTACCTGGACACTCTAGAGGCATTTTCCTTTTCTCAATCTCATTTTCTGTTTTAAGACCGTTTTTTCTTTTTGTTTTAACTTGTTTCTTAGGAGTACCTGGACTATCTGATTTTAGAAGTTTTTCCTCTTTCTCTATCCAAATTCCTATTTTAGGTCTATTTTTTCTCTGTGTCTTAGTTCGTTTATTTCTCTTACCTGTAATTTCTACACGATGACGCTTTTTATCTTGCAGAACCCTTTCTTCATTTTCCTGATCTTCTTTTCTTTTCCATTTCCGTTTCATAACCCGATGCCTATTCCCCCCTTTTTGTTTTTTACTCCGTTTCTTCACTTTTATTTTATCTCCATCTTGACTAGCAGCCCTTAATCTTTTTACTCCCCCTGTTTCTATATCTTCATATCCTGATTGTTGACTTGTAAGTAAATCTAGCGAACTCTCTTTTTCTACTGCTTGCAACTGGCCTCTTTTTTGAGAAGAACCTACTATATAGCTTAATTTTTTAGTTCTTACCTTTTTACTCGGAGTTTGCTTACCTGTTAGACGAGTATTACCTACTTGCCTGTTCGCTACAGTGATAGGAGCAGCGTTAGAAAGTTCATTACAGCTTTGTAAAAGCAAGCTTAGAACCAAACTATAGATCCTTATTTGTCGTATTAAACTAGGATAGTGATTGATAGTAACCATATAGAGGTATCAAGTAAATATCCACTTAATATGAGGACACTTTGCCTTTAATAATTCCTGAGTCTCTGCACTTATTGGTTTATATTGTCTTAAATCAATTTCTTCTAAGACTGTTCTTTCTACATGTTCAGCAATCTTTACTACCCCTTCATTGGTTATCCGTCTATTAAAGCTTAAATCCAATTTCTTCATCTTAGCACCTTCACCTTGGCAACCTTTCACAATTTTTACCGCTCCTTTATTTGTTAATTGATTTGTGGCTAAACAAAGTTCTTCTAAATTAGTTTCTTTAATTTTCTTCGCAGCTTTCATCGCTCCTTCATCTGTTATTTTATTACAGGCTAAATAAAGTTTTTTCACTGTTTTATCCCGTAAGTTTTCTATCATATCTACCATCCCCTCATCTCTTATTTCATTCCCTGTTAAATCAAGCTTCTGCGGCACAGATTTTGGTAAATTTCTAGCAAATTTCACGATCCCTTTAGCAGTTATTTTATTATCACTTAAATTAATCTCTGGCATACTAATAAACTTAGCAAGCTCCCCCAATTCTTTATCTTCTATTTGATTATCACTTAAATCAACCTCTTTTATATTACTGGATTTCGAGTTTTCTAAAAAAGCTTGTGCTCCCATAGTTCTTACATGATTATGCCACAAATAAGCTTTACAAACCTTACTTTTTTGCAAATACTTCCCTAACATCTCTACCTCTACAGGTCCTAGGTTACCTTCCCAAAAATCTACTGTATGAATTTGAGTATCTGCTATATAAGGCCAATAGGCTTGGGGTAAATGGCTTACTTCCCTCATTAATTGATAAAAAACAAAACTGGGCATGCTTGCAAGCTGCTTCTCAGTTAATTTACGAAAATCTATAGCATGCCTGTACGACCAGGCAGATTGAGTAACAGATCGATCGGGCTTATTTTCTACACCAACTACGCCTACTTGATTATAGCCAGTGATAAGGGCATAAAAAAGACGACTTATCTGCCTAGCTATCATTATTTTTTCGTATGAGAAAGAAACCAATATTGTTTCTAATACCTCTGGAGGAAAATTTACTAGGCTTAACTCTATAATCGTATCATTCTTTTCATCCTTTACACTTTCCCTCTTTTTTTTAACTCGCTTCTTACGAGTCCCTGGGCTGTTTGGTATTGAAACCTTTCTTTCTTTTCTAATTTCCTTCTTGGATTTATTCTTTTTTTTAGTCTTACCTGGATTTTCTAATCTAGATTTTTTTTCAGTTTCCTGGCCCCCTATTTCTTTTTTATTTTCTTGAACTTTGGCTCTTTTCCGCTTCGTAACCTGGCCCCTTCTTTTCACCCCTTCTTTTTTTCTCTTTATTTCCTTTTGATCATGATCTACCACCCCTTCAAATCTTCTTTTACCTGTACTTGCATATATATACTCTGTCTGCTGATTTCTAGAAAAATCCTCCAGCGGAGGATTTTCTATTTTTATTACTTGCAATTGTTTCTTCTTCTGATATAAAGGTCCTTCAGAATCTAATTTCCTATTTCTTACTTTTTTACTTGAGGCTTGAATAGTCCTTGCTAGTTGAATATTATCTATTTGCTTGTCTACCACCAGACCAGGAGGCTTATAACGCTTATTACAGCCTTGTAAAAGCAAGCCCATAACCAAACTACAGATCCTTATTTGTCGTATCAAATACTTATATTGCTTCTTCATAATTATGCCCGTTAATAGTAGCGTTGACTTATACTAGCTTATAACTAGCATTTACGCAAGCATTTAAGAAGAAGAATAGTTTGTGAAATGTAACTGTTGCTATAGAAACAGATAAATATCTCTCTTGTAGTCTACTGTTTTAAAACAAACTAACAACTATCTAACTAACTTCCTTAATCTAGTTTTTGCCTATTTATTCATATTCCAGCTCCTTGAGCATAATACTCTAATGCTTGCTTCTCATTCTGCTCTACTCCAACCCCATACTGATACATCCAACCTAATTTATTATTTGCAAGTTCATACCCCTGTTCAGCTGCCTTTTTATAAAATCCAACTGCCTCTTTCTCATTTTTCGGAGCCCCTTGCCCCTTTCGATACATCTCACCCATTTTAAAGGAGGCTTCCGCATGGCCTTTTTGGCTAGCTTCCCTATACCATCTACGAGCCTCATCATAATCTACTTCTGTTCCTATACCATTCTCGTACATCTTACCCACTTCAAATTGTGCTTCTGTATATCCTTGCTCAGCTGCTACTTGATACAATTCAAAGGCTTTATCTACATTTGGTGTATTTATTCCCCAACCATTTTCGTATATTTTACCTAAATTATATTGAGCTATTACATCCCCCTGCCTAGCAGCTTTGCCATACCATTTCATTGCCTTTGCAAAATTCTTTTGTATTTTAAACAGGTCATCTTTGTATATTTGGCCTATCTCACGCGCTGCTTCTACATGTCCTAGACGTGCTGCCTTCATGAAATAGTTAATTATCTGAAGTTCATCTTGAGTCTCTCTGTTTTGTGGAACATTTTCGCTTTTCCCCTTTTCTTTTTCCTTTTCTTTTTCTTCATGTTTTTTTAGGAATTCATTTTGATATATCCGACCTAATGTAAAAAATGCATCTGGACAATTTTGAGAAGCGGCTTCTTGATACAATAAGCGAGCTTCTTCATCTTTTCCCTCATTTTCGCGTATTCTGCCCATTTCAAACTGGGCTCCTGCATTACCTAATTTTGCTGCTTTTTCAAAGTATTGAACTGCTACTTTTTCATTTTTTTCTACTCCTTCGCCTTTTTGATGTAATTTTCCCAATTCATACAATGCACCTGGATAATCTTCTTTAGCTGCTTCCTGATATAACCCAATTGCTACCTTGAGCCCGTCTTCTTCTTTTCTTATAAAACTCTTTTGATACATCCAAGCTAAATTATACTTTGCCTCTAAACTACCTGCTTCAGCAGCTATTGCATACCATTTAGCTGCTTTCTCATAATCTATAGGTATTCCTTTACCATTTTTAAACCAATCACCTATTTTATATGCTTCTCTTTTATTTACTTCGTCTGTTTGAATGCTTTTTTTAAGCTCTTTTAATGCCTTCCTAGCTTCATCTAATCTTTCTTTTCTCTCCTTTAAATAACGTATCGCATCAGCCGCAGCATCTACCCGATCATCATGTCCAGGTTTTCCTCCATCAAGATATTTTTTAGCAGATACATTATCTTCCACTACTGCCATTAATTGATAAAAAAACTTAAAATTCAAATCTTTTATTAATTCAGGGTTGAAATCTTCTTTAAGAGCCTCCCTGCTAATAATAAGTCGATGTTCGCTCAGCAAAGGCTGAAGCGTATCTATAATCCTTTTTTCTTTGTTCTTACTTTGTAGCTGTGAAATAATTTTTAACCCTAATTTTCCTTGTTGTCTCAATTCTCTTTTTAATGGTTTTCCAAAAGATTTATCATTATTATTCTCAAAAACTAGAACGTTAATCTTATTCCGTCCAGCAATTGACACTAGTTTTTCTAACACTTCATTGCTATTACCTCTTGTATCATTAGTAGTAAGTGTTTTATCATAAAGTCCAGCAAATCCGCCCACTGCTATAATAAAGTAATAGTCCCCAGAACGCTTAGCTATGCAATACGCGGTCTCATCTCCCCCTCCTCCAGAAGGGTCAATAGCCATGATAATATCTTCATAATCCTTTGTATCCGGAAGTCTAAACAAAGGACCAAAAATATCTCCTGCATTAGCTTCTTCTGGTTCGCTATAATCGCCTCCCCACTCAATATGAGCAGGTACTTTATCATTGAGTTCCATAACAATCAAGTCAGATATCCTCATGGGGGGGCGTCGGGTACGTGTTTTTTTGTTATTTTTAGACTTCTTTTTGTCTTTATCTTTTAGCTCAACTTTTGTTTCATTAGATGTGGCTGGGATTGTATTACCAACTTTTTTCTGATACTTTTCTTGATACTTTTTAGAATTTCTATCCGCTCGATCCACAAATTTTCCAAATCCAAAAGTCGGCTTACGATCTAGCTTAGCAGCCTTATTAATTGCTGATTTATACCATTTCATTGCCCCTTGATCTTGATTGCTATAAAGCCCTCTATCCCTTAAATTTCTGAGAATTACTTGTGCTTGTTCATATCCTCCAAAAGCAGCTTTCAAATACCAACCAATAGCTTCTTCTAACAACCCTTTAGCTTCTTCTGAAGATTGTTTTATTAAATTTTTTTCCGATTTTAAGTCTTCTAAGAAGTCGTTATCTAACCCTTGCTTCGAAGTCCCCTCTATTATTTTTTCTAATTTTTGTTCTAATATTACCTCAATTTTTGCTAATAAATATTGGGCATATATATACTGAGCTTCTATTACTTCTTCTTTCTCTTCTTCTTTTTTATCATTTGCTTCTGCTTTTCGTTTTAACGTCAATAATTTACTTTGATTTTTATACTCCTTTAAAATTTTCCGCCTTTCTTCTTGTTCATTTTTTAATCGTTCTTCTTGCTCTTTTTTCAAGCGCTCTTTCTGCAGACTATCAGTAATAACTTCTAACTTCCCCGACTCAGCACGCGTTAATGCAACTGATGAAATGCCTAATTTTTCGCCAGCTGCTTTCCCAAGTATATAGTCACTATCCTCTTCATCTTTCTCATCACCTTTCTTATCTTTCTGCTTCGAACTTTGGCTTTCTTTTTCTTGCTTCTCACTTCCTTCATCACTCGATGTTGGTATGGTTTTCCGTTTACGCTTTGTTCCTCTTGTTGTATTAATACTTCCTCCACTACTATCATTTTTATAATCCTTTTTTTCTTCTTTTTCACTTTTCTTAGCTTTTTCTCTTGTTTTCTCTTTTTTCTTTTCTCCCTTATCAACTTGCTTTCCTTCCTCAATCCGTTTCCTTTTCGTTAATCCTCCTCCTGATAAGGATTTTTGTTTCTTCTTCTTGCCAATTTGACTTGGTGTCGCTTTGGGTTTACTTGCTTTCTCTTTATTCTTATCAGTTTTACTTTTCTTCTTTTTCTCCTTTTCCATTTTTCCTTCCTTTTCAGATCCTACTTGCTGAAGTTGTTGTGCAACACGTTTTTTGCTACTACTACCACCTGCCATTCCACCCACATACACATATCCGCTTTGTTCTTTACTAGGCAAAACAACTTGTATCAGGTTGGTTTGAAACTGTTGGATAGGGTCGTCGGTTTCAATCTGTTGGAGCAACCTCGCATTAAGCAATCGTTCTAGATCTTCATCTTCTCCTAAATAAGCTGGCAAATCAAATTCTTTTCTGTTTTTACGATCGTCGGCTCCTTCTACTACATTAGCCTTCCATACCGTCCCTTCTTTATAAAACTTAACTAGGTAGTTTTCTCTCGTTCTAAAAACTCTATCTAACAACTTCCTTTCTTTTTCCTGTAGAAATTCTTCCTTAGGCATACTTTCCTTCTCACCTACCTGTTCATTAGTTTTTGAAACTTTATTCTTCTCTATAGAACTTTCCACTGAGATACCTGACTCTTTCGTTTCTCTTTGTGTTTGAGCTCTCTGCTCTGCAAGCTGTAATGCCTTACTTTGCGCCAAAGAACGTTCTGTCTGAATATAACGTTGATTGTCAGCAGAAGGATTTACCGCGGTTTGCTCATTACTTACACTACTCTCAACTATAGGAGTGGACAAACCACTAGGTAAGGTTCTGTCCGAGTGGATTGGTTTCTGACTAGAAGGCACTAGTTGCTCCTGTACTTGCTTCTCTTGCATCTTAGCAACAGAATCTTTAGAATCAGGCAGCATGCTAAACTCATAATCGCGAGATGAATATGTATCTTCTGAATCTTCTCGTGTTTTAGAGGGAAGCTGTAAAGCTGATTTAGCTTCAGCATCTTTTAGAGGTTTTGGACCAGGAATACCCGATTTACATGTTTCAAGGCAATTTTCTAAAAGTAAACTTATAACTAAAACTAAAATCATCCCTATAATAGAGATATGGCCAGCTAATCGTTTAGCTGGTGTAGATTTACGCTTCATAGTACTTTTTTTAAATAACGAATAAAGGTCTTCAAAGAAATTTGAAAAATTAGGACAGTGTTCAGATATAATTTAGCCTATAAGCGCCATATATCCAAGAAACACAGCCACAACCATGGAGCAAGAACTAGCTAGCGTCTAAAAATATTTTAGCTTCCAATATCAATGTTATTAAGTATATATTCTTATATAACAACTTTATATTTTAATGGCTTTTAGCTTAATTTGTAGTTTGTTTTTCTAAATTTTCTATTCTTAACTAACATAGTTAGTGTACTTATGAAAAGTCCAGTAATCATAGTAGGCACAGGTAGCTTAGCCCAACTAGCCTTAGAAATTCTCCAGCGGAATGATATACTTATTTATGGATTTTTAGCTGAAAATAAATTGTCTATGGTGAATGAGATTAACCATATACCCATTTTAGGTAACATAGAGGATGAGCTGCATTATTTACAAACAATAGGAAAAAACGGCCATGTCTTTGTAGCCATTGAGCAAACGAAAGCTCGGCAACAGTATATCAAACAGTTAATCAACCACCATGAGGCTAGTTTTATGAATTTAGTTCACCCATTTGCACAAATGGCCATCACTACTAAACTAGGGTTAGGGAATTTACTAGACGCAGGCGTCAGCATGAGCCCCAATAGTTCTCTAGGTAATCATTGCCACTTGCACAAACAGGTAGTGATTGAATATGGAGTAACTATCCAAGATTTTGTACAAATAGGATCAGGTAGCGTTATTGGAGAACAAACTATTGTAGAAGAACATGTTTTTATTGGTCCAGGTAGCACCATTATCGCAGGCATACATATTGGCAAAGGTGCCAGAATAGGAGCTGGATCTGTCGTATTAGAATCTGTCAAAGAAAAAGAAGTAATATTAGGTAATCCAGCTAAACCTGTTAAAATAAGCTAACTAGATACAACCCATAACTATGGAAAAACCTTATCGTATATTACTATATTATTGTTACACCACGATTGAAGATCCAGAGGCATTTCGAGAAGATCATCACCGATATTGTGCCGATTTAGGGCTTTTAGGTAGAATCATCATAGCACGGGAAGGTATTAACGGCACCGTATCCGGGTTAGAAAGCGCTTGTAAAACCTACATGCAGCACCTTCAGGCAGATCCTAGGTTTGCAGACACTCAATTTAAAATAGATGAGCACACACAGCATGCCTTCCAAAAATTACATGTACGCGTTAAACCAGAAATTGTACATGCTGACTTGCATCACATCCATCCTAGGCAGAAAACGGGCGAGTATCTTACTCCACACCAACTAGAACAAATAAAGGATGATGAAGATGTAATACTCTTAGATGTACGTTCTAATTATGAACACCACGTTGGTAAATTTAAAAATGCGGTAACACTAGACATCAACCATTTTAGGGAATTTAAATCTCAAATTCCCAAGTTAATTTCCTATAAAGACAAAAAGATAGTTACCTACTGCACCGGTGGTATCAAATGTGAAAAAGCTAGTGCGTACTTATTAGAACAAGGTTTTAAGAATGTTTATCAGCTACATGGTGGAATTATCCGATATGGAAATGAAACAGAAGGAGAAGCATTTGAGGGTAAATGTTATGTATTTGACAATAGGCTGGTAAAAGATATTAATCAAAAAGAATCAACCATCGTTGGGCAATGTTATGTATGTCAAACCAACTGCGATCGGATGGTCAACTGTGCCAACCCATTATGTAATGTACATGTACCCCTATGCACGGATTGTGCTGAAAAGCTAGGCGGTGCCTGTTCTGAAGCGTGCAACCAGAATCCGGGAAAACGACCTTATAATGGTACTGGATATTACACAAAAAAATTAAATGGATATGATCCTTATAAAGGGCTTAAAAGAAAGCTACTTCTTAGTTTCAAAAGCCTGGTTAATAAACTCTAGTATTTTAGGGTACATTTTTTGGTGACCTGCTATACTATAAAAATGGTGATAGTCTTTACTCCACAATCCTTTCACTGTTGGACTTGCTGGTATATTTTTAGCTGTCTGACTACAATATGGTAAAAAGCAATCATTCTCTTTATTACCAATAACTTTTCCAAAGGTTTCTTCAAGTTGTTTTAACATTGGATCATCTAAAGGAAGTTTATCCAAGGTTTTTTCTAACGGCTTGATGATATTCTCAAGCAACGGCTGACTTACTGAAGCCATACTAAGCAATGTAAGTATGCCTACTTTTATATCTACGTTACCTGCTAAAATCAACACCGGTATTTGTATGGACGATAAAGTTGATTTGATATTTGCAAGCAAAGGGCTACCTGGTGTAAGGTCTTGTCTTACAACAGACTGTATATTTTTTGTTAAAATATTTTTTAAATCCAGAGCTTGTAGAAAGGAAGCAGCAAATACTAAAGTAGGATTCCCTGAGCCCACAAGTATATTAGAAAATGCTTGTTTAAAATTCTCAATAGCATCAGGAGAGGCATCTACTCCAGGCGAACCTTCCAGCGGAGAATGATTAGTGATGATGCCTACTATATTTAACTGGTCTTTATATTTACGATACAATTCCAAAGCTACTAATCCACCATGACTATCTCCCATCAAGCAAATTGCAGGATCTGTTAAGCCTTTTTGCTTAATTTGATCTTTTAATTGATGATACATTTCGTCTGCTTGCTGAGTAGTAGAAACTTGGGTAGAATTCTGTCGGACTAACCTTATTATTTCATACCCAGGTAAATCCTTTTTGAGTTTAGCTTCCTCACCCACTAAATCTCCAGGCGCACCTAAACCATGTAATAAAGCGACAACTTTTTTAAAATTCTTGGGAGTATCCTTGGGGTTATCTGTAGTCTTTTTCCCTTTTGGAGTTGGCGAATCACATCCTCCACATCCAACTACACTGAAAGCTAAAAATAAAGTTAATATTATAGAAAATTGAACATTGAATAATTTGCTCAGGCTTCTTGGTGAGATCATAAGCTAGCTACATTAAAGTATTTATCATGAATCTTGTCTGATTCCTAAAATTTATAAGTTGGTTATTGTTAGAACCAACGGAGACAAAATTACAAACTATTTTAATATAGCATGCAAACAGAGGAACATGTTTATTCGCTTCCAGGTAGGGTTAGGATTTAGATTCTTGCACTTCCTTTTCATCTAGAAGATTTCCTGGTAACACTATGAATAGTTGTGAGATAACTACTTTTTACTATCCAGCCTGCTCTTAATAAACTCCAATATGTCAATGTAAACCCTTGGATCTTTGCTTATACCATAAAAATGGGGATAATCAATATAATTTTTCGATATCACCTTTGAGCTTTTTGGAATATGTTCACCTATTTGGCTATAGTAAGGAAGAAGGCAATCATTGTCTTTGTCTCCAATAGCGGTACTAAAGGTTGATTCAAGATTTGCCAAATCAGATGAAGAAAAGTCGCCCAAAACGGATGCAAGCTGAGAGGGAATGTTTTTAAGCACTTCATGCCTCTTAAAAATAAAGTTGACCAGGGCTACTATCCCTAATTTCATATCTACTTTACCTGCTACAATTAGTACAGGTATATCTATATTAGCTAAAGTTGATTGAGTGTTGTTTAACAAAGGGCTACCTTCTGTAAGATCTTGTTTCATAGCAGGCCCTATATTTTTTGCTAAAATATGTTCAGGATTTAGCAATTCCAGGATAGGGATAGTAGCTATTAAAGTAGGATTTTTCGAATGTTCAAATATTAAACACCCCCTACACAGGAGTGCCATTGTGCTGTCAGGAGTTTCCTCCTGACAGTCCATTGGAGTGTCGGGAATAATTCCCGACACCAAGCTCCGGGTTCTCACAAATTCTCCCTGCCCAGAAGACAAAATTCTTGGTTTCGAAAGAAGTCTAATAAACATTGTTCTGTAAGTGTTTTGACATCAGACAGCCACACAACTTTTATCAAATTGCATTCAACCTAAAACCCATGCTCTCCTTCCTATCCACGCACACACGTAGGAAAAGATTTAAAATAAATTAAAGAGTCAAGTATAGCTACTTTTTAGCTGAAAAACATTTATTTATAAATGCTGTGATCTTATTATAAACTTCTGGCTGTTCCCGTGCACCATGAAAATGATGATAGCCAGGCACAACAAATGTTTCAAAAAATGTAGGGTTTGTTCGAATATTCTTGCCAATTTGACTGTAAAGGGGAAGTAGAGAATCATTCTCTTTGTCTCCAACAATTTTAGCATATTCCTCATTAAATTCTGTTATTATAATAGCACTCATCGGAAGGTTATGTACATGAAGTTGAATAAATGTTTCTACAGATTCCGAGGATATAGTTAGGCCACTAAAGAAATTAATTAACTTGATCAACCCTGGCAAAGGTTCAATAGTACCTCCAAGAGCTAGTACAGGTATTTGGATGTTAGTTAGTATTTCTTTAATATTTGTTATAAAACTACTATCCAAACTAAGTTCTATTAACCCTTGCCCACAAAAATATTTAAAGAAAATCTTTTTGAAAGATATATTCGATATGTTAAGCTTTAGAGACTCACTCAGCCACGGCAACAGGGTTTGTAGTATATTATCTAACTTATCAATAGCTTGTTCTGGAATATTTACCGCACTGGTACCTTCCAACGGGGCATGATTAGTTATAATTCCTACTATGTTCAAACTTTGCTTATAAGTATCATATAGCTTTATAGCTAAAACTCCTCCTTGACTATCCCCAATCAAAACAATTGGCGAATTAAGTAATGCCTTTTCTGCTAGAACTTTTTCTAGTTGTTCATAAGTATCTGTCACTTGATCTTCCATACGAACCGTACAAGAGTTTTTTCGAGTTAAAATTATTATTTCTGAATCTTTAATATCTTGGCTCAGATACTGTCCAATTATTGCTATCTCAGAAGCCCCCGTACGATTTAGACCATGAAATAATACAATGACTTTTTTAGAACGAGATGAACCAATCGAATTATTGGCTGAATTATTTTTTCCTATCTCTTGAAAGCGAGCTACATTAGTAGGTTTACAACTTCCTAACAACGTTGATAATGAAAATAAAGTTAGTAGTAGTGGAGATTTTATATTTGACAAATTTTTTAATCTTTTTATTGATTTCATAACTTAAATATTAAGAAGTCTTACTTAAACTGACCACGAGTTCGATACGGTTTAAAATTTAGACTAAACAGCTTTATCAATAATCATCTTAATTGATTTGGCAGCTTTTTTGTTCTCATTCATTATTCTTAAAGTTATTTAAACAAGTTCTAATTCGTTTTAACAGGTTGAAAAACATCTTTTATGGTTTTTACAATCAACGGGTAAGCAGGTTCTTCCATAATGGAAGCAAAATGGTGGTAATCATTTATGGTCTCACGTCTAAATTGATCATTTGTTGGAATATTTTTAGCAAGTTGACTATCAAGCGGAATAACGGCATCATTTTCTTGATGACCAATAATTTCACTAAAAATTGGTTCTATTATATTGTTGACAGTATTCAAATCTACTCCATATAGTCGCATTTGTACTTTTATCCCCTCAGGATTTAAATCAACCAGAATTGCAAATCCAGAAATAGCATCTATAGTACCTCCTATGGCTACTATAGGTATCTCTGCATGTAATAAATTCGATCTTACTTTTTGTAAATAAGAACTATTGGGTATAAGATCTGTTACTCCACTCCCTATACTTACAGATTGGCCAAACATCTTTCCAAACAATAACTTTTCCATAGTTGTGCCGAGCACATTACCAAACAAGCGAAGCTCCGATTTTATTCGTTCAATAATTTCTACTGTAGCCTTCGCTAGAGGTGCACCCTCCCATGGGGTGTGGTTCGTGATAAGTAGTTTTACTTTTAGTTGATCTTTATAGCTATCATATAATTCCCAGCCCAGTAATCCTCCTTGGCTATCCCCTATTAAAATAATCTCTTTATCGACTATATTTAATCTTTGTAGCTCTTTAAAAGCATCTTCTGCCTGCTGGCTAATGGAACTAGTATTAGAATTGGTCCTGTTTAAGTCCACGACGATAGCATTTGAAAAGTCAGAAGCTAGCTTCGTCCTCATTTCTTCTAGTTCTCCATAATTTTCAAGGCCATGTATCAAAACAATTGCTTGAGTCTTACCAACATTCCCTGTTCCTACTATTCGTCCCTTGATCCCTTTGGGATTAGAGGGAGCATCTTTTCCACACCCTAATAATAGATAGCTTAAAAATGCAACTATCAATAATCTAGCCCACATGTTGTAAGATTTAAAGCAAATTTGTATTGATTCCATAGATTGGATGTTTTGACGCTACTATCCAACTAAATCGTCGATTAGTAACAAAATTGACTTATTAGATATTCGGCATCCAATAATTAAGCTGTATATCATGAATCTTTCCAGACTATCTCTACTCTTTAAATAAATCAGGCAAGGATTCTAAATTAGAAACAATAAGATATGCTTATTATATAGACTATTTTATACAACATACAGCCGGCTGCCTTCTATTAAATTTACTAATAAACATTCACATTATATAATTTTTATGTGGTCAAATTCGTTAGATTTTCAGCTTAATCTGTTATAGGACAACTAGTGAATTTATTATATAAAATATATCTAATTAAGCTGTATATGCCTATATAAGTTTGCCTTATAAAAACGTTGTTTTAACTTAGCAAACATATGATGGAAAAGTTTCGTATTATAAATCTATGGATTGGTTGGGGCCTCTTCTTTGTAGCCATGACTGTCTACACATTAACTGTAGAACCTACAGCTAGCTTCTGGGATTGTTCTGAGTATATCCTTGCGGCCTATAAGTTAGAAGTAACTCATCCACCAGGAGCTCCCCTATTCCTTTTATTAGGTAAGATGTTCTCTTTTTTAGCAGGGAATAATCCAACCAAAGTGGCTTTTTGTGTAAATATGAGTTCCGTAGTAGCTAGTGCTGCTACTGTAATGGTCGTATTTTGGATTACCTCTTTACTAGCCCGAAAAGCTATAGGCAAGACAGCTAAAAATATAGACATATACCAAGCAGCATCTATATGGGGAGCTGGAATAGTAGGTGCATTGGCACTAATTTTTTGCAATACTTTTTGGTCTAATGCTACAGAAACTGAAACATATGCATTTTCTACACTTCTCCTGTGCCTAACTATCTGGGCTATGTTAAACTGGGAACATGCCAGCTCTGCGAACACAGAGGCAGCATCTGATAAACAAAATGATAGGTGGCTTTTACTGGTTACTTATTTAATTGGACTAAGTTTAGGATTGCGTATGTTTAGCCTCCTGGCAATTCCATCTTTATGCTTAATCTTCTACTTTACACAGGTTCCCCAAGTTAGCTTTCGAGGTACCCTGATAACTCTTGTAATCGGTGGAATAATCTTAATAATGCTTTATGCTGGTATCACACTAGGTATTCCTAGCTTGGCCATGCAATTAGAGTTGTTTTGTGTCAATCAATTAGGGTTACCTTTTAAGAGTGGAATTGTAATTTTGGGATTCACACTGATAGCTAGTATAACCGGTGGTATCATCTATTCTATAAAAAAGCAGCGATTCAACTTACAAATAACTTTACTTGGCATCAGCTTGATCTTAATAGGTTACACTTCTTATGGTTTAGTACCCATTCGAGCCCATGCCAATCCCCCCATTAATGAAGGCCATCCTAGTGATATCATCAGCTTGATCAATTATCTCAAAAGAGAACAATACGGACACCGACCTTTGCTATATGGCCCTCATTTTGCTGCTCAAATCATCAATGCAAAGAGAGGTAAACCCATCTATAGGAATACAGGCAATAAATATGAGATTATTGGTTACAAACACGAACCTATATTTGATGTTGGAGGCTGTACGTTGTTACCTAGAACTTGGAGTCAACAAACGCCGATGCACGTGATGGCATACAGGAATATATTACATTTAAAACCTTGGCAAAAACCTAGCTTTAGTGATCAATTACGTTTTCTTATAATCCACCAAATAGGTTATTTTTATTTGCGCTATTTTTTATGGAATTTCGCAGGCCGTGCAAGCGATGTACAGGGTGCTTCCTGGCTTACCCCGTTGGATACATTAAAAAAACTACCCGATACCTTAGCACAAACCCCTGGAAGAAGCAATTATCTTTGTCTCCCACTGTTGCTAGGACTTTTAGGTATGTTTTTTCAATATAAGCATGATAAGCACTCATTTTGGACTGTGTGTATGCTGTTTCTGATGCTAGGTGTTGCATTAGTAGTTTTCTTAAACCCTCCGCCTGTTGAACCTCGTGAAAGAGACTACATTTATGTAGGATCTTTTCTGACATTTACAATTTGGATTGCTTTAGGCGCATTAGCCGTGATTGAATATTTAAAAAAGCTATTTAAAAACAATAAAATAGCTATTCTAACAGGCATGCTCTTTTGCTTATCTATTCCAGTAGTCATGGCTACCCAAGCTTGGCATACCCACAATAGGTCTCAACGCTACTTCTCCGTAGATAGTGCCAAAAACTTATTAAACTCTTGTGCTCCTAATGCCATACTCTTTACAGCAGGAGATAATGATACGTTCCCATTATGGTATGTACAAGAAGTAGAAGGTTTTAGAACAGATGTGCGGGTAATCGTACTTAGCTATGCCAATGCAGGGTGGTATATGAAACAGCTTCTTCGTCAGGTAAATGCTTCTAAACCACTTCCACTTTCTATATCGGCAGAAGCTTATCAACAGTATGGATTAAACGATATTTTGCCCTATATACCTCAACCAAGCGTACAAGAGCCTTTGGATCTTACGCAATATTTAGAACTTATTCGAGCATCACATCCTGCTTTGCAAATGCGTAATACACTGGGTGAAGCCACGAACACGTTGCCTTGCAGAAAAATAGCTTTGAATATTTCTAAAAAGGAAATAATTGCTAAGCATCTTGTACCCCAAGCATATGAACATTTAATTCCTGAAAAGATAACGTGGGGTGTAAAGGGAAGAGGACTAGATAAAAAAGATTTACTCATTTTAGATTTACTTGTTACAAGTAATTGGGAAAGACCTATTTATTTTAATCATAGTTCTTTACATGGGCTGAATCTAGACTTTAGTTCCAATGTAGTGCTAGAAGGGCTCGCTTTTAGGTTATTACCCATCCAGAACCATACAGATCATGAACTAGTCAATACTACAATCATGTATAAAAATATGATGGAGAATTTTTATTGGAGAGGTCTGGATAAGCCAGGAATATATTATGATGAGAACTATCGACTAGTCTTTATCCGTAACCATCGAATGACTTTTTGTACCTTGGCTAAAGCGCTCTTGAGAGAAGGAAAAGATCAACAAGCCAGAGAAGTTTTATTACATAGTTTAGCGCTTATACCAGATAAAAGTGTTCCTTATGATGTAGCAAATGTATATATGTTACACTTACTCTTTGAAGTTGGGGAAAACGAAAGAGCACTAGATATGATTCATACTCTAGCTAAAAGGGCTCAAGAAATATTGGTATATAAATCAGAAAATTCAAGATTTGTAGACCGGGAAATGCATGAACAGCTAGCTACTTTACATGAAATAGGTAAAACGCTCCTACAAGCAGGATATCAAGAACTAGCACAAGAATATCAACAATTGCTGTACCACTACCAAGCTCTCCTACATTTACCTGAATTTCATCATGGAGTAGATAGATCTTAAACTTGGGGTTAGTGGTGTCGGAAGCGACTCCCGACACTCCAATGGACTGCCAGGAAGGGTTCCTGACAGCACATGAAGAAGTCAAATTCTTAGTTTGGAAAGAACTCTATTAAAGATTAAATTTCGATACTATAAAATTCTTAGATGTATCTATTAATATATGCCGACTAATATTATACGTTTACTACCAGATGCTTTAGCAAATCAAATCGCAGCAGGTGAAGTTATCCAAAGACCCGCCTCTGTTGTTAAAGAATTGGTAGAAAATGCGGTAGATGCGCACAGTACCCATATCAAAGTAGTTATTAAAGATGCGGGCAAAACACTGATACAAGTTATTGATGATGGCACAGGCATGTCAGAGGTAGATGCTAGGATGAGTCTTGAAAAACACGCCACCTCTAAAATCAGCCAAGCCGATGACTTATTTAACATTCGTACAATGGGATTTAGAGGGGAAGCGCTCCCTTCTATTGCAGCTATAGCTCAAGTTGAAATAGAAACTCGTCTTAAAGAAGCTGAACTAGGGACTCGGCTTGTAATAGAAGGTTCTAAAATAAAATTTCAAGAACCGGTCGCTACCTCTCAGGGAACTACAATTAGTGTAAAAAACCTTTTTTTCAACGTTCCAGCACGTAGAAACTTTCTAAAAACTGCACCTATAGAAACGAAACACATCATTGAAGAATTCCAACACATTGCTTTGGCTAGACCTGATATTGCCTTTTCTTTATATCAGAATGATCAGGAAACTTATCACCTCCCTATCACTAAGCTTGCCCATCGGATTGTACATCTATTTGGAGAGGCTTATAAAAAACAACTCATACCTTGCCAAGAAAACACGGATATCGTACAAATACATGGCTATATAGGCAATCCTTCTTATGCAAAAAAGACAAGGGGAGAACAATTCTTTTTTGTCAACAATCGTTATATAAAAAATGCTTATTTGCATCATGCCATCAAAACCGAATTTGAAGAATTAATTCCCAAGGATAGTTTTCCCTTTTATGTCCTCTTTATTGATATAGCTCCTGAGCGAATTGATGTGAATGTGCATCCTACTAAAACTGAAATTAAATTTGACGATGAGCGAACCGTGTATTCTATCCTACAGGCTACAGTAAGGCAAGCGCTGGCTCAACATATTTCTCCAGTATTAGATTTTGAACAAAACATCAATTTTGATCCGCTGGGGTTGCAAGAAGCCACAAAAACTAAAAATTCAACAACAAGTACTGACAAAGCATATACAAGTCTTAAAAAATTCGATACCCCTAGTGTTAACCAAAAAGAATGGGAAGAATTATTTAAACGGATTAATGAGCATAGTCCAAGTAATTCGACATATACCCAACTAGATCCTCAGTTGATCGATTTAGCAGACAAACCACCCCTTATAACTGCTTCTATAACCCCTTCGACCATTATCCAAGAAGCTATTCAAACTCCTTCTGTGCTAGAGCAGGAAAAATCAGAAAATATTGTTAAGATGCAATTACATAAGACTTATATCTTAGCATCTGTCAAGTCTGGACTATTATTAATTGACCAACATGCAGCTCACGAACGTATTTTGTATGAAAAATATTTACAAAATATAAAAAACAATACAGGGATTTCGCAGCAACTACTTTTCCCTCATCAAATAGAACTAAACCCAGCAGACTTTGCACTTATCCACTCGTATGAATCAGCTTTAACTGCCTTGGGATTTGCTATCGAGAACTTTGGAAAAAATAGCATCATATTAGTTGGATATCCAGCCGAAGCAGCCCAGCATAACCCCAAGCAGCTTTTAGAAAATATCTTAGAACAGATTAAATGGAATCAAAGTCATCTCTCACTGCCAACACAAGAAAATGTAGTCTGTTCGTTAGCTAAACATGCTGCAATACAAAACGGAAAGAAGCTAACGAACTTAGAAATGGACAGCTTGGTAGATCAGCTATTTGGTTGCAACAACCCCAATCATACACCGGATGGGAAAAAGATATGGACCATCATAACCCTTGAAGAACTAGCTAATCTATTAAAAGGTTAGTTTGAATTTGGAATTAATATCATCTTAATGATAACATATATTAGACTTCTTCCGAAACCGTCGCCTTGAGTCCTCTGAGTTCGTCAGTACGTGAGTGTCAGGGCTGGGGCCCTGACACTCCAACTCCGGTTTCTCACAAATTCCCGTTAGACTTGTAATAAAAATTAATAGCTAATAAATATTTTAAATTATTATTGTTATAGCCAAAAGTTATCCATACGTGGATAGCTTGGCAGGTGGGTAGGAAAACGTGTGGATAACTTTTGAATAAGGAAAACTAACACCCTACAAGGGGGCACTTTAAGCAAATTCCGAGGCTTTGAAGCCTATACGAAGATATAATCCCCCTTGTGTTAGTTACAGGTTAAAATTCATATAGAAATTGAGGCTTTAAAGCCTATTATTACGGGTT